>Ga0209800_10000023_pt1 | contig 469710 bp, 449 predicted proteins | sample Higcelweek8metaG_FD_187174 | JGI IMG/M metagenome (GOLD analysis project Ga0209800, IMG submission 187174) | Freshwater pond sediment microbial communities from the University of Edinburgh, under environmental carbon perturbations - High... | ecosystem: Environmental > Aquatic > Freshwater >...
TCAAGATGAATTTTCCCTTCTTTATGAAATAAGTTCCCAGAGAGACTATCTGGTTGATAGGCTAGAGGTGGAAGCATGGCAACATGTTGAGCTGACTAGTACTAATAGAACGAAGATTTAATCATAAATTATTATATTTAGTTGATTAAGATTACACATTATCATGTTTTCAGAGAATTATTTCTCTAATATTAAATTTGTAACGATAGCAAAGAGGATACACCTGTTCCCATCTCGAACACAGTAGTTAAGCTCTTTTACGCCGAAGATAGTGTAAGCGAAAATAGGTAGTTGCAAATTTTTTTTGTGTATTAAACTAATGAAAATTAGTTTTTTTGTATTATTATTAATTATGTGCTATAATTTTTATATGAGGTGATTTCAATGTGCTAAAAATTATATTAGGAGGGGATTGTAATGGATAAAGAAGGTGGCTGCTAAATAAATAGTTGCTTTATATTACTGGACTTTAATATTACAATATGATATAATATAATTGTTTTTAGAAGTATTTTCTGAAAATATGATAATGAAATTACACAATAGTGTAATTTTTATTTTGGAAATAAATATTATTTCATTTTTATTTACAAATGTGTTGAATATGTTTTTGTTTTTCTATATAATAAATATAGGTGATGATATGGAATATAAAATAACAACATATGACGAAGAGGACACAATTGAATTAGCGCAAAACTTTGAATCAGAAAAATTTCCAAACATGATTATTTGTTTAGATGGTGAATTAGGAAGTGGTAAAACTGTTTTTACTAAAGGAATTGCTAATGCACTTGGTATAAAAGAGAATATTACTTCTCCAACATTTACAATAATTAAAGAATATGAGGGTGAGTTATCACTTTATCATATGGATGTTTATAAATTAGATGGTAATACTGATGGAGTTGGAATTGAAGAATATTTTACTAAGGGTGGAGTAGTTGTAATTGAGTGGGCAAGTACTATTAAAGATATATTGCCTGAAGAAAGATTAGATATTAAATTTAGAGTTATTGACGAAAATAAAAGACAATTAACCTTGAAACCATACGGTAAAAAATATGAAGAGTTGTGTGAGGCAGTTATATGATAACTCTTTTTTTAGATACTTCAACATCTAAACTGATTGTCGGTATATATAGAGAAAATTCTTGTATTAGTTTAACTGAAGAAAATAGTGAAAACAATTTGTCAAGCAAAGTTTTACCTAATATTAAAGATATATTAAATAAGTGTGAATTATCAATTGATGAAATTGATAAAATATTAGTTGTTAATGGTCCAGGATCTTTTACAGGTATTAGAGTTGGTGTAACAGTAGCAAAGACATTAGCGTATACGAAAAAAATAAGTATAAATACAGTTTCATCTTTAGAACTAATTGGAACTACAGAAGTTAAAACTAATTATATTGTTCCATTAATAGATGCTAGAAGGGACTATTTTTATGCTTCAATGTATGATGAAGAAGGTAAAGTAATAATCAAAGAAGCTTATATTAGCAGAATAGATCTTTTAAATAAAATTAAAAGGCATGCTTCGTTAAGTAATGTAACATTTGTAAGTTATGATAATATTTTATCGTTGGATAGTATAAAACCAAATTCTAATATTGAGTCAATAGTTAAAAAATATCGTAAAAAAGAAACACTAAATCCTCATCTAGTAAATCCAAATTATTTAAAAAAAGTGGAAGCAGAAGAACAATTAGATGATAAAAGAAATAAATGAAAAATATAGGCTTTCAATATATGAAATATTAAAATGTGAATTTGGTGTGCAAAATATTAATGATAATCCTTTTTCACAATGGATTATTTATGAAATAAATGAAGAATTAGTAGGTTTTATAAATTATGATTTGATTTATGATAGAGCAGAAATTGAATACATTTATGTTTTGCCAGAATTTAGAAAAAATAAAATAGCTACAAAATTATTAAACCAAATGGAAAAAAATTTGATAGAAAATAATATTTTTAGCATTACATTAGAAGTAAATATTAATAATAATGAAGCCTTATTATTTTATAAAAAAAATAATTTTAAAGAAGTTACAATTAGAAAAAATTATTATGGTTCTAACGATGCCATTATTATGATGAAAAGTTGGTGATTAAATGAAAGATATATATATATTTGCTATTGAATCTAGTTGTGACGAAACTAGTGCTTCAATTATTAAAAACGGACATGAAGAAATAGCAACAGTTGTTTTAACGCAAATGGATATACACGCCTTATATGGAGGAGTAGTGCCCGAAATAGCAAGCAGAAAGCATATAGAAAATATTACAATAGTATTTGAAGAAGTATTAAAAAAATCAGGTTTAAAAATAGAAGATATGGATGCTATTGCTGTAACATATGGACCAGGTTTAATTGGGTCTTTATTAATAGGTTTAGAAGCTGCTAAAACATTGTCATGGGCTTATAATAAACCATTAATTCCAGTTCATCATATAGCAGGGCATATATATGCTAATAATTTAGAAAAATCAATGAATTTTCCTTTAATAGCACTTGTTGTTAGTGGTGGCCATACAGAATTAATTTATATGAAAGAAGATTATTCTTTTGAAAGAATTGGTGGAACTTTAGATGATGCAGTTGGAGAAACTTATGATAAAGTAGCAAGAGTTATGAAACTAGAATATCCAGGAGGGCCTCTAGTTGATAAATATAGTTATATGGGGAAAGACAATTATAAATTACCCATTCCTTTAAATGACAATTCATATAATTTTAGTTTTAGTGGCATAAAAAGCGCTGTTATTAATCTTGTTCATAATGAAGAACAAAAGAAAGAATCAATAAATATTGAAGATTTATCTTGTTCATTTCAAGAAAGAGTTGTTGGAATCCTAGTTAAAAAAACAATTAAAGCTTTAAAAGAATATGATTGTAAAAATTTAATACTAGCAGGAGGAGTTTCAGCAAATACAAGATTAAGAGAGTTAATGGATGAAGAATGTAAAAAGAATAATATTAATTTTTCTTCTCCTTCTATAAAATATTGTACAGATAATGCTGCTATGATTGGAGCAGCTGGATATTATGCATATAAATTAGGTAGAAGAGCGGACTTAGATTTAAATGCTAAAGCAAATGATAAATTAGCTTAATTGTATAATAAAATTTAGTAAATAAGTAGTACATTTTAAGTATGTAATTGCATTAAAATAGTTGACAACTAATTTTTAATTATGATATAATTAATTCGTTCATTTGATATGGGGAATTAGCTCAGTTGGCTAGAGCGCCACGCTTGCACCGTGGAGGTCAAGGGTTCGAATCCCTTATTCTCCACCATATTGATGATAAACTCGAATTTTCGAGTATATATAGAAAGTACTAACTAGAAATAGTTGGTATTTTTTTGTATAATAAAATAGTCGTATTTAATAATAAGTATAGCATTTTATTTTTATTAAAAAAGTGATATAATATAACAAGACGATAGGAGGAATAAAATGATGGAATTATTAAAAAATAGTTATAGATTATCTATTGTTTATTCAGTATTATTTGTAATTATAGGAAGCGTATTATTTTTAGATCCAGCTGGATTTGTAATGTTTATATCTTATTTAATAGGTGTTTTACTTATTACAACAGGAATTAATAGTATAATTAATTATTCAAAAAATAGGGAAGCTATTATTTCTAAGGCCATATTAACATTTGGAATTATATTGTTAATGATGGGGGTGTTTTTAATAGTAAAACCAACATTTATAGGAAAAATAATACCATCAGTTATAGGCGTATGTTTAATAATAAATAGTATTGAAAAACTAATATATTTAAAATATTTAAAAGATCAAAATAGTAATTCATATTTAATATCAATGATTTCAGGTTTTGTAGCTTTGATTGCGGGTATATTTTTGTTATTTAATCCATTATCAGGCACACTTATAATAACTCAAATTATTGGATTAATAATAGTTATATATTCAGCTATGGACTTAATAGAAAAGTTAAGATTTAAAAAAGGAATTAAAACAAAAAAGCCAATAGAAAAAGTTAAAATAATTGACTCTAAATAGCTTGACAAAAAACATTTATTTGTTATAATAAGTATCACGAAATGGGGCATTTATTATGACATTAAATGAAAAACAATTATTAAGAATTTCTTATTCAAATAATGATTTATTATTACAATTAGATGATAAACTTGAATTTTTGAATTGCGAATATGAAGACTTAGAAAAAGCATATATTAAAAAAGATTTAAAATTTTTATTTGACGTACAAAAAGTAGCAGCATTTTCTGTTATAGTTGTTATTTTATTAAAACCTTTAACTAAATTAACAACAACAGATAAATTGATTATGTATGGCGGAATAAATATTTCTTACTTGATATATAATCTTAATAGAAATAGAAAAGACAAAGAAGATAATAGAAAACAAGTATTAGAAAAGTATGATATTCAAGAAAATGATAATTCTATTTTTGATAGATATTCTAATATTAGAAGTGAAATAAAAACTTTATTAAGTATTAGAGAAAAAGTAGTAACTAGGGAAATAGAAATAAGAGATGTATTAGAAGGTAAAGAAAAGACTTTTATTAATTCTAGAATTTAAAGGGTGATATAAATGAATGAATTCAAATTTACAAAAGCCATTACTAATAATAAAGAAGCAACAATTCTAAATAATTTTAATAGAATGACAGATGTAAATAGAATTGAAAGAATTCAAGAAAACATGAAAAGCATTGGTCAAACAAAACAAGAAAAAAACGTCACTCAAGAACCAAAACTTACAAATGATATATATAGAAATAGAATTAATGCTTTAAATAACATAAAAAAAGATTAACTGTTTGTTAATCTGTATAAATTAAATGATGGTTTATTAAATAATCTAAAATTAATTTGTGAGACACCAATACCACTTGATATATATAAATCAGTGGTTTTTATTTTGTAATACTCATCATAGTATTTTTCAGCAGCTGTAGGTTTTATTATAGCTCCTATTATTGGTAATCTAATTTGCCCATTATGACTGTGTCCTGCTAGAATCAAATTGAAAGTTGTGTAATCAATATCATTAATAAAATCAGGCTCATGTAATAATAATATATTATAATTTGGCTTTTTTTCAGTTGTACTTAAATATTCATAAGTGCTTTTTAATTTCTCTTTAATATTTTTTTTACCATATAAATTTGTACTTACACCAGCAAGTAAAATACTCTCATTAGAATTAGTATATATTAACTCATATGTATCATTTAAGTTTTTAAAACCACCGTTTTCAATAATTATATCCCAATTATTAAATTTATAGTCATGATTACCTTTTATAGCATATTTACCAATACTTGCATCAATACTGTTCAAGAAATTACTTAAAATAGTTATATCACTATCTGTTAAAATAGTATCTTTATCAATTAAGTCACCAGTTAAAACAACAATATCTGGTTTAGTTAAGTTTAATAATTCAGCTATATTTTCTAATTCTTCTTTAAAAATAGTTCTTTTATAATGAATATCTGTAATATGAGCTATTTTTAAACCATAAAAATCATTAGATAATTCACTATAAGTAACTTTGTATTCTTTTACAAAAATCCCACTAGTTCCAATATATCTACTATAAAATAAAGTTAAACAAATAAAAATAGTAAATAGAATGAAAAAAACTATTCCTTTTTTAAATATAAACTTTTTTTTAATATCTTTTTCCACACTATCACCCCAATAATTTTAGCACATTTTTAATAAATTTAATATTATTTAAAAAACAAAATTACAAATTGTAAAGCAATTAATATTCCATTATGCATTAAATGAAATCCAATCGGTACATAAATATTCTTAGTTTTTACAAGCATATATGCAAAAGACATACCCAATCCACAATAAGGGATTAAATATAATAAATCACTTAATGAGACTATATTACCACTTAAATGTGCATAGCCAAAACATAATCCTGATACAATTATAAAAATATACTTATTTGGAATTATATTTTTTATACTTTGCCTAAATATTAATTCTTCAGTAATAGGTGCGAAAATAACACCAGAAATATATATATATAAAGGACTTATTTTAAATATACTTCTTATAGCTTCTTCGTTAGCGTTAACACCTTTATTTAAAAGTATAACAATAATTAAATTACCTATTATCATAACAGCTAAACCTATTAAATAATATTTAAAAGAATCTTTAAAATATTTTTTATGATTCTTTTTTAAATCATCAAAATTTTGTATGATAATTTTGTTAAAAATCATTATTAAGACACATAATATTAATAATTCATAAACAAGTAGCCATAATATTTTAATTATTAATGGTATAGTAGCTATATCCATTTTTAATAAATCAAAAGGTAGCGTTTGAATACTAAGTAAAATATAGTACATAACTATAGCAAGTAAACCAATAGCAAATCTCTTTAAATAACTTTCTTCTTTTTTCATAATATCACTCCATATATATTATATCATATTCTAAAATAAAATTAATATAATAAAAAAGCTTTGAAAATTATAGGAAATATGGTATAATTACTTCAGTTGAAGCAGAAAGAGTGGGAAAGTCCACTCTTTAAAATATATTGGAGGATATTATGATTGAAAAAGAAGTACAAGAATTAATTGGAAAAGTTATAGAAGAAAACAATTATATTCTTGATGAGGTTTTGTATGTTAAAGAAGGAAATACAATGTTTTTAAGAATAGTAATTGATAAAATAGGAATAATTAATATTGATGATTGTGTAGAAGTCACAAAATTAATAAATCCATTATTAGATGAAAAAAATATAATAAATGATAATTACATATTAGATGTATGCTCAAAAGAAAAAGGATGTGAATAAAATGGATAATAACAAATTTAAACAAGCAGTAGATTTATTAGTAAAAGAAAAAGGCATAAATGAAGATACAATATATGAAGCAATGGAATTAGCGCTAACATCTGCATATAAAAAAAATTATAACTCATTAACAAATGTTAGAGTTGAAATCAATAGATTAACTGGTGAAATTCATGTTTATTCTTTTAAAACAGTAGTTGATAGAGCAGAAGAAGATAAATATAAGAAATTCTCTGATATTGATTTTTCAAATATGAACATCGAAGATGAAGAAGACGATGGTGGCGAAATTTTACCATTTATATATGATCCAAAGATTCATTTAACATTAGAAGAAGCAAGAAAGATAGTTCCAGAAATACAATTAGGGGAAACCATAGAAGAAGAAGTTACTCCAAAAGACTTTGGTAGAGTATCAGCAGCTACAGCTAAACAAGTAGTTGTTCAAAAAATTAGAGAAGCAGAAAAAGATGTAATAATTAGTGAATATACTGATAAACAAGATGAAATGATAATTGGTATAGTAGCAATGGAAGATGTTAGAAATTATTATATTGATTTGGGTAAAACACAAGGTATTTTACCTAAATCTGAATGTATACCAAATGAAATAATTAAAATGGGTATAAGCTTAAAAGTTTATATTACAAAAGTAGATAGTAATTCTAAAGGACCAGTTATTTTACTTTCAAGAATTCATTATGGCTTTGTAAAAAGACTATTTGAATTAGAAATACCAGAAATAAATGAAGGAACAATTCTTATATATAGTGTAGCTAGAGATGCAGGAAATAGAACAAAAATTGCTGTTTATTCAGAAAATTCAAAAGTAGATCCTGTCGGTTCTTGTATAGGAGAAAGAGGTTCTAGAATAAATAGAATAATTAGTGAAATAAATGGCGAAAAAATAGATATAATAGCTTATGACAAAAACATGACAAAATTTATTGAAAATGCACTTTCACCAGCTAAAAACTTAAAAGTATTTATCACTGATGAAATGAAAAAAGAAGCACTAGTATTAGTTGATAATGATAACCTTTCATTAGCAATTGGTAAAAAAGGTTTAAATGTTAGATTAGCAGCTCGATTAACACATTATAGAATTGATGTTAAAACATTTGAACAAGCAAAAGAAGAAGGCATTAGTATATTAGGATAAGGAGGTAATTAAAATGAAAAAAATACCCTTACGTACTTGTATAATAAGCAAAGAAAAGTTACCAAAAAATGAATTAGTAAGAGTAGTTAGAACACCTGTTGGCACAATAATAATTGATATAACAGGTAAAGCTAATGGTAGAGGAGCTTACTTAAAAAAAGATGAGGAAGTAATTAAAAAAGCTTGTAAAAGTAAAGCTTTAGAAAAACACTTAGAAACAATTATTCCGGAAAATATATTTGAAGAATTAACAAAATTAGTTAGAAACGAGAGGTGATAATATGATGACTGTTGAAGAATATGCCTTAGATGTCAATAAAAAAGTATTTGATGTTTTAAAAAAATGTGAAGAATTAGGAATTAATGCTACAGGTAATGATTATTTATTAACTGAAGATAATATTGTTGATCTTGATAATGTTATTAGTGAAGTTAGAGATGATGAGGAATTAGATGAACTTGATGAACTAGGTGAAGTCTATGTAGAAGAAGATAATCAAAAAATAAAAAAACAACCAAGTTTAAAACCAACAATTAATAAAAGAGATTTAGCTAATAAGAAAAAAGAAATGTATAAAAATAAAGAAAAATTAATGACAAATACTATTAGTGAAAATGTTGTTTTGTATAAAGAAGGAATGACAATAGGAGAACTTGCTGGAAAACTAAATGTAACAGGTTCAGAATTAATTAAAAAATTATTTTCTTTAGGAATTTTAGGAACAGTTAATAATACTATCAACTTTGAAAATGCTGAAATATTAGTAATGGATTATAATAAAGAATTGAAAATGGAAGCAACACAAGATATTTCTAATTTTGAAACATATGAAGTTATGGATGATAATAAAAATTTAACTGAAAGACCTCCAGTTGTTACAATCATGGGACATGTTGATCATGGTAAAACAACTTTACTTGATACAATTAGAAAAGCAAATGTAGCGCTTGGCGAAGCTGGTGGTATAACACAAGCAATTAGTGCATATCAAATAAAATATAAAGATAAAAAGATAACATTTATTGATACTCCAGGACATGCTGCATTTACTGAAATGAGAGCAAGAGGAGCTAGTATAACTGATATTGTTATAATTATAGTAGCTGCTGATGATGGTGTAATGCCACAAACAAGAGAAGCAATTGATCATGCAAAAGCTGCTAAAGTACCTATTATGGTAGCAATAAATAAAATAGATAAACCAGGAGCTAATCCTGAAAAAGTTATGACAGAATTAGCAGAATGTGGACTTACTCCAGACTGTTGGGGTGGAGACACAGTATTTACAAAAATATCAGCAAAAGAGGGTACTGGAATAGAAGAATTATTAGAAAACATACTACTAATTTCAGAAATGGAAGAATATAAAACAAACTCTTCAAGATATGCAATGGGAACAGTTATTGAAGCAAGACTTGATAAACAAGTAGGACCTATTGTTACAGTTTTAGTTCAAAATGGTACTTTAAGATTAGGTGATCCAATTGTTGTTGGTACTGCTTATGGTAAAGTTAGAACACTTAGAAATGATAAAAACGAAGAAATAACAGAGGCATACCCATCTTTACCTGTTGAAATAACAGGATTAAATGAAACACCAACTTCTGGTGACAGATTTATGGCATTCGAAAATGAAAAACAAGCTAGAAGCATTGGAGAACAAAGAAAAGCCGAAAAAAAACAAAAAGATAATATTAAATCAGAAGTAGTATCATTAGATGAACTGTTTAATAAAATAAGTGAAGGATTAAGAGAAATTAATGTTATTATAAAATCTGATGTTCATGGTTCTTCAGAAGCTGTAAAAAGTTCTTTAGAAAAAATAGAAATAGAAGATGTAAGAGTCAAAGTAGTAAGAAGTAGCGTTGGTGCTATTACTGAAAGTGACATAGTTTTAGCAAAAGCTTCAAATGCTATTATAATTGGTTTTAATGTAAGACCAAATAATAATATTAGAGAATATGCTAAAGAACAAGGTGTTGAAATAAGACTATATAATATTATATATAAAGTAGTAGAAGAAATGGAAGCTGCTATGAAAGGTATGTTAGAGCCTATATATGAAGAAAAAATAATGGGTAGTGCTGAAATAAGACAATTATTTAAATTTTCTAAAGTTGGAATAATTGCAGGATCATATATAACTGATGGAATTATAAAAAATAATTCAAAAGTTAGAGTTATAAGAGATAGTGTTGTAGTATATGACGGAAGTATTAGTTCATTACAAAGAGAAAAAAATCAAACAAAAGAAGTTAAAAAAGGTTTTGAATGTGGTATAACAATTGAAAATTTTAATGATTTAAAAGTTGGAGATATTATGGAAACTTATGAAATGATAGAAGTAGAAAGATAATTTTTACTTTTTTGTAGAATTTTTATTATTAAAATGTTATAATTTAAGTAGGTGATAGTATGAGTATAAAGATAGATAGAATAGGTCATAGTCTTATAAGAGAAATAAGTTACATATTAATGACAGAAATAAAAGATGAAGATATAAAATTTGTTACAATAACAGATTGTAAAGTAACAAATGATTTAAGCTTTGCAAAAGTATATTTTACTGTATTAGATGATGAAAAAAAACAATCAACTTTATTAGCTCTTAAAAATGCTTCTGGTTTTATTAGAAGACAATTGGCAGATAGAATTGATATAAGACATATTCCAGAATTAATATTTATATTCGATGAATCAATAAATTATGGTAAGAAAATAGAAACTATTATTGATAGGATACATAATGATAAATAAAACAGAAAATGTAAAAATATATAAAAAAGTAGAAGAAATCAAATATCCAAGTAAATGTAATAATCATAAAGAAAAAGAGGATTCAAGTAAATTACCTAAATATTTTAGAGAAATTCTTGAAGAAGAAATGAAAAAAACAAGATAACAATTTATATTAAATAATAAAGACAAAATATATAGTATTTATTTTAAAAGGTAATTAGAAAATTAGTGGTTGATGAAAACTAATCAAAATGAAATAAAGAAATACATATTTTAGAGTTAAACGTACTCACGTTATAGAGAAAACAAGCATAAGTCATTATGAAATAAGGTGGTACCGCGGTTAATTCGCCCTTATATATAATGGCTTTTTATATTACAAAATATTAAAAAAGGAGAATTTTATGACAGAATTAAATAAATATATTGACCATACATTATTAAAGTCAGATGCTACTAAAGAAGAAATTATAAAATTATGTGAAGAAGCTAAAAAATATCATTTTATGTCGGTATGTGTAAATCCATATTATGTACCTTTAGTAGTTAGTCAATTAAGTGATACTTATATAGAAGTGTGTACAGTAATTGGATTCCCACTGGGAGCAAACACAATAAATACAAAAGAATTTGAAGCTATAGAAGCTAGTAATTTTGGGGCTACAGAAATAGATATGGTAATTAATATTGGAGCTTTAAAAAACAAAGAATATGATTACATTAAAAAAGAAATAGAAACTATAAGAGATGCTATTGACGGAAAAGTATTAAAAGTAATAATTGAAACTTGTTATTTGACTAAAGCAGAAATAAAAAAAATAACAGAAATATGTAATGAAACATTTGTTAACTTTATTAAAACCTCTACAGGCTTTGGTACTAGAGGAGTAAGCATAGAAGATATAAAAATCATTAACGAAAGTAAAAACGACTTACTAGAAATAAAAGCAAGTGGTAAAATTAAAAGTGTAGAAGAAATAGAAGAATACATAAATTTAGGAGTTACTAGAATAGGTACTAGTAATGGAGTAGATATAATGAAACAAAACGAGCATAATTGCTAAGAAAGGAAAATAATATGAATTTATTTGAAGATTTAAAATATAGAGGACTTATAAAAGATATAGCTGGCGAAAACATAGAAAAAAAACTAAATGAAGAAAAAATAACTTTCTATTGGGGAACAGACCCTACAGCACCTAGTTTACACTTAGGACATTACTCTTCTTTAGTTACCGCTAAGAGATTAGCTAAATTTGGACATCATCCAATTCTTTTAGTAGGTGGCGCTACTGGACTAATTGGAGATCCAAAACAAACATCAGAAAGAGAAATAATTTCAAAAGAAACAATTGATAAAAACTTAGAAGGTATAAAAAAACAAGTTGATAAAATATTTGAAGGAAAAGCAGAAATTGTTAATAATTATGAATGGATGAAAGACTTCAATTATCTTGCTTTTTTAAGAGATATTGGCAAGTATATAAATATTAATTATATGTTAAACAAAGATATAATAAGTAGAAGATTGGAAACAGGTATTACTTATGCTGAATTTTCATACACATTAATACAAGGTTATGACTTCTTACATTTATTTAGAGAAAAAAATTGTATTATGCAAGTTGAAGGATCAGATCAATGGGGTAATATAACAACTGGAATAGAATTAATAAGAAAAATTGAAAACAAAGAAGCATACAGTTTTACAATGCCACTTGTAACTGATAAATATGGTAATAAATTTGGAAAATCTGAAGGCAATGCTTTATGGTTAGATAAGGAAAAAACCTCTAGTTATGAATTATATCAATATTTAATAAATGTTGATGATGAAGTAATTATAAACTATTTAAAAATTTTTACTTTTTTAACAAGACTAGAAATAGAAAAACTAGAAAAATCTCATAAGGCAAATCCCGAGTTAAGAGAAGCGCATAAAATCTTAGCTAAAGAAGTAATAACAGATTTACATGGTATTGATGAATATAATAAAGCTGTAAAAATAAGCAATGCTCTATTTTGCGGAGACATTAAAAAATTAGATATTTGTGATATAAAAGAATGCTTTAAAGACATACCTAACTTTTTAATATCAGAAAATGTTTCACTAATTGATTTATTAATAGAAAACAATATTGTTGCTAGTAAAAGAGAAGCAAGAGAATTAATAAACTCTGGTGGAATAAATTTAAATGGTGATAAATGCATTGATGAATTTGAATTAATTAATAAAGAAAAAGCAATAAATGAAGATACAATAATAATACGAAAAGGTAAAAAAAAGTATTATATGTGTAAATTTATGTAGAAATAATAGCAATATTCTTTTTATCTTGAAATATAATAAAAAAAGTGCTATTATTTAAATAGGTGAGAATATGAAAAAGGTAAAAGGATTATTATTAATATTATTTGTTGTATTAATAACAGGATGTGGTTGTGATAAAGATAAAGAAAAAAATAGTGAAGTTCTTGAAGAAAATGTAAATACTAAAATAAGCGATATGACAGTTGAAGGTTTAGATATAATTGATTTTATTGTTTTATTTGAAAACAATATAAGTTCAGTTTATTATGAAGTTGAAAATAATACAGAAAATGCAATAACATTTAATACTATAGAATGTTCAATGTATGACAAAAATGGCAACATATTATATTCATTTAATAAAAATCTTGGAACTTTAGAAAAAATGGAATCTATTGAAATAAGTATAAAAGTTGATATAGATTTAACAAAAGTTACAAATGTTGAATATGTTTTAAAATAAACATATTTTTTTATTTTTTTGATTAAAGTTTGTTGGTTGCTTTTAAGCATAAAATAATCTATAATGTAATATGAGGTGTAACACAATGAGAGAACAAATTTTAGAATTATTTAAAGATAATAATAAGGCACTTACTATAATTGAAATTAATGACAAATTGAATTTAAAAACAGTAGAAGAATTAAATAGCCTAACAAATAAATTAGATGAAATGGAATATAATTTAGATTTAAGAAAAACCAATAAAGGAAAATATGTAAAACACGATGATGAATTAGAAAGAAAAGGAATTGTTCTTTCAACAAAAAGTGATTACGCATTTGTTAAAATAACAGATGATAAAGGAACTATTAAAGATGTTTATGTTCATGCTAGTAAACAAAATGGAGCTATTCATGGTGATACTGTTGTAGTAAAAATAAATAAAATAGAAGAAAAACCAGATGGAACTATAATAAGAATATTAAAAAGAGATTTATTAAATGTAGTTGGAGAAATAGTTGAAGATAACGGAGTATTAAAATTAATACCTGATGATCAAAAAATCAGATTAAATATAATTATAAATAATGATAAATCTATGGGAGCTATGCCTGGGCATAAAGTTTTAGTAAAATTAGGACCTAAGGTTAAGGACGCATATATTTGCGAAGTTTTAGTTATAATAGGTCATAAAAACGATCCTGGAATTGATATTTTATCAATAGTATATAAGTATGGTATAGAAGCTGAATTTAATGATGATGTAGAAGCAGAATTAAATAATATACCAGATGAAGTTAATGAAGAAGAAATATATAAAAGAAAAGAACATGATTTAAGAAGTGAAATGATATTCACCATTGATGGTGATGATACAAAGGATATTGATGACGCTATAGGTATTGAAAAACTTACTAATGGTAATTATAAGTTAGGTGTTCATATAGCGGATGTTAGTTATTATGTTAAAGAAAAAACAGCTTTATATGATACTGCTATGGATAGAGGAACTAGTGTTTATTTAGCAGATAGAGTAATACCTATGCTACCTCATAAATTATCAAATGGCATTTGTTCTTTAAATCCAAATGTTGATAGATTAGCTATTTCTTGTGTTATGGAAATAAATGAAAAAGGAAAAATAATAAGTCATGATATTTTCGAAAGTATTATTAAATCTAGAAAACAAATGACATATAAAAACGTTAATAAAATATTAGAACAAAATTTAATACCAGAAGGATACGAAGAATTTGCAGACAAACTTCATATAATGAAAGATTTAGCGGATATTTTAAGAAACGAAAAAATAAGAAGAGGCTATATTGACTTTGATATTGATGAATCAAAAATTATAGTTGATGAAACAGGTAAGGCAATAGATGTAATTTTAAGAGAAAGAGGTATGGGAGAAAAATTGATTGAGGACTTTATGATTGCTGCTAACGAATGTGTAGCAGAGCATATTGAGGCTTATAAATTTTTACCTTTTATATATCGTATTCATGGAGAACCAAGTGAAGAAAAAATTAAACAATTTATTGATTATGTAGCAGCTAGTGGCTATAAATTAACAGGTAAATTTACAGATATGCAACCTTCAACAATGCAAAAAATATTGGAACAATTAAAAGATAAAAAAGAATTTCATATTTTTTCAACTCTATTACTTAGATGTATGCAAAAAGCTGTTTATGATACAAATAATATAGGACATTTTGGATTAGGCAGTAAATGTTATACTCATTTTACTTCTCCAATAAGAAGATTTCCTGATACAACAGTTCATAGATTACTTAGAAAGTATGTAATAAAAGGAGAAATGGATAATTCTTCAATAAAATATGAAGAAGTTAATCTTCCTGCTATAGCTCTACATTCTTCTAAGAAAGAAAGAGATTCTGTTGATTGTGAAAGAGAAGTAGATGATATGAAAAAAGCAGAATATATGAAAAATCATATTGGGGAAATTTTTAGTGGTATGATAAGTACTATTACTAATAGAGGAATGTATGTTGAATTACCAAATCTAATTGAAGGAATGATTAGAATAGAAGATTTAAATGATGATCATTACAGTTTTGATGAATCAACAATTAGATTAATTGGTAAAAATAATAAAAGAGGATATCATTTAGGAGATACTCTTGAAATTATAGTAAAAGATGCTAGAAAAGAAGTTGGCGAAATAGATTTTGTAATTAATAATGAAGAAAACAAAAAACAATATTTTAAACTTCAATAAGGAAGTGATTTATGATAGAAATAAATAATAGAAAAGCAAAATATGACTTTGAAATATCTGACACATATGAAGTAGGTATAGTTTTAACAGGTACTGAAATTAAGTCAATAAGAGAAGGCAAAGCTAATTTAAAAGACAGCTATGCTATTGTTAGAAATAAGGAATTGTATTTACTTAATATGCATATAAGCCATTATAAAGAAGGTAATATTTTTAATCATGAAGAAACAAGAACAAGAAAGTTATTGATGCATAAAAAAGAAATTTTAAAATTAAAAGATAGTATTGAAAGAGAAGGTAATACTTTAGTTCCGATAAAACTATATTTTAAAAGAAATAATGCTAAAATACTATTAGGTTTAGCAAAAGGTAAAAAAAATTATGATAAAAGAGAAACAATTAAAAAAAGAGATTGTGAAAGAGAAATAAGAAAAGAACAAAAAAACAATTATATATAAAAACTCAGCTTATGCTGAGTTTCTTCTTATCATTTTTTTTTGATATGTACATTCATTTATAATAATTGCTTCAATTATATTGTATGAACTAGAATCTAATGATTTTCTAAATTCATTCATTAATAAGAATTTAATATCTTCTAATATACCAAGTTTATGTAATGTACTAGGATATGATTCTAGTTTTTCTTCGAATAACTTTTTAATTATATTTTGATTATCATAATAATCTAGTGATAAATCTTCAATGGTTTTTTCTTCTCCTATTTTTGTAATAAAGAAACCACAATTTTTTTGAAATTCAAATTCAATGGGTGAGTATTCTTTAATTATATCTATATCAAATACTAGTAATGATCTAGTTTCCCAAGTATAAAATTCAGTAGTTCTTATATAACCACTTAAAGAATATGGATTAATATACATAGCATCATAATGTTTACTCAATTTTTCATAGTCAATTATTTTACCTGTTGAGTATCTTTTTTTCAAATTTTCTACATCATTATCATTAAGTACATTTAAAACTTTAGAATCACTATTAATATTAAATAAGCATCCACCATTGTTTTCAAATCTTTGAAACTTTTTATCAGCATTTTCTAAAATGTAATCAGTTCTATCACTAATACTACCTTCAATATTATTAAAAGGGCTTGCCCAGAATCCACCATATGGTTTATTAGTACCATTTAGAATGTCTATAAACATGTCTTTTTTGATTTCAGTATTTCCAATATGTGCATATTTATATTCATTTAAATTCATGCTTTTCCTTCTTTCGTATAAAATATTATATCACAAATTTATTTTTCTTCAACCCTTTACATTTATTTTAAATATGCTATAATCTATTTACGGGGATGTCAAGGTTTCGACATCTACATTTCGTTATAGACTGCAAGGAGTAGGAATACTATAAATTCACAAAAAAATAAATGCAAAAAATGTAAAAAATGTATTAGCATCAGCATTCAAAAGCAATGTTGTTGCCTTTGCCTAATTTAGTTTAGAGTAATACAACTTTCTTTAACTTTTCTCCTGTGAAAGTTTTAGAGGGTTCGATTTAACAGGATATATTATTATAATTTCTTTAATTAATAATGAATAAAAAAGAATTACCGAAAAGATGGTGGTTGGTTACTTACCTTTTTGGGAAATTTATTAATCAACTAACCTTGTAGATGTTTATAATAGAGTGTATTTGGACAGGAGTTCGATTCTCCTCATCTCCACCATATGAAATTGAAATGGTTTCCAAAAGTTGGACAGAAAGTTATATAATAAATATGACTTCTGTAAAACTGAAGGGAGCTGTTTTTTAATGCATTTAACAAACAAAGAGAAATAAAACGAGGTTTAACAACAAATTTAACAAGTGAATTTATAAAGCAAATAGAAGAATGGTTAAACAACTATCCAAGAGCTATGTTTGACTACAAAAGTTCGAATATGTTATTATTAAATATATAAAAACTTACATTAAAGGTAATGAAATGTGCGGACACTTAATATTTCCATTTATAACATAATAACTAAACATTCTTAAAACTTCACAAAAGTTACATAATATGCTATAATTTTTATAGAATTGGTAGGTGATAAAATGCCAAATGATGAACAAAAAGTGGTTAAGACTGTTGATGAATTAAAACCAGGCATGGTTTTATCAGCTGATTTAATTTTGGAAAAACGTAGAACTAAATTAGGTAGAGAAGAAATTATAATTAATAAATTAGGCGCAGCAAAGTCTATTTTAACTGAAGAAAGAATAGAAAAAATTAAAAAAAATTGGCATGAAGCACAAGAGAGCTTCGAAAAAACAGGAAACTCATTTAGAATGATTATTCAAGTTTATAAATCAATGGCATTGCCATCAAATATAAATCCAACATTTTCTGATGAAGAATTAATAACATTTACAAATAAAATTGAATTAGAAGGTGCTCCAGGCGAAATTGGGATGGACAAAATAAAAAAAATGATTTCAATAGGAGAAGATATCCAAAAAAAGAATAGAATCTTCTATATTTATAGATTGTGATATGAATTCGGTTATAGGAAAAGAAGATGAAAATGTAGGTAGTAAAGCAGCTAGAAAACAAGCAAGAAGTAATAATATAAATAATAGAATTAGAAACGTTACTATAGCCGCAATAGCAGTGGCAGTAGAATACAATAAAACATTAGACACAAAAGAACAAATATCAATTGAAGATTTAATAGTTACTACAATGCTTTATAAAATAGGCGCAAAATATGGCACTCTGCCTGACGAATTAATTCCCAAAAAATTAGAAAGTATTGAAAAAAATGCAAATCACAAAAATATGGGCTATGAAATTTCAGAAAATGCTTTTAAAGAATTTATTGCTGCTATGGAGTCGATATATGCATATAACTCTATAACAAATGAATATAATGTTGCTACAGTTAAAAATGCTATTTTGCTATATAAAGAAAATTCCAAAGGAACAGGTCCTTTAAAATATAAGGTAACAAAAAAAAGTTATATTGCTCAAATATTGAACTTATGTGATACATATTACGAATTACTAGAAAATAATACAAAGTCAATTCATGAAGTTTTAAATATTATGAAAGCAAAAATTAAAGATAGTGAATATAGTGAGGAATTATATAAAATTTTAGTTGAAAAAATACCTATATATCCTAGAGGTTCAAAACTTCTTTTAACAAATCGCCATGTTGTGACAGTAGTAGCACCAAACAAAGAATATCCAGATAGGCCAAGAGTCAGAATAATTTCTTATGTGAAAGGGATTTTAAAAGAAGGAGAAATTGATTTAACAAATGAAATGTGGAAAAAAATTTCAATAAAAAGATTTGTTAATGAAGGTGAAGATAAAGAAGTAAACTTAGAAGAAATAAAAAATCAAGAATTAGAAATACTTAAAATTAAATATGAAAAAATAATAAGGAGCTTATCAAAAGAAGATAATGAATTAGAGTTTCTTTTGGCAATATTTTCCCTAAATACAATTGATTTTGATATGATTCATAAAAGTCTTTATGCTTTATTTGAAAATAATAAAATAGGTAATAAGAACCATTTGCTAAGACAAAAAATAGAAGAATTAATAAAAAATAAAATAGAAAAAATACCTTTTTCAAAATTTAAAGAAATAGCAAATAATTATCCAAAAGACAAATTAACATATTTTCTTGTAGAAGAAAAAAGAGCTATTGATAAAAATTATACTAATAGAATTAAAGAAAAAGAATATTTAGCTAGTGAAAAAGTAAAACTTATTTCTAAAGAAATAGCAAAAGAAAGTAGTAATATAAAAAGAGAAGAAATTTTAAATAAAGCATTTGCTGAATGTATAACAGAAGAAGAAAAAGAAAAATTGTTAAAACTACAAGTTATACTTTTTCCAAAAGAAAAAACGGTTTTGGAACCAGACAGTAAACAAAGAAAGTCTTAAAACACAACTTTTTTAATAAAAAAACTCATTTTGTGTTATAATTTAATAGGTGATTAAAATGGAGAGATTACAAAAAGTAATTGCTAATTATGGTTATACTTCTAGAAGAAAAGCAGAAGAATTAATTTTAAAAGGATTAGTAAAAATAAATGGCGAAATAACAAAAGAATTAGGAACAAAAGTTAGTCCAAGTGATTTAATAGAAGTAGAAGGAAACATAATAGAAAATACAGAAAAAGTATACTTTTTACTTAATAAACCTCGCGGGGTTATTACCTCAGTTACTGATGATAAAAACAGAAAAACAGTAGTTGATTTAATAAAAACTGATAAAAGAATTTATCCTGTTGGAAGATTAGATTATGAAACAACGGGAGCTTTAATATTAACAAATGATGGAGACCTTGCTAACATGCTAATGCATCCTAAAAATCAAATAGACAAAATATATGTAGCAAAAGTAAAAGGATTAATAGGTAAAAAAGAATTAATTAAATTAGCAACTGGAGTATATGTTGATGGTATAAAAACAAGTAGAGGTAAATCAAGAATACTAAAATATGATAAAAAAACAGATACATCAATTGTTGAATTAACTATTCACGAGGGAAAGAATCATCAAGTTAAAAAAATGTTTGAAGCTATAGGATATAATATTTTAAAACTAAAAAGAGAAAGCATAGCTTTTTTAACAGTAACAAATATTAAATCAGGTGAATACATAGAATTAAAACCAAAAGATATTAAAAGACTATATAATGAAACAAAATAATAAATATAAATAAGTAGTTTAAAAAAACTATTTTTTTATATAATAATAGAAAAACACAATTAGCTTTTTTATTTCCTTGACATATTGTTAAATTTTATTTACAATGATAGTAGGTAAAAAAATATTTTACTTAATATTTAATATAGAGTGGAGGTTGTATTATGGATATGATTTTCTCCATTTTACTGGTTTTAATAGGGATTTTTGTTGGAATTATTGGAATATTGATATTTAATTATTTTAAAGGCGTTGCTGCTAGCAGTAAAGCTGATAAAATTTTAGAAAATGCTAAAAAAGATGCAGATAAAATTAAAAGAGAAAACATTTTAGAAGCAAAAGAAGAAATTCACAAATTTAAACTTGACGCAGAACAAGAAATAAAAGAAAAGAAAAATGAAATAAAGGAATCTGAAGAGAGAATAATTACTCGTGAAAATAATATTGATAGAAGAGATCAAACTCTTCAAAATCGTGAAAAAATGTTAGAAGACAAAGAAAATATACTAATTGACAAACAAAAAGAAATCCAAAACGAACAAGTAAAAGTAGAAGACATTAAAAAAGAACAAATTGATTTACTAGAAAAAATATCTGGTTTTTCAAAAAAAGATGCTAAAGATTTAGTACTTAAAAGAGTAGAAGAAATGATGAGTCTAGAAATAGCTGGATATATCAAAGATAGAGAATCAGAAGCTAAATTAGAAGCAGATAGAAAAGCAAAATCATTATTAGTATCATGTATGCAAAAATATGCAGGTGATGTTGTAAATGAACAAACAGTTACAGTAGTTAATCTACCTAATGATGAAATGAAAGGTAGAATTATAGGACGCGAAGGAAGAAACATTAGAACAATTGAAGCAGTAACAGGAGTAGATTTAATAATTGATGATACTCCAGAGGCTATTGTTATATCTTCATTTGATCCATTTAGAAGAGAAATAGCTCGTGTTACAATTGAATCTTTAATCAAAGATGGAAGAATTCATCCAACTCGTATAGAAGAATTATATGATAAGACTTCAAAAGAAATGAACATTAAAGTTAGAGAATATGGAGAAGCTGCAATATTTGATTTAGGTCTAACAAAAATGGATGCTGAATTAATAGAATTGTTAGGTAAACTACATTTTAGAACAAGTTATGGTCAAAACGTTTTACAACATTCAATTGAAGTAGCAAATTTAGCAGGACTAATGGCTGCTGAAATGGGAGAAAACGAAATATTAGCTAGAAGAGCAGGTTTACTTCATGATATAGGTAAAGCTATAGATCATGAAATAGAAGGAAGCCATGTTACTTTAGGAGCTGATTTAGCAGCAAAATTTAAAGAGAATGACATTGTTATTAATTCTATTGAATCACATCATGGTGATACAGAAGCAACTAGTATTATTTCAGTTTTAGTTGCTATAGCAGATACTTTATCTGCATCAAGACCTGGCGCTAGAAATGATTCTTTAGAAAACTATGTAAAAAGGTTACAAGAATTAGAAAATATTGCTAATAGTATTGATGGAGTTGATAAGACTTACGCAGTACAAGCTGGTAGAGAAATAAGAGTTATTGTTAAACCAAATGAAATAGATGATTTAACAGCTTATAAAGTAGCTCGTGATATTAAAACTAGAATAGAAAATGAAATGCAATATCCAGGAACAATTAAGGTAACTGTAATAAGAGAAACAAGAGTAATAGAAGAAGCAAAATAAGCTTCTTTTTTAGTTAAATAAAAAAAGCACATAAGTGCTTATAAAAATATCAAAACTAATAAACCAGCTAGTAAACAATAGTAAACAAACCAAATTAATTTACCTTCTCGTACAATTTTTCTAAACCACTTAACAACTAACAACGTAAATATAAATGACGTAATAGTTGCTGCAATATAATATAACCATAATGTAGAAGATATATTAACTTCAAATAAATCTTTAACTTCTACTAAAGTAGCAGCTATACTCATGGGTATATAAATTAGAAATGAAAATTTAAATGCAACATCTCTTTTTAGGCCACTAAACATACCACCAACTATAGTTGAACCACTTCTACTTATACCAGGAAAAATTCCAATAATTTGAAATAAACCTACCTTTATGGCATCTTTAGATGACATGTTTTTATCTTCCTTTTTACCATCAAAATTCCTAATTAGAAATAATAATAAAGCAGTAACTAGTAAAGAGATACCTACTATTTTGACATTATTATCTATAAAATTTAATATGTTTAATTTTTTTACAATTAATCCAACAAGTCCTGCTGGAATACATCCTAATACAATTAACAAACAATATTTAAATTCATTTTTAAATTCATTATTTTTTGTAAATAAGTATTTGAAAAATCCATTTACTAATTTAACAATATCTTTTCTAAATATAACTATAACAGCAATTAAACTTCCTAAATTAGTTATAATAGCTAAAGAGTCAAAATCAACTTTGACATTTAATAAATTCTTAAAAATTAATAAATGCCCACTAGAAGATATAGGTAAAGCTTCAGTAACTCCTTGTATAAATCCAAGAAATATATATTTTAATAAATCTATCATTTTATCACCTATATAATTATATAACAAATAAACTAAATAATAAATAAATTTTAGTGATTATATAATAAAAACATATTAAAAGACTAGAAGAATAAAAATTGATATGCTATTATATAGTGGGTGATAATTATGAAAAAGCCAGAACTTCTAACGCCAGCAGGAAATATGAATTGTTTAAAAGCTGCTATAGAAGCAGGATGTGATGCTGTTTACTTAGGAGGATACTCTTTTGGAGCCAGAAATTTTGCTGGCAATTTTAGCAATGAAGAAATAATAGAAGCAATTAAATATGCTCATATATATGGTGTTAAAATATATGTAACTGTAAACACTTTAATTTATGAAGAAGAAATAGAAGAATTAATGACTTATATAGATTTTTTACATAAAAATAATGTTGATGCTGTTATATTACAAGATTTAGGTATGATGGATTTAATAAGAAAAACTTATCCAAATTTAGAAATACATGCTTCAACTCAAATGCATATTCATAATTTAGAAGGTGTGAAATTTGCTGAAGAAATGGGTATAAAAAGGGTAGTTTTAGCAAGAGAGACAAGTTATCAATTATTAAGCGAAATAAGATCTAAAACTAATATAGAATTAGAAATTTTTGTTCATGGAGCTTTATGTATGTCTTATTCTGGAGAATGTTTAATGAGTTCTTTATTAACAAATAGAAGTGGTAATAGAGGTACTTGTAGTCAGTTATGTAGGATGAAATATGATTTAATAAGTAATAATAATAAAATAAATAAAGATGAATATTTATTAAGTACAAAAGATTTAAATACAATAAAAAGTATTGGTAAACTAATTGATATTGGAATAGACAGTTTTAAAATAGAAGGAAGAATGAAAAGACCAGAATATGTTTATTTAATAACAAGTTTATATAGAAAAGCAATTGATAATTATATTGATCATAAAAACACAGAAATTACTGATGAAGATATATTAGAAATGAAAAAAATATTTAATAGACAGTTTACTGAAGGATTTTTATTTAATGAAAAAAATAATTTATTTACTAATGAGTTTAGACCAAATCATATGGGAATAGAAATAGGCAAAATAATTAATATAAATAAAGACAAAATACAAATAGAATTAAAAGATATTTTAAGACAAGAAGATGGAATAAGAATAATTAGCAATGAAGATGTAGGATTTATTGCTAATAAAATTTACAAAAATGATAAGTTAACAAACATTGGTCTTCCAAATGATATAATAGAAATAGACAATAATTATCAAGTAAATGTAGGTGATATAGTTTTAAAAACTAGTGATAGTAAACAATTAAAAGAAATAAACAATAAAATATCATTAAGGCAAAGAAAAGTAAATATTGATGCTTATTTAGAATGCTATGTAAATAAACCTTTAAAACTTACATTTAATGATGGTAAAAACAATGTTGAAGTATATTTAAATGTAGTTGAAAAAGCAAATAAAATTAATATGGATGATGATGTTATTGCTAAACAAATATCTAAATTAGGCGATACAGTTTATAAAATTGAAAATTTAGAGATAAAAAAAGATGAAAATATTTTTGTAAAAGTTTCTGATTTAAATGAAATAAGAAGAAATGCAGTAATTGAATTAAATAATCTAAGGAACTATAATATTAAATATGAAAAAAAAGAGTATGAAATAAATTTAGAAGAATATAAAGAAGAAAAAGGATATAGTTATTTAGTAAATGGTATAGATGATTATAATTTGATTAAAACAAAAAATTACAAATATCTATATACAGAAAATAAAGAACTATTAAAAATAGATAGTAGTATTATTTATAAACTTCCAAGAGTTATTGAAAAAGATATACCAAAAGGAAACTATTTATGTTCTGAAATAGGTAATACTTGTTTAAATAAAAGTTATAGTGATTTTTCTTTAAATGTTACAAATTCATATTCTGTTGCATTTTTAAATAGTATGAAAGTTAAAAGAGTAACATTATCTTATGAATTAACATTTGAACAAACCAAAAAATTAATAGAAAATTATAAAAAAAGATATAATCAAAATCCAAATTTAGAAATGATTATATCAAGTTATCCTGAAATTATGATTTCAAAATATAAATTATTAAGTAAATATAATTTATTAGAAGGCTATATACAAGATTCATATAAAAGAAAGTTTAAAATTATAGAAAAAGATAATTTTATGCACATAAAAAACTATAAAAAAATCGAATATGATCCTGATACATATTTTGATTTAGGGATTAATACTTTAAGAATAGAATAAAATCTATTTTTTTTTATAAAAAAACAGATAAATAATTATCTGTTATAAAATTCAACGATTAATGATTCATTTATTTCACCATTTAATTCGCTTCTTTCTGGATATCTTACATAAGTTCCAGCCATATTTTTTTCATCAAAGGTAATAAATTCAACTCTACTATTAATAGATTCTAAAGAAGCTTTAATAATTTTAAATTCTTTATCATTTTCTTTAATAGAAATAACGTCTCCGATATTAGCTCTATATGATGGAATATTTACTTTTTTACCATTTACAGTAATATGACCGTGGTTAACTAATTGTCTTGCTCCTCTTCTTGTAGTAGCAAAACCAATACGGTATACTAAATTATCTAAACGACTTTCTAGTAATTTAAAGAAATTTTCACCATGAACACCTTTTAGTTTTCCAGCTTCATTAAAAGTTTTTCTAAATTGCTTTTCATTTAAGCCGTACATAAATCTAACTTTTTGCTTTTCTTGTAATTGAACACCATAATCAGATAATTTTTTTCTTCTGCTATTACCGTGTTGTCCTGGAGCAAAAGGTTTTCTTATTAATTCTTTACCACTTTCTAATATTGAAAATCCAAGTCTTCTTGATTTTCTAAAACTAGATCCAGTATATCTTGACATAATCATTCTCCTTTCTGCCTAAACATCAAGGCTATTTTGCCAAATTATAGGGTGTTTATTTTAATATTTTCGCCTTGCAGCCAAAGTTACACAATAACCCATTAGGTAATAAACACATTACAATTTTCAAAATAACGCTGCTAAACGTTTCAGCATTTATAATTATATATAGTTTAGCCTTACAAGTCAAGCATAAACAATATATAGTGTGACAAAATCATTAAAATAACAAAAAAAAGTTCAAAATAATATCTAATTGTGGTAAAATTATAATAACGAGGTGGTTACGTGTGAATACAGTTGTTATGTCAATGATAACATTAGTTCTTTTAGCAGCTATACTAATAGTAACTGTTTTAGTTTTAATTCAAAAAAGAAGTAGAGAAAACATCAAAAAACAATTAGAAGAATTAGAAATAGAAAAAAATAAGATAGATGGCGCACCTATAATACCAGAATTAACAAAAGTCGAATCTTTAGTTAAAAATGAAAAATTAGAAACAATGTACAATAAATGGAAAGATAGATTAGATGTAATTAGAACTAATCAAATCCCAAAAATAACTGATATGCTATTAGATGCTAATTATTCATTATCACAACAAGATTATAAAAATACTATATACAAAATAGCAAAGCTAGAAATGGAAATTTATAAAGTAAGAACAAATAGTGAGTTTTTACTTAATGAAATAAAAGAAATAACTACTAGTGAAGAAAGAAATAGAACAATCATTACTAATCTTAAGTCAAAATATAGAGACTTATATGAAAAATATAAACAGGCAAAAAATGATTATGGTACTATATCTAATCCAATAGACTTACAATTTGAAAACATTGCTGATAGGTTTGAAGATTTTGAACATACTATGGAAAACAATGAATATACAGAAGTTCCAAATATAGTAAAAGCAATTGATGATATGATAAAGCATATGGATATTGTGGTTGAAGAAATACCTAGTATAAATTTAATGGTAACTAATATTTTACCTAAAAAAATAGCAGAAGTTACTGAAGAATATAAAAGAATGATAAATGAAGGTTATCCATTAGATTATTTAAATATTGAATATAATATTGAAGAAGCTAATAAAAAAATAAGTGATATTAAAGATAAAGCAAATGTTTTAAATTTAGAAGATAGTTTATTTGAATTAAAAGTTTTATCTGATTATTTTGATTCAACATTTACTGATTTTGAAAAAGAAATAAGAAATAAAACAATATATGAAGAAGTTAATAAAGTCTTTGCTAGAAAATTGGCGAAAAACAATAGACTTATGACTGAATTGTTTAGTCAGTTAGATGATATAAAAAACGTTTATAATTTAAAAGATGAAGAAGTTAAAGTGTTAGAGGAAGTTAGAAATGATATAAATTCTCTTAATGATGATTATAAGGTTTTATTAGATCATACTGGTAACAATACTTTTGCTTATTCAAAATTAACAAAAGAAGTAGAGACTTTATCAATTCAACTTTCTAATTCTGAAGAAAGAGTTGATATGGTATTAAACTCTATTGGTAATATGAAAGATGATGAAATAAGAGCTCGTCAACAATTAGAAGAAATAAAAATAATTTTAAATAAAGCAAAAAATAAAATTAGAGAATATGATTTACCACTTATTCCAAAAACTTATTTTGTCGAATTAAATGAAGCTCAAATAGCTATTAAAGAAATTATAAGAGAGCTAGAAAAAAAACCAATAACTATAGATATATTAAATACAAGAGTAGATACAGCAAGAGATTTAGTTTTAAAACTATTTAAAACAACAAAAGAAATGATGAGAACAGCTATGTTTGCAGAAATGGCTATTGTTTATGGTAATAGATATAGAAGTGATGAAGAAGAATTAGATAAATATTTAATATATGCAGAAAAATTATTTTTTAATGGTGAGTATCAAAAATCATTAGAAATAACAATTAACTCACTAAATAAGGTAGAAAAAGGTATTTATGATAAGTTATTAAACTTATATTCAAATGAAAAATATTAAATACTTTTAATTTACTTATGAATTTGTTATACTTTATTAAAGAATAGGAGAGTTTATATGAATGATGAGGAAAAGACAGAATTACTTATGTCTAAAAATAGTTCAATTAATGAAAAAATAAATGAACAAAATACAGAAGAATTAGATTTTTCAAATTTAAAAGAAGAGATTAAAAATGTTCAAACTGAACAAAAAGTATCTGAAGCAATAAATGAAAACCCAGCAGGAAAAATAAAATTAAATGTAGCTGAAGAAAAAAAAGAAGAAAAAGTTTCTTCAAAAGATATTAATGTTAATATTTGGAGTAATAAAGGTTTACAATTTGTTGTATTATTAGGACTACTAATATTACTAGTAATATTTTTACTACCATATATAATATAAAAAGCCTATTGGCTTTTTTCTATCGATAAATCTATTATTAAATCCATATTATCATCTTCACTCATTATATTTTTATGAATGGTATTACATTTTTCACATTTATAAATAATTTTAAAACTGTTTTTAAATTTTTCAACTTTAATAGGCTTTAATAAACCCTTACAATCATTTTTTCTATCACCTGGATTTATATCTACATGTTTTGAATATAAACAGTAAGAGCAATGATCTCTAGCTGTATAAGAAGCTTTTGAAATCATTTTACCACAGTTTTCACAAACAAATTCTTCATTTTTCATAGTAAACTTTTTCATAATAATCACCAATAAAATTATACCATAAAATCTTTCCTTTTTATATTAAATTATGATATAATAATTTTGTTTGGGGGTGACTTATGGACTATAAAATAATGATTAATGAATTTGTTGGACCAATGGATTTATTATTACATTTGATTAAAAAGTCAGATATAAATATATGTGAAATAAGTATTGAAGAAATAACAAAACAATATTTAGATTATATAAACAAAATGGGGGAACTAGATTTAGATATTGCTAGTGAGTATTTAATAATGGCAGCAGAATTAATAGAAATTAAGTCAGCAATGTTACTTCCTAAACAAGAATTAGATAGTGATGAATTTGAAGAAGATCCAAAAGAACAATTAATTAAAAGATTAATAGAATATAAAAAATATAAAGAAATGACTGAAGAATTTAAACAATTAGAAGAAACAAGAAAACAAATTTATACAAAAGAATCAAATGATTTAAGTGAATATAAAAAAGAAGAAAACTTAGATTTAGGTGAAATTGATTTAGATTCTTTAATAAATGCTTTTAGTAAATTTTTAGAAAGAAAAGATTTTGAAAAACCATTAACAACTAAAGTAACTAAAAGAGAAATGTCTATAGGCGAAAGAGGAATAGAGATAAAAGAAGTATTAAAGTTAAAGAAAAAATTAAATTTTGAAGAATTATTTGAAGAATATAATAAAGAATATATTGTTATTACTTTTTTATCTATTTTATCTTTAGCAAAAAAACAAGAAATAGAAATAAAACAAGATAATAATTTTAGTAATATTATTTTATCTTTAAAGGGATGTGAATAAAATGGAAGCAGTTTTAGAAGGATTATTATTTGTAGTTGGTGAAGAAGGCTTGTCGTATGAAAGAATTAAAGATATATTAGATATTGATGATGAAGAAATGAATCTTATAATTGAATCATTAAAAAAAGAATATGATAAAAAAAATAGAGGAATAAAATTAGAATTATTAGGAAATAATTTAAAGCTTACTACTAAAAAAGAACATAAAGAATATTATGAGAAATTAGTTGAGATTGAAAATGATTCCATATTAAGTCAAGCTTCACTAGAAACTTTAGCTATCATTGCCTATAATGAACCTATTACAAGGGTAAGAATAGATGAAATAAGAGGTATTAATAGTAGTCATATTATTAGAAAACTATTACTTAAAAATTTGATTAAAGATATAGGTAGATCAGAAGCACCAGGCAGACCAATATTATATACTGTTACAAATACTTTTCTAGATTATTTTGGTTTATCTAGTATTAAAGACTTACCAACATTTGATGATGAAATAATTGAGACAGATGAAATGAATTTGTTTGATTCAAAATATAAAGAATAATAGTTGAAGTAGTTATATTTTTTATGATATAATTACATTACTTGCTTGCATGGCGGAACTGGTAGACGCGCACGACTCAAAATCGTGTAACTATGTTGTGAGAGTTCGATTCTCTCTGCGAGCACCAAATTAATAATCAAACTAACTAGAAATAGTTGGTTTTTTACTTGTTTGACAAAATATATATAATTGTCTATAATTTATTTAAGAAAGGAGATATTATGGAAAAGGAACACTTAGTTGTTGATTTATATAGAAAGGTTATTTGTTCTTTAACATGTATTGAAAAGAGAACAAGTAATGATGTAATTAAAAATAAAGCATTAAGTTATATAAATCAATTTATAGATCAATATGATCTATATTTGAATAAAAAGGAATCATTAAGTTACAATGTATCGGATTTAATAGATTTTTGTAATGATTGTTACAGTGAAGTAGAAGTCTTTGATTATGCTGAAGATGTTGAGTATGGAGTAAAAGAACTTATAAAAAAAGCAAATAATGAAAGAGGACGATAAAATGGCAAAGGAAACTGAAGGGGGAACTTATATTAATGTAAATGGTAATGAAGAAAAAGGCCATGTTAATATTTATGGTAGTGATCCTAAGGAACTCCATAATGAGTCAATTCACATAAATATTGATTATGATAAAGGAAAATTCAATATTAACGAAAAATCTGATGGAGAAAAATCGACAACGGATTGTAGTTGCTATTTGACTTCAGCATGCATGAAACATTTTCAAGAAATATTTAATGATGGTTGTGATGAATTAATGACATTAAGATGGTTTAGAGATAATTTTGTATCAAAAGAAGATATTGAACATTATTATATAACAGCACCGATTATTGTAAGCAGTATTGATTCTCTAGAAGATAATAGTAAAATTTATGATTATATTTATGATCATATTATAAAACCATGTGTATTTGCAATAAAAAATGGTGATTATGATTTTGCATATGATAGATATAAGAGTGGTGTTGTTGAATTAGAAGAAAAATTTGCAAAACCAGCTTTAAAAAAAGAATTTGTAAAGTCTTTGAAATTAAAAACAACATAAATAAATATATAACAGGTTTATTTTAGTTAGTATTAACTTACTACCTTTTAATATTGCTAAAAGTTATTGTACTGGCAACCCTAGCGCACCAAATTAATAATTAAACTAACTAGAAATAGTTAGTTTTTTACTTGTTTGATTTCTAAATTATATACAATCTATAATATTAAACAATTGACAAATTATAAGTAGGAGTTTATAGTATATATTTAATAAAGGAAAATATTTGGGAGAATTTATGAAGAAAATTAACATTTGCCAAGAATTTAACATTAATCAAAGTAATATTGTAGTTAATGCAACAAAAAAAGAAGAACAAAGGTTAGAAGACTATTTGAATAATAACAAGCATTTAAATGAAGAAGTAATATTTGTAAAAACATCTTACTTTAAAATAATGAAAAATTTCATGAAAATATATAAAAGTATGATTGAAGCAAGTAAAAATAAAGGTCTTGAAATCAATGAAATAGATGAAAAAATATTTTTACTTAAACAAGATTTATTGCTTTATTTTGATAGCCAACAAAAATTAGAAGACTTAGGTAAAAAAATATGGGAAACATCTATAGAAAAAAGCAAAGAACAACTAAATACATTTAATCAATTATTTTACTTAGTTTTTAATTCTTATTTAACATGCCAGTTTTTAAAAACTCTTTATATAAAATACGAATCAATAGAAACTAGAAAATTAATATTACAAAAATTTTCAATTGATGAAATAAAAGAAGAATCTAGACTTATTGCTAGTGGAGATATTGATAAATTAATTTTCGATAGTAATTTTAATTTATTGCCAGATTTATTTAACATGTTTTATAACAATAATGAAATATTAGTAGATAAAAACATATTTGTTCAGTATATTATTAGTGGAATGGAAATGTGTTTTGATTATAATGACTTTATAACATTTAATAATCTAATGAATAATATGAGAACGCATTCCCATTTAAGTACAATTAATCAAGGTACATTTGGAACCTTTGATTTTGGACTTGATAGAAAACTAGATAATAGACACGATTATAAATTTATAATATGTAAAAATATTAAATAATAAAACTTGGAGGAAACAATGGAAAAAATAATTATGTTAATGGGGCCTAGCAGTTCTGGGAAAGACACTCTTTATAAATGTGTTTTACAAAAAGAACAATTTAGAAAATATAACATGAAAGAAATTATTTTACACACAACAAGACCTATGAGAAAAGGTGAAACAAATGGAAAAGAATACTATTTTGTAGATGATAAAGAAATGCTTAAAAAAGAAGCAGAAGGAAAAATAATAGAAAAGAGATCTTATAATACAACTTTTGGTATTTGGAATTATTTTACTTGCTCTGATCAAATAGACTCAACAAGCATTTATATAACTTTAAATACTCTAGAAGCTTATGATCAGTATTTAAATTATTATAATAGAAACCACCTTATACCAGTATTAATACAAGTTAATGATGGAATTAGATTACAAAGAGCACTAAATAGAGAAAGAGAAGAAACAAATCCAAGATATGATGAAATGTGTAGAAGATTTATGGCTGATAGTATTGACTTTAATTTAGAAAATATAAAAAAAAGAAACATAACAGATATTTGCTATAACAATGAATCAATTGAAGAATCACTTGAACAAATTGAAAAAATATTTGTAAAAAATTTAGGATATTAATATAAAAAAATAGTTTAAACTATTTTTTAAATTAAAAATAATAATGACCTTGTAAAATTACAACATATAAGGTATAATTCAAAACAGGTGATTTTATGGATAAATTAATAATGATAAAATATGGAGAATTAACTACTAAAAAAGCAAATAGAAATGCTTTTATAAAAGTATTATATGTAAATATAAAAAATATATTAAAAGATTATGAGATAATAATTAGAAAAGATAGAGTTAGAATGTATATTGAATGTAGTAATACAGATTTAAATCAAATTATTTTTAACTTACAAAAAGTTTTTGGACTACATAGTATAGTTGTAGCTCATAAAATAAATACTGATGTTGAAGAAATAAAAACTAAAACTCTAGAAATAATTAAAGAAATAAAGGGAAATAGTTTTAAAATACTAACAAAAAGAGCAGATAAAAACTTTAGTATAAAAAGTATGGATTTTAATAATATTATGGGTGAATTCATACTAGCAAACACAAAATTAAAAGTAGATGTCCACAATCCAGATATAAATGTCCATATAGAAATAAGAGCAGAAGGAACATTTATATATACTAATGAAGTAAAAGGCCTAGGAGGATATCCAGTAGGAATACAAGGCAAAGGATTACTAATGCTAAGTGGAGGTATAGATTCTCCAGTTGCAGGATATCTTTCATTAAAAAGAGGCGTTGATTTAGAATGTTTATACTTTGAATCACCTCCTCATACAAGTGTTGAAGCAAAAAGCAAAGTAATAGAATTAGCCTCAATTATAAATAAATATTCAGGAAATATAAAAGTAAATATTATACCATTTACTAAATTACAAGAAGAAATATATAAGAACGTACCCGAAAGTTACAATATAACTATAATGAGAAGAATGATGTATAGAATAGCTGAAAGAGTATGTTATAAAAAAGACTTAAAAGTTATAATTAATGGTGAAAGTATTGGACAAGTAGCAAGTCAAACTTTAACAAGTATGATTGTAATAAATAATGTTACTAACTTACCAGTTATTAGACCAGTTGCTTGTATGGATAAATTAGAAATAATTGAACTAGCTCAAAAAATAAATACTTATGAAACAAGCATTTTGCCTTTTGAAGATTGTTGTACAATATTTTTGCCAAAGCATCCAGTTATAAACCCTAACTTAGACAAATGTATTAAGTATGAATCATTCTTTGATTATGAACCTTTAATAGAAGAATGTTTAAATAATATAGAAACAATAACAAATTTAGAAAAAAAAGAATATCAAAGCTTATTATAAAAAATTATTGTTTGGTACTTTTAATGTGTTAGAAAGTGTAAAGTTATAGATAAAATCTATAACTTTTTAATTTAAATAATTGTTATGTTGTATAATATATATAGAATAGGGTGATTATATGAAAATTTGGGAAGATTTTAAAGGTAAGTTGTGGCAAAAAGAAATCAATGTAGAAAACTTTATAAAGCAAAACTATAAAGAATACTTAAATGATGAGTCTTTTTTAGAGCCTCCAACAGAAAAAACAAAAGAAGTATGGAACAAATGTATTAAATTACTTGAAGAAGAATTAAAAGTTGGTGTCCTAGATATTGAATTAACAAAAATGTCTGGTATTAATTCATTTAATCCAGGCTATATTGATAAAGAAAATGAAGTAATAGTTGGCTTACAAACTGATGCACCTTTAAAAAGGATTATTAATCCATATGGTGGAATTAGAATGGTTTATAAAGAATTAGAAGCATATAATTATAAACTAGATAAAACAATTGATGAACATTTTAATAATTATCGTAAAACACATAATGATGGTGTATTTGATGCTTATACAGAAGATATCAAAAGCGCTAGAAAAAACGGATTATTAACAGGCCTACCAGATGCATATGGAAGAGGTAGAATAATAGGCGACTATAGAAGAGTAGCATTATATGGAATAGATATTTTAATAGCATCAAAAATGGAAGATTTATCAAAAATAACAGATATTACTTCTGAAACTATTTGTTTAAGAGAAGAAGTTAGTGAACAAATAAAAGCATTAAATGAAATAAAAGAAATGGCTAGTACTTATGGCTTTAATATATCTAGACCAGCACAAAATGCCAAAGAAGCTTTTCAATGGTTATATTTTGGATATTTAGCTGCTGTAAAAGAAAATAATGGAGCAGCAATGAGTTTTGGAAGAACTTCAACATTTTTAGATATCTATATTGAAAATGATATAAAAAAAGGAATTTTAGATGAAGCAAAAGCTCAAGAATTAGTTGACCAATTAGTTATAAAATTAAGATTAGTAAGACATTTAAGAACTCCTGACTATGATGAATTATTTGCAGGTGATCCAACTTGGGTTACTGAAAGCATTGGTGGTATAACAGAAGAAGGAAGAAGTTTAGTAACTAAAAACTCCTATAGATTTCTGCACACTTTAATTAATCTAGGTACATCTCCTGAACCAAACTTAACAGTATTATGGAGTAATAAACTACCAAGTAATTTTAAAAAATACTGTTCTTATATTTCAATAAAAACAGATTCAATTCAATATGAAAATGATGATGAAATGAGACCATTATATGGAGACGATTATGGAATCGCTTGCTGTGTTTCAGCAATGAAGCTAGGTAAACAAATGCAATTCTTTGGAGCTAGGTGTAATATCGCTAAATCACTTTTGTATGCAATTAATGGTGGCATAGATGAACATTCAAAAGAATTAGTAATAAATAATATTCCAAAAATTAAAGATGAAATATTATCATATGAAGAAACAAAGAAAGCATATTATAAAGTATTAGAAATAGTTGCTAAAACATATGTTGATACTATGAATATAATTCATTATATGCATGATAAGTATGCTTATGAAAGAGGACAAATGGCTTTGCATGATACATCTGTAGAACATTTGATGGCTTTTGGTATAGCAGGGCTTTCAGTAGCTGTTGATTCTTTGTCAGCAATTAAATATGCTAAAGTAAAACCTATTAGAGATGAAGATGGTATAACATATGATTTTGAAATAGAAGGAGACTATCCAAAATTTGGCAATGATGATGATAGAGTTGATGATATAGCAATAGAGCTTACAATGAAATTTTCAAATGAATTAAAAAAACATAATTTATATAAAAATGCTGTACATACTTTATCTGTATTAACTATTACATCAAATGTTGTATATGGTAAAAAAACAGGAGCTACACCTGACGGTAGAAAAGACTTAGAACCATTCGCACCTGGGGCTAATCCAATGCATGGTAGAGATTCACATGGTGCTTTAGCTTCACTTAATTCAGTAGCAAAAATACCATACAAAGATGTATGTCAAGATGGAGTATCAAATACATTTTCAATAGTTCCAGATGCTTTAGGACATAATGAAATTGATAGAATTACAAATTTAGTCAATTTACTAGACGGTTATTTTAGTAAAGGAGCTCAACATTTAAATGTAAATGTTCTTAATAGAGAAACTTTAGTAGATGCTATGAATAATCCATTTAAATATCCAACTTTAACAATAAGAGTTTCAGGATATGCTGTTAATTTTAATAGATTAAGTAAGGAACAACAACTAGAAGTTATTTCTAGAACGTTTCATAGTATAGTATGATAGGTAATATTAATTCTATAGATACAATGGGTTTAGTAGATGGTCCAGGTATTAGAGTAGTAGTTTTTTTAAAAGGCTGTACATTAAGATGCAAATTTTGTCATAATCCAGAAATGTGGAGTAATGAAATAAAAGAAGAATGGACACCAAGTGAGTTAGTAAATTATATTTTAAAATTTAAAACTTATTTTAAAGAAAATGGAGGAGTTACTTTTTCTGGAGGAGAACCATTAAATCAATCAGAATTCTTATTAGAGTGTTTAAAACTTTGCAAAAAAAATAATATTCACACCTGTTTAGATACAGCTGGAGTAGGAATAGAATATGATGAAATATTAGATTATACAGATTTAGTAATATTTGATATTAAAGCTTTAGATAAAGTTAAATATAAAGAATTAACAGGTAAAAATATAGATATTTCATTAAAGTTTTTAGATACTTGTCAAAAGAAAAATAAAAGAATGTGGATTAGACAAGTAATAGTTCCAAATTATAATGATAATGAAGAGTATATTTTAGAAATTAAAAAATTTGTGAAAAATTTAAAAAATATAGAAAAAATAGAGTTACTACCTTATCATACGATGGGTGTAGCTAAATACAAAGAATTAGGAATTCCTTATATATTAGAGGGATTATCTGATATGGATAAAGATAAGTGTAAATTATTACAAGAAATATTAAATAAAAATTGATGATAATTTTCATTAAATAATTTGAAAAATTTTAGTTTAGTTAAATAGGTAAATAAAATTTATATTAATTAATTATAAAGCAAGGGAAAATACATATTTTATTTTTACCATTAAAATTTGACAAATATAAAAAATAGTATATAATAAACAACATTCATAAAGAAAAAAGGGGGATTTTATATGAAATATGGTTTTAGTATTGATAATTTCTTGTTTGATTTGAATGGCTTTATTTTGAAATTTGGATCTGATTACATATTGGAAAAATATGGGTACAAAGTTATCAATGAAAAAGAAATGTCGATTGAGAAAATTTTTGATTTATATGCCCAAATCCATGATAAATTTCCAATAATGAAAGTTGAAGAAATAGAAGAAAAAGTTTCAAGCATTATAGAAGACTTTTGGTCTAGATTTTTCTTGAACTTCTTATTATTACCTATAAGAGATGATGCTGTTAATGCGGTAAATAATTTATATAGTACTAATGGGAATGAAATTTACTTATATATGGAAGACAAATTTAAAAATAGTAGTGCAAAAAATACTTTTGTAAATTACTTATTATTATTTAAACTAAGAAAAAGTGGCATAAATTTTAATAAAATTTTAAATTTTGATAGTATTGAATCTTTTATAAATGGTATACAAAAAAGATGTATAAAAGTAATAGCTGATAATAGAACAGAAGTAATAAAAGTAGTTAGTGATTTTGCTGATGTCTTAGCGTATTCATTGGGAACTTTTGAATGTGAAAAAGAAAATATATTTTTAATAAATAATTTTGAAAGTAATAATGAGAAACACATAATATTAAAAAAAATCAGTGAAATAATCGAGTATAATAATCAACCTTTAGTTGATAAATGTGTTTTGTCAGATTTTCCATCCAAAGATAAAGTTTGGTTAAACAAATACAAAAAAACAGACACAAAGTATGTTTTTGATAGAATAAATCCAATTAGCAGAATGTATTACGAACATATTGACTGCCCAAAAGGAATAGTATTTAAGTATTTGAATACAAATAAAAAACTCAGTGCAAAGGAATTTTTCGATAAAATATCATCATATGCAAATTTTCTAATAGAAAGCGGAGTAAAATCAGGTGATAAAATTCCTGTTATTGCTTTAAATACGTTTGATGCTGCAGAAATGATTATTGCAATTTTAACCGTAGGGGCAGTGGCTGTTCCAATAACTGCAACGGATTCCAAAGAAAGAATTCTCTTAAAACTGTCAATTCTAGATAAAAAACCGGAATTAATGTATATTGTTGACTACTACAATTCAAAAAATAAAATTCATTTAGCATCAATAGTTGAAGATATTAAATCAGAAATTGGGATAAAGAAAATAATCTATTCAAAATTAGATACAGTAATTATATTAAATGAAGTGAAAGCAAAATTAAAAAATTCTAAAATTCAAAAACAAGATAAAAAACCGCATAATATAAAAGAATCATCCGAATTAAAGGAAATGTTTGATTCAATGATAGCATATAAATATAGTGAAGAATTTATTAATACCAAGGCAATACCAAAATGCAAAAAAAATATTGATTTCGGCAATCTTAATATTGACTTAGATAGTACAGCTGCAATAGTTTTCACAAGTGGCGAAACTCCAAAAGGTGTTGAATTAACTTTTAGAGGAATAGATTCGGAATTGGCCACATATTACAGTTCTATTTTAAATTTAAAAAGAGACGAAAAAATAAGTTCGTTTTTACCGTTTGATCATGTTTTTGGCTTTGTTATAGGTATAATGGTTACTGCAGTAACTGGTATGATTGGGGTATTAGATCCGGCTTTCAAAAGAGAAAAGATAGGCGAATTTGTATTTGGCGAAGATGTAGACTATTTGGCTTTGATACCGGTAATATTAACCGATTTATTAAATGATGAACGTTTAAATACTTCGAAAAACAACAAATTAAAAAAAGTCTTTTGTGGAAGTCAAGTTTTATCCGAAAAAACAAGTATGATGATGGAAAAATCATTCCCAAATAATGAGATAGTTGATGGCTATGGTTCTAGTGAAGGAACTTGTGTAACGTTAGTAAATGGAATCCCAATAATTAATTGTGACTTTAAAGTTACAAAGGTAGGAACTACAGAGGAAATAGGTTACAATCAAAAGGGTGAATTTTGTATTAGTGGAGATGTTGTATTTAAACAATATCATAATAATGAAGAAATGACTATGTTAGCAAAAAAGCATCATAAGGATGGAAAAAATTGGTATCATACGGGGGATTTAATAGAGGTAAATGAGAATGGACAATTTAAATATTTAGGAAGAGTAAATCAAGATTTTATTAAATCTAATGGCTTTCAAATTTATTTATATAATATAAAAAGATTAGTTGAAAGTATTGAAAATGTTAGAGAGTGTGTAGTAATTGATCGTAATGATGAATATAAAGGGAGTGTACCAGTTGTATTTGCGATGATTGATGATATTACTAAAAAAAATGAAACGTATAATCAAATAATTGAATTATATAATAAATTAGAATATTATGAAAAACCTAGGGAAACTTATTTAACAAATTTATTTCCAATGACAAGTAGAGGAAAAAATAATATTCAATATATTCAAGATAATTATGAAAAAATAGTAAGTAATAATATTGAAATTTGTGAAGATGAATCAATGGGTGTATTTTACATTAATGAGGGACATCAAAAAACAAAATAATATTATATAAAAAAAGAGGGGGGGTAAAAATGGAATATAAATTAAATATTGCTGTTGATACAGATGGAATTATCTTTAACCTTTTTCTTTATCAATTGATAAAGGGGTTAGAAAAGTTTACAGAGATTGACAAAAATATAATTATCAATTCGCAATGCTTTTCAGATTTAGACAATATGAGTCAAGAAGAAAAAACTCAATTTTTAATTAAATATATCGAAATATATTCTACTAAAAATAGTAAAAAAATTAATATTAATGAATATGATATTCAAAATATTTTTAATATAGAACCGACTTTTATTGAGAAAAAAATAGCTGAAAATAATTCGAGAAACGAGAAAATTTCATACGAAGAAGCTTTGGAAAAAACTTTAAAGAAATATAAAATTAAAAGGAATTTGTTTTGGATTAAAGAAATAATAAATTATTGTATAAAAAGCGAAGTAATTGATAAATCTTTGGAAAATATAAAAAAATGGCAAAGACAAGGGCATAGTGTTGGTAATATAACGGCTAGAGTATTTGTTACAGAAGACAATATAGTTGGTTTAATTTTTAGGACTATTTTAGAAGGAATTTATGATAAAATTGATTTAAAATTTGATTACATTGATTATTGCTCGGAAAAAAATAGCCCATTAGAAAAAAAACTTGCTTGTAATAAGCGCGCGGTTGATGTAATGATTGAAGATAAATTGGACAATGCAAATATAATTAGTGAAATTGGGATGACAGAAGTACTATTATATAACTATCCTTACAATGTAGGGAATGTTAATAAAAGAATAAAAAGAGTTAATAATTATGATGAAATAGATGATTTTATTCAAAATATTGTTAAGGAAAGAAGTAGTTCGCTTAAAAATAATACTTTCATTTATAATGATACGCTAATAACTCCTGCGAGTGAGCAATTATCCAATATGAGTAAACTTGAATTATGGGATTATAAAAAACAAGTAAGAAATTATTATGAAAATGTGGACATGTCAATTATGCAATATAATGGAGTACCTTATAAAGAAGTATATGACACTTTAAAAATTAAAAAACATGAAAGGACATATAAAATTATTTACCCTTTAATTCAAGGGACATTTAATATTATTTTTAATCCGAAAATTTTAGGGAAAAAAAATATTCCTTATCAAAGAGGCACAATATTCGTTTCAAATCATTTAACTTATGTTGATCAATTTTTAATAGCAAAAGCACTTGGCAATAGACCTGTTCATTTTTTAGCGGCAAAAGTTTTACAAGAAAAGTCGAGATGGAAATTATATGAAAATATAGGGTGTCTATCGGTAGATAATAAAAATAAAAAAAGTCATACTAGAAAAATTTCGTTTGAAATTTTACAAAAATTAGTTTCCAGTGGACACGATGTAGTGATTTTTCCAGAAGGTACAAGAAACAATGGAAGATATGAAATTGATTCCGAAAAAAGATATAATGAGGAATTATTAAAATATGCAAACGGAGCTTGTAGAATTAGCCAAAACACTGGTGCACCAATATGCAGAATGACAATAAATAGTAATTACAATTTAATTGATCATTTCTTTGGCGCTAAATTAATTAATGAAGTATCTAAACCAATATGCATTATGCCATGGGATGATATAGATAAAGAGAATACTTCATTAATGGAGGAAACAACAGCTTCGATAATAAAAATTAGAGAATTGCAAAAACAAAAGAAAAAGCAAAAAGGCATAAAATAAATATTTTTTTGCTTTTTTTGTAAAAGTTTATGATATAATATGTTTATAATAGAGGGTGATTAAAATGAGTAGTTTATATTTCCAAATTTGTAGTACATTATATATTGTTTTGATTTTGGTAGTTTTTTTTAAAAAGAAAAAAGTGATGAATATTGAAAACAAAATTTACTCATCACTAATAATTACTGCATTTGTTGGCCTTGTTTTGGATTATTTGAGTACCTACATAGCCATTGTCAATATAAATAATGAATTTTTAAATGTAATTTCTAAATTATATTTAGTATATTTAGTAGTTTGGGTATATTTGTTCACAACGTACACATTTGCTATATCGTTTAAAAATACTAAAAGTACAAATCCAATTGCATCAATATTTAGAAAATATATGTTGCCAACATTATTTATATCTTTAATTTTTATAATCATATTCATTTTTATTTTACCTTTATATAATTATAATGAAAACGGTATTGTATATACCTATGGTCTGTGTGTGCAATTGGTGTATGCAGTAGCTTTTATTGGTTTTATAATAATGATAACTTGTGTGTGTATTAAATATAAAAATTTGAGGAATCAAAAATATTTGCCTATTTTTACATACATTATTCTTAGTATTATTGCTATATTAATTCAATATTTTTACCCACAAATTCTTTTAGTAACATCTGTTAGTATATTTGTAACTGTTCTCATGTATTTTACAATAGAAAACCCAGATATGAAAATGGTTAATGAACTTAATCTTGCTAAAGAGCATGCTGAAAAAGCTAATAGAGCAAAATCAGAATTCTTATCAAGTATGAGTCATGAAATAAGAACACCACTAAATGCAATAGTAGGCTTTTCAGAATGCATAAAAACAGAACATGATATAAATGAAGCTCAAAATGATGCTGACGATATAATAATGGCTAGTCAAAACTTACTTGAAATAGTAAATGGAATTTTAGATATTTCTAAAATAGAAGCAAATAAAATGGAAATAGTTAATACTAATTATGAACTACTTCCAAATTTAGAAAATTTATCTAAATTAATGATACCAAGAATTGGAGAAAAGCCAATTGAATTAATACCACAATTTGGTTTAGATATACCTTCAATTATGTATGGAGACTTAGGTAAAATAAAACAAATAATAACAAATCTACTTACTAATGCAGTAAAATATACGGAACAAGGCAAAATTTTATTTAATGTTAATTGTATAAATGAAAATGATACATCATCATTAGTAATTTCAATAGAAGATACAGGAAGAGGTATTAAACCAGAAAAAATAGACGGTTTATTTACTAAATTTAATAGATTAGAAGAAGATAAAAATACAACAACAGAAGGAACAGGCTTAGGACTTGCTATAACAAAATCATTAGTTGAAATGATGGGTGGAAAAATAATAGTCCAAAGTGTATATGGAAGAGGTTCAAAATTCACAGTTTATTTAAAACAAAAAATAGTAGAATTACATGATAATTTAAAAAAAGAAACAGTAGTAGAAGAAATATCATTAGACTTTAGTGGTTCAAACATATTAATAGTAGATGATAATAAGTTGAATTTAAAAGTAGTAGATAAAATACTCAAAAAATATAATACAACAAATGTATTAGTAGAAACAGGAATGGCTGCAATAGAACTTTTAAAAAACAACAATAATTTTGATTTAATTTTAATGGATGATATGATGCCAGTTATGAGAGGAATAGAAGTTCTTGCTAGATTAAAACAAACAGAAAACTTTAATATTCCAACAATTGCTTTAACAGCAAACGCAGTAACAGGGATGAAAGAATATTATATTAAACAAGGATTTGAAGACTATTTGGCCAAACCAATAGAAAAAGAAGAATTAAATAAAGTTTTAATAAAATATTTAAAATCTTCAAATAAAGTAAATCAATTAGATGAACAAATAGAAAATATAGATAAAATAGACTTTAGCGGTAAAAAAGTATTAATAGTAGATGATAATAAAATAAACATAAAAATAGCATCTAATTTTTTAAAACCATATAATTTTGAAATAGAAGGATCTTTAAGTGGTCAAGAATGTATAGATAAAATGAGTGAAACAAAATACGATTTGATATTTTTAGATGATATGATGCCAAATATGACAGGAACAGAAACAATGCATAAACTAAAAGCAATGAATATAAAACTACCAATTATAGTTTTAACAGCAAATGCAATTGAGGGAGCTAAAGAAAACTACTTAAAAGAAGGATTTGATGATTATATATCCAAACCAATTATGAGATCAGAACTTGATAGAATAATAAAAAAATCATTATATAATATAGCAAATAGAAATGATAAACCAATATTTGAAGATATTCCTAAAGAATTACTAGATATGTCAAAACCATTAAATGAAAATCAAGATAAAACTAAAGTAAAAGAAGACTGTATAACAGATGATAACACTTTAAATAAAGGTAATATTGAATATTTAATACAAAACAAAATAGACGTAAATAAAGCATTAGAAATATTAGGCGATATTGAAATGTATAATGAAACCTTACAGGACTTTATGAGTTTAATAGATGAAAAAACTGCTAAACTAACTAAATTTATGAATGAAAAAGATATGGCAAACTATGCAATAGAAGTTCATGCATTAAAAAGTGATTCTAAGTATCTTGGATTTACTAAATTAGCAGAATTAGCCTTTAATCATGAAATGAAGAGTAAAGATAATAATATAGAATATATAATAGAAAATTATCAAACTTTGTTTAATGAAATTACTAATATTAAAAATATAGTATATAAATATATTTAATATTTTTAATAAATAAGAGTTTTTTATCAAAAACTATTGATTTTACCAATTAAAAATGATATTCTTTAAATGTAAGCAAAATATAATGCTTAAAATATTAAATAGGAGGTTATTTATATGACAAAAACAGATTTAGTAAATTATATTGCAGAAGAAACAGGCTTAACAAAAGCAGATTCTTCAAGAGCTATGGAAGCTATGATTAGTGGAGTAGTAAAAGGATTAAAAGAAAACCAAAAAGTAACTTTAACAGGATTTGCAACATTTAATGCAAAACATAAAGCTGCTACAACAGCTCGTAATCCAAAAACTGGAGCAACAGTTCCAGTAGCTGCAAGAACTGCTGTAACAATTAAAGCAGGTTCAAAATTAAAAGAAGCTTTAAACTAAGAGATTAAATCTCTTTTTTTAATATAGTAAAGGAAAAAATAAAATGATAAAAAAAATAGTATATCACTCTAATTCGGGATTTACTGAGAAATATGCTTTATTATTAGGAAAAAAACTTAATTTAGAAGTTCATAATATAAATAATGAATTCTCTTCATCAGATGAAATAATATATATGGGTAATATATTAGCTAGTAAAATAGAAAAGCTTGAAAAAGCAAATAAAATGTTTAATATTAAAATGATTATAGCAGTAGGATTACAAATAGAATCATCTGACAATAATGAAACAATAAAGAAAATGAACAATATAGATAAACCATTCTTTTACTTAAGAGGCGGTTTAAACTTAGAAAAATTAAAAGGATTTAAGAAATTTATAATGAAAATGGTTATAAAATCAAATAGTAAAGAAAAAACAGAACAAAACGTTTTTGAAAATAATGCAGATTTTTTTGAAGAAAAAAAATTAGATGAAATAATTAATTGGTATAATAAAAATAATTAAAAGAATATGTAAAATAAGAAAAATATTCTTTTTTTTTTATGTGTTTTAAGGTATACTATATATAGAATAAAAGGTGATTGTGATGATATTAAGAAAACCGTATGCCATATTAATAAAAAACTTTAGATTAATACATGCTATTTTAACTTTACTAATGGGTTATTTACTTTATAGAACAAGCTTAATTATAAGTTTTATTAATGAATATATTGGTTCTTCACAAACAAAAATAAAAGAAGATGTACTAAGCTCTTTATTTGGATCTGCATTTTTTATAATAGTAGCCTTCATTATTGTTTTTTCATTAATAGTGGTATCTGTGATGAGCTTTAAGAATAAGCCAATTAAATTTTATCTTTATAATATTTTCACATATATTTATTCATTAATTATTTATATAATAACTTTCTATTTAATTCAAAAATTACAATATGGATTAATTGATATTAAAACTTTAAAATTAGTTCAAGATTTTACAACTGTTGCTATATTATTTCAAATTATAGCTTTAGTAATAGTTATAATAAGAGCTACAGGTTTTGATTTGAAGAGTTTTAATTTTAAAGAAGATTTAGCCTCTTTAGATATAGAAGAAAAAGATAATGAAGAATTCGAAGTAAATTTAGATATAGATACAGATAAATTAATTCGTAAAATAAGAAAAAGATTTAGGTATATAAAATATATTTATATAGAAAATAAAATATTTATAAATATTTTAGTTCTAATTTTTATAGCAACTATAAGTTTGTTTTCGTATTTAAATATTGATGTTTATAGTAAAACTTATAAAAAAGCAGAAGCTTTTAAAACTGTTCAGTTTATTATAGGAACAGAAGAAAGCTATGTTACAAAATATGATTATAAAGGTGTCAAAGTAAAAGACGGATATGAATTAGTAATTGTTAGAGTTAATTTAAAAAGATTATATTATCGCTCAATTAAATTTAATACAGGAAGACTTACTTTAGTAACTAATAATAATTTGTATTATCATAATGTAGAATATAGAGATGAATTAGTAGATTTAGGCATATCTTATATGAATGAAAAAATATCTAAGGATAAATTTAATTATTATATTATGGTTTTTGAAGTAAAAGAAGAAGATATAGAAGAAGAAATGTTATTAAGATATACTGATATAACAAATGATGTTGTTAGAATAAATGTTATACCAAAAGAATTAAATAAAAAAGAGAATGCATCTAATGCAGTGTTAGGACAAGAATTAAATTTCAAAGATAGTATTTTAGATAATACAATTATGAAAATAGATAGTTATGAACTAAATGATAGTTTTAAATTAGATTATAATTATTGTACTCAAACAAATTGTTATAGTTCAGCAGAATATGTAAGTATTTCAGCTACTGATAACTATAATAAAACATTGCTTAAATTAGTGGGTAATATTAAATATGATGAAACTCTGCCTATTATAAAATATAACAATTTATATAAATTCATTAATAATTTTGTTACTATAAAATATAAAATAGGTGATAATTTTACTTCATTAAATGTTACCTTAAAAGAAGTAAAACCAAGAAAAACTAGTGTAGAAAATACTTACTTTATTGAGGTACCAAATGTTTTAAAAGATGCGTCAAGTATAATTTTAGAGTTTAATGTTAGAAATAAAGTATATAACTATACTTTAAGATAATATTTTTCTTTGTTTCTAAAAAAAAATATGCTATAATATTTATGAGAATGTGAAAGGGTGATTTAATGAGAAAATGTATAGTTGGAATGCTATTTGGTTTACTCATTTTATTTCCTATAAATGTCAAAGGGCTAATGTGCAGTAATGAAACAAAAATAAAATATAGCGATATGGCTAAAAATATATCAGTTAATTACGAATATGTTGAAGCCAATGATGATATTACTTTTAGTATAAAGTTTACTAATATACCAGAAGGATTTGCTATATATGATTTTTATAATAATATTTGGTATTATTATAAAAGTTCAGATTTAGTAGTTCCTGCAATTAAAAACAAAAGTTATATGTTTAATGTTTACATACCAAATGATGCATGCTATCTAGAAGTTTTATATAAGCATTATGTAATAATACCTTCTTATAATAAATATTATAAAGATGAATTATGTAAGGGTATTGAAGATTATAAATTATGTGATAAATGGTTAAATATAAATATGTCATATGATGAATGGAAAAATAATATAAATGATTATAAAAAAAGTTTAATCAAAGACGAAGTTATTGATAATAATAAAGAAACTAAAGATGTTTTTGATTATATAATTGATTTTTATTTAGAATATTATTATTATATTTTACCAAGTATAATTATATTAAGTTTTATAGGTATATATATTCACAATAAAAAACAAGATTTATTTTAGTGGGGTGAAGAAATGAAAAAGAAAATATTATATCTAATTATCTTAGGTTTTGTTTCTTTAATACCTAGTTATGTTTCGGGCGCAGGATGTGTAAAAAACGGTAGTGTTAGTTTGTCAAAATTATTAGGTGATACTTGGAATATTAATTTTCAGGGTGGTAGAGCCTTTTGCATAGAACCAGGCGAAGATTTGAATACAGGTACAGTTTGTACTGTTTCAGGATCGGCAGATGTTGCTAATGCTGCAGCATATAGTGCGGACTACAGTTCATGTGGTTTGAATTCTGCTGTAACAGAAGATATTAAATATAAAAATGTTCAATATCCAGATGCAATTAATGGTAATGTTTACTTTGTATTAAAAGATAAAGGATATTCACCTGAACAAATTGCAAGTGCGCAATCATGCGTTACTAATGCTGTTTCTGCTGCTAGAACATCAATCGGTAATAGTACGGCTGATTATTATATTTTAGATTGTGGCGAAGGAAATCAAAAACTTATGATTGGAGCAGCTGAAATTGGTTGTAAAGAAACTACAGCAGCATGCCCAAATGGTAAAATGGTTGAGTCCCAACCATCAGCCACGTGTTATTCTACTATGGGTGGAATAACAGCTAGTGCAGCTTATACTTCAACTTCTGGGAATCAAGCTAATGTTCATCAAACATATGGGCAAGATCAGAATGCTGCAGGCACTGGGGCTTATTGTAAGATGTTTTGTCAAGAATATGCAAAAGTAACTTTACCTGGTGGCTTAGTTACTAGTATTCAATTAGGGTCGCATTTTATATGGCCTACTTCAAAGGAAAATCAAACAAATAAATTTACAGAAAATGCATACCCTTTAAAATTTAAAGGTGAAAAAGTTTGTAAGTTGGTATTAATGCCAGACAAGGGTAATTTCCCTGGCAATGGTTGTAATCAAGATCCAGTTGCTACATATAAGGGATTATATTCAGAAATAGTTCCTTTGGGTAATACAGGAGATTATGCAGGAACAAAATACGAACAAGTAAGAATTTCAAAAGGAACTTACTTTGAAAATTCTGGATATTGTGGAACACCAAAAACAAGTATTGGAACAGTCGGTATAGCTGGTTGCACTTTCACTAAATATAAAGTTTCGGGGACTACTCAATATTATAATTCTGACAACAGATATAGTTATTATACATCAAAAGTTGATGCAATAAATGCAGCAGCAGAAGCTGCAGCAAGTGCGTGTGCTGCGTTTAAAGAAGTAGAAAGTAATTTATCAAAGCCAAGAACTATAACAGAACAAAAATGCAAATCATGGCTTGGCCCAGTTTGCATTGGCGGGTATGAAACAGTTACGGTTGATAATCCAGTATATAAAGATGCAGAAAATAAACAAAAGGCAGCAGCTACTGCAGCTGGGGCTTATACTACAGCAACTAATCTAACAACAGGAATAGAAAATAGTATAACAAATTGTCAAAAATACATAAATAAGTTTAATCAAGCTAGATCAATATTAGGTGAAATTTCATTGTGTGGAAATTTTAAAATAGAAAATGCAAGTGACTATTTTAATTTTAATACATCTGCGAATTTTTCGTTTCCAAATGATGAATATGGTTTTAGTGGAAGTTTACAACAAGAAAATTCTACTGAATATGGCTGTAGTGGGAATTGTAGTGGTTTAAGCTTTAAAAAATTTGAGGAATATAAGATTTTAACAAATTTGGACACAGTAAGTATTTTAGATGGTAAAGTTTCTCAAATAGAAGCAAGAACAATAACATTAGAAACTAATGAAATTGTCTATAAATCAACATCAAATTATAGCTATATTAATAAAACAACAAATAAATATAGTACATCTAAAACAAACGGCAACTTTTTAGAAATACTTAATATAAATGGTGGTTTAGCTAAAATAATACCAACAGATTATAATACTAGTGTTATTGATGATGATGGAAAAGCAAATTTATTTGATTTAATACTTAGTAATGTAACTTTTGGAGAAGGCCTTAAATTTAAACTTAATGGTGGCAGTAATTATGTGTGCAAATATGAATTGTCAAAGAAAAATGATGATTGTGTTTGTCCGCAAGATACAAATATGGCAGGAAAAGACCTAATGTATTATGTAGCAAATGATCCAACATCATGTGCTGATGCACAAGTTAAATATTGTAAGTCATTTGAAGAAAAAAAATATGAAGATTTGTATTGTCCTGATCCAGGTAATCCTATATTGTTAACACCTTGTTTAAAAACAGGAATTGGTTATGCAGCGTGTGTTACTAAATTCTGTACAACAGATGAATATAGATGTAAAGATGAAGCAGGTGCAAGAACTGGTATGGATATGACAGGTTGCGTTCAAACTGAAATGGTTCAAGGGGCAACTGAGGAGGAAGCAAAAGCATACTGTGATTATTCAGTATGTAAAGGTAAATTTATAATTTATCGTACAATAAGCTTAGAAAATCCATTCCCAGGTAAAGAAATAAGTAATATTGTATCTGAATTTAATGATAATGTTAAAGGAAGATATCCTGGAACAAATTGGAATGGTGTAACTCTAGTTAATCAAAAGATAAGAAATAATAGAGGTGTAAGTGGCTCATCAATTTATCAAAAGACAGAACCATTATACTCGTTTGTATTAGATGGACCAAAAATAGAAGCAATAAGAAAATATAATGAAAATAAGAGTTATAATGATTTTTTATTAGATTGTACAAAAAATGATTCATCTGCTTGTGTTAGTCGCTTCGTTCATAATCCTATTTATGGTTTAACTAGTGGTGAATGCTTTAGTGTTGATAAAACAGCGAGTAGTTTCTACAATTGTTTAGGAAGGTGATAATGTGAAAGAATCATTCTGGGGAGTATTAGTCGTAATGTTAGGTGTAATTTCAGTAGCATTTATCATTTTCTTTCAAAACATAACAAATACTGATGAACAAAATTATATATTATTAAAAGAAATAACAGAAGCTGCTATGTATGATGCTGTAGACTATGCATCATACAGAAGCACTGGATATATTTGTATAGATAGAGAAAAATTCGTAGAGAATTTTGTAAGAAGATTCGCTGAAAGTGTATCCATAGGAAACACTTACCAAATAGATATATATGATGTTAGTGAATGTCCTCCAAAAGTAAGTTTAGAGGTTTCAACTTCACTAGACTCAAATGTCACAGGCGAAATAATGGAGTTCGATATTGTAAATAGGCTAGATGCAATATTAGAAACACCATACTAAAGAAAGGAAGAGAAAAAAATGAATAACTTTATAATTGCCGCAAAAAGATTTTTGCAAAACAAAAACACAGTTACAATATTAGGAGTACTAGTAATAATCTTAATTTTATTCTTTGGTTATCGTTATCAAATAAATAAAATGGTTAATCCTGTTTCTAATATACCAGTAGCTGCAGAAACAATTCAGCCAAAAACAAAGATTACATCTGATATGATTGAATATATCGATGTAGCACCAATTGTATTACAAGAAAATGTAATTACTAATAAAAACTTAATTATTGGTAAATATAGTAATTATAATACAGTAATACCACAAGGTAGTTTATTCTACAAAGATGTAGTAGTAGATGAGGATGATTTACCAGATTCAGCATTCGTTGAATTAGCAGATGGTGAAGTTCCATATAACTTTCCAGTTACAATGGATACAACTTATGGAAATTCAATTTACCCAAGTAACTACATTGACATTTACATGAAAGCATTAAATGAAGATGGAGAATTAATGGTTGGTAAACTAATCGAAAACGTTAAAGTTCTTGCTGTAAAAGATTCACAAGGTAGACACGTGTTTGAAGATAGCTCTGAAGCAAGAACACCTTCAACATTAATCTTTGGATTAGAACCAGAACTTAACATATTATTAAGAAAAGCAAGTTACATGAATTCATTCTCAACAATATTGTTCCCAGTACCACATGGTACAACTATAGCAGTAGTTGAGGGAGAAACATCTGTAAGTTCACAAACATTAAAAGACTTTATAAATGCCAATACTGTTCCAAATGATGAACTTCAATCTGAAACAACAGAAAGCTAATTAAATGAACGATTCAATGTTCTCCCAAATTGATTTTGGGCCAGTAAAAGAGTTTATTGAAAATAATGACATTACTGATATTTCTTACAGTAATGGTGGACAAGTTTGGCTAAAAACTTTATCAAGGGGGCTATTTAGAGTTGAAGATTCAGCAATAAATAATGCATTTATGGAAAAATTAGCATTTCAGTGTTCAAATGTAATGGGTAAAACATTTAATATGGCTCACCCATTTCTTGATGCTGAAGGAGCAGAATTACGTCTTAATTTTATTCATGATTCAATAGCAAAAAATGGTATAGCTTGCGTTATACGTAAGACACCAGCTAAAATAAGACTTGAAAAAGAAAAAATATTACAAGAAAAATATATAGAATTAGACATTCATGAATTTTTAATTCAATGTGTTTTAGGACATTGTAATATTATAGTTAGTGGTGAGACTGGTTCTGGTAAAACAGAGTTTGTAAAATATTTAGCAGCTCACACTAGAGAAGATGAAAAACTTATTACCATAGAAGATACTTTAGAATTACATTTAGATAAAATATTTCCTCATAGAGATATTGTTTCAATGAAAACTAATAATATAGCATCTTATACAGATGTATTAGTAACATGTATGAGACAAAATCCTAAATGGATACTATTATCAGAAGTTCGTAGTGCTGAAGCAGTTATGGCAGTTCGTAATTCAATATCATCAGGACATTATATTTTGTCAACAATACATGCTGATAAAGCAATTTCAATACCTAATCGTATGTATAGTCTACTAGAAACAAATCAAGATATTGATCAATTTATAAAATCAATATATAGATATATTCAAATAGGTGTTTATATAAGAGGATTTCAAGATAAAATAACTAAACGTTTTGTCCGCGAAATTGCTGAAGTAACAGAATTTTACGTTGATGAAAATAATAATGCAATAAATAATACAATTTATAAAAAAACAACTACTGGAAATGTTGTTAGAAAACAACCGTCTAAATATTTAATAGATTATTTAGATGCTCAAGGAGTAGTTTTAGATAAAAATATTATCAAAACAGATGATTTACCATTTCAAGATCCTTCTCAAACCGTAAGAGAAATTCCTGATTTAAGTCAGATGGATAAAATAAATGATGCCTAAGTTATATTAGAATAGGAGGTATAATATGGAATTTATAGCATTTGTACTTGTAGCATTTATAGTTATCTTTGTGATTTCTTATCGTAATCATAAAGGAGACAGTATTTATAAGTATATATCAAAACAAGCAGGAAGTATTTATGATAAATATGCACCATATTCCTTTAAAGAAGTAAGACAAAAAGTAAAGGAATTAGGGCAAGAATATTCAAAAAGACAATATACAATTCAAATAACAGTATTTGCTGTAGCAGCAGCTGTTATATCTTATTTATACTTCTACAATGTGATAATTTCATTAATTTATGCTATATTAGCAGTAGCTGTAATCCCTTATTTAACTTATTTGAGATGTAAGAGATTATATAGTGAATATATATTCGAACAAGTTCAAGTATATACAACAAATACAATTATGGAATTTGCTACCACTCAATCTTTTGTTAAATCATTAGAAGGGGTTGTAGAATCAGGAGTATTAGAAGATCCTGTAAAATCGGATGTTCAAACAATGATTGATTTAGCATATGAAAATGGTACAGTTGAACAATCAATAGATTATATGAATGAAAAATATGATTACTTTATTATAAAAAATATGCATCAATTATTTTTGCAAATAACAAATGAAGGATCTAAAAATTCAAGTGATGCTTTAGAAAATATGTCATTAGATATAGATATGCTTGTTGAAAATGTATATCGAGATAGAATGGATAGATCAGAGTTTCATAAAAAATTCTTACAATTTGGTATAGTTTTGTATTTAATGGTAATGTTAGTTCAATACTTATTAGGTTCAGAAACTTATATTCAATTATTAACTAACCCATTAGTTCAACTTTTGTTACATGGTATTATAATTGTAAATACATATTTCTTATTAAATGGAGAAAAGTATTACAATGAGAATGTGGGGGCTGAATAATGGAATTTATATTTATAGCAGCAGTTTTAGTATTTATGCTAGAATATACAAAAAAAATAGATACAAGAAAGTTTATTGGAGATACAGAACCATATTTTAGATTTTTAATGGAAGAAGATTACAAATTCTTACTTAATATTAGATATGGTGATACAGCAGATGTAAATGACTTATTTGGTAAAAGAGTTAGAAACGGTATAGTAACTATAATATGTTTAATATTTGTATTTGCAGTTTATAAAGCAAGTTTTCTAAACATATTAGTAGCATTTATAATTGGATATATTATCTTTAAATCTCCTTATACTAAATTAAAAGCTTATTATAAGAGAAATTTAAGTAGAATTGATTCTATGCTACCTTATTATTTAAAGAGCTTAGAAATTTTAATTCAACATTATACTGTTCCAGTAGCACTTTCAAAATCAGTTAAAACAGCACCTGAAGTATTTCAATCAGGTCTTAAATGTCTAGTTGCTAAAATTGATGAAGGAGATTCAACTGTAGATCCATATATGGATTTTGCTAAAGAATATCCTGTTAGAGATTCTATGCGTATGATGCGTTTATTATATCGTTTAGGTTTAGGTTCACAAGAAAATAAACATGAACAATTAGTAATGTTTTCACGTACAGTATCATCTTTACAAAATAAAGCAAGAGAACAAAAATATAAAACTAGACTTGAAACAATGGAAAATAAGACTATGAAAATGTTGTTTGTAACAGGCGGAGGAATTCTACTATTGTTACTAATGTCAATGATGAATTTAATGAATTTTTAAAAACTACAAAAAAAGTAGTTTTTTTTGTAAAAAGATAAAATTGTAGTTATGAATTTCTATATTATTTTTTTATAAAATGTTATAATAAATTAAAGGAATGATTTTGTATGAAAAATGAAAAAATTAAAAAAATAATAACATATACTTTATCATTTTGTATTCCAATATTATTTATAATGGTATATTTTATATTAAACAAGTTAACTTTTGCTGATTTTTATATTTCTGATTTGAAAGAACAATATTTATATATGTTTGATTATTACAAAGGTATATTAAGTGGAGATAATTCCTTATTTTATTCATTTTCTAAAGGTATTGGTGGGAGTATGTATGGTACATATTTTTATTATCTTTCTAGTCCACTAAATTTATTATTAATATTCTTTCCATCAAATAATATATATATAGGTATAATACTATTAATTCTTTTAAAAATAGGCTTATCAGGATTAACAATGAATATTTATTTAAATAATAGTAATAACAATAAAAAAATTATTAATTTGATTTTTTCTTGTTGTTATTCGATGATGAGTTTCAATTTAGTTTATTATTTTAATATAATGTGGTTAGATGTAATATATTTGGCCCCACTTATTTTACTCGAACTTGATAAAATAATAGATAACAAAAAAAGTTTTAAATATATTATTCTTCTGTTTTTATCTATTTTTTCAAATTGGTATATAAGTTATATGCTTTGTATTTTTTTAATAATATATATTTTTTATAAATTATATATAAAGTATGACATAAAGAAAGATAAAAAAGTAATAAAAAAAATAATTTTAAAATTTATATGTAGTTCATTATTTGCCGGATTACTATGTTCTTTTATATTTATTCCTTTATTAAATGAAATTTCAAATTTTACTCGGCTAGCAGATAATAATAAAATATCTTTATTGTCTAATTTAGCTGAGAGTTTAACTAAATTTGGTATAACTAGTTCAACAATAACAAGTAATTTTAAAACTCCAAATTTATTTTGTTCAATACTTATTAACATTTTACTTATTAATTACTTTATTTATCAAAAAAAATCAAAAGAAAAGGTTGCAACAATTGCGGTATTTATATTTTTTGCTTTAAGTTTATTTTTACCATTTCTTTCAAACTTTTGGCATGGTGGAAGTCCCCCTATTGTTTTCAACTACAGATGGGTTTTTCTAATAAATTTATTTTTAATAATACTAGTAAGTTCAAAATTTGATATATTATTACAAATAAATAATAAAAAAAGAAATTTAATAATATTTATTTATATTTTATTAATTACAACGGGATATTTTGTACTATATATATTAAATAAGACCCCAATAAATTATTTTATAATACTAATTAATTTGTTCTTTGTATTTTCATATTTGTTCTTTATGAATCTGTTATTTATAAAAAAACATAAATCAAGAATTTGGTTGTTTATATTCTTTTTGTTAGAAATTATAGTATTTTTTAAATTGAATTTTTTAACACAACTTTCATTAAAAGAAACTGAAAAAGATTATTCTTTTATCCAAAGAAATAGTATTGTTGATGAAATATCAAATTTAGAAAAAGATTATTATAGAGTGGGTGGGCGAAATTTATATTCTCTTGATGAGACTTTAAATTCCAAAATCGGAAGAATTTCATCATTTGTTTCGACTACAAATGATAAAGGCTATGAATTTTTAAAAAAAACGGGTTATTTAGTATATTATAATGAAAATTATGATAATAATAATCAAGATGTAATAAATACTTTACTTGGAATAAAATACTGGTATGGAGTAAATGAAAGCCAGCATTATGAAAAAACAAATAAAAGCAAAACTGTAAATATTTACAAAAATAATAAAGCATTATCAATTGGTTATATGATTGAAAATAACTTCGAAGAATCTTTTACTGAAAATGTATTTTATAATCAAAATTTATTTACACGTAAAATAAGTAATATAAGTGTTTTTGATTTAATAGATTTAAAAAAATTATTAGACAAAAGTTATTTGTGTCAGATAAATGATAGTGACTATTTATATTTTTATGTAAATGATGACAATATTAATATAATAATTAATGGAAAAACAGTTTATAATAATTTTCAAATTAATAGTTCTGTTTTTAAAATTAAAAATGTTTGGAAAAACGAGCAAATTAATTTAAAAATAACAGATTCTAATAATAATGATTTAGAGTTTTCTTTAGCAACAATAAATAATAATAATTATAATTTGTTGCTGAATAGTATTAATGAACAAATGAAAAATATTATAATAGATGGTAATAAATTAAATGCCACAATAAATGTTGAAAGTAACAAAAAAACCTTATTATTAACAATACCATATGAAAAGGGATGGACAATATATATTGATAATAAAAAAACTAACTATTACCAAATTTCAAATGCTTTTATTGGAATTGATTTAGATAAAGGATATCACATTATTTCAATGGAATATTTGCCATATAAATTAAACGAGGGAATCGCAGTAAGCATATTTATTCTACTTATTTCAATAATCTATGTAAAGAGAAAGTAAAAAACTAATATTTTTAATTAATATTTGATAAAATATTAAAAAAATGTTATAATTAACTTGTAAATAATTTTATGTAAGGGTGGTGAAAATAATGAAAGAAGCAGCTTCAGAGGCAAACTTAACAGTAGTAGCAATTATTTTGATAGGTGTAGTAGTAGCAATAGCAACTCCAATTATAACAACTATGATGAAAGAAACATCAATTAAAACTAGCTGTATGAACGATGGATATTGTGGCGCAAAAGGTGGTCAATGTATTAGCGATTGTGGATCAACTGAATAAAAAAATAGAGGTGTAACTTATGAGAGAAAGTATAGGAAGTGTATTTTTATACAATATAATAATTGTTTTTATTGTTATAACTTTTGGCTTTCTATCAGCCTCTTTGAGTTATATGAAAGCATTTAAAGTTAATGGTAAAATAGCAAATGCATTAGAAAAATATGAAGGTTATAATTGGCTTTCAGATAAAGAAATAGCAAAAACTTTAACAGCTATTGGATATAGAACAGGTGAAATTGAATGTCCTGAAAGCCTTCACAAAGATGATAGAGGAGAAGGATATACTGCATTACCATCTGCAGGCTATAAAAAACATCAATACTGTATATATGAATATATAAAAGGTACTGATTTTAAGGGTGGCTACTTTAATTATGGAATACTTACTTATATTTATTTAGACATTCCAATATTAGGTGGTACTTTTAAAGTTAAAGTTTATTCAGAAAGTGAATCTATTTTTAAATTTTCAGTATAAGTGGGGTGAAAAATGAAAGAATCATTAAGTAATGCGTTTATTTTAAATTTAATTATAATATTTCTATTCATTTTTATTATACTTTTTGCTGGATCAACTGCTTATACAAAAGCATTTAAAGTTAAAAATAGAATAATTAGTATTATTGAAAAAAATGAATTAACAGTAATTACGGAGGGAATAAAAAATCAAGGCGTATTAAATGAAATTGATTCGGCACTTTCTGATGCAGGATATACAATTGTTATGAATAATGATATGAAATGTAAGGAAGCAATGATTAAAAGATTTAAAAATACAAATCAAAATTACAATGTTGTAAACACTGGAAGTAATACATATAGATATTGTATAGCAGAATTTTATGATGAAAATTCAGCAATGCATGGAAAATATTATGCTGTAGTGACTTATATGTATTTTGAAGTACCATTAATTGGCGCTAAAATGGAATTTCCTGTTTATGGTGAAACAAAAACAATGGGAATAGCTTATTAAAAAGGAAGGTTGGATAAAATGAATGTAATTATTTCAAATAAATATCAATCAATGTTGCAAACACTTGATATTGATGTAATTAAAAAATTAGATGGAGAATATGATGTTGATGATATAATTAACGAATTCCAAAATTTCTTTTTTCAAAGAATGATTTTAGATATCACAGCATTAAAAGATTATAGAGATATAAAAACTTTGCAAAAACTATCTATTTCACTAGATATGGATAAGTTAATATTGCTACTTGATGATTCAGCAGAAGGAACATCAGGAGATTACTTATCAAAATTAATTTCTATGGGAATATATAATTTTACAAAAAACATTGAAGGAATTATGTATTTATATAATAATCCCAATTCTTATAGAGATGTAGCTCATATTCAACAATTTGATTATAATGGTGGAGAAAATGTAGTTGTTGAAAAATACGAATCTACTGTTAGTGGTACTAGAATTATAGGAATAAAAAATGTTACGAAACAATCAGGAGCAACAACACTAACTTATATGATTAGAAATCAATTATTAAATAATTATAGTGCGGTTGCTATAGAAGTAAATAAAACAGACTTCAAATATTTTAATGATAAGAAACTAGTTTCAACTACATCTTTAGAAATAGGAAATGTTGTTGCTAGATATACTGATAAGGATGTTATATTAATAGATATTAATGATAGCGTTCAAGCAGAACAAATATGTAGTGATGTTATATATTTAGTAGAACCATCAATTATTAAATTAAATAAATTGATGTTATTAAATAGAAAAGCATTTGCTAATTTAAAAGAAAAAAAAGTTATATTAAACCAAAGTCTTTTGAATTCTAAGGATGTATTAGATTTTGAATATGAGTCAGGAGTTAAGGTATTTTATAATATGCCACCTCTTGATGAAAGAGAAAGAAGTATACATGCTTTAAATGTATTTCTAACAAGATTAGGTTTTATTAAGCAACAAGATAGCACAGAAGAGAAAAAAAATACTCTTTTAGGCTTGTTTGGTAAGTAAATTATTGACAAATAAACAAATATAAAGTAAAATTATTAGTAGAGAGTTTAATACTCTAAATAGGAGGTTTTTAAAATGAATTTAGTAAATATGTTAGTCACTTGTAATAATTATGAAATCGATCCAATTTTACCTGCTGTAACATCTTCTTTGGTTACAATTATTAAAATTGGTATTCCATTAATTCTAATTTTTCTAGGAATGTTAGACTTAGGAAAAGCAGTAATGGCTAATGATGAAAAAGTAATGAAAGAAGCACAATCAAGATTAATTAAAAGATTTGTGTATGCAATTGTTGTATTTTTATTAGTAGCAATCGTTCAAATGGTATTTAATATGATTGGTAGTGCTGCCACTAGTTCAGGATCTGAAGATGATGCTGAAAAGGGTAATATAAGTAATTGTATTGATTTATTTATTAATGGTAACAAATAAATAATAAACAAAGTAAAAAGTGATAATAAAGTATTTATTATTGCTTTTTTTTATGTTATAATATATATGTTAAAATATAACAATTTTTAGTTGTAAATTAAGAGGTGAATATATGAAAAATATACTTAAATATATGTTAGGACTAGTTATTTTTTTTGGATGTATTGATGGAGTTAGCGCTAAAGAGGTAGCAACTTGCAAATATTCATATAAATCTATAGATAATAAAAATTATACTTTTTCTTACGTTGTTACTGATACAGGTCTGACAAGTAAAACAGGAAGTTTAAATGATTATACAGTAAGGTATGATTCTGATTTTGATAAAGAATACTTTTCTAAAACATATTCAAATAGTAAGTTGTCTGCTAAGTGTCCTACTATAAATGTTTGTTTTGAACAATCTTATAATCAAATAGATGTTAGACTATATTCTTATACTTGTAGCGCTGGTGAATCTTCAACTGCATATGAAGGAAATATGACAGCAGCTGAGGGAGAAGTACAAGTAGCAGATAAATCTAAGACATACTGTTCAACTACAAGGCCAATGCGAAATGAGTCTTATAATGTTACTATTAGTTTTGGACTAGATGAAAATGGTGCAAAAATATTTAGTGTATTTAAAAGTGGAACAAAAGAAGGCGGAATAGTAGATCCTGAAGGAAATAATGCAATAAACGTTGATGGGCATGTATTTTTTATAAATAAAGAAGATATTGGAAAATATTATAGTGATAGTTGTAGCAAAACTACAAAAATGTTTTTAAAATGTACGGGTGGAGAAACTAATAATATCACTATTCAAACAACAAAACCAGAAGATACTGAAAATTGTGCTTACGCAGTTACAAAAACAGAGGATGATGACGGTTTGGATTATCAAGAGCCAGAAGGCCATTCATCATGGAATGCTACAGATAATAACACATTAAAATTTGCTAAAAAGATTTATGACATTATTAAAATATTAATTCCAGTACTGGTAATAGTATTAAGCATCGTAGATTTCTTAAAAGTATTATTAATATCTGACGAAAAAAATTATAAAGCATCGTTTTCTAAATTTATAAAAAGAATAATATTAGGAATAGTATTCTTTGCTGTCCCAGCACTAATAGCTTTATTATTAAGCCTTAGTGGATTAAGTGACAGTGGAATTTTAAACGTTTTTGCATAGGAGGTGAATTATGGAAGAATCATTAGTAATGGATAGAATAAGAGATTTATTTACAATGTTAGATCGAATGGTTTATAGTTTAATCTCTGTATTTTATAATACAATTTCTGATTTAGCGAGTGTTCAATTATTAAGCACTACAACTATATCTGAAATTACTAGTAGAGTGTATGCTTTACTTGGTATATTTATGTTATTTAAAGTTTCTTTTTCTTTAATTAACTACATAATTGACCCTGAAAAAATAGCTGATAAAGCTAAAGGTGGAGGACCTTTAATTAGGAATATAGTAATAACTTTTGCATTAATTGTTACTGTTCCATTTGGCTTTAATCTTTTATATGAAGCACAAAGTGCTATATTATCAGATCAAATAATACCAACTCTTGTTTTTGGTACAGAAGCTAGTTTAACTGATACAGATAATACATATAAAATTTATATGGATGGTTGTGAGGAAAATGCAGCTGAAACAAATAATATGGGAGACTATATTGGACTTGCTATATTCAAACCATTTTTCATTAGAGAAACAGAAAATTTTAAAGCTTTAGATCCTAAAATAGATGAATATTATTGTGCTGCTGGTGGAACAAATAATGATGCATCAGTAAATAAATTATTATTAAAAAGTGATTTGTATAATGCGCCTCATGGCTGGAGTACAACACACAATTACAATTTTAATTATTCATTTATTATATCAACAGGAATTGGTATATTTGTTGGATTTATATTTTTAAGTTTTTGCTTTGATATAGCAGCACGTACTTTAAAATTGTTATTTTTAGAAATAATAGCACCAGTACCTATTATTTCATTTATAGATCCTGATTCATCAAAAAACACAATGTTTAAAAAATGGATTAAAGAGGTATTTAATACATGGGTTAGTTTATTTATTAGATTAATTTCAGTATTTTTAGCAATTTATATAATTCAACAAGTAACTAGCGAAGACGGAAAATTATATTTCTTAGAGGGATACAATTTTGGTGGAAATATGATATGGCTAAAACTATTAATAATAATTGGTATATTGATATTTGCTAAACAATTACCAAAAATAATAGAAGATATAATTGGGCTTAAAGCTGGTGGTTTAGCATTAAATCCATTTAAAAATATTGGTGATAATGCCTTAGGTGGAAAAGCCTTAATAGCAACTGGTGCTGGTATAGCCGGAGCAGCTGGTGGAGGAATAGCAGGATTTAGAGCTGGTATTCAAGCTGGTGCTCCAGGTCGTGGATTAGCACTTGGAATGGTAAGTGGATTTAATAATGGTAAAGGGGATCCTAAAAAAGCATTTAGTAGTGGAATGAACAAGACATATAAGAGCTTAACAGGTAATGAAATGTCAACAATGACACCATCTAGAATGTTGATGGGAGTGGGTAATAATGGTGCAAAATCTGTAGATCAAATGAAAGATCATTTAAAAACAGCTAGAAGTAGGCATAATGCAGAGCAAACAAGATTAAATCAAGCATCACATCATAATGCTATAGCAAGTGAAAAACTTCGTAGTGCGGGTGTTAATTTAAGTGATTTAGGTAGTGCAAGACAATCTATGTCTCAACAAATGAATGAATCCGCAGCAGCACGATCTGGATTAAGTGAGAAATTAAGTAATTCAATGAATTCACTTGAATCTGCTAGAAATAATTATAACAGTGCAAATGATATTGTTAAAAATTTTAAACCATCTATGATTTATGATAATGGATCTCCAATATATTCTAAAGAATATACTGATGCCAAATCATTAATTGAACAATTTAATAATAGTAATACATTAAGTAGTTTAGAATCAGAATATAATAGAATTAATAGTGAATATCAAGATGCAGAAACGAGCTATAATAATGCAAAAGCAAACAATGATGCAATTGATTCTTATGAAAGCACATTAAAAGAAGAAGAAACAATACGTGGAAATATTTCTAAAATCGAAAAAGAAATTTCAACACTTGGTGATGAAAAGAAACAAAGAGAAACATTCTGGCAAGTTGATACTTCAACTAAAACTAGTGTAGATGAGGCCATGAATAATAATCCGGTTTCAAAATAAAAAGGGGATGAATAAAAATGGGTAATTATTTAATACCAGCAAATTCAAAAAAATCAATGTTAATATTTGGATTATTCCATACATTTGATTTAATACTATTTTGTTCAGGCTTAGGAATGACATTGTTACTATTAATGATTCTTCCTATCGCAGAAATAGTACCGGCCATTATAGCAATTTTGCCACTGCTTATAACAGCATTTCTGGTATTTCCAATTCCAAATTACCATAATGTTATTACAGTAATAAAAAACGCTATAATATTTATAACAAATAGACAAAAATTTATATGGAGAGGTTGGTGTGTGATAGATGAACTCGAAAAAATCAAAAAGTAAATATACTGATGAATCATTTGTACCAGTAAAAAGTATTACCAATGGTATGATAATCCTAGATAATAATGAAAAAGTATGTGGTATTAAAATAATGCCTAGGAATATATTTATAACAGATTTTGATACACAAAATGCTATAATTAATAATCTAAAAAATGTTTATAATATGATAGATTACGAATTTTGGATAATTGCTGCAGATAGACCAGTTGATATAAATGTATTTTTATCACAACTGCAATTACTATTTAATTCAACACAAGATCAAGTAAAAAGAAAATTAATAATGGAAGATATAAATAAAGCAAATGTATTTACTAATAATAATATTGTAGATACAGAATATTTTTTACTATTTAAAGAAAAAAATAATGATCTTATAATAAAAAGAGTTAGAAATTTAATTAATATATTTGCTAGTGCAGGATTAAATACACATCAAGTTACAAATAGTGATTTAAGAACAATCTTAGATAACTTCTTAAATGGTGGTCAAACCACTACGTTTGGGACGGTGATTGGTTAATGGATATTAAAGCACAAATAGCTCCTAAAGGGCTAGAATTTAAACCAGGTCATTTTATAATAAGTGATAAATATGCTTGTATATTAACAGTTATATCATATCCAAAATACATACCAGTTGGATTCTTATCTAACTTAACAAGTATGTCAGGAATTAAAGTAGTTATTAAACATATACCACTTCCTTTTAGTGTTATAACAAAAATGTTAAATAAAGAAATAGCTGATTTAAAACAAAGATATTCTGAAGAACATGATAAAACAATGCTTGAAAGAATTAGACAAGATTATGAATCTTTAGAAAGCTTCATTCAACAATTAGCTGCTACACAAGCAAAAATATATGATTTTCAAATGCATATAATGATAACAGCTAATAGTGAAGAAGAATTAAATAGCAAAAAATTCCAAGTTAAAAACTATTTAGAAGCTATGCAATTAAGAGGAGTTCCTTTAAGATTTGAACAAGAAAAAGTACTTAAATCAATACTTCCAATATATGAAAAACAAGATATTGAAGATAGAATTGGTACTCCAATACCTGCTCCAACAATAGCAGCTATGTATCCATTTATTTTTGATAGTATAAAAGATCCTGGATTATCAACTTTATTAGGAGTAGATTTCTCAGGAGGAGTTATTCTATTTAATCAATTTTTATATCAAATAAAGAAAGAACATAATAGAAATAATGCTAATTTAATTATATTAGGTACATCTGGTAGTGGTAAATCTACAGCAGCTAAATTAATGCTTAGAACTCATATTAGAAATGACTGTCAATTAGTAATAATAGACCCTGAAGGCGAATTAGAAGAAATGACAGCAAGATATGGTGGAGACTTCATTGATTTAGGTAAAGGTGGAGAATATGGAATGGTAAATCCACTTGAAGTAATAATGGATGCTGATGAAGAAGAACTAGCAAGTGGCTTAGGATATACAGTTTTAACTAGAACACTTCAAACAATTAAAGCATTTATGAAATACTATGATCCTAAAATTGAAGAAGATGTTCTTAATATGTTTAGTGAAGTAGTTCAAGAAACATATAAGAGATTTGGAGTAGATTTTAATACTGATTTTACTAAGTTTACTTCAAAAGATTATCCAACATTTAAAGATGTTTATGCTACTATTAAAGGTAGATTATCATCTATGACTGAGAAAACTCAAGAAAAAGATGTAATGGAAAAATTAGAACTTAAAATAAGACCAATAGTTAAAGAATTAAAATACTATTTTGATGGACATACAACAATAAAATCAGATAGTAATTTTATAGTATTTAACATAAAAGAATTAATGAATGCTGATGAAAATATTAGAAATTCACTATTCTTTAATATATTAAAATATGCATGGGGATTAACTTTAGATAAAACAGTTAATACTGTACTAATGGTAGATGAAGCTCATGTATTAATATCTGGTAAAAATACATTAGGAGCTGACTTTTTAGCACAAATACAAAGACGTGCTCGTAAATATAATACAGGTACAATAATAATTACACAACAACCAAGTGATTTTAGTGATCAAGCAGTTATAACTCAAGGAAAGGCAATATTTGATAATGCTTCATATTATTTAGTTATGGGTCTTAAAAAACAAGCGGTAGAAGACTTAAGTAGACTAATTGATTTAAATGATAATGAAAGAGAAAGCATTAAAGGATATAGTCAAGGAGAGGCATTATTTATATGTGGTTCTAGAAGAATGCGTATTAATGTCATAGCAACAGAACAAGAATTAGACTCATTTGGTGGCGGTGGAGGACTTTAATAAATAGGAGGTGATACTATGGATGAAGAAGAAGATATATTTGAAGATATAGATACAGATTATCCTATTGAGGAAGAAGTATCATCTGAGCCTATAAAAAATAAGCAACCAAGGAATAACACTATTTATAATAGTGTTAATTCTTTAAGAAAGACTAAAAACAACGAACAAACAGCTAACAAATTAAATGATATAAGAAATAAAAAACAATCAATTCCTAACAGTGGTAATATAGGTAGTAATGTAGGAAAAGAAATAGGCAATAAATTAGCTGGTAGAAGTGAAGAAGAAAAAGGTTCAGCAGAAAAAGTAGTAGATGAAGTAGCAGGTAAAGCAGCAAGTACTGCTATAACGGCGGCTACAGGACTTAGTGGACCTGCAGCAGATGCTGCTGGTCAAATATTAACTCAATTAGCTAAAAAAGCAATAGCTCAAAAAATAAAAAGAATTAAAATAGCATGTGCTATAGGAGCAACAATAATAGTACTTTTAATATCCTTTTTATTCTTTTTTAAAGATGATCAATCAGATACATCAGTAATAACTAATAGATATGTTACAGGAAATATGGACATATTTGAACTATTAGAATATCTAGCTTATATAGATGTATGCCCAAGCTTAGAAAGCTTAAAAGAAAACGTTGGTGAAGCAGACAACTTTATAGATTTAATTATCAGTAATGTGGAAATTGTAAGATCTTGTGTTAATTCTTTAAAATATTATAAAAGTTTAAAAACTGAATATGATGATAATAAAGAGTCTTGTAAAGAAGGATTAAAAGAAATGCCTAATTTTTGGAATACAACTAGTTTATTTAATGGAGAAGATAAGTTTTTATATAATCCAAAAGCAATAAATTATTTTATTCTTAATAAAGATAAAGCTGATTGTCAAGTAACTTTACCAACACAGCTTATAATGGAAACAATGTCTTATGGATTAGATGATCAAGAATTGTTTAATAAAAGCTATACTGATCGTTATGTTGATTATGGTACTGATGTAAGAAATCTATCAAATGCTCTAACAGAATTCGTTCATGAATCTTGTTGGATGTGGGAATGGTGGAATCCGCAAACAAGAACATATCAATCAACATCTTGTACTGGCTGTACAAAAGAAAAAAGAAATAAAGATGGTTACTATTTTCAGGTGAGTTTTAATAAATATGTTTCATATTTAAAATTTGGTGACACTAGTACTCATCCAAATTATCAAAATAAGCCTTATGAAAAAGGTAAAGATTATGATCATGAATGTGTAGGCCCTGAAAATGATGTATTAGAGAAAGGCTATGATTCAAGTGCTAACAATTATGAAGCAACAGAAGGACAAATTTTAGGTACGGGTAGTGGAACAGATATAGCTAATTACGCCCTTCAATTTGTTGGTAATCCTTATGTTTATGGAGGAACAGATTTATATAATGGTATTGATTGTTCAGGATTTACTATGAAAATTTATGAACATTTTGGAATATCTTTGCCAAGAACTTCCACATCACAAGCAAAAGTAGGAAAATCAATTGGAAATAATCTTGCAGATGCAAAACCAGGAGACCTTATTTGTTATAGTGGACATGTAGGAATATATATAGGTAATAATCAAATAGTGAATGCATCAAATAGTGCTCCTTATCCAAAAGGCGGTATTAAAACTAGTAATGCAAATTATAAACCAATTTTAACAATACGTAGAATTGTTGAATAAAAAGTGCAATATATCTAAAATATAAAGGTAAGGTGTTAGTATGGATAAATTAATGAAAAAAATTAAGTTAATAGTTGTAATATCATGCTTATTTATGCTTTCATCTTCATTTGTATTTTCTTTTCAATCAAAAAAAATAGTGATTTCTAATAATTTATATTTAGCAAAAGGATATGCAAATTATGTAGATGATGCAAAATACAATTTTAATAATTATGGCATTTTACCATCACTTGTATTAGCAGTTGGTCAAAAAGAACAATCTTGGAAAGCACCTTCTTGGAATAATGTTTTTGGTATAACTTATTCAAGTGGTACTTGCGGTTGGGATGATAATTCTAATGCACCAACAAATCCAAGCTTATTTCCAGATTGGAGCGCTTATAAATCTAGTGGAAAATATAAATATACTAACGGTTATACATATAGAGCATATAATAGTGTGTCTGATTCTGTAAAAGATTTTGGAGCATGGCTAACTAATTGCTATTCTTTGCGTGATAAAATAAAAGCAGCTGATACAATTGAAGAACAACTACTGGGAATGATAAATTATAATGCTAAAGGTAATTTAGATTATGTTTGTGGTCTTGCAAAAATAATAAATAGTCAAGATTTTACACAATATGATGTAGGATTAACAAATGGGGAACATAAACAAATAAATTTATCAGATTTGGGGTGTGACAAAGAAACCGAAGAAGAAACAGAAAATGAAAATTATTTTACTAGTTATGAGGGAAGTTCTACAGATGGCTGGCTTTATAATAGATTAAAATATACAGAAGAATGGAAACAATTTGATGTTGCAATAGAAGAGGCAGATATTGATGATTCAATAAATGAAATATTTAGAAGAGCTAAACTTAGTTATGAGGCTTATACAGAAGAATATGGTGATCCAAATGGTGGAACAGGCCCAAGTTCTGGTTATAGCGCTAAAGATTGTGAAGACCTTTCTAGTAAAACTAACTATGGTGATTTTAATACATGGAGACAAGGGTATGATTTATGGAGTAAAATTAAAATAGGTAATTCTACTTTAGGTAGTGTGGGATGCTTAGTTACATCTATTTCCATACAACTAAAAGCATTAGGAATAGATGCAGGAATTACTAATTTTAATCCCGGAACATTTGCTTGTTATTTATCTAAAAACGGAAAATTTACAGCAGATGGTTCGTTATATGCAAATTGGTCAGATCTTGTCCCTGGAGTAAGTGTTGTTAGAGGAGCTGTTGAAGGAACAAAAGAAGATCAAGCATCAAAAATACAATCATTAATTGACATAGGCTGTAAGCTAGTAATATACGCACCTCATGGTGGTTCCTCTCACTTTGTTGCAGTATCTGGAACAACTAGAGATAACATTAAAATAATAGATCCAGGAGCAGGTAAAACATTATTATGGGGAAACATTTACGACTATAATAAGATGACAAGTTATAGATGCTTGAAAGCGAGTTGATAAAATGAAATATAAAATATTATTTTCTGTATTAATAGCATATTTAGCAATTATTATAACATTTTTATATTTTGATAATATAAATAACACTGAGATAGTACTATCATCAAGTCTTTCATTAAAATATGAAGGAAAAAAATGGAAAAGTAATGACTTTAAACAAAAAAACGATTATAATATATATGTTGATAACAATTTAATTGGTAAAGGTTTATTATTAATAGATGAGGGACTTGCTTATTATAATAATGAACAACTAGATAATTTTATTGCTTTTTCAAATGATAGAACTAAAGTCATTTCATATAATGAAAAAGAAATTAGTAAAGAAGAATATCAAAAAGTTTTGAAAGAATTAGATATAGTAAAATATAATAATTTAAGTATAAATAAAAAAATAGATATTGACTATGATAATGATAATGAAATAGAAAGTATATATATACTTTCCAATCTATTTGTTGATCCATTTATGGAAGATTATGATGATGAAAAATTTTCAATAGCTTATACAATAGATAATGATAAAAAAAATATAATATATCAAAAAAATTTCACTTCCGATATGACAGGATGTTTATTAAATATTAAAAATATATTAGATATCAATAATGACAATAAGTATGAATTGATAACTACATGTAAATATTTTGATCAAATTGGTACAAAAATTCAAGTATATGAACTAAAGAATAAAAATTATGAACTTGTAAAAGAAATCTAGGAGGAAAAATAATGAAATTAAAATTTAAAGCAGAAGCAAAGGATGTATTGATATTTGTATTATTCTCTATTGCCCTATTTTATATAGTAGCAGTAGCAGTTTTAAATGTTGTTTCATTTATTAGTGACTCAACATTTCACGGCTTAAATCCAATACCAGCCTTTACAAAAGAGTATTTTGCTCCAATAATGGTATTTTATTTAGCAGCCTTAATAGCAGTTTTTACAAGTGTATCTAGTTATTTTTTTGAAAGAGAAAAAGGTATAGGACTAGATATGAGCCCTAAAAAAGAAAAGGGATATTCAAGATGGGCTAATGATAAAGAAATGAAAAAACATCTTGAAAAAATAGACCCTTTAGCTACAGAAATAGAATCAGCAGGTATTCCTTTAATGAACAATGGTAAAGAAATATGGGTTGATTCAGGAGAATGGCATAATTTAGTAATAGGATCAACAGCTTCTGGTAAAACAGAATGCATAGTTCAACCAATGGTTAAAACTTTAGCAAAAGCTGGAGAATCAATGATAATAACAGATCCAAAAGGTGAAATATACGAAAGAAATGCCGAAGAATTAAAAGAAAAAGGATATAACATAATTTTATTAAACTTTAGAAATCCTCAAAATGGTAATTGTTGGAATCCAATAGCTCTTCCTTATAGTTTATATAAAGAAGGAAATATAGATAAAGCAACAGAACTATTAGATGATTTAGCAAAAAACATTCTTTACGATGAAGCAAGTAAGGGACAAGATCCATTTTGGGAAAATACATCAGCAGACTATTTTGTAGGATTATGTTTATCATTATTTGAAGATACAGAAGAAGAAAAAATAAATTTAAATACAATAAATATAATGACAACAGTTGGTGAAGAAAAAATAGGCGCTACAACATATATGAAAGAATATTATAGTGATAAAGACCAATCTTCTCCCGCTTATATAAATGTTGCTAGTACATTAATGGCACCAGTAGATACAAAGGGAAGTATATTATCAGTTTTTAAACAAAAGATAAAACTGTTTTCATCAAAAGAAAATATATCTGAGATGTTATCTCATAGTGATTTTAATATGAAAGATATTGGTAGAAATAAAACAGCAGTTTTTATTATTATACATGATGAAAAAAAGACATACCATCCACTTGCTACAATATTTGTAAAACAGTGCTATGAAACATTAATAGATGTAGCTTATCATAATGGTGGTAAACTACCATATAAAACAAATTTTATACTAGATGAGTTTGCTAATATGCCCCCATTAAAAGATGCAGATGCTATGGTAACAGCAGCTCGTTCAAGATTAATAAGATTTACATTTATAATTCAAAACTTTGCCCAATTAACAGATGTTTATGGTAAAGAAAAAGGAGATACAATAAGAGGAAACTGTGGTAATTTAATTTACTTAATAACTACAGAAATGGCAGCCTTAGAAGAAATTAGTAAAATGTGCGGTGAAGTTAAATCTAAGAAAGATGATAAAACAGCTTCAACTCCATTAGTAACAATAAGTGATTTACAAAGACTACCTCTTTATACAATGATTATATTAAGAGCTAGAGAAATGCCATTTAAAACAAAAATGACACCAGCATGGGAAATGGATAAAAATGGATTATGGGGTAAATCATATCCAAAAGCTTCTTATCCTAATAGAGAAAAGAAAAAAGTTCCAATATTTGATATAAAAGCTTATGTCAATGAAAAAAGAGAAAAGAAAATCAATGAAATGTTAGGTGGGGGTATGCCAAAACCAATGATGCCACCAATGTTTCCTGGAATGGATAGAAATGCAAATATGTCATCAATGTTTCCTGGAATGGATAAAAACCAAAACGCATCATCAATATTTTCAGATAATAAACCAAATAGTAATTTAGATGTTGATGATTTAGTAAAAAGAATTGATGCAAAAATAGCAGAACTAGAAGAAGAAGAAAAGAAAGAAAAAGAAGCTCTAGAAAAAATAGAGATAGATAAAAAAAGTAAATCAAAAGGAAATGTAAGAGAAGAAACAAAAGAAGTAATTATAGAAGAAAAACCAAAACAAAATAATACAAATGAAATAACTGATGACCAATTCTTTGATGATTTCTTTAATGATGAATAATGTGTAATTCACATTATTTTTTATATTTATAAAAAACATTATCTTTTAAAGTTTAGATAATGTATTATAATAATAGTAGGTGAAAATATGGAAACAATACTAAATGATATAATAAATAATATTCAACTATTCGTTGAAACAAGCAATATATTTTTAAGTTTATTTATAGGCTTTTTTATAATAATTTTTGAATCGATAGTACCAATTTTACCTTTATCAGTATTTGTTGCTGTAAATGTAGTGGCTTTTGGTTCGATACCAGCTCTTTTAATATCTTGGATAGGGACAACAATAGGTTGCACATTAAGTTTTTTAATATTTAGAAAAATAAAAAACAAAGCATATAATAGATTATATAAACATATAAAAATAATTAATTTTATAGATAAAATAGATAGTATGCCGTTTTCAAGTTTAGTTATGCTATTAGCAATGCCTTTTACACCAGCATTTTCAATAAATATCGCAGCAGGTTTGTCAAAAATGAAATATAAAAAATATTTATTAGCACTTCTTTCATCAAAAATATTTGCTATCTATTTTTGGACTTTTATAGCAACAACATTTTTAGATAGTGTAACTGATATAGGAGTTATTATAAAAATTATATTACTAATACTAGGAGCATATATTGTATCAAAATTAGTCAATAAGAAATTTAATTTATAGGAGGATTTATGGAATATTTAATTTTATTTTTATTAACATTGATTTTTATATTGGTTTTATTAAATTTATTAAAAAATAATCATCAAGATGATTCTAATACAATAGAAAGAATAGGAAAATTAGAAACAAATATGATAAGGGAATTTGGTGATTTTAAGTCAATTTTGACAAAAGAATTAAATGAAGACTTTTCAACACTTAATGAAAGAATAGAAGTTAGATTAAGATTAATAAATGATCAAGTAAATGAAAGAATAGATCAAAATTTTGAAAAAACAAATAAAACATTTACGTCTGTTTTAGAGAGACTTTCAAAAATAGATGAAGCTCAAAAGAAAATTGATAACTTATCAAATGATATAGTATCCCTTCAAGGAATTTTGACTGATAAAAAAACAAGAGGTATATTTGGAGAAGTAAACTTAAAAAATATTTTATCAAATATATTTGGTGATAATAATGACAAAACATATAAATTTCAATATAATTTAGAAAATGGAACTATAGTAGATTGTGCTTTATTTACTCCCGAGCCTCTAGGATTAATTGGAATAGATTCTAAATTTCCACTAGAAAATTACCGAATGATGGTTGATAAAAATAATTCTATTTCAGAAAGAGAAAAAGCAGAAAAATTATTTAGAATAGATATGAAAAAACACATTGATGCAATTCATGATAAATATATAATACCAAATGTAACATCAGACCAAGCAATATTATTTTTACCAGCTGAAGCTATATTTGCTGAAATAAACGCTTATCATAGTGACATAGTTGAATATTCTTATAAAAAAAGAGTATGGTTATCAAGTCCAACAACTTTAATGAGTATATTAACTACTATTCAAGTTGTAATGATGAATATGGAAAGAGACAAATATACAAAAGTAATACATATGGAATTAAGGCTTTTAGATGAAGAATTTAAGCGTTATAAAGATAGATGGGATAAATTATCAAGAAGCATTGAAACAGTTGGAAAAGACGTTAAAGATATACATACAACAACAGATAAAATAACAAAAAGATTTAATTCTATAAACCATGTAGAAATAAATGAATTAGAAGAAAAAAGTTAGAAAAATTTTAAATTTTACTTATTTGTTTAAAAAGACAGTTTCTTATAGACTTTCTTTTTTTTTTGTAATATAATAAGTACCAATTTGAGAGGTGGGATTCTTTTGAAAATAAATCTACCAGTAATAGTATTAAAAGGAATAATTTTACTTCCAAATAATGATATTAAAATTGAATTAGATAGTAGTAAAAGCAGTATTATTGATTTAGCTGAAATGTTTCACGATAAAAAATTACTTGTTGTTTCAGATATAGATTTATTAGAAGAAACAACAAAGCTAACTGATTTACCAAAATATGGAGTAGTTGCTAGAATAACTCATAAATTAGAACTACCAAATAATAAAGTTAGAGTTATATTAAGTGGTATAAATAGAGCTAAAGTAAATGAATATTTAAACACTAATAATAAAGATGAATTATTAGAATCAATAATTGATATTATAAAAAAGCCAGATATAAATGAAAAAGAAGAACTTTATTTAATTAATAAACTTAACAAAGAAATAAATGAATATATAAAATTATTACCATATGTATCAAATAGTATATTATCAATAATTAATACAATAAAAAATTTGGATAAATTAACTGATATAATAGCTCCATATTTACAAATAGATGTAGATAGAATGAATTCATATTTAAATGAATTTGACCCAAAGAAAAGACTTTTAATGATATTAGAAGACATATATAAAGAAAAAGAAATATTTGAAATAGAAAGAGAAATAGACTTAAAAGTAAAAAAGGAATTAGATGATTCACAAAAAGAATTTGTACTAAGAGAAAAATTAAAGATAATTAAAACAGAGCTTAAAGAAACTTCTATAAAAGAAAATGATATTGAGGAATTAAAAGAAAAATTAGAAAACTTAAAGGCTCCTAAAAAAATAAAAACTAGAATAGAATTAGAAATAAGAAGATATGAAACACTACCTTCTACTTCTCCAGAAATAAGTGTAACAAGAAATTATATTGATTGGTTACTTGAATTACCTTGGGATAAATACACAATTGATAATGATAATTTAACAGATGTTAGAAATATATTAGATAGTTCACATAATGGATTAGAAGATGTTAAAACAAGAATAATAGAATATTTAGCAGTAAAGAAATTAACAAATAGCTTAAGATCACCAATTATATGTTTGGTAGGTCCTCCTGGTGTTGGAAAAACAACTTTAGCTTTTTCTATAGCTAATGCAATGCATCGTGAATTTGTTAAAATGTCTGTTGGTGGAGTTAATGATGAAGCTGAATTAATAGGTCATAGGAAAACATATATTGGTTCAAGTCCAGGTAGAATAATATCTTCCATTAAAAAAGCAAAAAGCTCTAATCCAGTATTTTTAATAGATGAAATTGATAAAATGCTTAAAAACTTTAAAGGCGATCCTGCTAGTGTATTACTAGAAATATTAGATCCAGAACAAAATAGGTATTTTAGTGATAACTATATTGAAGAAGAATACAATTTATCAAATATTATGTTCATAGCAACAGCTAATTATATAGAAAATATTCCAGAAACTTTAAAAGATAGATTAGAAATTGTTGAATTATCAGGCTATACAGAGTATGAAAAATTAGATATTGCTAAAAAATATCTTTTACCTAGAATTTGTAAAGAACATGGTATAAATTTTAATTCTATAAATATTAAAGATGAAATAATATTAAAAGTAATTAGAAATTATACAAAAGAAGCAGGAGTTAGAGAATTAGATAGATCATTAGCAAAAATAATTAGAAAAATAGTTACTTCTTTAGCAACTAAAAAAATAGCCATAAATAAGTTTTATATAGATAATAAAAACTTAGATGAATATTTAGGTAAAGAAAAATATACTCAAAATAAAAAATCAAGTAAAAGTATAGGAACAGTTAATGGGCTAGCTTATACTCCATATGGTGGAGAAGTTTTACCAATTGAAGTTAATTGTTTTAAAGGAAAAGGAGAATTAGTATTAACAGGTTCTCTAGGTTCTATAATGAAAGAAAGTGCTTTAGTAGCAGTAAACTATATTAAATCAAATTATAAACTATTTAATATTGAATATGATAACCTAATTACAAATGATATTCATATTCATATTCCTGATGGTTCTGTTAATAAAGATGGACCAAGTGCTGGAATAGCAATTACAACAGCTTTAATAAGTTTATTTGCCAATATAAAAATTGATAATACTTTAGCAATGACAGGTGAAATAACACTAAGAGGAAACATTTTAAAAATAGGCGGATTAAAAGAAAAAAGTATAGGAGCCTATAGAAATGGTATTAAAAAGATAATAATTCCTTATGATAATTTAAATGAGTTAGATGAATTACCAATAGAAATTAAGGAACAAATAGAATACATACCAGTTAAAAACTATAGTGAAGTATATAAAATAATAAAGGAGATAAAATGAAACAAAATCATGAAGAAAATTATTGTATAGCAAAATATCATTATATAATTAATTATTTGTTTTTTTCAGATAAAATTGAACAGTCTTTTGAAAATGTTAAAATAGATTTAAATGATGATAGGTTTCTTTTTATTTTGAAAGATATAATAAAAACTACTTTTTCTGAAGAAATATACCCAGAAAAAGCTTTTCTTAATTTTGAAAAACTTTTAGTTCATTTAGAAGCTTATTATCAAGATGATAAATTACTAAATATTCTAAGATCAATAAAAAAAAGATATAATGAAATGACCAAAAGAAGTGGTAGTGGAATATATGAAATAGAATTTAAAAATAAAATTAATGATATTAATAAATATAAAAATACCGACTTTTTTATATGGGATAAAGAACAAATGGAACAATTATATGCCTTTGATTGTGGTGCTATGCTAAGCTTTAATGTTAGTCAAAAAGATTACATTGAAAAAGTTTTTTCTTATTATGTTTGCAATCAAAATTATATATATTTTGTTAAAAAAATATTAATGGATCATCCTAAATTATTATTAAACCCTAAAATAAAGCAAAGAATTTTGGATATATTAGAATTTAATAAAGTTTTATTTGAAGAAGAAAATACTGAAGAATTAGTTTTTAATTTTTCAGATAAAAATTGTAATTCTAATTTAGAAGTTGTAAAAGATAATTTCGCATCATATTTTTATAAATTTTTAGACTTTAAAAACGAATCAAATGATTTACTAATAAGGATTAAAAATATTACTAAAAAAAATTATTTAATGAATTTTGATATAAGAACTTTAATTAATGATTTTTATTTTACATTTATTGAAAAACAATTTGTGGAAAGAAGTGAAGTAAAAAATAGTACTTTTCTATTAAGGTATATATATTTATATATTAACTGTATATTAGCAAATTGCATTGATGAGAATAATAAAAATACTATTATAGATATGATGCGTGTATGTAGAGATGGCTTAGATAAAGATGAATTAGAACCTTATAATAGTAATTTACAATGTCTAAACTTATCAGAAGAAACAGAAACGGGATTTATAAATTATGTTGCAATACAAAAGCTTAGCATTTTTGAGCTACTTTCTTTTATTACAGATAATTCTATACAAAAAAAAGAAGCTAAAAAGTCTGAGTTAATGCATTCTTTAATAACTGACCATGAGGTTATTAAATCATTTATGAGTACTGACACGGAATTTGAAGATATTTATTTAAAACAACTTGCTGCTTCTAATAATTTTGAATTGACTATTAGAAAACTAATTTTAACATCACCAAGCTTTTTTACAGAAAACAAAATATATAATAGAACAATGAGAATATTTAAAGAAATGGCAACTAATAAAAAGAAAATAAAACTTAAAAAAATAATAGCAAATATAAAAATGAAGAAAAAAGTAAAGAGAATATATTATGGTAAATAAACTTCTTACTTAGGTAAATTTATAAAATAGTAATAATTGTTTTTTATTGATAAAGAAATCAATATGTGCTAAAATTAGAACAAGATGTATAGGAGTTGATTCAATGGAAATATATGTACCTGATTGTTATCAAGAAAGTATATTTAAAATTAATTATGAAATGTTAAAAGAAAAAAATATAAAATGTTTACTTTTTGATATAGACAATACTATTTTACCTTATAATAAAATTGAAGTAACAGATGAATTAAAAGAACATTTTGATAAACTAAATAAAGAATTCAAAGTCATACTTTTTTCTAATGCTTTAAAGAAAAGAGTGACAACTTTAGGAAAGTTATTGAATGTTGACTATGTTTATTGTGCTTGTAAACCATCATCAAAGAAATTTTTAGAACTTTTAAAAAAATACAAATTATTAGAAAATGAAGTAGCAATAATAGGGGACCAACTAGTAACAGATATTAAAGGCGGAAACAATGTAGGTATTTTTACCATTTTAATAAATCCAATTAGTAAATGTGATTCAATATTTACTAAATTAGGGCGCTTAAGAGAAACAAAAATCAAAAAGAAACTAAGACATAATAATTTATTTAAAGGAAGATTTTATGACGAAAAAGTGTAAGGGTTGTGGAGCCCTTTTACAAACTCTTGATTTAAAAATAGAAGGCTATACAAAAAATATAGATAATGATTTATGTGAAAGATGTTTTAAAATTAAAAACTATAATGAATATCAAAAAGTAGATAAAAAAAACAGTGACTTTGTTAAAATATTAGAAGAAATAAATAAAACAAATGATTTAGTTATACTACTTATTGATTTATTTAACATACCAAGAGAAATATCAAACATTACAAAATATTTAAACAATAAAATTTTATTAGTTTATACTAAAAGAGATATTTTTTCATATAAAATAAATGATGAAAAATTTTTGAATTATAATCTAGATATAAATTGTATTGATAAATTAATAATAAGTAGCAAAAACAATTATAACTTTGATATATTACTAGAAAAAATAAATTATTATAAAAATTCTAAAAATGTTTACATAGTAGGATTTACTAATTCAGGCAAATCAACTTTAATAAACAAATTAGTAAAAAATTACACATCTAAAGAATTAGAAATTGTAACAAGTAACTTACCTTCAACAACACTAGACTTGATTAAAATAGAGTTAAATGATGAGTTAACTATAATTGATACTCCTGGTATTTTAGAAGAAAAAAACATATTTGATGCTGTAACTATAAATCAATTAAAAAGAATAATTCCAAAAAGAGAAATAAAACCAATAACATATCAAATGAGAAGTAGACAATATATATTTATAGAAAACTTATTAATATTAGAAGCAAGCAATAACAATTTAACTTTTTATATATCAAATGATTTAAAAATCACTAGAACATATAAAGATATAATAACTAATCTAAAAGAAAGAGAAATTATGGTTAAAGGTAATCAGGATTTAGTAATAGTTGGATTAGGATTTATAAAAGTAACAAAAAATGAAACTATAAAAATATATGGTAATGAAAATATTGATATTTATGTAAGAGAATCACTAATTTGATTCTTTTTAAATTGAAAATTATTGTGAAAAGTGCTATACTTTTATTTAGTACTTATATGAGGTGATTTTGTGAAAGAAAAGATAAAAGAATTTTTAAAATTATTTAAAATCCATTCAAAAGGATATTTAAAAACAAATATATTATTTATGACATTTGTGCTAACATCTTTATTTAATGGATGTTTACTTAGATTTTTAACAGTTAGAAATTATTTTGATATAAAACCAATTATAGCAGATTTAGCATTTGTTTTAGTAATTGGAGCTTTTGGATATTTCATAAAACCAAAACATCAATTTAAATATTATGTTACTTGGTCAGCTGTTTTTATAGCCCTTTGCGTAGTAAATTCTATGTACTATTCAAATTATTTATCATTTGTTTCTTTTTCATTATTAGAAACATCATTACAAATTGCTGATATGTCAGATGCCGTAGTTGGTAATGTAATGGAATTAAAAGATTTTGTTTTCTTGTGGCAGTTACTTGCTATAATAATTGTAAATAAAAACTTAAAAAAGAAAAAGTATTATGAGAAAGTTTCTAAAATAGAAAAAGGAAAAGTTAGAGCATTAAATACTTTAGTTGTTGCTGTTATATTTATAGGATTTTTTATATCAACATTAACAAGTGTTGATATAAGTAGACTTAGTAAACAATGGGATAGAGAATATGTAGTTATGAATTTTGGTATATATATATATCAATTTAATGACTTAGTTTCTACTTTAAAAGCAACTATAAATCCATTATTTGGATATGATGAAAATAACAAATTATTTAGAGAATATTATGAAAATAAAGATACCCAAAAAGTAACAAATGAATATACTGACGTGTTAAAAGGTAAAAACGTTATAATGATACATGCTGAAAGTATTCAACAGTACGTTTTAGATGTTAGTTTTAATGGTGAATATGTAGCACCCAATCTTCGTAGATTAGCAAGTGAAGGTTTATATTTTTCTAACTTTTATGCTCAAGAGAGTGTAGGAACAAGTAGTGATACAGAATTTACTTTAAGTACATCTTTAATGCCCGCAAATAGCGGTACAGTATTTGTTAGCTATTGGGACAGAGATTATGTTACTATTCAAAAATTGTTAAAACAAATGAACTATTATACATTTAGTATGCATGGTAATAATTGTGCATTTTGGAATAGGGCTGCTGCTCATAAGAGTTTTGGTTATGATAATTTTTATTGTTATACAAAAGATTTTATAATTGATGAAACTATAGGTCTTGGGTTAGCAGATAAATCATTTTTTGAACAAGTAGTACCAAAATTAAAAGATATTGATAATAAATATGATAATTATTTTGGGACTTTAATAATGCTTTCAAATCATACCCCTTTTACATGGATTGAAGGCATAAGTGATTATCAGGTAAATTATAAATATAATACTGTTAATGAAAAAACAGGTGTTAATGAAGAACATGTTTCAAATTACATGGAAGGCACAAAACTAGGAAGCTACTTTAAATCTGTCCATTATGCAGATGAAGCCCTAGGACAATTAATCGATGATATGGATGCACAAGGATTACTTGAAAATACTGTAATAGTTATATATGGAGATCATGATGCGAAATTAAAAAAATCAGAGTTTAATTATTTTAACAATTATGATTTAATTAATGATGTACCATTATCTGAAAATGATCCTAATTATGATCCTGTTGATTATTTCGATTATGAACTAAATAGAAAAGTTCCATTGATAATATGGACAAAAGATAGTAAAGATAGTGAAATTTTAAATAAAGAAATAACAAAAGTAATGGGTATGTATGATATAATGCCTACTTTAGGAAACATGCTTGGATTTGAAAGCAAATATGCTTTAGGCCACGATATATTTAATATTGATGAAAATGTTGTAATTTTTCCAGATGGAAATTGGTTAACAGATAAAATGTATTATAGTCAAAGTAAAGGTGAAGGTAGAATCTTAAATTTAAATGACACAATAAGCGAAGATTATATAGCAAAATACAACAAGATTGCAGAAGAAGATGTTTCTGTATCTAATGCAATAATCGTTTATGATTTAATTAAAAAATCTACTCAAAAGCAGGTGGAAAATGAAGAAGAAAATTAATAAATTTAAAATTATAATGACATTTGTATTTATTGTTTTAGCATTTCTATTATTATATTCTTTAAAAGATATAATTAATGTTTTAAATAATAATGGTGAATCAAAAGTAGAAATTTTGGAGCAAATAAAAGACTATGATTATTCTTTAACAGAAAATGATTCTAAATACTTTAAAACAGTTTTTAATGAATTAAAAAAAGAATTATCAAATAAAGAAATAGAAGAAGAAAAATATGCTGAATTAATAGGTGAGTTATTTGTAATAGATTTCTTTTCATTAGATAATGCAATATCAAAAAATGATGTTGGTGGATTGCAATTTATATATACTGATTATAAGGAATCTTTTATAAAATTTGCTAAAGACGGAATATATAAATATGTAAATAGCAATATATATGATAATAGAGAGCAAGTTTTACCTATTGTCAAAGATGTTGAAATAAATAGTATAAAACAGCAAGTTGTAGCATTTAATAATGATATAACAGATGAATTAGCTTATTATGTTGAATTAACTATTACTTATGAAGAAGATTTAGAATATCAAGAAAAAGCATCACTAATAATAATTCATAATAATGATAAATTAGAAATAGCTAAAATGGAATAGAAAAAAAATAGCAATTAAATTTGCTATTTTATTATGGGTGAATTTTTATACTCACTTTCAATTAATCTAATTTTATCTTTTTCGTTTAATATAATAGCATATACACAAGTAGTTCTAAATTCTAAATCTAACATTTTATTTTTAATACTTGAGAAATTAGTAATAAGAGGAATAGATATATCTTTTTTAATGAAATTCAAATAATTTTTACCCTTTATATTAAATCCAAGCACTCTTATATATTCTATTTCTTTAAATTCTAAAGCTTCTTCTTTAGTGAAATTACACATTATATGAGTAAACATTCTATTTAGTTTATTATAAGTATATCTTTTTGTTTTAATTTTTAATATTAATTCGTCCAAATTTTTAGAATTAATAATATATTTTTTAATTCTGTTTTCTATTCCTTCATCAACAGTTTGAAATTTATCTAAATTATCAATATTAATTAAAATATTATACTTTAATAAATTAAAATAATCTTCAATAAAGTGCAAATTATTATTTAAAAAATCAAAAACATAATCAGGTACTTGATTAGTAATTTTATCATTGTTTTTTAAAGCATTTCTTATACTTGTAGCACTACTCATAAAGTCTTCTAATTCACTACAATTATAATTATTGTTTCTTTTTATTGAAATAGGTTTAATTTTAGAATTTAGCTTTAATATTTCTCTTATATAAGTAATTCCTAAAATATCATTTGGCTTACTTATTTTTTTGCCTGTTAAATCAAGTAAAGCTTTAGAGAGAGCAGTTGGATAATTAACACCTTCATTTAAATAATCTTTAACTAGATTATCATATTTTTTATTATTTAATTGTGTTTCTGCTAATTCAGTAAGTAATTTAACATCATTAGTTTCACTACCAAATACTATATATTCAACTTTTAAAGCATTTAAAATTTTAATGCTCCCTTTTGAAAATAAATCAGCACTTTGGCTAGCAAATACAAAAGGTAGCTCTATAACTAAATCAACCCCATATGTTAGAGCAATATCTGTTTTAGCCCATTTATCAATAATACTAACGTCTCCTCTTTCAGTAAAGTTACCACTCATTACTAAAACAATAGTATAGTCAGGAAACATTTTTTTAACCTCATTTAAATGAAATAAATGTCCATTATGAAATGGATTATATTCACAAATTATGCCTACACTTTTCATATAATCACCTATTATAACTATATCACATTTACCTTGAAAAATATAGATTTATGTGTTATAATTTTATAGCGGGGTGAAATCATGTTAATAGAAACATCAAGCTTAAAAGTAAACTCTAAATTAGAAATAGATGAAAGTTTAATTGTTGAAGGACAATATTTAGAGAAAACAGAAATTATTGAACTTAAAAATGTTAAAGTATTAGGTGAAATTGAAAAAGCTGAAATGGATAATTATTACTTAAATATTGTAGTAAAAGGGATAATGGTTCTTCCTGATTCATTAACCTTAGAACCAACAGAAAATGAGTTTGAAATAGAAATTGATGGTAATATTGATGAATTACTAGAAGAAATTGAAGAAAAATCAAAAAAAACCCAATTTAGTATTGATATTTTTCCGATAATATGGGAAAATATATTAATGGAAATTCCAATCCGAGTTGTTAAAAAAGATGCAAGCAACATAAAATTAGAAGGAAATGGATGGAGAGTTATTAAAGAAAATGATAACGTTATATCATCTAATCCAGAACTTGAAAAGTTAAAAGATTTATTAAATGAAAAGTGAGGTGTTAATATATGGCAGTACCTTTTAGAAAAGTTTCAAAAACAAGAGGTAGAATGAGAAGAACTCATTACAAAATAACTGAAAATACTACAACTACTTGCCCAAAATGTGGAGCTACTACAAAACCACATAGAGTATGTAAAGAATGTGGAACATATAAAGGAAGAGAAGTTATTACAAAGGAAGAAAGCAAATAGTTGCTTTTTTTTTTGATTAAAGTTATAATTAAAGTGGTGATAATATGAGACATAGAGGTTTTACATTGATAGAAATGTTAGCAGTAATTGGAATAATAGCTTTAATGAGCTTATTAGTTTTACCATCTATCATTAATCAAGTAAGTCAAAAAAAAGAGGCTTTAAGTGAAGCAACTAGAAAAATAATCTTTTCGGCAACAGAATTATATTTTGCTGATAATATAGCTACTTATCCAAAAAATAAAGATGTTACATATTGTGTTAAATTAGAAGAATTAATTAAACAAGGATATTTAAAAAGCCCATTAAAAGATATTACAACAAATAAGGAAATTGATATTAATAAGTTTGTAAAAACAACAGTTAATAGTTATTTTGAATATGATAGCTATGAAATTTTAACAGCTTGTCCAGTATAATTTGTTTGTATTTGCATTTAAATGGAATTTATAGTATTATTATTAGCAGGTGATGGAAGTGGAATATATACAATATATAATAATATTTTTAATAGCTTTATTAATAGCTTTAGCAATTGTTAAATCAAAAAAGAAAGATTTCAAAATGGATATTAATAAATTGGTACTATATTTAGGTGGGAAAGATAATATTATTGAATATGAATTTCTTAAATCTAGATTTATTGTTACTTTAAAAGAAATAGAAAAAGTAAATAAAGAAGGTATCCAAAGAATGGGAGCTCAAGGTATAGTTGAAATAGATAACCAATTAAAAATTGTAATTGGAGAAGAAGCAAAACAACTAAAAAAATGTATAAAAGAATTAAAAAAATAATTGTAAGCACCATATTGGTGCTTTTTTCGACAAATTGTGACATAAGTAAATCATATAATAATAATTGGTGATGTTATGAACTTGTTTGAGTCAATTTTATTAAATGCTATTCTTATTATAGGTCCATTATCATGTTACTTATTATATTTGTTTTTTCAAAAAAAAGAAGATAAAAACAAAAATGACTTATTTTTTGATTGTGCTATATTTATTTCTTTTTATTTGCTTATAAAATTTACTACAAACGAATGTAGCAGAGCTTTATTTGTTTTTTTTGATATATTACTTCTTATATCTTATTTAAATAATAAAAAGCTAATTTCAATAATTTTATCTGTAATAATAATTACTTATTATTATAAGATGCTTGAGATAAATATACATATATTATGTATAGAATATATTATATATTTTATTGTTTATTTTTTTAATAATAAAAAAGAAACATACATTAATATATTTTTAATACTAAAAACAGTTTTTTTCAATATATATGTTTGTTTTAACTATAATAATTTTATATACTATACTGAATTTATTATTTTAATTATTTTATTCTCTATTATTTCAAGATTAATTCTAAAGGTTATAAATTCATCTGTTTCAGTTAGTTCCTTATATAAAACCATTAGAACTATGGAAGATGATAAAAAAGTAAGAGAATCACTATTCAAAATAACCCATGAAATTAAAAATCCTATAGTAGTTGTTAAAGGATATTTAGACATGTTTGATATAAATAATAGGGATGATTCAAATATATATATATTAAAAATAAAAGATGAAATAAATAGAGTTATTACTTTACTAGAAGACTTTTTATATATGGCAGAAATAAAAATAGTAAAAGAAGAAATGGATTTAAGTATGTTATTAGAAGACATAGTAGATGGATTTAATTTAATCTTAAAAAATAAAAACATTAAACTTATATATAAAGAAATAGAAGAAACTTATATATTTGCTGACTATAATAGGCTAAAACAAGTTTTAGTTAATTTAATAAAAAATAGTGTAGAAGCAATAATAAAAAAAGGTACAATTAAAATATATGTAACTAATAATAGAAATAATATTAAAATAATTATAGAAGATAATGGAATAGGTATGACAAAAGCTGTTTTAAATAATATAAAGAAAGTTTTTTTTACGACTAAAACAAATGGAACAGGTTTGGGTATACATTTATCTAGTGAAATTATCAAAAGACATAATGGAACTATAATTTATAGATCTATAAAAAATGTTGGTACAAAAGCAATTATAACTTTGAAAAAAAAAGATATTAAGGTTTCTTAATATCCATTATAACTGGTAGAATAATTGGCTTTCTTCCAGTTTTTTCATATGCAAATGTTGATAAAACATTTATTATTTCATTTTTGATTTCAGTAAAACTAATAGATTTAGTTAATTTGCTTAAGACTGCATCTCTACTTACATTTTGTAATTCAATAAGCAATTTTTCACTTTCGTTTACTTGAACAAATCCTCTAGTAGTTATATTTATTCTACCAAGTAATTCCGGTTTATTCATATCTATATTAGCTATAACTATTATTATTCCATCATTACCCATTATTTTTCTATCTTTTATTACAACAGAACCAATATCACCAATTCTATTGCCATCAACATATACATTTCCTGCAGGGACTTTTCCGTCTCTTTTAACTTCTCCTTTATAAACAGATAAAACATCACCGTTTTCTAAAACAAAAGTGTTAAGTTTTGGAATACCACAATCAATAGCAATATCTGCATGTCTTTTAAGCATACGATATTCACCATGAAAAGGCATTATAAATTTTGGATTCATTAATCTTATCATTAATTTAACTTCTTCTTCATAAGCATGCCCTGAACTATGTATATCACTTAGGTAAGTATTAGTATATACTTTAACACCTTTTAAATATAATTTATTAATAGTTCTAGATATACTTAAGGCATTTCCTGGTATGACTGATGATGAAAATACTACTGCATCATCAGGTCTTAATGAAATTTGTCTATGTACTCCATTGGCAATTCTAGATAGAGCCGCTAATGGTTCTCCTTGACTACCTGTACATAATAGGCAAATTTGATTTTGAGGTAAATGATTAGCTTCTTCAGCAGTTATAAAAATATCTTTGTTTTTAATATAACCACCTTGAATAGAAATTTCTAAATTGTTTTCCATACTTCTACCAAATGTTATTATTTTTCTTCCAGTTTTTTTACAGTTATCAACAATATGTTTTAATCTGTAAATATTTGAAGCAAAGGTAGCAATAATTACTCTTCCTTTTTCTTTTTTTAATATTTCATATAAAGCATCATCCACTTTAGATTCACTTTTACTCATACCTTCATTCATGGCATTAGTACTATCACTTAATAATAAGGTAACTCCACTTTTTCCTATTTCAGCCATTTTATGTAAATTAGCCATTGGACCTATTGGAGTTAAATCAAATTTGAAATCTCCCGTAGTTACAATTTTTCCATTTGGAGTAGTTATACATATTCCATGTGAATCCGGTATTGAATGTGTTGTTCTAAAGAATTCAACTTCAATATTTTTAAATTTAACTTTTGTTAATTCATTATAAACAAATAGATTTTTAAAACTAATATTTCTTTCATTAAGCTTTTTCTTAATTAACCCTATAGCTTGATTAGGAGCATATATACTAGGAATATTGACATTTTGTAATAAAAATGGAATTCCTCCGATATGATCCTCGTGACCATGAGTTATAAATAAAGCTTTAATTTTGTTTTCATTTTTCTTTAGATATGAAAAATCTGGTATTACATAATCTATACCCATTAATTCATCACCCGGAAAAGTTATACCTGCATCTGTAATTATTATTTCGTTGTCGTGCATAACACAATACATATTTTTACCAACTTCGCCTAGCCCACCTAGAGCGAATACTTTTGTGTCAGCACCTTCAAAAAATTTCATAAATTCTCCTTTCTTTTTTTGTATCGACCATACAATTATATACTTTTTTTTATCATTTGACAAGTTTTCTTTATATATTTGACCTTAAGATATATAAATCAGTTACATATTTTATTTTTATTCTTTTTCTATTTACTTTCATTTTTATTTCATAATAATTTCACATACAAGAGATATACTTAACATGTAAGAAAGGAGAGTGATAAATATAATAGTACTGAAAAATAAATGCTATTAAAATTTATATAAAGACTAACGTAAAACTGACAATTAAAAACTCCTAAACTATAAATGAAAGAAGGTTTTAAAATGAATTGAAAAGAGTTCTATATTACGGTATAGTGCTCTTTTTATTGTGTTTATAAATAATTAAAGGTATAATTAATATAGAATGGAATGATTATATGAATGTTAAATTAGAAAAAAATAAAAAAAGATCTTTAATGTCTAAAGTAACAGAAATAAATCCTAGTTATGTGTGTTTTGAAATACCTGATGATTATGATATATTAGTAAATATAGATGAGGAAGTTAAAAAAAATCAAATATTAGCTAATTGTTCATATAATACTTCAATAGTTTCAAGTGTAGCAGGTAAAATAGTAGAATGTGGCAAGCTAATTAAAATAGAAAATAATTATACAGAATCAAAAGAATTAGTTGATGTTACAAATATGAATAAAGAAAAATTTATTAAATTATTAAAAGATAGTGGAATAGTTGGTATGAGTGGAGCAGGTTTCCCTACTTATAAAAAATATGATGTAGATAGAATTGATACATTAATTGTTAATGCAGTAGAATGTGAACCTTATATAACTTCAGATTATACAATTATCAAATTACATGCTAAAGAAATAATCGAAGCAATAGAAAAAATAATGGAAATAAACAATATTAAAGAAACAATAATAGCAGTTGAAAAGAATAATAATAAAATCAAAAATTTTTTTGATAATTATACAACTGCTAAAATAAAAGTAAAAGAAGTAAAAGATGTTTTTTCATCAGGTTGGGAAAGAAAAATAATAAAACAAGTAAAAAATATAGAATATGATAAATTACCTATAGAAAAAAATATAATAACAAATAATGTTTCTACTATATTTGCTATAAAAAGATTGCTTGATGGTAAGAGACTTGATGCTAGAATGGTAACAATAACAGGAGATATAGATAGCAGCAATTATTTAGTAAAAATAGGAACAAGTATTTTCCATTTAATTAAAGATTTAAATTTAGAAAATAAAGATGTAATTATTGGTGGACCTATGATGGGGACTATTTATAAAGATGAATATATTACTCCAAAAACAAATTGTATATTAATAATAAATAAAACAAAAGAAAAAGAATCCCCTTGTATAAGATGTGGTAAATGTATTCAAATATGTCCTGTTAAATTAGAACCAGTATTAATTAAAGACAATATAGATGATATAGAAAAATTAAAAAATTTAAGAGTTCAAAAATGTATGGAATGTGGTTTATGCTCATATATATGTCCATCAAAAATAAAATTAAGAGATAAAATTATAGAAGCTAAAAGGAGGTAAATATGGGACCATTTATTAAATCAAAAAACAATACTGATAAAATGATGAAAAACTTAATAATTGCTTTAATTCCAATAGTTCTTTTTAGTGAATATAAAAATGGTGTTATACCTTATATTAATGACAAAACAGATTTATTAGGATTATATTATCCTTTAATATTTATATTAGTTGCTATGATATCTACTTTTGTATTTGAATCATTATATTGTAAAATAGCCAAAATAAAAAGCCATTATTCAGTTATTACAGGTTTATTTATAGCCTTAGTACTTCCTTTAAATACACCAATATCAATATTAATATTAGGCTGTTTTATAGGTATAGTATTAGGTAAAATGCTATATGGAGGTTTTGGTAATAATATATTTAATCCAGCCTTAATTGGTTGTGTATTTATATTAACTGCTTATTCATCAATAATAATTTCAAATGGAGGCTATTTAAATAGTTATGAAGTAGATACTATATCAAGTGCTACACCTTTATCAAATGAAGTAGAAGGTATAGGAACATATGACTCTTTAGTAAAACCATATGGTGAAATTAGTAATTTTTTCATTGGAACAATACCAGGATCAGTTGGTGAGACATCTGCTTTATTATGCTTTTTAGGCTTTATATTTTTATGTATAAAAAAAGTAATAAAGGCAAAAATACCTATAATATATATTAGTACAGTTTTTGTAATTACTTATATAATAGGTTCTATGAATAATCTTGGTATATGGTATCCTTTATTTCAAATATTTAGTGGTGGATTAATGTTTGGTGCTATATTTATGGCAACAGATCCTGTAACGAGTCCAACAACTTCACTAGGGCAAGTCATTTATGCTTTATGTTTAGCTGTTTTAACAGTAATATTTAGATATTTAACTATTTATCCAGAAGGTGTATTAAGTTCTATTTTAATGATGAATATGTTTGTATTTATTTTAGATAAAATAGGTCTTAGAACTAAAAATTATGTTAAGAAAATAGTAATATCATTAAGTATAATAATAGTATTAACAGTACCTATTATATATAGAATAAATAATTCTTTTAATGATAAAGTTGATACTGATTTTAAAATAATAGAAAAAACAAACAATAATGGTATTACTAAATATATAGTTTCCCAAAAAGGTTTTAAAGGAATTATAAAAGTTAGTATTGAAATTGAAAATAAAAAAGTAATATCTTATAAAATATTAGAGTGTAGTGATGACTATTTGAGTTTAGTAGAAAAAAGCAATTTTATTAATGATTTGGTTAGTAAAAATGATAAAGTTGATACTGTAAGCGGAGCAACAAAAACTAGCACAACACTTAAAAAAATTCTGATTAATGTAATGAAAGAAGAAGATATATATGAAGGAAAAAATTAAAAGCATATTAGTTTTAACAATAGTAACTTTTATTTGCTCTTTTTTAATTTTTTTAGTAACTTATTTAATAGGAGGTAATGTATGAGTGATTTTTATGAAACAATGCTAAATATTAAAAGATATGATAAAGAAAAAGTTTTAAAAGAAATTAATAGTATAGTTATTGAAGAATTAGAAGATGTTTTAGAATATGTTTCTGATTTAGAAGAATTATTTGTATTATTATGTAGTAATATTAAAAACAGATTAGATAATATAAATTTAAATAATAAAAAAATAAATTTAAATACATTGAAAATAGATACAAATTATTCTTTTCTAATTTGTAGATTCAAAGATTTAGAAAATACAATTAATTATGTTTTAATTGATCCAGCATATAGAACTTTCTTATCAAAAGAAGAACCAAAAACACCATTAAACATTTTACAAAAAAGTAATTCTAAATTACTTAATGAGCTACTTAATTGTGGTTTTTCTATAATAGATAAAGATACTTTTAAAAATTATATTAATAGCTTTGGTATAGATTATGAATTAGAAGATATCATGTTATCAAGATTTAAGGAGGTACCAAATGAGGCAACTATTAAAAATAATAAAAAATGAAAATCCAATATTTGTTTTAATGTTAGGTTTATGTTCTTCTTTAGCAGTTACAACTAAAGTAGAAAATGCCTATTTAATGGGTTTATCAGTATTTATTGTTTTGCTATTTTCTGAAATTGTAGTTTCTCTTATTAAAAAACTAGTACCTGACAATATAAAAATACCAGTATATATAGTAATTATAGGAACATTTGTTACTTTACTTGAAATGGTATTAAAAGAATATATTAATCCTTTATATCAATCATTAAGTATATATTTACCATTAATAGTAGTAAATTGTATTGTTTTAGGCAGAGTTTTATCTGTTTCAAGTAAATCAAATTTAAAAACTAGTATAAAAGATGCTATAGGTATAAGTCTAGGCTATATGTTAGCTTTAATTTTAATTGCTTTACTTAGAGAAGTCTTAGGAAATAATACAATAACTTTAGTAGATTCTTTAAGTAATATTACAAATTTTAAAGTTATAATTAATGTTTTTCCAAAAAACAATATAATTCCAATGTCGTTTATGACTTCTCCCTCAGGTGCTTTTATAATACTAGGTTTATTAATGGCTTTATTTAATAAGATAGGAGGAGAAAAGAATGAATCTAATTAGTATATTTATTGCTGGATTATTTACTGAAAATATTCTTCTAACTAAATTTTTAGGTATTTGTCCTTTTGTTGGTACATCAAAAAAAGAAGAAACAGCATTTAAAATGGGTTTAGCAGTTACTATAGTTGTTACAATATCTAGTATAATTACTTATTTATTATATACTTATATATTAGTACCAACAGATACTACTTATTTAAAAACTTTAATGTTTATTTTAGTAATTGCTTCTTTAGTTCAATTATTAGAAATGATTATAAAAAAATATAGTAAAAGTTTATATTTAGCATTTGGTATTTATTTACCTCTTATTACTACAAACTGTGCTGTACTAGGTATTACATTATTAAATATAAATAATAATTACAGTTTTATTGGAATGCTTACATATAGTATAAGTAGTGGTTTAGGGTTTACTTTTGTTATATATTTATTTTCAACTATAAGAGAATATCTAGATAATAAACCTATTTTAAAATCTTTTAAAGGTTATCCAATAGCTTTATTAACAGCAGGTATTATGGCTTTAATATTTGGCAGGATAGTTTTATGATAGGGTTTATTATACTAATATTATTAATTGTTTTAACACTAATTCTTTATAGTAAAAATAAATGTGGTAAATGTGGCAATTGTAGTACATGTGGGAGGCAAAAATGATAGGCGTAATAATAATGACTATAGTAGCTTTTATCTTAAGTTTAGTACTTGTAATTGCTGATAGCAAATTAAATAAAAAACCTAAATCAGAAATTTATCTTGAATTACTTCCTGGATATAATTGTGGAACTTGTGGTTATGCGGGATGTAAAGGCATGAGCCAAGCAATGTTGGAAGATATAGATAATTATAAAAAATGTAGACTTTTAAAAAACGAAAAACTACAAGAATTAGAAAAATATTTAAAAGATAATATTTGACACTATATAATTTAAGTGCTAAAATTATTATGTAAATCGTTGATAAAGAATAGTAATAAAAGTAATTATTAATAGAAAGTTAGTGTTTGATGGAAACTAATAATAAACTTTTATGAATCTACTTTTGAGTGAAATGAAAACATTTCCGGGTAAAACCGTTATTTGAATTAAGATTAAACTAGGATGGTACCGTATTTTTTATTCCTATGAATAGTCTTTTTTTGTTAAAGGAGATTAATATGAATTATAAAGATTTAAGAGAAAAATACAAGAATTTTATTTATAGAAATTACAAAGTTGAAGAAGATGAAAATTATTTAATAATTACTTTTAATTTTGAAATAGAAGGTTTAGCTAGTTTTAATCCTGTAACTAAAATAAATAAAAAAGATATATTAAATAATAATATCAATGTTGAATTTAGAAATAATTTGATATTTCATTTGGGGTTAATTGAAATGATAAGTTATTATAAAGCTACAATATCAGAAAATATAATTATAGAAGCGGGATATTTAGATGAAGAACAAATAAAATACTTAAAGAAACTTATATTTAATGGGTTAGGTGAGTTTTTATATTTAAATAAAATTAATATTAGTATTGAAAATTTAGTTAATATAAAAATAGAACATGAAATAACTTATAATAGAAATATAGATTATAATGGAACAGGTAATTTAGTTTTACTTGGTGGTGGAAAAGATTCCAATGTAACTTTAGAAATACTAAAAGATGAAGATAATACTATTTTGCTTCAAAACCCAAAGAAAGTTCATTTGGATTGTGCTAAAGAAGCTTTATATGATGATAATGATATTTGTATAATAAATAGAACTATTGATAAAGAATTGATTAATTTAAACAATCTAGGATACTTAAATGGACATACTCCTTTTTCTTCCTTACTAGCTTTTGAGAGTTATTTAGTTGGATATTTAATGAATAAAGAATTTATTATTTTATCAAATGAAGAAAGTGCTAATGAAGGAACAGTTATTGGAACAAATATTAATCATCAATACTCCAAAAGTTTTGAAGCAGAAAAAGATTTTGATAATTATGCAAAAAAACATTTCAATATTAATTTAAATTATTTTAGTTTGTTAAGACCTCTTAATGAATATCAAATAGCACTATTATTTTCTCAATATAAAAAATATCATTATATTTTTAAAAGTTGTAATGTAGGATCTAAAGGAAATGATTGGGCGTGGTGTAATAACTGTCCTAAATGTTTATTTGTTTATACTATATTAAGTCCCTTTTTAAACAAAAAAGAATTAGTTGATATATTTAATGAAGCTTTATTTGAAAAAGAAACATTACTAAATATTTTTAAAGAATTGATTGGGGTTACAGGAGTTAAACCATTTGAATGTGTAGGTTCATATAAAGAAGTTAGATATGCAATATCTAAAACAATAATTAATTATAATGGGGAATTACCTTATTTGCTTAAATATTACAATGATAATTACGAATTAGATTTGTCTTATGACTTTGAGCATAAATATAATGAGATAAATAATTTAAATGAACATTTTAATTCATTAGTTAGAAATGAGTTAGAAAAATATGTATAATAAAATAATAGAAAAAATAAGTAACAAAGATTTAGCTATCCTAGGTTTCGGATTAGAAGGAATATCAACTTATAAATTTGTACGTAGACATTTACCTAATAAAAAAATTACAATAATTGATAAAAATTTATTATTATTAGAAAAAAATTTATTTTTAAAAGAAGATGAATTTGTAGATTTAGTTCTTGGAGATAATTATTTAAATAATTTAGATAAATATGAATTAATTATTAAAACTCCAGGAGTTTCGTTAAATGAAATAGATATAAGTAATATTGAATATAAATTAACTTCTCAAATGGAATTAATTTTAGAGGTATTTAGTAAAAATGTAATTGGAATTACAGGCACAAAAGGTAAAAGCACAACATCCAGTTTAATTTATAATGTAATTAAAAAACAAAGAGATAATGTATATTTATTAGGTAATATTGGTAATCCTGTTTTAGATTTAGTGGAAGAATATAATGATGAGACTCTATTAGTTATTGAAATATCTAGTCATCAATTGGAATATTTAAAAATATCACCTCATATCAGTTTGATAACAAATTTATATGAAGATCATTTAGATCATGCACTAACTTTAGAGCGTTATCATTATAGTAAATTAAATATATTTAAAAATCAAAATTCTAGTGATTATGCTATATATAATTTAGATTCTGCTTATTTAAAAAGATATATGGAAATAGAAAATTATGAATCTAGAAAAATAGGAGTTTCACTTAAAGAAAAAACTAAAGTTTATAAAAAAGATAATTTAGTATTATTTGATGATGAATTTTTATATGATGAAAATGATTCTAGAAAATTAAAAGGGAATCATAATTTATTAAATATAATTTTTGTGCTAAGTGTTTCTAAAATTTTGAATCTAGATAATAAACTATCTAGGGAAGTAGTTAATGATTTTGTTGGTTTAGAATATAGAATGCAAAATATAGGTACATTTAATAATATAGAATATTATGTAGATACTCTAGCTACCATACCAGAAGCTACTATAGAATCTATTGAAGCAATAGGTAACGTAGATACATTAATAATAGGTGGAATGGATAGAGGTATAGATTATAGTAATATTATAGAATATTTAAATAAAAGTAATATTAATAATATTATTTGTATGCCAACTACGGGTAATAAAATAGGGAATTTAATTAAAAACAAAAAAGTTTATTTTTTAGAGAAAATGAATGATGTTGTTTTAAAAGCAAAAGAAGTAACTAAAAAAAATGGGGTATGTTTATTATCACCAGCGGCTTCTAGTTATCAATACTATAAAAGTTATAAAGATAAGGCACAAGATTATATAAATTGTGTTAAAGAAGAGATAGAATGATAGATATAAAATTAATAAGAGAAAATAAACAAGAAGAAGTTTTAAAATTAGAAAAATATTTAAAAGATAATATTTGACACTATATAATTTAAGTGCTAAAATTATTATGTAAATCGTTGATAAAGAATAGTAATAAAAGTAATTATTAATAGAAAGTTAGTGGTTGATGGAAACTAACAATAAACTTTTATGAATCTACTTTTGAGTGAAATGAAAACATTTCCGGGGTAACTCGTTATTTAATTAAGAACTATAAAGGATGGTACCGTATTTTTTACTCCTATATTTAGTTCTTTTTTTGGAGGTAATATGGAAGATAAAATTATAACAGATGGTGAGATTAGTTTAATTAGAAATAAAACTTTATCAGAAAACGAAGATTTAAAACTAAGTCAAGCAGAATGCTTTGATATAATCTGTAATAAAACTTTAGAAAATGTTGGAGTAATAAGTTATAGATATCACAATCTTCCTAATTACATAGATTATGGTGGTAATATAAATTATCGTATAAAAGAAAATCAAAGAGGAAATGGATTTGCTAAAAGAGCTCTTACTTTAATGCTTTATGTACTACAAAATAATACAAAATTTGATGAACCATTATATGTATCATCGATTTTATCAAACAAGAACTATTTAAATGTCGCAGCCTCTTGTGGCGGCAAATTAATTCATTCGGGAATTGTTCCAAATAATGTAATAGGAAGCTTTTATGACAAGGAAATGAGAAATGTAGAATTATATGAATTTAATATTGAAAAAATAGAAAAGTATGGTAAATAGTATGGATATTTTAATTAAAAACCAAGCATTAACTGAATCTAATCCTTTAAATAAAGCATTAATAATAGTTAATTGCTTATTTAAAAATAAATGTGATAAAATTGGTGCCCCTTATGTTGAACACTTATATTATGTATCCAATAATGTTGATACAGTTGATGAAAAAACAGTTGGACTATTGCATGATGTAATTGAAGACACAGATATTACAGCTTGTGATTTAAGAGAACTAGGGTTTAAAGAGAATGTAATTAATTCAGTAAAACTATTAACAAGAGATAAACAAATACCATATCAAACATATATTGATAATATAATAAATAGCAATGATAAAATTGCTTTAAATGTAAAAATAGAAGATATGAAACATAATATGAAAAAAGATAGAATGGAAAAATTATCAAAAGAAACTTGTGAAAAACTTAATAAAAAATATAGTGAAGCCTATATAAAATTAATAAGAAAGAAGGAAGAAAATGATAGATATTAATTTAATAAGAGAAAATAAAAACTTAGTAAAAGAAAACATAAAAAAGAAATTTCAAGATAGTAAATTACCATTAGTTGATGAAATATATGATTTAGATATTAAATATAGAGATTGTAAGCTAAAAGGTGATAATTTAAGAGCCCTTAAAAATTCAAAAAGTTCAGAAATCGGCATTCTTTTAAGAGATAATAAACAAGAAGAAGTTTTAAAAATTAAAGAAGAAATAACTTTATATTCTAAAGAATTAGTAGAATTAGAAGAAAAAGAAGTTGAATTATCTAAAACAATAAAATCTAAAATGATGTCTATACCTAATATAATAGATGATAGTGTACCTATTGGAAAAAATGATTTAGAAAATGTTGAAATAAAAAAATATGGTGAACCAATAGTACCTTCTTTTGAAGTTTTATATCACGCAGATATAATTAATAAATTAAATGGTTTAGATAAAGAATCAGCAGGTAGAGTAGCAGGAAATGGTTTTTATTATTTAATGGGTGATGTAGCTAGATTACATTCAGCTATGCTTTCTTATGCTAGAGATTTTATGATTGATAAAGGGTTTATTTACTGTATACCTCCTTTTATGATTAGAAGTGATGTAGTAACAGGTGTAATGTCTTTTGAAGAAATGAATAATATGATGTATAAAATAGAAGGTGAAGATTTATATTTAATTGGAACATCTGAACATTCTATGATTGGTAAATTTCAAGATCAAATAATTAAAGAAAGTGAACTACCTATTAGTTTAACTTCATATTCTCCTTGTTTTAGAAAAGAAGTAGGAGCTCATGGTATTGAAGAAAGAGGAATATATAGAGTACATCAATTTGAAAAACAAGAAATGGTGGTTTTATGTAATCCTAATGAAAGCATGGATTGGTATAATAAAATGTGGTCATATACTGTAGAATTTTTTAGAAGTTTGGATATTCCAGTTAGAACTTTAGAATGCTGTAGTGGTGATTTAGCTGATTTAAAAGTTAAATCTTGTGATATAGAAGCATGGAGTCCTAGGCAAAACATATATTTTGAAGTTGGATCTTGTTCTACATTAGGTGATGCACAAGCTAGAAGATTAGGTATAAGAGCTAAAAATGATAAGGGAACTTATTATTTACATACTCTAAATAATACCGTTTTAGCAACTCCTAGAGGTTTAATTGCTTTCTTAGAGAATAATGTTAATGAAGATGGTTCAGTTAATATACCAAAAGCATTACAATCTTATATGGGTGGAGTAACTAAGTTAATTCCTAAACAATAAATAGTATAATATATTAAGGGTAATGAGTTTATCCTTTTATTTTTGTAATTTATATTGTTTTAAAAATTATCAGTTGACAATAATTATCAATATGGTAAAATGGTATGTATTGTCGTTAAGGAGTGAAAGAATGAAAAAAACAAAAATAATTTGTAGTATTGGTCCAGCAAGCTGCGACCCAAAAACAATGTGTGAAATGGTAAAAAGTGGAATGAACGTAGCTCGTATCAATTTTTCTCATGCAACATTAGAAGAAAAAGAAAATGTAATTAAATCAGTAAAAGAAGTTAGAAACAAAACAAATTGTAATGTAGCTATTCTTTATGATACAAAAGGACCAGAATTTAGAAATGGTGTTTTTGAAGATAATGAAATATCTTTAGTAGAAGGAAAAACTATTAGAATAGTTAAAGATGATATAATCGGAAATATAGAAAAATTTAGTGTTAATCATCCTAAAGCTATAGATTCACTAGAAATAGGAACAATCATATTATTAGAAAATGGCTTAATGAAAATAAAAGTTATTTCTAAAGAAGAAGATGGTGTTACTTGTGAAATAATAAATGGGGGCATATTAGGAAATAAAAAAAGCTTAAGTGTCCCAGGAGTTAAGCTAGATATACCTTTTATTAGTGAACAAGATAAAGAAGATATAATTTATGCTTGTAATCATGAAGGAGACTTTTTAGCCCTTTCTTTTGTTTCGACTAAAGAAGATGTAATAGAAGCAAGACAAATATTAAAAAGTCAAAATAGAGAAGATTTAAAAATAATATCTAAAATAGAAAGCACAACAGGAATAGACAATTTAGAAGAAGTAATAGATGCCTCAGATGGTATAATGGTAGCTCGTGGTGATTTAGGAGTAGAAGCTCCTATGGAAGAATTACCTTATTTACAAAAACTAATAATTGAAAAATGTCGTAAAAAAGGAAAATTTTGTATTGTAGCAACAGAAATGTTAGAATCTATGAAAAAAAATTCTAGACCAACAAGAGCTGAAGTATCAGATATTGCTAATGCTATTATGAATGGAACAGATGCAGTAATGTTATCTGGAGAAACTACTATGGGTAAATATCCAATAGAAACAGTAAAATTCATGGCTGATATTTGTGAAAGCACTGAAAAGTATTTAGATTATTCAATAAATATAGATCATATTGATAAAAGTATAACTGGAGCTATTGCTAATAGCGTTGTAGAAACAGCTAACTTGTTAGAAGCAAAAGTAATAGCAGCAGCAACAATAACTGGTACTACAGCTATAGCAATTAGTAATTTAAGACCAAAATGTCCTATTTTAACTCCTTGTACAAAGGAAAATATTGCTCGTTCATTAATGTTAAATTGGGGAGTATATCCAGTAGTAACTAACAAATACAATTCTACAGACGAAATAGTAGATACAGCAATTTCTTTAACAAAAGAATTTATTCCTTTAGAAAATGAAGACTTAATAATAATAACAGGTGGTTTTCCAAATACTGTAAAACACACAAACTTTATGAAAATAGAAAAAATTAATAAATAAAAGTAATTTTAAAAAGATAGATAATATCTTTTTTTCTTGGTATAATCTTATAAGAGGTGATAAAGATGCCAGAATTACCAGAAGTTGAAACTGTAAAAAACACTTTAAAAAAACTTGTATTAAACAAAACAATTGTAGAAATAAATGTAAGATATAATAATATAATTGCATATCCTGATGTAGAAAAATTTAAAAAACAAATATTGAATCAAACCATAGAAAATATTTTAAGAAGAGGTAAATGGTTACTATTTGAATTAAATGACTATTATTTATTAAGCCATTTGAGAATGGAAGGCAAATATATAATTAGAAATAAAAATGACGTTTATGATAAACATGAACATGTCGAATTTATATTTAGTGATAAAACATGTTTAAGATATAAAGATGTTAGAAAATTTGGCAAAATGTATTTATTAAAAAAAGAAGAACTCTATTCTAGAAAACCATTAAATGAATTAGGGTTAGAGCCATGGGATAATAGTTTAAATTATAAATATTTAAAGGAAAAATATAAAAACAAAAAATTACCAATTAAAACAGTATTATTAGATCAAACTATTATTGCTGGAATAGGAAATATATATGCTAATGAGATACTTTTTTTAACTAAAATAAATCCATATAAAGAAGCTAATAAATTATCTGATAAGGAAATAGATAGTATTATAAAACATACAAAAGAAGTATTAGAAAAAGCGATAAAAATGGGTGGTACTACTGTAAAATCATATGAATCTAGTGAAGGAGTTCATGGATTATTTCAACAAAGACTATTAGTTCATAATAAAGAAAAATGTTCTTTATGTAATAGTAATATAGATAAAGTAAAAATAGGTGGTAGAGGGACTTATTATTGTCCTAAATGCCAAAAATAACATTTCCACTATTGTGAACAAATGTTTGTTATGATAAAATATATATAGGTGGTAGTTATGAATAGGATAGTAATGCATATAGATGTTAATAATGCTTTTTTATCATGGACTGCCGTATATTTACTTACACAAGGTAGTAAATACGATATTAGAAAAAGCTATGCTGTAATAGGCGGAGATGAATCATCTAGAAGAGGAATTGTGTTAGCAAAATCAGATTCTTCTAAAAAGCTAGGCATAATAACTGGAGAAACTTTATATAGTGCGAGAAAAAAGTGCCCATCTTTAAGAACATATCCTATGAATTATGAATTTTATCAAAAAATGTCTAATATGTTATTTTGTTTAATAAAAACGTATTCTCCTGATATAGAAATAGCTAGTATAGATGAATGCTACTTAGAATATACAAAAGTAAGAAATTTATACGGTGATGAATTAGAATTTGCTAAAAAACTACAAAAAGAAGTATATGAAAAATTAGGATTTACTATAAATATAGGAATAGCTAATAATAAATTATGCGCTAAAATGGCTAGTGATTTTACTAAACCAAATAAAATACATACTTTATATGATAATGAGATTAAAGATAAAATGTGGTGCTTACCTATCAATGATTTGTTTGGAATAGGTAAAAAAACAACTGAAAAATTGTTACAATTAAATATAAAAACTATAGGTGAATTAGCTAATTCTAATAGAAATAATTTATATAAATATTTTAAAAATATGGCTGGAGCTATGATTGATTCAGCTAATGGTATAAATAATGATTTAGTAATAAGTGAAGAAGTAGAAAATAAAGGATTAAGTAATGAAATAACTTTAATAAAAGATGTATCTTCTAAACAAGATATATATCCATATTTACTTAAGCTATCTGAAAAAGTAGGAATTAGAGTAAGAAAAATGGACAAATATGCTTACACAGTAGCTGTTATTATAAAAGATAGTTCTTTTAAAAGAAGAACACATCAAAAAAAATTAGTAAATCCTACTAATTTAAATAATGAAATATACGAAGTTTCTAAGAAAATTATAAATGAAATGTGGAATGATGATCCAGTTAGACTAATAGGAATAAGATTAGATAATTTAGTTAGTAATATAAATTATCAAACCTCATTATTTGAAAATATCAAAATAAGAGAAAATAATACTGAATTAGAAAAAACAGTAGATAAGTTAAAAGAAAAATTTGGAGATAAAGTTATCCATTAATAAGATGTGTTATAATTAATTTTAGTTAAGAGGTGAATATTATGTCAACAACAAAAGAATGTAGAGATTATGTATTAGAACAATTAGAATTAGTAGACAATCTTAATTGTAGATCTATGATGGGTGGATATTTACTATATTATGATGGTATATTGTTTGGTGGTATCTATGACAGTAGATTTTTGATTAAAATAGTAGAAACTAATAGAGAATATAATTTAGAAGAACAAATACCTTATAAAGGCGCTAAATTAATGTATTTGATAGATACAGAAGATAAAGAATTAATAAAAGAAATAGTTATTAATACATGTAAAAGCTTGGAGAAAAAATAATGGAATTAACAAAGAATAAATGGATAAAAGAAGACATAAAAGAATTTCAAGAATATCTTAAATTATTTGAAAACAAAGACAAAAAAGAATGGGCTACAAACTTGTTAAAAACAGAATTACCAGTTTTATGTATTAAAACACCTATAATAAAAGATATTATTGATAAAATTTCTAAAGGTAATTATTTATCATTTTTAGATTTAATGATATGGGAATATTATGAAAATACTAGTATTAATGGGTTTTTAATTACTAAAATAAAAGAATTTAGTACAATGAAAAAATACTTAGATATTTATAGTTCTAAAATAGATAATTGGGCTAGTTGTGATTTATTATCATTTGATATAAAAGGCAATGAAGAAAAATATTTAGATTTAGTTTTAGAATATGTTAAAAGTGATAAACCATTTGTAAAAAGAATGGGGTTATTAATATTGTTTAATTTTATTAATGATTTATACATAAACAAGATATTTAATATATTAGATGGATTTTATAATGAAGAAAACTATTATGTTAATATGATGTGTGGTTGGCTATTAAGTGAATGCTTTATTAAAGAAAAAGATAAAACTTTACAATATTTAGAAAAAAGCGAATTAAATAAATTTGCTATAAATAAATTTGTTCAAAAATGTAGAGAAAGTCGTAGAGTAAATATAGAAGATAAAGATATGTTGCTTAAATATAAAAAGAAGAAAACAGATTAAAAAATCTGTTTTTTTATGATATAATTATTTAGAAAGTAAAGGAGATGCAACTATGAATAAAGATATAATAAAAGATATAAGTAAAGATTTAAATATAAGTGATAATCAAGTAGAAACAACTTTAAATTTATTAAAAGAAGGAAATACTGTTCCTTTTATAGCAAGATATCGTAAAGAAGCAACAAATGCTTTAGATGAAGAACAAATTAGAAGCATAGAAGAGGTCTATCAATATCAAGTAAATCTATTAAAAAGAAAAGAAGATGTTATAAGACTAATCGAAGAAAAAGAATTAATGACAGATGAACTTAAAAACAAAATAATGAATTGTACTAAATTAGTCGAAGTTGAAGATTTATATAGACCATATAAAGAAAAGAAAAAAACAAAAGCAACAGATGCTATAAATAATGGCTTAGAACCATTAGCTATTTTAATTTTAAAATTTCCAACCCTAGGTAATATAAATGATATAGCAATCAAATATATAAATGATAATATTAAAACAGTAGAAGATGCAATAGAAGGTTCTAAAAATATAATAGCTGAAATTATTAGTGATGAAGCAGCATATAGAAAATGGATTAGAACAAATACTTATTTATATGGAACAATTACTTCAAAAAAGAAAAAAGACAGTTTAGATCAAAACAAAATATATGATATGTATTATGATTATAGCGAGCCAGTTAAAAATGTTAAAGCCCATAGAATTTTAGCTATTAATCGAGGAGAAAAAGAAAAAGTATTAAATGTTAATATTGAAATAGATAAAGAAATAATTTTTGAATATTTAGAAAACAAAATAATAAAAAATAAAGACTCTTTTGTAGTAGGCATTGTAAAAGAAGCAATAAAAGATAGCTACAAAAGATTGATTGAACCATCAGTAAATAGAGAAATAAGAAGTGAATTAACTAGTAGTGCTGAAATAGTAGCAATTGATAATTTTGGACACAATCTAGAAAAACTACTATTAACTCCACCTATGAAAGAAAAAATAGTTTTAGGATTTGATCCTGCTTTTAGAACAGGATGTAAGTTAGCTGTAATTGATTCTACAGGAAAAAGAATAGAAATAACAAAAATTTATCCTCATGAACCAGTTAATAAAAAAGATGAAGCCAAAAAAATAGTTTTAGAATTAATAAAAAAATATAATATAGATATTATAGCAATAGGAAATGGAACAGCTTCTAGAGAGTCAGAAAGTTTTATAGCTGATTTAATAAAAGATTCAGTTAAAAAAATAGAATATATTATTGTTAGTGAAGCAGGGGCTAGTGTTTATAGTGCTTCAAAGTTAGCAATCGAAGAATTTCCTGATTTACACGTTGAAGAAAGAAGTGCTATTAGTATAGGTAGAAGACTTCAAGACCCTTTAGCAGAATTAGTAAAAATAGATCCTGAATCTATAGGAGTAGGTTTATATCAACATGATGTTTCAAATAAAAAATTAACTGAGTCACTTGATTTTGTAGTTAGTAAAGTAGTTAATAAAGTTGGAGTAAATATTAATACGGCTAGTTCATCACTTCTTAAATATGTTTCTAGTATAACCAAAAAAAATATTGATAAAATATTAGAATATAGAAATAAAAAAGGCAAAATACTTGATAGATTAGAATTAAAAAAAATACTAACTGAAAAGACTTTTGAACAAGCAATAGGTTTTTTAAGAATAGTAGATGGTAAAAACATATTAGACTCTACTGGAATTCATCCAGAAAGTTATGATACAACATTTAATTTATTAGAAAAATTAAATATTGATATAAAAGATATTGGTAAAACAGAATTTGTTGACACTTTAAATAATATTGATTTAATAAAATATAAAGAGTTATTAAATATAGATATTTATACATTAGAAGATATAGTAAATAATTTAAAAAAACCAAATAGAGATCCAAGAGATGAAATGCCAAAACCACTACTTAAAAGTGATATCTTAGAGATAAAAGATTTAAAACTTGGTATGAAATTACAAGGTACAGTTAGAAATGTTGCTCCTTTTGGTGCTTTTATAGATATAGGATTACATAATGATGGATTAGTTCATATATCTAAATTAGCTAATAGATATATAAAAGAACCAAGTGAAATAGTAAACGTTGGAGATATTGTAGATTGCTATGTTATTGATATTAATTTAGAAAAAGAAAAGGTTAGTTTATCATTAATAGAAACAAATTAAGAAGTTGCATTTATAATTTAAAAAATATATAATTAAATTAGTAAGAATAAATGTATTTATTTTTAAAAGGAGTAGGTAGTATGAATTATTTAAAAAACAAATTAATAATCACATTTATTATTTTAAGTTTATTTATTCCAATAAAGTTGAGCGCTAATACAAATTTAACTGTAACTAATGTTTCAGCACCAAACACAAATCTTAGTGCTACTTCTAGTGAATATAAACTTGCTGGAACTGTTAGTTTTCTAATAAATGGAGGGGCGCATACTGGTACTAGTTGTGATGATTCAAGTTGCTGGGATATTGGTACAGCAGGAATAAGTGCTAGATTTTATGGAAGAACAGAATCTGGGGGAGCAGCTACTTTGATTCAAACTTTATCATGGACATATTCAAACAGAAACAACTATATTAATAATTATGCTTATTCATTTTCAAATGCTGATAGAGCCAATTATAAATATTACTATGTTGTAGTTAATGCATTTAGTCAGTATGGTAATTATTTGCCAGGAAGTTCTTATATTTCAGTAACAGCAAATAACTATGATTGTCCTTATATTATTAAAAATCTAGTAGATACAAGTACATTTATAGGACAGGATACTTCAAATCAATTGGATGCTACTTGTGCAATTTTGGATGAGACTTATAAATGGCAAAGGCAAGGACCAGATGAAACTTGGTATGATTTAAAAGATGAAGATAATATTGATAATAAAACTTATAGTGGTACTACTACAAATTCTTTAATGATAGTTAATCCTATTTTTGATGATAGTGGTGCTAAATTTAGATGTATCGTAACAGGTACAACAAGTGTTACGAGCAATATATCTACTTTAACGGTATTGGATAATATAAAACCAACAATTAAATTAGAACAAACAGCAAAAGAAACTACAGAATATACAAATGTCATTGTTCATTCTACTGATATAGGTTCAGGTATAAGTGGATTTTCAAAAGATAATATAAATTATCAAGATAGTAATGTATTTAAAATAACACAAAATGGAACAATAACATTTTATGTAAAAGATAAAGTTGGAAATGTTTCTAGTAAATCTATAATTATAAACAATATAGGAGTAAATACTAATACTATTTATCAAATTCAAGAGGATGGGAACTTATATGATCCTGTAACAGACACTACTTTAAATGTTGATTTTAAAGGCACTGGAGCAACTGGTGGAACTGTTGAAGTAAATAAAGATAGAGAAATAGTAAGAGCTACTTTAGAAATAAATAAAAGAACAGTTTCATATGAAAAAAGTAAAGCATTTTTTGCTACTGTAAATGTAGAATCAACATATAAAAATAATATATTAAATTTTAAAGGAATAAATTTGCTGTATTATGCAATAACAAAAACAGAAACTATTCCAACAGATTGGATAAGAATAGATACAACTTCAAATATAGAAATAGATTTGACAAAATTCAATTTAGATAAAGGCACATATTATGGATGGGTACAAGATAGCGAAGGTAAAATAAGTGATCCAATAGAGATGGTGATAGAATGAATAAAGGTTTTACATTAATAGAATTATTAGCAGTAATAGTAGTATTAGCAGTACTAGTGCTTGTTTCTGTACCAATTATACAAAAGGTAATAAAAAAAGCAGAAGATAAAGCTACTATTAATAGTTCATATAATTATATTGATTCTGTTAAAATAAGTTTAGCATTAGAAGAAATAGATATTTAATAAAGCATATGTTAATATTAATATAGCTTCTTCTTTCTTAAATATTTATTTGGTATACTAAAGAACTTTATGTTCTTTTTTTAAAAGGTTGACAATTTAAGTACTTTATATTACTATATATAGAAAAAAGGGAGATAGTAAAATGACAGAACAAGAATTATCATTATTAGTTAATACTAAATTAGATCAATTAAATCAAGATATGGTTTTATATAACTATGCTATAGATCACTATAGAGAAAGTCGTTGGACAGTAGAGGATAATTGTAAAATAGCCCATAATTTAGAATTAACAAAATATTTAATAAGTTCTTTAGAAACTTTTAGAGAACTTCCTAATTATTATAGAGTTTTATTTATGCCAGAAGCTGAATTAGATAAAGAAATAATTCCAAGTAATTTCAAAGCAATAAAAGCTGCACTTTCTAAAAAAGCAAAAACAGAAAAATTAATTTCTCCTGAAATTATAGAGGATCCTATAAAAGCAAATAAAATTATTAAAATAATTGAAGATTGGAAAATTAGTAAATCCAAAGGTGTAGATGATGTAGAAAAAATTATATTTAGAGAAGTTCCTGATGAATTAAAAAGAATAATGATTGAACATGGAATTGGATATTTAAATTTTGGAACTGTTTGGGATTTAAAAGAACTTCTTGTTGATGTAGAAAATTTTGAAATAAAATTTAAAAAAGCTAAAACAATATTTGAAAAAGAATATAATGATGATATATTAAATAGATTAAATATTTATTTTAGTGTTTTAAATAAAGATTATAATTTTAGTGAAGATAAAATAATCACTAAAGAAGAAATAGACTGTTTAAGAGGATATGCAGATAAAATACCATACTCTTTAAAATTTTTAGAATATATAAATTCTCAAATTAGTAAAGATTTTTGCGCTCCCTTAGTTAGCACAACCATTATAAAGATGTTACAAAGTAAAGAATTCTTATATCTTTTAAAAGACGGTGAAGCTCAAAAAACAGCCAATTTGTTTTTAAAGTCTAGTAAAGTTTTTTTAGAGGAATCTACTGAAGTATATAAAAATATTCCTGCACCATATTCCAACAATTTTAAAGAAAATCGAATTAAATTAGATTTTGATACAGGAAAAATAAACTATAACAGAAGTGTAGATATAGATGAAGTTTCTAGAATTTTAAATGAGATAGAAAATAAGTATGCAACTCCAAGAGATACTTTTGTAAATGCTTTAGAGTGTTTATATGAATTAATTAAAGTGAGAGATAAATCTAAAAAAAGATCATCTAATTTCATTTTATTAAATAACAATATAAATGAAAATGTGCTTAGAATTTACGAAGCAATAAAAAATTGGTATGAAAATTTTATTACTTATATTGGGTCTCCTATTTTAGGAATAAAAGATCCAGTATATATGAAATATAATATTTTAAGAAATAAAGAAAAAATGCTTATGAATATTAATGATTCAGAAAAATCAATATTGAAATTAAAAGATGTAATTACTAAATATATTAATATTTTTAGTAATATAGACAGTGAAATTAAAGAAGTGATAGACCCTGATTTCGAACTTTCTAGTTTACCAGATTCTATTTATAAAGAAAATGGGGTCAGAAACTATCTATACGGAAGTTATGCTAATTCTAAAACTGTAGAAATGATAGAATTCATTAAAAACGAAGCACAAAGACAATCTAATGAAAAAACAAATTTAGAGTTAAATAAAGATAACCAAAAACAAAAAAGAGATAATTAAAAAATTATCCTTTTTTTATACCTTGATAAGTATCTCTTCTAACTAGTTCTTTATCAATATCATTTAGAACACAAAACTTTTTAATCAACCAATCCGGTTCTATTAAATCATCTATTTTTGGATCACCTGTTATTCTATTAATTACAATTTCTGGGTTTAAATATTCTAATTCATCACATACTATATTAATATATTCTTCTTTAGATAAAACTTTAAATGGTTTTTCTTTATAAATTTTCTCTAATTTAGTGTTTTTCAAAATTGATAGCATATGTATTTTAACACCTTGAATATCTAAATTATTTAAATATTTTACAGTTTCTATCATCATTTCTTTAGTTTCATAAGGAAGCCCATTTATTATATGAACAACAACATTGATATTATAATTCCTTAACTTTCTAACAGTTTCATTAAAACACTCTAATGAGTGACATCTATTTATAAATTTAGAAGTTTCTTCATGTATAGTTTGTAAACCTAGTTCAACAGTTAAAAAAGTTTTTTTATTTAACTCATTTAAATACTCAAAACATTCCTTACTTATTGAATCAGGACGAGTTGCTATAGATAAACCAATAACATTATCTAACTTTAAGATAGATTCATATTTTTCTTTTAAAACAGATATAGGAGCATAAGTATTAGTATGAGCCTGAAAATATCCAATGTATTTACCATTAGGCCATTTTTTGTGCAAAATATTTTTAACTTCATTAAACTGTTTTATTAAATCATCATTAATATTACCAGCGAATTCGCCACTACCAGTATTTGAGCAATAAATACAGCCACCTTTTCCTACAGTTCCATCTATATTAGGACAACTAAAACCAGCATTTAAACTAACTTTAAATACTTTTGAGTTAAACATATTATGATAATAATAGTTTAAAGTATGATATCTTTTGTTATCCATTGTATATTTAAATTCGTTCATTTTTTCACTTCCATTTAATATTATACTAGAATATGTGAAAAAAAAGTGAAAAAAATAACATTTTTCTTTATATGTTATATATAATTTGATATAATTACAGTGGAGGTAGAATATGAAGAAAAACACTTTATTAAAAACTATTGCAATTATATTTTTAGTTTATGCAGTATTAACTTGGATTATTCCTACAGGTCACTTTTCAAGTGGTGAATATGTAAAAGATGCTATAACACCAATTGGATTGTTTGACATTGTTAGATATCCGTTAATTACATTAACTAGCTCAGTTTTCTTATTAACAAGCTTAGTAATTTTACTGATAGGAGCATTATATGGAGTTCTAAATAAAACAGGAGTTTATCAAAACTTTGTTGAAAGCATTGTAAAAAAGTATAAGAATAAAAAAACAACATTCTTAATGATAACAGTATTTACATTTGTAATACTTTCATCATTAACAGCACTTAATTTACCATTATTTATTATGGTACCATTCTTTGCTACAATACTTTTATTATTAGGATACAGTAAATTTACAACTATGTTAGCAACTGTAGGTTCAATCTTAATAGGTAATATAGTATCAACTTATGGATTTAATGTAGCAGGATATGTAACTTATTTTACAAATGATATAAACAATTCAATTATTTATAGAATTATATTATTTGTATTAGTAGTAGGTTTATTTATATTCACAATACTTAAATCTAGTAAATTAAAAGAAAAAGCAAAAACAGAAGAAATTATGTTATATGAAAAAAGTGAAAATAAAACAAAAAAATCAGTAGTTCCAATGATAATTATATTATCATTAATGATGGTTATTTCAATAGTTGGAATGATTAATTGGGAAGAATTATTTGGTATAACTTTATTTGGTGACATTTATACAAATGTTACAGGATTTAAAATACTGGGTTATCCATTATTTGGTAATCTAATAGGAGCTATGTATCAAATGGGTAGCTGGACAAACTATGAATTAGCGCTTATGTTAGTAATAGCTATTATGTTAATTGCTTTTGTATATAAAATAAAAGCAAAAGATATGCTTTCTTCATCAATTGAAGGAGCTAAAAAACTATTACCTGTAGCAATTTATGCAATATTAGCAAACGTTATATTTTTAGTAATGAATGCTACAAGTACAGGATATACAATTTTCCCAACTATAGCTAATGGACTATTTGGTTTAGTTGATGGATTTAATGTAATAGTATTTGGAATAATATCATTTATAGGAAGTATACTATTTAATGATTTTCCATATTTACTTGGTGCAGTATATGATCCAATGACTAATTTATATTCAGATAGTGTATCAATTATGGGAGTAATTGCTCAATCTATTCATGGACTTATTCAATTCTTAATTCCTACAAGTGTACTATTAGTAATAGGATTAAAATATTTTGAAATACCATATACAGAATGGTTAAAAAAAGTATATAAATTTGCCTTATTAGTTTTAGTAGCTGCAACTTTAGTTGTTACACTAATGGCTTTAATTTAAGAGATTACAATTGTAATCTTTTTTTATTTATGTTATAATTAATTAAGATATGGAGGACTAATAATGAGTGATGAGAATTATTTGAATTTAAGAAAAACCATATTGGAAAAAATTAAAAATAACAATATTACAATAAAAATGAATACTGTAGCTAAAGCAGAAATAATATCAGAATATGATATAAAGAAAAGCGGTTATGAAAAGGCATTAATAAGTAAAAACTTAAATTATTTAACAAAAGAAAAATTACAGTTAGAATATACTTTTGCTAGAGAACAACATTTTTATAAAAAGATGAAAATAGAGCATAATATAAATAATCTTCTTTTATATAATTCAAGATTAGAAGCAATTTTAACATATGTAAATGCTAAAAAAAATAAAACCTATGAAGAAGCACATAATAAGCTTTATGGAATAAATAGTGCGGTTATAAAAGAATCTTTAGCATACTATGAGGATTTAATTGAATACAATAAACAAGAAAGAATATTAAATGGTAAATTCAAATGTTATATGGACTTTTTAAAAGAAAATAAAGATTCTGATCATGCTAAATATGTAAAATTTCTTCCATCAAATGAAGAAATTATTGATCTAGATGATAAAATAGATGGATTAGTTTATAAAAAAAATATTTTAAGAGCAACATTTATTGAAGAAAAATTTACAATAGATGACAAAGATATTAATTCTCCAAGAACTTGTGACTCTGATATTATAAGCTTAGTAATGAAAATGTATCCTAATTTTAAAGACAAATTATTAGAATGCCAAGAAAAGCAAAAACAAGTAGCTTAGCTTGTTTTTTTAGCGAGGTGTATTATGAAATACGAAGTAGATGGCTATATATGTGATGTAATAATAGAAAAAAAACATAATAAAAATACATATATAAGAGTAAAAAATGATTTAAATATATATGTAAGTACTAGTTTTTTAGTTACTAAAGCGCAGATAAAAACTTTGCTAGATAAAAACTATTCATTTCTAGTTAAAAGTTTAAATAACCAAATAAAAATAGAACAAAAAAAAGAATCATTCTATTATTTGGGTATAAAATATGATATAATATTTTATGATAATAAGAATATAGAAATAATTGGAAATAGAATATATATTAAAAATAAAGATTGTTTAGATAAATGGTTAAAAAAAGAAATAAATAGTTTATTTAAAGATAGACTAGATTATAATTACAATTTATTTACTGAAAAAATACCATTTCCTAGTTTAAAAATAAGAAAAATGAAATCAAGATGGGGAGTTTGTAATAAAAAAGATAACTCAATTACTCTTAATTTGGAATTAATAAAATATGATATTACTAAATTAGATTATGTTATAATTCACGAATTATCTCATTTTATCCATTTTAATCATTCAAATGAGTTTTGGAAACAAGTAGAAAAATATTTTCCAAATTATAAAAAAATTAGAAAAGAACTTAAAGATTAGAGGTGTTTTATGAAAAAAATTACAGGTATTTTATTTAGTTTAGTTTTATTACTTCAAACATTTAATGTTCCTACTTTTTCTGCCCAAACACTAGGTCAATTAAAACAAGAACTACAAGAAAAACAAAATGAATATAATAATAATGAAAATAAAAAAAACTTAACACAAGCTCAAATTAATACAACAAAGAGTGAAATAAGTAATATTCAAAATTCAATAAGTCAAACTTTTATAGATATATCTAATTTAGACAAAGAAATAGAAATATTAAATAATAATATTATAGAAAAAGACAAACAAATGAAAGAAATATTAAATTATACACAAGTTTCCAATGGTGAATCAGCTTATTTAGAATATGCTTTTGGAGCAACAGATTTTACAGATTTTATTTATAGAGTCGCTATTTCAGAGCAACTAACACAATATAATGAAAACTTAATAGCTGAATATAATAAAACAATTGAAGAATCAAAGAAAAAACAAGAAGAATTAACAACTAAAAGAACAGAGCTTGAAACAAAACAAAAATCTTTACAATCAAAAATGGAGTCACTTGGTTCAGAATTAAATAGTGTGACAGACATTTCGGTAAGTATAAAAGATGAAATTTCCCTTCAAAAGGAATTGATTGAGCTTTATGAATCTAAAGGGTGTAAGGATACAGATGATATTAGAACTTGTGGAAGGGCAAAACTACCATCAGGCACAGCGCTTTATAGACCAATTGAAAGTGGTTATGTAACAAGTTTTTATGGTAATCGTACATATGATGGATGGCATTATGGAATAGATGTTTCAACATCAGTTACTGCTGTACCAGTTTATTCTTCTGGTAATGGAATGGTAAGTGGTATATGGAGAAAATTTTATTGTGGCGGTAACATGATTTTTATTCAACATAAAATAAATGGAAATACTTATACTACATTATATGCTCATTTATTATCAATAAATGTAAACGTTGGTGATATGGTAACAAGAACAAGTGTAATTGGTTATATGGGTGGAGGTTATAATACAACTACATCAGGTGGTGGTTGGGATTCTCCAGCATGTACCACTGGGCAACATTTACACTTTCAAATAGCCACAGGATTATTTGGTGATGAATATACATCTTGGGCAGCATTTTCAGCACATACTTTTGATCCTACAAATATAATTAATTTCCCATCTAATGAGTATTCATGGTTCACAGACAGAATAACAGCTTATTAAGAATAAGAGATTATTCTTTTTTTGACAAATAAATACAAGTGTGTTAATATAGCCTATAAATTAGGGGGTTATTTATGCTTAAAGAAGATTTATTGGAGTTAAAGAATGGAATTTCAAAAGAAAAACAGATAAGTGACATAGGAACCAAAAAATTATTAACTGAAGAAGCAATTAAAACAAATTTAGATAATGATTTACAAGAACAAAATAATGATGATTATTTTAGTAATAATATTGCAAGTTATTATAATGAAATAAATAAATTTAAGCTTTTAAGCCCTAAAGAAGAATATGAATTAGCTGTTCAATTTAAAAATGGTAGCTTAGAAGCTAAACAAAAATTAATTGAACATAATCTAAGATTAGTTGTTAGCATTGCTAAAAAAAGTTATAATAGCAAAATGGAATTTCTAGATTTAATTCAAGAAGGTAATATTGGATTAATAAAAGGAATTGAAAAATATGATTTAAGTAAAGGCTATAGATTAAGTACATATGTAACATGGTGGATAAAAAAAAGTATTTATAGAGCTATAGAAACAAAATCAAATCCAATAAATGTTCCATATTGTACCAATCAAAAAATGCTAAAATATCAAGAAACTGTAAAAAAATTAATTGATAAAAATGGTAAAATGCCAACAGAAATAGAAATCGCAGCAGAAATGGGATTAACAATTAAAAAAGTAAAATATTTAGAATCTCTTGTATATGATATTAGAAGTTTGGATGATAAAAGCTATATAAATGAAAATTTTAAAAGTTCATATAATGTTGAGGAAACTACTGAAGGAAATAATTTAAGAGATAAAATAGTAGAACTATTAAATACCCTTAATGAAAGAGAAAGGCAAATTATAATACTTAGATTTGGTTTTTATGATGATAAACCTAGAACTTTAGAAGAAACAAGTAAATTTTTTACAATTTCAAGAGAAAGAATAAGACAAATAGAATCAAAAACATTAAAAAGAATAAGAATTGAACAACAAAAACATATTATTGATTATTTGTAATATAAGTGTAATTGAATAAGAAAGTATTGTATAAATGATACTTTTTTTGTATAATTAATATGTTAGGGTATGATAATATGGATTTATATGAATATGAAAATAATCTTTATAAAAAAGGTTTAAAATATATAGGCGGGGTAGATGAAGTTGGTAGAGGACCATTAGTTGGACCAGTTGTTGCTAGTTGTGTTGTTTTACCTATTGGTTTTATATTAGATGGATTAACAGATTCTAAGAAACTAAGTGAAAAAAAAAGAGATATATTTTATGAATATATAAAAAAACATGCTATTGCTTATGGAATAGGCGTAATTAGCCCTGAAATAATTGATAAAGTAAATATATATGAAGCTTCAAAATTAGCAATGTTAGAAGCAATTAATGAAGTTAGAAAACAAATAAAACTAGAACATGTATTAATAGATGCAATGCCATTAAATTTAGATATCAATACAACATCTATTATAAAAGGAGATTCTAAAAGTATATCTATAGCAGCAGCTTCAGTAATAGCAAAAGTAACTCGTGATAAAATGATGTATGAATTAGATAAAAAATATCCAGAATATGAATTTAGAAATCATAAAGGCTATCCAACAAAAAGACATATTGAAGCAATAAATAAATATGGATTAATTGAAGGATACAGAAAAACTTATAAACCAGTAAAAGAAATATTAGAAAAGGTGATAGTGTGCAAATAAGAATTATAAAAGTAGGTAGCCTACAAACAAATTGTTATATATTAATAAAAGATGGAAATTGCATTATAATAGATCCTGGTGACCAATTTTTTTCAATAGAACATCAAATAGGTGATAATAAATTAGTAGCTTTACTAGTTACTCATCGCCATCCTGACCATATAGGAGCACTAGATAAATTTCAAAGAGAATATAGTGTACCTGTATATGAAATGAGTAATTTAGAAGAAAAAAAATATGATATAAATGGTTTTAGATTTGAAGTTATTTATACCAAAGGTCATACTAATGATTCTGTTTCATTTTACTTTTATGAATATAATTTTATATTTTCAGGAGACTTTTTATTTAAAGGCTCAATAGGTAGAACTGACCTGCCTACTGGTAGTAATGAAGAAATGAAAGAAAGCATTAATAAAATAATAAACTATAGTGATAGAATAAGAGTATATCCAGGTCATGGTGATATGACAAATTTAGGTGAAGAAAAAGAAACAAATCCGTTTTTTAATTAAATATATTTAATAAAGCAATTGTAAAAAGCTTTCTTTTTTTTTGATAAAATGATAACATAAGTGTGGTGATATATATGAATAAAATTAAATATTATTTGAAAAGATTATTTAGTATGGATTATAAAGCAATGTTAGAAGCCATAGAAGTAGTTCATAAAAGAAGTAAAAAAAACAAAATCATAATTTTTTTTGATATGTTGATTTGTTCAATAAAATATCTTTCTGGATATATGGATTATAAAGTGTTTTATTTTGAAAATTTAAAAAGTTATCAAAGAAAAACTTTTGTTACAAGAGGAGTTAATAATAATTATATAAAAAAAATGAATAATAGTTTATTTTATGAAGAATTTAATAATAAAGTAAAATTTAATGAAATATTTAATAAATATTTAAATAGAGAGTATATTTACTTAAAATCAAATTTAGAAAAATTTATAGAATTCACAAAAAAACATAGTGAAATTATTGTTAAACCAATTGATATGCAATGTGGTAAAGGAATTAAAAAAATTACAATTACAAAAGAAACAAATATAAAAAATTTATATATAAAACTAATACATAATAAACAATTATTAGTTGAAGAATATGTTAGGCAATCAAAAGAGATGAATGAATTATTTCCAACATCTGTTAATACTTTGAGAATAGTAACAGCTAGAAAAAATAATAAAACAACAGTTTTATTTAAAGCAATAAGAATAGGTAATGGTAAAAATGTTGTTGATAATTTTAATCATGGAGGAATGTATAGTGTTATAAATGATCAAGGAGTTATTTATAAACCAGCAATTGATAAAAATGGAAATGTTTTTGAAAACCATCCTGTTACAAATACAAAAATAGTAGGATTTAAAATTCCATATTTTAAAGAAACAATTAATATGGTTAAAGAAGCTAGTAAAGTAATCCCAGAAGTAGGACTAGTTGGCTGGGATATAGCAATTACTAAAAATGGACCAGTAATGATAGAAGGAAATCAATTACCAGGATATGATATATATCAATCAAAAATACATTTAAATGATGATTTAACAGGAGTTAAACCTTTGTTTGATAAAGTAATATATAAGGATTAATAGAATTTATATAATAAGGAGTAAGTATGAGAAAAGTAATAGAAGTAAAAAAGCTAACAAAAAGTTATAAAGAATTAATAGCTATAAATAATTTGTCATTTGATTTATATGAAGGAGATATTTTAGGTTTATTAGGACCTAATGGTAGTGGTAAAAGTACAACAATAAATTGTTTGTTATCATTATTAAAATATGATTCAGGTAAAATAAAAATATTTAACGAAGAAATGACTACTGAAAATTATGACATTAAAAGAAAAATCGGTGTAATATTTCAAGATGTAGCAGTATTTAATGAATTAACAGTATATGAAAATATTGATTATTTTTGTGGCTTATATGTAAAAGATAAAAATACAAGAAAAAAATATATAACTGATGCTATTGAATTAGTTGGGTTAAATGAATTTATAAAGTTTTATCCTAACCAATTATCTGGAGGATTATTAAGAAGACTTAATATAGCTTGTGGTATTGCTCATAAACCAAGTTTAATATTTTTAGATGAACCAACTGTAGCAGTAGATCCACAAAGTAGAAATAATATATTAGAAGGAATAAAAAAATTAAATGAAAACGGTGCTACTATAATTTATACTACTCATTATATGGAAGAAGTAGAGACTTTATGTAATCGTATAATAATATTAGATAAAGGTAAAATAATAGCTGAAGGCTCAAAAGAAGAATTAAAAAAATTAGTAAATGTAGAAGAAAAAATAACAATCGAATTAGAAAAACCATTAAGTGATAAGTATTTTGAAGAAATATCAAATATGAAATATATTAGTGATGTAATAATATGTAATAAAAATTTGACTGTTTCATATAAAAAAGGATCTCATAATTTAAGTGATTTAGTTGATTATTTAAAAGATAAAAAAATAAAGTATAATCGTATTTTTTCTGAACTTCCTACTTTAAATGATGTATTTTTAGAGCTTACTGGAAAGGAATTAAGAGATTAATGTTTTTACATAATTTTAAATATACATTTAAAGTATTACTTAAAAAAAAGATTTTAATATTCTGGACAATTTTGTGGCCATTAATATTAGGAACAATGTTTTATTTAGCATTTGCTAATATAAACAATTCAGAAAAACTAGATACAATTAATTTAGGAGTAGTTGATAACCAAGAATATATTAATGATAAAGTACTATCAGAAACTTTAAAGATGATGGGTGATAAAAATAATGAATCCCATTTATTTAATATTTCATATGGTAATGAAGAAAAAATAAATAAACTTTTAGAAGAAAAAGAAATTTCAGGCTATATTATAAAAGATGAAAATACAAAAGTCGTAATAAAAGAAAATGGTATCAATCAAACAATAATAAAATATGTGGTTGATGAGATATATGAATATGAAGCTTTAACAACTATTATTATAGAAAATAGTGTTAAAGAAAATTTAAAATTAGGTACTAATCCTGATGTTAATAAAATACATAATGAAATAATGAGTGAAATAAATAATAACAAATCTTATTTAAAAGAAATATCAAAAAAAGATATGAATTATATGGTTATAGAATTTTATACTTTAATTGCTATGACAGCTTTACTTGGAGCACTTATTACAAGTGAAGTAGTTAGTAATTATTTAGCTAATATTAATAAAAAAGGAGCAAGAGTAACACTAGCCCCTGTTAATAGAATGACTATTTTATTAGGTGGGTTACTGAGTTGTTTTATAGTTCAAGCTTTTGCAATAGGCATACTTCTTACATATACAACTTTAATTTTAAATGTAGATTATGGTAGTAGATTTGATTTAGTTATCTTACTATCATTAGTTGGTTCTTTAGCTGGAAACTCATTAGGGCTTGTTGCAGGATCAATGACATTTAAAAACGAAAATTCAAGGGTAGGTTTAGTTATGTCTGTAACAATGCTAGGTTGTTTCTTAGCAGGTATGATGGGTGTTTCAATGAAATATATTATAGATAAGAATATGTCAATAATAAATTTATTTAACCCAGCAAATATGATTACAGATGGATTTTATGCTTTATATTATTATGATAACCTTGATAGATTTTGGTTTAATATTGGTAGTTTATTAATATTGTCTATTATATTATTAACAATTTCTTATATTCTTATGAGGAGGAAAAAATATGACAGTATTTAAGACCTATTTTAAAATATTGAAAAACAATAAATTTATAATAATAATGTATACTGCCATTCTTCTTCTGTTTTCAATAATAGGAACAACTAGTGGTAGTACTACGAATGCATTTTCAGCTAGTAAACCTAATATAGCAATTATTAATTATGATTATAATAGTAATGTTGTAGAAAATTTGACTAATTATATAAAAGATAATGCCAATATTGTAAATATAAAAAACGAAGAATCTTCATTAGCAGATGCATTATTTTATAAAGATTTAAATGCAATAATATATATATATGATGGTTATACTAATGATTATATAAATAATTTTGAAAAAAATTTAACAACAAGATTTACCTCTGATTATTCTGCTTCTTATATGAAGATGTTATTAGAAAGATATTTCAAAATAGCTGATATAGCAAATAATAATATTAAAGACGAACAAGAAATTATAAACACAATAAATAGTTCACTAAAAAAAGAGGTAAAAACAGAAATTAAAAATACCATTGATACAAATAGATTATCAACTGCTAGTTACTATTATAATTTTGCTAACTATAGTATTTTAGCAATTTGTATATATTTAATAGCAGTAGTTATGAGTACTTTTAATCAAGAGAATATTAAAAAAAGAAACTTAGTAAGCAGCAAAAGAATTGTATCTTTAACTAAAGAATTATATTTTGGAAATGCAATATTTGTATTTACTGTATGGTTGTTTGTCGTTTTGATAAGTTTAATTTTATTAAAAGATGTAATGTTCTCAGTTAATGGATTATGGATGATTTTTAATTCGTTCATATTCATGTTTACAGCACTTGGACTTGGATTTTTAACAGGCACAATTTTAAAAAGTAAAGATGCAATAAATGGAATTACAAATGTTGTAGCGCTAGGGTCAAGCTTTATGTGCGGATGTTTTGTTCCAATTGAATTTATGCCTGCTTTTGTTGTTCAAATATCTAAAATATGGCCAACATACTGGTATATTAGTAATAATAATTTAATTGCTGATATTGAAATTTTTAATTTTAATTCAGTACTACCATTAATATTTAATATGGTAGTTATGATAATATTTGCAGTTGTATTATTCGCATTAGCTGTAATGTACAATAAAAAACATACTAAAGATTAATAATTTGAAAAAACAAAGCGCTTATGTTAATATAATATATGGAAGTGATATAATGGATCAAAACTTAAAAAGAAGTATAATATTAGAAAATTATCAAAATCCAATAAATAAAGGATTAGTTAATAATGATGATTATATTTTAGTTAATACAAATAATGAATCATGTATAGATGAAATAAATTTAATGGTTAAAATAGAAAACAATATTATAGTAGATGCTAGATTTGATGGTGAAGCATGCGCTATATGTACTAGTTCAACATCAATAATGATTGAAACAATTATTGGTAAAACTATAGAAAAAGTAAAAGAAATATATATCAATTTTATTAAAATGCTTGAAGAACAAGAATACAATAAAGAAATTTTAGAAAACACAATTGTATATGATGATATATATAAGCAACCAAATAGAAAAAAGTGTGCATTATTACCTTGGATAGGCTTAGAAAAAGCTATTAAAATAAATGAAACTAAAAATGATTAGTTATTTAAAAATATAAATATTATATGATAAAAAGGTTTATTAAAAACCTTTTTTTTGGTAAAATAAATAGAGGTGGTATTATGGATAATAAATTAAAAAAATTACTTGATAGTTCGAATATAAATGAAGAATCATATAAATACTTTGAAAAAGGTTTTTTAAGTAGTATTATCACAAATGATACCAAAGATAGTTGTATAATCAATATAAAAATTGATAAAAATTTACCAATAAATATTTATATTGAATTAAAAGAAAAAATTTCTAATGCATTTCCTAGGGTAAAAAAAGTATTATTTAAAATATCTGCAACAACATATTCATCAAAAATCTTCTATGATTATATAGAATATTTTTCTAATGAATTAAATATAGAATTATTAAAAAATATGGATATAATATCTTATAAATCTAATATTATGAAAATAGAAAGTGATATATCTCTAGATGAAAAAGAAGAAAAAAAATTGTTAAATAAATTAGAACAAGCAGGATTTAATATTTTAATTAAATACGAAAAAGAAATTAAAGAACCAAAAAAAATAATAGATTCAAAACCAATAATAGAAGAAAAAGTAAAAGATGAGATAAATATTGATTCAAAACCTAAAAAGATATTTGAAAGAGTAGCTCGTGAAAAAGAGAATCATCCTAATGTTATATATGGAAGGTTAATAACTAATTCTCTTGTTAGATTAGATACAATAAATGAAGCAAATAAAATGGTCTCTATAGAAGCCAATGTTTTTGGTGTAGAATTAAAGGAATTAAAAACAAAAGATGGTAGAGAATTTAAAATACTAAATTTAAAATTAACTGATTATAATGATAGTATTTATGCATCAATGTTTTTAAATAAAACTGATGAAGTTCCAATAATTAAAGAAGGAACCTGGTATAAATTTAATGCTCAAGTAAAAGAACCTGATAAATATAATCAAGATATATCATTAAGCATAAAAGATATAAATAAATCAGAAAGAGTAGATGAAGAAATAATAGATGATGCTCCAGTAAAAAGAGTAGAATTACATGCCCATACTATAATGAGTCAAATGGATGGTTTAGCAGATGAAATAAAATTAGTTAATCAAGCTTATAAATGGGGACATGCTGGAATTGCTATAACAGATCATAATGGATGCCAAGCTTTTCCTCATGTTTATAAAACAATAAAAGATATAAATAAAAAACAAACAAATGAAAAACCTTTCAAAGGTTTATATGGAACAGAACTTACAATGATAGATGATACTATTAAAATAGTAGTAAGACCAACAAATTCTCCACTTTTAACAACTACATTTGTTGTTTTCGATTTAGAAACAACAGGGTTTAATGCTGGTGGAGGAGATTCTATAATTGAAATAGGCGCTGTTAAAATATGCAATGGAGAAATACTAGATAGCTTTGATGAATTAATTAATCCTGGTAAACCTTTAAATCCAAAAATAACAGAAATTACTAATATAACAGATGATATGTTAAAAGATAAACCAAAAGAAGAAGAAGTAATAAAAAGATTTGTTAAATGGATAGATGACCTACCTATGGTAGCTCATAATGCTAAATTTGACACTTCATTTATTGAAATGGCATATGCAAAATATAATCTAGGGCAATTTAACAATACAGTAGTTGATACTTTAGAACTTTCTAGAACTCTAGATAATAATTATTCAAGACATAGTTTATCTGCAATAGTAAAAAGATATGATGTAGCTTTTGATGAAGATGCTCACCATAGAGCTGATTATGATGCTAAAAGTACAGCTCTTGTATATCATAAAATGATAAGCAAATTAGTTTCTAGAAACTTTGAATTAATAAGTGACCTAGACAAATTAGTTTCAAAAGATGAAATTTATAAATATGGTAGACCATACCATATTAATATTATTGCCCTAAATAAAATAGGCTTAAAAAATCTTTTTAAAATTATTAGTTTAGCAAATACAACATATCTATATAAAACACCAAGAATATTAAGAAGTAAAATAGAGGAACTAAGAAATGGTCTTATTTTTGGTAGTGGCTGTTATGAATCAGAAGTTTTTATTGAAGCAGCAACAAAAACAGATGAGGAATTAACAAATGTTATTAATTTTTATGATTATGTTGAAGTTCAACCATTAGACATATATAGTCACTTAATTGATACTGGAATGTTTGCTAGTGAATTAAATTTAATTGATCATATAAAAAAAATAATAAGAGTAGCAGAAAATGCTGGTAAAATAGTAGTCGCAACAGGTGATGTTCATCATATTAAAAAAGAAGATAAAATATATAGAGAAATAATAGTTAATCAAAAAGTACCAGGAGGTGGAAGACACCCACTAAGTAAAAAAGACATAAAAGCTATACCATCACAGCATTTTAGAACAACTAGAGAAATGTTAGATGATTTTAATTTTTTAGATAAATCTTTAGCTTATAAAATTGTTGTAGAAAATACAAATAAAATAGCAGATATGGTAGAACCTATAGAAGTAATAATAGAAACAAACGGTATACCTTTTTCTCCAAAAATTGAAAACTCTGCTGAGATTACAAAAAACATGGTATATTCTAAAGCAAAAGATATATATGGTGATCCTTTACCAGAAATTATTGATGATAGAATAAAACATGAATTAAAAGGTATTATTGGCGGAGGCTTTGATGTTATTTATTTAATAGCTCAAAAACTAGTAGAAAAATCAAATAATGAAGGTTATTTAGTAGGGTCTAGAGGATCAGTTGGATCTAGTTTTGTTGCTACAATGATGGGAATAACCGAAGTTAATCCTTTGCCAGCTCATTATCAATGCCCTAAATGTAAAAATAGTATATTTGAAGAAGATGAAAAACCATTAGGAGAAACCTATTCTTGTGGTTATGATTTGCCAGATAAAAAATGCCCTAAATGTAAAACAAAAATGATTAAAGAAGGTCAAGATATGCCTTTCGCAACATTTTTGGGTTTTGATGCTGATAAAACACCAGATATAGATTTAAATTTTTCTGATTTAAACCAATCATCAGCTCATGAATACACAAAAGTTTTATTTGGAATAGATAATGTATATAGAGCAGGTACTATTGGAACTGTTGCTGATAAAACTGCTTTTGGTTATGTAAAAGGTTATTGTGAAGAAAAAGGAATAATAATGCGTACTGCAGAAGTTGAAAGAAAAGCTAAAGGTTGCACAGGCGTAAAAAGAACAACAGGACAACATCCAGGAGGTATTGTTGTTATACCAGGCTATATGGATGTATTTGATTTTACTCCATACCAATATCCAGCAGATGATGTAAATTCTGCTTGGAGAACAACCCATTTTGATTATCATGCTATTGATGAAAATGTTTTAAAATTAGATATTTTAGGGCACTCTGATCCCACACAATTAAGAATGATTCAAGATTTAACGGGGGAAGACGTAACTAAAGTACCACTAGATGATAAAGAAACTATGAGTATATTTTTATCACCTAAACAATTAGGAGTTAGTAAAGAACAAATAATGTGTGAAACAGGAACCTTAGGTATTCCAGAATTTGGAACACAGTTTACTTTACAAATGTTAATTGACACAAAACCAAAATCATTTGCTGAATTAATAAAAATAGCTGGACTATCACATGGTACTGATGTTTGGATAGGTAATGCACAAGAGTTAATTAAAAACAACATAGTTTCTTTTAAAGAAGTAATTGGTTGTCGTGATGATATAATGGTATATTTAATATATCATGGAGTTGAACCAATAAAAGCATTTAAAATAATGGAATTTGTTCGTAAGGGAAAAGCCAGCAAAGATATTGAATCTTGGAATGAGTATAAAAAAATAATGGAACAAGCAGGTATTGAAAGCTGGTTTATTAATTCTTGTCAAAAAATAAAATATATGTTTCCAAAAGCCCATGCTGCAGCTTATGTAATAAGTGCTTTTAGAATTTCATATTATAAAGTTCATAGACCAGTAATATATTATGCTTCATGGTTTACAACAAAAGCAACAGATGTTAAATTAGATGCTATGATTAAGGGATATGTTAATATTAAAAATAGTATTATTGAAATTAATAATAAAACAGACGCTACAAATAAAGAATATGGTCAACTTGAAAGTTTAAAGTTAGCACTTGAAGCTGCAGCTAGAGGCATGATTTTTACAAATGTTGACTTATATAATAGTGAATCTACTATATGGGGTGTTAAAGATGAGAAAAATATAATCCCACCATTTAGCGCTATCGAAGGATTGGGAGATGTAGTAGCAAAAAATATTGTTGAAGAAAGAAAAATTAGACCATTTTTAAGTATAGAAGATTTACAAAGAAGATGTAAAGTTTCAAGTACACTAATTGAAAAAATGAGACTAATGGGAATTCTAAATGACATGGCTGAAACAAATCAATTAAGTTTATTTTAATTAAATTATATATAAATAGGCTTTGAAAAAATAAAAAAATATGATAAACTATTAAAAGTTGAGGTGAAACACATGTTAAAAGCACAAAATATAGAATTAAGATTTAATACAAGAGTCTTATTTAAAGATGTAAATATAGAGTTTAAGGATGACAATTGTTATGGAATAATAGGAGCTAATGGAGCTGGAAAATCAACTTTTTTAAAAATATTATCTGGAGAATTAGAAGCTACTAGTGGAGATATAATAATTGGTAAAAATGAAAGATTATCTGTTTTAAAACAAAACCATAATGAATTTGATGAATACACTGTACTTGAAACAGTCATAATGGGAGATAGTGAATTATATAACATTATGAAAGAAAAAGAAGCTATATATATGAAAGAAGATTTCAGTATAGAAGATGGTATGAAAGCAGCTGAGTTAGAAGAAAAATTTGCTAGCAAAAACGGTTGGCAATCAGAAAGTGATGCTGCTTCTATGTTGTCAGGCCTAGGTATTAAAAATAATAAATTAGAGTTAAAAATGAAAGAGTTAAAAGATAGTGATAAAGTAAAAGTATTAATAGCAAGAGCTTTATTTGGTAATCCAGATATATTACTTTTAGATGAACCAACAAATGGATTAGATAATAAAAGTATAACTTGGCTAGAAGAATTTTTAATTAATTTTAAAAACACTGTATTAGTTGTATCACATGATAGACACTTTTTAAATCAAACATGTACACACATGGTTGATATTGATTATGAAAAAATAACAACATTTGTTGGTAATTATGATTTCTGGTATCAATCAAGTGAACTTATACAAAGACAAATGAAAGATTCAAATAAGAAAAAAGAAGATAAAATTAAAGAATTAGAAGATTTTATAAGAAGATTTAGCGCTAATGCATCTAAATCTAAACAAGCAACATCTAGAAAAAGATCTTTAGAAAAAATCAATTTAGATGAAATAAAACCATCTAGTAGAAAATATCCATACATAAATTTTGAATTAGAAAAAAGTTTGGGAAAAGAAGTAATTACGTTAGAAAATATATGTTATAAAATTGATAATAAAGACATATTAAAAAATGTTAATTTACATGTTAATTTAGATGATAAAATAGCTTTGTTAGGAAATAACGAAATAGCAAAAACGGCACTTTTAAATATAATATCTGGTAAAATTAAGCCAGATTCAGGAATTGTAAAATATGGAAGCACAGTAAAATTAGGCTATTTTGAAAAAAACCATAGTAATTACTTTGATGATAGTTCAAGCTTATTTGAATGGTTAAGAAGTTATAGTGAAAACAAAGAGGAAAGTTTTGTTAGAGGCTTTTTAGGTAGAATGCTTTTTTCAGGTGAAGAGACTTTAAAAAAAGTATCAGTATTATCCGGTGGTGAAAAGGTAAGAGCAATGTTTTCAAAAATAATGTTAGAAAAAAACAATGTCCTATTATTTGATGAACCAACAAACCACTTAGATATAGAAGCAATTACATCTTTAAACGAAGCATTAAAAAAATATAAATCAGTTTTAATATATTCTACATTTGATCAAGAATTAATCGAAAGTGTTAGTAATAGATTAATTGAAATAAAAACAGATGGAACAATAAGAGATAAACAAATTTCTTATAAAGAATATATAGAAAAATTTGGCATTGAAGAGAATTAATAATAAATAGTTTTAATTTTCTTTTTTTATTGACAAGTTTAAATAAATAATGTAATATTGTATTAGTCAATTAACACAAGGAGGACATATGGAATTATATAAATTAGAAGGTATTTATAAAACTTATAAATTAAATGATATAGAAAATCATGCTTTAAACAATGTTGATTTAACTATAAATGAAGGAGAAATTGTTGTTATTTTAGGACCAAGTGGTAGTGGTAAAAGTACAATGTTAAATCTACTATCAGGTATAGATAATCCAACAAAAGGCAAAATCTTTTTTAATGAAATGAGATTAGATAAAATGAATCAAAATGAATTAACTAATTATCGTAGAGATTATTTGGGATTTATTTTTCAAAGTTATAATTTAATAGCAAGTTTAACTGTAAAAGAAAATATAGAGCTAGGTAAAGAATTATCAGTTAATCCTTTAAATATGAAAAAAGTTATAGCTTCAGTAGAATTAAAAGATCAAAAAAATAAATACCCATATCAGTTATCAGGTGGTCAAATGCAAAGGGTATCTATTGCAAGAAGTTTAGTAAAAAATCCAAAAGTATTATTTTGTGATGAACCAACGGGTGCTTTAGATGAAAAAACTGGTAAAAAAGTATTAGAATTATTACAAGAGATAAATGATGAATATAATACTACTATGATTATTGTTACTCATAATCCTAGTATTGCTAGTATGGCAAATACAGTAATAAAAATGAATAGTGGCAAAATAGTTGAAATTATTCATAATAAAACTATAACTTCTGCTAAGGATTTGAGGTGGGCATAATGAAATTATTATTTTTAAATTCCTTAAAAGGATTAAGAAAGAAAAAAATCCAAATGTTAGGCATAATTCTAATGGTTATGCTTTCGACTGGTATATATGTAGCAATGCAATCAGCTTTGGATAGAATGGAAGACAAATATTATAACTATCTTGATGAACAAAATGTTGAACATATTAGTGTTGATTATTTTATAAATTATGCAAAAGATGTGACAGTAGATGACATGAATTATTTATTAAATAATCAATTAGCTAATTTAACAGAAGAAGAAAGACCGATTATTGAAGCATATAAATGTGCGATAGATAAAGAATGTGTATCATTATTAGAAAGTAATCCTTTTGATAATAATTCTTTTGAATATGTTATAGATAGTATTTTTCAAAAATACGAAGCTACTGAATATATTAAATCAAAAAAAATATCAGAATTACAAGATAAATATGATTTTGAATTTGAACTTGATAAAAGTAAAACATTAAAACAAGAAGATACATATGTAAAATTACTTTTATATGATGAAAATAAAACAATTAATAAATCATATTTAGTAGAAGGTAATTTACCAACTAATGATAAAGAAATAACAATGCTACCAAAATACGCTAAAATACATAATATAAAAATAGGAGACAATTATAAAATAGGAAACATTGATTATAAGGTAGTAGGATTTACTTATGCTCCTGATTACATTTATCCATTAGTTTCATATTCTGCTATTATGTTTGATGAAGAAAAAAACAATGTAATATATATAAATAAAGAAAACTATAATGAAGTTAGTGGAGTAGAAGAAAAATCTTTTTCAATTGTATATAATGGAGATATAAAAAGAAAATTCGAATTAGCAGAAATTGCAAAAGAAAAAACAAAAGTCGCAGATGATGATATAATGAAAATATTATATGCAGATTCTAATATTACTATGAGCGTTTTCACGGTTACAAGACTTAGTAGAATCTCAGCTTTACAATTAGAATTTAGCACAAATAGATTATTTGCTGATTACTTCTTATATGTATTATTAGGAATTGCTGTATTTGTAATTGCTATTATTACAAAAAAAAGAATTGAAGACGAAAAATTACAAATAGGTGTTCTAAAATCTTTAGGCTATAGTCCATTTAGTATAGCAGTTAGTTACTTAGTTTACCCAATAATTGGTTCACTAATTGGTGGCTCTCTTGGTTATTTAATAGGAGCTTTAGCTAACGGCCCTTTAGCAAGCGTTTATGTAAGCTATTATATAATACCTTTAGCTGATTTTAAAATTGATATGAAATATTTAACAAATTGTTTAGTATTACCAACTGTTTTATTATCAACTTTAAGTTACATAATATCTTTATTTATGCTAAGAAAAAAACCCCTTTACTTATTAAGAGAGGGTAGTAATTTAAAAATTAATATTTTTTCTAAATTAGCAAATAAAATAACTAGTATTTTACCTTTTAAATATAGATTTAAATATAGTTTAGCTTTTAGATCTCTTTCAAAACTATTAATAGTAGCACTTACATCATTTTTCACAGGAATGTTGATTGTACTTACATTAATAGGTATGAATCTAATGCAAAAACTAGTAGATAAAACTTTTGAAGGATTAAAATATGACTATATGGTTTATGTAAATGCTGTTGAAACAGAAGAACTAGATTCATCAGCTGATTATATTTTAAATTTTAAATTACCAATAAATAAAATACTAGATTCAAAAGGTAATGAAAAAAAGATAGATGAAGATATAACAATTAATATGATGGGTATAGATTCTGATAGTAAATACATAGATGTTATAGATGAAGATAAAAACAGTTTAAAAGATTTAATAGTAGACGAAAATAATATTGTTATAAATAAAAATATGCAAAAATTGTACGATATTGAAATAGGAGATACTATTGAATTTGTTGTTAACGAAGATACTAAAACAATGGTTAGTTATAAAGTAACAGAAATATGTGAAGAATTTATGAATTTAACAGGCTATGTTGATAGATTAGGATTAAGTAAAAAAATAGGATATGATATAACAAGCTATACTGCAATGTTATCAATTGATGATAAATATTCTAATTTAGATACTCTTGATAACAATTTAGTTTCAAAAATAGCAACTGTTATTAATTTCCAAGATATGAAAGAAAATATAAATGATTCAATGGAAAAATATAATGCTAGTATATATATAGTTATATTATTTGCATCAATTATGGCATTTGTAATTATAGCTGTAATTGCTAATATAGTAGTAGAAGAAAATAAAAAAATCATTTCTTTAATGAAAGTTATGGGATATAAAAATAAGAGAATAAGTTCAATTGTTTTAAACATATATACACCAATTATTATTGTTGCATATCTGTTAAGTATTCCAGTAATGATTAATTTATTAGAAAAAATAGTAGCTGTTTTAGCTGATGATATGGAAATGACTATTCCTATATCATTAGAGCCTAGTTTAGCTATATTAGGATTAGTAGGCTTATTGGTAGCATATTATATTGCTGTTGCTATGTCAAAAAGAGTTTTAAATAAAATACCTTTAGCAATATCGTTAAAAAGAGAGTAGGTGAAATATGAATAATTTAATTGAATTAAAGAATGTTCATAAAACATATAAAATGGCTAAAATAGAAACTAAAGCTTTAAATGATATTGATTTAACTGTTAAAGAAAAAGAAGTTTTAATTATCTTAGGAGCAAGTGGAAGTGGTAAAACAACTTTACTTAATGTTATTTCTGGATTAGATAAAATTGATAAGAGAAAAAATTGTTATATAAAATATGAAAATGAAAATATTTCTAGATATAGTGATTTTAAAATGACAAAATTCAGGAAAAAGAATTTAGGTTTCATATTTCAAACCTATAACTTATTAGAACATTTAAATGTTAGAGAAAATGTAATGGTAGGATCAAATTTAGGCAAAGTAAAAGTTGATATAGATGAAATATTAGACATTGTTGGTCTTACAAAGCATGCTAGTAAATACATGTATCAATTATCAGGTGGAGAGCAACAAAGAGTTTCAATAGCTAGAGCTTTAGCAAAAAAACCAAAAGTAATGTTTTGTGATGAACCAACAGGAGCTTTAGATGAAAAAACAGGTAAAAAAGTATTAGAATCATTAATTGAAGCTAATAATAAATATAATACAACTTTAATTATTGTTACTCATAATCCAGGTATTGCTTTAATTGGAGACACTGTTATTAAAATGAATAGTGGTAAAATAATTGAAACAATTATAAATGAAAAAAGAACTAAACCAAGTGATATTCCTTGGGGATAGTTCTTTTTTTATAAAACATTGAAAGAAATAATATTATATTATGTAAAGTGACTTTGATTTGATTGACAGATAGTCCAATTTAATATAAAATTATATTAGGATATAGTATATGATTAATTATGAAAAAATACGTTATAAAAATTTAATAAGATAAGAGTGAACTATAAATATTAATACTATATTAGCAACTTTTTATTGGCTATTTAACCAGTAAAATTGCCAAAAAGTCTTGCTTTGTATAATAAATCGATGTATAATTTATTCAGTAGTATGTTGTAATTAAAATAGAGGTGTATATACTTGAAAAAATGGAATAAAAAAATTCATTTTGTATTTCAAATATTAATCATTTTAATTAGTGGGATTGCTACTTTTTTAAATGTAAAAATGTTTGATGATACAAAAGTATTTCTATACTATACAATTATAAGCAATATATTTGTTTTTGTTTTTTACTCACTTTCAATAATAAATATTGATTTTAGAAAAAAAATTAAAACAGATACTTATTATAAATATAAAGGATTATTATTACTATCAATATTATTTACAATGATAATATATAATTTTATTATTATAACAAATAATAGTACTTATATAGGGCATGGTTTTATTTGCTCATTAGTGCATTTAATTATACCTTTATTAGTACTTATTGAATGTTTATTCTTTGAAGAAAAAAAAGTTTTGAAATATAAGTATTTAATTACATGGGGTATATTTATGATGATATATATAATCTTTATTTATACGTATAGTCTATTTGGGGGTACATTTTTAAATAATTCTAAATATCCGTATGAGATTATGAATATTCAAGCAATAGGCTATAAACAAGTTATAATTAATGGCATGCTGATATTTGGTCTTTATGAATTATTAGGAGCAACAATAATTTTTATTGATAATATTATGAAAAATAGGGAGGTTTAAGAAATGGATAATAACGAAAATAAAAAATTAAAACCATCAGAGGAAGAAATATGGTTAAAACATTATCAACCAAATGCTAAAGAATCATGTGATATTGCTCCAAAAAATATGATATTATGGGATTTGGTTGAAGAAAAAATTTTTGAATATGAACATATTCCAGCATTGGAATATTTTAAAAGAGAGTTTTCTAGACCGGATTTTAGAGAGCTGACTTATTCTTGGGCAAGGATTTTTAGATCGATGGGTGTCGAACCGGGAGAAACAGTACCAATATATGCCCCGTTTGTTCCAGGAATTAGCGCAATATTAATGGCATTAAATATGATTGGTGCTTGTCCAAATATTTTAAAACTTGGACTATCACATGATATATACAAAGAGGAAACAGAGGATTCGCAAATAGCAGTTATCTTTGATTCTTTATATAATAATGAATTATATGAATTATTTAAGGATGATAGATTTAAAAAAATAATTGTTACTTCAGCATCAGATTATATGCTAAGTCCAGTAAAACAAATTGTAACTGCTAAAACACAATTTGAAGCATTAAAAAACAAAAGCTTAATTCCTAAAGATAAAAAATATATTCATTATGATGATTGTTTAAAATATCAAGATTTATTTACTGGAAATGTGAAAGCAGAATATAAACCAGATCGTCCAGCTTTTATAACATATTCGAGTGGAACAAGTGGTGGTGTTGTAAAAGGTTCAGTAGCAACAAATGAAACTGCTATTAATCAAATATTACAAGCAAAATATGCAAACTTAAATTATAAAGTGGGCGGGAAGTGTTTCACAAACTTGCCTCCAACAGCAGCAACATCTTTACATTGTTTATTTATTTTTGCTTTATATAGTGGTATGACAGTTGAATTTAATCCAATATTTAATTCGAAAAAATTTTATGATCAAATAATGGATTCAAAACCTCAAGTTGCATTAGCTACTGGAAGCTTTTGGAAGGATTTTTTCGCAGATAGTTCTAAAGACAAAAACAAGAATAAAAAAATAGATTTCTTTGACATGCCAATTGTTGGTGGAGAAGGACTAACAAAAGATGATTTATTGAAATATAATGAAATATTAAAGTCCAAAGGAAGCAAAGTTCCATTAGCATCAGGATATGGTTTAACTGAACTATTCTCTGTAATGTCAGTGCAAAAACCAGATGCAAAATTAACTGACGATACTACTGAAAAACCAGTAATAAGTGTAGGAATACCTTTTCCTGGCATGAAGGTCGGTGTGTTTGATGAAAATGGTAGTGAATTAGATTATAATCAACGTGGAGAATTATATGTTAGCACAAAATCTAGAATGCTTGGATATTATAAAAACCAAGAATTAACTGATAAGACTTTTGAAAATGAGTGGTTGAAAACTGGTGATATTGCTGAATTGGATAAAGATGGACAAATATATATTTATGGTAGAAAAACAAACTCTATAAATACCGATAAAAGAATTATTTATTTATTTGATATAGAAAATTACATAATACAATTATCAAATAATAGTATAAAATATTGTATTGTTAATAAAATTGATTTAGGCAATAAATCTATTGTTGCGCATGTTGTTTTTGATAATAAATTTGATGGGGATAAAGAAGAAGTGTTAAATTATATTAATGAGCAATTAAAGATTTTAATTCCTGATGATTTAAATATTCTTGGATATAAAATGCATGATAGATTTGAATCATCACAAACAACAGGTAAAATAGATTATAATGGGATAAAATCTGATTATTATGATTATTTTTGTCCAAATAATGAAAATAGTATACATTTTGATTTTATAAAAGATGAAAATAATCAATTAGTGATAAAAGAATATAATAATAAAAAAATTAAATGACTAAATAAAAAGAGGTGAAAAAAATGTGGAATATAATGTTTTTAATAAGTGCATTAATTTTTAGTGTACTATTATTGATAGTATTCTTTTCAAAGAAAAAAATTAAATCAATTGAAAATAGTATATTTTTAATATCAACATTGTTAAATACTATTGGTTTAGCAATTGAAATAATTTTACAAATTTTTATTAAAAATAATTTTGAATCAACATTATCGATGATATTAGGCAAAGCATATCTGATGTATCTATTGTTATGGATAATAATAATATCAATTTATACTTTTTATATTTCATATAATGATAAAGAGAATGTTAGTTTGGAGAAATATTATAATTCTGTTAAAAATTATCACATATTAATATGTTTAATTGGAACAATATTGATATGTATATTACCTCTTAATATATTTTATGATGGACATATAATGTATAGTTATGGGCCAGCTGCTGATATTATTAAAGGAAGTATTGGTGTATTTATATTTTTGTGGATATTTGTCCTACTATTTAATATTAGAACAATTAAACAAAAAAAATACATTCCAATTTTGGCTGTTATAGTATTGTTTGTTTTAGCAGCTTTTATACAAGTGAATTATCCAGAAATATTAATAGCAACTGTTGCTGGAACATTTATTAATTATTTGCTTTTTTTCACTATAGAAAATCCAGATATGAAAATGATAGAACAATTAAATATAGCCAACGACCAAGCAAATAAAGCAAATATGGCTAAAAGTGATTTCTTATCAAGCATGAGTCATGAAATAAGAACACCACTTAATGCTATAGTAGGATTTAGTGAGTGTATTGAAAATGCTACAGAATTAAAAGATGCACAAGAAAATGCTAAAGATGTAATAACTGCTTCAAATACATTACTTGAAATAGTAAATGGTATTTTAGATATATCAAAAATAGAAGCAGGCAAATTAGAAATAGTAAATAGTAATTATAATTCCTATGAATTGTTTAATAGTGTGGCTAAATTATTAAAACCAAGAATGGAAGAAAAAGCTTTAGAATTTAAAATTAATATAGCTCCCGATATACCCGCAGTATTATACGGAGATCATGCAAATATAAAAAAAGCTATAACAAATATTATTACAAATGCTTGTAAGTATACAGAAAAAGGAACAGTAGAATATAAAGTTTCCTGTGTTAATGATAAAGAAACTTGTAGATTAGTAATATCAGTAGAAGATACAGGTAGAGGTATTAAACCAGAAAACATTAATAAATTATTTACAAGATTTCAAAGATTAGAAGAAGATAGAAACACAACAATTGAAGGAACTGGACTAGGCCTAGCTATTACTAAAAAAATACTAGAGCTCATGAATGGTACAATAGTTGTTCAAAGTGTTTATGGAAGTGGTTCTAAATTCACAATAGCTCTTGATCAAAACATTAAAGAAATGTATCTTAAAGATGAACCAATAATCGAAAAACAAGAAGAAGTAATAGATGTTACAGGTAAAAAAATACTAATTGTAGATGATAATTTATTAAATATAAAAGTGGCTTCTAAATTATTAGAAAAATACAATGTAAATACTGCATCTTGTGAAAGTGGTTTTGAATGTATTGAAAAGATTAAAAACAATGAAATATATGATTTAATATTAATGGATGATATGATGCCTAAAATGAGTGGAGTAGAAACATTAGTTGAATTATTAAAAATAAAGTCATTTAATGTACCAGTAGTTGCTTTAACAGCAAATGCAGTAGCAGGTATGAAAGAAAAATATATAAATGATGGATTTGATGATTATTTAGCAAAACCAATTGATAAGCTAGAATTACAAAGAGTATTAGAAAAACTAAATAAATCTGGGTTAAGTAATAATACTTTAAAAACAGAAGGTAATATTAATAATATAGATTATTTATTAAAAAATGAAATTGATCTTAATAAAAGCTTAGAATTATTAGGCGATGTTAAAATGTATAATGAAATATTAGAAGAATTTTATCATAATATAAATAATATGATAGAAAAATTAAATAAATATAAAGAAAACGATATGGCAAATTATGCTATAGAAATAAATGCATTAAAAAGCGATTCTAAATATTTAGGTTTTAAAAATTTATTTAATATTACTTATGAACATGAAATAAAAAGTAAAGAAAAAAATATTGAATTTATAAATAGTAATTATCAAAACTTAATAACAGAAATAAATAGAATAACAAATATAATAAAAGAATATCTAGGTAAATAGATATTTTTTTTAATAAAAAAAGAATAATTTCTTATTCTGTTTCAGCTTTTTTTGATATTTTTTTAAGTGTTCTTAGTTCTCTCGCACATAAAATAACTTTTTCGCCATTTTCTAAAGTTACTTTTTGTAAATTAAGATTTTGTGTATGTCTAGTAGCTCTTAATGAATGAGATCTTCTATTTCCAAATAAAGGTTTTTTTTCAGTTAATTTTTTAGCCATTTTGTTTCCTCCTCTAAGTAATATTTGTTCCTATGCCTTATAATTTTACTACAAACACACAAATAAGTCAAATAGTTCTTAACAAAAAACGAAAAATATAGTAGAATTAAATTAGGAGGTGCTTTATATGTATATACCATTTAATATTAAAACAGATTATTCCTTAACAAATAGTATAATTAAAATAAAAGACTTAGTTTTATTTGCTAAAGAAAACAACTTAAAAGCACTTACAATAACAGATGACAATATGTTTGGAGCAATGGAATTTTATAATGAATGTATAAAAAACAATATAAAACCAATTATAGGATTAAATATTAAAATCAATGAATTAGATATAATTTTATATGCTCTAAATCATAAAGGATATGTTAACTTATTAAAAATATCAACAAAATATAGAGACAACAATTTAACTGAAGAATATTTAAAAAACATGAATGAAAAAATATTATGTATACTACCATATGAATCAAGAAGTATATATAATGATTTTAAACAAATATATAAAGATATATATGTTTCATATAAAAGTGAAGAAGAAAAACATAAAATTAAAATACCAAACAAACTATATATGAACGAAATTCTTTATCTAAAAGAAACTGATAAAGATGCATATATATATTTTAAAAAAATGAAAAAAGAAATAATAAATAATACTGATGATAAATATTTAAAACTAGACATAGAAGATAATCATATGATGTTTGAAAAATTTGATTTAAAAATACCCTTAAAACAAAATTTATTACCAAATATAGAAAATAGTTCAAATATATTAAAAGAAGAATGTAAAATAGGTATAATTAAAAGATTTGGTAACAAAGTAGAAACAAAATATATTGAAAGATTAAAGTCAGAACTAAATGTAATAAACAAAATGGGCTTTTGTGACTACTTTTTAATAGTAAGTGATTATGTTAAATTTGCTAAAAAAAATAAAATACTAGTTGGACCAGGAAGAGGAAGTGCGGTTGGTTCATTAGTTGCTTACGTTTTAGAAATAACAACTATAGACCCATTAAAATACGATTTACTTTTTGAAAGATTTTTAAATGAAAAAAGAATTACAATGCCAGATATTGATATAGATTTTGATGCTGAAAGAAGAGGAGAAGTAATTACATATTGTATAAATAAATATGGAATAAAAAAGGTTGCTGGCGTAATAACTTTTGCCACATTAAGTAAAATACAAGCTATAAAAGAATTAGGGCCAATATTTGATATAGATATTCAAGAAATAAATTATTTATGTAATATAATTGAAGAAGAAAATCTATTAAATTATATAAATAAATTTCCAAAAATAAAAGAACTATATGAAATAGCTTCTAAATTAGAAGGATTAAAAACAAATATGTCAGTTAATGCTTCAGGTATAGTTATTTGTAAAGATGAATTAGATAATTATGTACCATTAGAAAAACATAATGATATGTATTTGACAGGCTTTACAATGAACTATTTAGAAGAAATAGGATTATTAAAAATGGACTTTTTAGCTTTAAAAAATCTAACAACAATATCAAATATCATTAATGAATTAAATATTGATATTGAAAATATTTCTCTTAATGATAAAGACACTTTAGAATTATTTAATGAAGCTAATACAATGGGAATATTCCAATTTGAAACAGAAGGAATGAAAAACATTTTAACTAAATCAGATATTACCTCATTTGAAGATGTTTATAATTTATCCGCATTATTTAGACCAGGACCTAAAGATAATATAGATTCATATATTAAAAGAAAAAAAGGTATAGAAAAAGTAGATTATATAGATAAAAGCTTAGAAGATATATTAAAACCAACATATGGAATAATAATATATCAAGAACAAATTATGAAAATTGCTGATGTTTTAGCCGGCTATTCCTTAAAAGAAGCAGATGTTTTAAGAAGAGCCATGAGTAAAAAGAAAGAATCAATACTACTTGATGAAAAAGAAAAGTTTATAAATAAATCTATAACAAAAGGTTATAAACAAGAAACAGCTTCTAAAATATATGATTACATTTTAAAATTTGCTGAATATGGCTTTAATAAATCTCATTCAGTAGCATATGCTAAAATATCATATCAAATGGCATATTTAAAAGCTCACTATAAAGAATATTTTATGAAAAATTTATTATCTTTCGCACAAGGATCATTAAATAGTACAAAAGAATATATAAATGAGTGCAAAAATAATAATATTATAATATATACACCAGATATAAATAGAAGTAGTAATAATTATATAGTTGATAATGGCATAATATTACCTTTTAGTATAATAAAAAATCTTAATACAGGTATTATTACTAACATTATAAATTGTAGAATAAATAAATATAAAAATATATATGATTTTTTAACAAAAATTGATACAAAATTAATAAATAAAGAAATTCTATTAAATATGATAAAAGCAGGTTGTTTTGATTCTTTTGAAACAAGAAAAACTTTAATAGAAAATATAGATATTACTTTTAATTATATTGAATTATATAAGGAATTAGGTAAAGAAGCAGCTTTGGAACCAAATATAGAAAAATATGAGGAATATACTAAAAAGGAATTAATTAATATGGAATATGAAGTTTTTGGATTTTATATTAATAATAATCCAATTGAAGAATATCGAAAAGAATTAAATAAAAATAAAACTCTAAGTTCTATTTCAAATTATATGAATAGAAAAATTGATATAATAGCTTGTATTGATAGTATTAATGAAATAAAAACTAAAGAAAACAAAAAAATGTTATTTATTAAAGTAAGTGATACATTTTCAAAAGTAGATGCCGTAGTATTTAACGATGATTATGATAAAGTGCCAGATATTAAAATAAATGATATTGTGCTTATAAATGGTAAGGTATCAAGAAGAAATGGAAAAGATCAATTAATAATCAGTGAGTTAAAACTAATATAAATATCAAAATTAAGGTTTTGATATTTTTTTTTATAAAAAATAATGCTATAATATAAAATAGGTGATACTATGAAAAAAACTAAAATAATAGCAACAATTGGTCCCGTTAGTAAAGATGAAACCATTTTAAAAGAATTAATTTTAAGTGGAATGAATATTGCTAGAATAAACATGACACATTCTAGTCATAAATTTACTGAAGATATAATAAATAAAATAAAAAAAATAGATAAAGAATTATCTACAAACACAAGTATCATGATGGATTTAAAAGGACCAGACATTACAGTAAATGAATTTACTGGGGGTTCTGCCTATTTAAATAAACAAGATAAAATAAGAATATATGATGATAATTTATTAGGAGATTCTACAAAATTCTCAGTAAGTTATTCTAATTTTGTAAGAGATATAAAAACAAATACAAAAATATTATTAAATGATGGATTAATCGAATTAATAGTTCTAGAAAAAGGACCGGACTATTTACTATGTGAAGTTATAAATGGTGGATTTATTGAAAATTATAAAGGAGTTAATGTAATTAATAATAAATTAAAAATACCTTTTTTAAGTACAAAAGATAAAGAAGATATAAAACTAGCTGATAAGCTTAATATTGATTTCTTAAGTTTATCATTTGTTTCAAGTTCTGAAAACATTTTAGAAATAAATGATTTTCTAATAGAATTAAAAAATGATAGATTATCTATAATATCTAAGATAGAAAATGAAGCAGCAATTGATGATATAGATGAAATAATAAGAAACTCTGATGGAATAATGGTAGCTCGTGGAGATTTAGGTGTTGAAGTGCCTTTAGAACGTGTTCCTGGCATACAAAAGAAAATAATCAATAAATGCCATACAGAAGGTAAATTCAGCATAGTAGCTACAGAAATGATGTCATCTATGGAAACAGCAAATAGGCCATCAAGAGCAGAAGTTACAGATGTTGCTAACGCTGTTTTAGAAGGAACAGATGCAGTAATGCTATCTGGTGAAACAACAGTTGGAAAATATCCAATTGAAACAATTGAAATGATGTCTAAAATAATTGAAGAAGCAGAACAAGAAGTAAATTATTATGACTTTCTAGATAGAACAATGAGAACTGAAAAGCAAGATATAACAGGAACAATAGCTTACAGTGTTGTTGAAAGTTCAAATAGATTAAAAACAAAAGCAATTATAACACCAACAATAAGTGGTTATACGGCAAGAAAAATAAGTAGATTCAGACCTAGTGTACCTATATTAGCGCTAAGTCCTGATGAAAAAGTAGTAAAAAATTTAAATATTTACTATGGGATATATCCTATTTTAATTAATGAAATAAAATCATTTGATAAAATAATGCAAAAATCAAAAGAAGTAGCAATTAAAATGGGTTTTGAAAAAACTGACAAAATAATAGTTACAGGTGGTTATCCATTTGATGAAGTAAAACATACTAATTTTATGAAAATAGAAGAAATTTAAAAAGGGTGATAAATATGTATAAGTTAGGTGAACAATTTGTTTTTGATTATGAATTATCAAAACCAAACATTAAAAATGTTGTGCAAGGAAATAAATATAGGTTTACTATTTTAACTGAAAGATTAATCAGATTAGAATATAGTGAATCAGGTTTATTTGAAGATAGACCAACTGAATTAGTATGGTATAGAAATATGCCAAAAGTAGAATTTAAAATAAAAGAAGACAAAAAGTATTTAGAAATAGAAACTAAATATTTTAGATTAACTTATACTAAAGAAAAACCATTAAATGGTTCAAAATTAAACCCTATGCGTAATCTAAAAGTAGAACTATTAAATACTGATAGAATTTGGTATTATAATCATCCTGAAATAAGAAACTATGGAGCACCAGGGATGTCTTTAGATGATAATAATGGAAAACTAAAATTAAAAAAAGGTTTATATTCAGTTGATGGCTTTGCTAGTATAGACGATTCAAAATCAAATATATTTAGTAATACAGGAGATATAATATATAGAGATAGTAAGGCTATAGATAAATATTTATTTATGTATTTAAAAGATTTTGCTCTATGCCTAAAAGATTATTATGAAATAACTGGAAAACCAGCTTTAATTCCTAGATATGCTTTAGGTAATTGGTGGAGTAGAAATGTTTCGTATAACGATCGTACTTTAAATGAAATAGTTACTAATTTTGAAGAAAAAGAAATACCATTATCAGTAATTTTATTAGATAAAGATTGGCATTTAAAAGATATAAGTGGTAAAAAATATGAAACAGGATTTACTTGGAATAATACTAATTTTAATAATCCTAAAAAAATGATTGAATATCTTCATAAAAAAGGTATAAGATTAGGTTTAAATGTTGACCCTATGGAAGGAATTCTTCCATATGAAACCAACTTTTCAAAAGTTAGCGAATACTTAAAAAAAGACGAAAATGGAGCAATTCCTTTTAATGTTTTAGATCCAAAAACAATAGATGTTTATTTAAAAATATTAATACATCCTTTAGATGATATAGAAGTAGATTTTTATTGGGTAAATTATGAAGAAAAGAAAAGATTAGAAGAACTATTTTTACTTGATCATTATCATTTCCAAGATATGAAAAGAAATTATAAAAGAAGACCAATGGTACTAACTAGAAATACTATGTATGCTCCTCATAGATATCCTGTATTATATTCTGGTAAAACAATAGTAAGTTGGGATACATTAAAAATGATACCAATTCATAATGCTAGTGCTACTAACATGGGAGTAACATTTTGGAGTCATGATATTGGTGGTTATTATAAAGGAATAGAAGATAATGAATTATATACTAGATATGTTCAATTAGGTGTATTTTCTCCAATACTTAAGTTCGGTTCTGATAATGGCAAGTATTATAAAAGAGAACCTTGGAAATGGGGAGTTAAAACTTACAATATAGTTAAAGATTATTTAAATCTAAGACATAGATTAATACCTTATCTATATACTGAGAGTTATAAATATCATGAATATGGTATGCCTTTAATAATGCCTATATATTATAAGTATCCTGAAATGTATGATGATTTTAATTATCGTAATGGATATTATTTTGGAACAGAATTGTTTGTTTCTCCAATAATTAATAAAAAAGATTATATTATGAATAGGGCAATACATAAATTCTTTTTACCTGATGGAGTTTGGTATGATTTTGTAACAGGTAAGAAATTTCCAGGTGGAAAAAATTATATTTCATTTTTTAAAGATGAAGATTATCCGGTTTTTGCTAAAGCAGGTTCTATTATTACACTAGGTGAAAACGAATTAATTAATGATACAACTCCACCTAAAAATTTAGAAATTCAAATATTTCCAGGTAGAAGTAATACATATAATTTATATGAAGATGATGGAGTAAGTGATTTATATAGAAAAGAATTTTTCTTACTTACTTCTATAGATTATAATTATATGCCTAATAATTATACTGTTATATTAAGACCTGTAACAGGTAAAACAGGAATTGTTCCTGATACAAGAAATTATAAATTTGTGTTTAGAAACACAAAAAAAGCTAATGAAGTTGTTGTTTATTTTAATGACAAACCTATTGAAGCTAATGGTTATGTTGATAAAAATAACTTTATTTTAGAAGTAAAAGATGTTCCAACTATTGGACAATTAACAGTTAATTGTAAAGGCAAGGATATTGAAATAGATGCTATAAGATTGATAAATGAAGATATAGAATCAATAATATCTGATTTACAAATAGAAACAAGTATGAAAGATTTGATTGATAAAGTTTTATTTAGTGAATTATCTATTAAGAAAAAAAGAATAGAAGTTAGAAAATTAAAACATAAAGGGTTAGAACGCAAATTTATTAAATTATTTTTAAAATTATTAGAATATGTTGATCAAGTATAACATATTCTTTTTTTGAAACAATTGTGAAATTTGTTGATAAATAAATATGTTTTAATTATAATCAAACATAAGAGGTGTTGTAACTGAAAAAAATAATTATTGATATTTTTTTATTAGTACTATTAATTTTAATAGTAAATATAAATATAACTGGTGTTTTTTATCATGAATTACTGGGAATTTTAATATGGATATTCTTTATTATCCATTTATACTTAAATTTTAAGTGGATAAAATCAATAACAGTTAATTTATTTAAAAACAAAGTAAATAATAAAATTAAGAAACTATATTATATTGATTTAGCCTTATTTATATTTTTTTTAATTATTACAATTAGTGGTATAAAAATATCAAATTCATTATTTGCATTTTTACAAACTGATAACATTTATTTATGGAGTCAAATACATAAATATAGTTATTATATATGTGTAATATTAATAAGTATACATTTGTTTTATCATTTTAAATTTATTAATAATAAAATATCTAAATTATTTAATTTAAAAAAATCAAAATATTTAACTATTATTTTTATAATATTTATTATATTTTTATTATCTTGGAACATTATTTATACTAAGATAGAAACTCTAACTAAAAAAAATAATAGTTTAAAAACAAATATAACTGAAGAAACAAAAAACAACATTGAAATTATAAATACTGAAGAAGAAGTTGTAACTGATGATTCATCAACTAATATTAGTTTAATTGATTATTTAAGTAAACTTTTTTGTACGGGATGTTCTAGACATTGTCCTTTAAGTAATCCTGGATGTAATAAGGGAGAACAACAAAAAGAAGATAAAACAGAAGAATATTATCAAATATATGGATAGTAGCATTAAAATAATAAAATATTAAAAACTTTTAATGTTCTTTTTTTTTATACATGTTATAATTTAATTGGTGATAAATATGTATATAGATGTTTTAGTTGAATTAAAAGTAAAAAAAATAGATCAAACTTATACCTATTTTGTACCTAATAATTTAATTAGTAAAATTGAAATAGGCAAAAGAGTATTAGTGCCTTTTAATAATCAAAAACTTGAAGGTTTTATTTTAAACATAAAAAATGAAGTTAATTTTAAGACAAAAGAAATAATAGCTGTAATAGATGAAAATCCAGTATTAAATAGTGAACTAATTGAGCTTGGAAACTATATAAGTAAAAAAACTATATCTAATAAGATAACTGCTTATCAAACAATGCTACCAATAGCTTTAAAAGCTAAAAAAAACACTGTAATTAATAAAAAATATATATCATATTTAAAACTTATTAATAAAGAATATGTAACAAAAACTTGTAAACAAAAAGAAATACTTAGTTTATTTTTAGAAAATGAACTTGTTTTAAAAAACAAATGTAGAGAAATATCATTATCAAGTACTGACACCTTAATAAAGAATAAGGTATTAGAAGAAGTAAAAAAAGAAGACTATAGATTAAAAAATAGTGTTGAACAAGAAAAAAATACAATTATATTAAATGAAGAACAAAACAAAGTAATAAAACAAATTAATTACAATAAATTTATGCCATATTTAATTCATGGAGTAACTGGTAGTGGTAAAACAGAAATATATATGACTTTAATAGAAAATGTATTAAAAGAAAAAAAAGAAGCAATAGTTTTAGTTCCAGAAATATCTTTAACTCCACAATTAGTAAATGTATTTAAAAAAAGATTTGGTGATGATGTAGCTATATTACATAGTGGACTATCAGATGGAGAAAAATATGATGAATGGCGAAAAGTAGAAAAGAAAGAAGTATCAATTGTAATAGGTGCTAGAAGCGCTATATTCGCACCATTTACAAATATAGGAATTATAATCATTGATGAAGAACATTCCGCAACTTATAAGCAAGAAAATAATCCAAGATACAATGCTATTGATATAGCTTTATATAGAGGAAAAAAATATAATATTCCAGTTATTTTAGGAAGTGCTACTCCATCAATAGAAAGCTATACTCGTTCACTTCAAAAAATATATGTATTATGTGAATTAAAAAATAGAGTTAATGATAATTATCCAAAAACAATTTTAATTGATATGAAAGATGAAATAAAAAAGGGTAATTCTATAATTTCTAAACTATTAGACAAAGAAATAAAAAACAGATTAGCTAAAAAAGAGCAAATAATTATTTTATTAAATAGAAGGGGCTATACAACAGTCACAACATGTAAAAATTGTGGTTTCACTGATATTTGCCCTCATTGTGATATTCCTCTTACATATCATAAATCATCTAATATGATGAGTTGTCATTATTGCGGATATTCCCATAAAATAATTGATATTTGTCCTACATGTCAAAGTAAAAACATAAATAGTTTTGGTATGGGTACTGAAAAATTAGAAAGCATTTTGAAAGAAAAATATAATGCTAGAATAATAAGAATGGATCAAGATACAACATCTAATAAAGGAAGTCATGAAAAAATAATAAATGAATTTAAAAATCATAATTATGATATTTTAATTGGAACCCAAATGATTTCAAAAGGACTAGATTTTCATAATGTTACATTAGTTGGTGTAATTAATGGTGATGCAAGCTTGAATATACCTGATTTTAGAAGTGCTGAAAGAACTTTTCAACTCTTAAATCAAGTTGCTGGAAGAAGTGGTAGGGGAAGTAAATTAGGTGAAGTTATAATTCAAGGATTTAATGTTGACCATTATAGTATTATAGCTGCTAGCAAAAATGATTATATAGGTTTTTATAATAAAGAATTAGCAATAAGAAAAGTTTTAAAATATAGTCCATATTATAATTTATGTTTAATAAAAATAAAATCTAAAAATTATAATGAAGTAAATATTGAATCTAAAAAAATCAAAGAACATTTAACTTCAAAAAATTTAGATAATGTAATAGTTTTAGGACCAACACCTAGTATGTTACCTAAAGTAAATGATATATATAATATGCAAATAATAATTAAATATAAAAATACAGAAATACTAATTAAAGAATTAGAATTTATTAATAATTATTATAAAACAAGTAAAGTTAATGTTGAGATAGATATTAATCCAATAAAAATGTAGAAAAAACAACAATATTTATTGACAAACAATCTATCTTGATATAAACTTATATTAAGATATGGCTATATAGTCGGTAGGAGAACTATTATATGAAGAAAAAAGGTTATACATTAGTAGAATTATTAGGAGTAATTGTAGTATTGGCAGTAATAGCTTCAATTGCCGTTCCAGTATTACTTAGTGTAATAGAAAAAGCTAAAGTAGCAGCCTTTAAAGATAGTATTTTAAATAGTTATAAGACTTTGGATTATACGCTTTATGAACTTAAATCAAGTGAAGTTTCAACTGAAGGGATTAGTGTATCTGATTTAAAAATTAAATCAGATTTTACTAGTGGTAGATTCATAGCAGATGGAGAAGGTGATGCAATAGCATACTTTATTTCAAATGATGACTATTGTGCATATGGGGAAGTAACAAATTTGTCAATTGCTAAAACTTGTAGTGAATTAGATCTTACTGAACCAATATTAAATGAAACAGTATTAACTCTATATAGTAGTTCAAGTAGCATTACAGTAAGTGGATTAGATGGTTTAGCAGAGGATATTGAATCAGGAATAAAAAGATATATATTTGAATTATATAAAGTTGATGAATTAATAAAAACAGTTGAGCAAACAAATACTCAAAATGTAGTATTTGATAAATTAGAAGATGGTACAGAATATAAAGTGATTATTAAAGTAGAAAATAATAATTCTAAGATAACAGAATTAGAAAGAATGATAACTACTTCTACAATAACTACTCCAACATATAGTGTAATTCCAACAGGCTATACAAATACAAATAAAACAGTAACTGTAGCTTATCCAAGTGACTATACAAAGGAATATAGTATAGATTCAGGAATAACATTTAATACATATGCAGGACCAATAACATTTACAGCTAATGGAACAGTAATAGCTAGAGTAAATGATGGAACAAATTATGTAAGTGGTTCAAGTCAGTCAGTAACAGGAATAGATAAGACTTCACCTACATCAAGTTTGACAGTATCAGGAATAACAAGTAAAAGCATGACACTAACGGCAATATGCGCAGATACAGAATCAGGAATAACAAAATATGAATATAGTAAAGATAATGGGACAACATATGTAAATAATGGAATAACAAATGTTTATACATTTACAAATCTAACAACAGGAACATACAATATGAAAGTAAGATGTACAAATGGAGCCGGAAGTACAACAGTATCAAGTACAGTAAGCAATACTACTTCTACAATAACTACTCCAACATATGTAGTAAGTCCAACAGGCTATACAAATATAAATAAAACAGTAACTGTAGCTTATCCAAGTGACTATACAAAGGAATATAGTATAGATTCAGGAATAACATTTAATGAATATACAGGACCAATAACATTTACAAATAATGGTACAGTAATAGCTAGAGTAAATGATGGAACAAATTATGTAAGTGGCTCAAGTCAGACAGTAACAGGAATAGATAAGACTTCACCTACATCAAGTTTGACAGTATCAGGAATAACAAGTAAAAGTATGACGCTAACGGCAATATGCGCAGATACAGAATCAGGAATAACAAAATATGAATATAGTAAAGATAATGGAACAACCTATATAAATAATGGAACAACAAATGTTTATACATTTACAAATCTAACAACGGGAACATACAATATGAAAGTAAGATGTACAAATGGAGCAGGAAGTACAACAATATCAAGTACAGTAAGTAATACTACTTCAACTATAATAACTCCAACATATGTAGTAAGTCCAACAGGCTATACAAATACAAATAAAACTGTAACTGTAACTTATCCTAGTGGTTATACAAATGAGTATAGTATAGATTCGGGAATAACATTTAATGCATATGCAGGACCAATAACATTTACAGCAAATGGTACAGTAATAGCAAGAGTAAGTGATGGAACAAATTATGTAAGTGGCTCAAGTCAGTCTATAACAGGAATAGATAAGACAGCTCCAACACTTACAATAGGTTCAACAACATCAACAACTAAAAGCATTATAATACCATTTACTACAAGTGATTTGGAATCTGGTATAAATAGCACAGTTTGTAGTTATGGAACAAGTACAAGTTATGGAAGTACTGGTTCAATAAGCAGTAATGTTTGTACAGCAACAAATTTAATAAATAATACAGTTTATTATTATAGAGTAGTAACAACAGATAAAGCCGGAACAAGTACTACAAAAGTAGGAAGTATTACAACAGGCGAATTTTCAACTATTGAAATAACAGCAACTCCAACTGATTGGTCAGAAACTAAAACAGTAACAATTAATAGTTCAACAACAGGAGTAACTATTCAGTATCAAATTGATAGCACAACAGGTACTTGGATAAATTATACTGGGGGCATTCCAATATCAGAAAATTGTATAATTTATGCTAGATTATATGATGGAACTAATACTAGTTCTACTGCAACATATACAATTACTTCAATTATACTTGATGCAACTGAAATATATTATAGTAATTCTACGTATAACGTTTCAGAAATACCAGTTCAAGACGCTATTGAATATTTATATAATAAGATGAATACATAAGAAGGGAGATATTATGAATAAAATAAAAATAATAGTTGCCTTAGCATTAATAATAATAGTCGTCTTGATTCTTTGCTTTTTTAATAATAATAAAAAAGTTAAAGAAGAAATAAAAATCGTAAATAAAATAGAAGTAATTAAAGATCAAAATATAGATGGAATAGAAATGACTAATACATCATTAATTATAGTAGATAACATATCAAAATTGGTAACAAAGGTTACAAATAATACAAATAATGATTATCAGTTAAATGAATATGAAATAACAGTTAAAGATAAAAACGGAATTGTTTTAGCAATCATACCTGGTTATGTTGGAAATGTAATTAAAAAAGGTGAGACAAAAGAAATAAATAGTTCTATTGATATTGATTTATCAAATGCCGAATCTATAAGTTATAGCATTAAAAAATAAGTTATAGAATTTACAATATTTAAATTTGAAAGGAATGAAAATATGAATAAAATAACAAAAATCTTATTGGTAACAGTTTTAGTAGTCTTCTTAGTAACAGGATGTGGATGTGGTAAAAAAGAAGTAGTTGAAAAGAAAACAGCAAATACAAACGAAGGAGTTATTGAAGATAAAAAGGTAGAAGATTTAGAATTAACAAATACCTCTTTAATATCAACTGAGAATAGCGCTACGTTAGTAACAAAAGTTTTTAATCCAACAGCTAAAGATAAAGAAGTTAGAATTTTTGATATAATTGTAAAAGATAAAGATGGAGCTATTATTACAACATTACAAGGCTATGTTGGAGGAATTGTACCAGCGGGACAATTTAGAGAAATAACAAGTAATGTAGATATGAATCTTAGTAAAGCATATACTGTTGAATATAAAATAGTAAACTAGAATTCTTTTAGGATTCTTCTTTAGTTTATTTAGAAAGGAATGATAATATGGCTTTTATTAAAAAAAATAAGCAATTCATATTTGGGTTATTAGTTGGAGGAATATTGTTTAGTATTGGTACTGTTTATGCAGTAAACAGATTAAATTCTAGTGAAGTATTAGTTGATACAACTAATTTGTCAGGATTAATTGAAACAGGAGATGAAGCAAACTTACAAAATGCTTTAGATGGATTATATACTATGGCGGGTAGTACAAATAATTTTAATTACGTTTCTTCTGGTCAAGTTGGGAATGGTGTACATTCAAATAGCGTTTCTATATCAAATATTTCAGTTGTAAATGGTAAAGAATATTATTTAATTATATGTGCAGCGCAAAAACAAGGAGGTTATTTGTCGAATATTACTGTCTCTGGTGCGACTGTAAATCAAACTATAGTTGCGTCTAATAGTAATGGTTATGTTCCTCTTTTGGGGTTTAGAGTATTTAAAATTACCACAACTAGTATTTCATTAACTATAAAAACAGATTTTTTTATAGATACCGAAGCTGGAATGATTTATGCCCTTTTTGAAAGCTAATTAAGTAAAAAAATTATAGGCTTTACTTTTATTCATAATTTTTCTAATCTTAAATTATACAATATTTTATAAACTCATTTATTTAAAAATACTTTTTAAGTATTTTTTTATTATAATTTATTATTTTGTTTTTTATATAATAAAAAGTATGATAAAATATAAGTGTTGGAGATGATAGTATGCATACTTTAAAAATAACAAATTTAATTGTTAAAATAGAAAATAAAACAATTTTAAATAAATTTAACTTAGAAATTAATAGTGGTGAAATACATGCTATTTTAGGACCTAATGGAACAGGTAAATCAACCTTATCAAAAGTAATAATGGGAGATACAAATTATAATATAATTAGTGGAAGTATTAAATTTGATAATGAAGATATAACAAGTCTAACACCAGATAAAAGAGCAAAACTAGGAATATTTTTAGGAATGCAATCACCTATTAGTATTGAAGGAGTAACAAATGCTGATTTTTTAAGAACAGCTTTGCATTCAAAAGAAGAAAAAAAATTTAAATTAATGGAATTTATAAAAAACCTTAATACTACTTGTGATGAATTAAAAATAAATAGAGAAATGATTCATAGATCAATAAATGATGGTTTCTCAGGCGGAGAAAGAAAGAAAAACGAAATATTACAAATGCAAATATTAAAACCAAATATGATTTTATTAGATGAAATAGATTCAGGATTAGATTTAGATAGTTTAAAAATAGTATCAAAATCAATAAATAAATACTATAAAGCAGAAAATCCAGGAATACTATTAATTACTCATTATCAAAGATTATTAGATTATGTTAAACCAACATATGTACACATAATGTCAGATGGTAGAATAATAAAAAGTGGAAACATTGATTTAATAAAAGAAATAGAAGAAAAAGGTTATGAAAAAATTTTACAAGAAACTTTAATTGGTAAGTAATATGAATAAGATAAAAATCGTAAATGATAATATAGATTTAATAGAAACAGATGAATTAATAGAAGTTACTTTATCTGATAAATATGAACTTTTTGATATTAGAAAAATGAACATAAAAGTATTAGGTACAACAGAATTAATAATAGAGTATGAAAATAAATTAGAAACAAAAATAGATATTGAATATAATATATGTGAAAATATCAAATTTAAAGTAATAGAGGTAAAACAAGAAAATAAAGTAAAAATACAATATAAATATAACATATTAAAAAATAGTGAAGTAGAAGTAGTAAAATTTTATGATGTTAATAATATTAAAGAATTAGATATTATTAATTTAAATGGAGAAAATGCAAAAATAAATTATAACTTTAAAACAATAGCTAAAGATACTCAAAAATACGATATAATGGTATATCATAATAGTAGTAATACAAGTAGTAACATTATAAATAATAGTGTAAATACCGATTTAGGAACTACAATTTTTAATATAACAAGTGTAGTATATAATGGAATAACAGGATGTATATTAAATCAAACAAGTAAAATAATTAATTTAAATGATTCAAATAGTATAATTAATCCAAACTTATTAATAGAAGAAAACGATGTAATTGCTAATCATTCAGCATATATTGGTAAATTTGATAGTGAAACAATATTTTATTTAATGACTAGAGGAATTTCAAAAGAAGAAGTAATAAAATTGTTAATAAAAGGATTTTTATATGATAAATATAATGAACAAATTAATAAAATAATAGATAAATATTGGAGGTGATATAATGAATAGAGATGATTTTTTGATGCTAAAACAAGGTATCATTTATTTTGATAATGCGGCCACTACTTTAAAGCCATATGTTTTGGCAGAAACAATATCTGATTATTATAATAATTATAGCGCTAATACACATAGAGGTGACTATGATATAAGTCTAAAAGTAGATCAAATGTATGAAAAAACAAGAACTTTAGTAAAAGAATATATAAATGCTAAAAGTGAAAAAGAAATAATTTTTACAAGTGGAACAACAGATTCTATAAATAAAATAGTATTTGGATATTTTAAAAACACATTAAAAGAAAATGATGAAATTTTACTTAATAAAAGTGAACATGCATCTAATATTTTACCATGGTATGAATTAGCGGAAACCCTAAAATTAAAAATCAAATTTATTGATTTAAATGAAAACTATGAATTAGATATTTCTAGTATTAAAAAAAATATAAATGAAAATACAAGGGTTATAAGTCTTGCTCAAATTACCAATGTAATTGGAGATGTTAGAAACTTAAAAGAAATTATAGACTTATGTCATAAAAATAATATATTAGTATTAATAGATGCCGCTCAAAGTATAGGTCATATGAAAACTGATGTTAGAAAATTAGATGTAGATTTTTTAGTATTTTCTGCTCATAAAATGTATGGACCAACAGGAGTTGGTGTTTTGTATGGAAAAGAAGAACTATTAAAAAACATTAAACCAATTATATTTGGTGGAGGAATGAACAGTGATTATAATTCAAGCATGATAAGAAATTATGATGAATTACCACAACTTTTGGAAGCAGGAACACCTAATATAGCTGGTGTTATAGGACTAGGCAAAGTTATAGAATATATTAATAATATTAAAATAGATAATATTTTAAAGTATGAAAAAGAATTAAGAAATTATGCAATTAAGAAATTAAAAGAAAATAAAAATCTAATTATTTATAATGAAAACTCAAAAAGCTCTATTATAACAATAAATTATAAAGACATATTTGCCCAAGATTTAGCTATTTATCTTAATAAATACAATATATGTGTTAGAGCAGGTAACCATTGTTCAAAGATGCTTAAAGAAGAAATAAACATAAAAAATACAGTTAGAATTAGTTTAGCTTTTTATAACACTTTAGAAGAAATAGATAAATTAGTACATGCTTTAAAAAATGAAAACATAAAAAACGAAATATTTTAAAAAAAAATTATACAAAATTAATAGTAAGTTACAATTAAAAATATCTTTTGATATTTTTTTTAAAACTTTTTTTAATTTGTTAAAAAATTTAACATAATATGCTATAATTTATTAAGGGTGGTTTTAATGGAAAAATATGTATACGATTTTACAAAAATTTTAACTAGATATGAATTAATAGAAGAATTGGAAAATATCAATTATGAAGTTCCAAAAAAAGAAGATATACTAGTTAATTATAATTTACTTGCTAAAGAAATTAATTTAGATGAAATAGAAACAACTTTAAGAGTTAGTACATTTCATAAAGATATTAAACCTATATTGTCATTATTTGATTTTTCTGTTTTAACAGCAGATTTTGCAAGCCAAGATTATGAAAAAAATAGAAATAAATTATTTGAATTACTTAAATGGAATAATATTGATATAAATAGTGATTATTTAACTGAATTTGCTGATACAATTGAGTTAATAAAAGGTAGTACAGAAATAATTAATTCTATAAATAAAAACAGAATTGATAAAGAAACACTTGAAATAATATTAAGAAAATATAGTATAGAAATAAATAATCAAACATTGTCAAATATTTTAATATTAATTAATAACATGTCATATCAACAAGCAATATATTTGCCAATAATAAGAAGTAAATATTATGATGAAAAAAATAGTATTTTTTATAAAATAACTGTAGATACTTCAAAAGACAATTCAACAAATCTAAAATCTTTTAATGGTGAAATATTTGAAAAATTGGAGTTTAAAACTGATGAGGAAGCAAAAGAGTATCAAGTAGAACATAGTATTGATGGTCAATTAGACAAGGAAATAACAACATATATTCATTTTAAAGGTGAAGAGACAAATGATAATTGGTCAAAAGAAATGAGTATAGTTAAACAAAGAAATTCAATAGTAATAATGTATGGAGAATTATTTATTTTATCAAGTGAAAACAATAATAGTATTACAAGTAGTGAAATAGAGAAGATTATTACAGAACTTAAAAATAAAACACCAAATAATGAATTTTTAAAATATGTTGTAAGGGAATTAAAATCATTAAGAAAAGTTTTAGGACAAAGAACATATATTAAGAAAAATGAAATTATTGATGAAGAAAATATGAAAACGATATTATCAATAATAAATGATAAAGAATATGGTGATGATAAATCCATAAATTTTAAGTGCAAAATAATTAGTCCAATTCCATTACAAATTATAGAACAAAAAACTTTCATAAAATAAAGATTTGTGTTATAATTATATATAATATAGGTGGTGTTTTATGGATTTAATAATTGTTGTAGTATTAATGGTTCTTATAATTTTATTTTTTAGAAATTTCAAAAGTTTTATATATGGCCTAGCTATAATTGAAATATTTTTACAAATACTAACATTTATTAAATACAATATCAAAGAAACATATAATATTATAGATAAATATATTCCTGAATCAATACTTAGTATATTATCAAAATATTCAAATGGATTATTTTATCAAATATTAATGTGGACATTTTTAATATTTATGATACTATTTTTAGTTTATTTAATAAAAGGCTTATTTAAAAGAAAGTAGGTATAATATGAAAAAAGGTTTTACATTAGCAGAATTAATTGGAGTTATTGTTGTTTTAGCTTTAATTAGCTTAGTTACAGTACCAGCAGTATCAAAAACATTAAAAGATAACAAAGTTAAATTATGTCTTACACAACTTGAAAACATTAAAACTGCTGGGGAGGTTTATAAATCTGAAAATCTTTGGACACTCGGAGATACAAATATAATAACACTAAAAGAATTAATAAAACTAGGTTATATTGATGGACCTATTATAAATCCATTAACAAAAGATGAATTTGATGAAGATGCAACTATAATAACAATAAAGAAAACCAGTGAAATATATGAAGTTACATTAGATGAAGCAACCATTGGATTATGTACTCCTAGTTAACATAGGAGTTTTTTTATGCTATAATTAAAAAGAGGTGAAATAAATGTTATATACTTCAAAAGAAAATAAAAAAATTAAGGATATTAAAAAACTAAGCGATAAAAAATATAGAAAAGAAACAAATACTTTTTTAATTGAAAGTAAACATTTAATTGAAGAAGCATATAAAACAGGCTACTTAAAAGAATTACTATTAGAAGAAAATGAAACATATAAATTAGATATTGAAACAAACTATTTAACAAAAGAAGTTATAAAATATATTACTGAATTAGAAACACCAACTTCAATATTTGGAATATGTAATAAATTAAAAGAAAAAGAATTAGGCAATAAAATTTTAGTGCTTGATGAAATAAGAGATCCAGGTAACTTAGGAACAATTATTAGAAGTGCGGTTGCATTTAATATAGATACAATAATATTAGGTAAAAATACAGTTGATGTTTATAATCCAAAAGTAATTAGATCAAGTGAAGGCATGGTATTTCATATAAATATATTAGAAAAAGATTTGTCAGAATTTATACCAAAATTAAAAAAAGAAAATTATAAAATACTTGGAACAAAAGTAACTGATGGAAAAAACTTAAAAACACTTGAAAAAAATCAAAAACTATGTATAATAATGGGGAATGAAGGAAAAGGAATAGGCAGTGAACTAATAGATTTATGTGATGAATACATATATATTAATATGAATGAAAAATGTGAAAGTTTAAATGTTGGAGTAGCTACTTCAATAATCTTATATGAATTAGATAAGTAGGTGATGATATGATTTATGTTGGTAACTTAGTAAATACTCATGGTATTAAAGGTGAAGTTAAAATTAAATCAAATATAAAACATAAAGAATTAGTATTTAAAAAAAACAACCAGTTATATATTGATCAAGAAGTTTTAACAATAAATTCTTACCGAGTTCATAAACTTTATGATATGATAACTTTTAAAGAAATTAATGATATAAATGATGTTTTAAAATATAAAGGTAAAAAAGTTTATATAGATAAAAAAGAATTAAATAGTGAAGTTTTATTTGATGACGATTATATAGGCCTAGAAGTATATAGTGATAGGTTTATTGGAACAATCTTTGAAATTATGAATAATGGTAGTCAAGATTTATTTGTTATTAAAAATAATAGTAAAACATATTTCATACCTAATGTTAGCGAATTTGTTAAAAGTATTGATTTAGAAAATAAAAAAATTTATATTAATGAAATAAAAGGATTAATTGATGAAAATTGATGTATTAACTTTATTTCCAGAAATGTTTGATAAAATAATAAATGAATCAATAATTAAAAGAGCTAGAAATAATAAATTGGTAGAAATAAATATATATAACATTAGAGATTTTGCGGATAATCCACATAAAAAAGTTGATGACTATAGCTTTGGTGGTGGAAGTGGTATGGTTTTAATGCCAGAGCCAATATTTAAAGCACTGAAAACACTTAGAAAAGAAAATACAATTGTAATAATGATGACCCCACAAGGAACACAATATAATCAAAAAAAAGCATATGAACTAAGTAAGTTTGAACATATTATATTGTTATGTGGTCATTATGAAGGTTTTGATGAAAGAATAAGAAGTTTTGTTGATTTAGAAATAAGTATTGGAGACTATGTATTAACAGGTGGTGAAATACCAAGTATGGTTTTAATAGATAGTATTACTAGACTATTAGATGGTGTAATAACAAAGGATTCACATATTTGTGATTCATTTAATAATAACTTATTAGATTATCCAGTATATACTAAACCAATAGAGTTCAATAACATGAAAGTTCCAGATGTTTTATTATCTGGACATCACGAAAATATTGATAAATGGAGATTAGAACAAAGTATAAAAAAAACCAAAGACAGAAGACCAGATATACTAGAAAAGAGCTGATATTATGAATAAAAGTTACGTAGTTGCTAGAAGCAATTATAAACATGAAATCGTTGTTATAAATTATTCAAAAATAAACGGTTATAAAGTAAATCCAAAAAACAATATTAAAAATTCTAATATAAAAGTAAACTATTTAATTATAGTAAAACCATCTTTTAAGAAAAATGTTTTAAAAAGAAAAATAAAAATAAAATTAGAATACTATTTAAAATATTTGGTATCTATTTCAGAAGATGATGATTCAGATGCTAGAAAAGCTTTAAATGATTTGGAAAGATTTAGAGAAATTGTTGAATATAAATATAGAGAACACTTAGATGACAAATATGTAAATTTATTATTAAAAAAACTATCATCATTAGAAAGAGGAATAAAAACAAAATTAGTTTATTCCCAAATTAAAGAAGAAAAAAGTCATATAAATGAATCATATAATGAAGAAATAGTAGAAACAAGAAGAAGAAATAGATAAAACTTTACAAAAAAATGAAAATGTGTTAAAATTATTGAGTTGTGATCCGCTTTTCAATATTTAATTACTTGATTATGATCATATTAAAACAAAAGAAAGGACGTGCAATATGAATTTAGTTGATAAGATAACTAAAAGTCAAATCAGAACTGATTTACCTGAATTTAGAGTAGGAGATACTGTTAAAGTAGGCTACAAAATAAAAGAAGGCGCTAAAGAAAGAATTCAAGATTTCGAAGGAATTGTTATTACAATTAAAAACAGAGGAGTTGGAAGAAACTTCATTGTTAGAAAATTAGCTCAAGGTGTAGGAACAGAAAGAACATTTCCAATGAATTCACCAAAAATAGCTTCAATAACAGTTATAAGAAAAGGAAAAGTACATCAAGCAAGACTTGGATATTTAAGAAAATTAGTTAGTCAACCAAAAATCAAAGAAAGAAGAGATAAATAACTTCTTTTTTTTATAAAATAGATGTATAATTAGATAGGTGAGGCATATGAAAATAATAAAAGAACTAATACCATATATAATAATAACAATAGTTGTAATCTTAATAAGATCTTTTGTAATATCTCCTGTTAGAGTAGATGGATTATCAATGTACCCAACTTTAAATAATAATGATTATTTATTGCTAAATAAATTTGATAAATCATATGAAAGATTTGATATTATAGCGCTAAAATATAAAGATGAAAAACTAGTTAAAAGAATTATAGGTTTACCTGGCGAATATGTTGAATATTTAGACAACAAATTATATATTGATGGAAAAATAATAGAAGAAAAATTTTTAAAAGAAGAAACGGGAGACTTTAATTTAACAATATTAGGATATGATAAAGTACCTAATAATTGTTATTTTGTAGTTGGAGATAATAGAGATAATTCTCAAGATAGTAGAATAATAGGATTTATAAATAAAGATGATATATTAGGAATTGTATTATTTAATGTTTCAAAATTTAAAAAAACAAATTAATGTAAATAAAGAGAAATCGGCTTGCATATTATTTTGATATAGTGTATATTATAGGTGTACTTATTTTTGGACATTTGAGTCTCCGACTTTTGCCTGGAAATATGCGAATAATATGAAAGGAGAAAATAAAATGGCATTAAACAAAGAAACAAAAGAAAAGATTGTTAAAGAATATGCTAGAACTAAAGAAGATACAGGTTCTGCAGAAGTTCAAGTAGCAATTTTAACAGAAGAAATAAAAGAATTAACAGAACATTTAAAAGAACACAGCCATGATTTTCACTCTAGAAAAGGACTACTTAAAAAAGTAGGACAAAGACGTAGCATGCTACAATACCTATGTAAGGTAGATGTTATGCGTTATAGAGATTTAATCAAAAAACTAGGTTTAAGAAAGTAATAATAAATAAGTAGGCACTCTTTTTTTGAGTGCCTTTTATATAGGAGGATTTATGAAAAAAATATTTGAACTAGACTTTAGAGGAAGAAAAATAATAGTAGAAACTGGAGAAGTTGCTAAACAAGCACACGGATCAATACTAGTAAGATATGAAGATACTGTAGTTTTATCTACAACAGTTGTATCTAATAAAGCTAATATTTTATCTGACTTTTTCCCATTAATGGTTTTATACCAAGAAAAATTATATTCTGTTGGTAAAATACCAGGAGGATTCATTAAAAGAGAAGGTAGACCAACTGATTCTGCTACGTTAGCAGCTCGTATGATAGACCGTACTATGAGACCAATGTTTCCTGGTGACTTTAGAAATGAAGTACAAGTAATAAATACAATTTTATCAGTTGATAATAATAATTCACCAGAGCTATCAGCAATGTTTGGTTCTAGTTTATGTACCGGCATTTCTAAAATTCCATTTGATGGACCAATAGCTGGTGTAAAAGTTGGTAGAGTAGATGGTAAATTTATAATTAATCCAACACCTGAAGAATTAGAAATATCAGATATTGATTTAACAGTTGCTGGAACAAAAGAAGCAATTAACATGGTTGAAGCAGGTAGCAAAGAAGTATCAGAAGAAGATATGCTTGAAGCATTAATGTTTGGCCATGAAGCAGTAATAGAATTATGTGAATTTCAAGCAAAAATAATTGCTGAGGTTGGTCAAGAAAAAATGACTTATGAAAAATTAGAAATATCTAATGAATTAAAAGAAGAAATAAAATCATTAGCAAGTTCTAAATTAAATAAGGCTATGCGTATTATTGATAAGTTAGAAAAATATGCAGCTATTGATAATGTAAAAGAAGAAATAATTAAAAAATATGAATTACAATATAATAGTTTAGATAAAGAAGAATTAAATATTGAAATAACAAAAGTTAAATTAGTTTTAGAATCAATTGAATATGATATATTTAGATCAATAACAGTTGATGAAAAAACAAGATCAGATGGTAGAAAAATGACAGAAATTAGAAATTTGTCAACAGCTATAGATTTACTTCCTAGAACTCATGGTAGTGCTTTATTTACTAGAGGTGAAACTCAATGTTTAGCAGTTACAACTTTAGGAGCATTAAATGAGTATCAAGTATTAGATGGTATAAGTTTAGAAGCTGAAAAACATTTTATGCTACATTATAATTTCCCTCAATTTTCAGTAGGAGAAACAGGCAGATATGGAAGCCCAGGTAGAAGAGAAATAGGACATGGTGCTTTAGGCGAAAAATGTTTAAAACAAGTTATGCCTTCTGAAGATGAATTTCCTTATACTGTAAGAGTTGTATCAGAAATATTAGAATCAAATGGATCAAGCAGTCAAGCTACAATATGTGCTGGATGTATGTCATTAATGGCAGCTGGAGTACCAATTAAAAATCTAGTAGCGGGAATCGCAATGGGTTTAATTACAAACGGAAAAGATTATACTATTCTAACTGATATACAAGGAATGGAAGATCATTTAGGAGATATGGATTTTAAAGTTGGAGGAACAAAAAATGGAATATGTTCTTTACAAATGGACATCAAAATTAAAGGAATAACAAAAAACATATTAAAAGAAGCATTAGAACAAGCTAAAGTAGCTAGATTTGAAATATTAGATGTTATGGAAAAAGAAATTAGTGAACCTCGTAAAGAAGTATCAAGATATGCACCAAAAACAATGTTATTTATGATTGATCCTAATAGGATAAAAGAAGTAATTGGTAGAGGTGGTGAAACAATAACTAAAATTATTTGTGAAGCTTCTAATGTAAATACTGTTACTGATAAAAATGCTGTAAAAGTAGATTTAGCAGATGATGGTAAAGTAACAATTTATCATACAGATAAAGAAATAATTGATAGAACAGCAAATATGATTAAATCAATTGTAAGAGAAGTTGAAATAGATGTTGTATATAAAGGAAAAGTAGTTAAAGTAGAAGACTTTGGTTGCTTTGTAGAATTATGGCCTGGATGTGAAGGATTAGTTCATGTTTCTCAATTAGCTAATGAAAGAGTTGAAAAACCAAGTGACTTAGTTAAAGAAGGCGATGAAATATTAGTAAAATCATTAGGTTATGATAAAAAAGGAAGACTTAATTTGTCTAGAAAAGAAGCTTTGAAATAAAAGCTTTTTTTATATGAATTATAAATTAGTGTGTAAAAAAATGTATATAAAATATATAATAAAATTGACTATAAATAGAATAAATGATAATCTATAATTAGAATAGGAGTAAATATATGAAAAATTTTTTTATAGTATTATTAATGTTAATTATAGTAGCAGGTACATCATATGGTGTATGGTATCAAATAGATAGTTATAATAATAAAGATAAAGTAGTAAATAAAGAAGAAACTAAGATAGAAAATGACAAAGAAACTAAAGTAGAAGAAAAAGAAAAAGAAACTTCTATCGAGGATATAAAACAAGAAGAGACAGATTTGATAGAAAAAACACTTTATACACCTAAATGTAATAAAGAATATGATACAAATCAATATTATACAGATGTTGATGTTACAAAATATAAAAATATTTTTGAATATGCTTATGCGCAAGATAATGTAAGTATAACTTTATCATATCCAAAAGACGAAGGAAATAAAAATGGGTTAGTTGAAAAACAATATAAATTTAGCAATGATGAAATTAAAGGTATTATAAATGAAATGGAAAATAGCAATATTGCTTTTGGATATGGTGGTCTTGGTGGAGTTAGCTCATGGTTAACCATTGAATACGTTAGAAATGAAAATTCATATTATTTTAAACTATATGGATTAAATGTAATAAGTACTACTAATGATGGTAATATTTATAAAATAATAGATGAATACATAGGAAATATTGATATTCATAATGATCAAGTGAAGTTCTGCTTTTATGGCTTCGATAAAAAAAGTTCAATAGTTACTAATAAAGAAAATGAATTAATAAATAATTAAGCTTTAAAATAAGCTTTTTTTGTAAAAATTTGACAAATTAAAAAAGTAATATATAATATGTAGACAAGTGAGGAGATATAAGCATTAAATGTGAGCTATCTCGGGTTTTATACCTACACAATTTTTAATTGGAGTCACAAATAATTTTATTCGTGGCTTTTATATTTCACACGAATGTAAAAAGGAAGGGTGATAAATATGAGAATATCAGAAGAATTAAAAAAAGAAAATAAAATAGCAGATGAAAAACATAGAAAATATATATTACAAAGACTTGAGGCTAGAAAAGAATCTATTGAGAATTTAAATAGTAGAAAAATAGATATCCCATCAGAGGCATTAATTATTTTCAATGAATTAGGATTTGATATAACTAAAAAAGGTACTACTTATTTAGCTGATTTAGTTGAGGAATTTTATTTAGAAAGAAAAGTATATGATAATCAAGATGAATACTTTAATTTAAATAATAGGACTAATAATCACTATTATTATTTAACTGAAAATCATGAATGTGGTTTTAAAAAGATACATGAGAGAATAAATGAAGAGTTATCTAGAATTTCAATAGATGGCGGAATATATTCAATTAATGAATTAGTATATAGTATAACTGATAATTTAATTGATCAATATGATCAATCTGAAAATAAAACTTATTTTATAAGGAAATAAACGAAATATAAAAAACATTGAAAGTAATTTCAGTGTTTTTAATTTATATAGAATATACTATAATTTATGAAGGTAATATGTTATGAGCGAATTCAATAATTTTGTATATGAATTATAAATGTATTTTTAAATAATTAAATTAGGATTTTCTTCTTGTACTTAATGACTATTTATTAAAATAATGTTAAAATAATATTGGTGATAAAAATGAATATAAAAGATGTCGATATGAATAAAGTATCTCCAATGATGAAACAATACATTGAAATTAAAAATCAAAACCCAACTATAATTATTTTTTTTAGATTAGGCGATTTTTATGAAATGTTTTTTGATGATGCTATAAAAGTATCTCATGATTTAGAATTAACACTAACTGGTAAAAATGCTGGATTAGATGAGAAAATACCAATGTGTGGTATACCTCATCATGCAGCTAATATATATATAGAAAAATTAGTTGACCTAGGATATAAAATAGGAATTTGTGAACAACTAGAAAATCCAAAAGAAGCAAAAGGTATAGTAAAAAGAGGTATAATTCAAATAATAAGTAAAGGAACACTTATTAATGATGAATCATTAATTGCTAATGAAAATAATTATATAGGAAGTATTACAGATTTTAATCATGCTTATGTAGTTACATATGCTGATATTTCAACTGGTGAAATATATGCCCTTATTTTAGAACATAATATTAAAAACTTAGTTTCAAATATAATTTCCTTAGGTATAAAAGAAATTATAATAAATAGCAAATTAGATAAAACAATAATAGCTTTATTAAAAAACCAATTAAAAATAACAGTTACAATATCTGATGTTATAGAAGATTTAAAAGAATATGAATATATATATGAAGATATAGGAGACGTTAGATATATTGAAGCAACAAAATATTTAATAACATATATTAATAATACACAAAAAAGAAATTTATCGCATTTACAAAAATTATTTATAAAAGAAAATAAAAACTATTTAAAAATGGATATATATACAAAAAGAAATTTAGAATTAACAGAAACTCTAAGATTAAAACAAAGGAACAATTCTTTAATAGGCTTATTAGATAAAACTAAAACAGCTATGGGATCAAGAATGTTAAAAAATTGGATAGAAAATCCTTTAATAGATAAAGAAGAAATAAATAAGAGATATGATACATTAAGTACACTTCTTAAAGAATTTATAATTAAAGATGATTTATGTAAAGCACTATTTGAAGTATATGATTTAGAAAGATTAAGTGGAAGAATAGCTTTTGGTAATTGTAATGCTAAAGATTTATTACAATTAAAAAACTCTTTAAAAGTACTACCAGATATTAGAGATATATTAGAAAAGATAAAATTTCCAAAAAACATTCAAGTACTAAATAATTTATATGAATTATTAGAAAACAGTATTTATGAAAATCCTCCAATATCAATTAAAGAAGGATATATTATTAAGGATAAATATAGTAGTGAACTAGATGAATTAAAACTTTTAAGAAAAGGTGGAAAAGACTTTTTAGCAAGATTTGAAATAGAAGAAAAAGAAAAAACAGGAATTAAAAACTTAAAGGTAGGATATAATAGAATATTTGGTTATTATATTGAAATATCAAAAGGAAATGTTAATTTAATAAAAGATGAATATAATTATGAGAGAAGACAAACTTTATCAAATTGTGAAAGATTTATAAGTCCAATATTAAAAGAAAAAGAATCAATAATTTTAAATGCTGAAGAAAAAATAATAGAATTAGAATATAATTTATTTGTTGAAATAAGAGAAAAAATAAAAGAATATATACCACAATTACAAAATATAGCTAAAATAATAAGTGAAATAGATGTTCTTCAAGCATTTTCAACAGTTTCTGAGGAAAACAATTATAAAAGGCCAACTTTAACTGAAAATAGAGTAATTAATTTAATAGATAATAGGCATCCAGTAGTTGAAAAAGTAATTAACACAGAATATGTTCCAAATGATATAATAATGAATGAAACAACAGATATACTACTTATTACGGGGCCTAATATGGCAGGTAAATCAACTTATATGAGACAGTTAGCAATCACAGTGATTATGACTCAAATAGGCTGCTTTGTTCCAGCAAAAGAAGCTATGCTACCTATATTTGATGCTATATATACAAGAATAGGAGCAAGCGATGATTTAGTAAGTGGAGAATCTACTTTTATGGTTGAAATGAATGAAGCTAATAATGCAATAAGTAATGCTACAAAGAATAGTTTAATTCTTTTTGATGAATTAGGTAGGGGAACAGCAACATTTGATGGAATGTCACTTGCTCAATCTATTATAGAATATGTAAGTCATAATATTAAATGTAAAACTTTATTTTCAACACACTATCATGAATTAACAGATTTAGAAGATACTTTAAACAATTTAAAAAATATTCATGTAAGCGCTATTGAAGAAGATGGCAAAATAACTTTTTTACATAAAATAAAAGATGGAAGTATAGATAAAAGTTATGGTATACATGTTGCTAAATTAGCTCAATTACCAGATTCACTAATTAAAAGAGCAAATGAAATATTAAAAGTATATGAAAACAAAGAAAAGAAAAGAGATATTATAATTGAACAAACATTAAATTTTGAAGAGCCAATTATTTTAGAAAATGAAATAGAAAAAGAACTTAAAAATTTAGATATACTAAATGTTACACCAATAGAAGCTTTAAATGTTTTATATAGGTTAAAAGAAAAAACAAAATAAGAGGTGATAGAATGACTTTATTAAAAAAAGAAAATTGGATTGTATGTTTAATTCTTAGCATTATAACTCAAGGTTTATTTACATTTGTTTTAGCTTACCTAATGAAAATATATGATAAAAAAGCTTGGTATTGTAAATGGCAGTATTGGGTATTTGGAACTTTATGTTTAATATTTCCTGCTTTAATTATGCTTGAAGTATTTACAATTCAAATAACTATTAAAATAGCAGTTTCACTAGATGTACCAGGGAAAAAAATATATACTAGTCCTTATATATGGATATTATTATTAATAATACCAATAATAGGATGGATATTACTAGTATTTATGCTTTTATATATTGAAATTTTTACTATTGTTATGTTATATAAAGGTAGTGGTGAAAAATATTTAAAATGTAATTAATTACATTTTTTTGTAAAATTAACTTGACATAGATAAAACATAATCATATAATGTATATGTAAAGTTCGTTTTACAATGGAGCTGATATATGAAAAATAGATTAGAAGAACTTAGAAAAGAAAAGAATATTTCACAAGAAGAACTTGCTTATATTTTAGAAGTATCAAGGCAAACAATTAGTTCTTTAGAAACGGGCAGATATTGTCCTTCAATTTTGTTAGCATTTAGAATAGCAAATTATTTTAATTTAAAAATTGAAGAAATATTTATTTATGAGGAGAATTTATATGAAAAATAAAATAATTTTTAGAATACTTTATAGTATAATTATGATTTTAATATCTTTTATTATTTTTGAAGTAGCTATTTTTACAAATTATAATCATCATGATTATATATTTGGTTTTGGTGTTGGATTTTTAGGAGTAAGTATTGTAATTTTAATAAAAAATATTTTAGCTTTAAGAAATCCAAAAAAATTAAAAAAAATAGAAGTAGTAGAAAAAGATGAAAGATTAATAAAGATAACGAACAATTCATATGCAATGACATTTAGAATAACAATATTTACTGAAGCTATAATTTCTATTATATCAACATTATTAGGCAACTTTGATATATCAAGAATTATTGGTGTAATTATATGTTTGCAATTAATGATATTTTTTATAACATATATGATAATTTCTAAAAAGAACTAAGAAAAGGAGTGATAAAATGTTAGAATTAAGAAATGTAACAAAATACTATGGAGATTTTAAAGCAGTCGATAACTTGTCTTTTGAAGTAAATAAAGGAGATATTTTTGGTTTATTAGGAGTAAATGGCGCTGGTAAAACAACAACATTTAGAATGATAATGGGTTTATTAGATTCAACAGAAGGAACAATTTTATTAGACAATAAACCAATTGATTATAGTGTTACTGATGAAATAGGTTTTTTAACTGAAGAAAGAAGTTTACTAATTAAAATGACAGTTAAAGAACAAGCTTTATATTATGGAACACTTAAAGGTATGAGTGAAGCAAAAATAATAGAAAGATTAGATTATTTATTAAATAAATTTTCTATAAATGACTATAAAGATAAAAAAATCAAAGAATTATCAAAAGGTAATCAACAAAAAATACAATTTCTTATGGCAATAATTAATGAGCCAAAACTATTAATTTTAGACGAACCATTTAGTGGCCTAGATCCATTTAATGTAGAATTGTTTAAAAATGAAATAGTTGAAATGTCTACAAAAGGTTCTATAATTATATTTTCATCACATAGGATGGAACATGTAGAATTATTCTGTAAAAAACTAGTAATAATATTAAAAGGAAAAACAGTTTTAGAAGGATATTTAAAAGATATAAAAGAACAATACCAAAAGAAAAATATTTTTATTAAAGGAGATATTTCAAAAGAAGAATTAACAAGTGTTAAAGGCGTTATTGAAGTAATCGAAAAAGCAGATGAATTTGAAGTGAAAATAGAATCAAAGTATATAGTAAAAGATGTATTTGAAAAAATAAGCAAAGACAAAAACGTAACAAAATTTGTTGTTGAGGAACCATCTTTAAATGAAATATTTGTAGCTAAGGTAGGTGAAAGTTATGAAAAGTAAATTATGGTTTTTAACTAAAGTTTCTTTAAAAAGAAAAGTAGATACAAAATGGTTTAAGATTGTTAATCTTCTTTTAGCTATTGTAGTAATTGGTATTATTAATATAGATAGTGTTATAAAATTCTTTGGCGGAGATTTTAATGAATTAAAAAAGGTTTACGTTATTGATAATACTAGTTATACATATGAAACACTAAAAGAACAAATTAATAATAATAGTAAAGCTATTAATGGCGATAAAAGTTCTTTTGATGTAATTAAATATGATAAAGACATAGAAAAAGCTAAAGAAGAAATTGAAAAAGACAGTGATATTTTACTTTTTGTTATTAATAAAGATGATGCAAATGTATTAGATGTTACATTAGTTTCAGAAGGATTTGTTGATACAATTGATTATCAAATTTTATATCAATCAGTAAATTCATCAAAAACTATGATTGCTATGATGCAAACAAATATTGATCCTACTGAATTAAATAAAATAACTTCTAATATTGAAATTACTAGAGAAATATTAGACGAAAATAAAAAATCAGAAGATGAAAGCATGGAAACAATTATGTCAACAGTATTTCCAGTTGTTATAATTCCATTCTTTATGTTAACTATTTTCTTAGTTCAAATGATAGGTATGGAAGTAAATGATGAAAAAACTACTAGAGGAATGGAAATAATTATTTCTAGTGTAAGTCCAAAAGTTCATTTCTTTTCAAAAGTTATAGCAGGTAATGTATTTGTTATATGTCAAGGAGGACTATTACTATTATATGGAGGAATTGCTCTATATGTAAGAAACTTATTAGGTACTGGTAGTATATTCGATAGTTTAGGTGGAGAAATGAGTAATGTTTTTTCATCAATTATGCAAACAGAATTCGCTAGTAAATTAATATATATAATTCCACTTACATTAATTCTAATGATACTTACATTTGTTGCATACTCTTTATTAGCAGGTATTTTATCAAGCATGACAACAAATGCTGAAGATTTTAGTCAATTACAAACTCCAATAATGATTATATCTTTAATTGGATACTATTTAGCTATGATGGCAGGTATGTTTAAAGGAGCTTTATTTATTCAAATCCTTTCTTATGTACCATTAATTTCAGCTATATTATCACCATCTTTATTGGTATTAGGTCAAATTGGAATATTTGATGTAATTATTTCAATTATATTAACTATTATAACAATTAGTTTATTAGTAAAATATGGCTTAAAAATATATAAAGTCGGTATATTAAATTATTCATCTAAAGATTTATGGAAGAAAATGTTTAGAGCTATGAAGGACTAAAGTCCTTTTTTTGTTTAATAAAAAAATTACCTTTGTATTTTTATCAATTATTTGTTATAATTATTTAGTAATAAGGACTTAAGAGGTGAATAAAATGGCAAACTATGATGAGAGTTCAATTAAAATTCTTGAAGGTTTAGAAGCAGTAAGAAAAAGACCTGGTATGTATATTGGTTCAACAGATAAAAGAGGATTACATCATTTAGTCTGGGAAATCGTTGATAATAGTGTTGATGAAGTAATAAACGGATTTGGTAAAAAAATAAAAATAACTATTAATAAAGATGAGTCAATAACAATAGAAGATGATGGTAGAGGAGTTCCTGTAGGAATGCATTCTAGTGGTATGTCAACTCCAGAAGTTATATATACAGTATTACACGCTGGTGGTAAATTTGAATCTGGTGGGTATAAAGTATCAGGTGGTTTACATGGTGTTGGAGCATCAGTAGTAAATGCCTTATCAAAATGGATGGAAGTATATATAAAAAGAGATGGATATGAATATTATGTTAGATTCAAAGATGGTGGCAAATTAGAAATACCTTTAAAAAAATTAGAAAAAACAAACAAAACAGGAACAAAAGTTATTTTTAAACCTGATTCTGAAATATTTTCGGCAACAATTTTCTCTTTTACAACAATATGTGAAAGAATGCAAGAATGTGCTTTTCTATTAAAAAGTTTATCAATAGAAGTAGAAGATATTGAAGATGAAAAAAAAGAAATATATCATTATGATAATGGATTAGAAGCTTTTGTTGAATATTTAAATGATGATAAAAAAGAACTACATAAAGTAGTACAAATTGATGGAGTTAAAGAAAAGATAAATGTAGAAGTAGCTTTTCAGTATACTGAGACATATTCAGAAAATGTTATTTCATTTGTAAATAATGTTAAAACAAATGATGGGGGAACTCATGAAATAGGTTTTAAAACAGCCTTAACTAGAGTATTTAATGATTATGCTAGAACAAACGGTTATTTAAAACCAAAAGATAAAAATTTTGAAGGTCCTGATACTAGAGAAGGATTAACAGCAATATTATCACTTAAAATACCAGAAAATATATTACAATTTGAAGGTCAAACAAAAGGTAAATTAGGAACTCCAATAGCAAGAAATGTAGTTGATAGTATTGTTTCAGAAAAGCTACAATTTTTCTTAGAAGAGAATAAAGAAATAGCTACAAATATTTTAAGTAAAATGGTTAAAAGTAAAAATGTTAGAGAAGCTGCTAGAAAAGCTAGAGATGAAGCTAGAAATGGTAAAAACAAAAATAAAAAAGAACAAGCTTTAAGTGGCAAATTAGCCCCAGCTCAAAGTAAAGACGCTAGTAAAAACGAATTATTTTTAGTCGAAGGTGATTCAGCAGGAGGTTCTGCTAAATTAGGTAGAGATAAAAAACATCAAGCAATACTTCCATTAAGGGGTAAAGTTTTAAATACAGAAAAAGCAAAACTAGAAGATATACTTAAAAACGAAGAAATTAATACAATGATTCATACTATTGGTGCTGGAGTAGGTAGCGATTTTGATATACTTGATTCTAATTATGATAAAGTAATAATTATGACCGATGCCGATGATGATGGAGCTCATATACAAATTTTATTAATTACTTTCTTTTATAGATATATGAAACCTTTAATAGAAAATGGTAAGCTTTATATAGCAATGCCACCCTTATATCAAATAAGTTCTGGAAAAGAATCTTATTATGCTTGGACAGAAGAAGATAGAAAAGAAATTTTAGAAAAGTTTAAGAATAAGACTTCACAAACACAAAGATATAAAGGTTTAGGAGAAATGGATGCCATACAACTTAGAGAAACAACTATGGATTCAAGTAAAAGAAGCTTAATTAAAATAAATATAAATGATGCAGCACTTGCTGAAAAAAGAGTATCTGTTTTAATGGGGGATAATGTAGAACCTAGAAAAGAATGGATTGAAGAAAATGTAGATTTTACTCTTGATGATAATTATGCAAAATAGAAAGTAATACTTTCTTTTTTATTAACTTTTTCTAATTTTAATATCCTTATAAAACAAGAAATACTTTGTTTTTTTGTTTTTTTTTGTTATAATTAGTTAGGTGATAAAATGGATGCATTAAATAAAATATATGATTTTGCCTTAGAAGAAATAATGGGTCAAAGATTTGGAAGATATTCTAAATCAATAATTCAAGATAGAGCACTTCCTGATATAAGAGATGGTTTAAAACCAGTTCAAAGAAGAATCCTTTATGGAATGTATAGAGATAGAAATACAGTTGATAAGGCTTATAAAAAATCAGCCAAAGCGGTTGGTAATATAATGGGTAATTATCATCCTCATGGAGACTCATCAATATATGATGCAATGGTAAGAATGAGTCAATGGTGGAAACAAAATACCCCATATATTGATATGCATGGTAATAATGGTTCAATTGATGGAGATTCAGCTGCTGCTATGCGTTATACAGAAGCAAGATTAGCAAAAATAAGCAATGAAATATTAAAAGATATAGATAAAGATACAGTAGATATGATGTGGAATTTTGATGATACATTAAAAGAACCAGTTGTTATGCCTACAAAATTTCCTAATTTACTAGTTAATGGATCAAGTGGTATAAGCGCTGGATATGCTACTAATATACCTACTCATAATCTAGGAGAAATAGTTAATGCAACTATTAAAAGAATAGATAATCCAAATTGTAAATTAGAAACAATATTAGAAATAGTAAAAGGACCAGATTTTCCAACAGGTGGTATTGTAGAAGGAAAAAGTGGTATTATTGATGCCTTTACATCTGGTAGAGGTAAAGTAATAGTAAAATCTAAAACAGAATTTATTAAAGAAAAAGGAAAAGACCAAATAATGATAACAGAAATTCCTTATGAAGTTAATAAAGCACTTTTAGTTAGGAAAATAGATGAAATAAGAATTGATAAAAAAATAGATGGAATAATTGAAGTATTGGATGAATCTAATTTTGAAGATCAAACAAAAATAGCAATTAATTTAAAAAAAGACTCTGATAAAGAACTTATTTTAAATTATTTACTTAAAAATACTGATTTACAAGTTTCTTATAATTACAATATGGTTGCTATAGTTAATGGTAGACCAATGACAGTTGGTATACTTAAAATATTAGATGCATATATAAATCATCAAAAAGAAGTAATTACAAGAAGAAGTGAATTTGATTTAGCGGTTTATAATAAAAGAATGCATATAATTGAAGGTTTAATAAAAGCCTTATCAATATTAGATGAAGTTATTAAAACTATTAGAGCAAGTAAAAACAAAGCAGATGCTAAAGATAACTTAGTAAAAAGTTATGAATTTACTGAAGAACAAGCAGAAGCTATTGTGCTTTTACAATTATATAAATTAACAAATACCGATATAACAGATTTAAATAATGAATTTGAAGACTTAAAAAATAAAATAAAAGCTTTGGAACTTATATTAGGTGATGATAATAAAATGAAATCACTTATGAAATATGAATTAAAAAAAATTCATGAAGAATATGGAAGCAATAGAAAAACTGAAATAAGAGATGAAATAACTGAAATTAAAATTGATACAATTAAAATGATTCCAAAAGAAGATACTTTAGTTGTTGTAACTAATGAAGGTTATATAAAAAGAGTAAGCTTAAGGAGTCATGAAGCTAGTGATTCTGAAACAGGACTAAAAGATTTGGATTATATTATTGGTAAATACAAAGTTACAACAATGGATACAATTATTTTATTTACAGATTTAGGTAATTATTTATATATTCCAGTATATGATATTCCAGACTTAAAATGGAAAGAATTAGGAAAGCATGTAAGTAATATAGTTTCTATAAGAGCTGATGAAAACATAATTTCAAGCTTACCAGTTTCTAATTTTGATAAAGAAGAATATATTACTTTATTTACTAAAAATGGAATTGTAAAAAGAACTAAATTAAATGAGTTTAAAGCTTTAAGATATTCTAAACCAATTAATTGTATTAAACTTAAAGATAATGATTTAGTTGTCTCAATATCAAATAGTAATGCAGAAAATGTATTTGTTTCAACAAGAAATGGTTATGGATTAGTATATAAAACTAATGAAATTCCTGTTACTGGATTAAAAGGTAGTGGAGTTAAATCTATTAATCTAAAAAATGATTATGTTGTTAGTTCTCATATATATGATGAAAAATTCGAATACTTGACTTTAATAACAAATAAAATGACAGCAAAAAGAATTAAATTAGCAGAATTTGATATAATTTCAAGAGCAAGAAAAGGCGTACTTATTATTAGAGATATTAAGACAAACCCATATTATATATTAAAAACATTTATAATTAATTATAAAGAAATATTAGGATTAAAATTAAAAGATAAGATAGTAGAAATTAAATTAACAGAATTACCAATTATGGATAGATATTCAGCTGGTTCTACTATTTCTAAACAAGACATATTAGATGTTTTTGAAATAAAAGAACTAGAAGATAAAGAAATAATTAAAGACATAAAAATAGAAAAAGAAAATATTGATTTGGAATCAATCGATAAAAAGATGATGACAATTGATGATTTATTAAATGATTTATAGTATAATAAAATAGAAAGGATGATTATAATGATATTAGATATATTACAAATATTAGGTGGCTTAATAGTTGGTGCGATAGCAGGATTCTTAATTGCAAAAAAATACATGCAAAAATATTTAAAGAAAAATCCTCCAATCAATGAACAAATGATTAAAGCAATGATGAGTGGAATGGGTAGAACACCTAGTCAAAAGCAAGTAACTCAAACAATGAAACAAATGACAAAATATATGGATTAAGATAGAATTATCTATCTTTTTTTTATTGTAAATTATGATATAATAAATTTAGGAGTTGATTTTGTGATTAATAAAAAATCCATTTTTGATAAGAATTTAAATATAATAAAAAATTTTATATATAAAAATAAATTTCTTTTTTCTTTATTTATTCTATCTTTAATTTTAAGAATAATAGCAGTTGTTTTTATAAAAACAGATATTATTTCGGACTTTAAAACTATGTATGATGCTTCTTTAGAATTATTAAATAATACTTCTAATTATAAAAACTCAGTTTATTTTTTAACATGGGGTTATCAAATGGGACATGTAATATATCAAACAATAATTTTATTTTTTATTAATAATGTTTTATTTTTAAAAATAATAAATGCTATTTTTACCTCATTTATTCCAGTTATGATTTACTTAATAAGTAAAAAAATAAGTAGTGAAAAAAGCGCCAAAATAGTTAGTATAGGCTATACAATATTTTTGTTTCCACTTTTATTAAATAATGTTTTAACAAATCAGCACGTACCTTTACTTTTAAGCCTTATTTCAGTTTATTTAATTATAGATTTAGATTTTAATAAAAAGGTATTATTAAAAAGCATAATTATTGGTTTACTACTAGGCATTAGTAATATTTTAAGGCAAGAAGGAATTATTTATATTTCAGCACTAATTATTTATGGATTATATTTGATAATTAGAAAATATAATTTAAAAAAAGTTATTTCTTCTTTTTTAATAATAATAGGCACTTATTTTTTATTATTTAATATAGTATCATTTTCATTAATGAAAAATAATATAAGTGAGAACGGATTAAAAAATATGAATCCTACTTGGAAATTTGTAACAGGTTTTAATCTAAATACAAATGGTATGTATAGTAGTGAAGATGCATTAATATATTCAAATTATATGCAAGTTAAAGCTGCTAAAAAAGAACTAAATAATAGAATCTCAAATTATAAATCACTACCTTTATTGTTTTTAAAAAAAATAAAAATAACATGGATTAATTCTGATTTATCATGGTCTATTGGTTCAATTGATAAAAATACGTATAATATATTTAATAATATAAATCAAATATATATAATAATTTTAGACATTTTAGTATTACTTAGTATGTTTAGAATAAAACTATTAAAAGAAAATAAAGCTTATTTTTTCATATCATTAATTTTATTTGTTTTCTTTGGAGTATATTTGCTAATAGAAGTAATGCCTAGATATGCTTATGGATTTCAGCCATACTTATTTATTCTAGCTTCAGTTATGGTAAGTTTAATACTAAAGAAAATTAATATAAGACATAAAATTTAGTAAACTAATTGCTAATAAGTTTTTAAAAATTGACTACAATAAATAAGTGTTATATAATTATTATGGGTGATAAGTATGAAACAAAAGAGAAATGGATTTAGAGTGTAAATTTATTTACTATTTTAAATTTAAGAAAGAAATATATTTAATAGAAAAAAAATAATTTCAGCTATAGAAAATACTAACTATATTATGGTTGGTATTTTTTGTGTATTAAAAAAGAAAAATTTTATTGCATCAAACAACAAAAAACAGTATAATAAATATCAAAATTATTACTTAAAATTAAATACATTTTTTTAATTAAAATATAAGAAATTTTGTAATATATTAGGAGGAATTAAAATGAGTAAGGAAATTAGTTTAAATTATTTGAGAAGCCAATTTGATTATATGGCATTCATGATTCTTACTAAAACAATTGGTTATATTCAACTTAATAAAAAAGCAGATTTTTATTTACTTGACGATATAATTAAAGAATTTAATATTTTTTACAATATAAAATGTGACAAAAATAATATTTTAGAAATATGTAAAAAACTTATTGATGAACAATTCTATAATATAATAGAATATTTAAAATCAGGTTGTTTTGATTTTGAATTAGAAATTACTAATGATATATTAAAACAAGTTAAAAATTTAATGCAACAGGATACTGATTATAAAAACATGGGAGATACATATAGTGATTATCATGATGGAAAATACTATAGGTTGTTTTTAAACTTAGGAACACAATTAGCTAGTCTTGATAATGATAGAACGGATGTTGGATTAGGTGAAACATTATATCATTCTTTTGCCAGATTTGGTTCTGAAGGTGTAGATGAATATTTTGATTACTTTAAAGTAATGTGTGAAAATAATATAGTTAATTATCAAAATCAAAATCAACAAAAAGGATTTTGTAATTGTAATCCATGCACATATTGGCTATTGTCATCAAAAAAACAATTAAAATATTTCAATTATCTTATTACAACAAAAGATATCAAAATGAATCATATTTGCGGAAATACACACGGTCCATCAGCATTTGGCATTATTACTAATGTTTTATGTGAAAAAAAATATTGGGATAGAATTAAAAATGAATTTTTGCCATTAGATGATGAATTTACAGATATGTTTTGTGAGACATTATATAATATATCTAAATCAAATTTTTCAATAGGCTTTGATATAGAAAATATTGAAAAGCTTTTAAAGATAGATTATCATAATTGTTATATAGATAATATGTTTAAATATTTAATAAGTGATGAAGCAATTAAAAAACAATATGATGATAATAAGTATCCAATATATCTAGGTGGTAGTATAGATTATTTAAATAATACTGATGTTTTGAATTCTAAATATAATAGTATAGTAAACTTAATAAAAAAAAGTTATTATGAATCTAAACAAAAGACTAAAAATTAATTACTTTTATATACTTTTATTAAAAAACATTGTATAATAAATATAGTATTTATTTAGAAGAGTATTTATAAATTATATCTTAGAGAAAATGAATTAGGTGAAATCATTTATATAATTTTTAAAGAAGACACTAAATGTTAAATAATCGTATATCTGCGTTAAAGATTAGAGTGTGTAGAAATATCTATAAATTAAGGTGGTACCGCGGGTTAACTCGTCCTTAATACATAGGTATTTTTTTGTAATTTACATATAAAGGAGGATATTATGATACAAAAACCAAAAGGAACATATGATGTTTATGGTAAGAATGGCAAAACATTATTAGAAACTGAAAATATAATTAAATCATTAATGGATAAATACAATTATGAATATGTAAGAACGCCATTATTTGAATCAAGTGATTTATTTCATAGAGGAGTAGGAGAAACTACAGATATTGTATCTAAAGAAACATATGATTTTTTAGATAGAGGAAATAGAAGTATGACTTTAAGACCAGAAGGTACTGCTGGCATTGTTAGAAGTTTTATTGAAAATAAAATGTATAGTAGTGTATTACAACCTGTAAAAACTTGGTATTATGGTCCAATGTATCGATATGAAAGACCACAATCAGGAAGATTTAGAGAATTTTATCAATTTGGTGTTGAAGTTTTTGGAACTGAATCACCAATAATGGATGCTGAAGTAATAAGTATAGCAGTAAACTTTTATAAACTTTTAGGATTAAAAGAAATAAAAGTTAATATAAATTCTTTAGGAGATACAGAATCTAGAAATAATTATAGAGAAGCATTAAAAAATTATTTTAAACCACATTTAGAATTATTATGTGATGATTGTAAGAAAAGATTTGAAAAAAATCCTCTTAGAATAATTGATTGCAAATACGATTCTAATTTAGATATAATTAAAAATGCCCCAAAAATAATAGATTATTTGAATGAAGAAAGTAAAAATCATTTTCTTCAAGTTCAAGAATATTTAGACACTTTAGAAATTGATTATATAATTAATCCGAATGTAGTTAGAGGATTAGATTATTATACTCATACAGTATTTGAAGTAGAAGCTAATGTTAAAGGATTTGGATCACAAAATGTTTTGTGTGGTGGTGGAAGATATGATAGTTTAGTTGAAACTATTGGTGGGCCAAAAACTCCTGGTGTTGGATTTGCCATGGGTATGGAAAGATTATTATCAGCTTTAGAATTAGAAAATATTGATTTAGTTGAAACAGACAATTTAGATATATATATTATCCCAATTGATGATAAATTAAAATATAGTGTATACTTAACAAACCTTTTACGTATTAATGGTTTTAATGTTGACATGGATTATTTAAATAGAAAATTAATTAGTAATTTTAAACAAGCAGATAGAATGGACGCTAAATTTGTAATAATAATTGGTGAAGAAGAAAATAATTCTAAAATAGTAACAATCAAAAACAATAAAACAAAGGAAGAATATAAAATATCAGAAGAAGAAATAATAGATTTCTTTGATAAGTTTATTAAGGAGTAATAAAATGAAAAAAATATATATAAATGAACTGGATAATTATTTTGATAAAGAAATAGAATTACAAGCTTTTATAGATAATATTAGAGATTTACAATGGGTGCAATTTGTTATTTTAAGAGATTCAACAGGTAAAATTCAAATGACTATAGAAAAAGAAAATAATGAAGAAATGGTTAAAATAATTAGTGAAGCTACAATAGAAAGTACAATAAAAATTACTGGTAAAATAATAAAAAATGAAAAAGTAAAATTAGGTGGAAAAGAAATTATACCTTCAAAAATAGAAATAACATCAGTTTCATTATCAGATTTACCAATAAACTTTAAAGATAAAGAATCATCTCTTAGAGAAACAAGATTAGATTGGCGTTTTTTAGATTTAAGAAGAGAAGATAATAATTTATTGTTTAAATGCCAAACTTATATTGAAAAAATGATGAGAGAATATTGGACAAATAATGACTTTATAGAAATTCATACTCCAAAAATAAGTGCTTCAAGTGCTGAAAGTGGTTCAGAAATGTTTAAACTTGATTATTTTGGTCAAGCAGCATGTTTATCACAATCACCACAATTTTATAAACAAATGGTAATGGCTTCTGGATTTGATAATGTATTTGAAATAGGTCCAGTATTCCGTGCTGAAAATTCACATACTTCATATCATGCTACTGAAATAGAAATGATAGATTCAGAAATTTCTTGGATAAATTCAGTTGAAGATGTTATGGATTCTGAAGAAGAATGGATAAGATATTTTATGACTAATTTAAAAGAAAAATATGGAAACTTAATTAAAGAGACATTTAATGTTGAGGTAAGTGATACAACAAATAAATTCCCACGTATTAATTTTTATGAAGCAAAAAAAATACTTAAAGAAGAATTTAATCATATTGCAGAAAATTCAGAAGATTTTGAAAGAAAAGAAGAAGAACTAATGTGCGAATATGTTAAGAAAAAATATAATAGTGATTTTGTTTTTATTACTAATTTTCCATATAGTGCTAGATCATTTTATGTTATGAAAGATGAATCTGGAGTAACACAAACATATGATTTATTATTTAAAGGAATAGAAATAACTAGTGGTGCACAAAGAGAACATCGCCATGATATTTTAGTAAAACAAATTATAGAAAAAGGAATAAATCCAAAAGATTTAGAATTCTATACAGACTTCTTTAAATATGGATGTCCTCCTCATGGTGGATATGGAGTAGGTATGGGTAGAATCATGATGAAAATATTTGAAATAGATAATATACGTGAAGCTACATTAATATATAGAGGACCTACTAGAATTAATCCTTAAAAGCAATAAATTTGCTTTTTTTTGTATATTTTATCTATTTTTTTGATATAATTAAACTAGGTGATAATATGGATATGAATGTAATAATTAAAATGATAATTTTTGGAGAAGAAAGTTTAGGTAAAATCGATGAAACTTTAGGCCCAGATTATGATGAACAAAAAGATAGATTCAACAAATTAATAAAAATGTTTATTAAACCAATTAAAAACAATTTTGATTTAAAAAAAATTACAAAAGAAAATGTTAATATTTCTGTAGATAACTTTTTAGGATATTTAAAAACTGGCGATTTAGCGACAAGATACATATTTGGAGAAGACATTCCTCTAAATGATTTACAAAATGAAATAAATAAAAATTATATTAATTTATTAGAAACAAGAAACTTTAATGATTACGAAGATGTTTTTGCTGAAATAGGTGATTCACAAAAATCAATAGAAATAAATGACTTTAAGTTAGGAACATACAAGGAGTTTCCGGAGTTATTAGAAAAGGATTTAATAAATGGTTATATATCAGAAGATGTGTATAACAAATATAAGGAATTATTAAATAAATCTAATTCTTCAGAAATTAGTAAAACAATGACTCTAGCAAAAGCTGGAATGGGTAGAGCTGTAGAAAATATGGGTAAAGAAGTTAATTTAGGTTTTATTGAGCCTATTCTATTATCTTTAGTAGTAAGCGCAGTTGGATTATTATATGTAGGTTATCTTTATTTAGTAATATAAAAGTAGGCAACTACTTTTTAATTGCAAAAACTATATATTTATAGTATAATTTAGTAGTTATTGAAAGGGTGTATAATATGCTTGAAAGATTAAAAAACATAGAAAACAGATATAACGATTTAAATGATGAATTAATTAAACCAGAAGTTATATCAAATTTAAAAGAAACATTAAAATTAACACGCGAGCAATCAAGTTTAAAAGAAGCTTATAATGCTTATCAAAAATATAAAGAAATTATTAAAGGTATAACAGATTCAAAAGAAATGCTAAAAGATCCTGAAATTGGAGAAATGGCAAAAGAAGAATTAGATAAATATGAAGCAGAAAAAAAATTACTAGAAGAAGAATTAGAAATTATTTTGTTGCCAAAAGATCCAAACGATTTAAAAAACGTTATAGTTGAAATTAGAGGAGCTGCTGGTGGAGATGAAGGTAATATTTTTGCTGGTGACTTATTTGAAATGTATAAAAAATTTGCAGAAAAAGAAGCTTGGAGATTAGAAATATTAGAAGAAGACAAATCTGCTTCTGGAGGATTTGCCTTAATTAGTTTTATAATTAAAGGTGAAAAAGTTTTTTCAAAACTAAAATATGAATCAGGAGCTCATAGAGTTCAAAGAGTGCCTGTAACTGAAACACAAGGAAGAGTACATACTTCAACAGCAACAGTACTTGTTATGCCTGAAGCAGAAGAAGTTGATTACAGTCTTGATATGAGTGAGGTTAGAGTAGACGTTACAAGAAGTAGTGGCTGTGGTGGTCAAGGTGTAAATACAACAGATTCAGCTGTTAGACTAACACATATTCCTACTGGCTTAGTAGTATATTCTCAATCAGAAAGATCACAAATAAAAAATAAAGAAAATGCTATTAAAGTTTTAGCGACTAGATTATTTGATTATTATCAAAATCAAGAACAAGAAAAAATGGGTGTTGAAAGAAGAAGCAAAATAGGTACAGGCGATAGATCAGAAAAAATTAGAACATATAATTATCCTCAAAATAGAGTAACAGATCATAGAATAGGTTTTACTTTAAATAATTTAGATAGAATAATGCAAGGCGAACTTGATAAAATAATTGAAGCTTTGATAGCTGAAGATCAGGCTAGAAAACTTAGAGGTGAATAATGAAAAAATATTTTATAATAACTATTATATTAAACATAATATTAGGGTTTTTAGCTTTTTATGGATTTATTAATTATTTAATAATGAGCGCTAGCAAATCATTTTCTCCAACAATAGATTTAATTGTTTTACTAAGTGCTGTTATAATTGATGTAGTTATAAATTATATAATATTTAAAATATTAAAGAGAAAAAACAGTATTATATTTGTATTAATACCTAGTTGTGTTTTTATGTTAGTTACAGGTATAATATTCTTTTTCATAAAGTAGGTATTTATGACAATTGAAGAATTAATTATTTATGGCAAAAAATATATTCAGTCAGATTATGTAAAAATGTTATTAGCTAATTTATTAAATCTTAATTCTTTAGAACTTCTAAATCATTTAGATGAAAAAGTATCAGAAGATATAATAGATAAATATAAAAAACAAGTAGATGATATAAAAAAAAATCAACCAATTCAATATGTAATTGGTAATGTAGATTTCTATGGTTATATAATAGATGTAAATGATAAAGTATTAATTCCAAGATTTGAAACAGAATTATTAGTTGAGAAAACAATAAATTATGTAAATAAATATTTTAACAATAAAATTGATATCGCAGATATTGGAACGGGTAGTGGATGTATTTCTATAGCTTTAAAAAATAATTTAAATTGTAATATTGATGCTATAGATATATCAAAAGATGCTTTATTAGTAGCTCAAAAAAATATAGAAAAATATAATTTAAATATTAATTTACTAGAAGGTAATATTTTAGAACCATTAAATAAAAAATACGATTTAATTATAAGTAATCCTCCTTATATAGCATATGACGAAGAGATTATGGATATAGTAAAAAACAATGAACCAAAAAGCGCTTTATATGCTGATGATAAGGGATTATATTTTTATAAAGAAATAATTAAAAATAGTATAAATTATTTAAAAGAAAAAAGTATAATTTCTTTTGAAATTGGTAGTGCTCAAGGAATAGCTATAAAAGAATATGCAAAAAGTTATTATCCTAATGCTATAATAAATATTGAAAAAGATTTACAAAATTTTGATAGATTTGTTTTTATAATTAATGAATAAAATTTATAAATAGTTCAAACTTTTAGCAAATAAATTATATTTGCTTTTTATTTTGTTAAAAATAAGTTATAATAATAAATGGTGAATGCCTATGAAAAATATTAATATTAAAAAAATAGAAGAAATTTCTGCTTTAAAAAATGAGCCATTATGGATGACTAATTTTAGGTTAGATTCATATAATAAATTTGAAAATTTAAAAAATCCAAAATTTGGTCCTATGCTTGATATTAATTTTGATATAATTAATTATTATAAAAACAATTTTACTTTAAAAGATAACTGGAATAATGTAGATAAAAAAGTAAAAGATGTTTTTGATAAAGTAGGATTAATAGATGCTGAAAAAAAGTATTTAGATGGTGTTGGTGCTCAGTTTGATAGTGAAGTAATATATCACAATATGATAAAAGAATTAAGTGATAAAAAGGTTATATTTTGTGATACAGATACAGCTTTAAAAAAATACCCAAAAATATTTGAACAATATTTTAATGATTTAGTTAAGTTTGATGAAAATAAATATACAGCATTAAACGGTGCAGTATGGAGTGGTGGTACATTTATTTACATTCCACCCAATACAAAAATAGAAAGACCATTACAAAGTTATTTTAGAATAAATAGTAAAAATATGGGTCAATTTGAAAGAACTATAATAATTGTTGATGAAAATTCAGAACTTCATTATATGGAAGGATGTACTGCTCCTACATATTCATCTGACTCCCTACATGCAGCAGTAGTAGAAATTTATGTAAAAAAAGGCGCAAAATGTAGATATACAACAATTCAAAATTGGTCAACAGATGTTTACAATTTAGTTACTAAAAGAGCAATAGTTGAAGAAAATGGATTAATGGAATGGATTGATGGAAATATTGGCTCTAAAACTAATATGAAATATCCTACATGTATTTTAAATGGAAATAAGGCAAAGGGTAATTGTATTTCAATAGCTATTGCATCTAAAAATCAAATTCAAGATGCTGGAGCAAAAATGATACATTTAGCCCCAAATACTGAAAGTAATATTATTAGTAAGTCAGTAGCTGTTAATGGTGGTAATGCTACTTATAGGGGATTAGTTAAAATAAGTAAGAATGCCATAAATTCAAAGTCAATTGTAAAATGCGATACAATTATTTTAGATAATAAATCAAAGTCAGATACAATACCTTCTAATATAGTTGATAATAATAGTTCTTATATAAATCATGAGGCTTCTGTATCTAAAATAGATAAAGAAAAATTGTTTTATTTAATGAGTAGAGGTATAAATGAAGAAAAAGCAAAAGAATTAATTATAATGGGATTTATAGATAGATTTAGAGAAGAACTACCTATGGAATATGCAATAGAATTAAATAATTTATTAAAAAATTATTTTTAGCAGATTTTATATTTAATATAAAAAAAATAATAAAATAATTAATATCCGTTTAATTAATTTTAAAAATTAGTTAAAAAAAGCTTTAAAAAAAAGGGAATTTGTCATTTGAATTCTTTTTTTTTATTGTGTATAGTGTTATTTGAAAGGAGGGTAAAGATGCTTAATCAAACTGTTATAGTTGGAAGATTAGTTAGAGATCCAGAATTGCATGAAACAGAAAATGGTAATAAAGTAACAAGTATTACTTTAGCTGTTCCAAGAAGTTATAAAAATTCTGATGGCGAGTATGATACAGATTTTATTTCTTGTGTTCTTTGGAAAGGAATTGCAGAAAATGCTGTTGAATACTGTCATAAAGGTGATTTGCTAGGAATAAAAGGTAGAATTCAATCTAGAAATATAGATATAGATGAAGATACAAAAAAACAAATAGTAGAAGTAATTGCTGAAAAAGTAACTTATTTATCAAGTAAGAAAAAAGCAGATGAATAATCTGCTTTTCTATAAAATATTTTATAATTGCTTTTATCAATTATTTTAAAAGTAATTTATTTTAAGATTTTAAAAAAAATATTCTATATATGATATAATCTTATTAAGATAAAAAGAAACAATTATATATAATATTCATAAAAATTTTTATAAATTGTAGGGAGTGTTAAAAATGACAATTTTGCCGGTAGACGAAGAGATGACAGATAGCAAGCTATTAAACGATATTATTAAAATAGAAAAAGCTTATATGATATATGGTAATATTGTCAGAAAAAAGCTACCGTATAAATTTAAGTATTTAGATGATTGGCAGCTTAAAAAATCAAAAAAATTATTAGAAGAAGCTAATACGCTTGAATATAATTTGTGCGAAAAAAATATTACAAAAATCATTCCGAACTATAAAAAATTTAAAAGAGGGACATTAATACAAGCTGATTTCGGTGTTGGCTTGGGTTGTGAAATGTCACAAGTTCATTTTGCAATTGTATTAAATAATTATGATAATCTCAAAAACAATGTATTGACAGTAGTCCCTTTAACATCACAAAGCGGAAAATACAATTTAGATTTAGGATCTTTAGTTATTGATGAATTAGTAAAAAAAATAGAATCAGAAAAGAGTTCTTGCTTTTCTCCTAATAAAAAATCAGTGATAGATGAGGTAAAACTTAATAAATTAGTGGTATTAATAAATTATTATAAATCAAAAGTTAAAAGAACGTACGCGTGTTGCAGTTTAGTAACAACTATTTCAAAAACGCGAATAATTAAACCTATTAATGAGTATGATATAATTGGAAATGCTATTTGCTCAAACGAAGTCATGGATAAAATAGACATAGAAACTATTAATAGATTTATATCTAAAAAAAGTTGACAGCTATAAATAAATAGTGTATATTGATATAAACAAAGACCTTTACGGTCCATTTGTTAATCAAAGACCTTTACGGTCCAAGGATATTTCTATATGAAATATCCTATTTTTTTACTATTTTTGTTATGTTAAAAAAGAAATAGGAATAAAAGAAAGAATACAATCTAGAAATATAGATATAGATGAAGATATAAAAAAAAATAGTAGAAGTAATTGCTGAACAAACTAAAATTAAAAAGCTAAAAAGGGTTGGATTTCAAACCAAACTTTTTTTAGAAAAGGTTAATACAAATTGATAATAATTTTTATTGCAATACAAACAAATGTTTGATATAATTAATTAGGTGATAAATATGAAAATAGAAAAAATAAAGAAAACAAAAACAGGCAAATATATATTAGAGTTAGATAATAAAGAACAAATAAAAACATATGATGAAGTAATATTAAATAACAATTTACTATTTAATAAAGAGATTGATATAGATTTATTAAATAAATTAAATTTAGAGAATAATTATTATGATATATATAATAAAGTAATAAAATACATATCAATAAAAATGAGAAGTGAATTAGAAATAAATAAATATTTAGATAAATTTGAAACAGATAAAAAAGATAAAATAATTGATGATTTAAAAAGAATGAATTTAATAAATGATAAAGCATTTACTAAAGCATATATTACAGATAAAATTAATTTGAGTTTAGTAGGACCTTATAAAATAAAAAGAGAATTGTTAAATCATAATATTGAAGAAGATATAATAGATAATGAATTGAATAATTATGAAAATAATATTTTTTACAATAAAATAGATAAGCTTATAAATAAAAAAATCAGATTAAATAAAAATAAATCAATAAATAATTTAAAACAAAAAATTATAAGTGAATTATTAGAAAATGGATATGACAAAACAATGATTATAGAAATACTAAATAATTATAATATAAATGATGATAATGCAATAAAAAAAGAATATGACATCTTATATAAAAAACTATCTAAAAAGTATAAAGATAACGAATTAAAATACCAAATTAAAAACAAATTATATTCAAAAGGATTTAATTTAGAGAGTATAAATCAAGTGATAGAATAATCACTTTTTTAATTGCAAAAAAAAGGAATAGTTTTATCTATTCACTTATTAATTTATCATATCCTTTTTTTACAACAGAATCTTTTATAACTAAGTTATATGATTTTCTTATATTTACTAAAGTAGTTTTACTTAAAGTTGTATCACTTTCTAATTTTTCACTAATAATTGCATCAATTATTGTTTCTTTAGAATCTTTTAGTGAAGGCTTTTTAGTAGAACTAATTTTTAAAATAACATGATATCCATATTCTGATTTAACTGGTTCAGTTGTATATTCATTATCTTTTAATTTTGTAGTTGCACTAAAGAATGATTCATCCATATCACCATATGTGAAATTTTCAACTAATCCTTCTTCTTCTTTTGAGCCATCATCTTCTGAGTATGTACTAACTAATGTAGCCCAATCTTCACCATTTTGTAATTTTGTGATTACTTCTTGAGCAGTAACTTTAGCAGCTTCTTCAGCAGCTGTAGTTTGTTCATCAGTCATATCATCAGTAGTATCTGGTTTAATTAAAATATGTTTAACTGTATAATTACCATAAATTTTATCATTATAATAAGTATTTATTTCTTCATCAGTTATATCTTTTTCAAGATATTTTTTAACAACATATTCTGATTTAACATTTTCAAGATATTCATTTAATAAATCTTCTTCAGCTGTATAACCATATTGGGCTAATACATCTTCCCATTCATATCCAGATGATTCATATTGACTTTTAATGCTATCAATATATTCTTGGGCATCTTCTTTGGCAGCAACAATGTCTTCATCAGTTAATTCTTTTTCATTAATATATTTATCAACTAAACTAACTAAAGTAGCTGATCCATATTCTCCTTTTAAAGAATCAAATAAATCTTCTGCTGTATAAGTTTTCCCATCAATTGATGCAATAACTTCTTTACCATTTTCTAATTGAACTTTATGTCCTACAAATAGTAATACAATATTTGCTATTAATAATAGACCTACAACACCAATTATAATAGTCATCTTATTAAGCTCAAAAAGTTTTTTGAAATTAACTTTTTTCCCTTTAGAAATTTTTTTAACTTCTTCCTTTGTCTCAACAATAGGAGTAACTATAATTTCTTTTGCTACTTTTTTAGTTGGAGACTTTTTAGTTTCTACTGTTACTTTTTTAACAGGTTTTTTTTCTACTACTTTTTTAGTAGAATTACTTTTCTTTAACGTACTATTTTTATTAGCCATTTTATTTCCTCCTTGTACACTATATATATTACCAAATAATTGTGAAAATTACAAGGAATTTAACAATTATTTGCTTATAATACGTATTATATAGGGTATTTTTTCTTTAATAACATTAAATTTGCTAAACGTTTATATATTTATATAATTCTTTATTAATTCCTTTTTTTTAAAAGGTAAAATATTGCTTTTCCTTTTTTACTATAAAATTTATAAAAATGCTTGTAAAAACAAATAAAATATTATATAATTTAATAGTCGTATTGACAAATGGGCCTATAGCTCAGCTGGTTAGAGCGCACGCCTGATAAGCGTGAGGTCGATGGTTCAAGTCCATTTAGGCCCACCATATTAAAATATTGCCCTTATATATAAGGGTTTTAATTTTTTTCTTTTTTGTAAAAAGTTATAATTATTTGACAAAAAAAGAATTAGTGTTATAATATTTTTACTTTAAAAAGAGGGAGATAAAAATGAATATATCAGATTTAAAAAATATCAGTTTGTGTGAAAAATTAGCTAATTATGTTGAAGAACAGTGTTTTCTTTTTGATATTGAATTTAATTGTCAATATTGTGAATATTTGTTTTTAGCTTTATCTGATATGTTTAGTCAAAAAGGAAAGACTGAATTATTCGAAAGTGAAATAAAAGAATATATTACATATTGTATTAGAGATTCAATTAGTAAAGATTATAATGATTATTATTTATTTTTAAATAATTTAAGTATGCTGAAAAATTTTAGTAAAAAAGATTTAGAAAAAGTAAAAGAAAATATTAATATAAGTATTACAAATGAAATAATAACTATGCAAAAAATGAAGACAAAAGACTTTGCAAACGTTAGTTAAAGCTTGACATGTACTAAGTTTTAATCTATACTTATAATATAAAAGCAGGGAAAGAGAAAAGTAAAAATATCAATTTTAAAAAGCGAGTTAGATATGGTGTAAGCTAACATAATATATATTTTGAAAAAACACTCTAGAGCTATTTATACGAATAAAGTAGTATAAATCGGAAGGTAAACCGTTATCAGATTACTAAGTTTAAGAAACTATAAAGAGATCACAACAGTGATAATTAGGGTGGCACCGCGGATATTTCCGTCCCTTGATTATTACTGTTTTTTGTATATTAAAGGAGGATTATAATGGAAAAATTTACTAAAGAAGTGGTTAATGATTATGCAGATAAATTATTAATAGGGTTAACAGAAGAAGAAAACGAAATGGTTTTAGATGAATTCGAAATAATTGATAAAACAATAGATGTAATTAATAATATTAAGAATATAGAAAATGTTGAACCAATGACACATTGTTTAGATAATTTTATTTATGAATTAAGAGATGATGAATTAGAAGAATCTATAGAATTAGAAAAACTATTAAGAAACTGTGGAGATTATGTTAATGATGAAATAAGAGTTCCAAAGGTGGTAGAATAATGAATTATATGGAAAAAAGTATTGAAGAAATACATAAAGCTTTATTAGAAAAACAAGTAACATCAAAAGAATTAATAAAGGAATCATTAGAAAAATCTCATAAATTACAAAATGATTGTAATGCCTTTGTTACTATTTTAGATGATGCTAAAGAAACAAATGTAACAGATAATTTTTTATCAGGAATTCCATATGGTATAAAAGACAATTATTCAACTAAGGATATTTTATCAACAGGATCATCAAACACTTTAAAAGAGTATATACCTTTTTTTACAGCAACAGCTATTGAAAAATTAAATGAAGTTGGCGCTATTCCAATAAATAAAACAGTAATGGATGAATTTGGTATGGGTGGTACTGGAACAACGGGCCATACTGGGATTGTAAGAAATCCTTGGGATAAAACTCGTATGTGCGCTGGATCATCAGCAGGTTCTGCTTGCGCTGTAGCTAGTGGGGTATATCCATATGCAACAGGCTCAGATACTGGTGATTCAATTAGAAAGCCAGCAGCTTACTGTGGAGTTGTAGGATATAAACCAACTTATGGAATGATATCTAGATATGGTTTGTTTCCATTTGCTAGTTCACTTGATCATTGTGGTGTATTAACTAGAAATGTTAAAGATGCAGCAATAGTAGTAGATAATATGAAAGGTATCGATAAAAATGATATGACTAGTTGGGATTCTAGTAATATAAATCTTACAGAATCACTTACTTTAAATGTTAAAGGTAAAAAATTATGTTATATAAAAGAAATATGTGATATTAATTTATATCCAAATGCAAATGAAGAATTAATAGAACATTTAAATAATTTTGAAAAAGCAATAGATAAATGTAAAGAGCTTGGTATGGAAATAAAAGAGGTAAGCATTGATAAAAACTTATTAAATGCTATAGCATCAACATATGTTGTAATATCATGTGCTGAAGCTACTTCAAATATGTCTAATTTAACAGGCATAGTATTTGGAACAAGAGGAGAAGGTAGTAGTTATATAGAAATGATGAAAGATTATAGAACAAAAGGTTTTTCTTCATTAATTAAAAGAAGATTTGTAATTGGATCTTATGTACTACAAGCTGAAAACAAAGATAGGTATTTTCATAATGCTCAAAAAGTTAGAAGAATGTTAGTAGATGAATGGAAAAAATTATTTGAAGAATATGATGCAGTAATATTGCCAGTAGGTAGTGGACCAGCAAAATCATTAGAAAAAAATGATGACACATTAGATGAATTTACAACAGTTTTGGAAGAACATTTACAAGTAGGCAACTTTGGAGGTTTTCCATCTATTACAATTCCTGATGGTTTTATAAATAATCTTCCAGTTGGATTAAATATAACTGGTAATTGTTATGATGATGCTAATGTATTAAATATTGCTTATGCATTAGAAAGTAAAATGAATTACAAAAACCAAATAGCAAGGGAGAGAAGAAATGGATAAATATAAAGTACTTATTGGTCTTGAAATGCATTGTGAAATAAGCAAAACTAATACTAAGGTATTTTCAAGTGCTAAAAACTCTTATAGCGATATGCCAAATAGTAATATTAGACCAGTAGATATGGCTTTCCCTGGTACACTTCCATCAATTAATAAAAAAGCATTAGAAAAAGCTTTGATGGCTAGTATTATTTTAAATTGTAAACAACCAGATTATATTTATTTTGAAAGAAAAAATTATTATTATCCTGATTTACCAAAAGGTTATCAAATTACTCAAGAAACAAAACCAGCTCCAGTTGGTATTTATGGAGAGTTAAAATATGATGTAAATGGGGAATTTAAAATTGCTAAAATAAATAATATTCATTTAGAAGAAGATGCTGCTAGTACTGACCATTATTCTAAATATTCAACAATTGATTATAATAGAGCAGGTGTTCCATTATTAGAATTAGTTACAGAACCATGTTTTAATTCAGCGGATGAAGCAGTAGCTTTTTTAGAAACTATGAGAAATATATACCAATATGCAAATATAAGTGAAGCAGATAGTAAAAAAGGACAAATAAGATGTGATGTAAATGTTTCAATAATGGATAAAAATTTAGATGAAAAAGATCCTAAAAATTGGGGAACAAAAGTAGAAATTAAAAATGTTAATTCATTTAGTGGAGTTAGAGATACAATTAATTATGAAATAAAAAGACAAATTGAAGCTAAAGAAAATGGTAATTATGGATATATTGAACAACAAACTAGACGTTGGGATGAAGAATCTGGTACTACTATATATATGCGTAGTAAAGCTGATGCTATTGATTATAAGTATTTTGTTGAACCAAATATTCCAAGATTTAAATTAAGTAAAGAATGGTTGGAAGAAATAAAAGAAAAAATACCAGTTTTAGCTAATGCTAGAAAAGATATTTATATGAATAATTATGGATTATCTAATTATGATGCAACTATATTAGTAAAAGAAAAAAGCATATCAGATTATTATGAAGAAACTATTTTATTAGGAGCAGACCCCAAGCTAACATCAAATTGGATTACAAGTATTATTTTAGGTCATTTAAACAAAATGAATGTTTCAATTAATGATATTTTTGTAAAACCAATTATGCTAAAAAATTTAATTGATTTAGTAAATAATAATAGTATATCTTCTAAACAAGCTAAAGAAGTACTTTATGAATCATTAATTGAAGATAAAAATCCAATTAGTATTATAAAAGAAAAAAATATTAAACAAATGGATATTGAAGATGAAATAATCAAAATAATTGAAAAAGTACTAGAAGAAAATCCTAGTGCTATTGATACATACAAATCAGGAAGAGATAATATTATTGATTATTTAGTTGGTCAAGTAATGAAAAAAACAAAAGGTCAAGCAAATCCTACTATAACTAGAAATAAAATGATAGAAATAATAAAAGAGAGGTAAATATGGAATTAGTAAAAATATACAATAATTCATTAGACTATATAAATAAAGAGGTAGAAATTAAAGGTTGGATTAGAAATCATAGAAAACAAAAAGATTTTGGTTTTATTGATTTTTCAGATGGAACTTGTTTTAAACATATCCAAGTTGTATATGATAAAAAATTAAGTAATTTTAATGAGATAATGTCTTTTAATAATGGCTCTAGTATAAAAATAAAAGGAGATTTCATTAAATCTTTAAATGATTTACAAGATTTTGAAATACAAGCAAGTGAAATTACATTAGAAGGTGATTGCCCAGAAGATTATCCATTACAACCTAAAAAACATTCAAGAGAATTTTTAAGAGAAATTGGATATTTAAGACCTAGAACAAATTTATTTCAAGCTGTTTTTAGAATTAGAAGTATAACAGCTCATGCTATACATACTTATTTTCAAGAACTAGGCTATGTATATTTACATGCTCCACTTATTACTGCAAGTGATTGTGAAGGAGCAGGTGAAATGTTTCAAGTCACAACTCTAGATATTGAAAATTTAAAAGGTAAACCAAATTATAAGGAAGACTTTTTTGGTAAAAAAGCATCTCTTACAGTATCAGGACAATTACAAGGTGAAATATTTGCTATGGCATTTAAAAAAATATATACTTTTGGACCAACATTTAGAGCGGAAAACTCAAACACAAAAACTCATGCAAGTGAATTTTGGATGATAGAACCTGAAATAGCTTTTTGTGATTTAAATAGTCTTATGGATGTTGAAGAGGATATGCTAAAATTTATTGTTAATTATGTTTTAAAAAATGCTAGAGAAGAAATAGAATTTTTGAATAAATTTGTTGATGATAAATTAATAGAAAGATTAAATAAATTAGTAAATAGCAAATTTACAAAAATAAAATTTGAAGAAGCTATTGATTTGTTAAAAAAATCAGCTGATATTTTTGAAAACGAACCAAAGCATAATGAAGATATTGCTAAAGAACATGAAAAATGGCTAACAAATTATTTTGATGGACCAGTATTTTTAACAGATTGGCCTAAAAATATTAAATCATTTTATATGAAACAAAATAGTGATAACAAAACTGTAGCTGCAGTTGATTTGTTAGTGCCTGGTGCGGGCGAATTAATGGGTGGTTCTCAAAGAGAAGAAAACTATGAAAAATTATTAAACAGAATGATTGAACTTAATATGAATCCAGCTGAAATGGATTGGTATTTAAATTTAAGAAAATATGGTGGATGTATTCATTCTGGATTTGGAATGGGATTTGAGAGATTACTTATATACTTAACAGGAGTTGAAAATATAAGAGATGTAATACCATTTCCAAGAACTCCAAAAACTTGTGAGTTTTAATAATTAAAAGAATTAAAATAAAATTAGATAGGAAGTAGAAATACTTTCTTTTATTTTTTATAGCTAATTTATATAAATACTAATTATTTTGTTAAATACTATTTTGTTGGTTTAATAACTAAATTTCAAACTTTTATATATTAAAAAATTTATTAAAAAAGTATTGCAAATATATTAAATATATTATATAATTAGAAAGTCTTAGTAATTAAGAAGTGCCTAATTAGCTCAGTTGGTAGAGCACTCGGCTGTTAACCGATAGGTCGTAGGTTCGAGTCCTACATTAGGCGCCATTTTGGTCGGTTGGTGAAGTGGCTTAACACACTGCCCTTTCACGGCAGCATTCATGGATTCGAATTCCATACCGATCACCAAATTATTAATTAATCAACTTATTGTTGATTTTTTTTGTAATAAAATAATTATACATTTATCAATTTTTATTGTATAATATACTTAGAGTAGGAGTTGTACTTATGCAAAAAATTAAATGTCCTCAATGTAACAGTGATATTTCAAGTACAGATACAAAATGTATTAATTGTGGTTTAGATATGTCTTCAATTAATTATATGCATAAACAAAAAGAATTAATAAAAGAGGGTAAAATAAAAGACGAATCAAAAAACAAAAAGACATTTATAATAATAATTGAACTTTTACTATTTTTAGTTATTGGAATAGTATATATAAAACTATTTATACCTAAAATATTAGAAGTAACAGAAGAAAGTTCAATCATTAGGAAAGAAAATAGATGTATAGAAGATGAAGGAACTTGGAATGATAAAACAAATAGTTGTACATATGAGTATTAAGTCTTGAAAAAATAATAAAATATGATATACTATTATTATATTTAAATACAGTGATGAAGAAATAGTAATAATAATTAAATTAAATAGAGAGTTTACATTAGGTGAAAGTAAACGTAATTTAATTTTATGAATTCACCTTCTAGTTTTATAGAAATATGACGGTAACGCGTTAAAGTTTTAAGGTAGATTTTATCTATAAATTAAGGTGGTACCACGTAATCACGTCCTTATATGGATGTGTTTTTTTTGGGAGTTGATATAATGAAAGCAGTTATGTTCATACATGGGTTATCTGCAAAAAAAGAAGATAATGAATATTTTATTAATAAAATAAGTGAATATAAAAATATACGAATTTTTTCTTTTACTTTGCCAGGACATGAAAATGATGTTGTTTCAAAAGCAACATGTAAAGATTGGTTAGATAAATCAGAAAATGAATTAAAAAAAATACTTAAACAATATAAAGAAGTTACAATTGTTGCTCATAGTATGGGAACTATTCTAGCAGTTAATTTAGCTTCTAGATATAAAGAAGTAAACAAATTAGTTTTAATATCAAGTGCTTTTGTATTTGGAAACTTAAAACAAAATAAAGAAGATTTAAAAAGAATAATTAATAAACAATTTGATAAAGAAATAGGAACAGGCTTTGAAGGAGTAATTAAAAAGCTTTTTACAGTTCCAAAATCAGTTATGCTTGAATATAAAAAATTAGCTGAAAATAATAGAGAAAATATTAAAAAAATAACCTGTCCAACTTTATTACTACATGGAGATATAGATAATGTTATAGCAGTTGAATCTAGTAAATATGTTTATGATAATTTAAAATGTAAAAAAGATTTTGTCTTAATAAAAAATGTAAGACATCAGGTTTTTAAAAGTAGTAAAAAAGAAAAAATATCAATATACATATATAATTTTATAGTATTTAATATATTATATGAATTTAATAAAAAGAAAGAAATATAGGTGATAATTATGGAAATAGAAAAAATATTAGAACAAATAAAAAAAGACATTGAAAGTGTTGAAACAATAAATAAATTAAATGAAATAAAAATTAAATATATGAGTAAAAATGGTATAATTACAGAATTAAATAATGGTATAAAAGATATAAAAAATGAAGATAAAAGAGAGTATGGAATAAAACTAAATGAAATTAAAAATTTATTTAATGCTTTATATGAAAATAAATTAAATGAAATAAATTTAGAAGAAATTAATAAAAGATTAGAAAATGAAAGTATTGATATTACTTTGCCATCTACAAATATTCCAATGGGTTCACCTAATATATTAGAAAAAATCATAGAAGAAATTGAAGAACTATTAATGTCTATGGGATATGATGTTGTTGATGGGCCAGAAATTGAAGAAGATAAATATAACTTTGAATTACTAAATTTACCAAAAGGACATCCGGCTAGAGATGCTCAAGATACTTTTTATATAAAAGATGAAGAACTTTTGCTGCGTAGCCAAACTTCTCCAGTTCAAGCACGTGTTATGTTAGAAGGAAAAGGGGAAAACCCAATTAGAATAATTTGCCCAGGTAAAACTTATAGAAGAGATGATGATGATGCTACTCATTCACATCAATTTATGCAAATAGAAGGCTTATTAATTGAAAAAGATGTAAGTTTATCAGATTTAAAAGGAACTTTTGATGTAATAGCAAAAAACCTATTTGGACAAGATTGTGAAACAAGATTTAGACCAAGTTATTATCCTTTTACAGAACCATCAGTAGAAATAGATATAAGTTGTTTTAACTGTCAAGGAAAAGGCTGTAATATTTGTAAAAACACAGGCTGGATTACAGTTGCTGGAGCAGGAATGGTTCATCCAAATGTCTTAAAAAATTGTGGTTACGATCCAAGCATATGGAAAGGCTTTGCTTTTGGGTTTGGCGCTGAAAGACTAGCAATGTTAAAATATGGAATAAATGATATTAGAACATTTTATATGACAGATTTAAGAGAAACAAAGATATTCAACAGAAAGGATGTTGATTAATATGATTAGTTTAAATTGGGTTAAAGATTATATTAATCTTGATGATGAAAATTTAAAAGAATTAGCAAATAAAATAACAAAAGCTGGTTTTAATATTGAAAAAGTTATAACAAACCATATTGATAATTTAGTTATTGGACAAATAAAAGAATGTCTTTTAGTAGAAGATAGTGACCATTTACATGTTTGTAAAGTAAATATTGGTGCTGAAAATTTACAAATAGTTTGTGGAGCACATAATGTTAGAGAAAATTTAAAAGTAATAGTGGCATTACCAGGAGCTATTTTACCAGGTAATTTTGAAATTAAAAAAGGAAAAATTAGAGGTGTAGAATCTAATGGAATGATATGTGCCTTATTTGAATTAGGCCTAGAAGAAAAAACAGACGAAAATTATAATAAAGGAATTCATGAATTAGATGATAATGCTCCAATTGGAAAAGATTTAATTGAATATTTGAATTTAGATGATACTGTTTATGAAATAGACATTCATAAACATCGTAATAATGATTGTTATTATCATATCGGCGTAGCTTATGAAATAGCTTCAATATTAAATAAAAAAGTCACACTACCAGATGCAACAATTAATCCAATAGAAGATAGTATAAATAATCATTTTAAGCTAGAAGTAGAAACTGATAAATGTTTATATTATTTAGCTAAAATGGTAACAGATGTTAAAGTAAAAGAATCACCAGAATTTATTAAAAAAAGATTATTAGCAGCAGGAATGAGACCAATTAATAATGTAGTTGATATTTCTAATTATGTTATGCTTGAATATGGAAATCCACTTCATTTTTTTGATAAAAATAAATTAGGTAATAAAATAGTTGTTAGAAATGCTAAAGAAAAAGAAACAATTGAAGCATTAGATAATAAAACTTATGAATTATCAACAAATGATATAGTAATAACTGATTCATTAAAACCTGTTTGTATTGCTGGAATAATGGGTGGTAAAAATACAGAAGTAGATAATAATACAAATACTATTTTAATAGAAAGCGCTATATTTAGTGCAAATAATATTAGAAATACTTCTTCTAAATTAAATTTAAAAAGCGAAGCATCTATTCGTTATGGAAAAGGTTTAAATTATGAATATACATTAAATGCTATAAATAGAGCTTGTTCATTATTAGAAAAATATGCAGACGCTAAGGTATTATCTGATATAGTAGTATATGATAATGTAGATAAAACTCCTAAGGTTACTAAATTTAAAGCTGAAGAAATAAATTCATTATTAGGAATAAAAATAAGCGAAGATGATATAAAAATAGAATTAGATAGATTAGATTTTTCCTATAAACAAGAAGATGATAACTTTATAGTTACTATACCAAATAGGAGATTAGATATTGATACAAATGTAAATGATATTGCAGAAGAAATAGGAAGATTATATGGCTATCATAATCTAGTTTCTACACTTCCAAAGTGTGAGATAAAAAGTGGTAAATATATAGGTAATGTTAAGTATCAAAAACTTATTTCTTCACGCCTTAGAAGTTTAGGATTAAATGAAACTAAAACATATACTTTAGTATCTTCTGAAATGGCTAAGTTGTTTAATTATGAAAATAAAGATAAAATAATTTTGCCTAATCCTATGAGTGTTGATAAATCAATAATAAGAACAAGTATATTACCATCATTAATTAATGTATATGATTATAATAAAGCTAGAAAAATTACTGATATTTTACTTTATGAAATAAGTAAAACTTATGATATAAATTATAATGAAGACATAAAAGTAGCAATTTTAATGAAAGGTAAATATATTTATAATGATTGGCAAAATAATAATAAATATATAGATTTTTATGTTATAAAAGGAATTATAGAAAACTTATTAGATTATTTAGGTTTTAAAAATAGGTATTATTTTGATAAAGATATAATAAATAATCTTCATCCTGGTGTAAGCGCTAAAATATATTTAGACAGAGAAGAAATTGGTATTATAGGTAAAGTTCATCCTGTTTTAGCAAAAGATGATATTTTTGTTGCAGAATTATCTTTAACAAAATTAGTTAAAGTTATAAAACCAATTAAATATAAAGAAGCATCAAAATATCCTGAAATTCAAAAAGATTTGGCTTTTATTGTTGATAAAGATATTTCATCTTTAGAACTTATAAATCAAATAAAAAAATCAGGAAGTAGGTTATTAACTGATATTAAAGTATTTGATGTTTATACAGGAGAAAATGTAAATGAAAATCAAAAATCTATAGCATTTTCACTAACTTTTTCAGATTCAACTCGTACTTTAAATGATGAAGAAGTAACAGAAATATTTAATAAAATAATAAGTGATGTAGAAAATAACTTAGAAGCAAAATTAAGGACAAAATAGTCCTTTTTTCATTAAATAAAAAAACCAAGTAATTTTGGTTTTATGCAGCTTTTTTATATTCATTTTCATTATTTTCTGTAACAATATAGCTATTATCTTTAATTTGTTTACGAATTGTAACTTTATTTCTACCATTTTGTTTACTTTCATATAAAGCTTCATCAGCTTGATAAAACATATTTCTTCTTTCGGATATAATGCTATTTAGATTGTGAAAATCTAAATCTTTATATTCATCAATACAATAAACTCCAAAACTCATTGTAATATTATTTATTGTTGCATCGTTTGAAACAATACAAATATCATTTATTTGTCTTCTTAATCTCTCTAGTATTCTAGAAATATTACTAGAAATATTGTTTTTAACTATTAATACGAATTCATCTCCGCCAAATCTACCTACAGAACAATTACATGTAGCATAATCTTTTAACACATCTGATATTCTTTCTAGTATTTGATCTCCGGCTAAATGTCCATATGTATCATTGATGTTTTTAAATTTATCAATATCACATACTATAATTGCTAAAGATTCAATATTTTTTTCTCTGTTTAATATATATTTATCTAAAACTGTCATGATTGCATCTTTATTAAGTAGGCTAGTTGTATCATCAAATTTAGATTTTTCTTCTATTTTTTTAAATTTGTTATTATTTTCAATTAAGTCAAATATAAATTCTTTATCATCATGACAAATAATAGATGATTTTTTTACATAATGATTTCCTGTATCAGCATCATAAAATTCTCTTCCGCAGATTTTAAATTTCATTAGTCTTTCAACATCTTTTATTGTTTCTAGATCTTTTGGGAAAATAATATTTCCTTCTTTATCACGAACTATTATATATTTATCGGAAACTCTGAGGTTTTCATTAATTACTTTTAATATTTCACTGTCGCTCATAAGTAATCCTCCTTATCAATATTATCTATTATCATTATAATACATATTTGTGAAATTTTTGTATGATTTTTCTTCAAAACTTAAATTTATTTTTTTAATTTCGAAGTTGCTATCTTTTTCTTTTATTAATTTATTTATAATATAAACTAATAAATCTGGATTTCTAACTAATAGTGGGCCGATTAAATAACTTCCATAAAAATTATTATACGTATAACCTTCATGCTTATCTAATGAACAATTACTGGTTTTAATAACATCAAACAAATTATTTTCTTTAATATTATTAATATTACTTCCTTGGTTTTGAAAACCAATAATATTATTCTTAATAAAATTAGTTCTAAATAAAACCTCATTTACAATTCTGATATCAGTTTTTTTGCTTGTATAATCAAAAATACCTAGGGCTTTATCCTTGCCTACCATTTTACCAAATAACTCTATAGAATTACCAGTACTTATTACAAATTTTTTCATTTTTATGAAATTTTTTACTTCTTCTTTATATTTAATGAAGTGGGGTAATATTAATTTTAAGTTATTTTCAGTTCCACAACCTATATATATTAAATCTACATTTTCTAAATTTATTTCATCATCTATACTTATTAATTTTATATTAACTTTTATATTTTGTTTTTCCAAATAGCTTTTAATAGCTTTTATATTTCCAGATTCACCATATAAATTTAATATATCATAATATAAATGTATTATATTAATTGTCATCTATAACACTTCCTATCAATTTATTAAAAGGTTTAATATAATCAAAATTTAGTATAGCATATATATTACCTTTAGTATTTTTATCAATATATGTAATTGTTTCATTTAATGTTTCAAATGTTATTATTTTGTCTGAAGTGATATCTGCTAATTTTAATCTAGTAGCGATATCATATCTATTTATACCTACACATATTATTTTATTTATATTATGTTTATTTAATATTTCAAAATCAATATCATATAACCAAGATATATCATTAAAGTTATATCTTCTGCTTATTTCTTTCCAGCCAATAATTATTGTTTTTTCATCTTTAAATCTATTTATATATAATAATGATTGATTGAAAGTGGAATTATTTTCGTTTTTATTATTTAAAACTGTAATTTTTCTATCTTTATAATCATATGTATTATATATTTTTTTATCTTTTTTCATTTCATTAATTGAATAAATAATTTTGTTTTCATTTAATTTATAAATATCTGCAACAGTATATGCAGCAAGGGTATTATAAATTGAGAATAAAATATTATAACCCATATCAATTTTGTTTTTATTATTTATTTCAATTGAATTATTTTCGTAATCAATATTTGTTACTTTGTAGTTAATGTCAGGCCTTTTAAAATCACATTTAGAACAAAAATAATCACCATTATTTTCAAAATTATAATAATTATATTTTAATTTATTATTACATATTGGACAATAGTTTATATTTAAATTCATAAATATATTTTCTTTATAGGAATATTTGTTTTTTTCTATTCCATAATAAATAGCATCTTTATTAAATTTTCTTAAATATGGATCATCACCATTTAAAACTAATAATGTATCTTTATTTATTGATTTTTTTATCTCTTCAAAAACTAAATCAAAATGTCCTTGTCTAGGTGGCTGATCTCTACATATATTTGTTACAACTAATATGTTTGGGTTTATATCTTTAAAAATATATTTTGTATATCTTTCATCTACTTCCATTACAAGCACATCTGTTTTTAATTTGCCTGTTAGTGTTAAATCATTAATAAGTGCTGTAGTTATTCCTTCTGTTAAATTAGATTCTTTATTATATGTTACTTTAAAATTTTGGTCTTTAAATATTTTTACAAGTAATTTTGTAGTAGAACCTTTACCACTACTACCAGTGACAGCTATTATTATTTTAGGTAGTTTTAATTTTTTTAACAAATTTTTATCTATTTTAAGGGCAAAATAACCAGGTAATACACTACCTCTATGTAAAATTTTCCCAAAAAAAATTATTATTTTTCCTATGATGATACTTATTGTTTTCATTTACTTCACCTTATTAAAATTATATCATATTTAGTTATTTTTTAAAATTAAAATAGATTAAATATTTTTTTTAATTACTAGTTTTTGTTTTAGAAGGGTGATATAATATCTTTATGGCCCGTTGGTGAAGTGGTTAACACGTTGCCCTCTCAAGGCAATATTCATGAGTTCGAAACTCATACGGGTCACCACTTAAGTTTTGTAATCAACGTAATGTTGATTTTATATTGCCGGATTAGTTTAATGGTAGAACAAGTCATTCGTAATGATTAGATGTAAGTTCGATTCTTTCATTCGGCACCATATTGATAATTGAACTAGCTAGAAATAGTTAGTTTTTTTTGTACTAGGAAGAAATATAATATATTAGAACTTGCAATGGAATTCAACTAGAATGATTAAATGAAGAAGTTTTCAAATATTTTGATGGAACATATAAAAAAGGAATTAAATTCTTATAGGTAATGAAAAATATAAAAAATATAAAAAATATAAAAAAAATTAATGAAAATAAAAATGATTACAAATTATAATCATTTTTATTTTTTTGTAATAATTTCAATTAGTTTTTTTGTACTAAAGTTTGGCAAATGATTTTTTGATAATGCAATTCCTATATATCTACTAGGTATTTTTTCTTTAATGTTAAGTTCAAATAATTCTTTATTTTTTATTTCATTTTTAATATACTCTTTAGTAGCATATCCAATGCCTAAACCAATTTTTGAAAATTCGACAACTAATGAATAACTTGCTAATTCAATATTGGGTTTTAGAATAATACTATTTTCTATTGCAATATTATCTAGAAATTCTCTAGTATTGGAACCTTTTGTCTGTAATATTAATGGGTAATTATTTAAATCTTTTATTGATAATTCTTTGTCAACTAATTCTTTATAATTATTATTTACCACAAAACAACCATTTATTTTTTTACACTTAATTATATCTATATCATTACCATAACTTTTGTCATTTAAATTTAATACTATAATATCAATTAATCCGTTTTTTAATTTTGGTAGTAAATCTGATGTTACATCAGTTATAATCTGTATGTTGATTTTAGGATATAGTGCATGAAATTTAGCTAAATATTGAAGCAAAAATTCTTTTGTTAAAGTTACACTAATTCCTATTCTTATACAACCTGTCTCAAGATTAATAAGATCAGTAAATTTATTTTCAGCATTTTTTATATATTCAATAGCATGTTTAATATAATTATAAAATTCTTTTCCTTCTTCTGTCAGAATAACGCCTCTTTTAGTTCTTATAAATAATTTACCACCTAATTGTTCCTCAAGATTTTTAATTGATTTACTAATAGCTGGTTGGGATATGTTTAATTCCTTACTTGCTTTAGTAATATTACAGTGATTAGCAACAGTATAGAAAACTCTATACAATTCAAAATTTATATTCATAATAACCTCCAATTATGATAGACATAGAAAATATGTATTTTAATTATATCAATAAAGATTATATAATACAAGTAGATAGGAGAAATACAAATATTATAGACAATTACGACAAAATATAGTGTAGTAAAAATATGTTTTTAAATCAAATAATTAAGCAAAGAAGTAAAGAAGTTTTAGAAGAAAGCAAAAGGCATAAACTTAGGAGGAATTAATTATGAATGAGATCAAAAAAAAGGAAATCGAAAAAATAGAAAATAAAGTGATTAGATTATATAAAAATAGTGAAAAAGTAATTGATATGCACACCCATACTAATTATTCAGATGGCAATTTATCCCCACAAGAATTAATAGAATTGGCTATAGAAAAAAGAATTAGTACATTAGCTATTACAGATCACGATACAATTGAAGGAATAAAACAAGTTGACAGAACAGATTCTTTAATTGTAGATAGTGGAATTAAGATTATTAATGGTATTGAATTGTCAGCAAAATCATTAAAAGGAAGAATGCATATCCTTGGATATGATATTGATTTAAATAATGTATCATTAAATAAAAAAATGAGTGAGTTAAGAGATAATAGTATAAATTTAGTTTTATCTATTATGGAACAAATTAAAAGAGACTATGGAATTATATTTGGATATAATGATATAAGAAATCTTATAAATGAAAATCATAATTTAGCTCGACCAGATTTAGCAAAATTGTGTGTTAAAAATGGTTATGCCTTAACCATTCAAGATGCATTCAATAAATTCCTAATAGATGCTTATAATAAAACTAGACAAATTAATAATAGACTTGGGTATCAAGAATGCTTACAGTTGATTTTAAATAGTGGCGGTATTCCAGTTTTAGGACATCCAAAATCTTTAGAATTAACAGAAAAAGAGTTTCTGATATTATTAAATGATATGATTAGTTGTGGACTAAAAGGTATTGAAGTATATCATCCAAGTCACACAAAAGAAGAAATGCAATATTATTTAGAAATAGCCAATAAATACAATTTATTAATAAGTGGTGGAAGCGATTATCATGGTAAAACTGTAAAACCTGATATTGAATTAGGAAGTGGAAAAAATAATAATATAAAAATAAAAGAATTGTCTTTATTAGATAGAATTCATTAATTTATATAAAAAATTTATAAAAAATCAAAAATCTTTAAATTTTTAAAATATAAAATTGTAACATTAAAAATCCATTAAGTAACATTTAAAGGTTACAGATTGACAAAGGTAATTTCTATGCTATAATATGTTTTAATAAAAAAGGAGTTTTTAAGTATGGAAATAAAAACAGTCAAAGTGGAATATAGGGAAGATATTATTAGTTTAGCAAATAGAATGTTAAAATTAGCTAGTCCAGATTGTACAGTACAAGCAACATTTAATGGAATACCTTTAACTACTGAAGGTGCTAATCGTTGGATTGATATATTAAAGCAATGTTATGACTATGAAAAAAAACAAGATGAGGATTATATTAATTCAGGACAATATGCACTTGATAAAGAGGCAATTAATAAAAAATTATTGGATGATAAAAAAGAAAGAGAAGAACTTTTTCAAGAATTTAGAAATTTAAATTTAAATTCTGTTCCAGATGTAGTGAATTGGATTGGTAGAATGTCAAATTGTAATAATGATATATTTGTGAATACAATAGAAGTTTTACCAATGTTAAAAGCCAGTGGTTATCAGACACTTGATGAATTATTTGAATCTAATCCTAATAAAGGTATTAATATAACTGTTGAAGAATATATTAAATTTGATGAAAATTTAGATGAAGTAGGAAATTATATTATTAGTCGTGCAATTAGTGATATAGAGAATTTAGGCAATATAAGTGATGTTCTGAATTATTTTGTGCAAATATATGAACAAAGATTAAACGAACAAAATAAAAATGATAATGATTTAATACCAAGAGTAAAATAAAACCAAAAATCCGAAATTTTGTATAATTTGATATATAATTGCTTGAATGAAAGGAGTTGTTATAATGACAAATGAAGAAAAAGTCAGACAACAACAATTAAAAGAACGTGAAGCAGATCAATTAAAAAGAAGAAAAAAGTTTTTATCACACCCAAAAGATATTCAAAATTACATTTTTTTGGTTAGTCAAATAAATGATATTTATTCTCAATGGGGAATTGATATAACTAGCTTATCAAAAAACATTTCAAAGGATTATCCTATTGCAACTAAATTAATGACTTATGCAAAAAAAGGATTAAGAGTTCCTAGAAGAGATGAAATGATGCTATATAAATTTTTAAAAATATATATTAAATTAGGCCGTAGACAAGTTCAAATGAGTTTTACTCATGAGGATAAAGATTATTATAATTTGTTTTATTGGGGATCTGAGTTCTTAAATATGGAGGGAATTGATATTCTTTATACACTTTATTTATTGTTAGAGCCTCAATTACAAGAAAAAATAACTGATTTAGATGGAATTTTTGAAGAAACTAAAACAAAAATATTATTGCCAAATCTGACTTTTACTGCTAGAAAAACTGATATTACTGATATTAATTTAAATATCCATACAGTCGGAAATTTAAATATTACTATTAAAAATTGTTAAAATTGTATGAAAATACATTTTTTTTGTAAATTAAAAATAAACAGTATAATTGAAATTGGTTAAATAAGAATTTCTAAATGTCCTTGGCTTATAATTGTGGTAGTAAGATAAAAGATATTAAGATAGAAATACATATGCTATAATTAATCTATATATTAAGACTGTACTTTGCTGAATTTATGGAGGACTTATGGAAAAACAAAAATCTTTAAATTTTTAAAATATAAAATGATGAAAGATTCAAATAAATCAAAATTTATATTACAAAGAGTTAAACAATGTGATATTATAAATATGTAAAAAGCAACTTAGTTGCTTTGGATTTTAAAAGGGTTTTCATAATTACAATAATAATTTTAGGAGGAAAATAAATGATTAGAGATAAAGAAAAAACAATAGGTAATTTAATTGATAAATCAAATATATCTATAATAAGTTCAGTAGATAATGAAGGATTTCCTAATACAAAAGCAATGCTTAAAGTAAGAGAACGTGAAGAATTAAAGAAATTTTATTTTACAACAAATACTTCATCAATGAGAGTAAAACAATATATGGAAAATAATAAAGCCTGCTTATATTTTTATGATAGCCGTTTTTTTAGAGGTGTAATGTTAAAAGGTACAATGGAGGTTTTACAAGATTTAGAAAGTAAAAAAAGAATTTGGAGAGAAGGGGACACTATGTATTATCCATTAGGTGTAAGTGACCCGGATTACTGTGTCTTAAAATTCACGGCAATGAGCGGAAGATATTATAGTGATTTTAAGTCAGAAGATTTCAACATATAATTATTAAAGTAAATATAATTTAATTATATTTTAAGGAGTTGTTATAATGGATAAAATAAAAGTAATTACAATATTAGATGATGAACAATATTTAAGACAAATATCTGTAGAGGTTAATTTAGATGATAGTAACCTAAAAAATGATATTGCTATTGTAGAAGAATTTTGTAAAGAGAATGAAGTCTGCGCGATGGCAGCTGTGCAATTAGGAATTCCAAAAAGAATCGTTTATTTAAAGAATACAAATCTAGAAATAATTAAAAAAGCACAGACAGATAGTATTACTGAAGAAGAAAAAGCTTATAATGAGGCAAGAATTTTAATAAATCCAGTTATTATTTCTAAGGAAGGATTAACTGATTATTGGGAATCATGTGCTAGTTGCTTAGATAATTTTGGTCATGTAAGAAGACCATATAAAATTGTTGTTGAGTACTATGACATAAATGGAGAAAAGCATTTTGAAGCTTTTGAAGAGTTTGGATCAACTGTTTTGTCACATGAAATGGATCATTTAGATGGGGTACTACATACGGATATAGCAGATGAGTTACTAATAATGGCCGAAAAGGAAAGAAAAATATTTAGACAAACTCATGGATATAATATTATTTCAATGACAGGAAAATATGAAGATTTATTGAAATCAATAGAAAAGAGTTAAACATTAACAAAAATAAAATAATAAAGAAGTTATAAATATATGTTATAATTCATTTACATGTAAATTTTTTAGTAAAGGTGTGAATAAAGATGGATAATCAATCAAAAATATTAATAGATAATCTAATAGGTAATAGAAATTATTTAAAAAGCAACTTAATGTATAAAAGAGGATTTGAGTTTATTAAAACTGTTTTAGCAATGCCAGAATTTAAAGAAGATAGATTTAAAGATTTATTAACTTCAAATATTTGGCAAAGTAGTGTAGAAAGTATTAAAACAATATTAGCAATGGAAGAATGGGAAGAAGATAAATTTAAAAACCTATTAACACCAACTATTTGGCAAAGTAGTGTAATAAATATTAAAGCAATATTAGCAATGGAAGAATGGAAAAACGAAAAATATAAATATTTATTAACACCAACTATTTGGAACAGCAATGTAGAAGATATTAAAAGAATATTAGCAATGGAAGAATGGAACAAAGAAGAGTTTAAAAATCTATTAGCGCCAACTATTTGGCGAAGCAATATAAAAGATATTAAAAAAATATTAGCAATGGAAGAATGGGAAGAAGATAAATTTAAAGATTTATTAACTTCAAATATCTGGAATAGTAATGCAGAAGATATTAAATCAATATTAGAAATGCCAGAATGGAACAAAGAAGAATTTAAAGGTTTATTAACATCAACTATTTGGAATAACGATATAGTAAATATTAAAGCAATATTAGCAATGGAAGAATGGGACAAAGAAGAATACAAATGTTTATTAACACCAACTATTTGGCAAAGTAGTGTAGAAAATATTAAATCAATATTAGCAATGCCAGAATGGAACAAAGAAGAATTTAAATCTTTATTAGCACCAACTATTTGGCAAAGTAGTGTAGAAAATATTAAATCAATATTAGCAATGGAAGAATGGGATAAAGAAGAATTCAAAGGTTTATTAACACCAAATATTTGGAAAAGTAGTTATGAGACAGTAAAACAGAAAATACATATGCCACTTTGGAATAATGATAAATATAAGCATTTGCTTATACCAAGTATATTTGCAATCTCAGCAAACAATATTACTAATAGCATAGCTTTATTAGAAACATTCAAAATTGGTCAATACGCAACAAATAGATGTTTGAGAATGAAAACAAGTGATATAAAAAACTTAATAGAGTATTTAATTATTAATAAAATTGATCTTATTGTAGATGATGATAAAGGTACAAAAAAACTAAATCCGATTTTGAGTATAAGTAAAGCCGAACTAAAAGACAGATATGGAATAGATGTTAATAATTTATATTCAGCAAATAATAAAAGAGGTGTCAAATAATGTTTGATATTAATACTACTTTGAAAAAATTTAGTGATGATGTAATAAAAAATATAGACATTGAAGAAGTTAATAAAATAATTATATTTTTAAAAAAACAAAATTGTGATTATTGTGAAGAATTAGTAGAAGATTATTTAGATTTATTTACATTTGGAATAGATGAATTTAAAAATAAATTTAATTATTTGAATGAAGAATATAATAATAATTTTTTAGAACTAGCTCGATATAATATGCATCTTTTTGAAGAATTTTATAAGTGCTAAAATATTTGTAAATTAAACTGACTATAAATAGTTGGTTTTCATTTATTTAGTAATATTGGTAAAATAACTAATATTTAATAAAACTATTTACATTTTATTTAAAAGTGCTAGAATATATAACTAAACGAAGGAGTGGTTTATTATGACTGATGAAAAAAAGTTAAAACTTATTCAAGAATCAAAAGATAAAGCAATTTATATTTATGATCAATTTCGCTTTAATCCAGAAATACATAACAATAGCAAATTATTCACAGCTTTTAAATATTTGAAAGAAATGATGTTGATGTTAGATATGTTGTCAAATGATAGTATTGAAAGTATGCCAAATTGCGTTCAATTAATAGCTCAAGAAAATACTATTATTGAAAATGAACAATCTATTGAAATTAGTACAAATTTGACAGGTTTAATGGTAAATGAAAATGATATAGAATTTGTATTTAATGGTTTTGTTCCAAGTGAGGGCTATTTAAAATTACGTTCTCAAGAAACAGAAGAAGGATTAAAATTTTTTGTTGAAAATTGTGTTCCAATTAGTGTAAGTGAAAAACATGATTTATGTGGATATAAGTATTGTGATTTAACTACAACAGAGTATTTTTCACCTGGAATTTATCAAATTGAAAAAGGTACTGTTATTGGAATTGCAATAAGTAAAAACAAACACATAGACCTAACTTCTTTAAAAGAAAAGCAATCAATTATAGTTTTAAATAAAAAAACTTGCATTTAACTATTTAAATAATAGTCATGTGACGGAAAAATATAACACATGTTATAATATTTTAAGGAGGAATATAATGAAAAATTTAATAAATTGGAAAATGATTGAGGAATTATCTTTATATCAACAATTAAAACAAAAATTAGAAGAACAAAAACAAATAGCTATATCTGAAATATCAGAAGAAGATATGGAAGAAGAACTTGATTATATAGAAGAGGACTTTGACCTATTTGCTCAAAAATTAGGATATTTTAATAAGAAGAGTTTTAATAATCAAGATAAATTTCTTAGGACTTTAGTTGAGATAGATCTTTTAAGTAATTTTAATGATTTTCAAAAATTGACAATGATGCTGTCATATGGAGTATTAAATGAAGATATAAAAGAAATCAATGAAAGAACAAATGAAGAGGTATTTATGATAGCAGCCTCTACATCAAAAATTGAAATAGATGAGTATCCTATTTATGCATGGGTATTAATCGATAAAGACGTTTCTATGGGGTTAGTTAACTCTGGAGCATTTTCTACCCAAGTAGAAGTTGCTTGTGATATAATGGATGCAATTGATCACTTTGAATGTGACTATGTAGAATATCCATCTAAAGCATTAGAGGTTATAAATAATTATAATAAAGGTAATACAAAATAATTAAGTTTATTTTTGAGAAATACTAACTAGAAATAGTTGGTATTTTTTTGTAATAAAAATAAAAGACTTTAAATAAATAGTAATTAAATGTTTTTGTTTTTAAATAAATTAATGTTATAATAATTTTATATTAAGTATTATTAGCATTTAAAGCGGAGTTTTCATATTATGGAATTAATTAAATTAAATTAGTTATGGTATGCTTATATTAGAAATTAATTTTAGTAAAAATTTCCAAAAAACAAGGGGTGAGTTATGAAAATAGGGATAGATATAGATAATGTAATTTCCAACTTTGATGATGCTTTGTTAGAAGAATTTTTGTTGCAAGATAAAACTTTAAGAAATTCAGGAATAGTATGTGAATATAAATATATTACTAGAGGAATGTTTGATTGGACTGAAAACGAAACAAAAGACTTTTATAATAAAAATATTGAAAGAATAGCTACTAATTTAAATCTTGTAAAAGAGTCAAAAGAATATATTGATAAATTAAAAAAAGAGGGTAATAAAATAATAATTATTACTGGAAGAGATAATGGGGAATACTTAAATCCTTATCAAATGACAAAAGACTGGCTATCTAGACAAAATATTTATTATGATAAACTTATTCTTACAAATGCTTATAAACATCATGAAAAAGCAGATATATGCCTTGAAGAAAATATAGATATTATGATTGACGATTCTATACATGTATGTGAAGAATGTTTAAATAAAAATATTAATACAGTGTTGTTTACAACAAAGTTTAACAAACAAGAAAAAAGCTTAAAAAGAGCCAGTAGTTGGGAAGAAATTTATAAACACATAACTAATTTAAATAAAGTAAATATAATATTGGATACAGATGCAAATAATGAATGTGATGATTTATTTGCTCTTGCTTATCTATTAAAATCAGAGGATAGATTAAAAATTAATGCAGTTACAATTGCACCTTATTCACACTCAAATGATAGAAATATAAAGAAAGGTGTAGATTTAAGTTATAAAGCAGTAAAGGATATTTTTGATTTATGCAACTTTGAAAGCAGTAATATGATTTTTAAAGGATCAACAGACTATTTTAAAAATGGATATTTTGAAGAAAATAATGCAATAAAAAGAATGGCTGAAATAATAAGTGATAATGACTTGACCTATATACTTGCAATTGGAGCAATTACTAATATTGCAGTATTATTAAAATTATATCCAACTTTAAAAAATAAAATTAAAGTCATTTGGCTTGGTGGAAATAGCTTATATAGTGATAATAAATATGAGTATAATTTTAAACAAGATGTTGAGGCTGTAAGATTTGTATATGACGCAAATATAGATTTAACAGTTATCCCATGTACTGGAGTTGCAGATAAGTTGTTAACTAATATAGAAGAATTAAAAAAACGATTAAATATTGGTGGTGGACTAGGAAAATATTTGTATGAGAGGTTTTATAATGATGGATATCATAGCATTACTGAAGAAAGAGTTATATGGGATATAAGTGTTATAGCTTACATGATAAATAGTAATTGGTTTGAAATGAAAAAAATATCTTCACCAAATATTGATAAAAATTTAATTTACATTAGAACAAGTAATAAAAATGAAATTAGCTTTGCAGTAGAATTAAATAGCAAAGAAATTTATAAAGATTTATTTAGTAAAATTGGAAACTACCTATAATAATTTAATTTTAAATAAAAAAACGGATAATAAGATAATTTATAAAAAGTTAGAATAAAGGAGTAATTTTAAATGAGATTAACAAGTAATGAAGCTTTAGAACTATTGAATAATTCTAAAATAACAGATAATGATAATTATTGGATAGAACATTGTATTTGTGTTGGAAATGCTGCAGGTAAAATAGCAGATTCTTTAAATTTAGACAGTGAGTATGCTAAAACATTAGGATATATTCATGATATAGGAAAAAAATTTCAACAAAGAGGTGGAGTTTTACCACATATAATTAATGGGTATAAATATATAAAAGAATTAGGTTTTGATGAAGACTATGCAGGAATATGTATTAAACACTCTTTTTTAAATAATGATATTAATTGTTTAGCAAATGACCGCGATGAAACTGATAAAACTGATTTAAATTATGATTTTGTTAAGAAATATATAGAGTCAGAGTATACAATTTATGAAAAGATAATAAACTTGTGTGATCTTATGTGTAAAAAAAAGATATCAGCTATTGATAAGCGAATAATAGATATATTGACAAGAAATGGTGCTCATAAACAAACCTATTATCATTTGATAGAAACATATAAATTGAAAAAATTTTTTGATGATAAATTAGGATACAACTTGTACGATTTGTTTCCCGAAATAAAGGATAATTTATGAGAATAGGAATAGATATTGATGGAGTTTTAACTGATATAGAAAAGTTTCAAATAGAATATGGTAGTAAATATTTTTATAAAAAAAACAAAAAAATAATTAATTATAAAGGTAATGAAACTACTGATATATTTAATATTAACTTAAAAGAAGATGATTTATTTTGGAATGATGCAATTAAACATTATATAAAAGAACCAGCGCGAAATTATGCTAGTGAAGTTATTAAAAAATTAAAAAAAGAAGGAAATGAAATATATATAATAACTGCAAGAACCAGCAATCTTACTTATACTGATGATATTGATACAAAAAAAATGCATAAACTTGTAAGGAAATGGTTAAAAAAATATAATATATATTATGATAAATTAATATTTAGTAAAGAAGACAAATTAGAAATATGTTTAGAAAATAATATTGATATAATGATTGAAGACAAACCTAAAAACATAAATGATATATCTAAAAAAATACCAGTAATTTGTTATCATGCAAATTATAATGAACAATGTAGTGGAATTAATATAACTAGATGCTATAGTTGGTATGATATTTATTTTAGAATTAGTAGCGAGAAAGACAAAAGATAATCAAAAACAATTTTTAATAATATATAACAAAAAGATATAATATTAATTTGTTGTTAATGAAGAGGTGATAATATGGATAAAATAACAGAATTTTTTGCTAATGTTAAATCAGAGTATGATTTATTAGATTATATGGATAAACATATTAAATATGGATTTGTTGGAAAAAACAATAAAATATATACAGATCAAAACTCTAAAGAATTTCGTAATGATTGGTATACAGAGTATACTTTGCAATCTGGTGAAAGTTTAATAGAAAATCATTATGGAACTTGCTGGGATCATGTTGAATTAGAAAGATTATGGTTTGAAAAAAATAATTTTGTATTTAAAACTATATTTACATGGTTTGAAATAAATAAACCAAATAATTTACCAACCCATTCTTTTTTAATATATAATAAAAATAACATGTGGTATTTATTTGAGCATAATATTGAAAGAGGTATACTTGAATTTCAATTTGAGAAAGAAGCTATAGACTATATTAAACAAAAACAATTGGAGTTTGCAATAAATGATAAAAAAGCCAAACCAAGTGATCAAGTTTTTCTAAAAAGTTATGAGTACTCTAAACCAGTATATAATATTGGTGTAGATGAATATTTAGAGCATGTTACAAATAATTTATATATAAAATCAAATTATATAAAAAACTAAAAAAAACATAAAAAAATTCAAGTTAAATCTTTGAAATTTCTATGTTTAATATAATACATGTTATATTAATTGAGTCAGACACTAAATTATTTCTTAATCCAACTTGCTTAATTTTTATAAAAAATATTAACTTTTATAATATTAGGAATTAGTCATATAGGAATACATATAGGACATTTAAAAGAAATTAACAAAAATTAATTTTTTTTATTTGATTTTATTTCTAATGGTGCTATAATTTAAGAGAGCCTAGAAGTTCTTATGAACTTTTTTTTGTTATTTGGAGGTGTAAATATGACAAAATTTGTATTTGTGACAGGTGGAGTAGTTTCTGGATTAGGGAAAGGGATTACTGCTTCATCATTAGCTCTTTTATTAAAAAGTAGAGGTTATAAGGTTTTTATGCAAAAGTTTGATCCTTATATCAATATTGACCCTGGGACTATGTCACCATTTCAACACGGTGAAGTTTTTGTAACAGCAGATGGCTGTGAAACGGATTTGGATTTAGGACATTATGAAAGATTTATTGATGAGGAATTAAATTATACTTCAAATATAACTAACGGTAAAATTTATTCTTCTGTAATTGAAAAGGAAAGAAGAGGAGATTATTTAGGAGCAACTGTCCAAATGATACCTCATATAACTAATGAAATAAAAGCAAAAGTATATGAAGCAGGAACAAGTTCTAAAGCTGATATTGTTATAACTGAAATAGGTGGTACAGTAGGTGATATTGAGTCACAAACATTTATTGAAGCATTAAGACAAATTAAATGTGAATGCAAAAATGATGTGTTTTTCGTTCATACTACTCTTATTCCATATATTTATGGTTCTAATGAATTAAAAACTAAACCTACGCAAAAAAGTGTAATAGAGCTAAGAGGTATGGGAATTCAACCAGATGCATTAGTGTGTAGAAGTCCATTTCCTTTAGAAGATAGTATAAAAAATAAATTATCACTTTTTTGTAGTGTTGCTGCCCAAAATGTAATTGAAGCAGTAGATGTAAAAAATATTTATCAAATACCAATTAATTTTCATAATCAAAAAATAGACGAAATAATATTAAAGCAATTTGATTTGCCTATTAATAAATCTGATATTTCTAATTGGGGAAATTTAGTTAATGTTGTTAACAATTTAACTGACGAAATAGAAATTGCTTTAGTTGGCAAATATGTAGAATTACATGACGCCTATTTATCGGTAGCAGAATCTTTAAGACATGCTGGATATAAATATAATAAAAAAGTAGTAATTAATTGGATAGATGCTGAAAGTTTAGAAAAAGAAGCCGATTTAAATAAAATTTTTCAAAATAGTAAAGGCATTCTAGTACCAGGTGGTTTTGGTACTAGAGGAATAGAAGGAAAAATAAAAGCTTGTAAATATGCAAGAGAAAATAAAATTCCATATTTAGGTATCTGCTTAGGAATGCAAATAGCGGTTATTGAATTTGCACTTAATGTTTGTAATATTGAAAATGCTTCATCAACAGAGTTTGATGAATTATGTAAAAATCCTATAATTGATTTGATGGCAGAACAAAAATCTATTGTAAATATGGGAGGTACTTTAAGACTTGGTAATTATGCTTGTAAAATTAAAAAAGACACCCTAGCTTATAGTGCTTATAAAAATGAAAACATTTTAGAAAGACATCGTCATCGTTATGAATTTAATAATAAGTATAAAGAAATATTAGAAAAAAAAGGAATGACTTTTTCTGGAATAAATGAGGATAGTGATTTAGTAGAAATAATTGAAATAAAAGAGCATCCATTTTTTATTGCTTGTCAATTTCATCCTGAATTTAAAAGCCGTCCAACTAGACCTCATCCTTTATTTGAGCAATTTATAAAAGCTAGTATTAATAATTAAAAAGTATTATAAATTTGTTGTATTTTTAATATTATATGATACAATATACATTAATTATTGAATGGAGAAATTAAAATGAAAAAAAAAGTAATTTGTAGAGATAATATTTATGTTGGAGAAGTTGCTTTAGTTAAAACTGTGTATGATTTGGAATGTGGTCACTATTTTGAAAATAGCGCAGCATGTCCAATTCCAAGTAGCGTTAATTATTGGTATCATTATAGAAGTATGTTATTTGTTCCAAGCAAACAAAAATTAGCAACAGACTTGCTTTATGATTCACCAAATTATCCTATTCTTAATATTACAGAGAATAATTTTATGTATTTTGGTCACCCTGATACTATTGCTATTAAGGATGCTTGTAATTTATCACAATTATTAGAGCGTCTTGGTTACGGTGAAGAACTAACATTTGAAGATATATTAACTATTCGCAAAGTAATATTTAATGGAACATTTGCTAAAAATAATTGTGAATTATTTGGAATGAGGGAGAATCAACCAGAAGATAAAATTTACTATGAAGATGGTAAAATAGTAACAGATGAAAAAAAATTAAAAAAATTAGTGTTAATAGATAAAATAGATATGATGTTTGGGTATAAATCTTTTTCAAGTATACCAAACCAAGCTTTATTAAAAGAATGTTGGAAATCATTAGATAGCTTAGGTGATAAATCATTTATTGATTTCTTAAGTGATAGAATGATGGGATTAAATACAAGAATGGATTCTTTCGCACCACATAAAAAAGAAGGGCCTATTAAAAAATATAAATTATTTTAAGTAAATTAATAATTAGAATTTAATGTTTCTAATTATTTTTTTTTATAAATAAGTTTTTAAGAAGGATAAAAAAAATTTAAATTGTATATTATTATTAGGAGGTATTAAATGATATTTAATAAAGATATAAATGGGTTTGATAATGAAAAGGAGTTTGTAAGATATTTTAATAACAAAAGCATAGTTGATTTTGATCCTATTACAGTTGAATTTTTAGAAGTACTGTTTGATAAAATACCATATGCTTGTCAAATTAAATGTTGGAAAGTTCCAGGCTGTCAAAAAGCGGATATTAGAATAAAAATAAATGGTATTACTAAAAACATTAGTATAAAAAAAGGAATAAAAAATGAGGTTCATATAGAAACTATAGATAATTTTATAAAATTTTTAGCAGGTTTAAAAGTTGACAAATATTGTTTGAATGAAATTAAAAAATATCTATATGCTGATGGAACAAATGATGGTAAAGGAAATTTTCGGCAATCAATAAAAGAATATAAACAAGACAACCAAAAAGTTATTGATTTTATAAATAATGTATTAAGTAACGATTACATCCTTACTAATATTGCAAAAAGGTCTATAATAAAAGGCAGAATAAGTGAACTAGAGGTGGATGCAATAATTTATGGAGTAACAAATGATTTTCTTTGGATTGCCAAAGAAGAAATTAATAAAATATTGTTATTAAAAACGAATGATTATTCAACGGCACTACATTTTGGCCCATTAACACTTCAACCATGGGATAGAAATTTAAAAAGAAATCCAAAATATGAATATAGAAGAGATTATATTCAATTAAAATGGTATAACATATGTGATGATATAATTGAAACTATGGCTTTTATTAGAGATAGGTATTAATATTTTAATTGTAGAACCCCTTAAAAACAACCAGTATATTTTCCCTGAATGCGCAAGTTCGATTTCCAGAAAATGCGACAAAAAAAACTCAGTATTAACTGAGTTTAAATTCAAATGGAGCAGATGATGAGAATCGAACTCACGCATTCAGCTTGGAAGGCTGGGGTTCTACCATTAAACTACATCTGCAAATTTAGTAGGCAACATTAATTATACTAGAAAATGGAATAATGTCAATAACTTTTCACAAAAAAATTCACAGTTAATTGATTTTAATAATGTAAAATAATTGTTAAAATATAGTAAAAAACTCTAATCAATTGAAAAATAATATTATTTATAGTATAATTTAAATATCGTGAATGGAGATGAACTTATGAAGTTTATAAAAAATAATAAATTGCTAACAATTTTTTTAGGAATTGTTTTATTATTTATTATATTTATAGGAGCTATTTTAAGTAAATTTATAATAAACAAAGAAACTGATGAGTATGGTAACAGATTAGAAGGAATTGAAAATGTTGCTGTAAAAGATAGTTCAATAAAAAATATGAAAAAAGAATTAGAAGCTGATGATTCAATTAATAAATTAACGTATAAATTAAAAGGAAGATTAATTAATATAATAATTGAAGTTAAAGATGGTACATCATTAGATAGTGCTAAAGCATTTGGAAACAAAACTTTAGAATATTTTGATGATGAAGAAAAAGCTTATTACGACATACAAGTTTTTCTAAAAAATAGTAATGAAAAAAATGAAGAATATCCAATTATTGGATATAAACATAAAACAAGTGCTTCACTTGTTTGGAATTAGGCGGTATTATGAAAAGAATAATAAAAATAGTTATATTACTTTTAGTATTAGTTTCAATTGGTGGAGGAATATTTTATTTTTTTACAAAAGAAGATAATAAAACAACACTTACAATATTAGAAAAACAATGGATAGAAGATAATAAAAATACGATGCAAGATTTTGCAATTACAAATAAAATTCCAGCTTTTAGTTTAGATGGAGAAGGGGTTATTTATGAATTCCTTGATAAATTAGAGGCTACCACTGGATTAGATTTTAATAAAATGTCTTATTCATATAAAGATGGTGCTTTATCAGAATATGCATTTATGATAGTTGATAAAAAAGAAAAAAATGATATTTTGGTTTATCAAGATAGTTATGCAGTTATTTCAAAAACCGAAAAAAAGATAACTAATTTGGAAGAATTAGATAATATGAATATTGGGGTTTTAGAGGAAGATTTAGAGAATACCAAAAAATATTTAAATAGCACAAAAAATTTAACATTTACAACATATAAAAGCGTAGAATTATTGTTAAAGGATTTTGATTTAGAGGATACTAAATTAAATTCTATAATTTTACCAAAAACTTTATATTTAGATGAAATAACAACAAATTATAATATTAATTATAATATTACAGAAATGACAAAAGATTTTGTTATAAGACTTGGAAGTAATAATACATTAAATAATATAATTAAAAAGTATTTTAAAAAGTGGTATGCCCAGTCTTATGAAGAAGAGTATAGCAATTATTTTACAGAAAATTATTTTCATTTTACAAATATAAATAATGATTTAGAGGTTAATTTTAAAAGTAAGCAATATAAATATGGGTTTGTTAATAATGAACCATATGATAAGTTAATAAATAATAAATTAATAGGTATAAATAGTAAAATAATAAAAGAATTTTCTAAAATATCAGGTGTTGAAATAGCATATACAGAATATAATAGTTTTACAGATTTAATTAAAGCATTTAATGATAATAAAATAGACTTTTTTATGAATCAAACAAAAACTGACAAATACGATACTGATGTTTATAAAACGATTCCTATATTTGAAGAAAAAGTAGTAATAATATCAGAATTAGAAAAAAATATTGTTGTTAATTCAATTAATTCTTTACTAGATGAAAAAATTATAACTATTTCAAATACAAAAATTGAAGAATATTTAAATAATAAAGAAATAGATTTGAAAGCTTATAAAACACTTTCTGAATTATTAGAAAATATAAATGAAGATTCAATAATCGCACTTGATTACAAAACTTATGAAATAATGGCTCATAATAAGTTGAAAAATTATAATATTAAATATTCATTTGATTTAGAAGAAAAGTATAATTATGTAATAGGTAATATTGATGTAAATGAAGTTTTATCTAAATATTTTAATTTTTATTTAACTTTTATGAATGAAAAACAAATAGTAAATGAAGTTACATATAAGGATTTCATCGTAGAAGAAAAAAATCAAATACTTAAAAATATAATATATGGTTTAGCTTTTATACTAATAATATTAGTTATTGGAGTTATTTTCAAAATAGTAAAAAATAACAAAAAGAAAATTCAAGGAATAACTAAAGAAAATAAACTTAGATATATTGATATGCTAACATCTCTTAAAAACAGAAGTTATTTAAATGATAATATAGAGAAATGGGATAGTGCTGAAATATATCCTCAGGCAATTATGATTATTGATTTGAATAATGTTGCATACATTAATGATAATTATGGCCATAATGAAGGTGATAATGTTATAACAGAAGCTGCTAATATATTAATAAAAAATCAATTAGAACAAACTGAAATAATGAGAACTAATGGTAATGAGTTTTTAATATATTTGGTTGGTTATGATGAAAAACAAACAATTACATATAAGAAAAAATTAATAAAAGAATTTAAAGAACTTGCTCATGGATTTGGAGCTGCTGCAGGATATAGTATGATTAATGATGGACTAAAAACAATTGATGATGCAATAAATGAAGCAACACTAGATATGAGAAATAATAAAGAAGAAACTGAAGCTTAGTTTCTTTTTTAAATATGTTATAAAAAAAGTATATACTAGTTATATTAAAAATATTATTTAAATAAGCTCAATTAAAAAAATAATGTAACAAATATTGACAAAATAAGATGTTTACACTATAATATGCGATAGAAATAAGGGATGACTGTTGAATAAATTATATTTTGAAGTTGAAAATTCAAATGGTAATATTGAAAAAATGGAATTAATATCAAAATTTAGACTAGATGAATTTAATAAAAAATACATATTTTACAAAAATTGTAATGAAAGTAATCCTCATTATTATGCTGCGTCATATGAATCAAATGATAATAGTAATTTTTCAAACTTAAGTACAGACTTTTTGGAAAAAGAAAAAGAAGTATTGAATGAAATTTTTGAAAAGATTAAAAAGGGGGATTTTGAAAATGCTAGAATTTAATAATGAACATAAAAAAGCAAAAATTAATAGCAAAGAACAATTTACCTTTAAGAAAATTTTGATTCCTATATCTATTGGATTGGTAACCATATCATTAGCGGGAGCTATTATTTTTGGAAACCCAAAATTAACAGACTCAAAATCATTATATATAAGTGATAAAATGCAAAAAAATATACAAAAAGCAGATTTAAATGTTGATTTGGAAACTATGTTGCTTGCTCAAAAAATTGATTATTATGAATCTATTGATTCAGCATTTGAGCGTTTTGATAGTAATAAGTTATATTCTGAACATATCTCTTCAAATAGTAATGTTACTCCCACTTTTGATGATTTTAAAAAAAGTGTAGAGCAAACAATTACTAACGTTGATTATATGAGTAAAAAAGGGAAATATATTGCTTTTTCTGAAGAAGAAATAAATAATCTTAAAAGAGAAATGTTTAGTGATTATGATATAATTAACCAGTATATAGAAAAAAACAAATCTGATGACTATGAAGAATTCTATAACAAAGTATTATTCTACAAAATTCAAATTGTTATGCAAAAGAATAACATAGAAAACTTTAGCTTAAATGACATAACAATTCATGACGAAGATAAAAATAATGAATATGCAGAATTGGATTTGACTATAAATGGTGCTAATACAAAAATCTTCGCAGGTGATTATTTGTTTAGTATATTTAAAAATATGGATGACAATAATAAAGAAGAATATATAAAAAGTATTAACAATTTAATCTTGGGAAAATTCGACATTAATATGGAATCAAAAGAAATTAATAATTATACAAAGAAAAAAGGAGATGTAAAAAACTCAAAAAGTGTAGTAATATTTATTATATTTGGCTGGTTATATAGAAAATTAGAAGAAGAAGATAAAGAATTAGAAGAAAATGCCGTAAAGAAAAAAACATGTTTATAAATACTTATTATTATATATGAATCTTAATAAATTTAAAGAAGATGATTTTAATTTAATCATCTTCTTTATTTAGTGGTTTTTAAACTTAATTAATAAGCTTTTTGCTTGGCTACTTTTATTTTATTACTTCAAGTAAGGTTCTCTTTTTCTTAGAGTCATAAACGATAGAATGTATTTACCTCTTTAAGTACCATTGCATTTTAAAATAAATTCTTTTTTTTAGTAATTTATGATATAATTTAACAAGGTGGTTTTTATGAATCAAAAAAATATTAGAAATTTCTCAATAATTGCCCATATTGATCATGGTAAAAGTACTTTAGCAGATAGAATATTAGAGATAACTAATTCGATTACTGATAGAGAAAAGCAAGATCAATTATTGGATAGTATGGATCTTGAAAGAGAAAGAGGCATTACTATTAAGTTAAATGCAGTTAATTTAAAATACAGATATAATAATGAAGAATACTATTTAAATTTAATTGATACTCCAGGACATGTAGATTTTTCCTATGAAGTGTCAAGATCTTTAGCGGCTTGTGAAGGAGCTATTTTAGTTGTTGATGCTGCTCAAGGAATAGAAGCACAAACTTTAGCTAACCTTTATTTAGCTATGGGTAATGACTTAAAAATTATACCAGTTATAAATAAAATAGATTTGCCTAATGCCGATATTGATAAAGTTAAAAAAGAATTAATAAATCAACTTGGATTTAAAGAAGAAGAAATAGTTTGTACAAGCGCTAAAAATGGAATAGGTATAAAAGAATTAGTTGAAAAAATAATAGAAGTAATACCTTGCCCTGAAGGTTCAAAAGAAGATAAATTGCAAGCATTAATATTTGATAGTTATTTTGATTCATATAGAGGAATAATTACTTCAATAAGAATTGTTAATGGCAAAGTAAAAATTGGAGATAAAATCAAAATGTTAGCAACTAATGCTGTATATGAAGTATTAGAATTAGGTATTCACAATCCCCATGAATTAAAAAAGCAAGAATTAGTTACTGGAGAAGTAGGATATTTATGCGCGAGTATAAAAAATATAGAAGATGTTAGAGTAGGAGATACAATAACATTATTTAATAATCCAGCTCTTCAATTAAATGGTTATAAGCCTATGAAACCAATGGTTTTTTGTGGTGTATATCCAATAGAATCATCTAAATTTACTGATTTAAGAGAAGCATTGGAAAAGTTAAAATTAAATGATGCTTCTTTAGAATTTACGCCAGAAACTTCACAAGCTTTAGGGTTTGGTTTTAGATGTGGCTTTTTGGGATTACTCCATATGGAAATAATCGAAGAAAGAATTGAAAGAGAATTTAATATTGAGTTAATAGCAACTTCACCATCTGTTGTATATGATGTTGAGTTAACTGACACAACTCATGTATATATAGATAGTCCAGCTAAAATGCCTGATAGAGTAAAAATAAATTCTATAAGTGAACCTTATATTAAAACTAATATATTTGTTCCAAGTAATTATATAGGTTCTATAATGGAATTATGTCAAGAAAAACGTGGAAACTATATTAATATGGAATATATTGATCAAGAAAGAGTTAATATTCACTATGAAATACCTTTGTCTGAAATAGTTTATGACTTTTTTGATAAATTAAAATCATATACAAAAGGTTATGCATCTTTCGATTATGAAATAATTGGATATAAAGAAAGTGATTTAGTAAAAATGGATATACTATTAAATAGTGAAGTTGTAGATGCTTTAAGTGTAATAGTACATAAAGATTTCGCATATAAAAGAGGTAAAATAATAGTTGACAATTTAAAAAAACTAATTCCAAAACAACAATTTGAGGTTCCAGTACAAGCAAGTATAGGATCAAAAATAATAGCTAGAGAAACTATAAAAGCTGTAAGAAAAGATGTTTTAGCGAAATGTTATGGCGGAGATGTTTCTAGAAAAAGAAAACTATTAGAAAAACAAAAAGAGGGTAAAAAAAGAATGAAAACAGTAGGAAGCGTAGAAATTCCTCAGGAAGCCTTTTTAACAGTTTTATCAATGGATGAGGAATAAAAGAAAATTTAAAAAACGAAAATTTGACAAACAAAAAAAATAGTATATAATACACATCAATAAAGGGGGAATTGATGTGGTTAAGACTAAAGAAAATATGAGAAATTTTGAATACGGATTATTTTTAGATGGGTATACAACAAAACAAATATCATTTTTATTAGATACCCCACATTTTAAAATTCAAAATAACTTAAAAAAGACTTTAAAAAAATTAGATAAGGATAAAACTTTAGTAGATAAAAGCAGAATATTACAAATGAGTTTCAATTAGAAACTTTTTTTGTTATAATTATATAAGGTGATTAATATGGAATTTAATATAAAAGGTAATAACAAATGAAAGCAGTTTATATACATATTCCTTTTTGTAATAATATATGTTCATATTGTGATTTTCCTAAGCTATTTTATAATAAAGTTTGGATTAATAAATATTTAGATTCACTAGAAAAAGAAATTAAAAAAAGATATAAAAATGAATTAATTGAAACAATATATATTGGTGGAGGAACACCAACTAGTTTAAATATAGATGAATTAAAGAAGTTATTTAATATAATTAAATTAATTAATTCAAATTATAAAGAATTTACAATAGAATGCAATTTAGATAGTTTGACTAAAGAAAAAATAGATTTGTTTAAAGAAAACAAAATAAATAGAGTAAGCATAGGGATAGAATCATTTGATAAAAAGAATTTATTGTTTTTAAATAGAAAAGTATGCAATTTAGAAATGATAGATTATTTGAAAGATATTGGTATAACAAATATAAATGTAGACTTAATATATGCTATACCAAAAGAAACAAAAAGAACTTTGATTAATGATCTTGATAAGATATTAGAACTAGATGTAACTCATATTTCAACTTATTCACTTATAATTGAGCCACATACAGTTTTATATAATAATAAAATTAAAAATATAGATGAAGAAAAAGATTATGAAATGTATAATATAATATGTTCAAAACTAAAAAATTATAAACATTATGAAATAAGTAATTTTAGTAAAGAAGGCTTTGAATCAAAACATAATTTAACATATTGGAATAATGAGAATTATTATGGTTTTGGACTTGGAGCAAGTGGCTATATTAATGATGTAAGATATACTAATACGAAAAGCATTAATAATTATATAGATGGCTTATATGACTATGAAAAAGATCAAATAAGTGCTAAAATAAATATGGAAAATGAAATGATACTAGGGTTAAGAAAATTAAATGGTGTTAGTATATCAGGCTTTTTAAAAAAATATAACCAAAAAATAGAACAAGCATTTGATATAGATAAATTATTAAAAGAAGGGAAATTAATTATAGAGAAAGATTATATAAAGATACCTAAAGAGTATTTATATACATCAAACAACATATTAATTAATTTTATAGGTGACTAATGAATAAGAAAATAGTATTTGAAAAAGAAATAAATTACATAAAAAAAGAAAAGTATAGAGAAAATGCTTTCAAAGTAATTGAGTTGCTTCCTGATTATTTTTTTCTAGAGCCTGCTAGTTCAACAGGAAAATATCATCCTTCTTTTTCACAAGGTACTGGTGGTTTAGTAAGGCACACAAAGGTTGCAGTTAGAATTGCTTATGAGTTATTAATTAATGAAACAATAGGAAGTGCTTTTAAACAAGATGAAAAAGACCTCATGATTTTTGGTTTATTAATTCATGATGGTCTAAAATGTGGATTAGTAAAATCACGATACGTTTTAAATAATCATCCAACATTAATATGTGAATATTTAAAAGATAATAAAGACAAACTTACTTTAACAGATAATGAAATCAATTTCATTTGTTCATCTGTTGAATCACATACGGGTCAATGGAATAAAGATTTCAATAACAATGAAATTTTACCAAAGCCTATAAATAAATACCAAAAATTCATTCATATGTGTGATTACTTATCAAGCAAAAAGTTCTTAGATGTTAATTTTATTGATGATATTATTGTTGAATAAAAAAGGGTGATTATATGATAAAAAACATAATTTTTGATATTGGAAATGTAATTTTAAATTTTGATTTATCTTATGTGCTTCCAAAATTTACTAAGAATACTGAAGACCAAAAATTTATTTTAGAAAATATTATTAATTCTCCAGAATGGTTAGGTTATTCTTTAATTGATACTGGTTATTTAAAAAAAGAAGATGCTGTAGAGTTAGTAAAAGATAGAACAAATCATGTTAAAGATGAATTAATAGAGTATTTTTGGAATAACTATAATGATTATAGTTTAGTAAATGAAGAAGTTCTAAAATTAATCAAACAACTTAAAAAAAATAATTACAATACTTACTTATTATCCAATATAAATCCTTATACAGTTGATTCTATTAAATCAAGTGGTTTGTTTAATATAGTAGATGGTAGTGTACTATCTTATGAAGTACATAAAATAAAACCTTATATTGGAATTTATAATGAGCTTATAAATAAATACAATTTAAATGTGAATGAATGTTTATTTATTGATGATAATCAAAAAAATATTGATACTGCTGTTAAATTAGGTATAACAGCAAGCATTGTTAAACCTGATGATTATAATAGTATAGTTGAAGTATTAAAAAACAATAATATTGTTTTTAAGTGATTATTAAATATATTACTAAAAAGTTTAAGGTGTAGATATAAAATCTACCTTTTTTATGGTATACTTATATATATTTAAACTTTAAGGAGGAATATTATGAATGAGAATAAAGCTAATATAAACTGGTATCCAGGTCATATGGCAAAAACTAAAAGACTAATAAGTGAAAAAATGAATTTAATTGATATAGTATATGAAGTTATAGATGCTAGAATTCCATTTTCTTCAAAAATAACAGATATAGATATATATATTAAAAATAAACCAAGATTAATGATAATGACAAAAGCTGATTTATGCGATATAAAAGAAACAAATAAATGGATAAAACATTATGAAGCACTTGGTTATAAAGTAATATTAGTAGATTTAATTAATAATTATTCTATAAAAGAAATAATAAATGCTACTAATAATATAATGAATGAAAAAAATATTATTAGAGAAAATAAAGGAATGATTAATAGAAGAACTAGGGTATTAGTAGTTGGGATACCAAACGTTGGTAAATCAACACTAATAAATAGATTAGTTGGTAAAAAAGCTGTTAATGTTGCTAATAAGCCAGGAGTTACAAAAAGTCTAGATTGGATTAGAATAAATGAAGAATTAGAATTATTAGATTCGCCAGGTATTTTGTGGCCAAAATTCGAAAACGAAATAGTAGCATTTAACTTAGCTAGTTTAACAGCCATTAAAGAAGAAGTCCTTCCGATTGAAGATGTTGTTTGTTACATTATCAGTACACTATATAAATATTATCCAAATATATTAAAAGAAAGATATAATATTACAGAAATTGATGAAGATTTTATTGATGTATTTGAAAGTATTGGTAAAAAAAGAGGCTGTTTGATTAAAGGTGGAGAAGTAGATTATGACAAAGTTTGTAGTGTTATTATAAACGACATTAAAGATGGAAGTATAAAAGGTATAACATTTGATAGGTTCAATTAATCCTTTAGTACTAGCTTATATGGGAGATGCTATATATGAAAGCTATATAAGGGAATATTTAATAAATAAAAAAATCGTAAAAGTAAACGACTTACAAACTGAAGCTATAAAATATGTAAGTGCCACAAGTCAAGCAAAGTTTTTAAAAGAAATGTTAGAAAATAATTTTTTAACAGAAATAGAACAAAATATTATTAGAACAGCGCGTAATCATAAATCAAGGAAAAGCAAATCAACAGATATTATTACTTATAAACATTCAACAGCTTTAGAAGCTCTAATTGGATATTTATATTTTAATAAAAATATAAAAAGAATAGAAGAAATAATGGACTACATTAAAGGAGAATAATTATGTATATATATGGTAAGAATGTTGCTTTAGAAACACTTAAAAGTAATGAAAAAATAAAAAAAGCATTTTTGTATAAAAATTTCAATGATGAAGAAATTATTAGTAATTTAGAAAAACAAAATATAAACACTAAAATTTTAGAGAAATTTGAAATGGATAAAATAATAGATGGTATGCATCAAGGTATAATTCTAGAAGTAAATGATTTTTTATATAGCGAGTTAGATGAAGTAACAAATGATGATAATTTAATTGTAATATTAGATCACATAGAAGATCCTCATAATTTTGGTGCTATTATAAGAACTTGTGAGGCAGCTGGCGTTAAAGGTATAATTATACCAAAAGATAGAAGTGTTGAAGTAAATTCAACAGTAATAAAAGTTTCTACAGGAGCAATAAAAAATATAAAAATCATTCAAGTTACTAATTTAGTTATGACTTTAAAAGAACTTAAAAAAAGTGGCTTTTGGATAGTTGGAACAGATATGGTAGGACAAAACTACTATGATATAGATTATAAAGGAAAAATAGCTATTGTAATAGGTAATGAAGGAGCAGGAATGGCAAGATTAGTTAAAGAAAATTGTGATTTCATTGCATCTATTCCAATGAATGGAACTACAAATAGTTTAAATGCTTCTGTAGCAACAGGCATAGTTTTATTTGAAGCAGTAAAACAAAGAAAGTAGGTAATATAATGTATGAAAAATATAACGATTACGAATTACTAAATTATATTTCTGAAAGTAATGAAGAAGCTAATAATATATTATTTAAAAAATATGAACCGTTAATAAAATCATTAGCCAAAAAAATGTTAAATTATATGCAAAATAGTGGGCTAGAGTTAAATGATGTTATTCAAGAAGGAATGTTGGGTTTAAGTAATGCTATTGAACATTTCAAAGAATGTAAAGAAATTTTGTTTTACACATATGCTAAAACTTGCATAGAAAGAAAAATGATAGATTTAGTTATAAGCTCAAGAAGATTAAAACATAGGCCATTAAATGATTCAATACCAATTAGTACACCAAGTGAAGATGGCGAAAAAAGTATTGAATATTTGATAAAAGATAATACTAATGAACCAGAAAAATTATTATTAAATGAAGAATATGAAAAAGAACTTCATGAAATTGCTAAAAAAAGTCTAACAAATATGGAGTATCAAGTATTTGAATTAAAATTAAATGGCTTTAGTTATAAAGAAATAGCAGAGATATTAGATATGAATTCTAAATCCATTGATAACGCTTTACGAAGAATTAGAATTAAAATGAAAAAAGAATATATAAAATAAAAAGATATAAGGAAAAAACATTGACATGTATATATCAATAATGATATATTAGTTAAGGAATTTAATTTTAGGTTTACTTTTGTAAATCTTTAATTAATATCAATTTGAAACACCTGGAAGTGTGTAATGAGAGGAGGAAAACAATTAATGACTACAGTAAATCAATTAGTAAGAAAAGGTAGAGGCTCAAAAACAAGAAAAAGCAAATCACCAGTTTTATCTGTTGGATATAATAGTAGAAAGAAAAAAACTACTGAAAAAAATTCACCACAAAAACGAGGCGTTTGTACTCGTGTGGGAACAACTACACCAAAGAAACCAAACTCAGCATTAAGAAAATATGCTCGTGTTAGATTATCTAATGGACTTGAAGTTACTGCCTATATTGGTGGTGAAGGACACAACTTACAAGAACATAGTGTTGTATTAATTCGTGGAGGACGTGTAAAAGACCTTATTGGTGTTAGATATCATATAGTTCGTGGTACATTAGATACTGCTGGTATTGATAAAAGACGTCAAGGTCGTAGCAAATACGGTTCAAAAAAACCTAAATAATATAGTAATTGAAAGGAGGATAAATTATGCGTAAAAGACGTGCAGAAAAAAGAGATGTTTTAGCAGATCCAATGTATAATTCAAAATTAGTTACAAAACTAATTAATAGAATTATGTATGATGGTAAAAAAGGAATTGCTCAAACTATTTTATATGATGCTTTTAATATAATAAAAGAAAAAACAAGTAAAGAACCTATGGAAGTATATGAAAAAGCAATGGAAAACATTAAACCAGCTTTAGAAGTTAAGTCAAGAAGAGTTGGTGGAGCTAATTACCAAGTACCAATAGAAGTTAGAGCAGACCGTAGTCAAGCTTTAGCTTTAAGATGGCTAGTTAATTATTCTCGTCTAAGAGGAGGTCATTCAATGGCTGAAAACTTAGCAAATGAAATAATTGATGCAGCAGGAGGAACTGGTGGATCAGTTAAAAAACGTGAAGACGTACATAAAATGGCAGAAGCTAATAAAGCATTTGCTCATTATAAATGGTAAGAAAGGAATTAAATTATGGCTCGTGAATATAGCTTAGATAAAACTCGTAATTTTGGAATAATGGCACATATTGATGCTGGTAAAACAACTATGACAGAACGTATTTTATTCCATACTCACAAAATTCATAAAATAGGGGAAACTCATGATGGAGCTTCTCAAATGGATTGGATGGAGCAAGAACAAGAACGTGGTATAACAATTACTTCAGCAGCAACTACGGCATTTTGGAAAGATCACAGATTAAATATAATCGATACTCCAGGCCATGTTGATTTTACAGTTGAAGTTTCAAGATCACTACGTGTACTAGATGGTGCGGTAGCACTTCTTGATTCAAATGCTGGAGTTGAACCTCAAACTGAAACTGTTTGGCGTCAAGCTGATGAATTTAAAGTTCCTCGTATAATTTTCTGTAATAAAATGGATAAATTAGGAGCTAGCTTTGAAATGTCACTTAAATCAATCAAAGACAGATTAGGAATTAATTTTGCTCCAATTGAATGGCCAATCGGTGCCGAAAATGAATTTGATGGAATTATTGATTTAGTTGCAATGAAAGCATATCATTATGATGGAAAAGATGAAGAAGAACCAACAGAAATAGAAATTCCAGCAGAATTAAAATCTATAGTTGATAAAAAACGTTCTGAATTAATAGAATTAGTAGTAGATTTTGATGATGCATTAATGGAAAAATATCTTGAAGGAGCAGAACTTACAATTGAAGAAATTAAAGGTGCTATTCGTAAAGGTGTTATTGAAGTTAAATTTTTCCCAGTAATGTGTGGAACAGCTTTAGGAAACAAAGGTACAAAATTATTGTTAGATGCAGTTATTGATTATTTACCAACACCAACAGATGTTGAATCAATAAAAGGTACTGATTTAAATGGAAAAGAAATAGTTAGACATCCGTCAGACTCAGAACCATTTAGTGCACTAGCATTTAAAGTAATGACAGATCCATTTGTTGGAAGACTTACTTTCTTTAGAGTATATTCAGGTCATCTATCTGGAGGATCTTATATACTAAATGCTACAAAAAATAAAAAAGAAAGATTAGGAAGAATTCTTCAAATGCATGCTAACAATAGAACTGAAATAGCAGAAGTATTTACAGGTGATATTGCAGCAGCAGTAGGATTTAAAGATACTACTACTGGAGATACATTATGTGATGAAAAACAAGCTTGTATATTGGAATCAATGGAATTTCCAGAACCAGTTATTGAATTAACTGTTGAGCCAAAATCAAAAGCTGACCAAGATAAAATGGGTATTGCTTTACAAAAACTATCTGAAGAAGATCCAACTTTTAGAGCAAGTACAAATCATGAAACTGGTCAAACTATTATCGCTGGTATGGGTGAATTACACTTAGATATTATCGTTGATAGAATGAGAAGAGAATTTAATGTAGAAGCAAATGTTGGGCAACCACAAGTTTCTTATCGTGAAACATTAACAGTTATGGCTGAATGTGAAGGTAAATATATTAAACAATCAGGTGGACGTGGTCAATATGGTCATGTTTGGATAAAATTTGAACCAAATAAAGATAAAGGTTATGAATTTGTTGATGGGGTAGTTGGTGGTGTAGTTCCAAGAGAATATATTCCAGTAACTGATAAAGGACTTCAAGAAGCAATGAAAACTGGTGTTTTAGCAGGATTCCCTATGGTAGATGTTAAAGCAACATTATTTGATGGTTCATATCATGATGTGGATTCATCAGAAATGGCTTACAAAATAGCAGCTAGTATGGCTTTAAAAGAAGCAAAAAGCAAATGTAAACCAATATTACTAGAACCTATTATGAAAGTTCAAGTAGTAGTTCCAGATGAATATCTTGGAAATGTTATGGGAGATGTTACATCTCGTCGTGGTAGACCACTTGGTCAAGAATCAAGAGGAAATGCATTAGCAATTGATGCAATGGTACCACTTTCAGAAATGTTTGGATATGTTACTTCATTAAGATCAAATACTCAAGGTAGAGGTCAATTTACAATGGTTTTTGATCATTATGAAGAAGTTCCAAGAAATATTTCTGAAGATATCATCAAAAAATTTGGTGGTAATAACTAAAATATATATAAACTAGAAAAAGTACTTGATATTTTTTCTTAGTTGATATAAAATGAATATATAATTAAATAGAGGAGGAAAATTATTATGGCAAAAGTAAAATTCGATCGTTCAAAACCACATGTTAACATTGGTACTATTGGACACGTAGATCATGGTAAAACAACTTTAACTGCTGCTATATCAGCGCATTTAGCTGGTAAATTCGGTAACGAAAAAGTTGATTTTGCTAATATTGATAAAGCACCTGAAGAAAGAGAAAGAGGTATTACAATAAATACCGCTCATATCGAATACAGCACAGAAAAAAGACATTATGCACACGTTGACTGCCCAGGACATGCTGATTATATTAAAAATATGATTACAGGAGCAGCTCAAATGGATGGAGCTATCTTAGTTATAGCTGCAACAGATGGACCAATGGCACAAACTCGTGAACATATATTATTGTCACGTCAAGTTGGTGTACCTCGTATGGTTGTATTTATGAATAAATGCGATATGGTAGATGATGCTGAATTATTAGATTTAGTTGAAATGGAAATACGTGAATTATTAACTGAATATGGCTTTGATGGAGATAATACTCCAATTATAAGAGGATCAGCATTAAAAGCTCTTGAAGGAGATGCTAACTGGACTTCTAAGATTGATGAATTAATGGATGCTGTTGATGCATGGATTGAAACTCCAGTTCATGAATTAGACAAACCATTCTTAATGCCAATTGAAGATGTATTTACTATCACAGGACGTGGAACTGTTGTTACAGGTCGTGTTGAAAGAGGTAAATTAAATCTTAATGATGAAGTAGAAATTATAGGAATTAAAGCTACTAAGAAAACTGTTGTTACAGGTATTGAAATGTTCCGTAAACAATTAGATTATGCAGAATCAGGAGATAATGCTGGTATCTTATTAAGAGGAGTTTCAAGAGAAGATGTAGAACGTGGTCAAGTATTAGCTAAACCAGGTACAGTTACTCCACACAAGAAATTTAAAACTAGTGTGTATGTACTTAGTAAAGAAGAAGGCGGACGTCATACTCCATTCTTCAGTAATTACCGTCCACAATTCTATTTCCGTACTACAGACGTAACTGGTGTTATTGAATTACCAGCAGGCGTTGAAATGGTTATGCCAGGTGATAATATCGACATGACTGTAGAATTAATTGCTCCAATCGCTATCGAACAAGGAACTAAGTTCTCAATTCGTGAAGGTGGTAGAACAGTTGGTTCAGGTGTAGTTGCTGAAATTATAGAATAATTATTAGAAACAAGATTTTATATCTTGTTTTTTTGTTAAACAAAAATAAGTTTTTTCAAACTTATTTTTTATTAAATATAGAATTTTTATACATGAAATATAATGGTTTATTTATAATTAATTCAAAGTCTCCAGCATATTCTATAACTTTTGACCCAAATGACAGTTTAAATTCATTTAATCCTTTGTATTTTTTATCTTCTATATTAGGATTAATAATTCCTCCTAAGTTAATTTTTTTATAACCAAGATTAGAATATTTTTCTATTATTTTCCAAATTAGTAAATGTTTTGAATTAAATTTTTTAAAACCTAAATTATAACCATCCATTAATATATTTATTTCATTATCATTTTTAATTAAAAATACTGAAGATAATATAATTCCATCTGGATAATCAGTTACTAACTTTGTAGCATTAAGTAAATTATTTTTACAATTATATAAAATAATATCATTGCTCATTTTTTTAGATAGCAAACTTTTATTTAACTGTAGTTCATTATTTAAATTATTACAAATAATTTCTTGATTAGTTAAATCTTTACTAGCTTTTTTTAAATATTTAATAGGATCTAGTTTAGCATAATAAAATTCAGCATCTTCTTTAAAAAAAGTATATAAATTTTGAAAATATTTTAATTCCCTGGGATATTTACTTTTTGTATGTAAATATAAATATTTCAAATCATCAATATTTCCTTTATGTATTTTTATACCCATATTTTCAGAACCTCTGATTTTTGTTCTAAATTCTTTTCTTATATTTTTAAAAATAATGTAATATGGCATATTTAAATCAAGTACAGTTTCATATCTAGGCTTTAGTGATTCAAAATAATTGTTATAGCCTAGATGTTTATATCCTAATTTCTCTAGATTATTAAAAATATTATAAAAATTTATATTATCATTATTATCTTCTTTCTTAATAATTAAAGGATTTATTTTAACAGCAACAATATTTAAAGATATTAAATATTTTTTAATTTCTAAAGTAAATTTATTTAATAAATCATAATTATTATAATCTATTAAGAATCCTTTTGGAGCATAAGCATACTTAAAATTAGATTTCTTTTCTATTAAAATTAAAGTTGCTGCTAAAACTTTATTATTATCAATCAAACCTAAAAAAATGGCATCATATTTTTCTTCATTCATAACAAACCCATATTCAGGAGTTTGATATATTGATTTTAAACTATAATTTGTAATAAAGTCTTTAAATTCTTTATTGGTTAGTTCCTTTATATACATGCTATCACCGCTATTATTTTAACATAAACATCTAAATTTGACAAATAAAAAAATTAGTATATAATAAAGACCAATTTAGGCAATATTATTTGTAATAGGGGGGGTTATTATGTATAATACTTTAAAAAGAACTTTTGATATTTTATTTTCAATTTTACTTATAATTTTATTATTACCTATAATGATTATTATAGGAATAATTATTAAAAAAGATAATGGTCCAGCTTTGTTTATACAAAACAGAAGTGGTAAAAATGAAAAAATTTTTAAATTATATAAATTTAGAAGTATGAGTAAAAACAATAATGTTAGAAATTTTAATGAAGAAGATAAAATAACTGAATTTGGCAAAATAATTAGAAAAACAAGTTTAGATGAATTACCACAATTATTTAATATTTTAAAAGGTGATATGAGTTTTGTTGGTCCAAGACCTTGGATAACAGATTATACAATTTATTTTACTGATAATCAAAAAAGAAGATTAGAGGTTTTACCAGGCATTACAGGATTAGCCCAATGTAATGGTAGAAATAATTTATCAATTAAAGAAAAAATAGATTTAGATATTAAATATGTAGAAAATTTAAGCTTTAAAATGGATATATATGTTATAATTAAAACAATAAAAGCAGTATTAACAAAAGAAGGAGCAATATCTTCAAAACTAACAATTAAAAAAGAATTAGAAGAATTAAAAATACAAAGTAATGAAGAAGCAATTACTGGAATTTTAGTATAAAGGAGTTGTAGAAATGAAAAAAGTACTATTTGTCGCAACAGTTGATTCACATATTGAATTATTTCATTTACCGTATCTAGAACATTTTAAAGATGAGGGATATGAAGTTCATGTCGCCACTAATAGCGATAAAAAAATATTAAACTGTGATAAAAAAATAAAGCTTCCAATTAAAAGAAGTCCATATAGTTTATCAAATATTAAAGCAATTAAGATATTGAGGGGTATTCTTAAAAATGAAAAGTATGATATTATTCATTGTCATACACCAATGGGATCTGTTGTAACTAGGATTGCCGCAAAGAAAGTAAGAAAAAGTGGTACTAAAGTTATTTATACAGCTCATGGATTTCATTTTTACAAGGGTGCTCCAATTAAAAATTGGTGCTTTTTTTATCCGATAGAAAAGATTTTATCTAAATATACAGATACTTTAATAACTATTAATAAAGAAGACTATGAATTAGCTAAAAAGAAATTTAAAACTGATGTAAAATATATTAAAGGTGTAGGTTTAAATGAAGAAAAATTTAAATGTATTTTATCAGAAGAAGAAAAGAAAAGTTTAAGAAGTTCTCTTAATTTAAATGATAAAGATTTTGTTATGATATATCCAGCAGAGTTAAATAAAAATAAAAATCAATTATTTTTAATAAATGCAATGAAAGATTTAAATAATGATATTCATTTATTATTACCAGGTATAGATTCTTATAAAGGAAAATATCAAGAAATAGTTAATAAATTATGTTTAAATAATAGAATTCACTTTTTAGGTTATAGAAATGATATAGATAAATTATTACAAATATCTGATTTAGAAATATCCTCAAGTAAAAGAGAAGGTTTAGGATTAAATCTAATTGAAGCAATGTATATGAAACTTCCTATCATTGCTACTATAAATAGAGGACATAAAGAATTAATTATAAATGATATAAATGGTTATTTAATTAATAATAAAGAAGATTTAATTGATAAAATTAATTTCTTATATAAAAATAAAAAATTTAGAATAAATTTAGGAATTAATAGTAATAAAATAGTAAAAGATTATTTATTAAAAAACATTATTTTAGATATGAAAAAAATATATTAAGTAGGTGAAAGTTATGAAAAAAACTTTAAAAGCATTTTTAAAGAGTTCAAAATTATTTTATATATTATATTTCTATATTGGAACGTACTTTCTTAAATTTATTGGCTTATTTATAAAAATTAATAATAATAGAGTCTTATTTGTTTCATATGGTGGTAAAAAATATGATGATAGTCCAAAAGTTATATATGAAGAATTAAAAAATAATATTAAATATAAAGATTTTGAATTTAAATGGGCTTTTATAAACCCAACTGATTTTAATGAAGTAGAAAAGAACAATAAAATTAAAATTGATACTATGAAATATTATTTATATGCACTAAGCTCTAAATATTGGATAAGTAACTCCTCAGTACAAAGAGGATTAATATTTAAAAGAAAAAACAATATGAACATTTTATTTATGCATGGTTTAACAGCACTTAAAAAAAACAACAAGAATTTTAAATCAGTTGGAAAACAATTTAAAATGGTTAAGCCAGAATGCTTTGATAAAGTTTTTATTGAGGGAGCAAAAGAAGAAAAATTAGTTTTAGAAAACATAAATGTAGAGCCAAACAATTTATTTAATTATGGTTTGCCAAGAAATGATGAATTACTAAAACTAAATAATAAAAAAGAAATAAACAAAATTAAAGAAAAACTAGGATTAAGTTTTGATAAAAAAGTAATACTATATGCTCCTACTTATAGAGAGTATAGTAAAACAAAAACTGGCAAAATATTTGTAGAACCAGTTATAAATATTTCTAACTGGGAAAAAGAATTAGGTGAAAAATACATTTTATTAGTAACTTCTCATTATGAAATTGGTAACAAATTTAATATAGATTTTAATAATAAATTTGTTAAAGATGTTTCAAATTATAATTCTATAAATGAGTTAATGGTTATTTCTGATTTATTAATAACAGATTATTCAAACATTGTTTTTGATTATAGTATTTTAGAAAAACCAGTATTTTCATATGCATATGATTATGAAGAATATATCAAAAAAGGTAGAGGTTTATATAATGATATAAAAGACATATATAAAGAAAGATTTATTCAAGAAGAAAATAAATTAATTTCAATGATTAATAATTTAGATTATGAAAAAGAGAAAATTAATGCTTCTATAATAAGGAACAATTTTATTTTAAATTATGGAAGTGCTACAGAAAAATGTATAAAAGAAATATTTAAATAGGTGGTGATTTTAGTGGATATAAAAAAAAGAGTTCTTCATATAAATAATAATACATTTATTGGAGGACAACAAATGGTTTTTCTAAATATTTTAAAAAATATTAATAAAGAAAAATATGATATTGATATAGCTGTTTATAATAGTAGAGGTATACTTAAAAAAGAAATAGAAAAATACAATTGTAATATTTTTAATATCCCAAGCATTACTAGACACCCAATTAAACATTATTTTAGTTTGAAAAAAATAATTGCTGAAGGTAATTATGATATAGTTCATCAACATGCATCTGATGCAGGCATACTAATTAATTTAATAATTGCTAAAAAATTAAATGTTAAAAAAGTGATTGTTCATTCTCATGCAAAAAATTCTAAATATAAAATAATGCATTTATTTTTAAGAATGTTTATTCCATTATTCTCAAATGTCAAAATAGCTTGTAGTGAAGAAGCAGGTTTATGGTTATTCAATAAAAATTACGAAGTTATTAATAATGGAATAGATATTTCAAATTATAAATATGATAATAGTATTAGAGAATATTTAAGAAAAAAATATAATATAGAAGATAATACAATAGTAATTGGTCATGTTGGAAGATTTGATACAAATAAAAACCAAATATTTTTAATAAATATGTTTAAAAAATATTTAGATTTAAATGATAATTCTTTATTGATATTAATTGGAATTGGCTCTTTACTAGAAAATGTAAAAAAAGAAGCTTTAAAATTAGGTATAAATGATAAAATACTATTTCTAGGTGAAAAAGAAGATGCAAACAAATTATATAATATGTTTGATATATTTGTTTTACCCTCATTTAATGAAGGAAACCCATTAACTCTTATTGAAGCTTTAACAAACGGCTTAAACTGCATTTGCAATATTAAATTACCTAATATTGATAATACAATTAGAATAAAACTAGATCCTAATTTATGGGCAGAAAAAATAAGTAATTTAAGTATAAAAAGAAATAAATATAATATAAATAATTATAGTAACAAAAGTTTTATAAATAAAATCGAAAAAATATATGATGAGAAATAAATAAAGGAGGTGTAAATATGGGCTTAATATCAATAATATTATTTATTTGTTTCCCAATAATATGTACACCTATTTTTGTTTTTCTTTATTTTAAAGATAGTAAACATAGGCTAATATATTCTATTTTACTTGGAATAATATTTGGTATTATAAATTACCATTATTTACCACCATCTGATTATGACTTATATAGACATCATTTAAATATAATACAGTATATGAAAATGAGTTTTGAAACATATACTCAAACAATATTTACAGAATCAGAACCAATAAATTTTTCAATAAAATATTTTGTATCACTTACACAAGATGTTAATTTACTTCAATTTTTTGTAACATCATTTAGTTTTACAATATTCTTTGGAATTATTGGAGACTATGCTAAAAGAATAAAACTAAACATTAAATATTTTATACTTGTTTTACTATTTACATTTACATCAATAAATCTATTATATATGTTTAGTGGTTTATTTAATCAATTTGCCATATTAGTTTTTGCTTTAGGCTATTATTTATTAAAGATTGAAAAAGGATCTAAATTTATAAACTATTTAATTCTTATTTCGTCTATTTTAATTCATTCTAGTATGATTTTTCCAATAGTAATATTTGTTTTATTTAAAATTTTCAAAGAAAAAATAAGTATTGGATTAATATTTACAATAATAATATTATTTTTATTCCCATCAACGTTACTTATTTTTATTAATAAAATATCTGATATAACTATATTTTCTCAAATACAAACAATGTATAATTCTTATTTTTTACAAAACAAAGTATTTTACGCTTTTTATGGGGGAAATATATTAATAATGGAGTTAGCCAAAGTATTCTTTTACTTCTTGATTTATTATTTGTATGGTAAAAATAAAGATACAAATCATAAATTTTGTTTAATACTTTTAATAAGCATTTTACTTCTAATTATTAATTCAATAGTTTTTGTTAGATTTATTTTCTTATTACAAATACTAGGTTCATTATTTTTAATGGATTATTTTAAAAATAAAAAACCAAATACTATTGCTACTTATTATATGATAATATGTATAACAATATTTACTATTTTTCAGTTATATCAATTTAGAGGAATGGATTTTGGGGAATTCTTTAATCAAGACCTGTTTAAAAATTTATTTTTAATACTTAAAACATAGGAGGAAATTATGAAGAAAACTAATATTTTACAAGTTACAGCATCTATGGATATAGGCGGTTTAGAAACTTTTATAATGAATTTATTAAGAAATATAGATAGAGATAAATTCCAATTTATATTCTTAACATATGCTGAAGCAAAAAGTTCTAATGGAAAATTTGATTATGAGGATGAAGTTAATGCTTTAGGAGGAAAAATAATCAGAATGGAACCGCCTAAAATAAATGGACTTTTTTATAATTTAAAACAATTAATAAAAATTATTAAAGAAGAAAAAATAGATGTAATTCATTGTCATACATATTTTAGTTCAGGTTTTTTCCTTTTAGCAGGTAAATTAGCTAAAGTTAAAACAAGAATAGTTCATTCTCATACAACTCTAGGATCAACAAAAGTGGGAGTTCGTAAAACATTAAAATGGCTTAGAGCTAGAATATATATTCGTCTATTTAGTACTGATAAATTTGCTTGTGGTAAAGAAGCAGGTTATGCTCTTTATAGAAAAGATAAATCTTTAGTTATACCAAATGGAATAAATTTTCCTCAATTTTCTTATAATGAAAAATATAGAAAAGAAATAAGAGATGAATTAAAAATAGAGGATGACGTAAAAATAATTGGCCATGTTGGTAGATTAGATTATCCAAAAAATCATAAATTTTTAATTGATATCTTTGAAGAATATAAAAAGCTAAACTCTAAATCTAAATTAATATTAGTTGGAGATGGCAAATTAAAAGAAGAATTAATAAAAAAAGTAAAAAGTAAAAACTTAATTAATGATATAATTTTTCTTGGTAGTAGACAAGATGTTTATAAAATATATAATTCATTTGATTTATTTTTATTCCCATCTATTTATGAGGGAATACCAGTAACATTAATTGAAGCTCAAGTTAATGGATTAAGTTGTTTAGTAAGTTCAAATGTTCCAAAAGAGTGCAAATTAACAGATAATATTAATTTTTATTCACTAGATAATACTAGTAAAGAATGGGCAGAAAAATTAGATAATTTTAGTTTAAATAGAATTGATGAAACTTATAAAATCAAAAACAGTGATTATAATATCCAAAATGGAATTAAAAAAATAGAGCAAATTTATTTAAAAAGATAGAGGTGATTTGATGAGAACTAAAAATTCAATAAGAAATATAGTAACAGCTTTTTCTGTTAATCTTTTAAGTATAATTGTTGGATTAGTAGTTCAAGCAATTTTCATTAAAACTTTAGGAGTAGAATATTTAGGTTTAAATGGTTTATTTTCAAATCTAATTTCAATGCTTTCAATAGCTGAATTAGGCTTTGGGTCAGCAATAATATTTAGTTTATATAAACCAATTGCTGATAAAGAATATGGAACAATTAACTCTTTATTAAGATTATATAAAAGAAGTTATAGCGTAATATCTTTAATTATGTTTATAATTGGTCTATTAATTATACCTTTTTTACCAATAATTGTTGGTGATAACACAATAAATGGTAATATAAATATGTTTTACTTATTATTTTTGATAGATGTTGTTATATCATATGTCTTGTCATATAAAAGATCAATTTTAATAGCAGATCAAAAAAACTACTTAATAAATATAATTCATGTGGTATATTTTTTGATTTTAAATTCAATACAAATATTTGTATTATTAAATACAAAAAATTTCTATTTATTTTTAATAATGAAAATAACAATTAGAATAGCAGAAAATATATTTATTACAATGTTTGTTAATAGAAAATATTCATATTTAAGTAATAAAAATATAGAGCCATTAGATGATAGTATTTTTAAAGATATAATAAAGAAAATCAAAGCTCTTTTTATACATAAGATAGCAGCATTTATTGTTCTTGGAACAGATAATATATTGATTTCAATGTTATTTGGACTTAATGTTTTAGGATTATACGCTAATTATTATTTAATTATTAATGCTATTAATTCATTAGTTACTCAAATATTTTCATCAGTTGTACCAAGTATTGGTAATTTAAATGTAACAACTGATAAAAACAAAAAATTTGAAGTATATAAAAACATTAGATTTATAAATGTTTGGATAAGTATTTTTGCTGCTACATCATTGTTTATTGTAATGGATAATTTTATTAATATATGGCTTGGTTCAAAATACCTTTTAAATGACTACATTTTATTTGCTTTAATAATTAATTATTACTTCCAATCTACAAGATTAGTAAATTTAATTTTTAAAGAAGCAGCTGGTATATTTCATGAAGATAGAATTATGCCAATCTTAGAATCGATAATAAATATAATTTTATCTTTATTATTTGCTAAAATGTTTGGATTAATTGGAATATTTATGGGTACAATTTGTAGTAATTTATTTTTACAAATATATAGTTACCCTAAATATGTTTATAAAAAACTATTTCAAAGAAGTCATATTCAGTATTTCTTAGAAAATGGAAAATATTTAATTACATTTTTATTTATTTTATTTGTAACATATATATTGGCTAATGTAGTAGAAAGTAATTTAATTAATAACATAATAATATGCTTATTTATTCCAAATATAATAATGTATATTTTATATAAAAAAAGTTCTGAAATGAATTATTATAAAAATTTAGTATATAAATTTTATAAAAAATGGGGAGGAATAAAATATGAAAAATCGTAAATCAAATTTTGAAATACTTAGAATTATAAGTATAGTTTTAATTATTTTTTCTCATTTCTCATTTCATGGAGGCTTTATAAAAACTAGTGGAATATCATTTAATAATTTTATATTAGATATTTCAGTGTTAGGAAACCTTGGTGTAATGATATTTGTAATTATAACTGGTTATTTTTCTTCTAAAAAAGATATGAAAAGTAATTTCAAAAAAATAATAAAACTATTTTTACAAATATTATTTTATTCTATAATATTATATTTAATTGTTTCTATAATTAATAAGCAATTTATATTAGGGGATTTTATAAAAACACTATTTCCAATTATAAGTAATGAATATTGGTTTATGACAAAATTTATATTGTTATTATTATTAAGCCCATATATAAATTTATTAATAAAAAATTTACAAAAGAAAGAATATCAAAAATTGTTAGCACTATTAACTATTCTAATAGTAATAATACCAACCTTTACAGCTTTAAATTATTTTGAAGATAGAATGTTTCAATTTATATATTTATATTTAATTGGAGGTTATATAAATCTATATGTAGAAGATAATAATAAAAAAGATAAATATTTGTTAATATTTGTAAGTTCTCTTTTAATAGCATTTTTATCAACCATTGTTTTAGAATTTTTAAATATATATCCAATATATTTCATGGGTAATAATATTTTTATGTATATATGTGCTGTAGCAATATTTATGGTATTTAAAAATATAAATGTTAAAGAATCAAAAATTATTAATATTATTGCAAGTTCAACTCTTGGAATATATTTAATTCATGATAATCAATACATAAGATCAATACTATGGGATAATATATTTCACAATAATTCATATTATAATAATAACTACTTATTTTTATACGAAATTGGTGTAGTTGTTATTGTATTTCTTGTTTGTTTAGCTATTGAATTAATAAGAAAAGAACTATTTAAACATAGTGAAAAAATCATTATAAAAACTAAGATATTTCAAAAAATCCAAAATTTGACAAAAACTAAAAAACAGCTATAATAATGAACTAATTTAAAGGGGGAAATTAAATGGAAGAAAAAGAATTAGATTTATCATATATATTACAAACAATAGGTAAAAGATTTTTACTTATATTGTTATTTGTAATACTTGGAGTAGGAGCTGCTGTATTTTATAACTATGGTGCACCTATAATATATCAAAGTAAAACAACACTATATGTTCAACCAGAAGTTGAATCTAGTGAAGTTGATTATGAAGGAATTTTAACAAACCAAAAAATGGTTAAAACCTATACAGAAATAATCAAAAGTAGGAAAATAATAAATAAAGTTAAAGAAGAATTAGAATTAGATTTATCATTTGAAGAAATATATAGCATATTAAATGTTACTTCATTAAATGATACTGAAATAATTACAATTGTAGTTAGTTCAGAAGATCCAAACTTAGCTAGAGATATTGCTAATCAAACAGCTATAGTATTTATTGGAGAAATAAAAGAAACAATGGAAATTAATAACATTAAAGTAATAGATGAAGCAATAGCTGGAGTTGAACCAGTTTCACCTAGAATATTACTTAATTGTTTAATAGGTTTAGCAGGGGGCTTATTTATAGGTCTTGCTTTATCATTTCTAATTGAATCAATGGATAATAAAATTAAAAACCATGAAGATATTAAAAAATATTTAAAAATTAAAACTTTAGGAGTTGTTCCTCATAATTCAATTGATTATGAAGTTTCAGGAAAGAAAAAAGTATATGTTAATCCAAATGAAATGAATTTAAAAATCATTACTGATCCAACAAGTGTTGTTTCAGAATCAATTAGAATGATTAGAACAAACTTAAATTTCCTTGATACAAAATTAATTAATGTTACATCAACAGTACCTAGTGAAGGTAAATCTGAAGTTATATCAAACCTAGCTTTATCATTTGCTATGTTAGATAAAAAAGTACTAGTAGTTGATTGTGATTTAAGAAAACCAAAAGTTCATAAAAACTTTGGGTTAACAAGAAAAAGAGGAGTTTCTGATTTAGTTTTATCTAAAGGAACACATCATTATAAAGAAGCAATACAAAAATATATTGATCCAACAAAAAAAGCAAGTATTGATATATTAACAGCTGGATCAAAAATATCAAATCCATCAGAATTAATAAATAACAAAGGATTTGCTAATTTATTAAAAGAATTAAAAGAAGATTATGATGTAGTACTATTAGATTGTCCTCCAATTTCGTCATTAACAGATGGTGTATTAGTGTCAAAATTATGTGATGGTACAGTATATGTTATAGAATCAGAAAGAACTGATCATCAAGTAATTGAAAGTTGTATTGAGGAATTAAAAAATAACCAAGCATTTATATTAGGAGCAATATTAACAAAAGTTAATATAAAAAGACAAAAAAAATTATATGGTTATAAATACGATTACTATTATTCTAATTATAATAAATAATGAAATATATTGATATTCATTCACACCTTATATATGGTGTGGATGATGGTTCTAAAACGTTAGAACAAAGCTTAAGATATTTATTAGAAATAAAAAAGATAGGATTAAAGGATATAGTATGTACTCCTCATGTAAAATTTGGAACAAAAGAAAAACAACGATTAATTAGTAAACATTTTGATATACTAGTTAAATATGCCAAAATATTAGGAATAAACTTATATATGGGTAATGAAATATTATGGTCTGATTCTACATTAGAAAAATTAGAGAACAAAAAACTAAAAACTTTAAATAATACAAAATATATACTATTAGAATTTAAAAGAAATGAAAATATTTCTATAAATTCAATAGTATCAATATTAGATGAATTTAATGAAAATGGGTATAATGTAATATTAGCCCATCCAGAATTATACATAAATTATAGAAATATTTCTGATATGCATAAAATTAAAGATACTAAAGCATTACTTCAAATTGATGCTACAAGTTTATATGGCAAAAGTAAAATAAGAAAATTTACAAAAAAAATGTTAAAAGAAAGACTAGTTGATATAATAGCAACAGATTCACATTGTAATCATAAAAGAAATTATAAAATATTTAAAAAAGCATATAAAAAAATAAAAAGAAAATATGGATATGATTATGCTAATATATTGTTTTATGAAAATCCATTAAAAATAATAGGAGGTAAAAATGAAAAAAACAAATAATATAATCTTAACAGTATTACTTTTTTTATTAGTTATAAATACAATTATATTTGCTATACAATTTAATCAGTTGAATTTTATTAACAATATAATACCATTAGCTATTAATATAATATTGTTAATTATAATAGGTAGCTCAATATATTTTGGCTATAGATGTTTATTTGAATTTTTAAAAAACAAATTTATAATAATATTAATAACAATTGCTATATTATTAAATTCTATATTACTAACATTTAATATATTTACAAATATATTAGATAAAGCTATGGTAAAAATAACAAATAATAATACAGTATATAGTAGTACAATAATAGTCTTAAAAGATAGCAATATAAATTCAATAGATGATTTAAATAATAATAAAATAGGTTGGTCTGATAATGAACTTGATTATGAAAACTATTTATTAGTTCATAATATATTAGAAAAAAAAGACAAACTAAATAATAATGAATTTTATAAATATGATGATTATTTAAGAGCAATAAATGATTTATTAAATAAAAATATTGATGCTTTAGTAATATCTAGTAGTTATTTAACACTTTATAGTGAATATTTTGAAGATATAAATTCTAAAGTAAAAACTATAACAGATAATATTGAAGTAGTTGTTAAAAACGAAGCAGAAAAAAAAGCTACAATTAAATCAAGTGAAGAACCATTTACTATATTAATTATAGGAGCAGATACATTATATGGTGGATATAATGCTGATGTTCAAATATTAATGACAATAAATCCAAAAACAAAAAAAATAGTTCAAGTAGATGTAGTAAGAGATACTTATACATATAATATGGATACAAAAAAAATGGATAAAATTACTCATTCTGGTTGGGCAGGATCATCAAATGTTGTAGCGACAGTAGAAAATTTATTTGATGTTAAAATTGATTATTACATTAAATTAAATTTTAATTCAGTAGTTGATTTAGTAAATATGATGGGTGGTATTACAATTGATGTTCCATATACATTCCATGGGGATAGATTTGGAACATATGTTATATATCCAGGTATTAGAAAATTAACTGGGGAAGAAACATTAATGCTGGCTCGTACAAGACAAATGGCCGGTTCTAATCTTCAATCTAGAGGAAGAATGCAAATGAAAATTATTGAAACAGTTACAAAACAAATAGATAGTGATTTTATTATAAATAATTTCTTTAAGCTATTAGATGTAGCTGCTAACAATATTGAAACAAATATTAGCAAAAGTGATATGTATTATTACATTCAAAAATATGCGAGTATAAAAAATGAATTTACATTTGAATCAAATACTTTATATGGCTATAATTCAAGCTATTATCATGAAGGCATGGGTAAAACACTTTATACTTATGTTCCAGATGAAAGTAGTTTAAGTCAGTTAAGTAATAAATTAAAAGATAATTTAAACTAGATAGTGAAAACTATCTTTTTTCTTGTCAAAAAACGTAAATATTTACTTAATTTATTGAGCTAACTTAATTTGTTTGATATACTGTAATAGTATTAGTTAAGAGGAGATGATAAGTTATGACAAAATATGTTTATTCTTTTAAAGAAGGAAATAAAGATATGAAAAATTTACTTGGAGGAAAAGGGGCTAATTTAGCAGAAATGACTAGTATTGGGCTACCAGTTCCAAGAGGATTTACCGTTACAACAGAAGCATGTAATAAATATTATGATGATTCTGAGCAAATAAGTGAAGAAGTAAAAGAACAAATTTTTACTTATTTAAATGATTTAGAATTAGAAACAAATAAAAAAATGGGTGATAAAACTAATCCATTATTAGTATCAGTAAGAAGTGGTGCTAGAGCAAGTATGCCTGGTATGATGGATACTGTATTAAATCTAGGACTAAACGATGAAGTAGCATCAGGTTTTGCAATAGCTACAAATAATAAAAGATTTGCTTATGATTCATATAGAAGATTTATTCAGATGTTTGCTGATGTAGTTAAAGGATATCCAAAATCTTCATTTGAAAGATTACTAGATTCTATCAAAGAAGAAAAAAATGTAAAATATGATACAGATCTAACTGAAGATGATATGTATGAAGTAGCATTTAAATTCAAAGAAATATATAAGAATATTTCAGGAGTAGATTTCCCACAAGACCCAAAAATACAATTAGTAGAAGCAATTACTGCAGTATTTAGATCTTGGAATAATGAAAGAGCAAATATATATAGAAAAATGAATGATATACCAAGCATTTGGGGAACAGCAGTAAATGTTCAAGAAATGGTATATGGAAATAGAGGAAATGATTGTGGAACAGGTGTAGCTTTTACAAGAAATCCAGCAACAGGTGAAAATAAACTATATGGTGAATATTTAATAAATGCTCAAGGAGAAGATGTTGTAGCAGGTATTCGTACTCCGCAACCTATAAGTACTTTAGAAAATGAAATGCCTGAAGTATTTAATGAATTTAATAAAATTGCTCATATATTAGAAAATCATTATAAAGATATGCAAGATATGGAATTTACTATAGAAAAAGGTAAACTATTTATGTTGCAAACAAGAAATGGTAAAAGAACAGCACAAGCAGCTTTAAAAATAGCCGTAGATTTAGTAAATGAAAAAATGATTACAGAAAATGAAGCTTTACTTAAAGTAGAACCAAAACAATTAGATCAATTATTACATCCTAACTTTGATGTAGAAGCTTTAAATAACGCTAAAATTATAGCAACAGGTTTAGCAGCTTCTCCAGGAGCTGGAACAGGTAAAATTTATTTTAATGCTGAAGATATATCAGAAGCTAAAAATAGAGGAGAAAAAACTCTACTTGTAAGATTGGAAACTTCTCCAGAAGATATACAAGGTATGAGTGACGCTAACGGAATTTTAACAATAAGAGGTGGTATGACTAGTCATGCTGCAGTAGTTGCTCGTGGTATGGGTAGATGTTGTGTTTCAGGATGTGGCGAACTTAAAATAGATGAAACAAATAAAACAATTACAACTAAAGACGGTCAAGTTTTTAAAGAAGGAGACTATATGTCAATTGATGGTTCAACTGGATATGTATATGGTAGTGAAATTAAAACTGTAGAACCAGAAATAAGTGGCGATTTTCAAATATTTATGAGTTGGGCAGACAATGTTAAAAAATTAAAAATTAGAACAAATGCTGATACTCCAAAAGATGCTATACAAGCTAGAAAATTTGGAGCTGAAGGAATTGGTCTTTGTAGAACAGAACATATGTTTTTTGAAGAAAATAGAATATTTGAATTTAGAAAAATGATTTCTGCTGAAACAGTAGAACAAAGAATACTTGCTTTAGAAAATATATTACCATATCAAAGAAAAGACTTTGAAGACTTGTTTAGAGCGATGGAAGGATATCCTGTAGTAATAAGATATTTAGATCCACCTTTACATGAGTTCTTACCTCATACAGATGAAGAGATAAAACCTTTAGCTTTATCATTAGGAGTAAGTTTTGATTCATTAAAAGAAAGAATAGAGTCATTAAAGGAATTTAACCCAATGATGGGACATCGTGGTTGTCGTTTAGCTATTACTTATCCAGAAATTGCTGTTATGCAAACTAGAGCAGTAATAGAAGCAGCAATTAATGTAAATAAAGAAGGTTTAAATGTTACGCCAGAAATTATGATTCCATTAGTTGGTGATGTAAAAGAATTAGAATATATCAAAAAAATAGTTTGTCAAACAGCAGATGAAATAATAAAGAATAATCAAATAGAAATGAAATATGAAATTGGTACAATGATAGAAATTCCAAGAGCTGCAATAACTGCAGATAAAATAGCTAAAGTAGCAGAATTCTTTAGTTTTGGAACAAATGATTTAACTCAAATGACATATGGATTTTCAAGAGATGATGCTGGAAAGTTCTTAAATGATTATTACAGCAAGAAAATATTTGAATCTGATCCTTTTGCTAAAATAGATCAAGAAGGTGTTGGAGAATTAATTAAGATGGCAGCAGAAAAAGGTAGAAGTATAAGACCTAATATGTCATTAGGAATATGTGGTGAACATGGTGGCGAACCAAGTAGTGTTGAATTCTGTCATAATATAGGATTAAATTATGTTTCATGCTCTCCATTTAGAGTACCTTTAGCTCGTTTAGCGGCAGCACAAGCAGTTATTAAACAAAAATAATAATTTTAGATTGAGAGAAATTTCAATCTTTTTTTATTTATATAATCAAACTTTAAAATATTAATTAAAAAATTTGCTAAAAAACTATGTTTTTGGTATAATAAATATGGTGATAATATGAAAATAGTATGTATAGGACATGCCGCATATGATATAACAATTCCAGTAGAAAAGTTTATTATAGAAAATACAAAAAATAGATTAGAAGGAATTCTAGAATGTGGTGGAGGTCCAGCTAATAATGCAGCCTATCTACTTGGAAAATGGAAAATGGATGTAACATTTGCTGGGGTAGTTGGTAATGATGAATATGGAAAATTTATAAAAAAGGAATTAGAAAGTGTTAATGTAGATACTAAATATATAGAAGTAAATGATAGATATAAAACAACATCTAGCTTTATTATTGCTAATATGTCATCTGGAAGTAGAACAATACTTACATATAGATCAAATAAATTAAAAATGCACGATGTATGTTTAGATTTTAAACCAGATATAATTTTAGTGGATGGTCAAGAACCGGAATTATCTAAAAAAATAATATTAGAAAATCCTAAAGCAATAAGTATTATTGATGCAGGAAGAGCAACTGATGAAATAATAGAATTATGTAAAATGGTTGATTATGTTGTTTGCTCAAAAGAATTTGCAGAAACAGTAGCCGATTTTAAATTTGATGATAAAGATGATTATTCATATGATTTAATATGCCAAGCTTTAAAACAAGAATTTAATGGCAAAATAATTGTTACCTTAGAAAGTAATGGCTGTGTATATGAAATGAACAATCATTTTAAAAAAATACCAGGTTTTAAAATGGATGCTATTGATACTACCGGTGCTGGAGATATATTTCATGGAGCTTTTACATATGGTATTGCTAAAAAAATGCCATTAGAAGATACTCTAAAGTTTGCTAATATAGTAGCTGGTTTATCAGTAACAAGATTAGGAAGTAAAAATTCAATGTTTTCTTTAGAAGAAATAAAAGAGAAAATGCATGAGCTTAAGTAATATATTTACTTCCAATCTTCCTAGTTTAGATTTGCATGGTTATGATAGAGAAACAGCAAGAGTAGCAATTAATGATTATGTAAATGATAATATTAAAATGAAAAGACCCATATTTTTAATAATTCATGGTATTGGTAGCGGTATTTTAAGAATAACTACAAAAGAGACTTTAAAAAGCAATAAAAATGTAGAAGAATATGCAATAGACTTCATGAATAGAGGTTGTACCATTGTTCGTATAAAATTATAATATGCTTTATTTATGATAAAAAATGCATAAAAAGAGATAATCCCTTTATTTGTAAGAAAAAAGTTGACAAATAGAAAATATTGTGGTACCATACAAATCATAAATTCAAAAGAGGGGGATTTTTATGTATACCAATCAAACCAATTTTTCAATTAAGAATGTAATTTTACAATTCTTATTCGTAGCCTTATTTATATTTATTTTAGTATGGCTATTTCCATTAAAAAGCGATTTAACAAATGCAGTAAACAGCATTAATAATAATGATTTAAGCGTGCTTACTGATCGTATTTTTAATGAGAACATTATTTCAATGAAAGACTCAGCAAAAAGTTATTACACAACTCCAAGATTACCAAAAAATATTGGAGACAAAGTTAAAATAACTTTAGGTGATATGTTAGACAAAAAAATAATTTTACCATTTAATGATAAAAATGGGGACGCTTGTGATTTAAATGAGTCATATGTTGAAATAACAAAATATGATGAAGAATTTATCATGAAAGTTAATTTAAAATGTGGAGAAGTAGAAAACTATTTATTAGTTTATATGGGATGTTATGATTATTGTACAACAGCTCTTTGTGAAAAAGAAACAGCTGATGTAGTTAGTCCAACTGTATATTCAGCTAAAAAAACTCCTAGCAAAGCTGCAGTAGTAATTACAAATACAAATACGAATACGAATACAGTAGTAGTTAATCCTACTCCAGTAGTAAATAAAGAATATCTATATGAATATAATAAAACAACAGCTGGTTATTATACTGAAACTGATTGGTCAGCATGGTCAACAACCGCTGTAAGTGAATCAAGTACTGTAAGTGTTAGAACTAATACAGTTACAGAATCAAAACTAATAGGTTATAATGTAACTAGAGCTTATGATTATGATAGTCCGATTTATGCAACTAAAGTAGTTAATACAGGTACTGAAACAATTCTAGTTTGTAATAATTGGGGTTATGTATCAAGTGGTACAGCTACTACTTATAATGGTGAGTGGTCATACACTGGTTATGTTTCATTATATGAATGGCCAACAAATACTGATACAGTAAGATATGAATTCGTAAGATTCTTTGATGAAACTTGTAGTGAATCATGTAGTTCAACAACAGGTATGATTTTTAAAAAATATGTTGTAGGTAGTTCAAGTGTTAACTTATCAACTTACCAATGTACTAGTTCATCTTACCAAACTACTACTTTATCAGTAAGTGTTAAAACAATTACTGGTTATAATATGAAAATAATAAGTAAAGTACCAGTTTATAAAGATGTAGCAACAACATATTATAGTTATAAAACAAAAACTTATATAGCAGGCACAAGTGATACTAAATGGAGTATTTACAATGATACTACTTTATTATCAGCAGGCTATGGTTATACAGGTAATAAAAGAGAAAAATAAGATTAATGAGAGGGTGTTATTATGAATGAGATGAATCAAGAACAAAATGATTTTTATGATTATGTTAAAAAAGCATTGGAAAGAATGAAAATTGACAATAATCTAACAATTAAAGAAGTAAAAAAATTAGAAAAAAATGTAATACAATTTTCTAAACTTCAAATAAATAGAAATTTTGACAATGCTAGCGAAAAATTATTAGAAGAAATTAATGGTTTAGCAAATAAATTTGGAAAAACATTGAATGAAGTATCACCTAGATCATTTGTAACAGATAAAAAAAGCTTTAAAAAAGGAGCTTTAACAGCAACTGCTATTGCAGCATCTTTAGCAACCGTGGGAGTTGGAGCATATGCACTTGTAGCAGTTAATTCCTTATTAAAAACATTAGAGAAAACAGAAGAAACTATACCAGAAGACACTATCTCAGAAAACACTATCTCAGATAACACTATCTCAGAAAATATAGTATCAGAAAACACTATCTCAGATAACACATTAAGTGATAGTTTATACTTTGATCCAAATAGTAATGATGAATTAACAAATAGAATGGTAGCATTTCTTGCTGACTCTTTCACAAATGGAATAGCAATAAAAGATATAATGACTCCTGAGCAATTACAACTTGCTGAAGAAAATGAGCAATCTTTAATAACAATAGAACAAGCAATGGATGCATATTTTGCAATTAATATCGAAGATATTGATCCAAGAGATTTTGCTAGATTAAATTATAATACTAAAACAGCTAAGACAATGACTGATAACTTCTTATATTTTACTAGAATATATAGTGAATATGCTTTATCTATGACTAGTGATAAAAAAATCGAATATTCTTTGATATTTGCTGATAAAACTAGTAACGAAGCAATTACTGAATTTATAACACATATTGCAGTTTATAATGATTCTAGTGATAAAGAAGAAAATGCTAAAAGATTTTCAGAATATATAGAGTCAAATTATATAACAAGAGATGCTAGTATTAATTCAATGGGTGCAAATTATATGATATATAAACTTATGTTTCCTGTTGATGGTATGTCTAATAATACTATTATACCAACAGATATAAATGTAATATTAAATGAAGATGGAAAAATCGTTTGCATATACGTAAATGAAAATGATGGAGTAAAAGGTAAAACAGAAAAAGCAGAAGAGTTTACTTCAATTATTAAAACAATTGAGGAGAAATTAGGGCTTTCTATATATTATGAAAATCAAGATTTAAGTAATATTTCTGAATATGAAAAAAGAACAGGTAATTATTTAGAAAAAGAAATTAAAGATAGATTAATTGCTATGGATCTTACATTTACTTCTTATGAAAAATTTAAATTTAGTGCAAATTCACCAGCAGCTAGAAAAAGTGATAGTTCAACTACTTCATATACAACATTTAATAATGGGGATGAAGTAGCTAATTCTGAATTAGCTAAGTATGGAATTTATGCAAATGATCCAAATGCACAAGCATTATACATAAGTGCTAAACAAAATGAGTTTAATACTGCAGCACAAACAGATCCTAACCATGTAATTAAAAATAATGATGGTTCTGTAGTTGTTAGTGATGAAGAAGCAAATAAGGCACAATATAATGCTGGATATGCAGCAGGATATGAGGCAGGTAATGGTGGATTGTCATATTCTTCAGGCTCAACAAATCCAAGTTATAATGCTGGTTATAATGCTGGTTATAATCTAGGAACTACAGAAAGAAATAATCTTATTAGTGTATTAGGAGTTGTTCCAGTTGTAACTTATGAACCAGTAGCTCCAGTGGTTCCAGTGGTTCCAGTAGCTCCAGTAGCTCCAGTAGCTCCAGTAGCTCCAGTAGTACCAACTACACCAGTTGATGATGGAACTATAACAACATTTGAATCTATAACTACCGGAAAAAGTAATTCAAAATATATAGAATTATATAGACATTTTAAAAATGAAATTTCAAATGTTTTAGTAAGTACAGAAAGTACTGAATTAGTAAAAACAAATACAAAATGTAGTTAATTCTACATTTTTTCTTTTGTAAACTTGACAGTAGTATAATTGACTTAAAAAAATAAATATGTTATTATAAATTAAGATAATAGGCGAGGTGTATAATAATGAAAGATTCATATAAATTTGAATATATAAATGAAAATGAATTTCATAAACTTGAAAGATCATTAAAAAAATATAATATGCTAGCTTATAAAAAAGTATACTTTGATTTTTATCCTCGTCTTAAAATAGGAGAAAAACTAGGAGAATTAATTTCTACAAATAAAGAATTAGGAACAATGACTTATGAACTAAAACTACCAACAGATATTTTATTTTCAAAGGTTCATGGTGATATAAAATTGAGATATTTAATTTATGAAAACGAAAAAATAGTAATGCTTGACACATTAATTCCAGAAGACATTTTAACAGAAGGACATCAATCTGAACTAGTTACATATAAAGGTGTTATGGTATCAAAAGAACATTCTGATAAAGACATGTTTAAAATAAACTTACTAAACATGATAAATAAATAATAAAAATACACAAAAAAACCATATATTTATATGGTTTCATTTTTTTATGGTGCGAGTGAAGGGACTTGAACCCCCATGTCGTAAGACACTAGATCCTAAGTCTAGCGCGTCTGCCAATTTCGCCACACTCGCATGTGGTGGACCCTATAGGACTCGAACCTATGACCGATCGGTTATGAGCCGATTGCTCTAACCAACTGAGCTAAGGGTCCATCTTGCAATACTGCCTTTATATGATAACATATTTTAAAATCATATGCAATAATTTTATAAAAAAATATAAAAAAAAGGTAAAATTTTTTGTATACTAAAATAAACCTATATGATATAATTAATTGGGAGTGATAATATGAAATTTTACAATACATTAACTAAAAAAGTAGAGGAATTTAAACCATTAGTAGAAGGTAAAGTAAAATTATATACATGCGGCCCTACAGTATATAACTATGCTCATATAGGTAATTTAAGAACTTATATATCTGAAGATATATTAGAAAAAACTCTAAACTATATTGGGTATGATGTAAAAAGATGTATGAATATTACAGATGTTGGTCATTTATCAAGTGATGCTGATACTGGTGAAGATAAAATGAATATAGCAGCAACTAGAGAAAATAAATCTGTATTAGAAATAGCAAAATTTTATGAAGAAGTCTTTTTTAAAGATATTGAAAAGTTAAACATAAATAAACCAGAATATATTAGCAGTGCTACTGATAATATAGATGAATATATAAAAGTAATAGAAAAATTATTAAAAGATGATTATGCCTATATATCAAATGGTAATGTTTATTTTAATACAGAAAAATATAAAAATTATTATGAACTATCAGGCAGAAATAAAGAAGAATTATTAATTGCAGTAAGAGATTCTATCGAAGAAGATAAAAACAAAATAAACCCAACAGATTTTGTATTATGGTTTACAAATTCAAAATTTGATAACCAAGAATTAAAATGGGAATCACCTTGGGGTGTTGGTTATCCTGGATGGCATATAGAATGTTCTTGTATTTCAATGAAATACTTAGGAGAATATTTAGATATACATTGTGGTGCGGTTGATGCAATTTTCCCTCATCATACAAATGAAATAGCCCAATCAGAATGCTATTTAGGACATAAATGGTGTAATTACTGGATACATATGGAATTTTTAAATGATGCTACTGGTAAAATGAGTAAATCTAAAAACGACTTTTTAACATTAACACTTTTAGAAGAAAAAGGATTTAAACCATTAGAATATCGATATTTTTGTTTAGGTAGTAATTATAGAAAACAATTAGTATTTACATATGAAGCATTATTTATTGCCCAAACAGCATATAATAAATTAATAAATAAAATAAAACTAATTAAAAAAGATGAATCACTATTAGATGAAGAATTAATTAAAAAATATCAAGAAAATTTTAAATCAGCTTTAGAAAACGATTTAAATACAGCTCAAGCATTAACTATTTTATATGATGTAATAAAAGAAATAAAATTGAATAATAATTCTAAATTAGAACTAATTAAAGATTTTGATAAAGTATTATCATTAAATTTAATTAGTGAAAAGAAAACATTAGATAAAGAAAAAATTAGTTATATAAAAGATTTGATTAACAAAAGAAAAGAAGCAAAAATAAATAGAGATTTTGAATTAGCTGATCAAATTAGAAATGATTTGTTAGAAGAAAATATAGTGTTAAATGATACAAGGGAAGGAACTACATTTGAAGTATTATAGGTGAAAAAATGAATTTTTATACAATGAATTATGAAAATGCTTTAACAATACTATGTTTTATAACAAGTATTGTTGTAGTATTATTTGCTCAATTTAGAATTACATCGGTTTATTCTAAATACAAAAAAATAACAAATAAAAAAAATTTAACAGGTAGTGAAGTAGCAAGAATAATATTAGATGCAAATAAATTAGATAAAATATATGTGGTAGAAACTAATGGTTCATTAACAGATCATTATGACCCATCAAGAAAAGTTATTAAATTATCTAGAGAAATATTTAATGGAAATTCTATTGCTTCTTTATCAGTTGCAGCTCATGAAGTAGGACATGCTATTCAAGATAAAGATGGATATAGTTTTATGAGAATAAGATCAATTTTAGTTCCATTTGTTAATTTAATTAGTTATTTAGGTTATTTTGGAATTATAATTGGTATTTTAGCAGGTATGACAGGTTACTTATTAATAGGTATATTAGTACTATTAGTAACGATACTATTTCAATTAATAACATTACCTGTAGAATTTGATGCTTCTAAAAGAGCAAAGAATGAACTTGTAAAGCTTAATATAATTGATAGTGAAGAATTAAATGATGTAGAAAGAGTTTTAAGTGCTGCTGCAATGACTTATATCGCATCACTTATATCTTCATTATTAAATTTACTTAGATTAATACTTATGTTTACTAGAAGAGATTAGACCTCTTCTTTTCTTTACATTTATTTATGTAAATGATATAATTTCTATAGAATATGGTGATAGTATGGATATAGAAAAATTAAAAGAAAATTTAAATCAATATTTTAATTATATAAAAGTAGTCTTTATAAGAGAGTATTCTAAATATATGTCTGAAGAAAAAACTAAAGAAATTAATGATATGAATAATATATTTAGAATAGATTGTGAGAGCAAATTTAAAATATATGAATCAGATAAAATAAATATTTGTTTAAATATTAAAGACTTTATTGAAGATAATAAATTACAAAATGATAGTGATTTAAAAGACATATCAATAAGTGGCAAAGTATATGTTAAATTTTTAATAGACAATAAAGATGATATAGAAAGATTAATTTTAAATATAATATTAAAACCTATAATTATACATTTCATTGGTAAAAAAGATGATGTGATACATAATGGTACAATTGATTTGATTGTTCAAAATTTTATCAAAAAATATAATATTAAATACATAGCGCCTTATGAATCTAAAGAATTAGAAATAGTTAATTTATTAAAAAGTGTAGTAAATGAAAACATTATATATTCTTCTGTATTAAATAATAAAATAGAAGTATTAAGTTCGACATATGATTTAACATTTAATGAATATTTTGGGACTTTTTTAGATTTAAGAGAGAAACTTAATAATGAATATCAAATTTATTCTAAAAGAATTGGTAAGGTTTATTATTCAGATACATTATATGACTATCAAAATATAAATTATAATAAAGAAAAAAGTATGCTTAATGAAATAATTAAAACTAAATTTCAAAGTGATAATACAAAGAAAAATAGATTTTTTTCTGCAAAAAAATGTATAGAAAATTTAAAAAACCATTTAATACTATTTAATCAAGAAGAACAAAACCTTTTAAATAATTCCTCATTAGAAATAGATATTATGTTAAGCCAAGTAGATGGTAATGAAGAAAGTATAGATGAAAATTATACAAAATTAATAAAATTTGAAAATAAAGTATTACCACTTACTGATAAAATTTGGATAAAACAATTAACTCATCCTGTATCTTTTGTTGAAGGACAAACATTTTGTTTTCTAACTGGTGTTGAAGAATCAAAAAAAATAACTGAAGCAAGACTAATAACAGATAAACATTTAAAAAACGTTAATAATAAATTAAAATTTAATTATGGTTTTATTTATAAAATGGAAAATAATAAAATAATCTACGCTTCAAGTAAAGATATTCTAGCTAAAGAAATAGATGAAACTGTTAATAATGAAAATGTAATAAATTTTAATGATATAAGAATTGAAATAGATAATCAAAGTGATTCAAAACTAATCACACCAGAAATACTTATGAGAGAGACAATAAAAAATAAGGAAAGTGGTAAAGTATTATTATATAGCCCAACTATAATTGGAGTGTTTGTAATTTATGATAGTGAATTTAATGGTGAATATAAAAAAGCTTTAGAACTAAGTGAAAAACTAGAACTTCCTCTTATAAAAATAAATAGAAATTATTATAGAACAAAAGACGAATCGATAGTTAAAATAGAAAAAAATAATAATATTACTTTAAGACAAAATAAAGTGAAGAAATTTAGAATAAAAGAAAAATTCAAAACTTTTAAAAATCAATTCTTTTATGAAGAAAATGTAGAAGAAATATCTAGAAAAATAGGTTAATAATAAAATAAGCAGGTGATTTATTTGAGAATAATAAGTGGTAAATATAAGGGTAAAAACTTAAAAGGTTTTTCTATAGATGGTACAAGGCCAACTATGGATAGAGTAAAAGAATCTTTGTTTGGTATAATTCAAAATAAACTTATTAATAGTAACTGTCTTGATTTGTTTTCAGGAAGTGGTTCCTTGGGTTTAGAAGCTTTAAGTAATGGAGCAAATAGTTGTGTTTTTGTAGACAAAAATAAAGAAGTAATAGATATATTAAAAAGTAATTTACTTAATATAGAAAATACAATTATTATAAAAAAAGACTATGAATCATACTTAAAAGAATGTAATACAAAATTTGATATAATATTTTTAGATCCACCATATGAATTAAACTTAATATCTTTATCAATTAAATTAATCCTTAAAAACAATTTACTAAATGAAAATGGTTTAATAATTTGTGAATATGAAAAAGAAAAAATAGAATTTGATTTAGAAATAATAAAAGAAAAAAAATATGGTTCTACAAATATAAGAATATATAAAAAATGAGTTAATTAATATAACTCATTTTTAATTTGTTCAATATTATCATTTAATAATGAAATAAAATCATCATTGTTATCTCTTTCTTCATCAGTTAAATTAGTAATTGTATTAAGTTCTAATACACCTAACTTATATTTACTAATAATGTTTTTAACTTTATCACTTAATTTATTTTTATCTGTTGTAAAAATGTAATCAACATTTTCAGTTTCTATAGCTAATCTAGCATCTGCTAAAACTTTATCAGTTAAAGTTAAACCTTCTTCTAAAGATATAACAGTAAATCCATATTTTTCTAAAAACTTGAAAGAATTTTTATCAACTATAATTGTTGAGTTTTTAGCATCTTCACTTAATAATTTAAGTCTAGCATCAATGTTAGAAATTTCTACTTTTAAATTATTATAATTTTCTTCTATTTCATTTTCTAAATAATGATTTTCAATGTATTCTGTTAAACCATTTTTAATATTTAAAGCTAACATTAAGAAATTTGAAGGATCTAACCATAATTCTTCTTCTGAATATGTATATTCCATAGTACTTGAAGAATCAATAATCATTAAATTTCTATTATTTTTAAACATTAAAGAAACATATTCTTTTTCTTTTGATAAACCATTAAATATATACATATTACCATTACTATAATCTTTAATTTGCTTTGTTGTTAAGTCATAGTTATTAATATTAATATCATCTGGATATATACTTGTAATAGTACTATGGTTACTATATAGTTTTGTTGTAATATATTCAATAGGATAAACAGTTGTATAAATATTTATTCCTTCCAAACTATCTTTTTTAAAACATCCAGTTAATAAAAAAGCAATAAATAAAATAGGAATTATTTTTTTCATATTTTTCTCCTTTTCAGGTACAGGGTCATATCCTTTTGTCCCTAATGGGTTGCACCTTAATATTCTTTTGATTGTTAAATAACTACCTTTTATAGAACCATGTTTTTCAATAGCCTCTATTCCATAATTTGAACAAGTTGGTATGTGCCTGCAATAATCATGAAAATTGCCAGGTATCATTTGATAAACTTTAATTATTTTTATTAATATTTTTTTCATATGTTAATTATACTAGAAATAGATAAATTTGTAAATTATCATTTCAAATCTTTTAAAATATGTTATAATTAATTAGGTGATAGTATGGAATTACTAGAAAAATTAAATATAAAAACAGATAATGTAAAAATATATGAGACAGCTTTAACTCATACTTCTTTTGCTAATGAAGAAAATGTAGAAAGTTATGAAAGATTAGAATACTTAGGTGACGCAGTATTAGAATTAATAATGAGTAAATATTTATACTTAAATACAAATAGCGATGAAGGAAATATGACTAAACTAAGAAGTCATTATGTATGTGAAGCAGCTTTATATGAATATTCAATTAAACTAGGCTTAAATGAATATTTAAAATTGGGTCATGGTGAAGAAATAAGCGGTGGTAAATTTAGAAAAGCTATAGTAGCTGACATTTATGAAGCATTTATAGGAGCTATATATTTAGATCAAGGAATAGAAAAAGCAGAAGAATTTATTTATAATAGCGCTATTCCATATTTACAAACAGAAAAACTAGATTTCTTTGATGATTATAAATCTAAATTACAAGAAATGATTCAAACAGATAGAAGAAGTTTAGAATATGTTATTACTAATGAAGAAGGGCCTGCTCATGATAGAATTTTTACATCTATTGTAAAAGTAAATGATGTAATATATGGAAAAGGTACTGCTCATAGTAAGAAAGAAGCTGAACAAGAAGCCGCTAAAAGTGCCTTAGAAAAAAGTGTTGGTGAAATAAATGGTTAATATATATAGAGAAAATAGTAATGTAGATCATGAATTACCTTACAAAATACTTATTGATAACATACCTGTATTTGAAATTTATGAAGATGAAATAAGAAATATAAAATTAGAACCAGGTAAACATAAAATATCTGTAAAAAGCGAAAAATACATAAGCAATGTATTAGAATTTGAAGAAACAGAAGATTCAATTATTGAATTTTCTGTTGAACCTGATTATGTAAATAATGCAATTTCTAAATTTTTTACAAATACATTATATGGTAAAGTAGGTTTAAAAGTTTCATTTAAAAAAGAATTTTATATTTAAATTTAATTATATATAAAAAGATATAGAAAATATACCTTTTTTTTGGTATAATCAATAGTAGGGTGTAAATATGAAAAATATATATGGAATTACATTTTATGAACTTGAAAAATATTTAGAAGATTTAAATGAAAAAAAATTTAAAGCTATACAAATATTTGAATGGTTATATAAAAAAAGAGTCGATTCATTTGATGATATGACAAATATAAAAAAAGAATTAATCTTAAAATTAAAAGAAGATTTTGAATTTAATAAATTAGAAATAATTGATAAATTAGAAGATGAAGATGCTATAAAATATTTATTTAAACTAAATGATTCTAATTCAATTGAAGCAGTCCTTATGAGACATGATTATGGAAATAGTTTATGTATTTCTACTGAAGTTGGTTGTAATATGGGGTGCAAATTTTGTGAAAGTGGAAGACTTAAAAAAGTTAGAAACTTAGAAACATATGAAATGGTTGAACAAATATTAATCATAGAAAAATTAACTAAAATAAGAATTTCTCATATTGTGTTAATGGGTATTGGTGAACCATTTGATAATTATGAATATGTAATGAGCTTTATTGATATAATAAATAGTGGAAAAGGAATAGATATAGGTGCAAGACATATTACTGTTTCTACTTGTGGAATAATTCCTAAAATAGAAGAATTTATGAATAATAGTAAACAAGTAAATTTAGCAATATCACTTCATGCTCCAAATGATGAAATAAGAAACAAGTTAATGCCAATAAATAAAATATACAATATAGATATATTAATAAAAACATTAAAAAAATATATTGAAAAAACAAATAGAAGAGTTACTTTTGAATACATATTATTAGATAATATAAATGATACAGACGAATGTGCCAACACGCTAGCACGCTTATTATATAGAATGAATGCTTATGTAAATTTAATACCATATAATGAAACAAGTAATAATGACTTTAAAAGAAGTAAAAGAATAATGGAATTTTATGATATTTTAAAGAAAAATAAAATAAACGTTACAATAAGAAGAGAATTTGGTTCAAAATTGAATGCTGCATGTGGACAATTAAGATCAAACTACGAGGAGGTTCAAAATGAAATATAGTTATATAACTGATATAGGAAAAATTAGAGACCATAACGAAGATAGTGTAGTGATAACTGAAAATATGAGTCATGAAATACTATTAACAGTAGCTGATGGTATGGGTGGGCATAACGCTGGTGAAATAGCTTCATCAATTGCTATTACACATATTGGAACAAGATTTAAAGAATTAAGTACAATTGGTAATAAAGAAGATGCTATTAATTGGTTAAAAGAAACAATAAGCGAAATAAATTTATTATTATATAAATATACAAAGGATCATCCAGAAAGCGTTGGAATGGGTACAACATTTGTACTAGCACTTTTAACAGAAAAATTCTTACTATTTGGAAATATTGGAGATTCATCAGGATATGTAATTAAAAACAAAAAATTACACAAAATAACTACAGATCATACTTTAGTAAATTTATTAGTTAAATCTGGTGAATTAACAGAAGAAGAAGCAAAAGAACATCCAAGAAAAAACGTTTTAATGAAAGCTTTAGGAGCTGCTGTAGCAGTTGAAATGGATATTTTTGATGTTGATATAAATGTTGAAGGAATTTTATTATGTAGTGATGGTCTAACAAATATGTTGGATGATGACCAAATAATAAAAGTATTAAACGAAGAATTAGATATAGAAGACAAAATGAGCAAACTAGTTTATAAATGTAATAATAGAGGCGGAAATGATAATATTTCTATAGCTTATTTAGATAAAGGTGGTATAAAATGATTGCAAAAGGACAAAAAATAAATGATCGTTATCAAATAATTAGATCAATTGGTGAAGGTGGAATGGCTAATGTATATTTAGCTTATGATACTATACTTGATAGAAATGTAGCAGTTAAAATATTAAGAGGTGATTTAGCAAACGATGAAAAATTCGTAAGAAGATTTCAAAGAGAAGCCATTTCAGCATCTTCTTTATCACATCCAAACATTGTTGAAATGTATGATGTTGGTGAAGATGATGGTAAATATTTTATTGTAATGGAATATTTAGAAGGAAAAACTTTAAAAACTTTAATTAAAAAAAGAGGCCCATTAACATTGTCAGAAGTTATTGATATAATGCTTCAATTAACTTCAGCAATAGTATGCGCTCATGAAAGTTATATAATTCATAGAGATATAAAACCTCAAAATGTTTTAATACTAGATGATGGAAAAGTAAAAATAACAGATTTTGGTATAGCAATGGCATTAAATAGTAATGAGTTAACACAAACTAACTCAGTAATGGGTTCAGTTCATTATTTGCCTCCAGAACAAGCAAATGGCTCAGGAGCATCAGTAAAAAGTGATATATATTCTCTTGGTATATTAATGTTTGAATTATTAACTGGAAAACTTCCATTTAAAGGAGAAAATGCAGTTGAAATAGCTATTAAACAAATGAGAGACCCAATACCTAGTGTTTGTGAATTTAATCCTCAAATACCACAAAGTATTGAAAACATCATTTTAAAATCGGCAGCAAAAAACCCAAAAAATAGATATGATAATGTAACAGAAATGTATGAAGATATAAAATCATCTTTAGAAAAAGAAAGAGCAACTGAAAAAAAAGTAGTATATCTTTATTCAGAAATAGATACAGATGAAAAAGAAAAACTAATTCCTTCAAGAGAAAAAATTAATGAAGAAAAAAGAGAAGACAAATTAGAAGATAAAAAAGATAAAAAACTTAATAAGGCAGCATTAATTACTGGAATAGCAGCAGGAATTGTACTACTATTAACTACTATATTTTTAATTATAGCAATCAATAATAAACCAAAAGATATAGAAATTCCAGATGTTAAAGCTATGACTGTAGTAGCAGCTGAAAAGCAATTAAAAAAACTAGGGTTTACAGTAGAAACAAAAACTTTAGAAAAAGCAAGCAGTGAAATTGAAGAAGGAAGTGTTGTAGAAACAAGCCCTTCAATAGGAAGAACTGTTAAAGAAGGAACTAAAATAACTTTAATATTATCAACAGGTACAGATAAAATAACAATAGAAAACTATGTTGATAAAGATATAGAAACAGTTAGATACTTATTAGAACAACAAGGCATAAATATAATTGAAGAAACAAAAGAAGTAACAAAAGATGATAATATAGTTGATAAAACAATTGTTGAACAAAATATTGAAGTTGGAAAAGAATTAGAAAAAGGAGATTCCATTACATTTGTTGTTGCGAAACTAATTGTTGTATATCCAGATTTTGTTAATGAAAATTATACTTTAGAACAAGTTCAAACATTTTGTGAAGATAATAATATTACATTAAATTCAACAACAAAAGAAACAAATGATTATGCAGAAAATGTTATATTATCACAATCAAGAACAGCTGGTTCAAAAGTAGTTAGTGGAGTTACATTAAGAGTAACTTATGCTAAAAAGAAAGCAGTAACTACAACTACTACAACTACTACAACTACTACTTCACCAACAACTACCTCTTCAACAACAAGTACATCAGTATAAGCATATGAAAGGGAAAATAGTTAAATTAATAAGCAATGATTATACAGTACTTAGTGATAGATTATATGTATGTAAGTGTAGAGGGAAATTTAGAAATGATAATATAAGCCCATTAGTTGGTGATAACGTAATATTTGATGAAATTAACAATTATATATTAGAGGTAGAACCTAGAAAAAACGAATTAATTAGGCCTTTAATATGCAATGTTGATCAAGCTTATATAATAACAAATGTAAAACCATCTTTTAATAGTAATTTATTAGATAAACTTCTATGCATTATTGAATTTAATAATATAAAACCAATAATTATATTTACAAAATTAGATTTATTAAATAAAAGTGAATTATTAGAAGCAAATAAATATATTGATTATTATAAAAGTATTGGATATAAAGTATTTATAAATACAGAGTTAGAAGATATTAAAAAAACATTTAAAAATAAAATATCTGTATTTACAGGACAAAGTGGTGCGGGCAAATCTACTTTGCTAAATAGAATTGATACTAATTTAAATATTAAGACAGATGAAATATCAGTTGCTTTAGGTAGAGGCAAGCATACTACTAGACATGTTGAATTATTAAAAATATGTGATGGTTTTGTAGCTGACACTCCTGGTTTTTCTAGTTTAGATTTTGATGGTATGAAAAATAGTGATATAAGAGACAATTTTATTGAGTTTAATAAATATAAAAATCTATGTGAATTTAGTGATTGTATGCATATAAATGAAAACAAATGTGGAATTAAAGGTAATGATAAAATATTAAAAACTAGACATGAAAATTATGTAAATTTTATTTCAAAAAACAAAGAAAATAGGTGGTAATATGGAATTAGCGGGTTCAATATTAGATATAGTAGATAATAATGAAAAAATATTTGAATTAAGTAATTCGGGTATTCAATATATACATCTAGATGTTATGGATAATTTGTTTGTAAACAATTATGTTTTTCCAAGTAATAATATAATAAAAAGCATTAATCTACCTATTGATATTCATTTAATGGTAAAAGATGTTTTGAAATATGTAAAATATTATGAAGAAATATCTCCAGAATTTATAACATTTCACTATGAAGTTGGAAATACATTAGAATATATAAAAACAATTAAAAGTAAAAATATTAAAGTTGGTCTTGCTATAAATCCAGAAACAAAAATTGATAGCATTTTACCTTATATAAATGAAATAGATTTAATATTAGTTATGAGTGTTGATCCAGGATATGGAGGACAAACATTTAAAAATAGTACAACCAAAAAAATAAATCAACTAATTGAATATAGAAATAAATTTAAACTAAAATACTTGATAGAAGTAGATGGTGGTATAAATAATTTTAATATTAAAAAACTAAATGTTGATATAGCTGTATTAGGAAATTATATAACAAAAAACGATAACTATAAAAATCAAGTAGAAAAGTTAGGTGTAAAATGAAAAAAATATTAATAGTATTTATATTATTGCTATTTACAGCATGCACAGAAAAAGAAACAGTTTTGAAATCAAATGAAGTTAATTTAAATGATTTGGTAATTGAAGATAAAATATTTTATAACATATCAACTACAAATACATCAGTAATATATGATAGTGGCCTAACAACTTTTAAAACAACATTAAACTGTAATGTTGATGAATTAAAATTAAACATTATAAAAGTAATTTTTAAAACAAAAAATAATAACATAATTACTACTTTAGAAGGTTATATAAATAAAGAATTAATAAAAAGTGAATCTTTAGATATTACAATAACTTCTGATATAAATTTAACAAATGCATATAGTATTGAATATAGTTTTGAGTAGGTGAAAAAAATGAATAAAAAGGGGTTTACATTATTAGAATTATTATTAGTTATAGTTATTATAGTAATTATATTTTTACTATCTATACCTATTGTAAAAGTAGTAATTGAAAATTCAAAATTAAGCACATTTGAAAGTGGCGTTAAAAGTGTTATAGATGCAGTTGATTTATACATTGCTAACAATGAATTTGCTCAAATTCCAGAAGAAGGAATTGAAATAGCCTTATTAGATGAAGGTATATTAAAAAATAATAATTTTGATGAGGGAGTAGTAGTTAGAAATGAAAAACAAACTAGAATTATTTTTATAAAAAAAGATAACTATTGCGCTAAAGGAACAAAATCAGATTTAACAATTACTAGTAAAGGATGCGGAGCCTTAGATGAGACAAAACCAACTAAAGCAAATTTATTTTTAAAATCATCAAATTTTGAATCACTTACTATAGTTGGTGCTGGATATGATGAAAATAGTAAAATAGTAAAATATGAATTAAGTGTTGATAATGGTAAATATTATACAAACAAAGACAGTTCTTATAATGTTTTTGAAATTAAAATAAATGATAATATTGGACATAATTTTAAAGTTAGAGTTACAAACGAAGCTGGTAAAACGCTAGAATCAAAGATTAAAACTTTAGCAATTAATTCTAATAATGAAACTTTACTACTAGAACAAGATAAATTAGAAAATGTTCAATCAAAAAAAACTATAACATTATTACAAGTCAAAGACACAAAATATGAATATAGTAATGATTTAGTTAACTGGAACTTATTTACTGATAATTTAACAATAACAAATAATGAAAAAATTTATTTTAGAATAACAAAAGATAATATTATAAGTTATAATACTTTAAATATTAGTAATATTGATACAACATTAAATGGTGCATATCCAAAATTAGATGAAAACATGATACCAGTTATTTATGATGGTACAAATTGGATAGTTGCAAACAAAAATAAAACCTATTGGGATTATGATAATAAAATATGGGCAAATGCTGTTGTAGTAAGAAAGAATAAAGACATATCAGATAATAATAGTAAATCAAGAGAATACTATTTATTAGATACATCAGTAGGAGAAACTATATATTCAAAAGATATAATTGGTTTCTATGTTTGGATACCACGTTATAAATATAAATTATGGAATATAAATGGAAATAATAACAAAACAAATTCAATTGAGATAATTTTTGAAAACAATAAAGTAACAAAATCAACAATTGAAAAAAATGATAATTGGTTTACTCATCCTGCTTTTTCTTACGATAAAGAGGCAAACGGTTTTTGGGCAAGTAAATATGAAGCAAGTGTTTCTTCTAATTCAAATTGTTTTCTTATACCAAATGAAATTAATTGTAATACAAATGAGTTAGAAATATATTCTTTGAATAGCGAAAAAAGTTTGAAATATATTTCTATATCTAATGCTTCAACAATTGTAGAAAATTTAAATAGTCAATTTAATATATCAGGATTAACTAAAAATAGTAACCCACATTTATTAACAAATTTAGAATGGGGAGCAATAACTTATCTATCAAATTCAAAATATGGTATAAATAGTAATATAGAATCAGAAACTACTACAGGTAATAGTACAGGAGTTTATAACATGGGAATTAACCAAGAATTTGTAATGGGTAATTATAATAATGATACAGGTTTAAATAATGAAAACAACTCGGGATTTACACCAACAGGCTCTAATGAATGGCCAATTACCTATAAAGATATATATAAATCTATATCTTTAAGTGGTAGAAAAATAGGAGATTCCACTATGGAAACAAATAGTTGGTATGATAATATAAATGTATTTATAAATGGAGAAAACCCATTTATAATAAGAGGTATAAAAAATATATATTCTTATTATAGTAGTACAGGTAGTTCTAATGAATTAACAACATTTAGATCATCATTAAGCATAAAATAGAGGTTTAAAACCTCTTTTTGTTTTCCAATTTAAATTTGTTGATTATAAAAAAAGTTTATGTTATAATAAGTTAGAAAATAGGGATGTGGTTAATGTGAAAAAGCATAGTATTAAGTTACTTTATTTTTGTTTTATTCTTTTAATAATGCCTGTAATAAGTAAAGCAAGTGATATTGAGATTACAAGCCTAGAATCATCAATTATTTTGAATGAGAATAGAACTGCTGATATAGATGAAACATACGATTTATATTTTATAAATGATACCAAAATATTTAATAGAACATTAGATAGAATATTAGAAGTTAAAAATTTAAATAATAATAAATTAGTACTAAATTCAAAAATAACAAAAATAAAATCAAAAAATGATTTAAAAATTATAGATTTGGATAAATTAACAACAATTTCTCTTGAATTAAAAGGTAACAAAGATACGATAGATAATATTAACTTGTCATACAATTATGATTTAGGGATTGATGAATCAAGAAAATATGATGAATTTTATTATAATGTTATTAGTAACTTTGATGGAATTGTATCAAATGTAGCATTTGAAATAATATTACCAAAAGATGCTAAAATAAATGAAATAGACTTTATATATAATAATGATTATAATTTAATAGATGATGAAATAAATTATGATATAGAAGATAATGTTATAACAGGGTATTTAAATAAAATGCTAAAAGAAAATGATACTTTTGGAATTAGAATAGAGTTACCAAATGGTTATTTTAAAAATACTAGAGATAACTTTAACTATCTAAATTATTTATATTTAATATTTCCTTTTATTACAATTATAATTGTAATAGTATATTGGTTTAAATATGGAAAAGGTAACTCATTAAAAAAACAATATACATATAATTCTCCAAATAACTTTGATCCAGCTGAAATAGGATATTTATATAAAGGTAAATCTGAAGAAGCTGATGTTTTAACTTTAGTTTTACATTTAGCTAATAAAGGTTATTTAAAATTAGAAGAAAATGATGATGGTTATAAATTAGGAAAAGAAAACAGTTTCAATTTTATAAAATTTAAAAAATACAAAGAAAAAAATGCAGCCCAAAAATTATTGTTTGAAGGAATATTTAAAGATAGAGAGAAATCAACTTTAAAAGATGTTGAATATACAATAATGGATGGGTTAATGACTACTAAAAAAATGTTAGATAATGTAGACAATAAGAAAAAAATATTTAATATAAATATTAATAAAACAAAACTAGTTTCAATGATTATGATTATAATCTCAACAATATTAATTACTATAACTCCTGTAAAAATAATGACAGGTTCATATTGGTTAGTACTTGTTTTATCAATTACAATGATATTTGGGTTAGCAATTATAGCAATTATAAATACAGATATAATTCCAAAAATAATATTAAGTTTAATATTTATAGGTGGAACAATTTATTTAAATATTTATTCTTTAATTGGTCAAAATAAACTTCTTATAATATATATAATAGGAGTAACATTAGTATTAATATCAACTCTTATTTATTCAAAATTACCTGTACGTACTAAATTTGGTAATAAAAGATTAGGTGAAGTCGAAGGATTTAGAAGTGAACTTCTAAATATGAATCAAGTAAAACTTAAAAAAATATTAGATGAAAATAACAATTATTTTTATGAAATGATTCCTTATGCAATGGTATTTAATATAGTAGATGATTGGACAGCGCTAGGAAAAGGAATAATAAATTATCGACCAAGCTGGCATATAACAAAAGAAGCATTTGATTTAAAAAAAGAAGTAAAATTTATGAAAAATGTAATATTTACTACAACACAAGTAATGATAAAAGGTTTATATTGTCAAAAAGAATCAAGTCAGTTAGAATTTAAAGAAGATGTTGTAAAGGTAAAATTAAATAGATAAAACTTAAAACTATATTTATATAAATATAGTTTTTAATTTATAACAAACTATAAAATCATTGACAAGCAATCTATAATGATATAAAATTAAATTAAGATATGGTTATATAGCCAGTAGGAGAGTTGAAATGAAGAGAAAAGGTTTTACATTAATTGAATTATTAGCAGTAATTGTAGTACTTGCTATAATAGCTTTAATAGCTTTACCAATAATAACTAATGTGATAGATAAAGCTAAAAAAGGAGCACTAAAAAATTCGGCTTATGGATTATTAGAAGCATCTGAACTATATTTAGCTAAAAATATGGATAAGACACTAGAAACAATGGAATTTACATGCAGTAACAATTTATGTGTGAGTGGCACTGAAAAAATAGATTATAAAGGAAGTATTGATTTAGGAAAAATAAAAATTTATAGCGATAAAAAAGTAGCAATATGTTTAGAAAATGATAAAAATTCTGCTATAAAACTAGCAAATGAAAAAGAGGTAACAATAGAGACAGGAAATTGTAATTATACAGGTGAAACATATGAAGTAGATGAATTTGTGTCATTAGATAAATACAATGAAATAAAAAATACCTTAGAAACAGTACAAACATCATCTGATGAATTAGCAGACGAATTAACAGAATTAAAAAGTAAAGGAACAGCTACTTCTTCAGAAATACTAAATAATAAAACAGCAGTAGTACAAGGAGAAGAAATAACAGGAACAATAGCAAATAATGGTCTACTAAATAAAACATTAAATGCAGGTGAAAGTTATACAATACCAATAGGCTATACAAGTGGTGGAACAATAACATCAAAAACTCTAACTAGTCAAACTGTATCTACAGCAACCTCTAATAATATTTTTAACGGATACACTGCTTTTGTAAATGGGGCAAAAATAACTGGTACATATGAACTAACAAACACTCAAACAACAACTTTATATAGTGGTACAAGAGTAGCTTCACTTAGTAGAACAATAACACTGAATAAAGGAGTATATTATATACTAGTTTATAATTTGTTTTCAGGCAGTAATGTTCCAACTGCAGCATTTACAGGAAATACAGTTATTACATCATCTAATGCAGCTGATACGATTAGTTCCATAATTGCTAATAAATTTTTTAAGGTTAATGTTAATAATGATAATACAACAATAAATTTAATTTTATATGGTGGTATAGCAACAACTAGTTTTCTTCATGATATAACTATTTATATCTTAAAATAACTTTTAAAATAAACACCAAAATTGTTGACTTAAATAAATAGATATGTTATTATTTATTTAAGCACAAAAGGTGTTTTTATTTTGAAAAAATAATAGAATTAAAAGGATGTGTAAAAATGAAAAAAATTGCAAGATTTTTAATAAGTGTTAAAAGCGAAATGAAGAAAGTAAGATGGTCTGATAAAAAAGCAATGGCTACATATTCAATTGCTACATTAGTATGTATATTAATTTTTTCATTATTTTTTGCAAGCTTAGATTTAATATTAACAGGAATAAAAATGGTAATTAAATAATGGAGGAAAAAGTAATGGAAAAAGAGTGGTATGTAGTTAATACTTATTCAGGACACGAAAATAAAGTAAAAGAAAAACTAGAAATGCGTGCTAGTTCAATGGGTATGGAAGAATGTATATATAGAGTTATAGTTCCAGAACAAATTGAAATAGAAGTAAAAGACGGAAAAGAAAAAGAAAAAGTGAAAAAAATGTTTCCAGGCTATATATTAGTAGAAATGATTATGACAGATGACGCTTGGTTTATTGTAAGAAATACACCTGGAGTTACAGGATTTATTGGATCTTCTGGTAGAGGAGCAAAACCTTTTCCACTTACTCCTCATGAAGTAGATAAAATACTTGGTTCTATGGGTATGAGTAGATTAGATATAGGAAACGATTTAAATATTGATGATAAGATAAAAGTAATAGCTGGTCCATTTGCAAATATGTATGGAACTGTTAAAAAAATAAATATTGAAAATCAAGAATTAGAAATAGCAATTGACTTATTTGGTCAAGCAACTATAGTAGAATTAAATTTATCACAAATTGAAAAAATGTAATATTTAAACTTTAAAAATAAAAGGTTTACAAAAATCATAAAATATGATATATTATATTGGCTATATTTAAATTATATAGATGACAAGTGGGAGATATGAGTTTAAGCGGATATCATTTGAACCACTCGCGAAAAAATTATATATAGGAGGTGTTTTTCATGGCAAAGAAAATAACAAGAGTAGTAAAATTGGCAATTGAAGCAGGAAAAGCTACACCAGCTCCACCAGTTGGAACTGTTGTTGGACCATTAGGTATCAACATACAAGATTTCTGTGCTAAATACAATGAAGCTACAAGAGATAGAATGGGAGATATAATACCAGTTGAATTATCTGTTTATGAAGACAGAACATTTGACTTCGTACTTAAAACTCCACCAACATCTTTCTTAATTAAGAAAGCAGCTGGAATTAAAAAAGGTTCTGTTAAAGGAGCTAACGAAGAAGTTGGTAAATTAACTAAAGCACAAATAAAAGAAATAGCAGAAGTTAAACTACCAGATTTAAATGCTTATAATGTTGAAGAAGCTATAAAAATAGTATCTGGAACAGCAAAAAATATGGGCGTAACTGTAGAAGAATAATTCATATAGGATAACTATGTGGGAGGAATAAAATCCGCTATAAAACCACAAGGAGGAAAATAAAATGAAAAAAGGTAAAAAATATTTAGAAGCTTTATCAAAAGTAGAAAAAGGTAAAGCATATTCAAAAGAAGAAGCAATAAAATTAGTTAAAGAAACTTCAATATCTAGTTTCGATGCATCTGTTGAATTAGCGCTAAGATTAAATCTTGATACTAAAAAAGCAGATCAACAATTAAGAGGAGCAACAGTTCTTCCTAATGGAACAGGTAAAGTAAGAAAAGTATTAGTTATTGCTAAAGGAGAAGCTGCTAAAGCGGCTATTGCTGCTGGTGCTGATTACGTTGGAGATACAGATCTATTAGAAAAAATCGAAAAAGAAAATTGGTTTGATTTTGATACTATGATTGCTACTCCAGATATGATGCCAGCTTTAGGTAAAATTGGTAGAGTTTTAGGACCAAAAGGTTTAATGCCAAATCCAAAAACTGGAACAGTAACAATGGATACTAAAACAGCTGTTTTAGATGTAAAAAAAGGACGTGTTGAATATCGTACAGATAGTTATGGTAATATACACGTAATAATTGGTAAAACATCATTTGAAGATGCAAAACTAATTGAAAATTTAAATGCTTTTATATCATTAATAACTAAATTAAAACCATCTGTAGTTAAGGGTAAATACATTTTAAATGTAGCAGTATCTTCAACAATGGGACCTGGTGTTAAAATTGATACAAATAGCTTTGACAATTAATTAAATTTATGTTAAAATAAATTTGTTCGTTGAAAAATTTAAAAATGTACCGTAGACAGTAGGAGCTTAATGCTTAATTACCTACCGAGGAACTTTATGAATAAAGATCTTTCGGCCCTTACTGTATTTATTTAAGGGCTTTTTTTACGGAAAATATTAAGGAGGTGCAATTAGTGGCAAATCAAAGAATAATTGAAAACAAAGAATCAATAGTTAATGAAATTATTGCTAAAATGAAAGATTCTTCATCATATGTTTTATTTGAATATCGTGGACTTACGGTTTCTGAAACAGATGAGTTAAGAAAAAAATTAAGAGAATCCGATTCAGAATTAAAAATTTATAAAAATACTCTTACAAAAAGAGCATTAGATAAATTAAATATTAATGTGGATGAACATTTAAATGGTCCAAAGGCAATAGCTTTTGGTAAAGATGCAATAGCTCCAGTTAAAATACTAGCTGAATTTGCAAAGAAACATAAAGCTTTGGAAATAAAAGTTGGTGTAGTTGATGGAAGTGTTGCAAATGAAAAAATGTTAAACGAACTATCATTAATACCATCAAGAGAAGGATTACTTACAATGCTTGCTGGTGGACTTATTGGTGTTGTTCGTGACTTATCAATATGTTTAGACTTATATAGTCAAGATTTAGAAAAATAATTTGAAGGAGGAAAAAAAATGACAAAATTTACAAAAGATGAATTTATTAGTGGATTAAAAGAAATGACAATTCTTGAAGTTAAAGAATTAGTTGATGCAATGAAAGAAGAATTTGGTGTTGATCCAAGTGCTTTAGCTGTAGCTGCTGCTCCAGTTGGTGCTGCTGAAGAAGAAGGACCAAGTTCAGCTAACGTTGTTTTAACAGCTGCAGGTGCTAACAAACTTGCTGTTATCAAATTGATTAAAGAAATCACTGGCTTAGGCTTAGGTGAATCTAAAGCAATAGCTGATAATGGTGGTGTTGTTAAAGAAGGTGCAACTATTTCAGATGCTAAAGAATTAAAAGCAAAATTCGAAGAAGCTGGCGCTACAATCGAATTAAAATAATTATATTAAGATGTGGCCTATACTTTAAAATTCAGTATGGGCTTTCGTCATATATAAAAGAGGTAAAAATGGGACATTATTTTGAAAATGATAATAATCTTATTAGTGAAGAAAAAGAAGTAAAAGTAATCATTAATAATAAACAATTTGTATTTATTACAGATAATGGAGTATTCTCAAAAAAGGGTTTAGATTTTGGGACAAGGTCATTATTAGAAACATTAGAACTAGATAAACTAAAAGGTAAAGTTCTTGATTTTGGATGTGGATACGGACCAATTGGTATTTATATATCTCAAAAAAAAGATTTAGAGGTTCATATGATTGATATAAACAGAAGAAGCTTGGAATTGGCAAGAAAGAATGTTAATTTGAATCATGTGAATGTCACTATTTATGAAAGTGACATTTATTCTAATGTAACAGAAAAATTTGATTACATAATATCAAACCCACCAATAAGGGTAGGGAAAAAGATTCTGTACGAAATACTATTTAAAGCAAAAGAACATTTAAATATTAATGGTGAACTTTGGATTGTAATAAATAAAAATCAAGGTGCTAAATCATTAATAAAAGACTTAGAAAAATTTTATTTTGTAGAAATTAAAAACAAAAATAAAGGGTTTTATATAATTCGTGCTTTAAACAATAAAATAGTAATATAATTACTAAACAATATGCGTAATTTTAATTATGTATTTCCAAAAAATATAGTACATAGGGGTGAAAAATATGGCTTATAAAGTTAGAAAATTTGGGGATTATCGTGAAAGAAGAGACTATGCAAAAACAAAAAATGCTATTGAATTAGGTAACTTATTAGAAATTCAAAAAAAATCATATGAATGGTTTTTAAAAGATGGAATAAAAGAAATATTTGAAGAAATTTTTCCAGTAGAAAGTTTTACAGGAAACTTATCAATTGAATTTGGAAATTATTCTTTTGAACAACCAAGATACTCAATAAAAGGATGCAAAGAAAGATATTCAACATATTCAGCACCTTTAAAAGTAGAAGCAAGATTATTTAACCATGAAACAGGTGAAGTAAAAGAACAAGAAATTTATCTTGGAGATTTACCTATCATGACAGAAAGTGGAACATTTGTAATTAATGGAGCAGAAAGAGTAATTGTATCACAATTAGTAAGATCTCCATCTGTTTATTATGGAAAAGCTATTGATAAAAATGGTAGATTAGTAATAACAAGTCAAATAATTCCAAATCATGGTACTTGGCTTGAATATGAATTAGATGCAAGAGATGTAATATATGTTAGAATTGATAGAACTAGAAAAGTTCCAGTTACTACATTACTTAGAGCAATTGGTTTATCAAGTGATGAAGACATAATTGACTTATTTGGTGAAAATGATTTTATAGATAGATCTATAACAAAAGATGCAAATAAAAATACAGATGAAGCATTAATTGATATACACTCTAAATTAAGACCAGGAGAACCATCAACATTAGATAGTGCTAAAAATCAATTAATAACAAGATTCTTTGATTCATTTAAATATGATTTAGCAAAAGTTGGTCGTTATAAATTTAATAAAAAATTAAATATTACTGACAGACTATTAGGCTGTGTTTTAGCTGAAAACATTAAAGATGGAAAAACTGTAGTAGCAGAAAAAAATACTGTAGTTACAAAAGAATTGTTAGAAGAACTAAAACCATTATTTGAAAAAGGATATGGAATAAAAGAAACACTAATTAATAGTGAATTAGATACATATAATAAAGTGCAAATGATTAGTGTATTTTCTAAAACAAACCCATCTAAAATAGTAAAAATAATAGGAAATGATCAAACAATTGATATAAAAAGATTAACAGTATCAGATATATATGCATCAGTATCATATTATTTAAATTTATTAGAAGGTATTGGTTCATATGATGAAATAGATCATTTATCAAATAGACGTGTTCGTCAAGTTGGTGAATTATTACAAAATCAATTTAGAATAGGTATTACAAGAATTGAAAGAGTAATTAGAGATAGAATGAGTACTCAAGAATTATCAGAAGTTACTCCTAAATCTTTAATAAACATTAGACCATTAACTGCTTCAATTAAAGAATTCTTTGGAAGCAGCCAATTATCACAATTTATGGATCAAACAAATCCAGTAGCAGAACTTACAAATAAGAGAAGATTATCTTCTTTAGGGCCTGGAGGTTTATCTAGAGATAGAGCAGGAATGGAAGTACGTGATGTTAACCCATCACATTATGGTAGATTATGTCCTGTTGAATCACCAGAAGGACCAAATATAGGACTTATAACTTCATTAGCAAGTTATGCTAGAATAAATGATTATGGATTTATAATGACTCCATATCGTAGAGTAAAAGATAGAAAATTAACAGAAGAAATAGTATATATGACAGCAGATGAAGAATTAGAATATTATATATCACAAGCTGCTATTGAAATAGATAAAAAAGGATATGTAATACCAGACAGAATAGCTGTTAGATATCGTGATGACAATATAATAATTGAAACAGATAAATTAGATTTTACTGACGTTTCACCACAACAAGTTGTATCAATAACAACTCAAGGAATACCATTCCTTGAACATGATGATGGTAAACGTACATTGATGGGTGCTAATATGCAACGTCAAGCAATTCCATTATTAACTGTTGAAGCTCCATTAATTGGAACAGGTGTAGAAGCAATAGCTGCAAGAGATTCAGGAGCTGTTGTTATAGCAAATGGAGCTGGTGTAGTTGATTATGTAGATGCACAAAAAATAATTATAAAAACATTAGGTGGTATGGATACATATTATTTAAATGGTTTTGAAAAAAGTAATGTTGGTACTTGTTATCATCAAATACCTATCGTAAGATTAGGTGATACTATTACAGCAAATCAAGTAATAGCAGATGGCCCATCTACTGATAAGGGAGAAATGGCATTAGGTAAAAATGTTACTGTAGCATTCATGAATTATGATGGTTACAATTATGAAGATGCAATTATATTAAATGAAAGATTAGTAAAAGATGATGTATATACATCAATTCATATTGAAAATTATGAAATTGAATGTAGAGATACAAAATTAGGTACAGAAGAATTTACAAGAGATATTCCTAATGTAAGTGAAGATGCTCGTAAAAATTTAGATGATACAGGTATAATTAAAATAGGTACAGAAGTACATAATGAAGACATTTTAGTAGGAAAAGTTACTCCAAAAGGTATGGCTGAACTTACTAGTGAAGAAAAATTATTACATGCAATATTTGGAGAAAAAACTAGAGAAGTACGTGATACATCTTTAAGAGTTCCAAATGGTGGTGCAGGTATAGTTCAAGATGTAAAAGTATTTACTAAAGAAGACTGTGATGAATTACCAGCAGGTGTTTCAAAAATAGTAAGAGTATATATTGCTCAAAAGAGAAAAATCACTGTTGGTGATAAAATGGCAGGTCGTCATGGTAATAAAGGTGTTATTTCATTAGTATTACCAGAAGAAGATATGCCTTATATGGCTGATGGTAGAACAGTAGATATTTTATTAAATCCACTTGGAGTTCCATCTCGTATGAATATAGGTCAAATTTTAGAAATGCATTTAGGTATGGCTGCTAAAGAGCTAGGCATATTTGTAGCGACTCCTGTATTTGATGGAGCAACAAGACCAGAAATAATTGATGCCTTAAAAGAAGCAGGATTAGATGAAGATGGTAAAACATGGTTATATGATGGACGTACTGGTGAACAATTTGATAATAGAGTAGCACTAGGTGTTATGTATATGATTAAACTACATCACATGGTTGATGATAAATTACATGCTAGATCAACTGGACCATACTCATTAGTAACACAACAACCACTTGGTGGTAAAGCTCAATTTGGTGGTCAAAGATTTGGAGAAATGGAAGTTTGGGCATTATATGCTTATGGAGCTGCTCATGTTCTTCAAGAAATGATGACAATAAAATCAGATGATGTTGTTGGACGTGTTAAAGTATATGAAGCTTTAGTTAAAGGAACAGCTCTTCCAAAATCTGGAGTACCAGAATCATTTAGAGTTTTAACAAAAGAATTTCAATCATTATGCTTAGATATAACAGTATTAAATAATGATGGTAATTTCGTTGATTTTAAAGATATAGAAGAATCAGAAGAAGATACATTTCTTACAACAGATGAATTTGAACAAACAATAGAAGTTCCTGAAGAAGTAGCTCCTATTATAGAAGAAAATGAATTTGAAGATTTAGACGACATAGAAGATGCACCAATAGAAGAATTAGAAGCAATGGAAGGGGCTGAGGATTAATGGATGTTAATAGTTTTGAAGGATTAAAAATATCAATTGCCTCTCCTGAAAGAATTAGAGCTTGGTCATATGGAGAAGTAAAAAAAGCCGAAACAATAAACTATCGTACTTTAAAACCTGAAAGAGATGGATTATTTTGTGAAAAAATATTTGGCCCAACTAAAGATTTTGAGTGTAGTTGCGGAAAATATAAAAGATTAAGATATAAAAATATTATTTGTGATAGATGTGGTGTTGAAGTAACAAGAAGCAAAGTTCGTCGTGAACGTATGGGACATATCGAACTTGCTACACCTGTATCGCATATTTGGTTCTTTAAAGGTGTTCCTTCAAGAATGGGATTAGTTCTTGATATGTCACCAAGAGAATTAGAAGAAGTATTATACTTTGTTTCATATGTTGTTTTAGATCCTGGTAATGCACCATTAGAGAAAAAACAAACAATAAGCGATAAAGAATATAGAGCTTATTATGAAAAATATGGAAATAGTTTTAGAGTAGGTATGGGTGCTGAAGCAATAAAAGAACTACTTACTGAAGTAAAATTAGAAGAAGAAGTTAATAGTTTAAAAATAGGAATTGATGAAATAAAAGATGCAACTAGTCAAAGAAGAATTAGACTAATCAAAAGATTAGATGTTCTTTCTGCTTTCTTAGAATCAGGAAATAGACCAGAATGGATGATACTAGATGCACTTCCAGTAATTCCACCTGAATTAAGACCAATGATTCAATTAGATGGTGGTAGATTTGCTACATCAGACTTAAATGATTTATATAGACGTGTTATAAATAGAAATAACCGTTTAAAAAAATTAATAGATTTAGGAGCTCCTTCTATAATTATTCAAAATGAAAAACGTATGCTTCAAGAAGCAGTAGACGCTTTATTTGATAATGGTAGAAGAGGAAGAAATATCACAGGAGCAGGTAATAGACCATTAAAATCATTATCTAGTATGTTAAAAGGTAAGCAAGGTAGATTTAGACAAAACTTACTTGGAAAACGTGTTGATTATAGTGGGCGTTCTGTTATCGTAGTAGGTCCAACTTTAAAAATGTATGAATGTGGTATACCAAAAGAAATGGCTCTAGAATTATTTAAACCACATGTAATAAATGGTTTAGTTACTAAAGAAATAGCATCAAATATTAAAGCTGCTAAAAGAATGATTGAAAATCAAGACCCTAGAGTATGGGACATAGTAGAAGAAAAAATTAAAGAACATCCTGTTATGTTAAACCGTGCTCCAACTTTACATAGACTTGGAATTCAAGCATTTGAACCAAAATTAATTGATGGTAGATCAATAAGACTACATCCATTAGTTTGTACAGCATTTAATGCCGATTTTGATGGTGACCAAATGGCTGTCCATGTTCCTATTAGTAAAGAAGCTCAAGCAGAAGCAAGACTTCTTATGTTAGGTGCAAACAATATTTTGTCACCAAAAGATGGAGAACCAATAGTTGCTCCAGGGCAAGATATGATTTTAGGTAATTATTATATTACAATAGAAAAATCAGGTTTAGATGGTGAAGGAAGAGTATTTAAAAATCCAAATGAAGCTTTAATGGCTTATGAAAGAAGAGAAATTTCTTTACATACTAGAATAGCAATTCCAACTAAAAGCTTTAAATATAAAATTTTTACTGCTGAACAATTAAATAAATATTTAATAACTACAGTAGGAAAAATAAAATTTAATGAAATCTTTCCTGATACATTTCAATATATAAATGATGGTTCGAAAGATAATATTGAAGGAATAACTCCAAATAAACATTTCTTACCATATGGTTCTAATATAAAAGAAGAAATTACTAATAAAGAAATAGTTTTACCATTTAATAAAGCAACATTTACAAAATTAGTAGCCCAAATTTATAAAAGATATCAAACTACTGAAACATCAGTAATGCTTGATAAAATGAAAGATTTAGGATTTAAATATTCTACTTTGTCTGGTATTTCAATAGGTATTGGAGATATTATAGAATCAAAAATTAAACCTGAAGTTTTAGTTGAATCAGCAGAACTAGTTAATCAAGTTTGTAAACATTATAAACGTGGTTTAATTACTGAAAACGAAAGATATAAAAAAGTAGTTGAAATTTGGAATAGTGCTAAAGATAAAATAGCAGATGAACTTGAAGAAATAATTAAAGGTCATTCAGAAAACCCTATTGCTATGATGATTGATTCAAAAGCTCGTGGTAATATGAGTAATTATAATCAAATGGCAGGTATGCGTGGTCTTATGATGAAACCTACTGGTGAAGCAGTAGAAATTCCAATTACATCTTCATTTACTGAAGGAGCTAGTGTTAGTGAATTCTTTTTAGCAACACATGGTTCTAGAAAAGGTGCTGTTGATACGGCTTTAAAAACAGCAGATGCTGGTTATTTAACACGTCGTTTAGTTGATGTTTCACAAGATATTATTGTTAAAGGTGATGATTGTGGTACAGAACAAGGCGTTGTAGTATCTGCATTTACAAATACAGATGGTACAATTATTGAATCACTTAGAGACCGTATTATAGGTAGATATACTAATAAAAAAGTAATTCATCCAGAAACTAAAGAAGTTATTGTTGATAGAAATATTTATATAACAGAAGTTTTAGCTGATAAAATTATTAGTGCTGGTGTTACAAAAGTTGGTATTAGAACACTTCTTACATGTAAAAATGAAACAGGTATTTGTAGACGTTGTTACGGACGTAATTTAGCGACTGGTGCTATTGTTGAAACAGGTGAAGCTGTAGGTATAATGGCAGCTCAATCAATAGGAGAACCAGGAACACAATTAACAATGAAAACAATAAACTCTGGTGGTGTTGTTGGTGATGATATCACTCAAGGTTTACCTCGTGTTCAAGAATTGTTTGAAGCAAGAAATCCAAAAGGAAAAGCTACAATTTCTGAAATAAATGGTGTTGTATCAGAAATAGTAGAAGAAAATGGTAAATATGTAGTAAGCGTAAAAAATGATATTGAAGTAAAACAACACACTTCAAATTATGGCTCTAAATTGGCTGTAGAAAAAGGTCAAGAAGTAAAAGCTGGTCAAAGACTTACTCATGGTGCTATTAATCCAAAAGAATTATTAGTTGTAACAGATCCAATTACTGTTCAACAATATATCTTATTAGAAATTCAAAAAGTTTATCGTTCTCAAGGTGTTAATATTAGTGATAAGCACGTTGAAGTTATGGCTAAACGAATGATTTCAAAAATAAAAATTGTAACAAGTGGGGATACTGAATTCTTACCTGGAACAATGATAAATATAAATAAATTTACAGATGTTAATAAAGAATTAATTCTAGGAGGAAAAATACCAGCAACTGGTAAACCAGTACTTTTAGGAATTACAAAAGCTTCATTAGAAACAGATTCATTCTTATCTGCTGCATCATTCCAAGAAACAACAAGAATACTAACAGATGCAGCAATTCATGGTAAAGTAGACCTTTTAAAAGGTTTAAAAGAAAACGTTATTATTGGAAAACTTATTCCAGCAGGAACAGGTGCTAAACAATATCGTGATTGTACATATGAATTAGAAAAAAGCATGAGTAATAGTGAACCTTTAGAGGCATTAGAAAGTGAATTAATGGATTAAAATAAGCTAAACGCTTATTTTTTCTTTTAAATTGTCTTTTAAATACAACTAGTGTATAATTATAAATAGAATATATAATAATAGGAGATAATTATGAAAAAAGGGTTCACTTTAATTGAATTATTAGCAGTAATGGTAGTATTAATTATAATAGCTTTAATTATTTTTCCAGTAGTATTAAATATAATAAAAAAAGCTCGAATTGGTGCTGAAAAAGATAGTGTAAAAGGTATATATAATGCCATTGAATTATATCTTGTAAATAATGAGTTAACTGATGATTTGCTTGATAAAGTAGGATATAAAGGACAAAAACCAAATAGTATAGAATATTCAATTTCTTATGATCAACGTAGTATATTTTTAAAAGCCATATTTGGTAAAAATTGTTATATAAAGCTTGATGATGAAGTAAAACATTATGAAAATTTAGATGATTGTCTATTACCAGTATATACGACAAATCTAATAAAAAATTTTAATATTAATAAAGAAAATTCAGAAAAAGTTACTGATCCTAATGATGATACAAGATACTATAAAGATGCAGTAATAACTAATATTAATGATAAATTTATTTTTCAAGGAAAAGATCCAAGTAATTATTTAGTATTTGGCAAAGCTTGTTTTAGAATAGTTAATTATAATAAAAATGAGATAGAAATTATATATGATGGAAATAAAGATGCTTTAACAACAAATCCTTGTATGCACCAATATAATGGCTCAGTAGGTTTAATATCAAGTTGGGGTAATATAGGTGAGTCTATTTTCGGTACTAATAACGATTGGTCAAATAGTAATATAAAAACAATGTTTGATGGACTAATTAATGATGATACAATAAATAGTGATAATAATATTGTGATTGGTGACACAAATACTGGTACAATTAATTTAAGTAAAACAGAAAAAGACTTTTTAAACAAAGGAACCTTTAGTATTAATGATTTATCTGAAGAAGAAGTAGGAATAAATAGTACTATAGATGAAATAAAAGCCTTAGAAAATGAATTAACATATGACAATTATATAGGTTTATTAAGTATATCAGAATATTTAAGAGGAAGCTCTAGTAGTAATTGTACTTATTTAGGTGAAACAGAAGAATGTAAATCATTAAATTATTTGAATAAAGTTTATGGTTCATGGACAATGAATAAAATAATAAATAATAATATTAATGACAATGGTGTTCATCATTATCCTTATGTTGGTTATTTCTATTCCGCACAAACTACTTTTAAAATAAGACCAGTTTTATATTTAAAAGGAGATACACTTCTTTATGGTCAAGGTACTTATTTAAATCCATATCGTTTAACAAAAAGTCTTTTAAATTAAAGACTTTTTTTATATTCATTGACAAATAGTTTTTAAATTACTATAATTAATATGAAAAAAGGTGATGAAAGTGGATAATAGATATATAAATCAAATAGAAGTTTTAGTTAATTTATTTACTGTTGATAAAGGAAAATTAAAAATTTTATTATTTAGAAAAACAGAAGATCCTTTTAAAGGATATTGGATATTACCTAGTAATCTTTTATTAGTTTCTGAAACAGTTGATGAATGCGCTAAAGATACAATAAAAGAAATGGCAGGATTAAATGATATTTATTTAAAACAATGTAATATATTTAGTAAAATAGATAGACTACCAAATGAGAGAATAATTGCTAATTCATTAATTGGATTAGTAGATAATCAAACTTTATTACTGAAAAAAGAAATGAGAAACTATGAATCAGCATGGTTTTCTATAACAGAATTACCAAAAATGGTTTATGATCATGGTGATATATTAATAGATTCAATAAAAAATTTAAGTAAAGAATTAATAAATATAGACTTATTAAAAAAATTATTTCCAAGTGACTTTACTATGCCAGAATTACAATCGGTATTTGAAGAAATATTAAATAAAAAACTAGATAGAAGAAATTTTAGAAAAAAATTTATTAATTTAGATATATTAGAAGATACAGGAGATAAAAACAACATTAGTAATGGTAGACCTGCAAAATTATATAGATTTAAGGAAGATGTTAAAGCTATAGATATATTCTAGGAGGCATTATGAAATTTAATAATAGTGGTTGGGGTATAAAAGAATTTATATTTATTTTAGGATTATTAACTTTGTGTTTAATTTTAATTGTAATATTATATAAAAATTTACAAAACTATATTGATAGAAATGAAATTTATGAATCTAATCAATATACAGGTACAAATAATTCATCAATAAAATCATATATTAATATTGAAGATAATATGATTTTAGCAGCAAAAAAATATAGAATAGAAAATACATCAGATATAGTTATAATAAAATTAACAAAATTAATAGAAAATAAGTATATAAAAACTATAAAAGATCCAAAAAATAACAAAAAATGTAGTGGTTATATTATGTATGATGGTAACCTTAGAGACTATAAAGCATACTTATGTTGCCCTGGAAATTATCAAACCAGCGATTACAATAAAGATTTTGAATAAATCTTGACATAAATATGAATATAAGGTAAAATTATATTCGTAGCGTTGGAGTAGTACTCAAGAGGCTGAAGAGGCGCCCCTGCTAAGGGTGTAGGTCGGGTAACTGGCGCGGAGGTTCAAATCCTCTCTACTCCGCCATAAAAAAATAAACCTTTAATAAGGTTTTTTCTTTTGCTGTTTTAAGAACATAAATATTTACTAATGATAAATTAGTAATGTATTTAGTAAAATATAATGTTATAATAATTAAAGGAGGTTTTATATGGAAAATTATGAAAAAGAAATAGAGTTTAACGGTACAAAAATTAAATTTAAATTTGTAGGAACACCAAAAAATCAATTGCCTTTATTAAAAGAAAATAATGTTGAAGATATTATTAACAATGTCTTTACTGAAGAGTGTATTGATGAATATTCAAAAAATTTAGGTAATTTTATATTTGATATTAGAACAGTTTTTATTGACTTTGAAGAAAAAGAATTAAATGTTGAATTATCAAAAGATAATAAGGTAATAAATTTTATTGAAATAAGTGATAAGAAAGTTACAAAATATTATTATCAAAAAGAAATAGATAAAAAAATATTAAAAGTTAATTATTCAAAAGAAGATGGATTAAATTTTGATAATTATAATCATTCTTTAAGTACATCTAAAGAAGTATTACTTAATGTAACTAAAAGTATTAAAAAGATTGAAGCAATAAATAGTATAAAGAGCCCTTTATTTTCTCTTTCTCGTGATGATAAAGCTATTATATTAATATATGAATTATTTTATAAAAAGACTATTGATTTTTCAAAAAAAGAAACTTCAAAGGAAATTAATATCATGATGGCAATCTTAAATAAATTTGATGTTGGTATAAAGGATTCTTATTACGATGTTACATTAAATAAGGGTACTAAAGAAATAGATTCAAGCTTTGATGGTATGACTTCTAAATTAAAATTTTATGGAAAAATTAAAAAGGATGATTCAATTAAATTAAAAGAAGAAAAAATAGAAATTATAAAAATAGTAGCAGTTGAACTTAAAGATTTAATTGAAAATAAAGATTATGAACAATTAACAAAGTTAGGCATATGTTTTATGAGATGTGATTTAAAAGACGATTTAGATTATATAATGGGCTTTGGTCAAGCAGGAACTATTTATTCGCGTAGTGAAATAGAAGAGCCTTATCAAGCTATGAAAAAAATAGGCAAATTATGTAATGAATATATGTACATATAATCTTTGCAAGTAATTTAAAATAGAAAGGGTTTATAAATTTATCAAAAAGATAAATTATATATAAATTGATAATATGAAATATATAGTAGAAGAAGAAAAAGAATTATTAATATATTTATTAGAAAATCTAAATATAAGTAGAAAAACAGCAAAAGCAATGCTTACAAATAAATCTATATTAATAAACAATAAAATAATTAGTAAATATAACTATTTGTTAAAGAAAAAAGATATTATATTAATTAATAAAAATAAAACAGAAACAGATTTAAATATAATTTATGAAGATAAAGATATATTAGTTTTAATTAAACCCTCAGGTTTACTTACAATTGGAACAGACAATGAAAAAGAAAAAACATTGTATTATATGGTTAGTGATTATATAAAAAAATCTAATAAAAACAACAAAATATTCGTAATACATAGATTAGATAAAGACACTTCAGGAATAGTAATGTTTGCTAAAAACGAAACAATAAAAAAACTTTATCAAGACAATTGGGATGAATTAGTTAAATCCAGAAAATATTATGCTATTGTAGAAGGTAAAATACTTGAAGATGGATATATTGAATCATATTTGAAAGAAGGTAATAACTTCATGGTCTATTCTACAAAAGAGAAGGACGGAAAATTAGCTCGTACAGAATATAGAGTTGTAAAAAACAATAATGATTATACACTATTAGATATTAATATATTAACAGGTAGAAAAAATCAAATAAGAGTCCATATGAAAGATTTTAATCATCCAATAGTAGGAGATAAAAAATATGGATCTACAAAAAATTTAATCAATAGATTAGCACTTCATGCCTATAAATTAGAAATAATTAATCCAATTAACAAAAAACTTTTGTCTTTTATCGATAAATTGCCTAGAAAATTTAAAATATAAATAAAATTTCAAAAAAGAAATTTTTTTTTTAACTTTTAAGAGGAAATATTATAGTTTTACCGAATAATTATATTGAGGAGGTGAAAGATATGAAAAAATACGAATTTGTTAAACAAGATAATTTGAAAGATTGTGGTGTAGCATCACTAGCTATGATTATTAAATATTATAAAGGATTTGTTCCAAAAGAAAAATTAAGGGAAATGACGAAAACAAATAAAAACGGAACAACGGCTTATCATTTAATAGAAACAGCTAAAGAAATTGGTTTTGAAAGCTATGGAATAAAGTGTGAATTAGATGATATTGAAAAGAACAAGATTAAATTACCAGTAATTGCTTATACAGTTATCAATAATTCATATAAACATTTTGTAGTAATTTATAAGCTTGATTTAAATAATAAGAAAATAATTATAGCAGATCCAATGAATAAAATAAAAAACATGAATATAAATGAATTTAATAAAATATTTAAAAACGTAGTAATTGTAATATATCCAATACATAGTGTTATAAAATACAATTGTAATAATTCATTTTTAAAAAAACTATTAAATCTTTATGTTAAAAACACAAAAAGTATTTTATTAATTGTATTATTTTCAGCATTTTTTATAATTTTAAATTTTATAAATCTTATTATATTAAAAGAAATGCTAAATAATAAAAATATATACTTACTGTTTTTTATATGTATATTTCTTTTTATAATAAAAGAAATAATCAATTTTATAAGAAATAAAATTATATTAAAATTAAATAAAAAAATTAACTTTAAGTTAACAACAGAAGTATTTTCTCATATAATAAATCTTCCTTATAACTTTTATCGTAACAGAACAACAGGAGAAATTATATCTAGATTACATGATTTAGAAAGCGCTAAAGAATTTGCGGGTAACATTCTTATTAATATTTCAATTAATATAATAGTAGTAATATCGTCATCTATATTTTTATATATTATAAATAAAACTTTATTTATAATATCACTACTAACTTTATTATTTTATTTAATAAATAATAAAATATTTAAAAATAAAATAAATAAGAAAATAGATTTAATAAAAACAAAAAAAGAGATAGTTGATTCATATATGATTGAATCAATAACAGGGTTTGAAACTATTAAAGGACTAAATTTAGAAAAAAACTTTGTAAAAAAATTCAATAATATTTATAGAGAATATATAAATAATTTAGAAAAATATCATAAAATATGTAATGTAGAAAATATTTTTAAGAATTTAACAACAGACATTGGTTTTTTATTAATTATTTTTATTGGAGTAATATTAATTAATGAAAAAGTAATAACGATTCAAGAATTACTAATATTTAATACATTATTATCATATTTTTTAACTCCAATAAAAGATATATTTGAAAATAGTTCTTCATTAAAAGAAATGATTATTTCAATGCGAAGAATAAGTGATTTATATTATGATAAATTAGAAATAGTTAGTAATGAAAAAATAAAAGAAATTGAAATGAAAAATTTAAATTATTCTCATAATGATATAGATGATATTTTAAAAAACATTAATTTAAAAATACTAAATAATGAAAAAATTATGATTACTGGTAAAAGTGGATGTGGTAAATCAACTTTATTAAAATTAATTAAAAAATATTATAAAAACGAAAATGTATATATAAATAATACAAAAGATAAGCATAAAAAAATTTTATATGTTTCGCAAAATGAATATCTATTTACTGATACATTATATAATAATATTGTATTAAATAGAAAAATAGATAAAAAACATTTTGATAATATTATAAAAATATGTTCTATAGAAAGTATTATAAAAGATAAAAACATTGGCTATGATATGTTAATTGAAGAAAATGGATTTAATATATCTGGTGGTGAAAAACAAAGGATAATTTTAGCAAGAACTTTATTAACAAATTTTGATGTCCTACTTTTAGATGAATCATTAAGTGAAATGGATATAAATTTAGAAAGAAAAATTATTAAAAACATATTAAAAAAATTCAATAAAAAAACAATAATATTAGTATCACATAGAATAAATAATTTGGATTTATTTAATAAAATGTTTAAAATAACAGATAGTAAATTAGAAATAGTAAAAAGGAGGGATGAAAATGTTTAAATATATATGGAAAATGGCTCACTTATTTTTTTGGATAATGTTCAGATAAAAGAAAAAGAAAATGTTACGATAGAAATAGAAATAGATGAAATGATAGAAAAATTTAAAAAAGTAATAATTAAAATAACTTACAAAAATATGATAGTAAAAATTGATGAATACAAAAGGAGGGTATAAATGAAACATATGAACAAAAATGAACTAATTGAAATAAATGGTGGAGGATTTTCATTTGGTTTAAGTATAATAATTGGTGGTATAGCAACTTTCTTAATTGGAATATTTGACGGTTTAATTAGACCGCTTGCGTGCAATGCTAAATAAATATGAATTAATAAATATAACTGGAGGAGCTATAACAGCCTCATACATAACAGCTATTGTTAGAGGAATAAACTCTTTACTAGAATTAGGACGAAGTTTAGGAACTGTTATAAGAAGAGTTATATCAAGAAAAATGTGCTAAAAGAAAACAAGAAAGTTAAAAAAATAATAATACCAACAATAATATTTTTTCTAATGTTTGTTTTAGGTTCAAGCTTTGGACAATGTATAAAACAAGCAATAGAAGCAGGAAGCTGCAAATAAAATGTCTTTTTAGACATTTTTTTCTTTAAAATAATAAAAAAGTTGAAAAATAAATATAGAAGTGCTATACTATTTCTAGTCAAGAAGGGAGGGATATCGTGACAAAAGTAATCGTAAAAAACGGAAATGTTGATTTTGCTTTAAGAGTTGTTAAACAAAAAAGTGCAAAAGATGGTTCCTCAAAAAAACTTCGTGAAAGACAAGAAGGTTATATGAAACCTGGAGTAAAGAAAAGATTAGCTAAAAAAGAAGCTATTAAAAATAGTAGAAAAAAATCTAGTGATGATTATAGAGCTTAATAGTAACTAACTTTAGAAAGGATAATTTATGAGACAAAGAATATTAAATGATCTAATATCAGCAATGAAAAGTCAAGATAAAGAAGTCTTAGCCGTTATTCGAATGATAAAAGGTGCTATGAGTTTAGAAGAAATAAATAAAAAAAGAGAATTAACAGATGATGAAGTTCTTGACGTAATTGTTAAACAAATAAAAACAAGAAAAGAATCAATATTAGAATTTGAAAAAGGTAGCAGACAAGATTTAATAGATAAAACCAATTCAGAAATTTATATATTAAATAAATATATGCCAATTCAATTATCTAATGATGAAATAAATAAAGAAATTGAAGATATTTTTAATGAAATTAAACCATTAGGTATATCTGATATGGGAAAAATAATGGCAAGAGCAACATCTACATTTAAAGGCAAAGCAGATATGACTTTAGTTAGTAAAATAATTAAAGATAAACTAACAATTAATTAAATAATAATAAAAGTACTTTAAAAGTGCTTTTTTTTCACTTTTTTGTTTTTTTTTTAATCTTTTTATAGTATAATTATATGTAGATTATAGGGGATGATATCGTGAAGCATGTTTATACAAGCATAGATATTGGTTCAGATACTATAAAAGTAGTAGTTTGTGAGCTTTTTAATAATAAACTTAATTTACTTGCAGCTTCATCTGTTAAATCTGAAGGAATAAAAAAAGGATTAATAGTTGATGGTCCAATGGCAAGTAATTCACTAAAAAAAGCATTAAATGATGTCCAAGAAATGCTAGGTATTAAAATTAAAAAAGTAATAGCATCAATACCTAATTACTTTTCAGAATTTGTTGTTGTAAAAGGTTCAATTGAATTAAACAATGAATTAGAAATAAATGGACAAGATATTGTAAAAGTATTTCAAACAGCTATAAAAAATAAAGAAAAAAACAATAAAGAAATGGTAACAATAATACCAATTGATTTTATAGTTGATGATGAAGAAGGTATAAAAGATCCAAAAGGTAAAAAAGGAAATAATCTTTCTACAAGAGCAGTTATGGTTTTAACACCAAAGAAAAACATTCTATCAGTAGTTAGTTTACTAGAAAATGCTGAATTAGAAGTAGTAGATGTTTCATTAATAAGTATTGGGGATATAAACTCTGTAAAAGATAAAATAATCAAAGATACCGTAGGTGCTGTTATAAATATTGGACATGAGACAACATCTATAGCTTTATATAATAAAGGTATTATTGTTAATAATTCAATGATTAACGTTGGTGGGAAAAATATTGACAATGATATTTCATATATTTATAAATTAAAAAACGAAGATGCTAAAACAATAAAAGAAAATTTTGCTTTAGCTCATAAAAAATATGCAAGTAAAACAGAACATTATGATATTACAAATAAATTAGGAGAAGATATTAAAATTAATCAATTTGAAGTATCTGAAGTAGTAATGGCTAGATTAGAAGAAATACTAGTTTTAGCTAGAAAAGAAATAAATGTTTTGACAAAACGTGAAGTTGATTATATACTAATAACTGGTGGGATAAGCAGCATGAATAATTTTTCACTAATTGCAGAAGATGTATTAGGTACAAAAATTATCATAGGAGATATTAGATTAGTAGGACTTAGAAATAATAAGTTTTCTGCAGCCGTAGGAAATATCGCATATTTCATAAATAAACAAAAATTAAAGGGAAAAATATTCTCATTAATTAGTAGAGATGATATGGAGCAGTTATCATCCAATAAAAGAAACTTAATAAATGTTTCAAATGAATCAATGCTTGGAAAGGTATTCGGATATTTTTTTAGCGAATAAGGAGGATTAATATATGTTTGGATTAGAAATAGATCAAATGGACCAATTAGCAAAAATTAAAGTTATAGGCATAGGTGGTGCTGGAGGAAATGCAGTTAACCGAATGATAGAATCAGGAGTACAAGGTGTAGAATTTATTGTTGCAAACACAGATTTGCAAGTTTTAAATAATTCAAAAGCTCCAATTAAAATACAAATAGGAACAGAACTTACAAGTGGTTTAGGTGCTGGTGGTAAGCCAGAAGTTGGTAAAGAATCAGCTTTAGAATCAAGAAATGAAATAGAAGAAACATTACAAGGCGCTGACATGGTTTTTATTACCTGTGGAATGGGTGGAGGAACTGGAACTGGTGCTGCTCCAGTAATTGCTGATATTGCTCAAAGTATGGGCGCATTAACAGTTGGAATAGTAACAAAGCCATTTTCATTTGAAGGTAAAAAAAGAATGGAACACGCTTTATCAGGGTTAGAAGAATTAAAAAAACACGTTGATACTTTAATTGTAATTCCAAATGATAAATTAAGAGAAATAATTGATAAATCAACTCCATTATTAGAATCATTTAAAGAAGTAGATAACGTTCTTAGAAGAGGCGTACAATCTATATCTGATTTGATTGCAGTAGCAGGATTAATCAATTTAGACTTTGCTGATGTTAAATCAGTAATGGAAAAAAGAGGAAATGCTCTTATTGGAATTGGTATGGGTGTTGGTGAAAATAGAGCTACTGAAGCTGCTAAACAAGCCGTATCAAGTCCTTTACTTGAAACAAGTATAACAGGAGCAACAGATGCTATTATTAATGTTACTGGTGGTGAAAATTTAACTTTATTTGAAGTTGAAGAAGCAGCAGAAGTTATTAGATTAAGCGCTAATACAGATATTAATACAATATTTGGAGCTGTTATAAATGAAAACTTACATGATGAAATCATTGTTACTGTAATAGCAACAGGATTTGAAAACAATGCACAAAAAGTTGCTCATGCATCAACAGAAAAGAAAGAAGTCTTTTCTAGTAATGATGATAATGATGATGATTCAGATTTACCTCCAATATTAAGAAAAAGAGTATTCTAGAAAGCAAAAAAAGCTTTCTTTTTATTTATAAAAAATACCAAACAAATTTTCGTAATATTTATTGACATATAATTCTTTCTTTGATATAATCTTTATACATTATGGTATAATAAATAATATTGAGGTGGAATTATGGATAAAATTATAATAAAAGGTGCTAGAGAAAACAATTTGAAAAATATAGATATTGAACTTCCCAAAAATAAACTAATAGTAATGACAGGTGTATCAGGAAGCGGTAAAAGTTCATTAGCCTTTGATACAATATATGAAGAAGGAAAAAGAAGATATGTTGAAAGCTTAAGTTCTTATGCAAGACAGTTTTTAGGTGGCTCAGAAAAACCAGATGTTGACTCTATTGAAGGATTAAGCCCATCAATTAGTATTGATCAAAAAACAACAAATAAAAATCCTAGAAGTACTGTTGGAACTGTTACAGAAATATATGACTATTTAAGACTTTTATATGCAAGAATTGGAACACCATATTGTCCAGTACATAATAGACCAATAAATAGTCAAAGTGTAGAAGAAATGACTATACAAATAATGAACTTAAAAGAAGATTCAAAAATAAAAATATTAAGTCCAATTATATATAACGAAAAAGGATCATTTAAAGACTTATTTGAAAAATTAATAAAAGAAGGATATTCTAGAGTAATAGTAGATAATGTTGAATATGATTTAACAGATAAAATAGAATTAGATAAAAATAAAAAACATAATATTGAAGTTGTAATAGATAGATTAATAATGAAAGATAAAATAAGAAGTAGATTATATGAATCAATTGAAACAGCTTCAAAACTAAGTAAAGGTAAAGTTGTTGTAGATGTTATTGGTGATAAAAAAATAATAATGAGTGAAAAATATGCTTGTCCAGATTGTGACTTTAGTATACCGGAATTAGAACCAAGAATATTTTCATTTAATGCACCATATGGAGCCTGTCCTGATTGTAAAGGACTAGGAATAAAATATAAAGTAGATGAAGATTTAATAATACCTGATAAAAATCTATCGATAAATGATGGCGCTATAAAGTCAATAAATCTTGATGATGAAGGAAATATAATTCATACACAAATTACAGCTTTATCTAAACATTACAATATAGATTTAAATATACCTGTAAAAAAACTATCAAAAAAAGAAATAAACATTATACTATATGGTTCAAATGAATTAATGGAATTTAATTATATATCAAAAAACGGTAATAGTAGAAAAACAAAAGACTATTTTGAAGGAATAGTTACTAACTTAGAAAGAAGATATATTGAAACAAAAAGCACTTGGATAAGAGAGTGGATAGAAAATTACATGACAGAAGATGTTTGTCCTACATGTAAGGGTGCTAGACTAGATAAAGGAGTTCTAGCCGTACTTATAAATAAAAAAAATATATATGAAACAACAAAATTTAGTATAAAAGAAATATATGATTTTTTAAGTAATCTAAAATTAAATAAAGAACAACAAGAAATAAGTAAATTAATAATAAAAGAAATATTAGAAAGATTAAAATTTTTAATGAATGTAGGCTTAGAATATTTAACATTAAGTAGAAATGCTGGTACTTTATCGGGTGGAGAAGCACAAAGGATAAGACTAGCTACTCAAATAGGTTCTAGATTAAGTGGAGTTTTATATGTTCTAGATGAGCCAAGTATTGGTTTGCATCAAAGAGATAATAGTAGACTTATTCATTCTTTACTTGAAATGAGAGATTTAGATAACACTTTAATAGTTGTTGAGCATGATAGTGAAACAATGCTAGCTGCAGACTATTTAGTTGATATAGGGCCTGGTGCTGGGATGCATGGTGGTAAAATAGTAGCTAAAGGAACACCACTAGAAGTAATGAATAATGAAAATAGTTTAACAGGTAAATATTTAAGTGGTAAATTAAAAATAGATGTACCCCTTAAAAGAAGAAAAGGAAATAAAAAATTTATTGAAATAAAACAAGCAGAAGAAAACAATCTGAAAAATATTAATGTAAAATTCCCACTAAATACATTAACTTGTATAACTGGAGTATCAGGATCAGGTAAAAGTAGTTTAATAAATGAAATACTTTTTAAAGCTGCTAGAAATAGTTTATATAAAACAAAAGAAAAAGTTGGTAAACATAAAGAAATTAAAGGATTAGAAAACATTGATAAAGTAGTTGATATTTCTCAAGCTCCAATAGGTAGAACTCCAAGAAGTAATCCAGCTACATATGTAGGTTTATTTGATGATGTTAGAGGAATGTTTACAGAAACAAAAGAAGCAAAATTAAGAGGTTATGATAAAGGTAGATTTAGTTTTAATGTAAAAGGTGGAAGATGTGAATCTTGCTGGGGAGATGGCGTAAAAAAAATAGAAATGCACTTTCTACCAGATGTATATGTACCATGTGAAGCTTGTCATGGCACAAGATATAATAGTGAAACATTAGAAATTAAATTTAAAGATAAAAATATATATGATGTTTTAGAAATGAGAGTTGAGGAAGCTTTAGAATTTTTTGAAAACTTTCCAAAAATAAAAACAAAACTACAAATGCTTATGGATGTTGGACTTTCTTATATAAAATTAGGTCAAGGATCTCCTACTTTATCTGGTGGAGAAGCAGCTCGTATAAAATTAGCGAAAGAATTACAAAAAAAACCAACAGGTAAAAGTTTATTTATACTAGATGAACCAACTACTGGATTACATATTGATGATATTAAAAAATTACTAATTATTTTAAATAGAATAGTTGATAATGGAGATACAGTAATTGTTATAGAACATAATTTAGATGTTATTAAAGTAGCTGATTATGTTATAGATTTAGGACCAGAAGGTGGTAATGCTGGAGGTACAATAATTGCTAGTGGCACACCAGAAGATTTAGTAAAAGTAAAAGAAAGTTATACTGGAGAGTATTTAAAAAAATATTTAAAATAAACATTGGCATTTGTATAAACAATGTATATACTTATAATGAGGTGACATTATGAAAATAAAAATTCAAAAACGGGGTAAAACTAGTGGAATAAGAATTCCGGCTAAATTGTTGAATGAATTAAATTCAAAAGAAAATGACATTTTAAATATTATAATAAAAGAGGATAAGATTATTTTAGAAAAATCTAATCGTAAAGATATTTATGAACTATTTGAAAACTATAAAGGAGACTATTCTTGTGAGGAATTTGATCCTTATGATGTAGTGGGTAATGAATTATGGTAGAATATATTCCAGAACAAAATTAATAAATATATATTTAAAATAATATGAAAGTACCGTAATAAATAACGGAACTTTTTATATTTACTAAAATATGATATAATAACAAAGGTGAAAACAATGAAAAAAATAATTAAATATAGCTTAATATTAATAATAATTGATCAATTGATAAAAGTTTTAATTTCAGCAAATTTAAAAATAAATACTACAGTTGAAATAATTAATAACTTTTTTAGTTTAACATATGTTAAAAATATTGGAGCAGCATTTTCAATTTTAAAAGGAAATAGATACTTTTTAATATTAATAGCTTTATTAGCATTAATATGTATTTATATATTCTTTATTGAAAATAAAGAATTAAGAAAAAAAGATATAATAGTTTACACTTTAATAATAAGTGGTATAATAGGAAACCTAATAGATAGAATTATTTATGGATATGTAGTAGATTATATGAGTTTTGAAATATTTAATTATAGTGTTCCTATATTTAATTTTGCTGACTCATTAATAGTTGTGGGTTGTATATTATTATTTTATATAACACTATTGGAGGAAAAAAATGCAAGAATTTAAAATAGATATTGAAAATAAAGGCGAAAGAATTGACAACTTTTTAGCTAAAAATACAGAACTAAGTAGAAATAAAATTGTTAAAATGATTAAAGAAAATAAAATATTAGTTCAAAACAATGTAGTAAAAAACAGTTACATATTAAAAGAATTTGATATAATAACAATGGAAGAATATATTGAAGAAAAAATGACAGTAGAACCACAAAAAATGAATTTAGATATTGTATATGAAGATGATGAAATAATAGTTGTAAATAAAGAAAATGGTGTAGTTGTCCATCCTGCTTTAGGAAACAAAGATAAAACTTTAGTAAATGGATTAATGTATCATTCAAAACTAAGTAATTTAAATGGTGAATTTAGACCAGGTATAGTTCATAGAATAGATGCATATACAACAGGTTTATTAGTAATTGCTAAAAACAATATAGCACATGCTCATTTAGCAAAACAACTAGAAGAAAAAACAACAACCAGAAAATATATCGCATTAGTTTGGGGTATTATTAATACAGATACAGGTACAATTGATGCACCAATTGGAAGAGATGCCAATAATAGAAAAAAAATGTCTGTAACAGATAATAACGCTAAAAATGCCATAACACACTTTAAAGTACTAGAAAGATATAAAGAATCAACATTAATTGAACTTAAACTAGAAACAGGTAGAACTCATCAAATAAGAGTTCATATGAATTATATTGGCTATCCTGTTGTTAATGATCCAGTTTATGGAAAAAGAAAAATAATAGATTCTACAGGTCAATGTTTACATGCAAAAACTTTAGGGTTTATTCATCCTAAAACAAAAAAATATATAGAATTTAATAGTGAATTGCCAGTTTGCTTTTTAAACATTCTAAATCAATTAAAAGACTAATAAACATATAAAATAGTAATAAAACACTTTACTTAAATTAAAAAGTATAATAAAATATTATTACTAAATTGGAGGTAAAAATGGAAAAAATTACAATAAATAAAAATGATGAAATAGTAATGAAACTCCTTTATTATTTTATTACAGAAGTAGGTTATAGTCCTATTGTTTTACATGGTGCAAAAGATGAAATTTGGTTAGAAAAATTAAATGGACCATATCAAATAATAAGAATTGTATCTAATTATATTCATAATAATGAACAATTAGATTTTGATATATTTAAAACAAAGCAAATAGTAAAAAAAATCAAAAGAAAAACCTTTTCATTTGATATGAATACATTAAGTATATTTGTTAATATTGGAGACAATGTAGAAATGAAAAACTACACCCATATTAATAAAATAGATTGCGCTAACTTAGAATCATTTAATGATATAAATAATTATAATTTTATTACTGATGAATTTCCTAATATAACAAAAGTAACAGAATTAAAAGAAAAAGGAATAGAACTATTTACAAAAATAACAAATGATATATCTAAAAAAAATGAATCAGAAAATACAAAAAACGAAGAAGTGTTTAAACAAAAAAAACCAATAGTAACTTATGTTATTATTGCTATTAACATATTTATATTTATCTTAGGTCATATTGATATAGAAGTAATTGATAAATTATTTTTACCTAAAGCTATAGGCGCAGATTATTATAGATTAATAACAGCAGCATTCTCTCATTATGATGTATTTCATTTATTATTTAATATGTATGCATTATATATAATAGGGCCTCAAATAGAAAACTTCTTTGGCAAAACAAAATACCTAATAATATACATATTTAGTTCAATAATAGGTAGTTTAATGTCATTAACATTTATGGCTGAAAATGGTGGTAGTTTAGGAGCAAGTGGAGCTATATTTGGTTTATTTGGTTCTTTATTAGTTTTTGGATATCATTATAGATTATACTTAGGTAATGTATTAAAATCACAAGTAATACCATTAATAATATTTAATTTAATTTTAGGTTTTATGGATAAATCTATAGATAATGCAGCTCATATAGGTGGTTTAGTAGCAGGTATATTAATAACAATGGCTGTTTCAGTAAAATATAAATCATCAGATAGTGAGATAATAAATGGTATAATATTATCTGTGATTTTATTATCATTCTTAATATTTACATCTTTTATATATATTTAATTAAATAATTATAGAAAACTATTTTTAAAATAGTTTTTTTTTGATATAATATTAAAAAGGTAGTGAGAAGATGAGTAAATTAAAAAATTTACCTAAAGGCTTAAAAATTGGAATAGGTGCGGTAATATTAATTATTATATTATTAGTAGGCTACATATTACTATTTAATAAAGAAAATGAAAAAATAAAAGAAAAAGAAAAAATAAAAGAAGCAAGTCAAATAACAACAAAAATAGAGTGTGAAAGTGCGGGCTTTTATTGGTGGAGTAAAACAAATACTTGTAATATAGAAGCAGCAAAAATAACAATTATAAATGAAAATTCAGTAACAAGACCAATTGCCGTAATGATTAATAATCATGCTCAAGCAAGACCATATCATTCAGGATTACAAGATGCTTATATTATGTATGAAATCATTGTAGAAGGCGGAATAACTAGAATGATGGCTGTATTTAAAGATCAAACAACAGCACGTATTGGCTCAGTTAGAAGTAGTAGACATTATTTCTTAGATTATGCTATGGAAAATGATGCAGCTTATGTTCATTTTGGCTGGAGTCCACAAGCTCAAAGCGATATAAGCACATATAAGATTAATAATATAAATGGTTTGTATGACTCTGGATTTTGGAGAGATACAGCGCTACCTATTGACTATGAGCATACAGCTCAAACAAGTATAGAAAATATAAAAAATGTTATAAATAGTAGAGGATATAGAACAGATTATGGTTCTACAGATGTAAAGGCTGAACAATTACTAAACTATAGTATAGATGAAATAGATTTAAGTGTTGATGGTATAGTTGCTAATAACATAAGTATACCTTATTCATATTATATGACAAGTTCATATACATATGATGCTACTAATAAATACTACTTAAGATTTGCTAATGGTATTGCTCATACTGATTATATTACAAAAGCACAATATCATTTTAAGAATATAATAGTAATTAATGTTAAAAATTATAGTATTGATAATTATGGAAGACAAACATTAGATAATGTTGGAACAGGAACAGGTTATTATATAACTGATGGTTATGCTAAAGCTATAACTTGGGAAAAATCTTCAAGAGAAGCAAAAACTATATATAAATATTTAGATGGTACTAAAATCACAGTAAATGATGGAAATACATTTATTCAAATACAACCAATATCACAAACAACATCAATTACATAAAGGCTTAACGCCTTTTTTTATGAAACTTATGTGAAAATTTTATTTTTTAAATAATTTATGATATAATGTATAAGTACTTGAGGTGAAAGATTAAAATGATGAAAAACATAAATGATGAAGAATATTTATTCTTTGTTGATGATATATTAAAAAATAATGATTTTAATAAATTAGATACTATAGTACATCATGGAAATAGCAGATTAGAACATTCAATAAAAGTGTCTTATTATTCATATAAAATATCAAAATTATTGAATTTAAATTATGAAGCAACAGCTAGAGCAGGTTTATTACATGACTTCTTTTTAAGTGATAATGATAGAAAATTAAGTGATAAATTTTTATCAACATTTGTTCATCCTAAATATGCTTTAGAAAATGCTAAAAAAAACTTTGATATAGATTTAGTAGAAGAAAATATAATTGAATCACATATGTTTCCAATATATAAAAAAATACCAAAATATGCTGAAAGTTGGATTGTAAGTTTGGTAGATAAATTTGTCGGAACATATGAATTTAGTAAAACATTTAGTAAGAAATTTGTTTATATTACAAATTTATTTATCTTATTAATATTAAATAACATGAAATAGAAATATTTCATTTTTTTTAATATTTCATAATTCATTGACAAAATATGTAAAATATTGTATTTTAGTATAAAGGAGTGATTAAATGTTTTGCAGTGAATGCGGCACAAAAAATGATGAAAAATCATTATATTGTGAAAGTTGTGGACACAAACTAGAACAAGAGGTTAAAACAAAAGAAAAAAAAGAGATACAAGAACCAAAAAAAGCAAAAGAAAAAAAGAAAAATAAGCCAATTAAGTATTTATTAGGATTGATCATTATAGTATTAATAGGAGGATATTTATATTTAAGTGATATTACAAATCCTAAGAAAATAGCTGAAGGTTACTTTAATGCTATAGTTGATATGGATACTAATAAACTATATGATTATATGGATATAAGTAATAGTGAATTTACAACAAAAAAAATATTTAAAAAAATATTAAAAGAATCAGATATTGATATAGATATTATTAATTATACTGTGGGAAATCCAGAAGTATCGTCAGATAAATTAAGTACATCTATAACAATAACTTATTTATTAAAAGATACAGAAGAATCAGAAACTATGACTGTTAAATTAGTAAAAGAAAAAACAAAGAAATGGTTATTCTTTGATAATTGGAAAGTAAGTACTGATGGTACAACAACAATTAGTAATTATGAGTTTGAATTACCAAAAGATTCAAAATTAGAAATAGAAGGAATAAAAGTAGATAAAAAATATGTATCTGATTCAACAGATACATTAGATACTTATATTATTCCAACAATGTTCGCTAGTGATTATAATATTAAAGTAACATTACCAATGGGCTTAGAATTAGAAGAAAAAGTTAATGTTAACGATTATTATGATTATTCAGTTGAATTAACTGAAGAAAATATATCAGATGAATTAAAAGAAAGTTTACAAGAAGCTTCAAAAACAAGCTTAGAAAATTTATATAATAATGCTAAAGATAAAAAAGCATGGAGTGAAGTTAAATCTTTATTTGAATATGAAGATATTGATGTAACTAATATTAAAACTAGTTATGAAGAATTAGTTTCAGCATTTAGTAATACTGATTCAACTATAACAAACATAACATTTAAAGAAATAGCATTAGATGATATTTCTATAGATGATAATGGATATTTATATTTAGAAATTGAAGCAACTTATGATTATTCATTAACTTATTTGTCTGGTGAAGAAACTAAAACAAATAGTAGTAGTGATTATGATTATGTATATTTAAGCTTTGATTATCAAGATGAAGAATTTAAATTAGTAAATGCCACTAGTTTAAATACATACTTTTCAAAATATTATTAAGGAGGAATGAATAAATGGCAAAATTTTGTACTAAATGTGGTAGTGTATTAGAAGATGGAAAACCATGTAAATGTGAAAAGGAAATAGTAAAAGAAGAAAAAGTAATTAAAACAAACAGCGTTGGAATTATGGATTTACTAAAAGAATACTTTGAAATAGTAAAAACAATTTTCAAAAAACCTGTAGACGTTATTAAAGATAATAATAATGAAAACAAATTTAATTTATCATTAGTTTCAATAGCAGTATGTGGCTTATCAATGGGATTATTCATATGTATGATATTAAAAAATATATTTGGTAGTTATTCTAATTATATTGAAATACCATATGCTAAATCATTTTTAATGGGCTTTGGTGCTGCAGTAGTTTTATTTGCATTAATGGCTTTAATAGCTTATATAGTTATAGATAAAATATTTAAGAAAGAAACATCAATTAAAAAAATGTTTGTTCTATTTGGAATTAATTCAATATTTGTAACTGTAACTTTATTATTAGCAACTATTTTAACACTAGTTAAATTAGATTACACAATAATATATATTGTAATAGCAGGTGGTTCATTATTTAGCCTTGCAAATAATATTAAAGGTATAGAAATATATACAAAACTAAATGAAAATCTTATTGGTTATGCTATGGTTATAATAACTGGAGTAACTTCAGGAATTATGTATTATATCGTAACAGATATATTTCCAAAAATGTTTATTTAAAAAATTTAAAAATACATTTAATGATGTATTTTTTTCTTTATTATAGTATAATAAATATGTTTAATGAAGTAATTATTAATATAATTATTAAATTAAACATTTGTTTCAGTAGCTCAGCTGGATAGAGCAACCCCCTCCTAAGTAATAGGCTAGGGAAAAAGGACATATATAAATGTCCTAAAATGTCCTTGTAACTCAGTAGGATAGAGTAATCGCCTCCTAAGCGGTAAGTCGGCAGTTCGAATCTGCCCAAGGACGCCATAATTTGATTAATTTAAGTCTTGAAAGCCCAATGTTTTCAAGACTTTTTATATCTTGAAAGTGTTATAAAGTAGCACAAAGTTATTTAAAGTGATTTTGTTTTTGGCACTTTTTTCGGCACTCTTATAAAAGGGTTAACTATCTAGTAAATAAAGGGTATAAATAAGAGTTGAATTTGAAAAAGGCACGAATCATAAAATTTTTGTATAAAAAAAGAGAAAGAATAAGACATTGTAAGCCTTATTCTTTCTTTTTAGTTACTTTACATTGTTATATTTATTATCTTTTAAAGAATATATTTTTGCGTAAAGAATATTCATCAAGTTATCAATTAGTTTTTTTATCTTGATAATTATAAATTTATATATTCCAAAATATCCTATTATTGCTACAAGATATATTAGTATTTTTATAAAAATATTAGAAGATGTTATGATTGTTTCAGTAAAAACAATATATACAATAAAGTACGCTAATAATAAACTCATTGCAAAAAGTAAAAAATATAGTAGTGCTTTTGTCGGGTAAGTTATAAATTTTGTTTCTTTATCTTTTATTTTTGCAAGTTCATTATATCTTGTTCTTTCTTCTTCTTTGTTTTGGATAGTTAAATTATTGAGTTCGTCTTGATATTTTTTAACATTTTGTATATGTTTACTAATTTCCTTATCCTTATCTTCATTTAAAACATCTATTATTGTTTTCTCGGTAATATTTTCCTTATCTCCGTCAGTCATTTCCAATAAACTTGCTTGTTTAATGTTTGAGGAAACTATGCTTTCCATAATTGTATTTACATCGTTGTCATTGATATCTTTCATCTTTAAAATTGTATCTTTTATTTTTGTAATCATTTTATTTGGTAGTTCAAAACCAGCAAGAATGCTAGAAATAAGTTTGATTTTTGGCAATTCTGGATTTGATGAAGAAGATTTAACCCAAAGTAATGAAGTTAAATGAATATCACTTATACATAATCCGATTTCATTATATCTAGAAATATTTTGATATTTATCGATTACATATATTAAACTATAATTTAGTGTAACAAAAATTGCTTTACTTTCTTCCGCTTTTGAATACTTTTTATTTTTTCTTATCATATTTATTGCATTTAGTGAGCATACATCATTATATATTGTTGTCTCTTTTGTTTCACGAGTATAAACTTTTTTTATTTCTTCAGTAAGTTTATCAAAAGATATTACACTGTCTTTATTTTCATTGTAATCAATTGGGGATGTTATTGAAATTCCTTTGTTAGCAATTGCTTGCCTTAAATTATATAAAACAATATCAATTTGTGATTCGGTATAATTATTTTCATCAAAAAATTCTAATGTTCTTTCATAATCATTTGTTTGTTTTTTCTTTTGTTGTATACTACCAAACTTAGAATATTTATAATATTCAATAATATTTTCAACTTCTTTTAAATTGTGTTCGAAACATTTAATTTTCGCTTTTTGCTCGTTTAATAATTTTATTAATTCACTTGCAATTCTATTTTCTTCAACGCTTTTATATCCTAACACGCTTAACATTAGCGGAGAGTCAAGATAAAATTCAACATTTTTATAATTTTGGTTTCCATTATTATCGACTTGTAAGTATATAACATTAGCAAGCATAAATCCTTGGATAATTCTAAGGAAAGACTTAAAGAATTTTGTATCTGATTCTTCCTCGGCCATTAAAAATCTACATATTTGATAATTTACTTTATCAGAATCAACTTTTAGTTTATACATTTCATCTATATTCATAATAATTGAATATCCATTTTTCTCTAAAAAGATTGATAAACAAGTTTGCACATCATCATCTGTTGATTTAACATTCAGTAATTGTTTTTCTATTAAAACTTTTTTTAATTCAGATAGTACGAAATTCATATCTTCAGTTGCATTTTTTTGCTTTTCTTCAAAATCTTTTATTTCTATTATTTCTCGTTCCAAAAAATATTCTTTATTATCTTTTAATAATATTTTAAAGTTGTTTTTAGATAACCTCTTTAATATTTGTTCCATAACTGCGTAAGGAATACTACAAAAAGAAAATTGTTTGTCCATTTCAGTTATTATGTATTCTATATCTATTTTTTCTTTAACATTATATTTTTTTGAAATAATGTATAGAACAAAAGGGATAAGAAGACCTAGATTGTCGATTTTCTTTTCTTCCCAAATATAAGTTAACATTGCAGTACTCATTAAAGAATTTTTATTATTCACATTCATCACTACCTTTGTAATAATTATATCACATCCTTTTGTCTTTCTATATTAAATGATATATTAATCTTTCGTAAGTATTCCATATTAAAAAGTAAGTTTAGTACTCGTTAAATATTTTTCATTAATTTTCCGTACTTCTCAATATTCCAAGCACAAGTAGGACAATTTTTAACGAATCCCTCATATTCTAATACTTTCATTAGTTTACTAATAAATTCTCTATCTTTAAGCAATTCAAAAACAATATTTCGTATCTCATTTTTAAACTCTTGTTCTTTTACTAACATTTCATTGTATTTATCAATACCATTTTCCATAACATACATTAAATCATATTCTAAACTATTTTTATTATCTGTAAGACCAAACATATCAATTAAGTCTTTTTCTACATTATATTTTAAATTGTTATTAAAGCCCATTGTTATCACTCTCTTGATTTAAGTATTTATTGATAAATTGATTTAAGTTATAAGATGATATTAAGTATTTACAACCCAATTTGGCACCCTTTAATTTCTTTTCCTTTACACACTTTCTTAATGTATGTATTGGTGTTTTAAGCATTATGCTTATTTCTTTTAATGTATAATAATTCATTTCCATATTTATTATTACCTCCTACTAATAAGTAGTGAATAATAGTATTTAATACAAATTTGCGTTATTTTGTTTTCTTGCAACGCCTCAGTAAATCGTTAGAATCCGAATGTGATTCAATATATCTTCGAACACAACAGAAAAGACCATTTTAAGGTCTTTTTCTGCGACGAAAACATTTGTATACTTTCAATCAATTGCAACAGGAACAAACCTTTAATTAATTATAAGGGGTGGGGGTATATAAAGTAATTTTGGGTATAAAAAAAGTATATGGCGAGGGTATCGCATATACTAATTTAGTTTATTTTTTTGATAGTATATTACACAACTAGTAAGAATTGAAGAGAGATAAGATAACAATTCTAATATCAAATCTTCACTAAGATTTTGAATCGTTTTGCCGTTAAAATGTGCTAAATCATTTCTAATGTTTTTACCAACATATTCTTTTTCTGTTTTATGCAACATATATCTTAAACAAGTTAATTGTTCTTCTCCCAATATGTCAAAAATAATTTTTGTGTTATTATCCTTTAGTTTTAAAGTTGTACCTAATGTTATACTAGAGTCTGAAATATATGAAATATCTTTAATATTATATTTATAAATAATTCTTAATGTTTTTTCTATCATACCGCATATCAACATAGCACAACCATATATATTGTTTTTAATGGTTGTTTTATTCATAGATTCATTATTTCTGAAATTGATAAATATATCAGCCAAAAATTGTGCAAGCATATCCATATCACTATCAAATCTTTCTAATTTAATAGTCGAATTAAGATTTTCAAGTATTAGATTTAATTCTCCACACATAGAAGATAAATATTCCTCTAATCTCTCTTTTTCTCTAACTAAGCATAATACTCTACATTTTATTTCAAAAGTATATAAATCAAGATTTCTTAATCGCCACGATGTAAAGTATTCTGAATTTTTAATAGTGGTCTTACATAAATCATCAGTTAGTGCTTTAACATCACATTTCGCTCCGTGTTCTAAAAAACTTTTTAACATTTTATTAGAATCTTTCGAATGAGTTATATATGCTGTTTTTAATTCCCACGGAATATCTTTATTATCTAACATATCAATAAATGGTTTTAAATCATATTTTATTTCGGTAGACTGTCCATTTTTAATAAGATTATCTTCAAAAACTTCTTCGGTTTGACTAAATATTTTTTCTAATTGATATGCATATGGGGAACTCATTTTTTGCAAAAAGTTTATTAAATCCGATATCATAAAATATGACATCCAAATATCTTTATCTACTTTTTTTTCTGAAGTTCCATACATTGTTGTTATTATGTCATAAATTATTTTTATAGAATCTTTTACAATATCTTTAAATTTATCATTTTTATTGAGATTTTCTAAAATATTGCATAAATCTTTGAACCTTAAGTTTATAAACTCCGAAATGTTTTTTTCATTCAAAAATAAATTAATTTTATCTATGTGCTTTAAAAAATATTTTTTCCAAATATCAAAGTTGTCAATGACTTCATAAATTCTATTATCCATAATATATTTAATAATACTTTCATCTTTATCAAAAGAACTAAAATGTTCTCCAATATGATTAGTAGTATGAACTTTTAATTCGTGTTCAATAAACAAATCAGTGGTTTCTTCATATTTATATATTACTTCGTAATTATTCTTTATAAAATTGTTTATATCTTTAATAGTATAATTTTTCCTAATTTTTTCAATATTAATTATTATATCGTTAAACTCTATTTTCTTTTCCTCAATAATTAATGGCAAAGCCTCTTTAAGATTTGAAATAGTTTCAATAAATAAATAATCTATATAATCATCTATGGTGTCTAATTTAGTGTTAATAAAATGAGAAAGTATTTCCTCATTATTATTAATAACTTGCCCGACCATTATTCCTGTTGCCATATCTTCAAGGCCGTAATATTCAATACCTATAGTCACATTTTTAATTTTAAGTTTTTCGATAATATTCATAATACTTCACCCATAATAATTATATCATAGTATTAGTGGATAAAAAAAGCATATGGCAAGAGTATTTCATATACTATTTATTAATTCTAAAGCCCTAAATCTTCCCAATATTCTTTTAAGGCATTATTAATATTTTTAATGTTATCTTTTGCTATATTACAAGTGAAGTATGTTTCTTCATCAAAGTCATCGTTACAATATTCATATTTATCATTGGTATTACAAGAAGAACTTAATGTTGCTTCAATTATATAGCCACTATAGTACAATTCATAACAAGTGTTTTAATACATAAAGGTATTAACCCAAAAGCAGTAAGCCAAAGATTAGGACACGCAAGTACCGATATAACTATGGAAATATACTCACATACCTTTGATATAACAAAAAAAGAAAGTGCTATTGCATTTGATGAAATTATCGGAAATACATAGAAATATTAATAAATGGCACTATATTTCGGCACTCACTATAAAAACAAAGTTCAAAATAGTAAACATAAATTAAAAATAATACTTTGTAAACCCTTATAAATAAAGGGCTAGAAAGATTTAAAATATATTAATTAAAAGCGTCCAAAAAGAGTAAGGGCTAACCCCTCCTAAGGGGTAGGCCGGAGGTTCAAATCCTCTCTGGAACACCATATAAAAATAAATTAAGTTTTTAGCTTAATTTTTTATTTTAGTAAATCTATAATATTAATTTTAATACATATAGCATCTAATTTATTAATCAAATCATTATAATTATTTTTATCAATTATAACTTCATATTTAATTAATTCATTAAACTCTTTATTTAAAATAATTTCATTAATTAATAAAAAATCAATTGTTTTACTTTGATCATAATTAAATAATAATTCTAATTTGCAACTTTCTTTTATTTCATTAATAGTAGTTGTTTTTAGACAATTAGTAACAGATTTGGTATAAGCTCTAACTAAACCACCAGTCCCTAATTTAATGCCTCCAAAATACCTAACAACCACACATAAAACATAATTAAAGTTGTTATTTTCTAAAACATTTAAAATAGGCATACCCGCAGTACCACTAGGCTCATTATCATCACTAAATCTTTTAACATTATCAATAATATATGCAAAACAATAATGAGTTGCTTTTTTATGTTCTTTTTTAATTAAATTTAAATAGTTGTTTATTTCATCTATATTATTAACTTTATATAAGAAAGTAATAAACTTTGATTTATTTACAATTGTTTCATTTTTATTATTGTTAGTAGTTTTCATAAAATCACCTAATTAATTATATAATAAAAACCATTAAAAAACAATTTCACATAAAAATCACTATTTGTTCATAATTGATACAATATTATTTATTAGAATTATATAAAGTTGGTAATACAAATGGTATTAAAAGATAATATAAATAATGTAAAGTAAAAGCAATAAACATTGTTGATATACTTTATTTGTAATATAATATATGTAGGGTGATAGTATGAATAATATATTTGATATTGCAGGTACAATAATACCAGATTTAATAAAAAGAATAAACAAAGACTATAAACTAAGCAATGATGCTATTATTGATTTAAATAAGAAGATGGAGTATTATGATCAATTAAAGGCTGATTATGAAAAAGAATATAATAGTTTAACAAGTTTGGAAAAAGATATATATCAAATAAAATACAATTATAATTCCAATCAAACTAAATACTCGATTTGCTTAATGCAAAAAAATGCAACATATAAAGCATATCATAGTAATAGAATGAAAATGGTAGAAAACTTGATAAAAATCAAATTAGAAGGCGATAAAGAACAATATAAAATAAAGATATTTGAGTATATAGACAAACTTATAGAAGAAAAAATTACTGAACTTAATATTTCAAGTGAATTAGCAAAAACAACACCTCACTTTCATAGAAGTTGTTTAGAATATTGTAATTTATTTTATAAAAGTGTAATGACTGAAAAAATCAGAATGGAATTTCAACCAGAATTAGATAAAATAAAAGAAGATTATAATAATGAAAAGATAAAAATAGAAGATAGTACTAATATATTAAGTGGTAAAACATCAGAACAAAAAGAAGAAATTATAAAACGTAAAAAAGAACTAGTCGATAAAAAATACTCTTTTCAGTTACTAGAAGTAGAAAAAAACTTAGATAAAAAAATAGAAGAAAAAAATAGATATAAAAAAATTGAAGAAAAAAATAGACATAAAAAAAGTGCAATTAGCTATGATGATGCTATGAGTATAATTAATGAAATGGACGAATTCTTTTTCAAAATAAAAAAAGAAGGACTTTTATTAGATATAGAACAACAAGATGCAAAAAAATTCGAAAAAATGGAAAAAGAATTTGTTGAATTAAGAGATTGGATAATTAAACTTAATTTAAAAGAATTAGAAAAACAAAGTGACAGAGCAATAGAATTAAAAGATGAAACACTTTATTATAAAAAATATCAAATAATAGAAGAAGAAAAAAATCATGATAACAAAATCACTTTTCAAAGAAATCAAATATTAAAAATTAAAACTTATAATGATATCTTAAGTAAAAAAATAACCATGGAAAAACTAGCAGAAGAAGACCCAACTAAAATATTAGATGATTTATTATTAAATGCAGGATTAGAAAAAGAAAAAGAATCTAAAACTGAAAGTAAAAAAGCAAGTATATCTTAAAAGAGCTTTATAAAAGAGCTTTTTTTTGATATACTCTATTTAGGTGATGTTATGAACCAAATTAAAAATAAGTTATCGTTAGTACCTAATAAACCAGGATGCTATTTAATGAAAAATTGCGATAATATTATAATATATATAGGTAAAGCTAAAAACTTAAAAAATAGATTGTCTTCTTATTTTAGAGGAACTCATACTGGAAAAACCTCAAAAATGATAAGTGAAATTAAAACATTTGATTATATAGTTGTAAATAGTGAAACAGAATCATTAATTTTAGAACAAAATTTAATTAAAGAAAATAATCCAAAATATAACATATTATTAAGAGATGATAAAAGTTATCCTTATATTGAATTAACTAATGAAGATGTCCCAAGATTATTAATTGTTAGACACATTAATAAAAAGAAGAATGCGATACTATATGGTCCATATCCAAACGTAACAGCGGCAAGAAAAACAGTTAATTTATTAAATAGAATATATCCCCTTAGAAAGTGCAAAACATTTGCTAAAAAACCTTGCTTATATTTTCATATTGGTGAATGTCTAGGTTATTGTACAAATAATGTAGATAAAAACTTACTCGTGAATATAAAAAAAGAAATTATTTCTTTTTTAAAAGGTGATTATAAAGATATATCTAATAAATTAGAAAAAGATATGTATGAACAAAGTAATTTACTTAATTATGAAAAAGCAAAAGAATTTAAAGAATTATTAGATTATATAAAAATAACATTAGTTAAACAAAAAGTAGAAACAAAAGATAATCTAGATAGAGATATATTTGGATATAATGTCTATAAAGGATATTTATCAATACAAGTATTTTTTATAAGAAGTGGTAAAATATTAGAAACTTATTCTAAAATAATTCCAATAATAGGCGAAATAGATGAAATATTAACATCTTATATAGCCAATTTCTATAATAACTTTATATTGCCTAAAGAAGTATTAGTTCCTTCTGTTGTTGATAGCAATTTATTAGAAGAATATTTAAAAATACCAATTAAAAAACCTATTAAAGGAGAAAAATATAAATTAATAGAAATGGCCAACAAAAATGCCCAAATTAATTTAAAAAATGAATTTGAATTAATTGAAAAAGATGAAGTAAAAACAATAAAAGCAAATGAAGAATTAAAAGAAATATTGAAATTAGATAAATTAGATAGAATTGATTTATTTGATAATTCTCATTTGTTTGGTTCATATAGTGTTAGTGGAATGGTAGTATTTAAAAACGGAGTACCTTCTAAAAATGATTATCGAAAATTCAAGATAAAAATTGATACAAACGATGAATATAAAATGATGAAAGAAGTAATCTATAGAAGATACTTTAGAGTTTTAATGGAAAACTTAGAAAAACCAGATTTAATTATAGTTGATGGAGGAATAGGACAAATTAATATAGCACGTGAAGTAATAAACGATTTAAATTTAGATATAATGATAGTAGGATTAAAGAAAAATATAAAACATAATACATCAAACCTATTAGCATTCTCTCCAATAACTGAAATAGAAATAGATAAAAAAACTAATTTATTTTATTTATTAGAAAGAATGCAGAATGAAGTACATAAATTTACTATTAATTATCATAAGATAATTAGAAGTAAAGGCTCTTTAGAAGGTATATTAGATAATATAGAAGGAATAGGTAGTAAAAGAAAAATTCTTTTAATAAAAAAATATAAAACAGTTAATAATATGAAAAATCTTAATATAGAAGAGTTAAATAAAATTTTACCCCAAAATATAGCTACTAATTTATATGATGTTTTAAAAAAAATGTAATTTTGTTTACTTGTAAATAATTAAGTGTTATAATAAGAAACAATTTATAGGGGGAAATATATGAAAATGAAAGATTTAAAAAAAGTAAATATTTTAATTAATGGAGATGAAAACAGTAAAACAGAAGTTGTTTATAACAATGTAATACAAAACATGGGTTTAACTGAAGAAGAACAACTAAAATATTTAAAATCAAAAATAAATGATTTAGAATTAGAATTAAGAAATAAAACAATAACAATTTTACTTACTATTATTAGTATTCTAGGTGTAGGATTAGGACTATTTTTAATGATTCAGGATTTACACTTAATAGGCTCTATATTTATAGTAACAACTTTCATAGGTGTTATTATTAGATTTTATATGATGTATAAAAACGTTATTTCAATACATAAAAACTCAGAATATGATAAAATAGAACAATTAAGAAAACTATTAAATGATCGAATTCGTTAAAAAAGTATTGTCAAAAGTAAGCAATTTTGATATAATCATATTGCTTATTTAAATGGCGCTGTAGCTCAGTTGGCTAGAGCAATCGGTTCATACCCGATAGGTCGTGAGTTCGAATCTCTCCGGCGCTACCATAAGTAAATTAGTCGAACCTAGTTCGATATATATAGAAAAGATTAATTTTGATTAATCTTTTTTTATGTGGTGATTAGTGTTCTTAAAAGTATATTAAAGACTAGAAGTTTTTTTAATTAAGTGCTATAATAATTGATAACAGGGAGGTTATGTTATGTTTGTACCATATGATTTAGATAGCGAAAGACCGCATTCTTTTCAAGTCCATAGGTCAGGAGATAGATGTGTTTGTGGCTGTTCAGCTATTATTACAAGTAGTCATTATCCTGATAGTGGCTATTGTCCTACTTGCTCTAAAAAAAGAGAAGAATTTATAAATTTAATAGTTGGTGATATTACTCTAGGAAAAAAAGATGATTTAAAGCATATTGTTTTATCGCAGGTTGAACAAATGAGAAAATTTATGATAAGTGAAAGATTATATTTTGTTGTTGATAGTCACTTTTCTACACACGATAGATATAGGGGTAATTTTGTTGAACCTTATGAAGAACCAGAATTTATTATTCATTGCTTATGTGAAAAATTAATGGCTAGTGAGAATCTTTTAGAAACTATTAGTGAACCAAATTTTAGGGTTAGAAATAAATTCCACAGAGTTGTATTAGAAGCTCAATATTGGTATTTAGGTCAAGTGCGCGATATGTTTGAAATAGATTTAGATAATAAAAATAGTATGTCCGCTGAAAAATATGGCTATTCATATAGCCGAAAATTTCCAAATTTTCAGCTTGGGCGCTACCAATAAGAATTGAAAAGGCTTCCAAAAGTTTAATTGGTGTTATACATCAATAAACTATAGAAGCTTTTTTTATGTTTAAAATTTAATACTAACCTATAAAATAATTGCATTTTATTACAATAAAATATATAATTACTATAGTGAGGTTTTAATATGAAAAGAAAAAAAATTATAATCACAATATTATCTATCATATTATCTTTTTTTATGACATTTGGTTATAGTTTTTTAGTATCAAATAGTTTAGATTTAATATTTAAAGATACTTTAAGTTTCATACTATCTTTTTTACAACTTATAGTTTATTTTGTTATATTTTATATAGCTATAAATTATATATTTTATAAATTAGATAAAACAATAGAAAAAACAACAAAGATAAGTAAAATATTTAAAAAATTTGATAAACATCCATTTTTATTTAGTTTAATATTTATAATTATTTGCTGGTTACCATATATTATATCTTTTTTTCCAGTAATACTATCTCCAGATCCAAGTTTTCAAATAAAACAATTTTTTGGAATAGAAAATAAATATTCTACATATTCAATAATGTTAGATAATAGTGTTTTAATAACAAATCATCATCCTGTAATACATACCTTATTATTAGGTAATTGTATAAAAATAGGCCAATTATTTAACAGTACAAATTTAGGCTTGTTTTTATATAGTATTATTCAAATAACGATACTATCTTCTACATTAGCTTATACAATTTCTTATTTAAAAAAATTAAATGTCTCTTTTAAAACAAGAAAATACATTTTATTTATTTATGCATTTGTACCAGTTTTCCCATTTTATGCTATGTCAGCTGTAAAAGATGTTATATTTGGAGCATTAGTTATTTTATATATAATTGTAATTAATGAATTAATTAAAAAAAACAATATAAAATTAAAAGAAATAATTATATACATATCATTAATGATATTAATAATATTATTTAGAAATAATGGTATATATATAATATTATTATCATTTCCTTTCTTATTTTTTAATAAAATTATTAGAAAAAAATTGTTAATTATATTTATCATACCAATACTATTTTATATATGTTATTCAAAATTAATATTACCTTATTTTAAAATTACTCAAACAAGTATAAGAGAAGCTCTTTCAATACCTTTTCAACAAACAGCTAGATATGTTAAAGTCTATAATAATGAGTTAACAAAAAAACAAATAAAAAAAATAGATAAAATATTAAACATAGTAACTCTTGGTGAAAGATATGATCCTAATTTAGCAGATCCCGTAAAAAACGAATTTAATAAATACTATTCAAATAAAGAATTAAAAGAATATTTTGAAGTATGGTTTGAATGTTTACTTAAACATCCTAATGTATATATAGAAGCAACTTTAAATAATGTATATGGATATTTTTATCCTGTTAAAACTAATTGGTATATATATTATAAATATGATACAAGAATAGTTGAGGATGGATTTAATTATCATTATAATAAATTAGAAAAGAGTAGAAATATACTAAGCACATATGGTAAAATATTTGTATACATTCCAGTAATTGGATTAATTGTAAATATAGGATTCAATACTTGGTTAATATTATTAATGATAAGTTATTTATTATATAAGAAAAAGTATAAAAAATTAATATACTTATTACCATCATTAATATTAGTTTTAGTATGTGTGGAATCACCTGCTAACACATACTTTAGATATGCATTACCATATATATTTGGAATGCCACTAATGTATGGAATTTTTATTAGTAAAGAGGAGGAAATTAAATGAAAAAAATAGCAATTTTAATACCATGTTATAATGAAGAAAAAACTATAGAGAAAGTAATAAAAGATTATAAAAAAGTTTTACCAGAGGCTGAAATATATGTGTATGATAATAATTCAAGTGATGATACAGATAAGATAGCTTTAAAAGCAGGAGCTAAAGTAAAATATGAGTATAAACAAGGAAAAGGTAATGTTATTAGAAGTATGTTTAGAGACATAGATGCAGACTGTTATCTAATGATAGATGGGGACGATACTTATCCTTGTGAGAGCGCTAAAGAAATGTGTGATTTAATATTAACTGGTAAAGCAGATATGGTAATAGGGGACAGATTATCAAGTACATACTTTACAGAAAATAAAAGACCATTTCATAATTTTGGAAATAAAATAGTAAGATTATTAATAAATAAATTATTTAATAATAATGTTAAAGATATAATGACAGGATATAGAGCTTTTTCATATGAATTTGTTAAAGGATTTCCTGTATTATCAAAAGGATTTGAAATAGAAACAGAAATGACTATTCATGCTGTTGATAAAAATTATAAATTGATTGAAATTCCAGTAACTTATAGAGATAGACCAGAAGGTAGTTTTTCTAAACTAAATACATATAGTGATGGAATTAAAGTACTTAAAACCATTGCTAATTTATTTAAAGAATATAAACCAGCTTTTTTCTTTAATATATTTGCTTTTATATTTTTGTTAGGAGCTTTAATTTTAGGATTACCAGTATTTATAGAATATTTTAATACAGGATTAGTGCCAAAATTTCCAAGTTTAATAGTAGGGTGTATATCACTATTAATTGCCTTGTTATTATGGATAACAGGAATTATATTACAAGTAATAGTAAAAAAACATAAACAATTATATGAACTATATTTAAATTTACTAAGAGGTAAAAATGAATAAGCTATTTAAACAAATTATTAAATTTGGAATTATTGGAGGAATGGCCTTCTTAATTGATTATAGTTTATTATATGTATTCACTGATATTTTAGGAATTCACTATTTAATCTCTTCAATAATATCATTTACAGTATCTGTTATATTTAATTATATATTAAGTATTAAATGGGTATTTAATGTTAGTGAAAATAAAAAAAATACTTTTATCTTTTTTATTACTTTTAGTATAATAGGTTTACTAATTAATCAAATAATAATGTATGTAGGTGTAGATATTATAAATATTTATTATATGATTACTAAAATATTTGCTACATTCATAGTTATGATATTTAATTTTGTTACAAGAAAAATTTTTTTAGAAAAATAAATTACATAGGGGGTTATAATAATGAATGTAAGAGAATATATGCAACAGGAACTTAATACACTTAATTTAGAAATATTAGAAATTTCAGAAGAAATTTGCAGTTTACTTGATATAAAAACAGTTTCTGATTATGTTAGAAATAGTGATTTATTAATAAAATATAATGAAGTAATTATAAATTTAGAAAATTTTCAACATAAAAAAGAAACTTTAATAAAAATAAAAAACCTTGAAAGAATTGTTGAAGATATGAAAAGTAAAAAAGCAGTAAAAGAATATATAAAAAATAAAAATAAATTAAATGTTTTAGTTGAGACACAAACAATATTAAATTATAAATATGAAGCTTTATTAACTAAAGATTGTAAACATGTTTGGTATGTATTAGGCGAAAATAAACAAGATAGAATATGTAAATGTTTATTATGTAATAAAGAAGAAAAAAGAAACAAAGTCATATTTAAAGACTATGTAACAGGTGAAAGTTTTGAAAAAGAAAAAAAGAGACATTATGTAACATATGCTTAAATTTGTAAAAAAATGTAAAAAGTAAATAAATTTGCTTTTTTTTCTTTATTTTTTTTTATAAGGTGCTATAATATATAAGCAATAAGGGGTGTTTATTATGAAGTGGAGTAATATAGTACTAGTTGTTGGTATAATTTCAATATTTTTTCTAATGCAAGGTAGTAAAGTTATTGAAGAAGTTGGAATGTGTGGTTATAATTCTAATGAGGCAAATACCATTATTGTTGAAGATGGTAATAAGTGTCTTAATTATCAACCACCAGTTAAAGAAGATCTAAAAAGATTAATGATTGTGGCTCATCCAGATGATGAAACAATATTTGGGGGAGCACATTTAATTGAAGAAAAATATACCGTAGTATGTATAACTTGTGGCGCTATTGATTATAGAGTAAATGAATTTACTGAAGTTATGAAAAGAACAAATGATGATTATATGATGCTTAATTTTACTGATAGATTAAATAAAATAGGTTCAATAAGTAATTGGGCTAATGAATATAATGATATATATAATTCTTTAAAAGCAATAATAGAAAGTGAAGATTGGGATATTATAGTAACTCACAATCCTAGTGGAGAATATGGTCATATTCATCATATAAAAACTAGCGAAATTGTTACTAGTTTAGTTGATAAAAATAAATTGTATTATTTTGGTCATTGGTCAAAAAATGGTAGTAATGAAGAAAAAATCAATAATGATTTATATAATAATAAATTAAACAACTTAATATCTGTTTATTATAATTCTCAAAAAGTTGCAATAAATTATAATTATAAAATGCTTTTATATGAAAATTGGATAAAAGCAACAGAGTGGTAAAAAATACCACTTTTTTTATTGATATATTAAAACATACTGTGTTATAATACATTTATAAATAATAGGAGAGTAGTAAAATGAAAAGTAGTAAAATGGGGTTCACATTAATAGAACTATTAGCAGTAATAGTTGTACTAGCGGTAATAGCTTTAATAGCAGTACCAATAATGTTAAATGTAATAGAAAAAGCAAAAAAAGGTTCCTTAAAAGATAGTGCATATGGAATATTAGAATCATCAGAACTTTATTTAGCAAAAAACCTAGATAAAGAAAGAACAACGACATTAGAATTTACATGTAGTAATGAAAAATGTGTAAGTGGAACAGAAGAAATAGTATTTAATGGAGAAATAAATATTGGTAGAATAAAAATATATAGTGATAACAAAATAGAACTATGCATAATAGGTTCTAAATATGCAGCCATAAAAACAGTAAATGATAAAGAAGTAATAGTAAAAGAAGGTACATGTAATTATGATGAATTAAGTTATGGAGTAGCTGCTTTAGTATCACAAGCAGCATTAGATGCTAAACAAGCAGAAATAGATAATTTAAATAATTTAATAGAACAAACTGATATTACAGCAAATGATATTGTAATAAATAAAAAAGCAGTTAGTCAAAACGGTTTAATTACTGGTACATATAATATACAGCCACTTCTTGATGAAGCACAAACAAAATATGATGAATTAAAAGAACAAGTAGAAACAAATAATATAGTAGCTTTATTTTCAGGCACTTGTACAAATAGTACTTCATGGGCAACGTATAATGCTTCTTACTATGATTCTTTATTTATAACAAAAGTAAATAGTACCTATGTTATAAAAACAAGTGGAACTTATCAATTTTATTCTTATGGTGTAGCATCATGTTGGGGTTGTAGTGGCGCTAATACAGGTGGAGGAAGATTCTTAGTTAATGGAGTAGCAAAACTAACAAATTCATTTACTAATTCTGGAGTAGGTACATTTAATTTAGTACTTAATGAAGGAGATATTATTACATGGCAACAATATGGATGCATATATAATTGTGTAAATACAATGGGCACTATATATAGAGTACAATAAAAAGAGAAATTTATTTTTCTCTTTTTTTAATTTCTTTATTATAAATTTTAATAGTGTTTTTAATAACTTCTTCTTTACTATAATTAAAAGCTATCTTTTTAATATAATTGCTATCATATTTATTATAATTATTAATTAATTTTATAATACTATTAGCCATATCTTTGGGGTCATTAACTCTACATATAATACCAACTTTACTATTTATATATTCTACAGGGCCAAAACAATTTGTAGAAATAATTGGTAAGCCAGAAGCCATAGCTTCAATACCCGGAATACCAAAACTTTCTAGTTCACTACTAATTAATAAAGCATTTTCTTTTTTTAAAATATTGGCTATTTCAAATTTATTTTTTCTTCCTAAAAATGTAACAGACTTATTTAATTTAAGATCATTACAAACTTCTTTATAATAATTTTCATAAAACCCATCACCAATAATATCAAAATGAACTTTAATGTTAATATCTTTTAATATTTTAATAGCTTTAAGAGCTATATCTATTCTTTTTCCTTCTCTTAAAGCACATATAGAAACTAATTTAAAAGTTTTATCTAATTTTCTTTCAATATTATTATTAAATGGTGATATATCTACTAAATTAGGAATTACTTCGCACTTATTAGTATATTTTAATACTATTTTTTTCATATAATTTGATACAGTTGAATAAGTAGAATTATTAAATACATAATCACTATAATTTTTAAATTTATTATTATAAAATTTTTCAAATCTACTATAGTGTTCTGTTACAACAACTGGAATATTATATTTTTTACCTAAAATAGCAGCTGCATAACCAGCAGGTAATGTAACATGAGCATGAATTATATCAGGTAATTCATTTGTTTTTAAGTAATCTTTAAAAGCTTTATCTAATTTTCTTACATAACTTTTTAATTGTAACTTAAAACTTATTTTACTTAAATTTAGCATTTTATAAATATAAACTTTATAATTTGATTCATTATCAATAAGTTTTTTTTTCATAAATAAAAACTTTATTGGATTATTTAATCTTTGACGATCAATATATAACATATTAGCACTTATTCCATAATTATTTAATGCTTCAGTAAATTCTTTGTGGTATATACCCATTAATTTATCTTTACCATTAGGATACCATGTAGGTATAACTAAAACATTCATTTTAATTACTCATAAGTATATTATATACTTCTTCTAAAGGCATTTCTAAAGACTCATTATAATATGGTTTTAGATGTATATGAAAATGCTTAATTTCTTGAGCACAGCCATTATTTTGAACTAAAGTAAAACCGTCTATATTAAATTTTTCTTTTAATTTTTTCTCTATTACTTTAGCAACTTCTATAATATGTATTAAAGTATCATTATCTATTTCAAATAAATCTTTAACATGTTTTTTTGGTAGTATTAGAGTATGACCAACACTATCTGGACAATTATTTAAAAACGCATATACTAATTCATCCTCATATACTTTATAAGAAAAAATTTCCTTATTAATTATTTTACAAAAAATACAATCCATAAAATCATCTCCTAATAAAATTATATCAAAAAATAGATATAAAATAAATAATATTTAAATTTTAAAAAAATCATTAATAAAAAATCCTTTATAAAATAACAAAAATATGATAAAATAATTATGGTGATAACAATGAATATAGAAAATATTAATGTAAAAAAAGATGTAAGTATAGTATTTATGGGGACTCCTTCTTTTGCTGTACCAATATTAAAAGGTTTAATAGATAATTATAATGTTAGAGCAGTAATTACTCAACCTGATAAACCAATTGGTAGAAATAAAGAAATTAGTAAAAGCCCAATAAAAAAATTAGCGGAAGAAAATACTATATTAGTTCTTCAACCAAAAAATTTAAAAGAAGAATGGCAATTAGTTACTGATTTACATCCAACTTTAATAATAACCTGTGCATATGGTCAATTAGTTCCAAGAGAAATACTAGTTTATCCAGAGTATGGATGTATTAATGTTCATGCCTCATTACTTCCAAAATTAAGAGGCGGAGCACCAATCCATAGAGCTATAATAAATGGACATAGTGAAACAGGAATAACGATAATGCATATGGCTCCAAGCTTAGATACAGGAGACATTATTAGCCAAAAAAAAATACCTATTGATAATATAGATACAGCTAGTTCTCTTCATGAAAAATTAAGTATATTAGGTAGAGATTTATTATTAGAAACACTACCTTCAATAATAAATAAAACATCAACTCGTATAAAACAAAATGAAGAAGAATCTACATATGCATATAATATAAATAAAGAAGATGAAAAAATAGATTTTAGTAAAACTAAAAGAGAAATAAATAATCTTATAAGAGGTTTAAATAGTTGGCCAGGTGCATATACTAATTTAGAAGGCATGCGTATGAAAGTATGGGAATGTACTACTAATGATAACAATTATTCTAATTATTTAGATGGAAGAATAACTAATATTTATGATAATGGAATAGGAGTAAAATGCTCTAATGGAGAAGTAGTATTAACTACTATTCAACCTGAGGGTAAACAAAAAATGAGCGCTAGTGATTATTTAAATGGAATTCAAGATAAAAAAGAATTGTTAGAAAAAATGTTTAAGTAGGTGCTAAATGAAAGAAAAAATTAATAAAATAAAAGAATTATGGAAAATACCAAGATATAAAGCATTATTAAAATTAGTTTTTTTTGGAATATTTTTCTTATTTATATATTTATTTATATTAATAGTTAGTTTAGTTAATGGTAAAACAGAGATTATAACAAAAACTACTTTAGAAAATTATAATGAAATGACTAGTTATGAGTATACATATAATATAAACTATATTTTAAATAATGAAACATTACAAAAAAAAATAACAGGCACAAAATATAATAATGAAAATATTTTTAAAATTCTATCAAATAAATATTATATAGAAAATAATTTTATATATGATTATAATACAAAAGAAGTAATAAATAATTTAAATGAATATGATTTATTAAACTTAGAAACAAATAAAATTAGTGAGCTAATAAATTCATCAACTGATAAAAATGTTACAAAGTATAACGATGGTAAAATAAAAACTGAATATAAAAATGAAAATATAATACTTATTACTTATGAAGAAAATAATTATATTTATAAAATTGATTTGGATTTAACAACCTTGTTAAATGATACAAATAAAAAAATAACCTATTATAATATAGAAATTAATTATGATAATATTAATAATATTACTAGTTATAATTGATTTATAAGACAAAATATGATAAAGTATAAATAGATTTGGAGGATTAATTATGATGAAAATTTTAATAATCGTATCAATATTATTAATTGCTGTTGTTTTACTTCAAGCTGGAAAAGCAGAAAGTGCTATGGGAGCTTTAACAGGTGGAAACGATAGTTTATTTAAAAACCGTAAAGAAAGAGGAGGAGAGTTATTTATAACTAGACTTACCTTAACTTTAGGAACAATATTTTTTATAATATGTTTATATATGGGTTTTTAACTAATACGAAAAAATGTTCGATTTAATATTGAATATTTTTTTTTATTATGATATAATACATTAGGTGATAGTATGTATGAATATATAAAAGGTTTAATAGTTGAAATAGAAAGTAATTGTATTTTTTTAGAAAATAATAATATTTGTTATCAAATATATATTGGTAATCCATATTACTTTAAAGTTGGTCAAGAATACAAAGTTTATATTTATCAAAATGTTAAAGAAGATGAATTAACACTATATGGTTTTAAATCAAAAGAAGAAAAAAAATTGTTTTTAAAACTAATTGAAGTAAAAGGCCTTGGATGTAAAATAGCTTTACCAATATTAGCTTTAGGTGAAGTAGATGGAATAATCGATGCTATTGAAAGAGAAAATATTTTGTATTTGAAAAAATTTCCTAAAATAGGAGATAAAGTAGCTAGACAAATAATACTTGATTTAAAAGGTAAATTAGTAAGTACAAATTTATTTGTTAGTTCAAATCATGATGAATTAATTGAAACTTTAAAATGTTTAGGTTATAAACAAGTAGATATAAATAAAATATTACCAAATATTAAAGAAGAAATATTAGAAAATAAAGTAAAAGAAGCATTAAAATTATTACTAAAATAAATAAGTAAGAGGTGATAACTATGATAGTAGAAGAAAATATTAAAAAATGTGCTTCATGTTTTGTTATATATGATAATTCTATATTACTAATATTTCATAAGAAATTTGGTAAATATATTCAACCAGGTGGGCATATAGAAAATGGTGAAGAACCTTGGCAAACAGCTATTCGTGAAGTGCTTGAAGAAACAGGAATTGAAATTGCCATAGAAGATAAAAACCCATTTTGTATAGAACGATATAATACTAAAATCGGGCCTCAGTTAGATTATCAATTTATTGGGTATCCTTTAAATTATAATTTAAAAAATAATGAAGAAAGTTATTTATGCGGATGGTTTAAACTTGATGAATTAGATAAACTTACTATAGTAGATGATTTAAAAGAAAAAGTTAATCAAATAAAAGGTAGGGGATAAACATGGATGAAGAAAGAATAATAACTAATAGAGAATTAAAAGAAGATACATTTGAAGAAACAATAAGACCTGATAGTATAGATGAATATATAGGTCAGACTGAAGTCAAAGAAAATTTAAATGTTTTTATTAAAGCAGCAAAAATGAGAGAAGAATGTCTTGATCATGTTTTATTATATGGCCCTCCAGGGCTTGGAAAAACAACTCTTGCTTATATAATTGCTAACGAACTTGGAAGTAACATTAAAACTTCTTCAGGTCCATCTATAGAAAAAAGTGGCGATTTAGCAGCTGTCTTATCAAGCTTAGAACCAGGAGATGTATTATTTATAGATGAAATTCATAGAATTCCAAGATTTATTGAAGAAATGTTATATTCAGCAATGGAAGATTTTGTAATTGATATTGTTGTTGGTAATGAAGGAAGTAGTAGAAATATTAGAATTGATTTGCCTCCATTTACATTAGTTGGCGCTACTACTAGAGCTGGCGACTTATCAAGTCCATTAAGAGACAGATTTGGTATTGTATCTAAACTACAATATTATAATGAAGTTGAATTAAAAGCTATAATTGAAAGAACAAGTAGAGTTTTAGATACAAAAATAGATGACTCAGCTTCTTTTGAATTAGCAAAAAGAAGTAGAGGCACACCTAGAATTGCTAATAGATTATTTAAAAGAATTAGAGATTATGCACTTGTCATGGGTGATGGAATAATTACTGATGAAATAGTTAATATGGCATTAAAAAAGCTAAAAATAGATAAATTAGGACTAGATGAAACTGACTATAATTTATTAAAATCTATTATTGAAAAATTTAATGGTGGTCCAGTAGGAATAGAAGCAATAGCAGCCTCAATCGGTGAAGAACAAATAACAATAGAAGATGTGTATGAACCATACTTGCTACAAACAGGACTATTAAAAAGAACAAATAGAGGTAGAATTGTAACAGAAAAAGGATATGAACATTTAGAAATTAATATTGATAAAAGTTAAAATGAAACAAAATCAAAATAATATGATATAATAAATAACGTATATAAATTTGTAGTGGGAGGCATCTTATGGAAGTATGTATATATGATGCAGAAGGTAAAAAAACAATTATTTCATATTTTTTAGTAAATGATTATTTTAAAAAAGTTTGTGAGAAATATATAAACACAAAATTATGGAATGATTTTATAAAAAATTATACTCATTTTGATCCGTACTTTGATTTTTGTTTTTTAGAGCTTGGATATTCAATGGAAAATGTTTTTTTTATAGAAAATAGTTACTTAGTAGCTTATAATAACAGTATTTATTTACTAAATGATATGAGCTATGAAAAATATAATAATGAATTAGAAAATATTACATATCCATTATATAATTATTTCGATAAAATAGATGATAGTACAACAAATATTCATTCTATTGAAGATGAAAAACAAGATTTTAGTAATGGCTTAATTAATAAAATTAATACTTTTTTTGATATGGGTAATTTAATGTGTCATAATGATATAGCTTTAAAAATTTTAAATCAGTATTTAATAAGCAATGAAGAAATTGGAAAACTATATAAAGCTTACATTTCAAAAAATTCTTCTTTAACACCCATTATGTTTTTTGAAGAAGAATTTGGCTATATAAGATTTGTTTATAAAATGTTTGGGGAAATTATATTAGTATATAGTGGCTCTAAAATAAGTATAAATCAAAAAGCTTATATTGATTATTTAAGTTCTCATCAACAATTTGAGGAAATTATAAAATTAGATAAAGATAGACAAAAAACACATTGTAAGTAAAGAATATAGGTGATAAAAATGAAAACAAACGACTTTAATTATGAGTTGCCAAATGAACTTATAGCTCAAACCCCAATAGAAAAAAGAGATAACTCTAAACTAATGGTTTTAAATAAAAAAACAGGCGAAATTGAGCATAAACATTTTTTTGATATCATTGACTTTTTAGATAAAAATGATGTATTAGTATTAAATGATACAAAAGTTATGGCTGCTCGTTTACTTGGAATTAAAGAAGAAACAAATGCAGTTATAGAATTATTAATGCTTAAAAACATTGAAAATAATCTTTGGCAATGTCTTGTAAAACCTGCCAAAAGAATAAATTTAGGAACAATTATAAGCTTTGGAGAAGGTAAATTAAAAGCTAAATGTATCAAAAATTTAAATGAAGGAATTATGATATTTGAAATGATATATGAAGGAATTTTTTATGAAATTTTAGATGAACTAGGTGAAATGCCACTTCCTCCTTATATACATGAAAAATTAGCAAATAAAGATAGATATAATACAATATATGCTAAAAACATTGGCAGTGCTGCAGCTCCAACTGCTGGACTTCATTTTACTAATGAATTACTTAAAGAACTTAAAGAAAAAGGTGTAACTATTTGTTATGTTACTCTTCATGTAGGATTAGGTACTTTTAGACCTGTCAGCGTTGAAGATGTTAATAATCATGTTATGCATAGTGAGTTTTATGAAATGAGTAAAGAAACCTCTAATATATTAAATGAAGCTAAGAAAAATAATTACAAAATTATTAGTGTTGGAACAACTTCAACTAGAACTTTAGAAACAATAATAAATAAATATGGCGAATTTAAAGAGTGCAGTGGTAATACAAATATATTTATATATCCTGGTTATGAGTTTAAAGCAATAGACTCACTAATAACAAACTTTCATTTACCAAAATCAACTTTACTAATGTTAGTAAGTGCTCTTTCAACAAAAGAAATAATTTTAAAAGCTTATGAAGAAGCTGTAAAAGAAAAATATAGATTTTTCTCATTTGGAGATAGTATGTTTATAAAATAGAAGACAAAAACTTCTTTTTTTGTTATACTTTTAATAGGTGATAAAATGGCTAAAAAGAATTGTGATAATTATGTTATTGTCATTACAGGGCCTACAGCAGTAGGAAAAACAAAACTCTCAATAGATTTAGCCAAACATTTTAATGGTGAAATAATTAATGCTGATAGTACACAAATATTTAAATCTCTTGATATAGCTACTGCTAAAGTAACAGAAGAAGAAAAAGAAAATATAGTTCATCATTTAATTGACATTAAAACTATTGAACAAAATTATACTGTATATGATTATCAAAGTGATTGTAGAAATAAAATTAGTGAAGTTATTAATAAAAACAAAATACCAATAATAGTTGGTGGAACAGGATTATACATAAAAGCTGCTTTATACGATTACAAATTTAGTGAAGAACAAACAAAAATTGATTATAGTAAATATGATAACGAAACTTTATATAGTAAATGGTTAAAAATAAATCCTAATACTTTAATTCATAAAAATAACCGTAAAAGAATTGAAAGAGCACTATCATATTATGAAATAAACCATAAATTAATTGAAGAAAAAGAAAAAACTGAAGATCTTTTATATAAAACAATATTTATAGGCTTAACTACTAATAGAGAAAATTTATATAATAGAATAAGTAAAAGAGTAGATATAATGTTTGAAAAAGGATTATTAGAAGAAGCAAAATCATTATATAATTCTAATATAAGAACAAAAGCAATAATGACACCAATTGGATATAAAGAATTATTTGATTACTTTGATAATAAATGTACTTTAGAAGAAACAAAAGATTTAATAAAACAAAAAAGTAAAAAATATGCTAAAAGACAATACACATGGTTTAATAATCAAATGGATATTAAATGGTTTGATGTTTGTTTTGAAGATTTTGATAAAACTTTAAATGAAATAATAAAATATATTGAAGAAGGTAAATAAATACTTACTAATTTAGGGGTAAAAATAACTAAATATAATCAAACAAATAAAAAAAATGTGATTGATTTATAGTATAATAAACAAATATTTGATATAATATAAATAGGTGATTGAAATGGAAAAGATTAACAAAAATGAAGAATTGGATATTGAAAAAATAAATAATTCAGTTGGGTTATTAAATAAAATATTAAAAATTTTGTTTATATTACTAACTATTTTTGGAATATATTTAGTAATAAAATTATTTCAAGAATTAAAAATAAAAGATATAATAATAGTTTTATTAAAAACAATAGCTCCTGTATTTATAGGACTATTTGTTGCGTGGCTATTTGATCCATTAGTAATAAAACTAAAAAGCAAAGGTATTAAAAGAGGAATAGGAGCATTAATTGTTTATATTGTCTTTTTATCATTTTTAGTAATATTAATTTCGGCAATAATACCAATATTAACAGAGCAAATTAATGAATTTGTTAAAACATTACCTTCAATATTTAATAGTATAAAAGATTGGCTAGAAAATATAATAGGTGGGCTATCAATAGAAGGTTTTGATATGAAAAGCTTTGAAGCTGACGTATTTAATAAATTACAAAACTGGAGTACTGATTTAGCGAACTCGCTACCTAATATTACAGTTAATTTCTTAAAGAGTTTCTTCTCAGGAATACTTACATTTATAATAGGATTAATTATAGGTTTTTACTTTTTAATAGGATTTGATAATGCAAGAGAATTGTTAATAACACTACTACCAAAAGCATTACAAAAAGACACTAGAAACTTAGGTATGGAAGTAAATACTTCATTTAGAAGATTTATAAATGGAGCATTAATTGACGCTTCATTCGTATTTATAATAACTTCTATTGCTTTTACTATTATTGGACTTAGAGCTCCGTTACTATTTGGTTTATTTTGTGGATTAACTAATATAATTCCTTATGCTGGACCATATATTGGTGGAACTCCAGCTATAATAGTTGGTTTCAGTCAAGGACCAGTAACAGGATTATTAACATTATTAGCTGTTGTTATAATTCAATTTTTAGAAGGTAATTTCTTACAACCAGTAATAATGAGTAAAACAACAAAACTACATCCTGTAACAATAATAGCAGGACTACTTATATTTGGACACTTCTTTGGTATAATTGGAATGGTAATATCTACTCCAATTATAGCAGCACTTAAAGCTATATTTAAATTCTTTAATGAAAAATATAATATAATAAACTTATAATTTTTCAAATTAATTCAAAAGATTATACCACGGTTAATATATTAAAAAGATTAGTTGTGGTTTTTCTATATAATAATACAAATAGAAATAACATAGAGGTGAAAACATGAATCTTAAAGATTTATATATAAATTTTTTTATTAGTAAAAATCATAAATGGATACCAAGTGCTTTTGTAGTACCAGAAAATGATTCTTCAGTACTTTTTAATACAGCAGGTATGCAACCATTAATTCCATATTTAACAGGTGAAAAACATCCATATGGAACAAGACTAGTAGATTATCAAAAATGTATTAGAACAAACGATTTAGAAAGCATTGGGGATAAAACTCATCATACTTTTTTTGAAATGCTAGGCAATTGGTCTTTAGGTGATTATTTTAAAGAAGAAGCAATAGCTTGGAGTTTTGAGTTTTTAACTGAAATTTTAAATATACCAGTTGAGAAATTAGCAGTTACTGTTTTTGAAGGTGATAATAATATCCCAAGAGATGAAGTAAGCGCTAATTTATGGAAAAAACATGGTATAAGTGAACAAAAAATAGCATATTTAGATGCAAGTAATAACTTTTGGATAGCTGGAGAAACTGGACCATGTGGTGGTGACACTGAAATATTTTATTTTAGAAGTAATGATGAAATACCACAAAAATTTGATCCAGAAGATGAAAGATGGGTAGAAATTTGGAATAATGTATTTATGCAATATTATAAAGATGAAACAGGCAATGTAACAGAACTTCCTAAAAAAAATGTTGATACAGGCATGGGTTTAGAAAGAGTTGTAGCAGTTTTAGAAGGTGTTGATGATAATTATAAATCATCAGTATGGAAAGATATAATTGAATTAATTGAAAAAATATCTTCTTTACCATATACTGGAAATGAAAAATCAATGAGAATAATTGCTGATCATATAAGAACAGCTGTATTTATATCTGCAGATCCAGCCGGAATTAAACCATCTAATACTGATCAAGGTTATATATTAAGAAGATTAATTAGAAGAGCAATAAGACATGCTAAAAAATTAAACATAGATATTAATTCTGATTTTGAAAGAGAAATTGCTTTATTAATTATGAATAAATATGATAAATATTATAGTGAATTAATAGATAATAGAAATATTGTATTAGATGTAATTACAAATGAAAAAATAAAATTTAATAAAACTTTAGAAAAAGGTTTAAAAGAATTTGAAAAAATAACATTAAATATAGATAAAGAATTAAATAAAGATTTAGCTTTTAAACTATATGATACATATGGATTCCCAATTGAATTAACAGAAGAATTATGTAAGGAATTAAATATAAATGTAGATGTTGAAGGATTTAATGAAAAATATAGAGCTCATCAAGAACTATCTAGAAATTCTTCAGTTGGAAAATTTAAAGGTGGTATGGCTAGTAATGGTTCTATGGAAATAAAATATCATACGGCAACCCATCTTTTAAATGCAGCACTAAAAAAAGTTATTGGTAGTGATGTACATCAAAAAGGAAGTAATATAACAGATGAAAGAATGCGTTTTGACTTTAGTTGTGATCATAAATTAACTGATGAAGAATTAAAAGAAATAGAAACTTTAGTAAATGATTACATAAAACAAGGTTTAGAAGTAACAAATGAAGAAATGAAAAAAGAAGATGCTATAAATACAGGCGCTGAATGTATGTTTATAGAAAAATATCCAGATATTGTAACAGTATATAGTATAGGTGATATTTCAAAAGAATTATGTGGTGGTCCACATGTTAAAAATACATTTGAATTAGGCAAATTTAAAATCAAGAAAGAAGAGGCAAGTAGTGCAGGAATTAGAAGAATAAAAGCAGTACTTGAACAAGAGTAATATGAAATTAAAAGAACTAATGTTAAAAAATGAAATAAATTTTTCATTATCAGCTACTAAAGAAAAAGAAGCTATTTATTTTAAACAAAATAATGAAGATATGAGACCTGCATATTTTAGAGATATTGATAGAATTATTCATTCTGTTTCATACACAAAATATTTAGATAAAACTCAAGTATTTAGTTTAATTGATAATGATATTATAACAAAAAGAATAGTTCATGTTAGTTTAGTTAGTAAACTAGCTAGAACTATAGGCAGAGCCTTATCTTTAAATGAAGACTTAATTGAAGCAATAGCATTAGGACACGATTTAGGTCATGTACCATTTGGACATACAGGAGAAGCAATATTAAACGAATTAAGTATAAAATATGATAATACATTTTTTAATCATAATGTTCAAAGTGTAAGATTATTAATGGATATTGAAAATAATGGTATTGGATTAAATTTAACACTTCAAACATTAGATGGAATATTATGCCATAATGGTGAATTAGTAAATGATAAATATGAGCCAGTTTTAAAAACAAAAGAAAACTTTTTAGAACAATATAATAACTGTTATATAAATAAGTTAGAAAAATTAATTCCTATGACATTAGAGGGTTGCGTTGTTAGAATATCTGATATTATTGCTTATGTTGGAAGAGATATTGAAGATGCCATAAAATTAGGAATACTAAAAAAAGAAGATATACCAGCTTCTATTGTAAATGTTTTAGGAGATAATAATAAAGATATTGTTAATACAATTCTATTAGATGTTATTAATAATAGTATAGATAAAAACTATATTAAAATATCTGATAAAGTATTTAAAGCTCTAATAAAATTAAAAAAATTTAATCAAATAAATATATATAAAAAAGCTAATAGTAAAGAACAAATTGAAATATATAAAAGTATGTTTAATAGTTTATTTACAACTTATTTAAAACAATTAGAAAATAAAAGTCAAAACTCTGATATATATATATTATATTTGAATAATATGAGTGATGAATATTTAAAAAATAGTAACGTTAGAATAGTAATTGATTATATTGCGGGAATGACAGATGATTTTTTTGTTAAACAGTATAATAAATATAGAATATAGACTAATTATATAATAATCAATAATTTGACATATTTAAAGATTGTGCTATAATAACAATCAATTCTTAACAAAAAGAAGTATTATAAGTTTAAAAAGGGGGATTTATAATGGAAAATATTTATATTGTGTCAAGTTTTACTAATACCTTACCAGGTCAAATGATAAAACTAAGAGGTGCAATGAAATTTTGGAATAGATATCCTGGTGATGAATATTCACATATATCATTATCAAGAGATAACATTTTAAATAATATGATGTCTTTTGCTAGAAAAGAAGTCAATAATCCATTTAATTCCGGTCTAGTAAAAGAAAATATTAGAGAAGGAACATTTAAATTAAATGCAGATAAAAGTAAAATAGCAGTAATGGAAATAAAAGTAACTGAAGAACAATATAATAATATTTGTAAAAATATGACTAAATATTGGTTAATGCGAGATGAACTAAAATTTAATTTTGCTGGTTTAGCAACTATGTTACTATATGGAAAAGGAGTTGCTCCTAAAAATAACTTTTTTTGTTCTCAATGGGTAGCAACAGTATTAAAAGAATGTGGAATAGATTTTTTTGATGATGAGATGCCACATAATATTAGACCATTTGACTTCTATAGTGCATTAAGAGAACAAATAATTTATGAGGGTTCTATTTTAAAATATCCAAAATATAATGATGTAGAGGAAAAAGAAATTGAGACAGAAAACGTCTTAACACTTTCAAATAGGCAAGTTGTTTAATAAAATTTAAAAAAGGGGGAAATAATATGCCAGGTCCAAAAACACACGAAATATTTTACAAGCAATTAAAAAGTAAATTAGATGAAAAAACATTGGCAGAGTTTCCAAATTATGATAAATATAGCATATTTGCTCAAGGACATGATTTCTTAATATACCATGATTTTTATAAAATTTGGAATCAAAAAAAATTAAATTCTAATATTTCTGATTCAAAACTTTTACAAGAATATAGTTTTCAAGAATTTGTTTATAATTATTTAAAAAGCGCTAAAGAAAGTGGTGCTATAGAAGATGAAAAAACCAGACTATTTATTGGCCCAGGATACATCATGCATCATATTTTAGACGCATATACACATCCATTTATAATATATTATTCAGGAGATCATATTCGTGATCCTAAAAACAAAACATGGCAACACGGAATAGTAGAAAATTTAATTGATATATACATGATGAAAAAAATGGAAGATAAAGACTCAACAAAATACCCTGTTTATGAAGATTTTACATTTAGTAAAAACATTGATACATCTTTATTAGTAAAAACACTAAATGAAAGTTTAAAAGAAACTTATAATATATCTAATGGTGGTGAAACATTTAATGAATCATTATCTCAAATTGTATTATTTATGAAATCATTAAAATATGATTCAACTAAAATAAAAAAAATAATTTTTGACTTATTAGATCCAATATTAAAAGGAACAAGCTCTTTTTCATATAATAGAGATTGGCAAGATGTAGAACGATATCTAAATGAAAGTAAAAGAATATGGTTAAATCCAACAGATGAAAATATATCTTCAAATCAGTCATTTATGGAATTATATTATAGTGCTTTAAATGATGGTTCGCAAATGATTGATGACTTAGAAAAAATTTGTCAAAGTGGTATAATAAACCAAGATGAAATCTATTCAATTATACCTGACATTTCTTCAACAAATGGTTTAGCTTGTGGCCAAGAATGTAAAATTAATAATAAAAAGAAATGGTAAAAAACGTAAATTACGTTTTTTTATTATTTCTAAAAATAAATTAATATAAAAAAATTACAAAACAAAAAATTTATGTTATAATAATTAATATAGTACATAATACAAGTTGGAAGTGGTGAATTTATTATGAGCAGTCTTTTCTTTCAAATATCTAGTATATTTTATATAGGTTTAATAACAATTATATATTTTAGTAAAAAATCAATAAACACCCTAGAAAATAAAATATATATAGCATTAGTTTGCGTTAGTTCAATTACTTTAGTTGTAGATATGGCAAGCGTTTATTATGCTTTAATTAATCCTACACATATATTTGCTAATATATTATGTAAATTATATTTAATAAGCATACTAGCTTGGGTATTTCTTTTTACATATTACATATTTGTCATATCATCAAAAAATAATAATGGACATACCGAATTATGTAAAAATTCTAAATTAGAATATTTTAATAAAGTATTTTATATTACAATAATGCTTTATATAATAGCTTCAGTAATAGTCTTTCTAATGCCGTTATATATTTTTAGTGATGGTAAAATAATGTATACATATGGACCTAGTGCTATGATTAGTTATGCATTTTCTGGACTGTGTTTAGTTTTTTGGCTAGTAATAATGATTTCAAACTTTAAAAAAATTAGAGATAAAAAATATTTACCAGCATTTGCCTTTATAATTTTAGCAGCTATATCAATAGCTATTCAATCAAGTTTTCCAGAAGTACTTTTAGTTACATCAGTAGCAGCATTTATTACTGTTCTAACTTATTTTACAATAGAAAATCCTGATATGAAAATGATAGAAAAATTAAATTTGGCAAGAGATCAAGCTGATAAAGCAAACAGAGCGAAAACAGACTTTTTATCAAGTATGAGTCATGAAATAAGAACCCCGCTTAATGCAATAGTAGGATTTAGTGACTGTATAGAAAATGCTGATACATTAGTAGAGGCAAAGGAAAACGCAAAAGATGTTATAAGTGCATCTGGAACTTTACTTGAAATAGTAAATGGAATACTTGATATTTCTAAAATAGAAGCAGGTAAACTTGAAATAATTAATACTGATTATGATGCAAGAGAACTACTAAATTCTATTGGTAGGCTTATTAAAGCTAGATTAGGGGATAAGCCATTAGATTTTACAATTAGAATAGCTCCAGATATACCACAAACTTTATATGGAGACCATTCAAATTTAAAAAAAATTATTGTTAATTTATTAACTAATGCAATAAAATATACTAATACAGGTTTTGTTGAATTTAAAATTGATTGTATAAAAACTGATGATGTTTGTCGTTTAATCATATCAGTTGAAGATAGTGGTAAAGGAATAAAAACAGAAGATATAGATAAATTATTTACAAAATTTCAACGTCTTGAAGAAGATAGAAATACTACTTTAGAAGGTACAGGATTAGGTTTAGCAATAACTAAACAATTAATCGAATTAATGAATGGAAAGATAGTCGTACAAAGTATATATGGAAAAGGTTCAAAATTTACAGTCGCTATAGATCAAAAAATTAAATATACTGTAATTGAACCAGTAGAAAAGCCTCAAGAAGTTAATTTACATTTAGCTAATAGTAGAATATTAATAGTAGATGATAATAAGTTGAATTTAAAAGTTGCTAATAAATTAATATCAGTATATGAGCCAACTATTGAATTAGTTGAAAGTGGTTTTGAATGTATTAATAATATTAAAAATGGTATTAAATATGATTTAATTTTAATGGATGATATGATGCCTAAATTAAGTGGCCCTGAAACTTTGAAACAATTAAAACAACTAGAAAATTTCAATATACCAGTTATTGCTCTAACAGCTAATGCAATAACAGGAATGAAAGAAAAATACTTAGAAATGGGCTTTAATGATTATTTAGCAAAACCAATAGAAAAAGAAGAATTAGTAAGAATACTTGGAACTTATATAAAAAAACAAGTAGAGAAAAAAGAAGAATTAAAACCTGCTTTTGAAAACTATTTAAGTAAAAAAGTATTAGTAGTAGACGATAATAATTTAAATATTAAAATTGCAATTAATTTTTTAAAACCATATAATTTAAATGTTGAATCAGTATTAAGTGGAGATGAATGTATAGATAAAATTAATAATAATGAAAAATATGATTTAATTTTTATGGATGACATGATGCCAAAAATAAACGGAGTTGAAACTTTTAAAACTTTAGAAAAAATAGAAAATTTTAATACTCCAGTAGTTGCTCTAACAGCTAATGCTCTTGATGGAATGAGAGAAAAATATTTAAATGATGGTTTTAATGATTATTTGGCAAAACCAATAGATAAAAAAGAATTAGATAGAATATTAAAAAAATTATTATAAAATAGAGTAAAATCTATTTTTTTTTAATAAAATTATTTTTTTAGCACTCGCATATTGACATTGCTAAAATTTATTAGTATAATTACGGTAGCACTAAATTAAAGAGAGTGCCAAAAGAGGTGATTTAATGGTTAATGAGAGACAAAAAGAATTGTTAAAATTAATAATAGAAGAATATATTAAAACAGCAATACCAGTTAGTTCTAAATCATTATGCATCCTATTAAATTGTTCTAGTGCTACAATAAGAAATGAAATGAGCATATTAGAAGATGTAGGATTATTAGAAAAAACACATACATCAAGTGGTAGAATACCTAGTGAAAAAGGATATAGATACTATGTTGATAATATAATGAAACCAAAAGAATTAACAGGTGAAGATGTTTTAAAATTACAAACAATTTTTTATAATAAATCATTAATATTAAATGATGTTATAAATAGGAGTATGGAAATTGTATCCGATTTAACTAATTATACCTCTATAGTATTAGGATCATCTTCTAAAGATAACAAAATAAGTAAAGTTGAGGTAATACCAATAAGTGAAACCAATTTAGTTGCTATAGTAGTAACTGATAAAGGACATGTTGAAAATAAAAACATGACAATAACAGAAAAAGTATCACTTATGGAAATAAAACAAACAGTAGATTTAATAAATAAATTTATTATTGGAATCTCAATTAATGAAGTTAGTTTAAAATTAGAGATGGAAGTAAAACCCCAAATAGTTGAAAGTGTTAAACAACAAAAAGCAATATTTGATGCTTTATATAATGTTTTTAATGAATTCAAAGATGAAAATTATAAAGTAACTAAACCAAGTAATATATTAAATCAACCAGAATTTAACAATGTTGATAAAATAAGAAATATTATTAATAAGTTTGAAGATAAAGAATTAATTAATAAAATAAAAGAAGATGACAATGGAATAAAGATATATATTGGTAGTGAAAATGAATTTGATGAAAATGTTACAATAATTAAAACAAAATATAAAGTAAATGGAGAAGAAGGAACCTTAGCTTTAATTGGACCAACTAGAATGGAATATGATAAAGTAACAACACTTTTAAATTATATAAAAGAAGGCATAGAGGGTTAAATAATTGGAAAAAGAATATAAGCATTTTAAAGATGTTCTTGAATATCTTAAAGAAAAAACCAAAACAAAAGATCCAAAAGAATTAGAAATAATTTATCAACCAGCTAATTATATTGTTGATAAGAAAAAGGAGGAACAAGATGAAACAAGAAGAAAAAAAATGTAATGGAAATTGTTCATGTAATGAAATAAAAGAAGAAAAACTTAATAAAAATAATGAATTAGAAAAACAAATAAAAGAAATTAGCGATAAATTACTATTAAGTCAAGCAGAACTTATTAATTATCGTAAAAGAAAAGATGATGAAGTATCTAAGATGCTAAAATATAGCAATGAAGATTTAGTAAAAGAACTACTTCCAATTGTTGATAATCTTGAAAGAGCAATTAAAATGGATGATGAAAATTTAGATGATGAAGTTTCAAAATTTTTATCAGGCATTAAAATGATATATTGTAATTTAATTTCTACATTAGAAGGTTATGGAGTTAAAGCTATAGATGGAAACAATAAAGCTTTTGATCCAAGTTATCATCAAGCAATAATGACTGATTCTGTAGATAATATAGAAACAGGCATGATTATTGAAGTATTACAAAAAGGATATCTTCTATATGATAAAGTTATTAGACATGCAATGGTAAAAGTAAGCGAATAGAAAAAAGAAAGGTGATTAAAATGAGTAAAACAATAGGTATTGATTTAGGTACAACAAATAGTTGTGTATCAGTTTTTGAAGGCGGAGAAGCTAAAGTAATAGCAAATAAAGAGGGTAATAGAACAACTCCTTCAGTTGTTGCATTTAGTAATGGAGAAATAATAGTAGGGGTTAAAGCAAAAAATCAAATGATTACTAATCCTGAAGTAGTATATTCTGTAAAAAGAAAAATGGGAACAAATGAAAAAATACACGTTAATAATAAAGATTATACTCCACAAGAAATTTCAGCAATGATTTTAGGAGATTTAAAAGCAACAGCAGAAAGTTATTTGGGAACAAAAGTTACTAAAGCAGTTATAACAGTTCCAGCATATTTTAATGATTCAGAAAGACAAGCAACAAAAGATGCTGGTAAAATAGCAGGTTTAGAAGTTGAAAGAATTATTAATGAACCAACAGCTGCAGCACTAGCTTATGGACTTGATAAACAAGATAAAAACGAAAAAATATTAGTATACGATTTAGGTGGAGGTACATTTGATGTATCAATACTTGAATTAGGCGATGGTGTTTTTGAAGTTCTATCTACAAGTGGTAATAACCATTTAGGTGGAGATGATTTTGACCAAAGAATAATGGATTATTTAGTTCAAGAATTTAAAAAAGAAAATGGAATAGATTTAGATAAAGATAAAATGGCACTTCAAAGAATAAAAGATGCTGCTGAAAAAGCAAAAAAAGATTTATCTGGAATGGCACAAACAGAAATTTCAATTCCATTTATTACACAAGGCACAAATGGGCCACTTCATTTATCAGTTAATTTAACAAGAGCAAAATTTGAAGATTTAATTGGCGACTTACTAGATTCAACTCTAGAACCAGTTAGAAAAGCTTTAAAAGATGCTAATTTAACAAAAAATGATATCAATAAAGTATTATTAGTAGGAGGGTCTACTCGTATACCAAAAGTAATTGATTTAATTAAAAATGAACTAGGAAAAGAACCTTCTAAAGGCGTTAATCCTGATGAAGTAGTTGCTATGGGTGCTGCTATTCAAGGTGGTGTTTTAACTGGAGAAGTAGATGATATAGTATTACTAGATGTAACACCATTATCACTTGGTATAGAAACTTTAGGAAATGTTTGTACAGTATTAATCCCAAGAAATACAACAATTCCAACTAGTAAATCTCAAACATTTAGTACAGCAGTAGATAATCAACCAGCTGTTGATATCCATATTCTACAAGGTGAAAGAAAAATGGCTACTGATAATAAAACATTAGGTAGATTTCAATTATCAAATATTCCAGCAGCTTCAAGAGGTGTACCACAAATAGAAGTTACATTTGACATTGATGCTAATGGTATTGTTAATGTTAAAGCTAAAGATTTAGGAACAAATAAAGAACAATCTATAACTATTACATCTTCAACAAATTTATCTGAAGATGAAATTAATAAAATGGTTAAAGAAGCTGAAGAAAATAAAGAAGCAGATGAAAAACGTAAAGAAGAAGCAGATGCTAGAAATGAAGCTGAACAATTAATTTTTCAAACAGAAAAATCAATCAAAGATTTAGATGACAAAATTGATTCTAAAGATAAAGAAAAAGCAGAAACTGAAATCAAAGAATTAAAAGAAGCTTTAGATAAAAATGAAATTGATGATATTAAAGCTAAAAAGGAAAAATTACAAGAAACTGCTATGGCTTTTGCTTCAAAAGTATATGAAGAAGCTGCAAAAGCTGCTAAAGAAGCTGAAACATCTACAGACAATACAGAATCTAATGAAAAAAAAGATGATGTAATTGATGCTGAATTTGAAGAAAAATAATTAGTATTGAAGTTCTAGTTTTACTAGAACTTCTAATAATATAAAAAGAGAAATATTTTTATGTAAATAACTATTAGAAGAGGTAAAATATGAATAAAAAAGATTATTATGAAATACTAGGTGTTCCAAAAACAGCAAATGATGATGAAATAAAATCAGCATTTCGTAAATTAGCAAAAAAATATCATCCTGATGTTTCTAAAGAAGAAAATGCATCAGATAAATTTAAAGAAGCACAAGAAGCTTATTCAGTTTTATCTGATAGTTCAAAAAGAAAACAATATGATCAATATGGACACTCTGCTTTTCAAAATAATACAGGTGGTTACAATTCGTCTGGATTTGGTTTTGAAGATGTAGATTTATCTGACATTTTCGGAGATTTATTTGGTGGTGGATTTGGTTTTGGTAGACAAAATAAAAAAACAAATAGAGCTCAAAAAGGAGCAGATACTTTACTTAGAATGAATATTACTTTTAATGAAGCCGTATTTGGATGTAAGAAATCTATTAATGTTAACTTAGATGAAGAATGTAAAAGTTGTCATGGAGTAGGTGGCTTTAATGAAAAAAAATGTCCAACATGTGGTGGTAGAGGAGAAGTAAATAGAGAACAAAGTACTTTATTTGGAACTTTTATGACAAGAACAACTTGCCCTGATTGTAATGGAAAAGGTTATGTTTTAGAAAAAAAATGTAATGATTGTCGTGGAACAGGTAAAATTAGAGAAAACAAAACTATTGATATTAAAATACCAGCAGGTATAGATAGTGGCAATAGATTAAGATTAAGTGGTAAAGGAGAAGCCGGTCATAATGGTGGCCCTAATGGAGATATTTATATTGAATTTAATGTTGAGGCTCATCCTATTTTTGAAAGAAATGAAAATGATATTTATTTAAATTTACCAATTACTATAACAAATGCTGTATTGGGTACTAAACTAAATGTTCCAACACTTTATGGAACAGTTAAATTAACTATACCAGCAGGTAGTAAAACAGGTGATAAACATCGTATTAAAGGAAAAGGTATTGAAGATGTTAATAATGGTAGAATAGGAGATATGTATATTGTCTTAAATATCATAATTCCTAAAAAAATATCAAAAGAACAAAAAAAATTATTTGAGGAATTAGAAAATACTACTTTAAATGATTCGTCAGAATTTACAAAAATTAATAAGTATTTATAGATATTCAAGTAGAATATCTTTTTTTGTTAAATTATATATATAAAAGCATTAATATACACATAATTTTTAATAAAAAATATTTCATATTAATTTCTAATCAATTTCATGTAAATTTCATTTTATTACATTAATATGTTATATGGAAGGAGAAATAACATGTACATATTAAAAAATGCATTTTTAAATATAACAAGATCAAAAGGTAGAAATATTTTAATTGGAATAATTATTATGATAGTTACAATTGGTTCTTGCATTGCCATTACGATAAATAAATCTGGTAATGCTTTAGTTGAAACATATAAAAATAGTAATCCATTAGAAGTAAGTTTTAATTTAGATACTATGACATTTAGAGATGCAACAGAAGCAGAAAAAGAAGATTTTGAATTAATTAATATTGATTTAATTAATGAGGTAGGTAGTCTAGATTTAGTAAATGGCTATTATTATACCTTACAAAGTAGTTTAAATAGTGAAACTATTACAGCTATAAGTTATGACGAATTATTCAAAAAGCCAAGTGAATCTACTGATGAAGAAAATAGTAGTGAAAATGCACCAAGTGAAACAAAAGGCGGAAATATGATGATGTCAAGTGGAGATTATACAATAATTGCTTATTCTGATATATCATATGATGAAGATTTTGTTGATGGAAACAAAAAAATACTTGAAGGAACAATGATAGATAAAGATAATACAGATAATTCTATTGTAATTAGTGAAGAACTAGCTACAGCTAATAGTTTAGAAGTAGGAAGTATAATAACATTTATTAATACTAATGATGAAACAATTACTTATGAATTAGAAGTTGTTGGAATTTATGAAATAGTAAATGAAAGTGATACTGGAATAGGTATGAAAATGAATAATTATAGTAATCAAATTTATACTAATATGACTGTATTAAATAAAATATTAGTAGATGATGAAACTGATACAGAATCTTATACAATGTCTAGTAGTATATCATCATCATTCTATATCGATTATGAAGACCTTGACGAATTTACAACAAAAGTAAGAGAATTAGGATTAAGTGATTACTATACAATTAAAACTAATGAAGATGAAATAACAGAAACTTTAGAACCAATTAAGAATATAGCAAATTTTTCATTCACATTTCTTATTATAATATTAATAGTTGGTGGAACAGTTTTAACAATTATAAATCTATTTAATATTCGTGAAAGAAAATATGAAATTGGAGTTTTAAGAGCAATAGGAATGACTAAAACAAAAGTAACATTACAATTGGTCTTAGAAGTATTTATAATATCTTTATTTTCATTAACAATTGGTACAGGTATAGGAACATTATTATCACAACCTGTAAGTAATGCTATGTTGTCAAATGAATTAGAAAATATAAATAGTACCTCAGAGGAAATTAAAAATAATTTTGGTGGTGAAAATTTTGAAAGACCTGGATTCTCAAATGATTCAGAGACAAGTGAAGATAAACCAAATAATAAAGTAACAAATGTAGACTATGTAGATACATTAGATGTTCATACTGATTTTATAACAATATTAGAGTTATTTGGAGTAGGCTTATTACTTACAATAATAAGTGGAGCTATAGCTGTAATGTTTGTTAATAAATATGAGCCAAATAAAATATTACAGAATAGAGGGTAGGTGAAATATGGCTATATTAGAAATAAAAAATTTAAACTTTTCATATGATAATAAAAAACAAGTATTAAAAGATATAAATATAAGTTTTAATAGGAAAAAAATGTATGGTATTTATGGTAAAAGTGGCGCTGGAAAATCAACTTTACTTGCTTTATTAGCAGGTTTAGAAAAAACCAAAACTGGAGAAATATTATATGATAATAAAGATATAGATTTAATTAGTAGAGAAAAATATCGTAGTAGCGCTGTTGGAATTATATTTCAAAGCCTAAATTTATTACCACAATATACAGCACTAGAAAATGTCATTTTATCAATGAATATAAGTGGTGTTAAAGAAAAAAACAAAACAGAAAAAGCTCTAGCTTTCTTAAATAAAGTTGGAATTGATGAAACAAAAGCAAATAGAAGAGTTTTACAACTTTCTGGTGGTGAACAACAAAGAGTTTCAATAGCTAGAGCATTATCATATGATTCAAAAATAATTTTAGCAGATGAACCAACTGGAAATCTTGATGGTGAAAACGAAGATGAAATTATAAATATTTTAAAAAATTTAGCTCATGAAGAAAATAAATGTGTTATAGTTGTTTCACATTCAACAAATGTTAAAAACAATGTAGATGAAGTTTTATATATTGAAAAAGGCCAAATAAAATAAAAAGAGTTTACTCTTTTTTAGTTTATTTTTAAATAAATATTTGTTATAATTAATTAGGTGATTAAAATGAAAGTACTATTATATATAGAAGGATTAAATAAAATAGGTAATTCAGGATTAGGAAAAGCAGTAAAGCATCAAATAAAAGCTTTAGAAGATAATAATATAAATTATACATTAGATCCAAAAAGTATAGATTATGATATAGTTCATATTAACTTTTATGGACCAAAATCATATTTTTTAGCAAAAAAAGCTAAAAAATTAGGTAAAAAAGTTGTATATCATGCACATAGTACAGAAGAAGATTTTAAAAATTCTTTTATATTCTCAAATCAAATGGCTCCAATATTTAAATGGTGGATTAGTAAGTGCTATAAATTAGGTGATATTATAATAACTCCAACACCATATTCAAAGAAACTATTAGAAAACTATAATTTAGGTAGACCAATATATGCTATATCAAATGGTATAGATTTAAATTCATTTAAAAAAGATGATAATTTAGCTAAAAAATTTAGAAAATTCTTTAATTTTAAAGATGAAGATAAAATAATAATGAGTTGTGGTATATATATTGAGAGAAAAGGAATAGTTGATTTTGTTGAATTAGCCAGAAGACTACCAGAATATAAGTTTGTTTGGTTTGGTGCGACACCACTTAAGTACTCAACAAAAGCTATAAAAAAAGCAGTTAATACAAAGCTAGATAATTTATTTTTTCCAGGTTATGTTGAATTTGATATATTAAAAGGAGGATATTCTGGCGCTAATTTATTTTTATTTCCAACTTTTGAAGAAAATGAAGGAATACCTGTTATGGAAGCTGCTACTAGTAAAATAAATTTATTAGTTAGAGATATACCCGTATTTGATGACTGGTTGATTAATAACAAAAACGTTTACAAGGCTAAAAATGTAAATGAATTTGAAGATAAAATTAAAAAAATAATGAATAATGAATTGCCATGTTTAAAAGAAGAAGCTTATAAAATAGCTGAAGATAGAAATATATCAAAAGTAGGCAAACAATTAATAGAAGTATATGAAAAATTAATGAAAGAATAGATTTTATCTATTTTTTTTGTTATAATTTAAATGGTGATAATATGAAGAAAAAGATAATTTTTAGTTTCATAATTATTTTAATGGGATTAATATGTCTATTTGTATATGATAATATAAAAGTAAAAACATATGAATCAAACTTATTTTATATGGACACATACATATATGTAAAACTATATTCTAATGATTCTAAAAAAGCTAAAGAAGCTTTAAAGGATATAGAAAAAATTTATAAAGAATATCATGAATTAACTGATAGATATAATGAATATAGTAATATTACTAATTTGTATACAATAAATAATAATATTATAAAAGATGAATATTTAAAAATAGATGAAAAATTATATAATCTAATAAAATATGCGATTACTTTATATGATAAATCAAATAAATTAATTGATATAAGTATGGGTAATGTTATAGATATCTGGAGAGGTTATAAATCTTCTGGTATGGGAATACCTACATATGAAGAGTTAGACTATGTTAATTATAATAATATAAATGAAATAATTTTAAAAGATGATAATTCAATAAAAAATAACAATCTAAATATTGATTTAGGTTGCATTTCAAAAGGCTATACTACACAAAAAGTTAAAGAATATTTAGATAAAACAGGTATAAAAAGTTATATTGTTAATGCTGGTGGTAATGTTATTGTTGGAAAAAAATATCAAAAAGACCTATATAAAGTAGGTTTGGAAAATCCAAACAATAGTAGCGATATATATAAAATAATTAATTTAGAAAATAAAGCTATTGTAACAAGTGGGGGATATGAAAGATATTATGAATATAATAATATTAAATATAATCATATAATTGATCCAACTACTTTATTCCCAGCTAATTATATGAAAAGTGTGACTGTAATAACAGATGACTCAAGTTATGCAGACTTTCTATCAACATATTTATTTTTATTACCAATTGATGAAGGTAAAAAAATAGTTGAAAATATGACAGATGTTGAAGCTATTTGGTATTTAAATGATGATACATATGTAACATCAAAGGGTTTTAATATATATGAATAAAAGTGATACAAAACTTATAATTATTATATTACTATTTTGTTTTATTATATTATTAATTAGTAATTTATTTAAAACAAAAGGAGAAGTTGCTAATGTATATTATAATAATAAAATTATTTTAAAAATTAATTTAAGTAAAAACTTTGAATATGATGTTAAAGGTTATAATGGTAATATTCACATTATAGTAAATAATAATAGAATTAAAGTTTCTAAAGAATCTAGTTTATATCACTTGTGTTCAAAACAAGGCTACATATCAAATAGTAATGAAACAATAACTTGTTTACCAAATAAAATAGTAATAAAAATTACTAATAGTAAACTGGATGTAATAGTATGAAAAAAATAACAAGAATTTCAGTGCTTATTGCCTTATCAATAGTACTAAGTATATTTGAAAGCCTAATTCCAATATTTAATATTCCAGGTATTAAAATTGGTTTAGCAAACATTATTGTTCTAACAGTGTTATATATATATGGTTTTAAAGAAGCCTTTACTTTATCAATTCTTAGAGTTTTATTTATTGGAATATTAAGAACTGGTTTAGGAATTAACTTTTATTTTAGTTTATCTGGAGCAATTTTGAGTATATTATTTATGGTACTTGCTAAAAAAACTAAATTATCAATAATTGGTGTTAGTATTGTAGGCTCAATAATGCATACAGTAGGTCAAATGGTAATAGCAATTAGTATTTTCAATAATATCAATTTAATATATTATCTACCTTATATGATTGTTTTTTCAATAATTACTGGAATAGTAATAGGAAAATTAAGTAAAGAAAATATTAAATTTTTTGAAAACAATTTATAATTTTCACCATTTATACATATAAATATTGTATTATATTAAAAAAGGAAGTGGAATTTATGAAAATATTAGTAGTAGATGATGAAGCATTAATTAGAAATGTGATTAAAGAATATTTAGTTAATGAAAAATATATGTGTATAGAAGCTAGAAATGGCGAAGAAGCTGTTGATTTTATAAAGAGATATAAAGATATAGACTTAATAATTATGGATATAATGATGCCTAAAATGGATGGTTTTACAGCGGCTAAAGAAATTAAAAAAATCAAAGAATTACCAATTATTATGCTTTCTGCTAGAAAAGAAGAATATGATAAATTATTAGGTTTTGACATAGGTATTGATGACTATATTACTAAACCATTTAGTCCAAAAGAATTAATTGCTAGAATAAAAGCTGTAAGTAAGAGAACAAAACAAAACGAATTAAATCAATATATTTATAAAGATTTAATTATTAATTATAAAGGACACACAGTAAAAATAGATTCTAAAGAACTTAAGTTAACACCAAAAGAATATGATTTACTTTGTTATTTTGTTAAAAATAAAGGTATAGCATTATCTAGAGAACAATTATTAAACAACATATGGAATTATGATTTTTTTGGAGATGATAGAACTGTTGATACCCATATAAAAATGCTAAGAAATAATTTAGGAAAATATCGTGATTTAATTAAAACAATTAGAGCAGTAGGATACAAATTTGAAACAGAATAAAAATAATTTAAGAAATAAAATATGGGTATATTTAATAATATTTTCTGTAACAACAATATCTTTTTTATGGATATTCCAAGTACTATTTTTAAATAAATATTATGAGTGGATGAAGACAAATGAAATAAGTAGAATAGCAGATGAAATAAAAAATAACTATGATGGAGATTTAAATATATTAGATAATTTATCATTTAATGAAGGAATATGTATAGATGTAGTATATGAAAATACAGAATTATATTCTTCTAATAGTTTAAATCGTGGTTGTATGGGTCTTAATTCTAAAGATAGATCATACATTGAAAATAAAATTGATTTTAAAAATAGTGATTATAATAAAAAAATATATAAATTAGTAAATACGCAATTTAATAATAAAATAGTAATGTGTGGTATTAAATTAGATAATAATTTATATGTTTTTATCAATTCATCTGTTGAAATATTATCATCAACCACTTCAATTTTAGCAAGTCAATTAGTATATGTAACAATATTAGTTATGTTACTATCTTTAGTTATTTCATATTTTATTTCTAAGAAAATTTCAAAACCAATTGTTAAAATAAATACAACAGCAAAAAAAATGGCTTTAGGAGATTATAATATTAAATTTGAAATAGATGAAAATATTGATGAATTAAATGAGTTAGTTAATACATTAAATGAAGCAAATTATGAATTATCAAAAACTGATAATGTTAGAAGAGAGTTATTAGCAAATATTTCACATGATTTAAAAACTCCTTTAACAATGATAAAAGCTTATGCTGAAATGATAAGAGACTTATCATATAATGATAAAAAGAAAACTATAAATAATTTAAATACTATAATTGATGAAACAGATAGATTAAATTTACTTGTTAATGATATATTAGATTTATCAAAAATACAATCAAATATTGAAACATTAAATAAAGAAGAATTTGATTTAAATGAAACTATAATATCAATTATAAGTAGGTTTGATTATTTAAAAGAAAAGAAAATATGTAAAATAGATTATATAGAAAATAATCAAACAATTATTTATGCTGATAAAAAGAAAATAGAACAAGTTATTTATAATTTAATAAGTAATGCTACTAATTATGTTGGCAAAGATAAACTAATAATTGTAAAATTAATTATACTAGAAAACTCTTATCGTGTAGAAATTATAGACCATGGTAAAGGTATTAAAGCAGCAGATTTAGAATTAATATGGGATAAATATTATAAAACAGATAAAACATACAATAGAAATAATAATGGTACAGGCCTTGGCTTATCAATAGTTAAAAATATATTATTAATGCACAATTATAAATATGGAGTTGATTCTAAAGAAAATAATGGAACTACTTTCTATTTTGAAATAAAAAAATAATTATTAAAGGGTATTATAATACCTTTTTTATTATCTAAATTTATAGTATAATTAAATAGGTGATAGTTATGATATATTTATTATATGGAATTCAAAAATTTTTAATTAATAAAAAAATAAAAGAAATAATTAATATTAATAAAATAGATAAATATAACATAGATTATTTTGATTTAGAAAAAAACTCTTTAAAAGAAATAATAGAATCAGCTAATACTATATCTTTATTTTCTGATAAAAAAGTAATAATAGTTGAAAATTGTTATTTATTTACAGGCATTTCAAAAAAAACAGAAGAAAAAGAAATTAATATATTGAACCAATATATAAATAATATAAATAGTAATACTATTTTAATATTTTGTGTTGAAAGTGAAAAACTTGATTCTAGAAAAAAGATTGTAACTAATATCAAAAAAGCTGCTACTATAATAGAGTTTAATGAATTAATTAATTTAGAACAAGATATTAAAGAATTATTTAGTCCATACATAATTGACTATAATACAATTAAATATTTAATTGATAGAGTAGGTAATGATATGAATGTTATTAATAATGAAATAAAAAAAATTAAAACTTATAAAAATGAAGACTTAATTATAAAAAAAGAAGACATATTAGATTTAACTTATAAAAATATAAATACTGACATATTTTATTTATTAGATAATATATTAAATAATAATAAAGAATCTGCTATTGAAAGCTATAATGAAATGTTAAAACTAGGGGAAGAGCCAATAAAAATATTAGTAATGTTAGCAAATCAATTTAGATTAATTTATCAAGTAAAGGAATTATATAAAAAAGGTAATAGAGATTATGAAATTATGGATATATTAGAACAAAAACAATATACAATTAAAAAAGCCAGTGAAAGAATCAATAAATATAGTAGCGAACAATTATTAGACTATATTCTTGAGTTATCTAATTTAGATATAAATATAAAAAGTGGCCTAATAGATAAAAATATAGCCCTAGAGCTATTTATTTTAAATATTGAAACTAAAACATCATTTAATTGATGTTTTTTTAACAAAAAAAGACTTTATAAGTCTTTAAAATTCCATATTCATTAAATCATCATCTTCAATTATAATTTCTTTTTTTGGTTTAACAATTTCTTTTTCTTCTATAATTTTTTCTTCAACTATATCTTCTTTTTCAGGTTTAATATTTGGCATTTCAAAATCTATACTGTTTTTAGAAAATTTTACAGGTTCTATAACTGGTTCTACATATTTAATTTCTTCTGATTTATTAGGTTTAATATATTTAACAACTGGTTCCTCAATTTGAGATACAATACCAGTAGCTTCTTGTGATATTTTAGTTGCTTTTAAAGCTTCATTTAAATCATATTTACTTTCTTTTGAATCATCATTATCTAATTCAATTAATTTTAATACTTCCTCTAAAGTTGTTTCTCCAAGTATTACTTTTTCTAATCCATCTTGAAGTAGAGTAGTAACATCAGCACTATATACTAAATGTCTTAAATGTTCTTTTGGCATATTATTGCTTATTGCATCTTTTATATCTTGATTAACAAGTAATACTTCATGAATAGCAACACGTCCAGAATAACCGTTACCACATTCTTCACAGCCTTCAACTGTATAAATTTCATTAACTTCTTTATGTAATACTTTTCTAAATAAATCTTTTTCATAATCATTAGTTTGTTTTTGTTTTTTGCATTTTGTACATAATTTACGAGCTAGTTTTTGAGATACAATACCAGTTAAAGCAGATGCTAATAGGTATCTTTCAACATCCATATCTAATAAACGTTCAATAGTATTTAAAGAATTATTAGTATGTATAGTTGATAATACAATATGACCTGTTATAGAGGCTCTAACAGCTATTTTAGCAGTTTCTGTATCACGTATTTCTCCAATCATTATAACGTTTGGATCTTGACGTAATATAGATCTTAGAGCATTAGCAAAAGTTAAACCAATTTCACTATTTGTTTGAACTTGATTTACACCTTCAATATTCATTTCTATTGGATCTTCAACTGTAATAATATTAGTATCTTCTTTATTTAATCTTTGAAGAATAGAGTAAACAGTAGTTGATTTACCAGTACCGGTAGCACCAGTTACTAATATAATACCACTTGGAATACTAATCATTTTTGCTATTTTATCATAATTATCCTTACTAAAACCTAAGCTTTCAATACCGCTAGAGCTCATAGAATAATCTAAAATACGAATAACTAATTTTTCACCATTTAAGGTTGGTAGGCAAGAAACACGTAAATCTAAACTAAGTCCTTGTATTGTTGCTTTAATAGCGCCATCTTGAGGTAGTCTTGATTCTGTTATATTCATACCTGCTAGTATTTTTACACGTGTTACTAGATTCTTTTTAATTGAATTAGGAACTTCTGAGTAATCACTTAATGAACCATCAATTCTAATTCTTATTTTCATAAAATCTTCATGTGGATCAAAGTGAATATCACTTGCTCCTTTTTTACTTGCATCAATAAGTATATCGTTAACTACTTCTACGACAGGCATTTTTTCAAAGTCGAACTTCTTAAGCATCGATTTCATCCCCTTTTAATCCAAACTTATATTTTTGGACTAGCTTTTATTCTTAATATATTATATAATATATTTGAAAGAATTACAATAAGAGGGAGCAAATTTTATGAATAAAAGTAATATTAAAGGTTTTATGCTTTTAGAAACATTAATTGTTTCAACAGTTATTTTAAGCACATTAATATTTTTGTATATACAATTTGTTAATGTTAAATCTAATTATGAAATAAGTTTTAGATATAATACAATTCCAGGATTATATATGGCAAAGGAAGTAAGCACTTTTTTAACAGAAAATGAATATAGTACTTTATGTACCAATCTTGATAATAATCTAGATACAAATAAAGGTTTTATTAATATAACTGATGGAACTATGGTTAATGGTAATCCTACACTATATGGAAATTTAAGAACAGCTATTGATGCTAAAACAATTTTATTTGTAAATGATGATTTAAGTCTATTAAAAACTAATTTATCTACTGGTTTAATTACAAAAGAAATGATATCTGAAGATTTTAAAAAATTCATTTTAAAATTAAACACAGCTAGTACTGTTAAATATAGATTAATTATAGCTTATAATAATAATACATTTGCTTCAATAATGATAGGAGGCGAATAACTATGAAAAATAAAGGATTTACCGTAATTGAATTATCTGTATCTTTTGTTTTAGTATCAGTTATTTCTATTATTTTGTTTCAACTAATTTTTTCATTAAAAGAGCTATATATTAGTGGAGATATAAAAACAACTTTATTAAATAAACAAGGTATAATGACTAAAAAAATAAATGATGATTTAATTAATAAAGATTTAATAAATATTACTTCTTGTGGAGTATCTTGTTTAACTTTTGAATACTCTGAAGGTAGTGCAAGACTTTTAGTAGATGTTGGAGCTAATACTATCACATATGATAATTATACAATGAAATTAACAAATGGTAGTAATTTTGGAGATATAAATTTTACTATAAAAGAAGAGGGTTTAACAGCAGCAATAAATGATTCAGTGTTTTCAATTGATATTCCAATTACAACTAAATTTTTAAAGGATGACTTTGGAATTCATATTACTAAATTATATAATAGATCAAATACTATAATAAATAATCATATTACTCTAGCAAATGCCACAATAATCGCTAATGGTGTAGAAATACCTCTTGCTAAAATAAATCTTGATGGAGAAGTTATTGTAACAAGTGAAAGCACAACAATAGCGCTTTCTGGTGATGCAATATTTACTAAGCTATTTCACCAAGATAATTTAAAATACTTTACAACATATGAAGAATTTTTGAAATCAAAAGATACAACTAAAATGAGCACCTTAAAATCTTTAGAAGTTTTTAGATCAAAAGAAAATAATGTAGCATTAAATAATGCTGCAATAGATGGTAAAAATCAAATAGAAATAGATAAAATAAATGAAAGTTTTCAAAATGGATATTTTCAGTTAATCTTAGATTACCCAAATATTACTAGTGGAGTAGGTTCTCTTGTAAACTATAATCACTTTATTCAAACTAGTAATTTTACAAATAATGTTTTATTAGAAAATTCATATAATATTGATACTATATATTCAGGTAATGGTCAATGGCTATCTGGGTTAAAATATCAAAAAGATGATAATAGTTATGTTAGTGGAACAGGGGATGGCACACATTTCACTATTGGAATGAAACCTAGTTTCCCATTAATTGGGCCTAATACTGAAGTACCAAGTGTTGATATTTGGGTTAGAGCTGATGAATATATTACAAAATATGCATTAAGTATAATTGATTAATTTTAATACCAATATACCTAAAAAATATTATAGGCTTATTGGTATTTTATTTTATAAAAAGTGAAAGGAAATTATTATGATAAAACAAGTATTAAAAAAAGTCAAAAACATAATATATAGTTATAAATATTTTTTTGCTATACTTATTATCATTATAAGTTTGTTTTATATTGAATTACCATATTATATTAAAACTAGTGGGGGATTAATAAACATTGAAGATAGAATTAATAACAGTTTGTACACTAGTGAAGGTTCTTTTAATATGACTTATGTTACTGAAATTAAAGCAACAATACCAACATTTTTAATTGCTTTAATTAATAATGATTGGGATATTGTAAGTATAAAAAAAGAAATAGCACAAAATGAAACTATAGAAGAAAATAATTATCGTAATAAATTAATGCTTAAGGAATCTAATGATATAGCAACAATTGTAGCCTATAAATTAGCAAATAAAAATATTAATATATCTGATATTGATTTTTATGTAACATACATTAATCAATCAGCTCAAACAGATTTAAAAATAGGGGACAAAATAATAAAAATAAATGATATTTTAATTAAAGAATATAATGATATTAAAAAAATAGTAAATAATTCTTTTAATTCAGAAATAACTATTGAAGTAATTAATAACAAAAAAACATATTATAGAAAAGCAAAAATAATTGATTACAAAAACACAAAACTAATTGGAATAATTATTACTTCTGATTATAAAATAGATAGTGACATTAATATTAAATTTGAACAAAGAGAATCAGGCTCATCAGGAGGATTAATTATGGCTTTAGCTATTTATAATTCAATAACTTCATTTGATTTAACGCAAGGCAGAATTATAGCAGGTACTGGAACAATTGATATAGATGGTAATGTTAAAGAGATTGATGGTATAAGTTATAAATTAAAAGGCGCAGTTAAAGAAAAAGCAGATATATTTTTAACTCCAGCAGCTAATTATAAAGAAGCAATCAATTTAAAAGAAAAAAACAATTACGACATAGAAATAATTAAAATAAATACAATTAATGAAGCAATAGAATATTTAAAAAAATAAAAGCTATTGCTTTTATTTTGCTTCAATAAATATATTTTCATCAAAATCATGTTGAACAGTTTCTTTTGTTTTTAAATCATTAGATGAAACTAAGAAAAATGTATCTGTTAAAACATTTTCACCAGTATTAACAACAGGGTCATCCCAAGTTAAATCTAAATGTTTCCATGTATTATCAATATATAGAAAATTCCATATATGTTTAGAACTAGATATTTTGTAATTAGTAACTCCTAATTTATCTAAAAATAAAGCCATAATATCAGTATAACCACCACATATAGCTTTGCCAGTAAATAGTGGTCCATACGCAGTATTTGAAGGATGTTTTAAACTAGTAATATTGCCAGCTTTAATTTGTGTTGATCTTTCTTCGTCATAAACTGTATTATTAATAATATAATCATGTATTACTTTTATTTTTTCTGTTAAAGTCATATTATTAGTAATTATACTATTATATATTTCATCAATTTTAGAATTTATTAAATTAATTTCTTCATCATTATATAGTTTATCAACCATAATATTAACTCTACCAAAACTATTTGTATTAACAATAATTTTATTATAACTATTAAAAGTACTTACATAATTATTTATATTAGAAATTAAAGTTGTATTATTAGTAATATCATCTACATCTTCTAAACATGTTAAATAGTCTTTTGGACAAAAAAATGTAAAATCAATCCAACCTTTATTAAGAGCTGTATAAATAATATTTAATATATCTTGTTTATTATTTGGTTCATAATCATCTGTTCTTGAAACAAATAAAAAATCAGTATTTCTTTCATAAACATTTCCTTCTTCATACTTAAAATCTTCAGCATAAATATATTCATACATAACAAAATCAACAATTTCATCTGAAAAGAAATATATTGTTCCAATAATAATAAGTAAAATCAAAGCAGTAATTAGTTTTTTCATAGTATCACCTAGTATAATTATAACATGTATAATTAAAGTTATAAATAGATTTAATATTGTTTTTTAAAATAAATAAAAAAGAAGTAATTATTACTCCATTGTATTTACTTTAGTTGTTAAACGAGATTTATTACGTGCTACATAATTTGGTTTTACAATTCCAGCAGATGCAGCTTTATCTAATTTTTTAATTACAACTTTTAATTCTTCACTTGCTTTATTTTTATCTTTAGAAAGTATTGCTTTTTCTGTATTTTTAATAGCATTTTTCATGCTAGATTTATATGTATTATTATTATTAACTTTTCTTTTTAATGAAGTTTTTACTGCTTTTTTAGCATTTTTCATATTTGGCATATTTTCACCTCCAAGTCATTTAACTCTTATCTATTTTAACAAATATAAAATAAAAAATCAAGGTTTACTTATAAAAAGTAGTAAATATTGCTATTTAAAAAAATATTACTTAGATATAACTAAGTAATAAAATTAAAAATAAACTAAACAAGAAGCTATAAAAAGTGCTAACATTCCCAATAATAAAAATGAAGCTACAATTCTTTGCCAATTAATTGGTTTTTTCTTTTTCATATTCTCACCTCTACTTAGATATTATATCATAATTTTAATAAATTTTTCACAATTGTAAATAAAATTTTATGATATATATTTACTACTTTATGATATAATTAATTAGGTGATTTATATGAAAAAAGTAGTAATAGGCATGAGTGGCGGAGTAGATAGTAGTGTTGCTGCTATTATATTAAAAGATCAAGGTTATGACGTAATAGGCTTATTTATGCGTAATTGGGATTCTTCAATCAATAATGATATAAAAGGTAATCCAACACTTAATGACAATATATGTACTCAAGAACAAGATTATAATGATGCTTTAAAAGTATGTGAAAAATTAAATATACCCCTTCATAGAGTTGATTTTATTAAAGAATATTGGGACTATGTATTTACATATTTTTTAGACGAATTAAAAAAAGGTCGTACTCCAAATCCTGATATTATGTGTAATAAATATATAAAGTTTGATATGTTTGTAAAAGAAGCTAAAAAACTAGGAGCTGATTATATAGCTACTGGTCATTATGCTAGAATAAAAGATGGCAAATTATTAAGAGGATTGGATAATAATAAAGATCAAACATATTTTTTATCCCAGCTTTCTAAAGAACAATTAAAAGATGTTTTATTTCCAGTAGGGGACTTAGTAAAAGATGAGGTAAGAGAAATAGCAAAAAAATACAATTTAATAACTGCTGATAAGAAAGACTCTACTGGAATATGTTTTATAGGAGAAAGAAATTTTAAAAATTTTTTAAGTAATTATTTACCCAATATACCAGGAGATATAATTGACATTGATAGCAATAAATTAATTGGTAAACATATTGGATTAATGTATTATACAATAGGGCAAAGAAGAGGTCTTAATATTGGTGGAACAGAAAACAGAATATTTGTCGTTGGAAAAGATTTAAAAGATAATATTTTATATATAGCTGATAGTAGTAAAGAAGAATATTTATTAAGTGATTCTTGTTTAATTGATACAGTAAATTGGAATGGGGAAAAATTAAATAAATGTAGCGCTAAATTTAGATATAGACAATCAGATAATGATGTTACTTTAGAACACTTGAATAATGAAATATTGGTAAAATATCCTCAAAAAATTAAATCAGTAACACCTGGGCAAGCATGCGTTTTTTATAATCATGATGAATGTTTAGGTGGAGGTATAATAAAAGAAGTATATAAAAATGGTGAAAAAATAAAGCATTTATAAGGTTTACTTTTAATTTACACCTTGACTTTTAATATATACATGATAAAATAATAATGGAGGTTTTATGATATGGAAAGATTAAATGATATATTACATGAATTAGGAATATCAAAAGTTAAACTAGCTAAATTTTTAGGAGTCTCAAGACAAATGATTTATAATTATTTAGAGTTTGATGATTTAAATAAATGGCCAAAAGATAAAAAAGTATTATTATTAAATTTATTAGGAATTAAATCAGTAGAAGAATTAAATAATATTAAAGTTAATACTGATTATATTTTAAATGTAGAATCAAGAATTAATAGTTTGTTTGAAAATTCAAATAAAATAGATGGTGATAATACAAGTGTTTTATCTGGTCTAAGTGAAAAAAGAAAAGATTTATTAAATAGTATTATTGCTCTAGCTAAAGAAGATTTAGATGATGATGATGATACAGAAATATCTAAAACATACGAATATTTATATCACTTTATGCAAACAATGGGTTCTTCTCATGAATTAAAATACATATTAGCTTATATGGCAAAAGCTGCAGGATTTGAGAAACCTTTAAACTTTGTATATGGTGAAGAAGATCAATTTATGTTTGAAAGTATTTTATTTTCTGCTTTTACATTATATAATGGTGGAGGAGTATCAAAGACTAAGTTAGCTGAATCACATAAGAGATTTGTTAATCAAATAGAACATAAAATGGAAGAAAAAATGAGTCGTACTTTAGAATTAAATACAATTAAAGTACAAGCATTAAAAGAACTTGGTTATATTGAGATAAACGAAGCTAATGCTGCTGAAGTATTTGCTAAAATAGCTGAGATTCAATCTAGAAACGTAAGTTAATATAAAAAAAAGAGGTTTAATATCTCTTTTTTATTTATATTATTTAACTTCCTATAATTTATATTATGTTAACTTTTTATTTTAATTTATCTAAGATACTTTTACCATAAGGTACTTCTACATTAAAATTAGTAGCTATAGTAGCTCCTATATCAGAAAATGAATTTAAATCATTAATTCTTTCATTATTAACAAACTTTTTAGAATAAAACACTACTGGAATATTTTCTCTAGTATGATCTGTTCCAATATAAGTTGGATCATTACCATGATCTGCTGTTATAATTAATAAATCATCATATTTCAAGTAATTAATAATATCTGGTATTTTATCATCAAAGTCTTTTAAAGCTTTAAAATAGCCTTCTTTATCTCTTCTATGACCGTATTTAGAATCATAGTCGTTTAGATTAGCAAAGCATAGTCCATTGAAGTCTTTTTTAATACTATCTATTATTTTATTTATACCATCTTCATTGTCTTTTGTTTTAATACTAGTAGTTATACCACAATTATTAAATATATCACTAATTTTACCAATACTTATTACTTCATAATTATTGTTTTTTAAATTATCTAAAACAGTATTAGAAGTAGGGTTTAGAGCATAATCATGACGATTAGAAGTTCTAGTAAAGTTAGCAGCACTTGTTCCAATATATGGCCTTGCTATAATTCTACCTACTTTCCACTCTTCTTTTAAAGTTAGTTCTCTTACTTTACTGCATATTTCATATAATTCTTCTAAAGGTATTATTTCTTCATGAGCTGCTATTTGTAAAACAGAATCAGCTGATGTATAAACAATCAACTCCCCTGTTTTCATTTGTCTTTCACCTAACTCTTTAATTATTTCTGTTCCTGATGCACTACAATTGCCTATTATTTTTCTATTACTTATTAATTCTATTTCTTTTAGTAATTCATCTGGAAATCCATCTTTAAATGTTTTAAATGCAATATTGGTAATAACTCCCATTATTTCTAAATGGCCTGTTAATGTATCTTTACCATTACTTATTGGATGTGCTTTTGTATAATAAGAGATAGTATTATTATTTGTATTGTTAAGCAAATTATAATACCCTAGTTTTTCAAAATTAGTTAAAATTGGTTTATCTTTTACAGTATGACCAAATGTATTTGAGTTTAAATCATTAAATTTTATAGCATCTGTTGCTTGCCCTATTCCAACAGAATCTAATATGATTAAAAATATTCTTTTAAACACTATATACCTCCTTCATGTGGATGATTTTTATAATCATCATTTAATATTTTGCTTGATACATGAGTATATATCTGTGTTGTAGATATATTACTATGTCCTAATAGTTCTTGTATACTTCTTAAATCTGCCCCATTTTCTAATAAATGAGTTGCGAATGTATGTCTTATTGTATGAGGTGACAAATCTTTATTTATACCCTTTTTTATAGCAATTTTTTTAATTGTTTTAAAAAATGATTGCCTTGATATTTGTTCACCTCTACTGTTTAAAAATAAATAATCACTTATTTTATTTTTAATTAATAATTTTCTATATTCTTCTATATATATTTTAACATATTTAATAGCATAATCTCCTATTGGTAATAATCTTTCTTTACTACCTTTACCATTAACTATAACTGTAGCATTTATTATATCAATATCATTCATTTTAATGTTTATTAATTCACTTATTCTAAGCCCTGCTGCATACATTAGTTCAAGCATTGCTTTATCCCTAAAATCTTTCTTTTTGTTTAATTCTATATTAAGTATTTCATTAACTTCTGATGATGTTAAAACAGTTGGTAAAGTTTTTCTTAATTTTGGTAGTTCTATTTTACTAGTTGGGTTATTTATAATAATATCTTCTTTTTCTAAATAGTTATAAAAATTTCTAAGTACTGTTAAAGTATGCGCTACTGACTTTGGATTTTTACTACTTTGTTCTTGTTCAATAAAAATCATAATATCTTCTTTTTTTATTTTTAAAATCTCTTTAGTTATAAATAAACTAAATTTTTTTAATTCATATAAGTATGATTTTACAGTATTTGAACTATATTTTTTATCTATTACTAAATAATTTTTATATTCGTTTATATAATTCATATAATCACTTACCATTCATATATATTATAAACTATTTTATATAAAATTTCATTACATATTAAAAAAATACTAAGTTGTTTACACTTATACTTTTAAAAAATAGAATATATGTTCGTATAAATTTGATTTAAAAATTTTTATATGTTAAAATATATATAGGTGATTTAAATGAACGAACCTCTTGCTATTAAACTTAGACCTAATAATATAAATGAAATTATAGGCCAAAAACATTTATTAGGCAAAGATAGAATAATAACTAATTTAGTAAAAAACAATAAATTGTTTTCAATGATTTTATATGGTAAACCAGGCATTGGTAAAACTACTATTGCTATAGCTTTAGTAAAAACACTTAATTTAAAATATCGTATGTTAAATGCAGTTATTAATAATAAAAAAGATTTTGATATAGTTGTTGAAGAAGCAAAATTATATAATGGTATGATTGTTATAATGGATGAGATACATAGACTAAATAAAGATAAGCAAGATCTACTTCTTCCCTATTTAGAAAGCGGATTAATTATTTTAATTGGTTTAACCACATCTAATCCTTTTCATAAAATTAATCCTGCTATAAGAAGCAGATGTCAAATATTTGAATTAAATGAATTAGAAACAAAGGATATAAAAAAAGCTATTAATAAAGCTATAAAAACTGAGTATTTAAAAGAAATAGAAATAGATAATAAAAGTATAGATTTTATTGCTGAATTATCTAATGGTGATTTAAGATATGCCTATAATTTATTAGAAGTTGCATATTATTCAGCAAGTAAACATAAAATTAATTTAGATTTAATTAAAAAAATAAATTCTAAACCTATGTCTTTTCACGATAAAAACGAATCAGGATATTATGATACTATTAGTGCTTTTCAAAAATCAATTAGAGGAAGTGATGTTAATGCATCATTACATTATTTAGCTAAATTAATTGAAGCAGAAGATATTGATATAATTTGTAGAAGATTAATTGTTATTGCTTATGAAGATATAGGTTTAGCTAATCCTTCTATTGGTCCAAAAGTTATTGCTGTAGTTAATGCTGTTGAAAGACTCGGATTACCAGAATGTCGTATTCCTTTATCTAACATAGTTGTAGAAATGGCTTTATCTCCAAAAAGTAATACAGCCCATGTAGCACTTGATATAGCTATAAATGATGTTAGAATGGGTCTTATTGGCGAAGTACCAGAACATATAAGAACTAATTCATTAAACTACAAATATCCTCACAACTACCCTAATAATTGGGTTAAACAACAATACTTACCAAACAAATTAATAAATAAAAAATATTATGTTCCTAAAGAAAATAGTAAGTATGAAAAATCATTAAAAGATATTTATGAAAATATAGAAAAATTAAAGAGTAACTAAATAGTTACTCTTATTTTATAAGCATATTAATTATTGAATCTATATTTATTTTTGACAATAATATTATAATAGCGCTTATTGATAAAAATGGGCCAAAAGGTATAATATTTTCTTTTTTTCTATAAAATATAATTAATGATATTGGTAAAGCAATAAACGAAGCTAGAAATATAGAAATTATTCCTAATTCATATCCTAATACTAAACCAAATACAAATAATAATTTTATATCTCCTCCACCCATTGATTCTTTTTTAAAAAGAAAATCTCCTAATAATTTTATTAAAAACATAATTCCAAAAGCAATTAAACCATTACCAATAGAAAATAATAATGTATCTAATCCACCTTTTATAAACAAACCTATTGATATAAGTATGCTAGAAACTATTAAAACTTCATCTGGAATTATCATTGTTTGATAATCACTTATAATAACAATAATAGCCATTGAAATAAAAACTAAAGCTATATATAATTCTATTCCAAAGCCAAAAGTTAAATATGATAATGCGAATAGAATTCCTGTTAATAGTTCAAATATTGCATAAAATGAAGATATTTTACACCCACAGTTTTTACATTTTCCTTTTTGAAATAAAAAAGAAAAAATAGGAACTAATTCACTAGCTCCTAATTTGTGATTACAGTTGGTGCAGTGAGAAGATGGTTTTATTAAAGATTGTTTAAGAGGTAATCTATACCCTACAACATTATAAAATGATCCAAGTACAATACCAAAAACAAATGATACAAATGTATAATATATAACCATAAATCTAACTCCTTAATAACTTTGAATTGAACTATACATACCAAACATTGGTATTATAATTGCCATGATTATCAGACCAACTATTACTGTTAAGAAAACAGTAAGTAAAGGTTCAACGAAAGTTTTAATTCTAGTAACTGATTGTTTATGTAATTCTTGATAATAGCTAGATACTTTAGCCATCATTTCTGGTAATTCACCTGTTTTTTCTCCAGTTACTAACATTTCATATGCTGGAGCAGGAAATGCCCAATGGTTTTGAAATGCATCTGAAATTTTATTACCTGTTGATAAGTTTGTCATTGTATCTAATATTAGCATTTTATATATTTCATTGTTTGTTATTTTATTTAATACTTCCATACTTTCAGTAATAAATACATTATGAGAAAGTAGTGAACCAAGTGTTTTTGTAAACATTGTTACTTCATTATATATAATTGTATTTCCTAATATTGGTAATTTCATAAGAATAAATTGGCATATTGTTCTATATATTTTAATGTTTCTATATAAATATATATTTAATATAATTGTAATAATTATTCCTATTAATAAAACAACAGCATAGCTTTTTAGAAATGAACTTACTCCTATTACTGCTAATGTAAAGGCAGGTATTTTTGATGCATCCATAGATTCATATATATCAACGAATTGTGGTACAACATACATCATAATAAATATTATAACTCCAGTAGCAAATACAAATACCATTGATGGATACATTAATGCTGTAATCATTTGTTTTCTTGTTTTTTCACTTTCTGTATAATAATCTGCCATATCATCTAATACTTCTGGTAATTCACCAGTCATTTCAGCTGTTTTAACCATGTTTATTAATAATTTTGGAAAAGCAACATTTTGTTTTAATAAAGCTTCACTAAAATTTTCACCCATTGTTAAATCATATATAATTGATTTAAATATTTTTTTATAACTTCTATTTTTGTATTGTTTTTCTAATATTCTTAATGATTCAACTAACGGAATCCCTGCTTTTACATAAGTTGATAATTGTGTAATAAAGAATACTAAATCTTTAATTTTAATTTTTGTATTATTCATGTTTGCATTTTTATGTACAAATTGAATCCATTTACTTGTTTTAATGCTATAAACCTCAAAACCTTCACTCAATAAGAATGAATGAACTTCAACTTTAGAAAAAGCTTCAAAGTAATCTTTTACAACTCTTCCTTCTGGATTTTTTGCCATATATTCAAATAGTATTTTTACATCACTTTTTTCAGCATCAGCGCCTTCAAAATTAATAAGTAATGCTTCTCTTTTTAATACATCTTTATTTTTATTATGTCTTACAAATTCATTATTTGTAAATTTTTCTTTAATCCAATTAGGAATATTATTTATTTTTTTGAAAAATTCATTTAAATCTCCAAAAACACTAGGTTTTTCCATTTTTACTTTTTCATTAATATAGCTTTCATTCATTTTGTTTTTTAAATTTATTTTGGCAGCTTTAATTTCTTGTTTATGTTTTAATTTTTCATTTTCATCTGTATTTTTATTGTTTTTTAATGCTTCATTTTTTAATCTTTTTTGTTCAAATAGTCTTAATTTCTTTAATTCAGCTATTTGCTTTTTACTTAATACTACTTTATTAACAATTGTATTTTCTAGTACGTTTTCTTCATTAATAATTTCAGTATTATTTTCTTCTTCAGGTATTATGTCAGTATTAATATCTTCAGGTATTATTTCAACATTTATTTTTTCAGGTTCTATAATTTCTTCAGTCATTATATCATCTTTTATAATTACTGGATTTTCTATTTCTTCATCGATGTTAATCTTATTATTATCTGCTTTTTGTTTTGGTTTAATACTAAACGGAATTTTAATAGTTCTATATGTTAGTAAACATACTCTAATAAATATAAAAAATATTGTTCTAATGCCAATATATAAATATTTGCATACATCAATAGGAAATAACAATATGTTATTCATAAGACACCGCCCAATCACTTTATTCTTTTACACTATTAAAATTATATCACATAATTTAATTTTGTAAAACATTTTTTAGTAAGTTAGTGCAATATTTTGTATTTAAAAGTTTTTATAAAAAGATTACTTAATGATTATTTGTCTATTTGCTATTTAACCTAGTAAAATAATATAAAAACTAAATATTTAATTATTTAGTTTTTGTTTTATTAATTTATTTATTTTTTTATAATAGAATATTTTTGATAAATGTTTTAAATTTAAATGTTTTAATATTTCATTGTTTTTTCCTAATAAATATTTATAATATTGTTTGTCTTTTAATATTGGTCCTAATAGTAATTCTTTTTTTGTATATTTTTTATGACCTTTTTTAAATTTTATAATAACATAAAACTTATTTTTATCTAATATTGCATTTTCATCTTCTATATAATAGCCTAGTTTAATTATACTTTTCCTAAGTAACTCCAATTCATTATTTGATTGAATTATTAATTCATTAATATTTTTATGGTTTGTACTATCCAATATTTCAATTATTGTATGAGTTCCCATACCAGAAATAACTAATGAAGAATTTGATGGAATATCAATATTATTTGTACCATTACTTAAAACAACATTAATTTTATCTGATAAATTATATTTTTTAATATTGTTTTTAGCGCTATCTAATACTTTATTACTTATATCACTTGCTATACAAATTTTACCATTTAAAGTAAGATAAATATCTAGTAAAGCATGATCACAGCCAATGTCTACTACATTTATATTTGTAATCATATCTGCAATCATTTTAAGTCTTTTACTTATTTTCATTAGTCACCCATATAATCTTTTAACTTTTTAGAACGAGATGGATGTCTTAATTTTCTTAAAGCTTTAGCTTCGATTTGTCTTATTCTTTCTCTTGTAACACCAAACATTTGTCCCACTTCTTCTAAAGTTCTAGATTTACCATCATCTAAACCAAACCTAAGTTTTATAACTTTTTCTTCTCTTTCTGTTAATGTAAGTAAAACATCTCTTATTTCATCTTTTAATAATTCATTTGTAGCATATTCTTCAGGACTAACATTTCTTTCATCTTTTATAAAATCACCTAAATGAGAATCATCTTCTTCACCTATTGGCGTTTCTAAACTAACTGGTTCTTGGCTAATTTTATATATTTCTCTTATTTTTTCAATAGAAATATTCATTTTTTTAGCTAATTCATCTTCTGATGGTTCTCTATTTAATTCTAATGTTAATTGCCTTTGAATTCTGGCTAGTTTATTAATTGTTTCTACCATATGAACAGGTACTCTTATTGTTCTTGCTTGATCAGCTATAGCTCTTGTTATTGCTTGTCTAATCCACCATGTAGCATAAGTACTAAATTTGTAACCCTTGCTAACATCAAATTTATCAACGGCTTTCATTAATCCAATATTTCCTTCTTGAATTAAATCTAGAAATAACATTCCTCTACCAACATATCTTTTAGCAATACTAACTACTAATCTTAAATTAGCTTCAGCTAAAGTTGTTTTAGCTATAGGGTCTCCAGCAATTATTCTGTCTGCTAGTTCTAATTCTTCAGCCATAGAAAGTAATTTTATTTGACCTATTTCTTTTAAATACATTCTAACAGGATCATTTATTGTTAAGTCTTTAGTCAAAATTGAATCATCTAATATTAATTTAGCTCCATCAGATTCTCCAGCTTCTTCTTCAGAAACAATTGTAATACTGTTTTCGTTAAAAGTATTATATAAATCATCTAATGCATCTGCGTCTAGTTCTAAACCTTTTAAAGCGCTTGCTAAATCTTCGTATGTAATATAGCCATTCTTTTTACCTTTTAATATTAATTCTTTTTTTCTTTCTTCAAAAGATTTTATTTCATTTATCATTTATTTCATCCTCTTTCTTAAGTTCTATTATTTTTTCAAGTATTTGAGCTTTTTTTATTGGATCAATTTCATTTTTTATTTCATCATTTATTTTTTCTATTTCATTATTTGTAGTTCTTTCTTTTAAAATTTTAATATAATCGTTTATTTCATTTAAATTAACATCCTCTTTTAAATTTAAAAATATTAAATTTTTTATTGTTTTTATTATTTCATCATCTGTAAAATATGTAATTAAATCTGCTATATTAACATATTTATTTTTATTATAATAATTCATTACTTCTTTTACTAATTTTTTGTATTCTGTATTTTCAAATGATGGTTTATATTTAACACACAATTTTATTACTTCTATATTATTTAACATATAATATAACAAATTTCTTTCTGCTAATTCATATTTATTTAATTTAGTTATTTTGGTTACTATTTTATTAAGGGGCTTATCTATTTTAAAAATTCTTTTTCTTAAATAATTTATATCTAAATTTGATTCATCACTTAATTTTTTTAATGTTAATTCTATATATGTTTCATTATCTATTTTAGCTAGTTCTTTTAACATTTCATCGACATATTTTGACATATCAAAATTATTAGTCAATTGTTTTTCTGTTTTATGATAACTCATTTTATAGTCTAGTCCATTTATAGGGTTAAATATTTTTTCTTCAAACTTTTCTTTTCCATATTTAATTATATATTCATCAGGATCTAGTTTGTTTTCTAATCTTACGACTTTTGGAACAACTCCTATTTTTTCTAATTCATTAATACATGAATTTGTTGCCTCATTACCAGCGTCATCTCCATCAAAACACAAGATTATTTCATCAGATAATCTTTTCATTAAAAGGGCTTGTTGTTTTGTAACTGCCGTACCCATTGTAGCAACTACATTTTTTAAACCTATTGAATATAACCTAATTACATCCATAAATCCTTCAACAATAATTAAATTGCCTTTTTTTCTTACTTCATCTTTTGCTCTATGATAATTATATAAAAGTTCTCCTTTTTTAAATATTTCTGTTTCTTTTATATTGAAGTATTTACTATTTGATTCACTATTATATATTCTTCCACTGTAACCAACTATTTTGCCAGTTAAATCATATAAAGGAAACATTATTCTATTTACATAAGTGTCATAATAGTTATTATCATTTTTTGTAATTAAACCTGTTTTTTCTATTGTTTTAAAATCATATTTTTTATTTAAAAGTAGCTTTGTCAAAAAATCTTTTTTGTTTAATGATAGTCCAATACCAAATTCTTTTATTATTTCATTGCTAAATTTCCTATTTATTAAATATTCTTTAGCAATATTACCATATTCAGTATTTATATTGTTTTGATAAAATTTTTGTGTAAGTAAAAATATATCATACAAATCTTTATTTTTATTTATATCTATTTTTGAATCAATATTTATTACTATTCCTGCTTTATTAGCGCATATTTTTACAGCTTCAATAAAACTAATATTTTCATAGTCCATAATAAAATTAAATACATTACCACTAGCGCCACATGAAAAGCAAGTATACATTTGTTTTTCTTTTGAAACACTCATACTTGGATGTTGATCAGCGTGGAAAGGACATATACCAAAAAAGTTTTTTCCCCTTGGTGATAATGGTATATAATTAGAAATAACATCTACAATATCTACACCACTACGTATATTATTTATTTGTTCTTGTGTTAATAAATTCATACTCATAAAATCTACCCTCAATATTAATATACGATATTACTTATATAATTCCTCCTTTTATCTTAAAAAATAAAAAAGACTATATTTTAGTTCTTATTAAATAATATTATAGTAATTCATATTCTCTTACAGCAATTCTTTCATCGGAACAATATTATATTACAAACTTATTTTCTTTCCTGCAAATTAATATTCCAATTGTATTATTATTACTAGTTTCTTTTATATTCTTATCTATATAATTAATATATTTTTGTACTTGTGAAATATATTCTACTTTAAAATCGGTTATTTTTAGTTCTAAAACAACATAAGCATTATATTGTATATTAAATAATAATATATCTATTTTATGATAATTATCTCCTATCTTTATTTTGTATTCGCTTCCTATAAAACTAAAGTTATTACCAAGTTCTTTCATGAATGATTCAATATCTTCTAATATTAATTGGTGTAATGCATTTTCGTTAATTATATCTATATTATGTTTATTGTTAATTAATATTGGATTAGGAACCAGATCTTTAATTTCTAATTGTTCTTTACTTATTAATTTATTTCTTGTTTCAATGGATAATCTGTCATATTCTTTAGTCTTAATCTTATTTCTTAAAGTTCTAACATCAATTCTCTGATTAATTGAAATTTCTAGATAATAATATAGTTTATTAATATCCTTAATAGATAGTAACTCTGTATAATGACTCCACGATAATTGTGTCGACAATGTCGACACTTTTTCATTACTAAACAGAATATAAAATTGTTTCATTCTAAATAATGTTCTTCTATTATAATTTTTACCAACTTCAATAACTAACTTTTTAGAATATTCATCTATTACATTATCTCCATATTTTCCACCAGCTTCATTAAGTAATCTACCAATTTCAAAATATGTAATAACTGTGTTTCTTTCTTTTGAATAGTCTTTAACTTTTAAATATACTTCATTATCAATTAATTTATTTTTTATCTCATCATAATAATTCATATTTTTCTCCTTTCTACGGTTGACACGTTCTTATCTTATATCCATTTTTATTTAGATTTATTTCAATTGAACCATCTAAATCAGTCCTATAAATTTTACTATTTTTTAAGATATCAAGCACTTCATCTCTAGGATGCCCAAACCTATTATTCTCACCAACACTTATTAAGCTATATTTAGGACTAATACTATTTATAAAATTTTCACTAGAACTTGTATTTGAACCATGATGTCCTACTTTTAAAAAATCTATATTTTTTAAATTATATTTTTCCAATATGTCTTTTTCTACTTCTTTGCCTGCATCACCCATAAATAAGAATTTGTAATTATTTAATTCAATATATATTACATTTGAGTTATCATTTTCATTATCATATTCTTTATTATTTAAAAACTGTAACTTATATTTATCTATATTTATTTCTTTAATACATGAATAATATTTAATATTCTTCTTATTTAATTCTTTTATTACATCTTTTTCTAAATCATTGTATGTTCCACAATTAAATATAACTTTATCAATTTTAAAATTATTTATTAAATATTTAGAACTACCAATATGATCATTGTCCCCATGTGGTGATTAGTTGTTAGTAAGTCGTAATTTAACAAATAAAAAAGACTATTTTCTAAGTCTTTTATAAATGCATTATTTAAATATAAATAATGAATAAAATTTATTTTTCATATTTATTTTTTATTTCTTTGAGAATAGCTTAAAGAAGTTTCTTGATTATTATTCCAATAGGCATGTACACTTTCCCAATCAGGATAGTTCTCATTTCCATATTGCTTAGCTATAGATTTTAATCTATCTTCTTCTTTATATCTGGCAAGTATTTCTTCTCTACTTGCATCTTTTGATATATGAACATTTCCTGCAACAAATAGTTTTTCATTACTATTTCCAAAATATATTTCGGATGTTGAATAATCTACACATATTCCATATCTACGTTCTAAACTCATATGAGCACTTCTATCATAAAAAGCAGCTTTATAAAACATCGAACCCCTTCTCATTCCATTCTCATCTAATATTTCGTTCCACATAGAATGATCAGTAGCTCTCATACTCCATCCATTAGGCATTTTTGCTCTACATAATATATCATCATTTGGAATATCAGTAAATATGAATTCTAATTGTTCCCATTCTTCTCTACTAGGGCTCATTTCTTTTGCCATCATAGTATTATTTACAACGCTTTGTTGTCCTTCAGCTTCCATATGTTCAATAACATTTTCTTCTCCATTCATTGAACGCAACAACATCATTAATCTATCTAATTCATCTCTATTACTCATCTAAACCCCCCCCTTTTCATAAAGATGCGACTATTTTAACACAACAGGTGATTTTTGTCAAATCAAATTTAGCAAAGCTAATCATTGACTAAATTTGTGAATAAATTACTTAAAATATAGCAAAGAAAAAGACCCAATATTATTGAGCCATTTTATGTAAAAATTTTGTATCACATCATTTATAAATAAACAATTTCTAATTCATATAAGCTCATCAATAATACCGTATTTAAGCAATGACAACATAATTTAGTCCCCTGTATAACATATTATAAATTTTTTAAATTAATTCCAATAATCATATCTTACTCCTTTCTATGGTGGCCACGTTCTTATCTTATATCCATTTTTATTTAGATTTATTTCAATTGAACCATCTAAATCAGTCCTATAAATCTTACTATTTTTTAAGATATCAAGCACTTCATCTCTAGGATGCCCAAACCTATTATTCTCACCCACACTTATTAAACTATATTTAGGATTAATACTATTTATAAAATTTTCACTAGAGCTTGTATTTGAACCATGATGTCCTACTTTTAAAAAATCTATATTTTTTAAATTATATTTTTCTAATATATCTTTTTCTTTTTCTACTCCAGCATCGCCCATAAATAAAAATTTATAATTACTTAATTCAATATATATTAAATTTGAATTGTCATTTTCATTATCATACTCTTTGGTATTTAAAAACTGTAACTTATATTTATCTATATTTATTGCTTTAATACATGAATAATATTTAATATTCTTCTTATCTAATTCTTTTATTACATCTTTTTCAAAATCATTGTATGTTCCACAATTAAATATCACTTTATCAATTTTAAAATTATCTATTAAGTATTTAGAACTACTAATATAATCATTATCCCCATGTGGTGATTATCGTTTATGCACACGGTTTTAACGCAAAGAAAAAAGATTACTATTTACAATCCTTCTTATATAATTTTATTTCATTCTTTAAAATATTTGTAACTCTATTTATTTCTAAATATACATTTTCATTTTTCATATTACTTTTTGCATATTCAAATATTTTACCTATCTCATTAATTGGGTCATTAGTTAAAGAGGTCATCCAATCATGTCTTGGCATAATCCATGTATGTAAGTGTCTATTTTCTTTTTCCTCAAATATTACATCAAACCTTTCACATATTTTATTTTTTCTTAATGATTCAATAACCAAATTCACCAAATCAAACATTTCATCTCTTTCATTATTTGTCATTTCGCAAAATTTTTCAACGCATTTTTTTGGAGAAACAATTATAAAACCTGGTATCGGTAATTCCCAATCTTGAGAAACTGTAAATTTTTCATTTTCATAAGCCATTCCACAAGTAAGCGAAAATTTATGTTCAGCATATAAGCAACCTGGACATTTGTAAAAATCTACAATTTTATTATCATAAGTAATCATTTTAGACATATTAAATCAACTCCAATGTTAATTATAACACAGATTTTCTACTTTATTTCTAGTTGTCTATTTTCTTTTTCTAATTCTTTTATACTTTTATCAGGAGTCGATAAATCTTCTGGCATAGTTCCCCCAAGTTCTTCAATAGTTTTTCTTATTTTCATACCAACTTCATAATGTGTTGCATTTGATTTTGATTCGCCATCAGCATTATTATTTTTTAGTTTTTGTTCAGTTTGCGTTATTCTAAATAAATTAGCAGCAAGTTCAGTACTTCCCATATTATCTAAAATATCTTCTCTATATCTTAGCTTCTTTCGTTTAGCTATATCATCAGCTGTTTCGCCATTATATAATCCTTTATAACCTGAATTATGAAATTTATCAAAATTCCTTACTCCTGCATTTCTGGCGGCAATGTTTAAAGAATAATTACCTTTTTTAGTCAAATTTCTTTGACAAAATCTTTTCTCATTTTCAGTTAATTCACCATATTCTTTTTCGCAAAGTTCTTGTTTTCTTGTTTGAATGGCAAAATATGTTTGTCCTAATGCTATTGCTTTCTTTCGTGAATCACCATTTTGAACTATCAAATAACAAGCATATCTAGATAATTTATAATCCTCTATTTTTCTACTTGTTTTAGATCCAATAGATACCATTTTCCCAACGTAGGGAAAATGGTCTTCAATATCATTACCACTATTCATACATGCATTTTGAGCATTATCTATTGCATTAGAAAATCTTTCCCATTTACTATATTCTAACACTGGCATTAATTCTCTTGCATCCCAGTATTCATTACCATTATCATCAATATGTTTTATTTCTTCAAACATCTTTTCTGTATATTCTTTTATTTCATTCATTTCAATTATCCTTTCTATGGACTACAAGTTCTAATTTTATATCCAATTTTATTTAGTTTTATTTCTATTGAACCATCTAAGTCAGTCCTATAAATCTTACTATTTTTTAAGATGTCAAGCACTTCATCTCTAGGATGCCCAAACCTATTATTCTCACCCACACTTATTAAGCTATATTTAGGACTAATACTATTTATAAAATTTTCACTAGAACTTGTATTTGAACCATGATGTCCTACTTTTAAAAAATCTATATTTTTTAAATTATATTTTTCCAATATGTCTTTTTCTACTTCTTTGCCTGCATCACCCATAAATAAGAATTTGTAATTATTTAATTCAATATATATTACATTTGAGTTATCATTTTCATTATCATATTCTTTATTATTTAAAAACTGTAACTTATATTTATCTATATTTATTTCTTTAATACATGAATAATATTTAATATTCTTCTTATCTAATTCTTTTATTACATCTTTTTCTAAATCATTGTATGTTCCACAATTAAATATAACTTTATCAATTTTAAAATTATTTATTAAATATTTAGAACTACCAATATGATCATTGTCCCCATGAGTTATTATTAAATAATCTATTTTTTTTATTCCAATTGATTTAAAGTATGGCAATAAAGTTTTTTTACCCAAATCATTATTATAATTACCTCCTGTATCTATTAATATATTACCTTTATTATGTTGTAGTTCTAATAAAATAGAATCTCCTTGTCCAACGTCTAATAAGGTTACTATAGGATATTTATTAAAATAATGAATATTTGTATGCATAAAAATCATGATAATTAATATAATCAACTTTTTAAATTTGAAATTATTAAATATAAATATTAAAACTAAAAAATATAAGATAATAATAAATATGTTAGTACTAGGTAAATTTAAAACTAAAAAATTTATTTTATCAAAAAATTTTGCAATTAATTCCATAAGTATTATTAATTTATTTAATAAAATATCTAAAATAGGTAAAAAAAAGGATAACTGAGATAATGGAAAAATAATAAAAGAAACAAAAGGTATAAATATACAATTAGTTATAGGAGTTATTAAGTTTATTTGATATATGTTAATCATTATAATTGGCAGACTAAATAAAAAAGAAATAATTGAGGTAATTATTATTTGCATAAAATAATTCTTATTTGTACTTATTAATTTATTATATTTTATTAAAGAAATGCTTATTGAAAAACTAAACAAAAAACCTAAATCAAATATATAGTATGGATTATATATAAGTAAACAATACATTATTATTAATAATATATTAATGTTTTTAATATTGATTTTCAATATCTTTTTAATTTCTATAAATATAAATAAGAATACTGCTCTTAATATTGATGGCTGATAATTTGTTAAAAATATATAAAATATTAAAAAAGCAGTTAATAAAATTAAATTAAGTAATCTTTTTTTACTAATCTTATTAATTAACTTATATATTACTGCAGTTAGTAAAGTAATATGCATACCTGATACAGCAAATATATGACTTATGCCTATTTTTTGGTATATATCTTTCATTTCATCTAAATTGTTTTTTCCTAAAATAAACATATTTAAGTATTCTTTATTTATACTTTTATTTATTCTTTTTATTATAAGATTTTTTATTTCATATTTTTTACTAACCTTATTAATTATTATTTTATATTTGTTTGCTTTAAATGTCCAATATATTTTTTTACTTAATAAATATTTCTTGTAATTAAATAAATTAAAATTTGTATTGTTTTTTACTTTTTCTAAATTTCCATTTAAAGTTATTTTTATTCCTAATTTGATATTTTTTTTTAAATACTCATAATCATTATTAATATAATAAAAACAGATTATTTTTTCTTTTGCTAATAGTTCTATTTTTAAATATTCTTCAGTTAATTCATAATCATTAATTATTCCTGTAATTTTTAGTTCATTTTTATATTTTGTTGAATAAATATTGTTATTTACAATTATTACAACATATATAGTAACTAATATGTAAAAACTATATAGTAATACTATCTTTGATTTTTTCAAATAAACTATCTCCTATACCTTTTACATTTTTTATATCTTCTATAACATTAAATTTAGTAGTATTTCTATATTCAATAATAGAAGTTGCTTTAGATTCACCAATTCCTGATAAATTTTGTAATTCATCAATTGATGCACTATTAATATTAATTAAACTTTTTGTTTCTGCATTTGAATTTTCTGTGCTAGGAGTATATTCATTTATACAAGCATTATTTACTTGATCTGGGCAATTATTTACCTCAATATAAACATATTCAGTTTTTATTTTACCTTCATTATAAGCAACAATTTCATCTTTTGTATAGATAATTATAGTCATTTCATCTTTTATTTTTTTTGATAAATTAATTAAACTAGTATCTGCAGTATCAAGTACTCCTCCTGCTTTATTTAAAGCATCAATAACTCTTGAGTTCTCTTCTAATTCATAAACCCCTGGAATATTTACAGCTCCTTTAATATCAACCTTAAAAGTAGTTTTAATAGGCTTATCTTCTATTTTTTCTTCAACTTGTGCCATTACTTCTTTTGTATCACCTAAAAAACAAGTAATAAATATTATTATAAAAATAAATAAAGATATTATAATATAAAAGAAATATTTTTTAATAAAGCCAATTATTTTTTTCATTTCATCACCTCCTTTATATAATTATTCGATAAAGAAGAAGAAAATCCTTTTTAAAACGAAAAAAAAAGACATTTCTGTCTATTTAAATATTTTAATTATATCATTATATGTTACTAATACCATAAGTATCATAAGTAATCCAAAGCCAATTGAATGTATTATGTTTTCAACCTTAGGATTTATTTTTTTACCTTTTATCTTTTCAATTATTAAAAATAATATTCTTCCCCCATCAAAGGCTGGAAAAGGTATAAAATTTATAAAGCCAACATTAATACATAAATAAGCTATTAAATATATTATGTTTATAAAACCGGCTGAACGAGCAGAATCTACTATTTTGAATATACCTACAGGACCACTCAAGTTATTAAAATTTAATCTGCCTGTTATTAAATTTGAAACAATTAAAGTCATTTGTTCTACTAATCTACCTGTTTTTTTAATTGAGTAATTCATTGATTCAAATATTCCATATTCTTTTGTATCATCAAGTGCGAATCCATATATATATGATGTTTCTTCACCAACTGTTTGTTTTGAAGGTGTAACTTTAATTTTTTCTGTTGTTTTATCTTTATGCATTACATTAAAGTAAACTGTTTTACCAGAATTAATCGCTAATTCTAAAGTTAAATGTTCATAAGAATTAATATCAGTATTATTGATACCAATAATTTTATCTCCAATTTCTATATTTGTTTCACTCATTGGATATTCTACAGCAGAAATTATATTATCATTTTTAGGCACACCATTTACTAATCCTACAACAAATAATAATATAATTGCTAAAATAAAATTAAATGCTATACCTGCAAATAAAACTAAAAATCTATTAGTCCAACTAACATTACATAATTGTTTTTCTTTTGGAACTTTATTATCTATTTCCAAATCTTCACCAGCCATACTTACAAAACCACCTATTGGTAAAAGTCTTATACTATATTCTGTTTCATCATTTTTTCTAGTCCATTTAAATATTCTAGGTCCCATTCCAAGAGCGAACTCATAAACGTGAACTCCAGCTTTTTTAGCAAATATAAAATGACCTAATTCATGAATTAAAATTGTTATTCCTAGTACTAAAATAAAATAAATAATTGTCATAGTTTCCTCCTATATAATTGAAATAAAAAACATAAACCCTAATAATACAAATATAATACTATCTAACCTATCAAGTATTCCTCCATGACCAGGCATTATATTAGAAAAATCTTTTACTCCAAAATATCTCTTTATTGCTGAAAAACATAAATCACCAAATTGACCTAAAATTGATAAGAATAATGTTATTAATATTAATATGTGTAGTTCTAAGTTTGGATCACATACAACATGATAAAATACTGAAGCTATTATTGTTCCAAATATTGCTCCACTAATTGTACCTTCCCAAGTTTTATTTGGAGAAATACTTTCTAATAGTTTATGCCTACCTATTAAAGACCCCGTTACATAAGCATATGTATCATTTATAATTGTTATTAAAAATAAGTATATAATTAGATTTAAGCTTATGTTTCTAATTATAATTAGTAAAGAAAAACTTGCTCCTAAAAAGAATATTCCTCCTATTAAATAAAATGCATCGTTTATACTATAAACATCCTTATCATGATATAAAACTGTTGGCATTAAAAATACTAAAAATAAACCGGCAATAATTCTAAAATCAACTGAATATATTAATTCTTTTGTGTTTATATTAAATAGCACTAAAAGAGTTAATATAATATATGAAATAAAATCAATGAATGTTGGAAGTTCTTTTTTTAAAGATTTAATTTTTAAAAATTCTCTTAACCCTATCATTGCTAATGCATATATTGTTAGTTCATAAGTTATACCTCCAATTAAAAATATTGGAATAAAAATAGCTAATGCTAATACTGCACTTATAATTCTTTTCATTTAAGTCACCTTTTCTTTTATTTTTTTATTTATCTAATTTATTATATCAAAAAAAGATAAGAATGTCTCTATTTTTATCTTTCTATATAAGTTATTTTAGTTTTTTAAATAATGTTTTTGCATTTTTTGTTGTTATTTCTTCCATTGATAAATAGCTTTCATATTCTATTTGAGCTATTCTTTCAATAATTAAACTTATATTTGCAGAATTATTTATTTCATTATTAAATCCATCATATGGGCTAGATGTTTCAACTAATAAAAGATTTCTATCTACTTGTTTTATTAGTTCTTCAAATTCATTATTTTTACTATATACTGTACTATTAGCAAACGATACATACATACCATTATTATTAATGTAATTTAATTCTTTTATACTACCTTGAAAAGAATGAAATAAAACTCCATATAAAGGTTTTATTTTGTATTTAAATATATCAAGAATGTCATTAACTGTTCCTTTTGAATGAACTATTAATGGTAATTTAAGATTATTTGCAATAGCAATTTGTTGCTCAAAATATTTTTTTTGAAGTTCGTAATCAGCGCTATTAGTAAGTCCTGTTTCTCCAATTGCTACTATTTTATCTGATAAATTATATAAATTATATAATTCTTCACAATTATTATCTTTTATATATTTTGGATGTATCCCAATTGTAATATACATCTTAGGATAATCTTCTGCTAATTCTATTATTTCAGTAGAAGTTTCTATATCTGTTCCTACATTAATAATATAATCTATATATCTATAATTGTTAATATGTTCTAAATGTTTATACAACTTTTTTGTTTCTTTACTATTATAATGTGTATGTGCATCTATTGCCATTTATACCACCTTTGGTATTATATCAAAAAGAATTAAAAAAGTCTTTGTTTTTTAAATTTTTTTAAAATTAATTAAAAAATACCTTTTTATTCAGGTATTTCAAAATCTTTAGTTTCATTATTTTCTAAAACAATTTTATTAACTTGTTCTTCAACTTTTTTAAGTTCATCATCACATTCTTTTATAAGTTTCATAGCTTTTGTATATTTATTAATAGAGTCATCCAAATCTATTTCTCCATTTTCTAATTCATTAATTATAGTGTCTAATTCTTTAATTTTTGTTTCGAATTTTTGTTTTTCCATATTACTCACCTATTCTTTCAATTATTGCTTCTAAAGAGCCATCAAAATACTTAATATTTATTTTATCATTTATTTTAACTTCTTTTATTGTTTTTATTATTTTATTATTTTTATATGTTATATTATACCCTCTTTTTAAAATAGACAAGGGATTTAATAATTCCAATTTTTCAATTAGTCTATTTAAATTTATTATTCTATTTTTATAAATTATATTAGGGTTTTTTATTACAAAAGAGTTTTTATAAGATTTGATTTTTTCATTTTTATTATTTATAAGTTGTTTTATTATATTACTTATTTTTTCAGTTTTTAAATCTATTTCTTGTTTTTTATTATTATACATTAACATTGGATTTTTTATTACAAAAGAATTTTTAATTGAATCCATTAATAGTTTTTTATAATTTATATTATTAATTATTACTTCATTTAATCTAATATTATATTGTTTAATTGTATTATTTAAATCAAGAATATTTGGAACAGCCATTTCAGCAGCACCTGTAGGAGTTGGAGCTCTTAAATCAGAAACAAAATCTATTATCGTATAATCTATTTCATGTCCTACAGCACTTATAATAGGAGTTTTTGCCATAAACACTGTACGAGCTAATGTTTCATCATTAAAGCAATTCATGTCTTCAAATGATCCTCCACCACGTCCAACAATTATAACATCTAAGCCAAAATTATCAGCTTGTTTTATTTTATTATTTATATCAATACTAGCTGTTTCACCTTGAACTAAACAAGGAAATAAATAAGTTTCACATATTGGATATCTTCTTTTAATTGTTGATAAGATATCTTTTATTGCAGCTCCAGTAGAAGCAGTAATTATTCCTATTTTTTTTGGATAGGCTGGTATTTCTTTTTTATATTTTAAATCAAATAATCCTTCAGCAGATAATTTTTCTTTTAGTTTTTCAAAAGCAATATATAAATTACCTATACCATCTTCTATTAACTCATTAACATAGATTTGATAATTTCCTGTTGCTTCATATACACTAACACTACCCATTACTAATATTTTCATTCCATCGGTTGGAATAAAGTTTAATTTTTTAGCATTAGCACTAAACATAATTGCTTTGATTATACTGTTTTCATCTTTTATTGAAAAATAAAAATGACCTGAGGAATGAGCTTTAAAATTTGATATTTCACCTTTTATAAATAAGTTTCTAAGGTTACTATCATCTTCTATTTTATGTTTTAAATAACGTGTTACAGCAGAAACTGTTAAATATTTATCATTCATATTAACCACCTACTTATTATGATATACTTTATCTAATACTCCATTAATCATTTTTCTAACACTATCATCACTATATAATTTAGCAAGCTCAATTGCTTCATTTATACATACTATTTCTGGTGTAGCAGTATATAATAATTCATATATTCCTATATGTAAAATTGCTTTATCAGTGTTTCCTAAACGATCTATTGTCCAGTTTTCTAGATAACTATTTGCTACTTCATCTAATTCTTTTTGATATGTAATAATACCATAAACTGTTTCTTTAACAAATTCATTATCTACTTCTAATACTTCTTTTATTATATCATCAACTTCATATTCCATTTTGTTGTTATTATATATATTAATTTGATATAAAATAGTCATTATTTTTTTTCTAAGTTCGCTTCTATTTAATTGTTCCATTATAATCACCTTTATATAGTATAGCATGTTTTTTATTAAAATAATAGATTTTATTCCTTTATTTTGACTTTTAAAATGTAAAATTATTCTATAAAAAAAGACTTATTAGTCTTATTTTAAACTGTCATTAATTCTGTTTCTTTTGTTTTCAATTTATCTTCTATTAATTTATTATATTTATTTATTAATTCTTGTACTTCATCTTGACTAGTTTTAATTTCATCATCTGTTATTTCTAATTTTTTAATATCGTTATTAGCATCTTGTCTAATGTTTCTTAATGCTATTTTTGATTCTTCAGCAACGTTTTTAGATTGTTTAACATATTCTTTTCTAGTTTCTTCTGTTAGAGCTGGAATGTTTAAAATTATTACTTCTCCATTATTATTAGGTGTTAAACCAATGTTTGCTTCAAATATTGCTTTTTCTAAAGAGCCAATACTTGATCTATCATATGGCTTTATTTGTAACATTCTGGCTTCAGGTATTGAAATAGTTGCTAATTGGATTAATGGAGTTAAAACACCATAATATTCAACTTTTATCCCATCTAATATGGATGTACTAGCTCTTCCTGCTCTAATATTTGTTAATTTTTTGTCCATATTAATTATTGTATTATTCATTCTTTCATCTGTTTCTAGTAAAATTTCATTCATATTTTTTCTCCTATTTATTTATATTATAATTATAACATAAATTGATTTAAAAAAAAACAAATTATCTTTGTCTTTTTGCTTTTTCAATTCTTATAATTCTATTATTAAATTTTTTACCTTTTATTTTTTTAGAAAATTCATCTACTGCTGCATCATCTACATCAATAAATGTGAATGTTGATAAAACATCTATGTTTTTAAAATAGTCTTTATCCATATTTGTTTCTTCTTTTATAAAATCTAATAAGCTTCCTTTTTTAAGGTTATCTTTTGAACCTATTGTAATAAATACTCTAGTATGTCCTGTTTTTACATTTCTAGATTCTTCTTTAATAGTAATATCTTTATTAAAATTAGATCCAATTTGTTTTTCAACTGTCATTTTTAATAAAGAAGCTGCTAAATTCATTAAGTCTCCTTTATTCAAATCTCTTACATAGTTTAAAGCATTTTCCATATTTTCATTGTATTTTTTTGTTTCTTCAATTAATAATTCATATTTAATTTTAATTATTTCTTCTTGAGTTGGCATATTTTGTTCTATAATTTCACTATTGACAAATTTTTCAATCATTTTTAGTGTTCTTACTTCTTTTGCATTTACTAAGCTTATTGCTTCTCCTGTATGATCAGCTCTACCAGTTCTACCTATTCTATGAATATATGTTTCAAATTCTTGAGGTAATTTATAGTTAATTACTAATTCAATATCATCAACATGAATACCACGAGCAGCTACATCAGTTGCTATTAAAAAGTTAAAAGCTCCTTGTTTAAATCTTTCCAAAGTTTTTATTCTCATGCTTTGAATGATATCTCCATGCATAGCTTCAGCATTATATCCTCTAACTGATAAATCCATTAATAATTCATCGCATTCTTTTTTTGTTTGACAAAATACAATTGTTCTTTTAGTATTTTTTATATCAAGAACTCTGCATAATACTTCAACTCTATTTCTTTCATTAGTTAAATAGTAGAATTGACTAACGTTTTTACTTGTTCTTGAATCTGATTTAACAATAATATGTTTTGAATCTGCTTTCATGTATTTTTTTGTTAAGTTTTTTATTGCTGTAGGCATTGTTGCAGATAACATAAGTACTTGTTTATTTTTATTTGTTTCTTTAAAAATTGTTTCTATGTCTTCTAAAAATCCCATGTTAAGCATTTCATCAGCTTCATCTAAAACAAAGAATTCTAAATTATTAATATTTAATAGTTTTCTTCTCATTAAATCCATAATTCTACCAGGAGTACCAACGATTATATCTACACCTTTACGTAAATCTCTTATTTGTCCTTCTATAGAACTACCACCATAAACTGCTATTATATCAAAGTTACTTGATTTATTTAATCCACCGAATTCTTCACATACTTGAAGCGCTAACTCACGGGTTGGAGTTAATATTATAGCTTTAATATAGTTAGTTTTTATATCCATTTTTGATAGTATACTAGCAGCATATGCTAGAGTTTTTCCAGTTCCTGTTTCCGCTTGGCCTATTAAATCATAGCCTTCCATAATTAATGGGATCATTTTTTCTTGTATTTCACTAGGTTTTTCATAATTTAAATCATCTATTGATTTAACTACATCATCACTTAGTCCTAAAATTTTAAAATTTTTATTCATAACTTCCTCTTTCCAATTTGTCAATTGTATCATATATTTTATATTAAAGCAAATAAAGTCTTTTTAATCATATCTTTTTCATTAAAAAAGATAAGAAATTCTTATCCATTTATTTGTTTAGCTACTTCTTCAGCAAAATTTTCAGTTTTCTTTTCCATTCCTTCACCAACTTCGAAACGAATCATGTTAACTATTGTTCCTCCATTGTTAGCAACGTATTGTCCAACTGTTTCTTTATTTTCAGACTTTACAAATATTTGATTTTCTAAACATACATCTTCATAATATTTTTTAACTTTACCTATTAATATAGATTCTATTCTGTCTACTTGTTTACCTTCATTAATAAGTTGTTCTTTCATAATTATTTTTTCTTTTTCTAAAACATCTTTTGGAACATTTTCTATTTTAACATAAGTTGGTCTCATAGCTGCAGCATGAAGAGCTACTTCTTTAGCAATACTAGCAGATGCATTATCTAGAAGTGTTAGAACTGCTATCTTACCACCCATATGAATATATTCTCCAAATGATTCTGAATCACTTTTTATTATTTTAGCAAATCTTCTTAAAGATATTTTTTCGCCTATTTTTGCTATTTTTTGAGTAATTAAATCATTAATAGTTCCTTCATCACATGTTGATTCTAATAATTCTTCTAAAGTATCAATATCATTTTTTATAATTATATTTAAAATTGTATTAACTAATGATTTAAATTCTTCATTTTCTGCAACAAAATCAGTTTCTGAATTAACTTCAATAATTGCAGCATTATTATTATCGATTAGAATTGATGCTATACCTTCAGTAGCAATTCTATCAGCTTTTTTTGCAGCTTTTGATATACCTTTTTCTCTTAACCAATCAATTGCATCATCAATAACTCCATTAGTTTCTTCTAATGCTTTTTTACAATCTAGCATACCTGCTCCAGTTTTTTCTCTTAATTCTTTTACTAAACTAGCACTTATCATAAATATTTCCTCCTTTTTAAATTTAAAGATGATTAATATTAATCATCTTTATTCTATTTTAGATTTTCTAGAAGTTCTGCTTTTTTCATAGTTGAATAACCTTTGATTTCTTTAGCTTTTGCTAAATCACGAAGTTCTGCTACTGTTAATTTTGAAATATCAGCTTTTTCTTTTTTAGGTGCTTTTACTTCTTTAACAATTTCTACTTTTTCTATTGGTTTAACAGCTTCTACTGGTTTAACAGTTTCTACTGGCTTAACAGCTTCAACTGGTTTTTCAATATTTTCAACTCTTGGTGCTCTATCAAATGTATTTCTATTATCATATCTGTTATCAGTTCTATTGTCATATCTATTGTTGTTTCTATTATCATATCTATTGTCGTTTCTATTATTATTAAACGGTCTTCTAGGTCTATCTTCTTTTCTTTTTACAGTTTCTAATGCTCTTTCCATTATGTTTTCTGCTTTTTCATTATCTTCTTTAACATAATCTATTGGTTTACCACCATTAGCTTCTACTATAGCATTAGCCATAACGCTTGTAATTAATTTAACTGCTCTTATAGCATCATCATTACCTGGAATAACATAATCAACCATATCTGGATCACAGTTTGTATCAACTATACCAAATACTGGGATATGTAAAATTCTTGCTTCTTTTATAGCTATGTCTTCCTTTGTAGGATCAACTATATATAATGCTTGTGGTAATTTACTCATATCTCTAATACCACATAATATTTTATTTAATTTTTCATATTCTTTTTTAAGACCAATAACTTCTTTTTTTGGTAGTTTTTCAAAAGTACCATCTTTTTCCATTAATTCAATGTCTTCTAATCTTTTAATTCTTTTTCTAATTGTTCTAAAGTTAGTTAAAGTTCCCCCTAACCATCTTTCTGAAACATAATATGATTCACTTCTTAATGCTTCTTCTTTTACAGCTTCACTAGCTTGTTTTCTAGTACCAACAAATAAAACTTTTCCACCATTTGTTGCGATTTCTTTTAAAGCAATATATGCTTCTTCGATTTTTTTAGCTGTTTTTTGTAAATCAATTATATATATATCATCTCTTGCAGAAAATATATACTCTTTCATTTTTGGGTTCCATCTTTTTGTTTGATGTCCAAAGTGAACACCTGATTCTAATAAATAATTCATAGACACTACTGTCATTTTTCTTTCCTCCTTTTGTTATTTCCTCCATTACTTCTAACTTAATACCACCTATAAGGCACTAGGCACTAAGAATCCATAATGTGTATATTTGAAAAAGCCATGATTATTATAGCATAATAGTTTATTCTTTTACAAGTAAATATTAATATTTATCTTATTTTGGTTCAATATATACTACTAAATCATTATCAAATGAAATACTTTTAACAACTTTTAAAAATTCTGTATAATTTAATGATTTAATATCTTCATAAAAATTTGGATTAAATTCATTTTCATTAATAATTGAATTTCTAACTATAGTATTTAATTTAAATATATTATCTACACTATTAATAACCTGACTTAAAAATACTTTCTTCTTTCTATTAAAGGTTTCTTCATCAGGAATATTAATTAATTCTTTTTTAATTTTTAAAACTAGTTCTTGTTTTAATTTTGTTTCACCTTCAACTACAACAATTAAGTGGTTTCCAGCTGTTTCCATAAAATAAGATAGATTCTCATTTATTATTTCTTTTTCTTTTAGTTTTTCACATAATATTGACGTTGATCCAATAATAGAATCCAAAAACAAAGATATATATTGCTTAGTTTTTTTATATGAAATATTTGTTCTATCCATATTTATTTTTATACCATAATATACTTTATCTATTGTAACATTCATATATAGTGTTTCTTCATTTTTAAAAACAGTGTCTGGTTCATCATGTTTTTTTAATACTACATCAAATTTTGTTTTATTTTCTATTGTATTTTCTTCTAATATTTTTATAACTTTTCTTGCTTCAATATTTCCAGTTACTATCATAAACATGTTTTTAGGATTATAAAAAGCATTATAACATTTATATAAATCTTCTTTAGTTATTGAATTAATACTTTCTATTGTTCCGCATATATCTATTCTAATAGGATGATTTACAAAAGCATTTTGGAAAATATATTTAATTCCTTGATCAAATGAAGAATCATCATACATTTTTAATTCTTGAATAATTATGCCCTTTTCTTTTTCAACGTTTTTATCAGTAAAATATGGATGCTCTATATAATTTAATAAAATTTTCATGTTTTTTTCAAAATTAGTTGGACCAGAAAATATATAAGATGTTTCCATATAGTCTGTAAATGCATTCCCACTTGCTCCATTTTTATCAAAATCATTAAAAGGATTACTTTTATCTTCTTGTTCAAACATTTTATGTTCTAAAAAATGAGCAACTCCTTCTGGTGGTTTTACCGTTTCATTATTAAATATAAATTCATTATAATTTGAACCATATTTTGTAGTATATGATACATATATATTATTTGATTTTTTACGAGGTATAATATAAACTTTCATACCATTTTTTAATTCATGATAATAAAGATTTAATTCTAAATTAGTTATTTTCTTCTTTTCCAATAGATTCATCCCCTTCTAAGAAAAATATTTTGCTAAGATGTATTTTAGAAGCTAAATAAATTATATCTTCTTTGGTAACTTTTTCCATATTAATTATTTTGTTTTCTAAAGAGTCTGATTTAATGAATTCATATGAATAATGTAAATTAAGTATTGAATTAAGAGAATCAGCCATACTAATATAACTATTTTTATAAGATTTTTTCCCATTTTTTAAATCATTTATTGAAAATTTACCTTTTTTCATGTTATCTATTTCTTTTTCAATTAGTGATTTAACTAATTCAAAGTTTTCTTTATCTATACCAGCTTTAATTATTATAAGCCCCGTTAAAGTATTATATGTTGAACTAATATTATAACATAATGAGTTTTTTTCTCTAATGTTTTTAAATAGTTTTGAATTAGCGCTTTCACCTAATATAAATGAAAACATTTTTAATACATAGTTTATTTCAAAGTCATTTAGTTCATCAATTACATAGGCCACACTTATAATAGACTGTTTTACTGGTAATATTTCTTTTGTTAAGATATCTTTATTAATTTTATTTTCAATTGAAAAATGATTTAAATGTTTTTTTTGTCTATCTTTTAATTTAATGTTTTTTTCAAATATTTCTATTATTTTGTGTTCTTCTACATCTCCAACTACAAATATATCAACAATATCATTTTCAATTACATCTAAATAATAATTATATAATTCTTTTCTTGTTATTTTGTCTAATTGTTCTATATAGGCTTTTCTAAATGACATAGGATTATTACTATTAATTTCTTCTAAAATTCTAACATTACTATAAAAAGAAGCTGAGTCTTTTAATGAAATAATGTTATTTTCAACTATTTTTTTAGAAAGTAAAAAGGATTTTTCATTAAATTCTTCTTTATCAACATTTGGATTAAATAATAATTCTAATAAAAATTTTATAGATTTTTCATTCATGTTTTTTTCGGTATATACTTCATTTAAAAATTGGGCTGAAAAATTAAGCATACTAACTTTACCCGATTTTCTTACATTAAATGATATACCTAATCCATATAAGTTTTCTGTTTCTATTTCTAATAATCTACTACTATTATAATTTTTATTTGAATCAATTAAAGTGTTTACTAAAACACTTCTTTTTGTAACTTCTTCTTTTTTTAATTCTCTTCTAAATACTATAGAAACCATAATCTTTTTAAAGTTATCAGTTTTTATAATATGTAGATTATAATTTTCTTTACAATACTTATTATATTCCATATTATTCTCCTAATCTATTTTTGATAAAACTAGTTCAATCATTTTAGTAAATGATGTTTGTCTTTCTAAAGCGGTTAAATGTTTATTAGTTTCAAAATTATCAGATACTGTTAGTAAACTAGTAGCATTTTTACCTGATTTTTTAGCATTATGAAATAAAGCAAATGTTTCCATTTCAACTGCTAAACAATTATGATTATCATACATTTTTCTATTATCTTCTACTTCTTTATAAAAAACATCACTTGATAATATTTTACCTTCTATTACATCTTCTTGTCTAAATTTTTTATTTAATTCATCTGATGCTTTTAATATATAATTTTCATTTTTATCTTGAATATAACCAAAATTAGAATCAGTATATACTTCATTTACTAGAATTATTTCTCCTAAATTTAATTCTTTTTTATAAGCTCCACAACTACCAATTCTAATAATATTTTCTACATTATAAAAGTTAAATAATTCATATGAATATATTCCCATACTTCCCATTCCCATACCTGATGCCATAACTGTAATTAGTTTATCATTATAGTATCCTGTATATGCATACATGTTTCTTATTTTATTTACTAATTTATAGTCTTTTAAATATGTTTTTGCTATTAATTCTGCCCTTAAAGGATCTCCTGGCATAATTACCGTTTTAGCTATTTCATCGATTTCTGCCTCAATATGTGGTGTCATAATTTTCCTCCTTAATTATTTTTTTTAATTCTATTAATTCATTTAATAAATTATCATTTATTTTATTATTAATAATATTTTCCCAATTTATATTTTTTTCTATATTTTTATTTTCATTATAAGCGAGTATCATGTTTTTAAAATTTCTTCTAGTAAAACATATAACTATTCCATATTTGCTTTTTAAAAATATTTCTAATTCATTTAAATTGATATTATTTTCATTAAATAATATTTTACCTATATCATAATATAATTTATTTAATGATAAAATATTAATATTATTTTTTAATAAATTATTTATTTTATTTTCTATTTCTTTTTTATACATAAAATCACGTATAAACTATATATATTATTTTAAATTAAATGTCAAACAATAAATTTTAAATATTTAAACATTTTTTTAGACTATTTATTAAATTTGTATTATCTTCTTCTTTTCTTTTTTTTGGACCTTTTATATGAATATTTTGTTTTCTGCTTTTATTATTTAAATATCTTTCAAATAATAATTGTTCTATATTGTTATTATTATATATCATTCCTTTTGGATGAACAGCATATGCACTATGTGTTAAAGCAAGGGTCGCTAATCCAAAATCTTGAGTAATTAAAATATCATTTTTTTTAATTTCATTAGCAATAGCCATATCTACACTTTGATAACCTTTTGATAAAACTTTTATTGTTGCATATTCGTTTACTAAATTATGAGTATCATCAGTATATAATATTAAATTTATTTTATTGTTTTTAGCAAACTCTGTTATTAAATTTATACTAGGGCATGCATCTGCATCAACTATAATATTCATCTTACCACCTAATATTATTATAACATGTATTGATATTTTAAATATAGTTCTTTACTAAAAGAAAAAGAAGTTTTACACTTCTTCAAATTGAGAATTATATAAATTAGCATAAAAACCATTTTTTGCTAATAATTCTTTATGTTTACCTGTTTCTATTATATCTCCATCTTTCATTACTAATATTAAATCAGCATTCTTAATAGTAGATAATCTATGAGCAATTATGAAACTAGTTTTTCCTTCAATTAATTTATCCATGGCCTTTTGAATAAGTATTTCTGTTCTTGTATCAACACTACTTGTTGCTTCATCTAATATAAGTATTTTAGGATTAGCTAATATTGCTCTAGCAATTGTTAATAATTGTTTTTGTCCCCCAGAAATATTATTTGTTTCTTCATTTAATTGCATATTATATCCATCAGGTAATGTTTGGATAAAGTGATGAACATAAGCTGTTTTTGCAGCATTTATTACTTCATCATCAGTTGCATCTAATTTAGCATATCTTAGATTTTCCATAATTGTACCATTAAATAACCATGTTTCTTGTAAAACCATACCAAATACTTTTCTTAATTCAGTTTTTTTATACTTATTAATATTAATTCCATCTATTAATATTTCACCACTGTTTATATCATAAAATCTCATAAGTAATTTTACTAAAGTTGTTTTCCCAGCGCCTGTAGGTCCTACAATAGCTATTTTTTTACCACTTTTTATATAAGCATTAAAATCATTTATTATTATTTTATCATTATAACCAAATTTTACATTTTTAAATTCTACATTACCTTCTATTTTATTAATAGATATAGCATTCTTATTATTTGGTTCTTCTTTTTCTTCTAAAAATTCAAATATTCTTTCAGCTGATGCAACCATTGATTGAATCATACTAGATATTTGCGATACTTGAGCAAGTGGCTGTGTAAATTGTTTATTATATTGAATAAATGATTGAATATTACCAACTGTTATTTTACCTTTTATTGTATAATATCCACCTACTAAAGCTACCATAACATAACCAATATTCCCAATAAAACTCATTATTGGAAATATTAAGCCTGATAAAAATTGACTTTTCCATCCGGCAGCATATAGTTTTTCATTATTTTTTTCAAATTCTTTTAAAACTTTATCTTCAGCATTAAATACTTTAATAACTGAATGTCCAGAAAACATTTCTTCAACATTTCCATTTACTTTACTTAAATATTCTTGATTGTCCTTAAAATGTTTTTGACTTTTTTTAAATGTTATTGCTATTAAACCTACTGAAAAAGGTAAAATAAGAAGTGATAATAAAGTCATTGGAACATTTATTGTAAACATCATAAATAAAATACCAATTATTGTTACAATAGAACTTATTAATTGTGAACCTGTTTGATTTAATGACTGACTAAGATTATCAACATCATTTGTAATTACTGATAATACTTCACCATGATTTTTTTTGTCAAAATATTTCATTGGCAAGCGATTGATTTTTTCAGATATTTCTTTTCTTAGTTTATATGATGTTTTTTGAGTAATACCTGCCATTATATATCCTTGAATATAAGAAAAGACTGAACTAATAATATATAATATTAAAGCAATTAATAAAATTTTTCCTATTTCACTAAAATTAATACCTTTATTTCCTGATATTTTACTAACAATACCATTGTATAATTCAGTAGTTGCATTACCTAGTACTTTAGGACCAATAATAGAAAAAATTGTACTTCCAATAGCAAATATACTAACTATTATCATTCCTATTTTATATTTAGAGATATATTTAAATAATTTTATTATTGTTTTTTTAAATTCTTTTGCCTTAACAACAGGAGCCATAGTTGCTGGTCCCATTGGACCTTTATTTTTACTCATTATTTAACTCCTCCTTACTAAGTTGTGATAAAGCTATTTCTTTATAAACTTTACAATTATTTAATAGTTCTCTATGATTACCAATACCTACTATTTTCCCTTCATCTAATACTATTATTTGATCAGCATTTAATATAGTATTTATTCTTTGAGCAACTATAAAAATTATACTGTCTTTCATTTCTTTTTTTAACATTTTTCTTAGATTAGAATCTGTTTTATAATCTAGAGCACTAAATGAATCATCAAATACATAAATTTTCGGATTGAAAGCTATAGCACGAGCTATCGCTAATCTTTGTTTTTGCCCACCTGAAACATTTGTTCCTCCTTGAGATATTATAGCTTTATATTTATCTTCTTTTTCTTCAATAAATTTATCAGCTTGGGCTATTTTACTTACTTTTTTTAATTCTTCAGGTGTTAATTTTTTACCAAACATTATATTTGATTCAATTGTACCAGAAAATAGAATTCCATTTTGAGGTACAAAACCTATTTTAGATCTTAAGCTTTTTAAACTTAAATTTTTTATGTCTACATTATTTATAAGAACCTTACCACCTGTTACATCATAAAATCTTGGAATTAAATTTATTAATGTTGATTTACCACTTCCAGTTGAACCAATAAAAGCAGTAGTAGTTCCTTTTGTAGCTTTGAAAGAAATATTTTCTAATACATCTTCTAAAGCATCAGGATATCTAAAATAAACATCTTTAAATTCAACTGTAGTATCTATATTATTTTTGAATTTAATAGGTTTTAATGAGTCTTTTACTGATGTGTCTTTATTAAATACTTCTGATATTCTTTTTACAGAAACCCAGGCTCTAGGTAATATTATTGAAACCATAGCTATCATTAAGAATGACATTATTATTTGCATTGTATAAGAAATGAATGCAAACAAATCACCTACTTGTACGTTACCTAAATCAACGTATTTTGATCCTACCCATACAATTAGTATTTCTACAGCGTACATAATAAACATCATAGCAGGCATCATAAATACCATTAATCTATTAACAAATAAATTTGTTTTAGTTAAATCTTTATTTGCTTCATCAAATTTTTTCTCTTCATGTTTTTCTGTTGCAAACGCTCTAATAACTGGTAATCCTGTTAGTATTTCTCTAGCTATTAAATTTATTTTATCAACTAGTTTTTGAAGTTTTTTAAATTTTGGAAGTGCCACTGAGAAAAGTATAATTACTAATGATAATATAGTAAGTACAGCAACTCCTATAATCCATTCTAGTGGAGAATTACTTACTTTACTAAGTGCTCCAAAGCCTAAAATTGGGGCATATATTACTATTCTAAGTATAGTTGTTAGTAATGTTTGAATTTGAGTGATATCATTAGTTGATCTAGTTATTAAACTTGATGTTGATAAACTTTCAAATTCTTTATTTGAATAACTCATTACTTTATTAACTACTTTACTTCTTAAATCTTTTGAAAATGATGCTCCTATTTTACTTGATAAATATGTAGTAGTAATTGTTATTACCATTATTAAAAGTGATAATAATAACATTTTAATACCAAGTGATGCAATATAGTTTATTTGTATACTTTCAGTTTTTAGTCCTATTGTTTTATATTCATCTTTTATTAAATTAATTGTCATTTGGTTAATCATTGTAGGAGTTAATTCACTTGTTTTTTGAGTAATATTTTCTTCTAAAGTTAAAATATTATCATATGGCATATTTTTTAGTATTTCAAAAATATCTGATTCAGCTGATATTGACATTTCTTTTAAAATTTTTGAATTCATATTTTTATTTGTAAAAAAATATATCATTAACATTGGTGTTTTTAATTCTTCTTTTAATTTAGTATCATTTTTTAAAATATATAAATTTTCTTTTTCTAATAATGGGTACTTATCTAAATACGAAGTATCCTTATTTGTTATTAATTTATAATTATTTAATATTTCTTCATCTTTATCAGTAAATATTAATAATTTATCCATTTCACTTTTTCTTATTACTTCATAAATGTTTTTTTCAATACCATTTTGTTGTATACCTATGTTTATTATTTTTGATGTATAGTCAGGCAGAGCTAAATCACAAGCTGCTTGTAAAAATAGGAGTGCTATTACTATAATTATAGGTAATAAAGATTTTTTTAGAATTTGCACAATTTTTTTCATTTTAGTCCTCCTCAATATTAGACATTGCATTAAAATATTTAATTAATAATTTAGTAAATTGTTCTTTTTCTAGTTTAGTAAAATTAGAAAAAGTTTTTTCATCTAGTTCTTTTCTTTTTTGAATAATATATTCTGCAACAATTATACCTTGTTCTGTTAAAAAAATTTTATAGCCTCTTTTTTTATCTTCATTTTTATATACTATTTCTTTTTTTAACAAATCATTAATAACTCTTGTTACGTTTGCTTTATCTACTCCTATTTTATCAGTTAGTTCATTTAGTAATAAACCCTCTTGATTTTTATATAATAAAATAATTGGTCTAAAATGCATAAAATTTATTTTAAATTTTTCTAAATCTTTATTTATTGATTTATCTAAATTTTTTTTAAAATTATGAAAATAAACTGGTAATAATTCAAAATCCATAGAATCCTCCTTGTTGCATACGCAACTTAAATAATTATATATTATTACATTATTTGTGTCAAGTAAAAAAGAAAAGAAGTTTTATACTTCTTGCATTACTACTAAAATCATTGGCTTACATTCTGTTTCTTTGTAAAAATATTTTCCTAATTTATCTCTTATACCCAATTTTATTTTATTAAAATCAACATAATATGAATTAGTATTTTCTTTTATAACATCAAAAGATAGTTTTTGTGCTTCTTTTATTACATCAATATTATCTTTTACAAATATAAAACCACGAGTTAATACTTCAGGACCTGATATCATTTTTTTAGTATTTCTATCTAGTGTAGCACTTACTATTACAATACCACTATCTGAAAGCATTTCTCTATCTTTTATAACTAGTTCACCAATATCACCAGCTGTTTTACCATCTACTAATATTTCATCAACTTTGATTTTTTCATTGTTTTCAGTTAATTTACCATTAATAAATTCAACTACTTCACCATTTAATTTTAATAATATATTATTTGCATTCATGCCTATTTTATTAGCGGCATCAGCATTTGCTACTTGATGTCTATATTCTCCTATTACAGGAAAATAATATTTAGGATTCATTAAATTAATCATCATCATTAAATCTTCACTAGATGCATGATTTGATAGATATTTTTTAGGTATTATTTTTAAATTTAAATCTAATTTTGCTATCTCATCATATATTTTTGTTGCTCTTTTTTCTAATCCATCATAAGTAGGTGAAGCAAAAACAATTGTATCATCTTCGTTTGTTTTTATAAATTTGTCATGTCCTTTAATAATTCTACTTATATTTGAAAAAGGTTTTTCTCTATCATCAGATATTAGTATTATTACGTTTTGGTCATTAACATGATTCAATCCTAATAATTTTGATTTATCAAAATCTATATATTTTAAATCAATAGCATAATTAATTATGTTTTCTAATCTTTTACCTAATACTACTACTTTTCTATCTGTTAGGCTAGCACCATTAAATAATTCTTGAATTCTATATAATTGTGCCTCAAATATATTAAATAAAACTCTTCCTTCTGCTCTATTTAGTATTTCTAATACAATAGGTTCAATTCTATTATTTGGTGATGTATAGCCTTTTTTATCGGCATAAAGTGATTCACTCATTAAACACAATACTCCAAGTTTACCTACATAAGCTAATTTACCTATATCTGTTTTATATGCTCCATACATTGTTGGATCAAAAACAAAATTACTTGTATATACAATTGACCCATCTTTTGTATTTATAACATATCCTACACTTCCTGGTACTGAATGTGTTAAAGAAATTGGGAATATTGAAGCATTTTTAAAGTTAATTACTTTATGAGGTTCTATTATATTTAATCTAGCATTCATTATTCCTTGTTCTTCTAAAACATTTTTAATTATATTTATTGTAAAGTTTGTTCCATATATTTCTAAATCTGGCAATTCTACTAATATATCTGGTAAAGCTCCATATTGGCTATCGTGCCCATGGCTAATAAATATACCTCTTATTTTTTCTTTGTTTTCTTTTAAATAATCATAATTTGGTATTATATAATCAATACCTAACATTTTATCATCAGCTAATTTAAATCCCGCATCTAATATAAATATTTCATCATCAATATTGGCAACATACATATTGTTTCCTAATTCATTTAGTCCGCCTAGACTAAATAGTTTAATTTTACTCATTTTTTTCTCCTTTCATTAAAATAGTAATTTTTTTTATTATTATAGTTTTAATAATTAAAAAGACTAATACATTATATCAAATAATAATGAATTAGTCTATATTTTTATCTTATTTTAAAATTAGTAGGTAGACCGTTAATACTTTCTATTTTGTAATTTCCATCATTATATGAAAATTCAACATCTATATTAGTATAGCCCATACCACTATATGTTTTTATTTCATCATTGTAAGTATAATTAACAGAATAGTTACATCCAACACTAAATGTTACTTTTAGATTTTTCTCATATGTTATACTTTCAGCAGAAATGTCTGTAAAAGTTATTGCTGTTAATTTTGTATTACTTGTTTGAATATAGCTTTTAATTGTTTTATATTCATCACTTAAATTGTCTAAACCTATACTATTATAATTATTATTATTTATAGCATTTGGATATAATATATTAAGTTTTTTTGTTATATCTTCTGTTAAAGTGTTTTTTAAATTATCTGCTACTTCAAAGTCACCAATTGTATATATAGAATCTGTTTCTAACTCTACTTCTTTATTAATTGTTGTATTATTTGGTAAAGTTATTTTTATATTATATTCACCCAATATCATTTCATCAATTATATAAATATCATATATTTCATTTGTTTCTGTTAAATATGAACTTATATCTATATCATCTAATAAAACAGTAGAATCTTTTGGAATTTCTAGTGTTACATTTTGTGCTACTTTACTACTTAATACTTTATAGTTATCAAAAAATAGTAAGTTTTTATTTATTGATTTAGCAAGTTCTACATATATTGTATTAATTTTATTATTTTTACTATATATATATCTTACATAAATATTGTTTTCACTATATTCCATGCCATCATATTTATATTCATCTATTTCAATATTACTTATTTTTTCTTTTAGCATTTTAATATTTACTAAATCTGAATCTTTTAAATTAGTCATTTCATATATTTCATTATAATCTTTATCTGCTATTGCTTTAATATATTTATCAGCTAAAAATCTAGGGCTCATAAAGTATGATAATAAATTAATTCCTATTATTATAATTAATAATACTCCAGTAAATAGAAATATTTTGTTTTTATGTTTTTTTATTTCATTTAATAGACTAGTCTTTTCTTTTATTAAGTTTTTACCACATTCAGGACAAAAAATATCGTTTTTATTTAATTTAGCATTACAGTTAACACATTTCATATAAACACCTCTTTCTAATATTATAAATAGCTAACATGAAATTTTTGTGAAAAATTTATTAAAATCCTGTTCTTTTAAACATTTTTTCTAAATCATAATTTGAATGAAATATTAAAGTTGGTCTTCCATGAGGACAATTATATGGATTAGAGCATTCTTTTAATCTTATTAAAAGTTCGTCTATTTCTGATTCTGATATATATTCATTAGCTTTTATAGCTAACTTACAACTAAGCATAGTAGCAATTTTTTCATTAAATTTTTCTATACTAAATTTATCTTCAAAAGATATTATTGCTTCTAATATTCTTTTTATAGCTTCTTCTTCATAATTTTTAGGTAACCAGGTTGGATGAGCTTTTATTATTATAGAATTTATTCCAAATTCTTCTATATCAAAATTCATATTTTTTATAAATTCAAAGTTTTCTCTTATTATTATATATTCATTTATTGGATATTCAATTGTTAAAGGAAATAATAAAGAGATACTTTCATTATTTGGATTGCCTAGTTTTTGTTTATAGTATTCGTAGTTTATTCTTTCTTTAGCAGCATGTTGATCTATCATATACATACCTTTTTCATTTTGACAAATTATATATGTACCTTGTATTACTCCAATATAAGATAATTCAGGGAATTTTTCTTTTAAATATTCATCATTTTTTTCTTTTATTTCTTCAAATGTAGTTTTTATTTCTTCATATATAGGGTTACTTTCTTCAAATTCTATTTTTTGTTCTTCATATATAGGTTTTTTTTCTATTATTATATCTGGTTCATATTTTTGTTGATAATTAACTCTTATATCTTCATATTTAATATCTTCGATATGAGGAATTAAATTTATTTCTTTTAGCTTTGTTCTTATCATATTATAAATTAATTCTAATAATTCTTCTAATTTTGAAAATTTTATATCCATTTTTGTAGGATGAATATTAACATCAACTAAACTAGGATCTAAATTAATATTTATTATTACTATTGGATATCTTGTATCTGGTTTATAAGAGTGGTAACTATCATTTATAGTTTTATTTAATTCAGCATTTCTAACTACTCGACCATTTACTAGAGTAATTATACCATTTCTATTTGATCTATTTGTTTGAGGAAGTGAAATATATCCACTAATTGTAAAATCACTATCTTCAGTATTTATTTCTAGCATGTTTTTAGCTGTTTCAATACCAAATATAGATTTGATTGTTTTGTGTAAATTATTGCTTCCATCTGTATTTAATAAAATATTATTATTATTTGATAAAATAAATTTAATTTCTGGATGGGACAAAGCTATTTTATTTACATAATCAATTATGCTGGCTAATTCTGTATATAAACTTTTCATATGTTTTAATCTAGCTGGTGTATTATAAAATAAGTTTGATACTTTTACTTCTATACCTATTCTAGCATCGCTATTTTCTACGTTTATTAATTTACCACCATTAATTGTAACTGTTGTACCTATATTATTATTACAAGTTTTTAAAATAACTTCAGAAACTGAAGCTATACTAGATAATGCTTCTCCTCTAAATCCTAGAGTATTTATATTATATAAATCTTCTTCTACTTTTATTTTACTAGTAGCGTGTCTATTAAAGGACAGTATAGCATCTTCTTTATCCATACCTATTCCATTATCAATGATTTTTATTTCTTTTGTTCCTGCTTCTATTAGTTCTATTTTTATTTCTGTTGATAAAGCATCAATACTGTTTTCTATTAATTCTTTTACAACTGAAGCACATCTTTCAACTACTTCTCCGGCTGCTATTTTATTTGCTAATAATTCATCCATTTGTTTTATTAAAGCCATATTATCACCTGATAAAATTATACCACAAAAAAACAGATTAAAAAATCTGTTTAATAATTTTATTGTTTTTTTGTAGTAATTTTTTTTACAAATGATTCATTTATGTCTCTACAATAAGGACTATTATATACATTTTCACTACATCCAAATTGTTCATCTATTTCATCTAAATATCTTTGTACTTCAAAACATATTGTAGTATGTTCATTATTATAATTTTCATTTACTCTATATTTACCTTGCTTTTCAACTAATTGATTTAGTGCTTTTCTTTCTTCATCTGTATATATACTAAAAGATCTTTGTTGTAATTCACTCCAAATAGGTGTTACTATTTCATATGTACTTGGGTCAATACCATATGTTAATAAGTCAGTTATATTACAATTTAAGGGAGCTGTTCTTCTTTCATTAACTAATATAAATTCTCTATTAGTATCTTCTAATAATTTTTTATCATTATATATTCTTTCAAAATGTTTAGATTTTGCTTTTAAATTATATAAACATCCTCCATAGTAAGTTGATTCAACTAAATATAGATTATCAAGAATACGAACCCCTTCTAACCAAGCACTATCACATTCAAATTCCTTTTTCAATTCAAATTCTTCTTCATATTTTCTTACTGTATAGTGTTTTAATTTTACTTCTATATCATTTTTTATTGTTTTATAATATTCTGAAATAACAAAATTAGAAACTTCCTCTGTTTCTGTTTGAACAATAAAGCCTATATTTGTAAATGACTTTAATATAGTATCATCAGATATTCTTCTTACTATAACCCTATTTTCTGATTTAATAATTGATATATCAAATTTTGTTTCATCATATTCAACATTAATTGCTCCATTCATGTCAGTTGTCTTAAATGTTTTTTTCATAAAAACCTCCTAAATAATTGTTTTTTATTTTAACATGCTTTTTTTAAATATGCAAGAAAAAAAGAAATGTTGCATTTACCTATTGAACTAACCAAAAAAGAAATGTTTATACTATTTCTCCATCCATACTCCATGTTTTAACTGTTAATATTTTAACATTTTGTATTGTTCCTATTAATTTTTCATCTAATTTAATATTAACTAGTTTCATTGTATCTGTATAACCTATCATTACATCTTTATTTTTTTTACTATAATCTTCTATTAAAACTGGCACTATTCTATTTAAGTAAATATCATTAGCTTCTTTAGAATAATTGTTTATTAGTTTTTGTAATAGTTGTAATCTTTTATTTTTTTCTTCTAAACTAACATTATCTTCCATTTTAGCAGCTGGTGTACCTATTCTAGGAGAAAAAAGGAAAGTAAATGCTTTATCAAATTGGCACTCATTTACTACTTCTAAAGTTTTTTTAAAGTCTTCTTCTGTTTCGTTTGGAAATCCTACTATTATATCTGTAGTAATTGAAGAATAAGGAAGTGCTTGTTTGATTTTTTTATATAATGTTATATAATCTTCTTTTGTATATTTTCTACCCATTAATTTTAGTATTCTATTTGATCCACTTTGAAGTGGAAGATGAATATATGGCATTATATTTTTATTAGTTTTTATTACATCAATCATTTTATCTGTAAAATCCCAAGGATGTGATGTAACAAATCTAATTCTATCTATATTTGTTTTTGAAACATCTTCAAGTAAATTTTCCATTGTATAATTAATATCTAAATCTTTACCATAGGCATTAACATTTTGACCTAGTAAAGTTACTTCTTTATAGCCTTCTTTAATTAAATCATTTACTTCTTTTATTATATCTTTTGGTAATCTACTTCTTTGTTTTCCTCTAGTATATGGAACTATACAGTATGTACAGAATTTATCACACCCATACATAATATTTATCCATGCTTTATAAATTGAATCTCTTTTAGCAGGCATATTTTCTTGTATGTTACCTTCTATACTATATACTTCAATTTCTAAGCTTTTTTTTGTTATTGAATTATTTAATATATTTGGTAAATCATTTATATTATGAGTTCCAAATACTATATCTAACCATTTAAATTTTTTTAATATTGTATTAACAACTTCTTCTTCTTGTGCCATGCATCCACATATACCTGCTATTACATCTTTTCTTGTTTCTTTTAAATGTTTTATTCTTCCTATCATACCAAATACTTTATCTTGAGCATTCTCTCTTATAGCGCATGTATTTAATAAAATTAAATCTGCTTTTTCCATCACTAATGTTTCTTTATATGATAGTTGTTCAAGTATTGCTTTTATGTTTTCTGTATCATGTTCATTCATTTGACAACCATATGTTTTAATAAAGTATAGTTTATTTTTACCTAGTTCTTTTAAGTTTGAATCTATTTTATAATTTTCTATTATTTCAGTTTTTTTATTACTTCTTAATTTTGCTTCTTTTAAATTTGGTAAATTCATTTTATCACTCGTTTCTTATTTTTTATTCATTTCATTTACTTTTCCATCAATTATTGTAATTATATATTTTTCATATTCCATTGTTCCATTTATTACTTTTCCCATTACTATTTCTAAAGATATGTTTATAGGTTTTAAGCCTTTTATATTTATTTCTGGATTTGTATATGTTGTATTAAAGTTTTCAGTGTTACCTAGAGCATACTCAGAAGCTATTTCTAGTTCTAGTTTATTTATAAAGTTAGTAGCTGATTGTCTAACAGTAATGTCTGTAGCCTCATTTATATTTTCAACTGTGTTTGTTATTATATTTTTATTAGCATTTTTTATTGAATAATCAAATAGTTTATATGCTCCAAACATTATTAATATTATTGTAAGTGTTATTAGTATTTTTTTCATATTTTCTCCTTATTTATTCCTATTACATTTTATCATATATTAATGTTATTAACAATTATGAGTATAAAATTTGCTTTTTTTATGTTATTGTGTTATAATCTTATCACTGAAGCAAATACTAGTAAGACTTTAGGATATTGATTATGATAATAGACAATAAAAATATGTATGGAACTAATAAAGTAATGATAAAAGTAGGATACCTATATTAAATATATAAAAAATATTTTAAATTTATTAAACTATAATTAATAAGAAAACAGTCAAATGACTGTTTTTATTTTGGGTTATATATTAATGGGTTTTAAAGTGTTCTTTTAGTTTTTTATCAACACAATAAATATAGCAACCTTTCATACCTCTAGTCATTAGAGTTCTATAAGTATTCTTAATTATTTGATCTGCTAATATATTTGCTTCCTCTGGGTTTTCTTTCATCATTTTATTAATACCATTTAATGATTTATCTGTTTTTGCTCTTTTAGTATAATCTGTGATAATTTGTCCATCTTCATATCTAATATCATCACCTATTATTACACCAACATAATCAAATTCTAATCCTTGGCAAGTATGAATACATCCTGCTTCTTTTACTGAATCAGAATCAATTGCCCATGTTTGAGAATTTCCTAAATTCCAACTCATTCCAAAATTATATTCAGGTATTGTTATATCATAAATATCTGATTTGTTTTTACCTTCACTAATCCAGTTCCAACAATATCCTGCTACTATTCTAGATTTATTATTTATTTTATTTTTTTCTTCAATAGCTTTTTTCATTTCATTTGGATCATCAAATACTTTAAAGTCATAATCAAAATCCATATCATCAAAGTTTGCTGTTTTTCTAATACCTAGAATATTATCTAGCCAAGATAGATATCCATCTGATCCATTACATCTAAATTGACTTTCTAAATCAACTACTTTAATACCTGCATTTAATTCTTTAGCATACTTTTTAATAACATCTACTGTTCCAATATCTTTTAAAGTGACTTTTTGATTTTCGTCTATAAAGAAAACTGAAAAGTTAGATGCTTTAATTATTTCTTTTACTTGATTTTCACCTAAGTTAGAAAATAAGCCTGATTTCTGATTTAATCTATGTGCTTCATCTACAATTAAACAATTAACTTCATTATTTTCAGATACAGTAAATGCTCCTGAACCTTGAAATAAATTATTTATATAAGTCATTTTAAATGTACCTTTTAATTTATCTCTAAATACTGCTCTTGGAGCACTATTTTTAGTTACATAAAAACTAGTCATATTTCTTTTTGTTAATTCTACTAATAGATTAATAGCTAGTACAGACTTTCCTGTTCCTGGTCCACCTTGTACTACATATACATTCTTTTCATTAGCAGATATAGTATCTATAGCCATTCTAATAGCATCCTCATATATTACTTTTTGTTCATCAATCATATTAAATTCTTTATTACCATTTATCATTTTTGATAATGAATCTTGTAATCTTTTTGAAGGTCTTATTTTACCATTTTCTATTTTATATAAAAGTTCTCTATCATCGCCCTCAGTAATATATTTTTTTATAAAACTTCTTAATTTAATAAAGTCTTTTGTTCCAAATAGTGGAGCTGCTTCAATATATTCTTTATATTGATCACTGTTAATTGGATCTGTATCTTTTAAATCATAATTATGTAAGAAAGCACAAGGATATATTCCTATTTCTTCTTGTTGAACTGTTTCATTAAAATCTTTTATTAAGTTAGCATAACTCATAGCTTGATATGATGGGTGGGCTACTTCTCTTATTGCGTGACCTGTATAAGTAGAAACAATTCCATCTTTCCCATCTACTGCTGTACAAGTTTCCCATTGTTTTAATTCTATTATAATTACTGAATCTTTTTTATTTGCATCTCTACCAGATAAAATAAAATCTATTCTTTTAGAAGTAGTCGGTATATTAAATTCGATAGCAACCCCTGAATTGTCAGGAATTTCATTATCATCCAAAACATTTCTCATATATTGCATAGAGTTCTTCCATGAATTTATTTGAGAATTATTTGTTCCTCCAAAAAATATTTTATATTTATCATATATTTTATTAACTATTACATTTATGTTAACATCATTAATAAAATCTTTTTTTATACCTTCATATACTAACATAATTCATCTCCTATAGCTTATCTTTCTTTCCTTTATAATATCCAAATGCTATCCCAGCACTTCCAATTGCCAAACCAGTTAACATTAACAAACTATTATTATCATCATCTTCAACCTTATTACCACTATAATTAGAATCACTTGTTGCACACCCTCCATGGTAGGAACAACAGCCTTGATGACAATCTTCACATGTTGGACTATTAGTTCCATCTTCACACATTATATTTGCTTTTACAATAATTGGAAAATTCAAAAAGCATATTACAACCAATAATAATAAAATCTTATAATTTATCATATTTATCACTTTTTCCTTTTGCTTTATCAATAGGATATTTTTTTGCCGATATTTCTAATTTTTCTAAAATTATTTCTTTTGGATCTACACCAATTTGCGAACATAATAATATACAATAATTCATGATGTCAGCTATTTCATATTTTAATTCGTCTTTATCATAATTATTGTTCCATTGAAAACATTCAAGTAGTTCCCCTGCTTCAATAGAAATTGACTTAGCTAAATTTTCTGGCGTATTAAATTGTAGCCAATCCCTTTCCTCTGAAAAGCACCTTATTTTTTTAGTTAATTCCTCCATAATTCAACTCCTATAACAATTATATCACCTATTTGTTGTTTTTATTAAATTTTAACTAATGTTTATTTGTAAAGCATTATAGAGTTATTAAGGTTGCACTTAAGCAAGCGGTTAACTGGCAATTATTGCCCTCAAACCCTAATGAAAATGTAAAAAGTCCAAGAAAATTAAAAGTCGAGTCTAAATTCTTTGATTTGGAGCAAACAAAGGCCCTTTTAAGGTCATTAGATAATGAACCTATCAAATACCAGGCTATCATTCGTTTAGCACTTGATACGGGCTGTAGGTGCGGAGAATTAATTGGTTTAGAATGGACAGATATTAATTTCAATACTGGATATGTATCTATAACTAAAACATTACAAAAAATTCATGGTGAATTAATAGAAGGTACACCTAAAAATAACAATTCAATTAGACATGTTCCTATTTCAGAACCAACTATTGAAATATTAAAAGAGTATAAAAAATACATGGACAATATGAAATATATGGTTGGTAGCAAATGGAAGAATACTAAAAAAATATTTGCAACTGATTAAGGTGAACTAATTCATCCTGATACACCAAGAAAAATATTTGGAAAAATCTTAAAAAAATATAATTTGCCAATTATCAATTTTCATTCGTTAAGACATACATCTGCTTCACTTTAAATATCTATTCTCATGCTTATAATTCTGGAAATGAAAAAATAGTCAATCAATTTAATAAGATGTTTAATACAAAAGAAGGATAATTACTGTTGATTATCCTTCTTTATTTTTTTAATTTCTTTTTTTAGATTTTCATACTTTTCTATTTCAGTTAGTAAATCTTTCGGAATTGGTTTCCTTGAAGAATATTTATCACTATGTAAATGTCCTTCCATATATTCACAACAATGGCTAAAACCATCTTGTATTTCTTTTACTATTTCCGAATTAACAATAACACCAGTTAAAGATTCTACACTAACTCTCTCGTCAAATCGTTTAACAACACTGTTAAACAAATCTTGAATTACAAGTGCCTCATATGACGTTCTTAAAGCTCCAAAACCATTTTTTAGTAAATCTTCTCTCTGAGATGGCGGACGATTTTCTTTTATTGAATCACTATAATAATTTCTTGCAATAGAAGCATCTTTATATTTTTTATCATAGGAAGGGCAATTATTTAACCAGACCTTCCCAGGACTATTGTTTAAATTCTCAATCCAATGACAATTTGATAAAACATCAAAGTCCTTGCACCAGTTAAGCAAAGAATTTACAAAGGTCAAATCATGCGTAAACACAATTACTTGTTTTTCCTTCGATTCTTTTACTATTCTACATGCTATTTGAGTTTTGCGATTGTCATCCAAAGAATTGACAGGATCATCAAAAATCATTCCTTTGTTAACACTCGAGATACTCATTTCTGCCATAAAATCTGCAATTGCTATGACTTTCTGTTCCCCTTCACTTAGTATACTATTTGGGGTTCTTCCCAATAATTTTAATTGTTTATAAGATTTTCCTTCCGTACCGCTACAAGATACTTCAATATCAAAGCATCCATTTAATTTTTCACATTCATCTTTAAAATTTCCAATATATTTTTGATTAAAATATTTATTTGATAATTTTTTTTCTTCATTAGTTATTTGAAGTTTAAAAAAATCTGCCTTTTTTGCTTTCATCAACCATACTTGATTATTAATATATTGTTCTATCTTTGAAAAAACATTAGATAATTTTTCTTTGTGTTCATAAAATGTTTTTTTTGCTAACAAATCATCCAATATTTTACTTTTTGATTCATCTCTAAATGATTTTATTAAATTATCGATATCCTCTTCCATGTTAACTAACCACGAAAAATCTATCATAACCTCTTCAAAATCAATTTTATTTCTTTGCTCAATTGATTTTATTAGTTTTTCAGAAATTTCTTTTAAATTTGTTACTTCTTTCAAAAAGGTTTCAAAATATTTCGGATATTTTTCAGAAATCCAAATTGTCAATATATTATCTTTAGGTAATAAATCAAAATTTAAATTTTTATATGTTAGTACTGCATCATCGATTTCTGTTTTAATCTTTTTCAGATTTTCTTCTGCAACACTTTTAATAAAAGCCCAATAATTAGAAATTAATTGTAAGGCATCAGAATTAAGGGGTTGATGACAAAATATGCAAATATCACCATTTTTAGGATATTGCTTATCACTTCCTTGCTTTTTAGCAAAATTTTCGGCAGATAAAATAAAACTTTTCCATTCTTGCGATCCTATTCCTTGAATGCTTTCAGACTTAAAATTTTCTATTCCTTCTTTTTTTACAACTTCTTCTTTTTCTTTATATTCATTTATAATATTATTTAAATTTTCAAAATGTGTTTTTTTAAAATATTGATTAATAAATTCAATAGATTTTTTTAAATTACTTAAAAGAATTTTTATATTACAAATCTCTTTCTCTTTTTGTTCTTTACTTTTTAAATTTAAAAATAAATTATCATACTCTTTTTGAATTTTTTCTTTATTAGCTTTATCTTCTTCGGAAAAAGGAACATACATCTTTAAATCTTCAATTTTTGTTAACCCAGATAAGCCAACTATTTTCTCTTTTATGACAGATTCTCCATCAAACAAATTCAGAAATAAATTTTCGCCCGTTTTATTTTGGATTGATAAATTGAGTTTTTGTTCAACTTTTTTTATAACATTATTGTAATCCGAAAAAAAGTTTAATCCTGCTGGTTTGAATTCAAACTCATTCTTTTTTTCAAGTTGTATATTTATACCTTTTCCATCAAAAACTGCAAATTGACGAAATTTTCTTGAATCAGAATCTCTCGGATATTCTAATCCACCACTATGACTCTCGGAACTAAAAACAAAACTTCCTTTAATGTCTTTTCTCTCATCCTCTGGCAAATAAACGTTTGGCAAAATTTCTTCTGGTAATTTTGAATAAAAAACTTTTTTAAGAAGTCTTACATACCCAGATTTGCCAGAACCATTCATACCATAAATAATTGTTAAATTAGGACTAAATTCAATTGTTTGTTTTTCAATTAACGCATTAACACCTTCTACATTTTCAATTTTTAATAGGTGCAAATCATCCTTATAATCGCCATCGCTGGTTACTTTACAATTGATTATTATATCAGGCCTCTTTGTTTTTTCTTTTATTTCAAGTTCCTCAAGAAGAAAATTATATGCATTCTCAATATCTTCATCAGAAATTACCTGCCCCAATAATATTTTTTGTGCAAGATACTTCCCCCAATATACTTGATTATTAGCAAATGTTTTGACTTCTAATTCAAGAGTCTCTAATTCATTATTATTTTCACTCATAATTACACCTCCTTATCAAATACACTTAATTAGTTAAGTATTCCTAAAATAAAAGAAGTTAAAATCTGCGACCTCAACTTCTTCGTTAAATTAATACTAACACTTTTCGACAAAATTTGCAATATTTTAAACTGGCAATATTTTAAAAAAAGTTAATATTAGCATTACCAAGAATAATATAAACAAATAACAAATATAAATTATAAAATATATGCCACATCCTTTATATGGGCTATCAACGCCTTTAACATAAAATATCCGTGTAGTTAACCTGCCTATTATCATTAAAAAAGCATATAAAGAAAAAATTTCTAAAAACAATTCATTTAAAACCGGGTTTGAAATAATTGGTATTTTATCAATAGTTAAATAACACAAATAAGATCTAATCAGAAAACTAATTGTTGCGACAATTGGATAAAATTCCATTAATTCATGTTTATTACTTCTCTTATAATATCTTCTATATCTTCCCATGGCCCACCTCTTTGGCTAAATATTATACATCAACTTATTGAAATTTTATTTATTAAATATCAAATGCCGGTGAAATGCCGGTTTTTTTGTATTTTTGAGCATGAAAAAAGATTGTAATTACTTACAAACCGTTATATTCATTGGTGCCTTGCCAGGGGCTCGGGCCCTAGACCCACTGATTAAGAGTTTATAAGCATCTATATTATTTTTTTTTCATTTTAATAATTTTTTATATTACTCCTACTCTACCTTATCAAACATCTCTCTAACTGATAGGGCATTAGTTGTTAATTTTTTAATAGTTAAATCTTCTGATTTTTGATTTGCTAATCTTAATTGATTATCTGTTGTAGTTAAAGATTCCTTTATTTTTTGAAGATGACTAATTGATTTATCTATTTCTTCTATTGCAATAGAAAAATTTTTACTTGCTGATAAATAATTTTTACTAAAACCTTCTTGAAAAGATTTTAAATTATTCTCAAAATTAGTTACATCAATTTCATTTTTCCTAATATTATTTAATTCTAATTTATATTTTTGAGCTGTTAAATTACCTTGCCTTAAAAAATTAATAAGTGTAATAAAGTGTTGTGGTCTTATTACATACATTTTATCATAATCTTTAGGATTAACTGTATAAATATCATTAAAATATTCTACATCTTTTTCTAATAAAGAAGCAAGTACAGCATATTCACAAGATTTCATTTTTCTATCTTTATCTAATTTAGAATAAAAATCTGAGTTCTTATGCTTAGAAGATGTAGTATCAGATTCATTCTTCATTTCAAACATAATAGATAATATTTCTATATTATTTTCATCAAATTCCCTATAAATAAAGTCACCTTTAGTATTATCTTCAGATAATTGATTATCTTTTTCAAATCTAGCGCTCGGAAACATAAACTTACCAGTTTGTTCCCAGACATTTTTAAAATGTTGTTCTAGTGTTTCTCCAATCATCTTAGTAGATTGTTTAAACTTAAAATCATTTAATAAAGCTATTTCATTTTCTTTTTGTCTTAAATCAGAATCTTTTTTTTGTATTTCAGTTGTATATTCTATAATTAGTTTTTGTTTTTCACTTTCTATTTGAATTAATTTATCTTTTTTTTCTAAAGATAATTCTTTTTCTAATTCTTGAATTTTAAATTCTATTTTTTGTAAATCTAATGCTTTTTCATTTATTTTTTCTTTTAATAAATTAGAATTTTTTAAATTTTCTATTTCTAAAACTTGTTTTTGATTTTCTTCTAGTTTATTTTTTTCAAATTCTAATTTTATTATTTTTTTATTTAATTCTTCTTGTTTTTGATTTAAAATTTCTTTAAATTCTAATTCTTTTTTTTGTTCTAATAATTTTATTTCTTTTTCAACTCTATTTGTAAATTCTATATCTGTTACTTTAGCTACTAATTTATCTATTTCTGAACTATCGATATCTATATCATGAATAGTATTTAAATCAATTCTATCTCCTATTTTAGCTTCTTCTAATAGTTCTAATGTTTTATTATCAATAACTGTTACTTTTACATTTTTCATTAAATTACCTCTTTTCTAATAATTTTTAAATATTATTTATTAAATTAATTATACCACTAATTTTAATAAATACTTAATCTATAAACAAAAAAGATAGTAAACTACCTTCAAAATTATTATATTGGTGTCCCCTTAGGGATTCGAACCCTAGACCCACAGATTAAGAGTCTGCTGCTCTACCAACTGAGCTAAGGAGACAAAATAACATAAATATTATAACATATATAAAAAAAAAATACATTTATTTATGTAATTTTTTACTATTTTTTTTAAATTTAATATTTCTATAAATTGGTATACATTTATTAAAAATAAAATACAATAATTTATTTGTTACTAAATCAAATTCACCAATAAATTCAATATAATCTCCACCAAATTTTTTCTTAAATTCATGTATACCTAATAAAGGATCATTAGGTTCTAATTTACCTACTGTACCAAACTGATCATATATTTCTATACCTTTATCATAATAATACTTAATATGTTCATAATAAGTCTTATAGTTAGCATATGTATTAGTTAAAATATCATTGTTTCCTGCATATAAAACCCAAGCTTTATTTCCATAATTAATTATGAAATGAGCACTTAATATTATATTGTTTCCTTTAGTATTTTTTATATTTATATATTCTTTATTATCAAGTTCTAATTTATCTTTTCTAATTTCTAATTCATTTAATTTTATTTTCATACTTCTACTTAAATTATCTTGTTCTTTAATATTTTTAATTTCAGTATTTAAATCTAAAATAATATTGTAATTAATATTTAACATTTTATCTATATTTATACTTCCTAAAAATATATTACTATTGTTTTTAAAAATATTGTATAAATTTTCATAATAGCTTTTATTATGAGTAATAAAGCCTTTTTTATTTTCTGTTATTGTCATAAGTTTATAAAACTCTTCAATATTATTATCTATTTTTACTTCTACATCTAAGTCACTAGCTTTTTTAATTCTTTGCTTAGTTGTTTTAGAAAAGTTTTCTTCTATTTCTTCAAATGGTTTATTAAAATCTATTCTAAATGTAAATCTAGGTTGTGATGATTTAAAACCTGTAGTAAATCCCAAATGTTTATAACCTAGCTTTATTAAATTATCATAAGTTGTATTTTCTACTTTTATTTCTTCTTCTTTATAATTATATTTTTTTATAATAATATCTGGATCTATTTTTAAAAAAATACCTTTTCTTTTTTTAATATATTTTTTTAATTTTAGTGTGAAAATTTTTAATAATTTTTCATCTTCAAAATTTATAACGTATCCTCTTGGAGCATAAAAATATGAATGTCCAAATCCTATTTTTTTCTCTAATAATAATGCCGCACATATTAAATTATCATTTTCTTTTATTCCAACATAGTGTGGAATTAAATTTTTTTCTAATTTACAAAATTCTCCCCATAAAGAACTTTGAAGAAAATGAGATTTATATTCGTTATTTTGAACAAATTTTTCATATTCATTAAAATCTATTTCTGTTACAAATTCCATATTATCACCTAATTAATTATAACACATTTGACTTTTTTAATAAAGTACTGTAATATGTATTTTATTGTTTAGGAGGTATTTATGGACAATATTGAAGTAATGGTAAGTGATATTATTTTTGTTTTTTTAAAGCAAAAAGAAAAAAAAGAATGGAATATTTTATTAGAATTAGTATTAAATAAGGAAGAGGAGAAAATAATCCCTTGTACTTTAAATAATTACTCTAAAATAACTTTGAAAGAAGATAGCGAAAAAGGAGAATATATAGAGCAAGTTATTAAATGTCTTTTAAATCAAAGTTTTATTGCGAGAGAATTAATTAAAGCTAATGTTTTAAATATTTATAAATTAAATAAAGGTATACAAAAAATAAAGTTTTAAACTTTATTTTTTTATAGTCTTCATACCTTTTAAGCCTTTTGCTCCACCAGTAAATGTACTTAATATATTTGATGAAAATGATGTTACTTTTTTTGAATTATTTTTGTAATCTCTAATTCCTAAGCTTATCATTTCATCTAATAATTTTTTATAATCTTTACCAACAGCATTCCACATATAAAATGATAAACATCCTGGAATTGTATTTGGTTCATTAACATAAACTTTATTAGTTTTTCTATTTATTAAGAAATCTATTCTAACTACTCCACTTAAATTAAGAGCATTAAATGTAGTAATCGCTAATTTGTTTATTTCATCAGTTATTTCTTTTGAAATACGAGCTGGAATAATCATTTCGCCAATATTCATTTTTCCAGGTGTTTTTACACCTTTCATTTTACCTTTTGCTCCACCAATATATTTATCTTCATAAGTTAAAAAATCGTTTTTAGTTAACATCTCAGCTGTAGCACTTACATCACATGATTCATAATTACCTAATACACTACAATTTACTTCTAATAAATTATCAATAACTTCTTCAACTATAATTTTATTATCATATTTTATTGCTTCTTCTATACATTTATTAATATCTTTTTCTGTTTTAGCAATACTTATACCTATACTACTACCAAGTTTTGCTGGTTTAATAATAACAGGGTAACCTATTTTTTTTATGTTTTTTAATATTTCTGTATCATTTTCTAAATACTCTGTTTCATAAAACCATGTGTATTTTGGAAAAGGCAAATCATAAGCACCCATTACTTGTTTCATAATTACTTTGTCTTGTCCTAAAGATGCTCCTAACATAGAACATCCAACATAAGGAATCCCAACACTTTCTAAGTAACCGGCTATTGATCCATCTTCTACACCTTTACCATGTACTATTGGAAATGCTATATCAATTTCTTCAACTTTTTTATTAAATAAACCTTTTGTACTTTGTAAGAAAAATCCTTCTTCTTTTTTTAATAATACTACTTTTTTAGCAAATTTTTTTAAAGTATCAAAATCTTTATATATATCCATATCCATTAACATTTTTCCAGTATACCAAGTTCTATCTTTACTAATGTATATAGGAACAATATCATATTTATCAGTATCAATATAACTCATTGCTTGTACTGCAGTAATTATACTTACCTCATGTTCAACGGTTTCTCCACCAAAAATAACTCCAACTTTAATTTTCATAAACTCACTCTTTCTATTTTTCATTAAATATGTCTGGTAAATCACTTTGTATTAAAACATAAGTATCATTACTTTTTATAGTTTTTATTAATTCAAATGCTTCATTTACATTATTAAATATATGTATATTCTTTTTACTAAATTTTGTTTCTATTAATCCATCATAAATTGGTTTTGTTTGTTCTTTTCCAAGTAATATAACTTCATCAACAATATTTTTCATATATTTACCTAATTCTTTATTTAATTCATATGATTTATTACCTAGTTCAATCATTCCTGATGAAATAACAATCTTTTTACCTGGCATGTTTTTTAAAACATCTAAAGCCATTTTAGTACCATCTGGATTAGCATTATAGGCATCATCTATTATATTTAAATTACCTACTCTTTTTAGTTCTAATCTATGTTCTACTGGTCTTACTTTTTTTACACCAGCTTGTAATTGTTTAATTGATAGTCCTAGCTCTTTACCAAGTGCGATTCCTGCTAAAATGTTATAAATGTTTGCTTTTCCTAATAGTTTTGTTTCAAATTTATATTTTGTTTTATCATTTTTGAATATACATTCAAAAGTAGTACCATCATTATTTAATTTTATGTTTGAAGCTCTAACATCTACTTCTTTATTTTCTATACCAATCCAAACTGTTTTTACATTGTTTTTTAATTTATAGTCTAGTTGTAATTGATCATCACCGTTTAGTATACCAATACCATCACTAGGTAATGATTCAATTAATTCGAATTTTCCTGTTTGAATATTTTCTCTAGAACCAAAGCTTTCTAAATGAGCTACTCCAATTTTAGTTAGTATACCGTATTTTGGTTTAACTAAATCACACAATTCTTTTATTTCACCTTTTTTAAATGCACCCATTTCAGCAATAAATATATCATTAAATTTATCTAAATAGTTATTTATTGTTATTATTAATCCTACTGGTGTATTAAAGTTTTTAGGTGTTGGAAGTGAACTGTATTTAACACTTAATATGTCATTTAAGATGTTTTTACTACTTGTTTTACCATAGCTTCCTGTTATTCCTACAACGCTTAAATAAGGCATATTATTTAATTTTTTTATAGCTCTTCTTTTAAATTTTCGAGCAATCATTTTTTCTACTGGTTTATTTATTAAGTTTGTAAAATAACTTATTATGTAATTTAAATATATAATTAATCCTAATATTAAATAGTAAATTATTATGTTTTTTTCATTAAAAATAATTGTAAATACTACTACTGGAATAAGGTATATTATAAATTCTGTAATAAATAATCTTTTTACTCTAGCTGTTATATTTAATTTTATTTTTGTTTGTTCTTTTTTCTTATTATTTAATATTAAAAGAGATAAACTTGTATATAAAATAATAACTAATGACATAATATATACTATATCTATTTTAATTATTAAAAATATTATTAAAAAAATAATTAAAAAGTCTATTGATAAAAATACTTTTTTCTTGTTTTTTATTATCCATTTTAGATATCTATTTCCATCATTATACCAATTTTGTTGTAGCATATGAAATGATTTTTTTGTTTTTAAATAAATATAAATAAATATAGGTAATAATGAAATCAAAAATTTTATTAACATAAACTACTCCTTTATAAAACTATCTATTATATTAATAGTTTTTCCTAAATCTTCTAAATATGCATAATGTGTTTTATTTTCATATTCTATTACAGCTGAATCTTTTATTAAAGTTTTTAATGTATATGCATCTTTTATATCAACTGCTTCATCGTTTGTTCCCCAAATAATTATTGTTGGGCATTGGATTTTTTTTACATTTTCTGTAATATCTAGATTAACTGTATTTACTAAGATTTTTCTCATTAATACAGAAGCACTTCTATAATCTTTTGAACCAATATGCTTTTTAGCAAATTCTTCTAATTTATTTAAAACAGGTACTTTTTTTAATGTTTTTAATATTCTTACTTTTAAAGATAGTTTTTTTATATTTTGTTTATATGGACTAGCAAATAGTATTAGTTTTTCTACATTATAAATACTAGCATACATTAAACTAATCTTTCCACCAAAAGAATGACCTATTAAAATAGGATTTTCTATTTTTAATTGTTTTAAGCAATTATTAATGCATTTGACATAATCAATGATTTCCCATGCGTATTTTGGTTCTTCACTTTTACCATAACCTGGTAAATCAAAAATTACTACATCATAAGATTTAGCAAAAGCATTTCCAACAGGTTTCATCATTTCAATGTTTTGACCCCATCCATGAAGTAAAACAATTGTTTTTTTTCCTTTGTTACCATATCTCTCATAATTAACATCTATGTTGTTTGCTTTTAACATAAAATCACCAATAATATTATAACACCTTTTTAATGTTTTTAAAATAAATTGTACCTTTAAAATCAAAAAACTGTCAAATGACAGTTTAGATTGAATCAATATTTATTTTTACTTTTTTTTCTTTATTAATATAAGCTGAAGCTTGAACTAATGTTCTTATAGCATTAGCGTTTATACCTTCTTTACCTATAACAGCACCTATTTCATCGTTATTAACTAAAACTTCAATAGTAATATATTCTTCATCTTCATAAGATTTAACTGTTACAGTTTCAGGATCTTTAACTATGTTCTTAACTAAATATTCAGTTAATTCAACTAATTTCATAATTATTTACCTTCTTTTTTTGTCATTTTTGATTCATGAAATTTTTTCATTATTCCTTGTTTGCTTAATAAATCTCTAACTGTATCAGTAGGAATAGCTCCATCTTTTAACCATTTAATCGCTAATTCTTCATTGATTTTAACTTCTGCTGGTTCTGTAATAGGATTATAAGTACCTATTAGTTCTATATCTTTACCATCTCTAGCAACTCTTGAATCAGCTGCTACAATACGGTAAAAAGGTCTTTTTTTAGCTCCCATTCTTTTAAGTCTTAATTTTACTGCCATAATATCCCTCCATTCATTTATATGATTATAACATATCATTTATTTAACTGTCAACCTTTTTATATTAACATTGGTGTTAATATAGTTTTTATAAAAAAAAATATTACTATTTCTTTTCTTTAATAAATTGAATTTCTCCTATTTTTGTATCGAAATCTTCAATTGTTATTCCATCTTTTGTAATTCTAATTCCTTCAATTAATTTTGTTATAAGTACAGCACTATTTGTCTCAGGATTATATATAACTCCATTTGCGAATTTCTCTTCTAATTTTTCTATAGTAGCTTTTATTAATTCTTCTTGAGACAATTCTATATTAAAACTTTTATATTTAAATATTTCATTTTTTTGATTAATAGTTATTTGTTTTCTGGATTTTGTGATTTGGATAAATCCTTTTTTAAAATTTCCCCCGCTTTCATAAATAAATGGGATAACTTCTTTATTCTCTTTATCAATAAACCCATATTTTCCATCTTTTTTAACACAAGCTAATCCTTCACTAAAAGAATAAGCATAATCATAAACAAATCGTATAACTACTTCATTTTCTTTATTAATAAATCCCCATTTTCCATCTTTTTTAACACAAGCTAATCCTTCACTAAAAGAATGAGCTTCTTCATAAACAAATGGAATAACTATTTTGCCTTTATTATTTAAAAATCCCCATTTTTCTTTTTTTTGAACAGGAGCTAATTCTTCACTAAAAGAAGAAGCTTTTTCATAAACAAATGGTATAACTGTTTTTCCTTTTTCATTTACAAATCCATAGTGATTTCTTCTTACACATTTAATATATTTTTTTTCAACCGTTTTTTTATTTTCATCCATTTTTTGATCAATATATTGCTTAACTATATTATTGTTTTTACCTTTTTCTCTTATTGCATAATAGCCTTTTGGTATATCTACTATTTTTTTGTTAATTTCTACTTTCAATATTTCTTCACAATTTATCATATTATTTTCTCCTTTATATATAAATAACATTTATTATATAGAGTTTTTTAAAATTGTCAATTAATTTCATAACTAATTTGCATAATATAAATCTATTTTTTTTATTTCTTATAAAAATATGATACTACTTTAGAAAATTCATAAAGAATTGTATTACTTTTATTTATTGCAAAACTTTTACCAAGTGCTTTTCCACCTATTGTTAAAGAAGCTATTAGTGCTGTTATAAATAACATTAAATAAAATTTATCAAATGATGTTTTTTCAGCAAGTGTTAACGCTATTATTGAACCTGCAGAACCTGAAATAATACCACATATATCTCCAACAACATCATTACAAAAACTTGATACTTTATCAGCATTTTTAATAAACTTTACAGCAATATCTGCACCTTTAATTTTTCTAGAATTCATAGAATTAAAAGGCGCAATTTCTGCTGCTGTAACAGATACTCCTATCATATCAAATAAAATACCTATTAATATAAATATTATTAGAATTATTATACCTCCTAATATATTTACATTAGGAACTATTGTTTCTGATAAAGCAGAAAAAATAAATGATATACAAAAAGCTGTTAAAGTTATTTTAATAACCCATTTGTAATTTATAAATTCTTTTTTCTTTTCTCTTTTTAATTGTTTCTTTAAACTCTTCTTTTCATCTTTATTCATGTTTTCACCTATACTAATTATACCTTTTTTCATAAAAAAAAGAAATAAGTTTCCTTAATTTCCTTTAATAATAAAATTAATGGCAATTAATATAGTTAACTTTATGTCTTAGGTCAAGTAGAATTTCTCTAGTTTATACTTATCATTACTAATAAGCGATTCCTCTTTAAATAAACTAATATATCGTTTCCAAATATATGACTTGATTACCACTTAGTACATACTGCAATCCTATATTAATAGCACGCCTAGGAATTTTCTTCAACAATAATTTATTACTAATTCTATTTTGCAAACATAATTTCATAAAGCAATAACAATATTATTTAGGCCTTAAACAATATTATCTGTCATTAATCCCATATATTCACTCAAGACAAGCTACGCTACTCGCAAGTTTTCCCCACCTAGTAGGTTTAATCCCAAATCGTTATAAGTCCGTCAACTTTCGTGTATAGGCTTACAACAAGTTTGAGTCTCCACGAAAATTGGGTCAATGACGTATGCCATTACGGTTGCCCAATAATCTTATCATCCAGCACTCACCCTACACTGGGCGTATAAAGCAAGCACCAGAAGCTTCACAGATGTGCCCTTTAATGGTTTTTTAATCCCATCTTCGTAATAAATTTAATTGACTAGAATAATGTGCCATCAAATTTACAACTATATTTATACCAAAAAATGTTCGTATTGTCAAATTTTGATAATCTAAGTTATTATAGTTTTTTTTACTTATTTATTTTATTAAATTATAAATATTGTTTTCTATAGTAATATAATCATATTTCATATATTCTAAAACTTGATTTTTAGTTCCACTTGTTCCAAATTCATTTAATGTAAACAAATATGAATCATTATAAACATAGCCTTCCCAACCAAGCTTAGAGCCAGCTTCTATCACTATCTTTTTATATCCTATTGGTAATATTTGTTCTTTATATTCTTTATTTTGTTCTTCAAATATTTCCTTACAAGGCATACTAACTACTCTTATATTAATATCAAACTTTCTTTTTAAATTATAAGCTATAGCTAAAGCAGTATGAACTTCTGTTCCTGTTGCTATTATAATTGCTTGTAATTTATCTTCTTCATGTTTAACTATATATGCACCCTTATTAATTGGAGCATTTTTTGTTTGTTCAAGTAGCGGTACTTCTGTTCTAGATAATAGTAAAGCACTTGGTTTTGTATACTCTTTTAATATTGTATTCCAACACTCTACTAATTCATGAGCATCACATGGTCTATATACATTAATATTAGGTGTTGCTCTTAAAGAGGCTATTTGTTCAATTGGTTGATGTGTTGGACCATCTTCTCCTAATAAAATTGAATCATGAGTAAAAATATATGTAACTGGTAGTTTCATTAAAGCAGACATTCTAATTGCTGGTTTCATATAATCTGAAAAACACAAGAATGTTGATCCAAATACTCTATAGTCATATAATGCTAATCCATTTAATATTGCACCCATTGCATGTTCTCTAACACCAAAATATATATTTCTACCTTTAAAAGAAGTACTATTTATATCATTATAGCCATCTAAATAAACATTAGTAGCACTTGATACATCAGCTGAACCTCCTATGAAGTTTGGTAATTTGTCAGCTATTTTTTTCATAATTAGTTTATTTGTTTGTCTTGTTGCTTCTTTTAAGTCTTCATCAAATTTAAAATCTTCTAAATTTAATAAAACTTCATTTTTATTATCAAATAAGAAGTCATAATTATCATGACTAATTCCTAAACTATGATTATTGTATAATTTATAATTACTAGCCCATTCAGTATATTTTTCATTTGTTCTTTCTGATATTTGATTTTGAAAATACATTTTTGCTTTTTCATTAACATAAAATTCACCTTGTGGAATATTTAAATTAGTTTTAAGTTGTTTTATGTCTTCAATATTTAATGGCTTACCATGGGCTTTATTTGTTCCTTCTACAAAAGAACCTTTACCAATAACTGTTTTTATTTCAATTATAACTGGTTTATCTGATGATTTAGCTTTTATTAAAGCTTTATCAATTTCTTTAATATTTGTTCCATCTTTTACAAACATAGTATTCCAACCTAGTGCTTTAAATTTTTCTAATACATTTTCATTAAATGATAATGATGTTGGTCCATCTAAACTAATATTATTTGAATCATATAAAACAATTAAATTATCTAATTTTAAATTACCTGCAATACTTGCAGCTTCAGTGCTAATTCCTTCCATTAAATCTCCATCACCACATAAAACATATACTTTATGATTAATAAAAGATTTAGTAGCTTCTAACATGTTTTTTTTAGCTAAAACAAGTTCCTCATTTAATTTTTTACTAGCAATAGCCATTCCAACAGCAGAAGCAAAGCCTTGACCTAATGGTCCTGTTGTCATATCAACTCCAGGGGTTTTTTCATATTCTGGATGTCCTGGAGTTTTAAAGCCAACTCTTCTAAAGTTTTTTAGATCATCTATTGATAAATCATACCCTGCCATATATAATGTTGCATATAAAAGTGCTGAACCATGTCCTGCAGAAAGTACAAATCTATCTCTATTTATCCATTTTGAATCTTTTATACTTATATCTAAATGTTTAGCATATAAAGTATAAATTATTGGAGCGGCTCCTAGAACAATTCCTGGATGACCGCTATTTGCTGCATTTATCATATCAATTCCTAAAGTTTTAATATTAGCAATTATTTCATTTTCCATTTAAGTTCACCTACCATACTATTATAGTATAGCAAATTTTATGAAAAATATAAAGTACTATTCATTAACAATTAAAACATTGTTTGTTTCTTTAGTTTCTAAAGTTTTAGTTTCGTTATTTACTCCTCCTATGTAAGTAAAAGCAAATACCAATAAAATAAAACCAACAATTGTTTTACTTTTTAACATTTCTAACATAATATCACTCCTTCATTGATATAATTGTATCACGAACATTTATTCGTGTCAAGAAAAATTACGAACAAAAGTTTGACAAAACGTAAAGTTTATGTTAGAATAAATTTAGATTTAAAAAGGAGGTATATTTTTGAAAGAATTAACAAAAAGACAAAATGAAATTTTAAATTTTATTAAAAATTATATGGTATCCCATGGATATCCACCAACTATAAGAGAAATTGGAACTGCTATAGGTTTATCAAGTCCTGCTACAATTCATGCTCATTTAGCGAATTTAGAAAAGAATGGTTATATTAGAAAACAAGATTCAAAAAACAGAGCTTTAGAATTATTAGTTGATAATGAGTTTATTCCTAAAAATGAATTAGTAATAGATGTACCATTATTAGGTAACATTACAGCAGGTAGTCCTATTGAAGCTATCGAAAATCCAAGTGAATATTTTTCACTACCTTCATATTTAGTTCCAAAGAACAAGGATGTTTTTACACTTAATGTAAGTGGTACTAGTATGATAAATGCTGGAATATTAGATGGGGATATAGTTATTGTTGAAAAAAGAAATACTGCCAGAAATGGTGAGATTATAGTAGCTATGACTGATGATAATGAAGTAACATTAAAAACTTATTACAAAGAAGATGGATATTTTAGACTACAACCAGAAAATGATAATATGCAAGCTATTATATTAAGTAATGTTACCATATTAGGTAAAGCTATAGGTTTATATAGAAAAATATAAAAAGGAATTTTAAATTCCTTTTTTATTGTTTTTCATATTGTTTATTATTAAACCATAATTCTTTTTCTTGTTCTAGGTTTAAATATTCTTGGTATAATTTTACATGTTCTTCTTCCAAGCAATTTGGATTAATTATATATTCAATATATACGCTTAATATATTTCTATATATTTCTAAGTTTTCTTTCATAATATTTAATAATGATGTAGAAAAGTTTTTATATTTTTTTATATTATATTTATATTCTTTAATAAAATTAATTATATTTATTTTATCTGTTACATCACTATGATTTAAAAAGTTATTTACAAAAGTATCATTTTTTGTATATTCAATATAAGCAAATAATTTGATTGGAGCATTTTTTACATCTCTAATAAATTTATATATATATTCTTGATTTTTGATTTTTATTACAGCATCTGCTAATTTATCTATTGGTGCGTTTTTTACATCTCTAGCAAAATAATACATATATTTTGCTTTTTTTGATTTAATTATTTCATCTGCCAATGTATTTATTGAATCAAAATCTAAATCTAAAGTATTTAAAGCATATTTATATATAATTGATAAATTTTTTGTTTTAATTATTTTTTTTAATTTTTCTTCCTTTTTATTACTATTTATTTTATTTATTTTGTTTATTATTTCATCATCTTTAAGCATTGTTTTCCCCCTTGTAATTTAATAAATATAATAACCTATTATTTATTTGTTTTCAAGTCTTTCTTTTAATATTTGATAATTTGTCTTTATTTTCACTTTAGATTCTTCTAAAGTTTCTTTAAATTTTATATCTAATTCATTTTCTTCTATTTTTTGTTTTATTAAATTACTTGTTATAATGTATTTATTTTCTAGTTCTTCTTTATAATTAGGAAACTTTGTTTCTATTAATTCATCTAGATTATTAAAACTATTTATTACAGATTTTTTTGTTTCATCTTTTAAACTATCAAATTTTATACCATTAATTTCTTTATCATAAAATATAAAGTCTGTAATTGTAATAAATTTTTTTATAATTTCAGCTTTAACTTTTGAGGCTTCTTTACTATTTAAAGATTTTTCTATATCTTTTTTGAAATCTGTTATATAATTTAATATTTCTTCATCTTTTGAAATTTCCTCTTTATTTTGATTATCATTTGATGTTTTAATATTATTTGAAGATACTATAATATCTAATTCATTATTTGAAGTTACTGAAACATCTGATTCTTTATTTGAAGTAATTGCTACATCATCTATTGTATTATTTGAATTACTTGTTATTGTATTAGTAATTACTTTTTCTTCTTTTTTACAGCCAGTTACTAATACAAAACCAGATAACATTATTATAACTAGTTTTTTATTTATTCTCTTCATTATTTTTTTCCTTTCTAGAAAATTCACATCCACAATAATTTTGTCTATATAAATTATAAGTACTAGCTAATTCAATACTTCTTTTATAGCCATCTTTCTTTTTAAAATCCGAAAATAAATATTTAATATTATATTTTTCTTCTAATAATTTTCCTATATCATTTATTTTATCACTATTTTTATATGGGCTTACTGTTAAAGTTGTTGCGAAATAATCAAAATTTAATTCTTTAGCTTTTAAAGCTGTTTTTTCTAATCTAAGTAAATAGCACTTACTACACCTTGATCCACCTTCTAATTCTTGTTCTAAACCTTTGGCAATTTCTAGAAATTTTTCATAATCATAATCGGCATCTTTTATATTTACCTTATTAACTGTTTTAAATTGATTTATAAATCTTATTTGTTCCTCTTTTCTTTTTTCATATTCTTCTATGGGTGAAATATTTGGATTATAATAAAATATAGTTATATTAAAGTATTTAGACAAATATTCTATAACATAGCTACTACATGGAGCACAACAACTATGTAACAATAAATTTGGTACATAATCTAGACTATTTAGTAGTTTATCCATTTCATATTGATAATTCATAATACCACCCTTTCAGAGATATATTATATTACTAAAAAAGATTTAAAGCAAATTAAATCTTAAACATTAATATATTTGGAGCAAAAATCATAAGTATACCTATTAATAGCATTAAAATGCCTCCTATTAAATGTGAATACTTACTATATTTGTTAGATATTCCTGTTATTTTAAAAGATACCATAGCTATAGTAAATATAATTATATCATCTAATAAAAAGAATAAAATATAAAGTAATATATACATAAAACTTTCAAAACTATTTAAATTATTTAATTCTAATATATTTGTAAAAACTATTGGCCAACCTGCTGAACAAGCAAACTCAATAAAATTAACTGAAACTGCTAAAAATATTATACCAATTAATGCAATTATTAAACTTTTCTCAGAAGTAAATTTTTGAATTTTTTTTATAATTTTTTTTCTTTTCGTATCATTTACTACTTCACAACCTACTTCTTTTTTCTTAGATTTATAATAACTACGCAAATTCCAAATAGCTGCTCCTATAGCAACAAGACCTATAATATACTGAATATAACTTTCATTTATAATATGTTTAAATACTTCTAACCATGATAACATTATACCCATATATACTAAAGCTGATGTAATTAAAAATACTAATCCTAAAAATACCATTCTTTTTTTATTATTCATACCTATTAGCATACTTATTAAAAATATTAATATCCACATAGAACAAGGATTAAAGCCATCAATAAGACCTATTACTATTGATATTAGTGGTAATGATACTTTTTTAGATTCTATTTCTCCTAGAAATGGAATAGTTACTTTTTCATATTGTTCTTTTATTAAATCTTCTGTTTTTTCTAAATTAATAGCTTTTCCTTTTTCTATTACTTCTTCTACAACATCTAAATATTCTTCATTTTGATATTTTTCTATAAAATGAATTATTTGAGCTTTAGTATTTTCACTAAAACCTGTCATACCAGTTTCTCCAATAACAGTATATGGAACATAGTTATTTGTACTTTTTAAACTAGTCTTAACTAAATCTAACAAATTATTATTATTTATATTTGTAGTTACTTCATAAAGTTCTAATTTAATATCATAGTTTTCCTCTATTAATTTATTTAAATATTCTTTTTCTTCAGCACAGTGAGGACAAGAAATACTATAAAATAAATGTACAGTTACTTCTTTAGCATTTACTCCTACTACCATAAAGAAAAATAATATCAGTGCGTATATTATTTTTTTCATATTTTTACTCCTATGTTGTTTATAATTTCCAAAATCTCTTTTTTTGATTTTTCTCCTATAATTCTTTTTACTTCAATATTATTTTGTTCTATTATTATAACTGGTAAAATATTGCCTACATTATAATTTTTTAATAATTCTTCATCCATATCATAATCATATTCAATACAATCATAAATTTCTTTTAATTCATCCCAGGCTTTTTTAGTTATTATACAGCTAACACACCACGAAGAACTTACTCTAATTAATCTCATAAATCACCCAATATTTAATTCTTTATAACAACTATCAAATGCTATTAAGAATTGATCTATTTCTTCTACTGTAGTTATTCCTGCTATACTAATTCTAATACTATAACTAGCTCTTTTTTCGTTTTTTGTAACTTCTAATACTGATTTGCTTACCGGATTATTTGCTGAGCAAGCTGATTGAGTAGATATATATATTTCATAGTTTTCTAAAGCATGTTGAAATGTTTCTGGCTTAATATTAATAACACTTATATTTAAAATATGTGGTATTGAATATTCATTACTATTTATTGTAACATTTTTATATTTTTTTAATCCTTTAACTAATAAATCATTAAGTTCTTTTATATAATTATAATAAATGTCAATATTTTCATCTATTATTCTTAATGCTTTAGATATTGAAACTATTAATGGTAAAGCTGGAGTTCCACTTCTATATTTTGTAGTACTTTTACCACCATGAATTAAGTTTTCAATTAATACATTTTTTTTCTTAATCAAAACAGCTATTCCTTTAGGTCCAAAAAATTTATGAGCTGCAAAACTAATTAAATCTACATTTGTATAATCAGTTCTTATTTTACCAATAGCTTGTGTTGCATCTACATGAAAATAGCAATTATAATTTTTTAATAATAAAGCTATTTCTTCAATGTTTTGTTTTACTCCAGTTTCTGAATTTACTTCTATAATAGTTACAAGTATTGTATCTTCTCTTAATAACTCTTTTAAGTTTTCTAAATCAACTAATCCATATTCATTAGTTTTTACTATATCAATTTCAAATCCTTGTGTTTGTAAATAACTTATTGAACCATATACTGAAGAGTGTTCTAAGTTCGTTGTTATTATATGCATACCTTTTTTTTGGTTTCTTAAAGCTACTCCCTTAATTGCTAAATTATTTGATTCACTAGAACAACTTGTATAAATTACTTCTTCGTCTTTTAATTTCATTATTTTTTTTATTTGTGCTGTTGCTTCATTTTCTAATTTTTTTGCTTCTATTCCAAGCTTATGTAATGAGTTTGAATTCCCAATAAAATTAACACTTACATTATTATAAGTATCTAATACTTTTTTATCTACTGGAGAAGTTGCTGAATAATCTAGATATATCATTTTTATCACCTAAATAGATTATATCATTTTATTGTGAAAAAAAAAAGAAATATTATTCTTTAATATTAAACACTTTCCATGGTTTTATTTTTGTATTATCTTTTTCATATATTTTATATATAGCTAGTATCTTTTTTAGTTTGTTTTCGAATATAATTATATCTTCATTATATACATTTTCTAGTAAACACCCATTTCTAATTTTGAATTCTAGGTTTTCATCTACTGTAATTTTTAAATAATTTTTTAAAGCTTCTTCTATGGATATTAAATTATAATTACCATTTTTTATATCTTCTAATTTATATGTATCTTCTATATTAAAGTCTCCCTGTTTTGTTCTAATTAAATTAGACATTGTTCCTATTATATTTAATTCTTTGCATATATCATTTATTAAACTTCTTATGTATGTTCCTTTACTAACTAAACATTTTATTGTAAATTTATTTTCACTATATTCTAATAATTCCATTTTTTTAATTGTAACTTCTTTTTTAGGTAAAACAACTTCTTGATTATTTCTAGCATATTCATATAGTTTTTTTCCATTTACTTTAACTGCTGAATATATTGGTACTTCTTGATTATATGTTTTTGTCATATTTATTAGAACTTTTTCTAGTTCTTTTTTTGAAATACTAATTTTTCTTTTTTCTAATATATTTCCAGTTATATCAAGTGTATCAGTTTTTATGCCTAAAGTAATTTCTGCTATATATTCTTTATAAGTAGATGTTAATAATTCAGCTATTTTTGTAGCCTCATTTATACATAAAACAAGCACCCCTGTAGCTAGAGGATCTAATGTACCAGTATGACCTATCTTTTTTTGTTTTAGCTCTTTAGAGACTATATTAACCACATCTCTACTTGTATAATCTTTTTCTTTATTAAGTAATAATACCCCATTCATAAAAACACTCATTTCTAATAATTATTATACACGATTTTAAAGAAAAATTAATAATAAAAAAAGAAAAGTTTATACTTTTCTAATAAAGTTGTATCATTTTTTCTATTACTCTTTTAACATCTCTTTCATTAAAAGGTTTTGCCAAAACATCTATTATTGGATAGGTAAATGCTTTATCTACTGTTTCTTTAGCATCATCACCAGTAATTATTGATACTGGCATTTTAGCAAACAAACTATTTTGTTTAAAATATTCTAATACTTCAAAGCCATTAAAGTTTGGCATGTTCAAATCTAATAGCATACCAATTATTTTTTCATCTGTATCACTATTAATTATGTTTATTGCTTCTAACCCATCTGTAGCCATTACCACTTCATATGTATCATTAAATACTTTTTCAATAAAACTTCTTATAAGTGTTGAATCATCTACTACTAATATAGTCTTATCTTTTATAACTGTAGGTTTAATTTCCTCAACTGTTATAGATACTTCTTTACCTATATATTCACTTGTTAACTTAACTATTCTACTTGCTTCTTCCATTAATGAATCATAATTAGCATATACATAATCTAGGTTATTTTCTTTACTTTTCATTTCATGGTCATAAGATAATTCTGCTAATTTAGTAAATCCTAAATATTTTGAATCACTTTTTAATGAATGCACTAATATAGCATAGTTTGCCATATCGCCTGATTCTTTAAATTTTTTTATATCACCTAATTTTTTTTCTACGCCGTTTAAAAATTCTTCTAAAGTTTCATTATACATATCCATATCGCCAAATAGTTCTAAACTTTGATCAACATTTACTCCGTTGTTTTTTAAAATATTTACATCTTTCATATTAACACATCCTTGCTATAATAATTATAACATAAATAATTAATTTTGATTTATTTTTTTTTATTTACTAAATAATTTATACTAGTTTTGACAAGTAATTGTCTAATTTTATATTTAAATTATTTCTTTTTTAAAAATAAAAAAGAAAGATTAAATTCTTTCTTCATAAATACTAACTTGTTTTTTGTCTCTTCCAACTCTTTCAAATTTAACATATCCAGCTATTTTTGCATAAACAGTATCGTCAGATCCAATGCCTACATTCTTACCTGGGTAAATTTTTGTACCTCTTTGTCTATATATAATAGAACCACCAGATACATACTCACCATCAGCTGCTTTAGCACCTAATCTTTTAGATTCTGAATCACGTCCATTTCTTGTTGAACCTTGTCCTTTTTTATGGGCAAATAATTGGATTTCTAAAAATAGTCTATTCATTGGTGACACCTCCTTATTTATTTATATTAATATTTTTTTTGTATTGTAATTCTAACTCACTTAATAAGTCAATCATATTGTTTATTAATGAATCAACAACGTTCGTATGCTTTAATATATTTATTTCTAAAAATTCATCCTCTTTTTTATAAGAAATAGCTTTTTCATCTATTCTTAATATTGCATTTATAGAAGTAATAGCTATACTACTAACTGAAGCACATACAATATCGCTTCCACTTACACTATATCCTGAATGACCCTTTATAGTTATTTGGTCATTTTTAATATCTATTTTAATCATTATTTAAAATCTATTTTCTTTATAGTGACTTTAGTGTAAGGTTGACGATGTCCTTGAGTTTTACGATATTTTTTCTTAGGATTGTATTTAAAAATTATAACTTTTTTGTTTTTACCATGTTTATTAACTTCTGCTATTACTTTAGCACCGTTAACAAAAGGATGTCCAACAACACCGTTAGCCATTAATACATTTTCAAATACATAATCATCACCTTGATTAGCTTCAACTTTTTCTATGTAAAGAACTGTTCCTTCTTCAACATAGTATTGTTTACCACCAGTTTCAATTACTGCTTTCATACTATACCTCCTTTATTTTAATCTCAGACTCACCATTAAGGTACTTAAAGTTTTAACCTTTTTTGTGTGGTTGTAGAGAGAGGCTCTACACAATATAAAATATTAACATATTTTTAGCTTTTTGTCAAACTTTTTAATGTATATCACCATTTTCACAAAAGCTATAATATTTTGTTTTTCCAACAATAATATGGTCAATTACTTTTATTCCTAATAGTTTACCAATTTCTATTAAATTTTTAGTAGTTGTATAATCTTCATTAGATGGTGTAACATCATTACTTGGGTGATTATGAAGTATTACTATCGAGGTAGCACCAATTACATAAGCTTCTTTAAATACTTCTCTAGGATGTACCATACTATAATTTATAGTACCAATAAATAATAATTTATCTTTAATTATTATGTTTTTTATATCTAGATATATTGCATAAAAGTATTCTTGTTTTTTATTTTTTAATAGTTCTTTATAATAATTAAATAATAGTTCTGGATGATTCATTTTTGTATTTTTAATATGTTCTATTTTTTGATTCATTCTTTTAGAAAGTTCTATACAAGCTAAAATTACCGCAGCTTTTTTAGACCCTATTCCTTTAATTTTTATTAATTCTTCATATGTTATATCTATTAATTCATTTATGTTTTTTATTTTTAAAATTTCTAAACCTAAATCCTTTGATGAAAAAGGATATGTTCCTGTTTTTAGAATTATCGCTAATAATTCATCATTTGCTAAAACATTACTACCTTTATTAATTAATCTTTCTACAGGTCTATCATTAATTGGTATTTCCATTATTTTTGTCATTAAATATCCCTCAAATATAATTTTTTTCTTTCTATAAATTAATTATAAGTAATTTATAGTTAAAATTTTGTCGAAATAAAAAACATATTAAATATTTAATATGTTTGTTTGTTAAATAAATGAAGTACTTTTTGTTCTAAAAATTTTTCTGATGTTTCTTTTCTTAAGCTTTCATCTAAAAGATCCATTTCAATATAATCCATTGAAATTTTGGATACTATACCACTTTTTTTAAATGCTACATAACTAGGATTTTCTAACCAGTCACCATATTTAATTTCAATTAAATTTACTAATATATTTGTAAGTTCAATTCTATCTTGTGTTTTTAATTTAAACCACAATCCAGCATTTTGAACTCTTAACATACAAGAAAATATTTGATGGGTTAATATTTCTTCTTTAAAATAATCATACATACCTACTTTTTTAAAGTTGTCAGCCATTAAATCACATACTTTAAATATATCTAAAACTTTTTCTGTTGGAGTTTTAAAGCCTTCAGCTGTTACTCCAGAAAAATTAGCTCTATATATATATTCTTTATTTGTTAAATATAAAATTTTGTTTGATGCAGCAAGGACTGGTCTTATTACTGCTAAATCTTCCCAATTAGTTCTTTCTGGAAATCTTATATTATCAAATAATTCTCTTTTATAAAGCTTATTCCAATAACAAGTTGTTTCATTAAATACAAATGATTTATCTTCTTTAGGATCAATTACTGTTTTATTTTTGTAACTAACGGTACAATCATTTAAAGCAGGGCCTATTATTTTGCCTAAAAATAAAGAACTAGAACTGCATCTTACAATATCACTATCAGATGTAATCATATTTTCATACAAAGTTTGAAGCATAGTTGGCATCATATAATCATCACCATCTACAAATGATATATATTCACCTTCAGCTAAATTAAGCCCTTTATTTAAAGCTCCACCACAGCCACAATTAACTCCACTAACTATTCTTAGTTTTTTATTATTTGTTCTATATTTTTCTAATATTTCTAAACTTTTATCTGTTGAACCATCATCTATCATTATTAATTCCCAATCTGTAAATGTTTGATTAATAACACTACTAATACATTTATCTAAATGTTTACTGGAATTATATACTGGCATTATAACACTTATTTTCATAAACTTTTCCCCTTTTGTTTACTTATTATATACTTAAATAAATGAATGTCAATAATTAATTATTATATTAAATAAAAAAGGTTTTAATAAACCTTTAATTAAATTTTAGTATGATTTAGCAAATTTAACAATATGTCTTGCTTTCTTACCACAGCATATACAGATTTCTTCATTTATTTCTTCTTCAGTAATACATCTACTTGTTGCTGTTGTGTTTTCTTTTATTTTTAATTCACACTCTGTTTTTCCACACCAAGGGGCTTCTATAAATCCACCTATTGTTTCTAGTTTTTCTTTAAATTCATCATAAGTATTAACTCTTGTAATATGATTATTTAAATACTCAATAGCTTTTTCATACATTTCATTATGAATTACATTTAATAAGCCATCTAATGTTTCAACTAAGTATTTGTCTATATTAAGTTCTATTTTATTATTATCATTTCTTTTAACAATAAAGCATTTATTTTTTTCAATATCGTTTGGGCCAATTTCCAAACGAATAGGTATCCCAAGCATTTCTGCTTCACTAAATTTATAACCTGGTGATTTATCAGATAAATCTATGTCTACCCTAATATTCTTTTTTTCTAGTTCTTCTAATATTTCATATGCTTTTTCTAGAACTAAGTTATTTTCTTGTCTAATAGGTATAATTCTAATTTGAATTGGAGCAACTCTTGGAGGCAATATTAAACCATTATCATCACCATGAACCATTATTAAAGCTCCAATTAATCTTGTTGAAACTCCCCAAGAAGTTTGGTAAGGATATTGTAATTTATTTTCTTTATCTAAAAATTTTATATCAAATGCTTTAGCAAATCCTTGACCAAAGTAATGACTTGTACCTGATTGTAAAGCTTTACCATCATGCATTAAAGCCTCAATTGAATATGTTGCTTCTGCTCCAGCAAATTTTTCTTTTTCTGTTTTAAGACCTGTAACCATTGGAATTGCTAGAAGGTCTGCTGCTGTTTTTTTATAAATATTTAACATTTGTAAAGTCTCTTCAATTGCTTCTTCTTTTGTTTCATGAATAGTATGGCCTTCTTGCCATAAAAATTCTGAACCTCTTAAAAAAGGCCTAGTAGTTTTTTCCCATCTTACAACACTACACCATTGATTATATTTTTTTGGTAAATCTCTATAAGAATTAACTATTTTAGCAAAATGTTCACAAAACAAAGTTTCGCTTGTAGGTCTAATAACATATGGTTCTTCTAGTTCTTCTAAGCCACCTCTTGTTACAACAGCGCATTCAGGAGCAAAGCCCAAGACATGATCTTTTTCTTTTTGTAACAAACTCTCAGGTATAAGAAGAGGCATATAAACATTTTTATGGTCAGTTTTTTTAAATTCTAAATCCATATATTTTTGAATGTTTTCCCATAATGCATAACCATATGGTCTATATATTATAAACCCTTTAACACTTGAATAATCCATTAATTCTGCTTTTTTACATATATCTGTATACCATTTAGAAAAATCTTCTTTCATACTTGTAATTGCTTCATTTTTCATACTATCACTCTTTCAATATAGTAATTATATCAAATTTAGATAAAAATAAAAAGTACTAATTATGTACTTCTTTATTTTATTTAATAAGTTTTTGATTTTAGTATAATACTATCTATTAAAAATTTATCACAAATGTTTGTTGATAATATATTATAACAAATTTCTACTGTTTCTTCGTTATCACAAACACCTCTTAATTGATTACAATCTTTTTTGTTAAAGAGATTAATTAGTTCTTCTTCAATCAAATTAACTATTTCTCCATATTCAACATCATTGAAAAGGTAAATTGTTAACAAATTAAGTAAATAACATTCTATACCATTTGTAGTCTTTCTTTTTTTGATATAATCTGACATAGATAAACTAATTGCATCAAAGTAGAATTCATCTATTTTTACATTTAATGTATCACTTAGAAAAAAGTCATCACCATCAGTTATAACATTATTTAAATTTATATCTCCATATGTGCAATTTTGATTTCTTAAATTTTTTATTTCTTCTTTTAGTTTTTGAATTAAATTATATTTTTGTTCTTCATCCATATCTTTTTTTAATACTTTAATAGGATAAAAACCTTTTTTCAAAGAAGTAGCAAAGCCAATATTTTGATTATCAATATATACTAAACACTCTGGTTTAATTAATTTTTCTGAATTAACTTTTCTTACCCTATTAACTTTATCAATATTTACATCTGTAGCATCATAATATTTTTTAATTAAAACTTCTTGTTCAAGATTTTTATATCGATATATTTTTACTTCTGCCCCATTAGCAAAAAATATAGTACTTTTATTAAATTCTTCCTCATTTTCAAAATGTATATTTTCCATATTATCCCCCCCTATTTGTTTATTAAATAATAAAAGATAATTAATTATTATCTTTTATTATTTCTAAAGCTTTTCTCATTTCTAAATCATATTTAACCATTTCTTGGCCTCCAAATAATTTTAAAAATTCTTCTTTTTTCATATTATATTTAGTTGCTAAAGCATCTGCTTCTTTTTCTGTTTCTTCATTTGTAACTTCTATTTTTTCTTCTTTTTTTATTTCTTCTAATAAAAGTCTTTCTTTAACTCTTTTTATTGCTTCTTCTTTCATTTGTTCTTTTAAAGCTTCTTCATTAGAATTTGTATATTGATAAAATTGTTCTAATGTAATTCCTTGCATTTTTAAATTTTCAGAATATTGTTTTAACATTCTATCTGTTTCATCATTAATCATAGCACTAGGTACTTCTACTTCCATATTTTTTACTGCTTCTGTTAATAATAAATCAATAAAATCATTTTCAACGTGAGATTCCTTATGTGTTTTAATATTTTCTTCTAGTTGTGCTCTTAATGTTTCTTCAGAATCTATTCCATCCATTCCTAAATCTTCAAAAAAATCTTTATTTAAATCTGGAACTTTTGTTTCTTTTATTTCATTAATTGTTACTTTAAACATAACTTTTTGTCCTTTTAAATCTTCACTATGATAATCTTCTGGAAAAGTTACTTCTATTTCTTTTGTTTCTTTTACATTCATTCCAATTAGTTGTTCTTCAAATCCTGGAATAAAAGTATTAGAGCCTATTATTAATGAGTAATTTTCACCTTTACCACCATCAAAAGCTACTTCATCTTTAAATCCTTCAAAATCTATAATAGCAGTATCACCATTTTCTAGCGATCCTTCTTTTATAACATTTTCAGAATATTTTTTTCTTGTTTCTTCTAAAGCAGTATCAATTTCTTCTTTAGAAACTTCTACTTTACCTTTTTTTAAACCTAGTTTTTTATATTTTCCTAATTTAACTTCTGGTTTAGTAGTTAAAGTAAAACTAAATTCTACACCTTTTTCATCTACAGATTTAAGCGCTACTTCAGGTTGAGCAACTATTTCTAATTCTTTATTTTCTTCTATCATTTTTTGATAAGCATCATTTAATACTAGATCTGCTGCATCTAAAAACAATGATTCTTTACCATATTTTTTCAAAAAAACTTCTTTAGGTGCTTTACCAGCTCTAAACCCATCTATTTTAACTTTTTTATTTGCATTTAAAAAAGCTTTATCTAATGATTCTTCCCAATTTTTACCTTCAATTTTTATTGTTAATTCTTTTAAACACTTATTTTTTTCCATATTATTCCTCCTTAAGTTTATTATAGTATATTATATTTTTAATATTTTTACAAGAAAAAAGCATTATATATGCTTATAAAATGTCAACTATTTTAACGCCATAATTTCCACTGTCACATATAACTGTAGCTTTTTCACCTTTTTTAAGTCCAAGTATTGCTTTAACAATTGGAGATTCATTTGAAATTCTATTTTCAAAAGGATTTGCTTCATTTGTTCCTACTATAGTATATGTTTCTATTTCTTTATCATCAAGATATTCAATTTTTACTTTATTACCAAGTGATACTTTATCAGTAGTACTTTCTTTTATTATAACAGCTCTATCAACTATTTTTTCTAATTCAGCTATTTTTGATTCTACTTCACCTTGTTCAGCTCTAGCAGCATCATATTCTGCATTCTCACTTAAATCACCTAAAGCTCTTGCTTCTTTTAAAGCTTCAATTACTTCTGGTCTTTTTTCTGTTTTTAAATATTCTAGTTCTTTTTTTATTTCATTTAACCCATCAGATGTTAAATAAATTTCTTCTTTTGACATAATGCCACCTCTTCTGCTTATTACTGTATGATAATACTACATATTATATAATTTGTCAAATATAACTATTATTTTGATTAACTATTTTATTAAATTTACTTTGTTTTTATTCTAAGTAAATCGTACTTTTCTAAAGGTTCATCTATTATTATTGATACTATTTGTTTTGGATGTCTAACTATTTCTATCACATTATTTTTATCATCAAATATTTCATTAAATTTATAATTTATTATTTTATGATTTGGACCAAATATTTCAACTATATCACCTTTTTTAAAATAATTTCTTTGTTCTACTGTTGCTAATTTATTTTTTTTATCATAATCTATTATTATTCCTAGAAATTCTTGATTTGATACTTCTTCTCTACCATTATAGTACTGACATGTACTATCATTTTTATTATTAAAAAACTGAGGAACTGAATCTCTATTAGCGCAATTTCTAAGTATTTTTTCATAATTAACATTATACTTATATGATTTTTTATTTGATATATATTCATCTATTGCTTTTCTATATGTATCAACTATAGTTGCTATATAATAAACTGAACGCATTCTACCTTCTATTTTATATGATTTAATACCCATATCTATCATCTGGGGAATATATTCTAGCATAGACAGGTCTTTAGTACAAAATGTAAATGAATTATCATTTTTTATTATTTCTTTTTTTTCATTTAATAAATTAAAATCCCATCTACATATTTGAGAGCATCCTCCTCTATTAGCATCTCTATTAGTTAAAAAGTTTGACATAACACATCTTCCACTTATTCCAGCACACATAGCACCATGAATAAAACATTCTATCTCAATATCAACTTTTTCTATTATTTCTTTTATTTCTAAAGCACTAGTTTCTCTAGCTAATACTATTCTTTTTACTCCTAATTTTTTCCAAAAAAGACATGTTTCATAATTTAATGTTGAAGCTTGTGTTGATAAATGAACTTCTAAGTCATTATCTAAAGCCATCTCTATGATTGCTGGATCACTAACTATAACAGCATCTATTTTACAATCTTTTAATTTTTTTAAATACTCATCTACTTTTTTTATTTCTTTATTGTGTAGCGCTATATTTACTGCAACATAAACTTTTTTATTTAGTTCATGAGCAAACAAGCAACCTTCTTTTATAGTTTTAAATGTAAAGTTAATAGCATTAGCTCTTAGTCCTAATATAGGTCCACCAATATATACAGCATCAGCTCCATATATACAAGCAATTTTTAGTCTTTCTAAATCTCCAGCTGGAGCAAGTAATTCCGGTCTCATTTTTTCACCTTATATATTGTTGCTTGATGTAAAAATCCTGTATTAGTTTTCAATGAATTTGGGTTTTTGTTTTTATATTTATCTAATATTTTTAAAAAGTCTTTTCTATTTATATTAAATTCGTTTAGTGTTACATAATCAATATCAAGATTTTTATAATCATTATATCCATCTAATACAAAATCTGAATATACAGTTGAACCTATTTCATCATCTATTATAGGATATATTTTATTTTCTTTTTCAATGAAGTTTAATTTAGAATTATCTTTTAAATTAAATGTTTCTAAATAGTTTTTTACAACATGTCTAAATGAAACAAACATAGGTAAATGTCCAAAAATTGGAACTATTAATTTAACTTTGGTATTATTTTTTATTTCTTTTATTTCTTTTAATGTTATTTCACCTGATAAATATGTATAATTTACGCCATATTGCTTCCAAAAGTTTATAGTAGCATAATTAGTTGTTAGATGTTCTTGACTCCATACTAAGTCTGTTTTTATATTTAATTCTTTTTTTAGATTAATAAAACAAATATCCGCATAGAATATTCCTTTAATATCTAATTTATCTATATATAATAATATTTCTTTTAATTTATCTATATCACTATTTATCATATTTTTATTTAATGATATAAATAATTCTTTTTTATTTTTTTTTATTATTTTATTTATTTCTTCTAATTCATTTATTTCTATAACACAAGGTACATTAACACTGTAACCTTTTAGCCCAAATAAAAAAGCATCAGTTTTATCTAATAAATCAAATATATCAGTATTACTTGATAATACCATTAATTTTGCCATACTCATCACCTTCTATATTATATCAAAAAAAGACTAAAAAGTCTTTTCTGTTTATTTAAAATAAATAATTAATATTATAAACTGCAAATATTTATTTTTGAAATAGCGATACCATCTCCTATTTCATAAAAGTCAGTTCTAAATTCTTTATTAGTATTTAAAAACTCAATATAGTTATTTAGTTTTCTTACAATACCTCTAACATTTCTACTTTTTATATCATTAATTGATTTTTGAGTTAACCCATGAAAGTTTAAATTATCAGATATAATTACACCATTACTATTTAGATTTAATTTGAATTTTTCAAAAAATTTTATATATTGACTTTTAGCTGCATCAATAAATATTAAATCATATTTATCATTTAATTCTACATCAAATGCATCATTTAATATAATATCAATTCTATCTTCTAAATTAAATTTTTTTATGTTTTCTAAAGCTATATTATATCTTGTTATATCTCTTTCTATTGTAGTAACTTTTATATTATCATTAACTAAACACATTCTAATAGCAGAATATCCAATAGCTGAACCTATTTCTAAAATATTCTTAATATTATTTTTTTTAATATACTCTAGCATAAATTCTATTCCATCTTTCATCATTATTGGAATATTATTTTCTAAAGCATAGTTTTCCATTTCTAATATTCGTACCATAGACCACTACTTTTTAGCTCAGCTATTTTTTTTACATGTTCATTATATGTTTTAAAAAAGTATGTTTTTTTATTTACATCCGCAACAAAGTAATAATAATTATGGCTTGTAGGATTTAATGATGCCTCAATTGACTCAATACTTGCATTACATATAGGACCAACTGGAAGTTTACCAGCCATTTTACTATTTCTAGTATTATAAGAATTATAATCATCTATTTCAGATTGATATAAATCTCTTTGGCTTACATCTATTTTAGCGCCATAATAAGTTGTAACATCACTTCCTAAAGACCAGCCTGCTTCTAATCTATTATAAAATACTCCAGCTACTCCATTTCTATCATTACTATTAGAAGCTTCTAATTCAATAACTGAAGCTAGTGTAATAATTTCATGAATAGATTTAGAACTATTATTAATATTTAATTTATATGGTTCTAATTTCTTTTCCATATTATCTAACATTGCTTTAAATATTTCTTTTATGTTACCATTTTTTCTTACTTGATATGTATCTGGATATAAGTATCCTTCTAATGAATAATATATTTTCGTGTTTTTAATATCATCTGTTAAAAACCAATATTTTGTTATTAACTCATTCAAATAATTATCATCACTTAAAGTGCTTATTATTGTTTCTTTATTAATAGAAGTATTAGTAGCAATTAACTCAATTACTTTTCTCATATTAATACCTTCTTTAAATGTTATATTTGTATATTCATTAGATAAATTTGTTCCATAGCTTAATTCTTTAACTAAATCTTTTACACTCATATTTTTACTTAAACTATAAGTCCCAGCTTGTAATCCTTTTGGATCATTTAACCTAATATATAATTTATAAAAAAAAGTTGATTTAATTAAATTATTTTTATATAAATTATCTGTTATTGAACTAAATGTTGAACCATTACTTACTTCAAAATTAATTATAGTTTTATCATTACTAACTTTACTTGTTTTATTAATATACATAATAAAAAATATACTTACAAATAAAACCAATATTAAAAAAAATCTTAAAAATAATTTTGGGCCTTTTTTTAATTTTCTTTTCATTATCAAAAACGAGCTTATTCTTGCTCGTCTCCTTTTTTGGTAACTTCTTCTTGTATTTGGTTTAAAATTAGTTCTATTTTACTCCATTCTTCATCTGTTTCAATTGGTTCTAATTTTGGTTCTTTATCATCTGGATTATAAATTGAAGCATAAACTTTTATATTACCTTCTTCATCTTCTGTATTATCAGTATAAACCATGTAGCTTTTACCATTTTCAGTTGATTCAAATGTAAATAATACCTCACACTCTACTTCTTTTCCTTCATCATCAAATATTTTAAATGTCATTCTTTCTTCTTCCATATTTTCACCCTTTCTTTTTATCTAAATACGTTTGTAATATTATATTGGCCGCTAATGAATCTATATGCTTTTTTCTTTTTTTTCTAGATATATCAGATTTAAGCATATAATTATTAGCTTCTACTGTTGATAATCTTTCATCTTGTAGTGCCACTTCAATATTTAAATTTTTTTCTATTAAATCTTTAAAACTAATTGTTGTTTGGCATCTTTCTCCTATTGTATTATTCATATTTTTAGGAAAACCTAAAACTATTTTTGCTACTTCAAATTCTTCAATTATTTTTTTTAATTCTGGAATTAATAAATCATATTCTGAATCAGCAAATTTAATTGTTTTATAAGTACTAGCAATAGTTAGTGTTGTATCACTTAATGAAATTCCTAAAGTTCTAGTTCCTAAATCTAGTCCTAAATACCTCAATTAATTAATTCTTTAAGCAATACTTCAATTATTTTGCTTCTTTCTAAATTTAACATCATGTTTCTAGCATCCTTATAGCTTGTAATATATCCAGGATCACCACTCATCAAATAACCAATTATTTGATTTATTGGATTATAACCTCTAGATTCTAATATTTCATATACATCTTTTAAAGTTTGCTTAGTATACGCATCATTAAATTCATCTACTTCATAAACTTTTGTCATGTCCATAATATCACTTCCTTATATGAATACAATTATATTTTAACATTATTCTTTTTTTTTTACAATAAGTAAATAACTATATTTAGTTTTATCTGTCTATTTATGTCTAAACTATATTTAAAATGTTATTTTATATTACTCCTTGGATGAGACTTTAAATAAACTTCTCTTAGTTTTTCATTTGAAATATGAGTGTATATTTGCGTAGAAGATAAAGACTCATGACCAAGTAATTCTTGAACAGTTCTTAGATTAGCGCCATTATCTAATAAGTGAGTGGCAAAAGTATGTCTTAAAACATGGGGGCTAATATGATACTCTATCATTCCTTTTTTTAATATATTATCAATTATTAATCTTACGCCTCTATCAGTTAATTTATTACCTAATCTATTTATAAATAAGTATTCACAGTTAGAAAATTCTTCCTTTTTATTAATATAAGAAATAAGGTATTTTTTTAATACTTCGCCAAATAAAACATATCTTTCTTTATTACCTTTACCAAGTATTTTAATATTTTTTGAATTAAAATCAATATCTTTTATTTTAATATTTATTAATTCACTAACTCTTATTCCAGTAGAATAAAATGTTTCTAATATAGTTAAATCTCTCATACCGAGAATTGTATTTCTGTCTGGTATACTAAGTATTTTTTCTAGTTCATCATAATATAAAAACTTTGGTAATTTTTTATCTAGTTTTGGATTACTAATTAAAGTCATTGGGTTTTTTTCTATTAAATCTTCTTTTATTAAATATTTAAATAAACTTCTTAATGAACTTATATGCCTTGCTATTGATTTCTTACTATAATCTTTTTCATATAAAAATTCTAAAAATTTTCTTATTGTTTTATATTCTATTTTTTTAAAATCCAAAATATTTTGTTCTTCTAAAAATTGAGTAAATAATTTTAGATCTTTCCCATAATTTATTACTGTGTAATTAGAATAGTTTTTTTCTATTTTTATATATCTTAAAAATTCTAATATATAATTTATCATTTTTTACTTTCTACTTTGGCTTTTTCTTTTCTATTAAAATATTCAACAATATCAAACAAACCAAGTTTAAATTGTTCTTCAAGTGTAAATGAATTAGGTGAAAAATTTTTCACAACCCCTTCAGCACCATATTTTTGATATATTTTTTCTATTTCAGGATTATTAAATGGTCTTGCTTTTAATTCTATATGTTTCAAGCTAAGATAATCAACAGGGCCTTCTGGTTCATCTTTTTTATTACAATAATCATCAATTGATATTTGACCTTCAATATAATTATTGTCAATTTGTTTTAAAGCTTCTTCATGTATAAATTCTCTTCTATTTATTCTATTTAATAGTAAATATTCATGAGTCAAATCATATCCTGTTTGTCTTTCATTAACACCTTTATGATTTAATAATAATTCATCATATAAATTCCACATTGATATAATGTTTCTAATTACACTGTAATTAGAAAATTTATCTTTAAATTCATTATTATTAAAATAGTAATTGGGTTCAAAAATATGCTTACTTTTTTCTATAATATAATTATCTACTTTAGAATTAGGATTAATCATAAAATAGTAAAAAGAAGCTTTTGATTTCATTTTACTTACAAATTTATTAAAGAATTTATTTATTTCTTCACTAGAAGTATCTTCATCATATAGTCTAGCATTAGCCATATGTTTTAAAAATTCCATTCTTTCTTCTTTTTCTTTATTATCAATGATTATTTCAGACTCATTAAGATATTTTTTGCCATTATATTTTTTACTATGAGCAATAAACAAATCGACATCTTTACTTTCTAATTGTCCATTTTCATACAAAAAATTTATTAATTCATTAATGCTTTTAAAATTAGTAGTAATCATATCAATAGAGCTTATATCATTTCTTTTACTAAAAATATCATTACCATCTTTTAAAAACCAATTTCTATTTAGTTGTAAAACACTAAATTTATTATTACGATAATTAGCTATAAGATAATATTCTCCATTAGTTATTAAATTCATTTTTATCACCTATTTATATTATATCAAAAAAAGACTTATTTTTCAAAGTCACATTTACAACATTTAATTAAATCTTTTTTCTTAATTAACATTTCTCCACATTTTGGACATTTTTCACCTATAGGCATATCCCAATATGCTGTTTTACATTTTGGATAATTATTGCATCCATAAAATATTTTGCCTTTTCTTGATTTTTTTTCTGTGATTTTACCATCACAATTAGGGCAATCACATATTTCTACTATATCTTTTGGCTCTGTTTTTATATATTTACATTCTGGATAATTACTACAAGCAACAAATTTTCCATATTTACCTTTTCTAATAACTAATGGATTACCACAATTAGGACAATCTTCACCTGTTTTTTCTGGTTCTTTTTTCTCTATTTTATCGAAAGCTTCTTTTAAAGCTGGTTCAAAGTCTTTATAAAACTTATCTAATGTTTCATACCATACTAAATTACCAACAGCTATTTTATCTAATTCTGTTTCCATATTCGCTGTATATTCAACATTAATGATGTTTGAAAAAGCTAGTTGTAATTTATCTGTTACTTCAATTCCAACTTCAGTAGGTACAAATTTTTTTTCAATAATATCAACATATCCTCTATCTTTAATATTATTAACAATTGTAGCATATGTACTTGGTCTACCTATTCCTAATTCTTCCATAGTTGCTATTAATTTAGGTTCAGAATATCTAGCTGGTGGTTCTGTAAAATGTTGATCTTTATTTATTTCATTAGCGACAATAACATTTGATTTATATTTTTCAAATTCAGGTAAAATTTTATCTTTAGTATCTTCATAATCTTTATATATTTTTAAATAACCATCAAAAGTTATAATTGAACCTGTTGCTTTAAATTTATAATCATTATTATCCAAAACGACACTTGTAGCATTTGTTAAAGCTGGGGCCATTAAAGATGCTAAAGCTCTATAATAAATTAATCTATATAATTTATATTCATCATCAGATAAGTATTTTTTTACAGATAAAGGATCTCTTTTTATACTAGTTGGTCTTATTGCCTCATGTGCATCTTGAACATTATCTGTTTTTTTACTTATTTTAACACTACCTTTATAAGGTTTACCATAGTTTTTTTCAATATAACTCATTGTTTCAGTTATAAACTCATTTGAAAGTCTAATTGAATCAGTACGCATATATGAGATTAAACCTACTGTTTCATCTTCTAATTCAATACCTTCGTATAGTTTTTGAGCTATACTCATTGTTTTTTTAGCGCTCATTCCTAATATATTAGATCCTGCTATTTGAAGTGAACTTGTTATAAATGGAGGTTTTGAATTTTTCTTTTTTTCTTTACTATCAATAGATTCTATTTTAAAAGAATTAGATAATTTATTTAATATTGTATCTGCTTCAACTAATGATTTAATTTCTAGTTTTTTGTTTTTATAATTAAATAAACTAGCAGAAAATTCATTAAATATTGCATCTATTGTCCAGTATTCTTCTTCAGTAAAAGCATCTCTTTCTCTTTCTCTATCAACAATTAATTTTAAAGCAACAGATTGAACTCTACCCGCACTACTACCATCTGTTTTATTTTGAATTAATTTACTTAATCTAAAGCCTATAATTCTATCTAGTATTCTTCTTGTTTCTTGAGAATTAACTAAATCTTGATCTATTTTTCTAGCAGATTTAAATGAATCTAAAATAGCGTTTTTTGTGATTTCATTAAATACTATTCTTTCATAATTATCTTCTTTTAGTTCTAGTGCATCAAATAAATGCCAAGAAATAGCTTCTCCTTCACGGTCTGGATCTGTTGCCAAATAAATAAAATCTGACTTTTTTACTTCTTTTTTTAGTTCATCTATTACTTGTTTTTTACCTTTTATTGCTACATACTCGGGTTTAAAATTATTTTCTGTATCAACACCTAAGCCATATTTACCTTTTGTAGCAAGGTCTCTTATATGTCCTTTTGATGAAACAACTTTATAATCATTACCTAAATATTTCTCAATTGTATGTGATTTACTTGGTGATTCGACTATTACTAGTTTTGTCATAATCCACTTCCCTTTTCTTTAATTACTTATACACGATATAATTAAATATGTCAATATTTTTTATATGATTTATTTGTTATATAAAAAATTATAAAATAAAAACTTGTGAATTTCACAAGTTAATTTTTAATGGTGTCCTGGGAGAGATTCGAACCCCCGACCGATGCCTTAGAAGGGCATTGCTCTATCCAGCTGAGCTACCAGGACAGTTTGTTCAAACGAACAAATTAATTATATAATAAAACAAAATAATTTTCAAGCATTTTTCTAGACTTTACAAAATTTGTAATATATATTTAAGACAATCTAAAATTACTAAGTGAGTCTGGTACATCTTGTATATCTGAAGATATTGGTTTTGATGCTGTTATTTCGCTAGTTTCAACAGCAGGTTTTACATTTATATCTGAAGAATCTATTGAATTCTCATGAAGGGTTTCCTCATTGTTTTTTAATATTAGTGGTAATACCAAATTAGTATTATTAATAGCCATTTTATCCATATATTCTGTGTAATTTTGTTGTATTAATATAGAAAGACTACTTTTTATATCCAAATATTTTTTTTCAAATAGAGGATTTGTTCTATTTTTATCTACTAAATATGTCATTAATTGATTCAAAAAAACATCATGAAAATCTATAAAACAAATATCTTCTGGCATTGTTAAGAAAAATCTTCTTAGGTCTATTAAGTAATATTCCATTACTTTTTCCAAACTTAAGTTTTTTTCTTTTAAAACTAATTCTTGTTCATATAATGTTCTTTCTAATTTAACAGAAAACTCAATATTTTCTTCTTTTCTAATATCTAATATAATTTTGTCTAATTCACTTTCATTACATATTAAATTAGCTATTCTCTCACCTTTTAAGAAATTAATTATTTTCAATACTAAATCTCTAGTTTCAACTATAGATGTTTCATTCATATTATTTTTACATAACTCAGTTATAATTTTTAAATCTTTCATATTATCACCTAATATAATTATATATTATTAAAAAAATAAGTCAAACATTGACTTACTCTTTATTAGTAATTGTATAATTTATCATTGATGTAAAATCTTCTATTGATAAAGTAACAGTATCCTCGCTACCATAATGACGGAAACTAATAGTTTTACTATTAACCTCATTATCACCTAAAATTATAGTAAATGGTATTTTTTTCATAACACTATCTCTCATACGATATCCAAGTTTTTCTTCTCTTTCATCAAGTTCAACTCTAAAATTATTATTAAGTAATATTTTTTTTAAATTTTCAGCATAGTCTAAATGAAATTCATTATTAACAGGAATTATATTAATTTGAACTGGCGCTAACCAAGTTGGAAAAGCTCCAGCGTAATGTTCAATTAATATTCCAATAAATCTTTCAATTGAACCAAATATTACTCTATGCAACATAACAGGTCTTTTTTTAGAACCATCTTTATCAATATATGTTAAATCAAATCTAACTGGTAAATTAAAATCTAATTGTATTGTTCCACATTGCCATTTTCTACCTAATGAATCTGTAACATGAAAATCTAATTTTGGTCCATAAAATGCACCATCACCAGGATTTATAACATATTCTTTATTTGCTTTTGAACAAGCTTTTTTTAATGCTTCTTCAGCTTTATCCCAAACATCTATTTCTCCAATATATTTTTCAAGTGGACGTGTTGATAATTCTATTTTATATGTCAAATTAAATACAGAATATACTCTATCTATAAAGGCTATTAATCTAACTATTTCTTCTTCAATTTGATTTTCAGTCATAAATATATGAGCATCATCTTGAGTAAATGTCCTAACCCTAAACAAGCCATTTAAAGCACCACTAGCTTCATGTCTATGAACAAGTCCTAATTCACCAACTCTTAATGGAAGTTCTTTATATGAGTGTAGACTATTTTTATATACAAGCATACCTCCTGGACAATTCATTGGTTTAATAGCAAATAAGTTTTCATCTATATTTGAAGTGTACATATTTTCACGGTAAGTATACCAATGTCCTGATACTTCCCATAATTGTTGATTTAACATTATTGGAGTTTTAATAAATTGGTATCCTTCTAAGGTGTGTTCTTCATACCAATAATTTTCTAAAATGTTTCTTAAAATCATTCCTTTTGGTAAAAAGAAAGGAAATCCTGGGCCATATTCACTCATCATAAATAGTTCTAATTCTTTACCTAATTTTTTGTGGTCTCTTTTTTTTGCTTCTTCTAATAGCATTAAATGATTATTTAAATCTTCTTCTGTTTCAAAACATATTCCATATATTCTTTGAAGCATTTTATTGTTTGAATCACCTTTAAAATAAGCACCTGATACTTTAAGTAATTTAAAATGTTTTAATTCTTTTACAGTTTCAACATGAGGTCCACGACAAAGATCAGTGAAATCTCCTTGTGTATAACAAGAAATTATTGAATCGTTTTCCATTCTTTCAATTAAATCTATTTTGTACATATCATTTTTAAATTTTTCTAAAGCCTCTTTTTTAGTTAATTCTTCTCTATAAATTCTTTTACCATCTTTTGAAATTTTCTTCATTTCTTTTTCTATTATTACTAAATCATCTTCTGATATTACTTTATCTCCTAAATCAATATCATAGTAAAATCCTTCTTCAATAACTGGTCCTACCCAAAATAAAGCATCACTATAAATGTGTTTAACTGCTTGAGCCAGTAAATGAGCACAGCTGTGATTAATTATATTAAGTTTTTCATTTTCTTTTATATTTATCATATTATTTACCTCTTTCTTTTTGTTTATTTTTTTCTTCTTTTCTTATTAGATTTACTGTACATTCTATCTTTCTTTGGATATTCTATATCATCATAATATTTATATTCTTCTTCTAAAAAATGATGATCATTTATTTCAACTATATTTTCTTCTATTTCTTTAATGTTTATTTCAGCTAATAAACTTTCTCTAATGTAGACTAAATCTAATTTTCTTTTATCCTCATCTAAGTGTTTTTTAATATTATCTACCGAATAAAGCGGATTAAAATAAGGAATAACTTTATTTGCTTCATCTTTTACAAACAAATATTTAAATGAATTAATGTCTTCTTTTTTTATTTCTATAAATGATTCTCTTTTTGGAATAAATGCTTGTTTTTCAAATAAAAATTCTCTTAAAACATTATGGGTTAATTTTTTATCTCCTTTATATTTTAATTTTTCACTATTTTCATTATTAATATAATGATTTAAAAAGTCGTTAATTGTAATAATATTTGATTTACTGATAAATGTTGCTTTCTTTTTCATCGTAATACCTCCCAACAAAAAAAGAATGGTGTTAAGGAGTCATATGACGGTACCATCCTTTTTTTAACTTAATTATTTTTAACGGAATTACCCGGAAATCAATTTCTTGCTCAATTCATAGGTAGTAATTATAAAATTAACTTTTTAGGCTTACACTAGTCCTAAATCGCTTTCAGTATCATTTTATAATCTTGTCCTAATCAAAATCTTTATAATTTAATTTTACTACTTATAATTTATTTGTCAATTAAAAAGTTCTTTTTATATGTCTTTTCCCACGATATCTATTTATATTTTCAGTATCGACATAATCAATTTCTATATTTAATTGATTAACAATATTATCATTTCTTTGATAATACTCTTTTTTTAAATCTAATAAATCTTTTGGATTTTCAATTTGTCTATTATTAAAATATAAATCATTTAACATTCTTTGGTTTTCTAAACCTAAGAAATTTAAACTTTGAATTAATTCTAAATCATAAACTGGATTTTCTATAGCATATTGTGAATAATGATTTCTATCAATTTTACTAGTTAATATATCTAAATATTCCAACATATTTGCTTTATCCATTTTTTTAAATTTAGTTACTAAAAAATTTCTTGTTTCTTCTAATTCTTTTTCAGTTTGTTTTTTATATCCTTTATATATAAATGGTAATAAATACCTTTTGATAAATGCTATATATGCTGGAATTAAAACACTTTCAAAATGTTGATTAATTTTATATGTATCAAAGGTAGTAATTTTTCCACCATTTTTCTTAACTGATTTAGTATAGAAATCATAAAATCCAACATGTTCTTTATCTAAATTATATACTGTATTATAAACTTTTGTAACATTTATTAAGTCTTTTTCTATATGTAGTTCTTTAAACATTCCACTTATAAAAAATTCTAATTTATATGTAACTACTGGATATCTTTTACCTTTTTCATATTTGAAACCTTTTAATATAAAATCATCAACTGGTTCATTTTCTACTTCACATTTTTCAAAATACATATTCATTAATGATTTTCTTTTTACAAAAGGTGTTATATCTAAAGAGTGTATATTTAAAATTACGCTACTTTCGTTTTGTGACATCGAATAAGCTGTATTTCCAATTACAAAAGCAGAAGTTGTTGCTGGTTTTCTTATAACATAATTTTTAGCCTGATTAATTATTCTTTGCTTTTCATAAGTAATATTATCATCTGTAAAATTATATTCAAAATATGGTTCTTTAGAACGATAGAAATTACATGATTTCATAGATTTTGCTTCTTCTAAAGCGAAGTTTTTTCTACTTCTTTTTATTATAGTTGATTTTATGTAAATATAAAAATTATTTATTGTAATATCTATTTTTTCTTTATCTTCATATTTTATTCTTGAAGATGGAGATTTTGTAAATAATTCATATATTTCTTTTAAATATTGAAGATTTATATAGTTGCTATTTTTATCTTCTACCATCGTTTTAAAATTTTCAATATATTTATTTAATATATGTAATGATATATGTCCTTCTTCATTTTTTATATTACAAATTTCTGGTTTTCTTTTAATTAAATTTTGTATAGAAAAATAGTTTTCTTGTGTCAAATAATAATCAATTATTTCAAAAAAAACAATTTCATTATTTTGAACATTACTATTACTAGTATATGTTTTATATATTTGTTTAAATTTATTTAAAATTTCTTTTAATACTTTTCTTTCATAGTCATCTTTATCATACTCATTTATTTTAATTTTTAAAGCATCTAGTACATGACAAAATTCTGGAAATATTTTATTATTATATAAATATTCAACTAAAATATCATATAAATATTTAGAATATTCTTCTAACTTATCTTTATCGTTTAGTGAATTATATTTTTTTATAAAAAGCGCATATTTATTCATTAATTCTGGCAAATTAATTTCATCAATATCATCAATACTTGTATCAAAATAAATATCTGGTTCTGTTTTTTCTTTTAAATTAAAAGTTTCAACAGTTTTGATTTTTTCAATAATTACTTTTTTTACTTTTAGTGTTTTTTCATCAGGCTTTGATATTTTTGAATATACTTTTATAACATCTTCTATTTTTTTAGTTTCTAAAGTTAAATTACTAATTATTTCTCTTTGTTCATCGCTAGCATTTTCTTTTGTTTCATCTAGATTTGAAACTAATTCTTTTTTCATTTTTTTAATCATTAATTTTAAAAATATTCTTTTATTTTTATATGTTTTAAAAGTTTTGATTTTTTCCATTATTAATTCATAAATATCTTTTGAATTAATATTACATTCTAATAAAAATTTTTCTACTTCTTTTTGTACATCCATAATTGTTTCCTACTTCCTTAGATTTTTACTTACCATTTCTAAAACTTTTGTCAATTGTTTAATCCTCTCAATTATTCTTCTAGCTTTAATTGCTTCATTATTCATACTTAAATGAATTTCTAGATTTTTTAAGTCTAAATTTGAAGTAATAAATGTTGGCAAGTCATTTTCCATTCGATATTGTAATATAGGACACAATATTTCATCACGACTCCATGTAGTTATATTTTCAGCACCTAACTCATCAATTAATAATAAGGGTGCATTTTTAACTTTATCAAAGGCATTTTTAAATTCTATATTATTACTAAATAAAGTTTTTAACATACTTAAATATCCTGGCCAAAATATAATAGCTGATTCTATTTGCTTTTTCGCTAATTCATTAAACATCGCACTTATTAAGTATGTTTTTCCTGAACCAAAATTACCATATAAATATAGTCCATTTACTTTTTTATGTTCTAAATAATCATCAATAAATTCTGTTATATATTTTATAACTTCAAATCTATTTTTATCATCTTTATTTATATCTTTCATGTTTGCTTCTTTAATTGTGTTTGGAATATCAAAAGTATATATATTCTTTAAATATTTATATCTTTCTTCTAGTTTTGATTTGTATTTACAATTTTTATAACAAAATTCTATACCGTGATTATTAACAGGTAAATATAAACAACCTTCTATCTTATTTTTACATTCTAATATTGATTTACAATTTTTACAATTATAATATTCTTCTTTACAAGTCTCTAAAACAGAAGTATATTTAGATAGGATTTCATAAGGAATACATAATTTGTCAATATACTCTTTAAATTCTTTATCTTTTAATACCCTATTAAAATCATTCATTAAATTAATATTTTTTTTATCTAATTTCATTTGTTCCATATTATCACCCAAACTTACTAAGCATTTTTTCTATTTCTTCTAAATCTATGCTTGTAGCTTCTTTTTTTTCTATTTTTTTATCAAACCATTCTGGTTTAACTTGACTTGGTTTTGTTTTATGTCTGCTTTTATATTCTTTCTCAGCTATATTCATTGCTTCTTCTACAGTTTCTATTTTAGTTTTTGCCCATTGACTTGCTATAGAATCAACAAAGTTTTTATTTAATTTATTATCATTTATTTTAAGTACATAATCAATTAAAACATTAACTACTCCTGAATTTAAATTCATATCTAATAATAAATACTCTAATATTTTTATATCTGCTTTTGATGGTTTGTTATTATTATATTTACTTGATAAAAAGTCATATGGTGATGTTGTTTCAAATTGATAAATTATTTTAGCTTTTTTACTTACATCTCCTACTGGCTTTCTTAAATATTCAGGTTGTGTTCTATATACTATACTTGGTAGTTTTCCACTATTTTCAAACTGATAATATTTTCTACTGTTTTGTCTTAATAAGTTTTTATCAATAGCTTTTTTTTCATTTAATGATTCTCTTATTAGTTCACTAATTCTTGTATCATCATAATTATATATGTATGATATTTTATTAATTAAATCTTTTGTATCTTTTGTTAAGCTTCTAACATTAAATAATTCTTCTGGTATTAAACTAATTATATTATTTATATCTATTTTAGATTCTATATTTAGTAGCCCTTTTTCATATTTATTTATATTTTCTAATCTATCAATATTACTTATATTTGTAGTAGCAAATATATCACTAAAAGAACAAGTGATTTCATCATAATCTCTTAAACTTATTTTTGGAATTTTGTAATATTCAACTATTCTTTCGTGTTCAATTTTACCAACATTATTATAAAGAGAAACTGATAAAACCGGATTATTTAAAAATTCATATGGTGTGATTGGAGAATATAATTCATATATAAAATTATTTATATTTGATTTTCTTAAATAAGTTTTAACAAGTCCTATTGCTTCTAATTTTTCTCTTGATTCAATTACATCACTTAGTTTTAATTGCATACTCGTTATTAATTGATGATGAGTTGTTTCATTAGATAATATTTCTCTTTTATCTAAATAAGTCCATAAAGTAAAATATAAACTTATTGCTTTAAATCCGATAATTGGTTGATATAACATTATTAAGTTTTTTCTATCATTTTCATTTAAAATTGTTTTATTAATTACTATAAAAGTATCAGCTGGTAAAACATTTTCTTTAATCATGATATCACTTCCATTCATCTAAATTTATTTTATCATATTTACTATTTAATTAAAAGATATTAATTAATTTTAAGTTTAAAACATAGATTATTTTTGATTGATTATTTTACAATAAAATGATACAATTACTAAAGATGGTGATAAGATGAAAGAGTATAAAAAAATAATACCTAATGCCTTAACTTTAATAAGGATAATAAGTACTCCTATAATTATTGTTTTGGGTTTATTTGGACAATTAAAAATAGTAATTGTTTTAGCTGTAATATGCGCTATAACAGATTTATTAGACGGTAAATTAGCAAGACACTGGAATACAACTTCAATTAGAGGCGCTAAACTAGATGCCTTTGCTGATAAAATATTTGCTGTAGGTCTTACTGCATGTTTAATAAATAATATAAACTTATTAACAATACCTCTTATATTAGAAATACTAATTGGAATTACTAATTTCTATTATTTTAAAAAATTAAATAGAACTGAATCATTAATGATTGGTAAAACTAAAACAACAATACTTTTTTGTTTATTAATTATTTCTATGATAAGTTTATTTTATAGTAAAATTAATTTTTTAGTAACTGGATTTATATATGTTACTATAAATTTACAAATATTATGTTTAATATTTTATTATTTAAGATATATGGATGTTAAAAAAATAAAAACTACTACCGTTGAAAGTAGTAGCAATCATCAAAAGGTAATTTATGATGCAGAACAAAATGAAGATGAAATGGCTAAAACAAAACAAATTAATGATTTAATTGATTTAGCTGAAAAATATAATTTATATAATAAAGAGGAATAAAATCCTCTTTTAATTTAGCATATTTATATATTGTTCCAAAGTTACATTTTCATACATAACATATCTGGGAATGTAATATTTATTACTATTTCTAGATGCTTTTATATCCCCATGACCAAATGCTATTTTCACACCTAAGTTTTGTAAAGCTAAATCAGCAACTGGTGTATGAACATAAAATGGAAAACAAAATGCCGTATATGAATTTACTATATCCATAGATTTCTTTATATCATCATATATTTCATCATATGATAAACATTTAATATTTTGTGAGTTACAACTACCTACTTTGTGTAAATCATTACCATGTGATTCTATATCTAGGTTTTTAGATATATAATTACTAGGATCCCACCAAGCTGTTACTAAAAATAAAGTAGCATTTAAATTGTATTTTTCTAATAATGGAATAAGTTTATTTCCATTTGTAAAGCTTGTTCCCATTGCCCCATCATCAACAGTTATTAAAACTGATTTCTCTGGTAGTTCTATTTCGTTATACATCCAAGAACTAAATTCATCAATTGTTAAAGTTTTATAACCATTATCATATAAATATTTTAGTTGCTCTTCAAATTTTGAAACTTTTAAACATATTTTTTGATCACAACTTTCACTATTTTCATCATAGAAAAAATGATAGTTAAGTACAGGTATATATTCTGAATTTCCATAATACATATCTTCTTTATTTAATATTTTATTTAAATTATCCAAATTAAAGTTTTCTACTTTATAACTATTTATATTATCTTTTAAAGAATTTCTAAAACTGACTTTGTTTGAATTATTAAATTTTAAATTACCAATTACATTTATATCATCATTTATTTTATAATCTGATATTAATAAAACTGATTTTTCTTCTAGATTGATTTTTTTATCTAACCATAATTCATATTTTTCTAAACTAATTAAATTATATTTATTTTCTTTCAAATAATTAATTGTTTCTAAAAAGTTAGAATTTTCACTAAAATATAATACACTAATTTTATTAGTTGGATTTTTTAAATTTTTATTTTTTTCTTTTAATTTATCTATATTATTATTTAACATTTTTATTTTTGATTGATTGCAACTTGTTTTTAAAGTCATGTCTTTTTTATATAAAATACTTTCATTAATTAATGAGTTAAAATTAGAATTTATTTTATAATCACTAATTAATAAGTAAAAAATAATTAGTATGCTTATTAATACAATTAAAATTTTTTTCATAATTTCACCTCAATTTATTATAAATTATATTACATTTTATATCAACAAAATAATGAAAAATTTGTGAAATTAATTGATTAAGATAATTATTAATGATAAACTAACTTTGTCAGTTAATAGCTGATATGTAAATCTTTTTTTAAAGATTACTTCTTTTCTAAAAGCACTTATGTGCTTTTTTATTTTGATAAAATGTTTTCTAATTTTTCTTTTAAATTTGTTCTTCTTAAAATTTCACTATTATTTTTTACACTATAAATAAAAGCTTGTTTTTCCCCTAATAATATTAGCCTATTTTTAGCTCTTGTAATTCCTGTATATATTAATTTTTTATAAAGCATTCTTTTATAATTATTACATATAGGCATTAATATAGTATCAAATTCACTACCTTGTGATTTATGAATACTTATTATATAACCATGTTTTATTTTATTAAAATCTTTTTGCAACAGTTTTAATTCAATACCATCATAATCTATATATAGTTCATTTTTGCCTGAACTACTCTTATGAGATGGTATTATATATTTTATTACCCCAATATCTCCATTAAATACGTTTTCATCAGCCATATTTACTAATTGAAGTATTTTATCATTTTCTCTAAAAATTATATCTTCATATTGTATTTCTAATTTTTCATTTGAACTAGGATTAAAGACATTTTGTAGTTCTTTATTAAGATTATCTATTCCATTTATTCCAGCATACATAGGGGCTAAAAGTTGGAATTTTTTGTAATCATAATTTTTTTCAAGTATTTGACGTGAAATATTTACTATATTAGTTTTTATATTATCACTACTACATTCTAAAAATAAATAATTGTCTGTTGGTTTTAAAAAGCTATCAGTTACATTATCATTTTTAATATTATCTGCTAATTCACTAATATATGAATTTTCACTTTGCCTATATAATAAATCTAGTTCTATTGTATCAATCATTTTACTATCAATTAAATCTTTTAGTATTTGACCAGATCCTACACTTGGTAATTGATGATAATCTCCAACTAATATTACTTTTATATTATTTGTTAATCCCTTAAAAAGACTTGCTAACAAATTTGTATCTATCATACTAACTTCATCTATTATAATTAGTTCCTGTTTATTTGTATTAAATTCATTTATATTAAAACTATTTGACTCTTTATTCCACTTTAGATATCTATGTATAGTAGTTGCGGGAAAAAGTGTTGCTTCACAGATTCTTTTACTAGCTCTACCAGTAGGAGCAAGTAAAGCTACTTTTTCTACTAAGTTTTGATAATTATAACCATTTAACTTTTGATATAAATTTACTATTGCATTTATTATTGTTGTTTTTCCAGTACCTGGTCCACCAGTTATAATTAAAATGTTATTTTCTAAAGCTTTTTTTATTGCTTCTAATTGTTTAGAACTATATTTTATATTATATAATTCTTCAAATTCTGTTAAATATTTATCCATATTTTTATAAATATCTGGATTTTTAGTTAAAAGTATTTTAATTTTATTTAATATTTCTTCTTCATCAAGATACATTTGCTTTAAATAGTACATATCTTTATCCAAAGTTATTTTATTATCATTTCTTAATTCATCAAGATATAAAATGAAAAGTTCATCTGATATATTCGCTTTTAAATAATTTAAAGTTGTTTTTTTTATTTCTTCAAAATGTAAATACATATAACTTTTTTTAAATAACTCGTTTTTCATAGCATGTATTACACAAGCTTTTACTCTTTTTGAATCATATAAATCTTTATTTAATTTTATATATATATCATCTATTTTATTAAAAGAAATATCTTCTATTTCATCTAATATTTTATATATATCATTTTCTATTATTATTATAGTATCTTCTCTATATTTATTATATATACTCATTGAATTTTTTATATTAAATCCTAATTCTGTTAAATATAATATAGTGTTATGACTTTCTTCATATTTAATTAAAGTTTCATAAATAATATTTGCTTTTTTCATTGTTAAGTTAGGAATTTTGTTTAACTGGCTTTTATCTTCTATAATTATTTTTAAAGTGTTTTCACCTAATGTTTTTACAATTTTTGTTGCCATTTTTATTCCTATTCCATTAAATAAATCACTACTTAAAAAAGCTATTACTTTATCTTTATCTGTCAAATTCATTCTTTCATATTTTTCTACTTGATATTGAAGTCCATATTTTGGATGATCAATTAGCTCACCATAAAAAGTATATGTGTCATTCATATTTAAATCAGCAAAATATCCAGTAAATGTAATTGTTTGATTAGTTTCTAATTCTGTATCATTTGTTTCTTCAATTTTAAATAAGCCTATTATATAGCCATTTGCTGATTCAAAAACATTTTTTTTATAATTACCTTTTATATAATTAGCCATTTTAATCACCTATTAAATTATATCATAAAAACCAAGAATTTCTTGGTTTCTTATTTTATTTTTTATGATATTACATTTATTTTAATTTCAAATAAACTTGGATAATTTATTTTCATTTGTTCTAATATATAATCATAGTTTAAATTATTTTTTTTGCAATAATTTTCTATACTTGTTAATACCTCATCATTTTGCAAATGATTTTTAATTATGTAATTATATAATTCTAGTTTGTCATCTTTTTCAAACATTAATGGATCTTTTTCTTTACCATTATCTGTTATTAAAGTACCTTGGTTCGCTAAAATATCATGTGTAACTATATTTATAGGTTTATTAACATAATTGTTATATTTTTGTAAACCTAAATAACCAGTTAACAATAAAGCTACTATAGTGCTTGAGAAAAGTGCACCAATTTTTACATTTTGTAATTCTTTTTTGTTGTCGTTTAATTTCTTTCTTTGTTCTTCACGTTCTTTTGATCTAACTTCATCAAATATAGATGGAGCAACATAATTGTTTTCTCTATTTATTGGTATTAAATTTATTTCTTTTTTGATATTTAATATTCCCAATGTTTTTTCTTTTTTATTATCTATTTCAATTTTTTCTTTTTTATTATTTGTTTTTTCTATTTCTTCAACTCGTTCTTTGTACCATTTAATTAATTCATCAGTGGGAAGTTTTTTCATTTCTTCTTTTTCTGATTCTGGCATGATGCTGCCCAAAAGAAAAATATAGGCCTTTAAAATTTCGGGTTTATTACTACCATTTTTTGCATATTCTATATATTTTCCAAATTCTTCTAAATTCCTTCTTTGTTTCTCTTTAAAAAATTTAGGAATTTCTCCTATTTGTTCTGCCATTTTATTCACTTCCTATTAAAATAATATCATTTATTATATTGTTTAGTCAATTTTTATAATAGTTTTAGACGAATACTTTACATTAATAATTATATAATTAAATAAAAAAATAGGAATTTCCTATTTTATAAATTATTTCTAAATTCTTTTAATGACTTTAAAAATTCATCATTTCTGCTTGTTTCAACTTCTATTGGTTTTATATCAATAGTTTCATTAATAATTGTTTGTTCTTCATAAGGATTCTTATTTAAGTCATTTATATAATCTGTTTTAGCATGTTTATAATCTTCAATTTCATCTAAGATATCTTTTTTTGTTTCAAATAACTTTACTCTTGGGTATTCAATATCAACATTCATTTTACCAAATATTGGTGATATAAAATCTGTATTTTTAAATTTCTTAGTTTTTTTATCTGATGATGTTTCTACTTTTTTAAGACTACTTTCTTTTGTTAAAAATTCTTTAACTTTTTCTTTTGTTTGTTCCTCAAAAGTTTTCTCTTGTTCATATTCATGTTTATCTATATCTTCTTTAAATGTATCCTTATCCATATTTTCTAATAATTCTTGATAACTTATTATAGCCTTTTCTTCTTGTTCATGTTCAAAATTTTCTACTACTTGTTCTTTTGTACTTAAATTTTCTTGCATTTTATTAAGCATAGTTTCAAGATCTATTTTTTTTGGTTCATTTATTACTTCAATTATTTCTTTATTTTCTCCTATTGGGACTTCTATTTGAGAATTTATTAAACTTGAATTTTTTCTTGGTTTTGATTTTACTAAATCATCTAATAAATCATCTATTTCTTTACTATCTGCTTTTTTATCCTTATAAATTATGAAAGCAATGCATGCTATAATAAGCAAAAGTATGCTTACAGATATTATTATTAATAATGGTGTTGAAACTTCAATATTTAACATTTTATCACTCCATAAATTCATAATTTATAGTACTCATTACAAATAATGGTACTGTTTCTACTCTAAGTATTTGGTTACCTAATGTAATTGGTATAAAACTATTTTCTATTAATTTTTGTTCTTCATTAGTAGATATTCCACCCTCTGGGCCTATAACTATATTTATTCTATCACATTTATTAATTGTTTTCAAAATATTTTTGATGTTTGCTAAATTTTTAGCTGTACTACATACTATATTTATACCTTCTACTTTAATATCATCAAGCCTTTTAATATTTGAAATAATAGGAATATTATTCCTATGAGTTTGCTCACTTGCTTCTTTAATTATTTTTTGCCATCTTACTATTTTTTTATCACAATTTTCTTTTTCTTTAATAATACCTCTTTCAGCATAATATGGTATAATTTCTAAAACTCCTAATTCTGTAGCTTTTTGTAAAATGTAATCCATTTTTTGCTCTTTTAAAACTGGAATTATTAAACAAGTATAAGGTATTGTTTTACTGTTTGAATCTAATAGTTTCTTTTCTATAATTCTTATATTAGTTTCAATATTATCAATGTAACACAAATATGACAATTCATCATTTACTACTATTATCTCATCCATGTTTTTCATTCTCATAACAACTTTTATATGTCTTAAATCATCATCATTTAAAAGAAATTCATTTTCTTTTTTTCTTGTTCCAAAATATCTTTGCATATATTTCACCAAATACATTATACATAATGTTAATGTATATTTCTATAATTTATCTAAATTAATATCTATTTGTCACTTATTTACAATAAATATTATTTTTTTTCTATCCATTCAATTAAAGCTTCTTTAGGTAAAAATCCCATTATTTTATCTATTTCTATACCATTTTTAAATTTTATAATTGTAGGAACTGACATTATTTTATATTCTCTTGCTAAAGAACTACTTTCATCAACATCTATTTTTACTACTTTATAGGTACTGCTTATTTCTTCTAAAACGGGTCCTAACATTCTACAAGGACCACACCATGTAGCAAAAAAATCTACTATAACTAATTCATCATTTATTAATTCTTTAAAATTTGTTTCATTTCCATGTATTAAACTCATATTATTCCTCCTCATATTTATTTAGAATTTCTTCTGCATTGTTAATTGTTAATTTATCTTTATTAATTAAAGTTCTAACTGCTTTAACACTAACTACATCATACTTTAAAAATAAATCTAGTGTTTCTCTATTGAATTTTGAAGCATTAGGTGTTATTTCATATTTTTCTTTCAAATCTGCAAATTCATCAAATACTTTTAAACCTTTATCAATAACATTTGATAATATTGGGGTTTCATGAAGTATCCTATCTTTATATTTTGAATTTAAATTTAAATTAAATATTGGTAAACTAATAATATATAATATTATAAATACTAATATATAATTTTCTATTACCCCTATTATAGCGCCTGCTATTTTAGATGGTATACCTAATATTATTGTAAATTTTAATACTTTTTCAAATATTTTAGTAAAATTAAGAATTAATTTAAAAATTAAGGTCAATATAGATAAAACAATTAAAAATGCTATTATTTCATAAACTGCAATATTTAATACTGATAATCCCTTTAGTAATCCTCCAAAATCAAAAAATGGTAAATTATTATACATAAATTCTGATACTGGGTTTTTAATTAAGAAAGCTATTACAATAATGACTAACATCCCTATTGTAGAAACTAATTGAGTTGTAAAGCCTCTTTTAAAACCAACTACTGCTCCAATTAATATTAAAAAAATTATTATTATATCTACAATTGTCATAAAATCATCCCTATCTATTTTAATTATATTACAAATATGTAAAAAAAGAAATAGTAAATATTTATTAATAATTTAGAAAATAAAATTAAATATTTAACTTATATTTATTATATCATTAATGTCAATTTAATTGTTATTTTTAAAATTTTATTGTATAATTACTTTTAGGAAGTGATAATATGACAATATCATTTAAAGTAAGTGAAAACACATTAGAAAAATTAAATGATTTTTATAATGATTTGAAAAGAGAAAACACACCACAATATGCTTCATTTCAAGCGCAAGATGGCGATACAGTAGTAACCTTATATGAATCTGGGAAAATAGTTTTTCAAGGTAAAGACGCTGATTTAGCAAGTGATTTTTGGATAGAAACAGAAAAACAAAACAATAAAAATTTAGAAATTAAAAATAGTGATAATAAAGATAAAAAAAAGGATGATATTTATATTGATCCTAAAATATATAATTCTACAAGTATTGGTAGTGATGAAGTTGGTACAGGTGATTATTTTGGCCCTATTGTAGTTACTAGTGCCTATATAAGAAAAGAAGATATTCCGTTTTTAAAAGAACTAGGTGTTACAGATTCTAAAAAACTAGATGACAGTAAGATATTAAAAATAGTTCCTACATTAATAACTAAAATACCTTATTCAAGTTTCATACTAAATAATACTCAATATAATGATATGAATATGAATATGAATAAAATTAAAGCAATTCTTCATAACAAAGTTTTATTAGAATTAACAAGTAAATATACAGATACTGATTATGTTGTAGTTGATGAATTCGCTAAAAAATATGTATATTATAGTTATTTAAAAGAGGCTAAAAATGTTTATAGAGGTATTACATTTTTAACAAAAGGTGAAACAAGATGTCTTTCTGTAGCTTGTGCTTCTTTAATAAGTAGATATATATTTTTAAAAGAATTTGATAAAATAAGTAAAGATTTAAATCTTAATTTGTTAAAAGGTGCATCTAATAAAGTAGATGAAATGGGCGCTATTATTGTTAAAAAATATGGTTTTGATAAATTAAATGAAATAGCTAAACTTAATTTTAAAAATACAGAAAAAATAAAAAAGCTTATAGATTAATTTCTATAAGTTTTTCTTTTAACTCGTTTTCTATTTTTGATATATCATTTGGGCTCATAAATAAAATTACTGAACCTTTATGTTTTACTAATTTTTCAGATTCATCTATTTTTATAGATTCACCATGATTTAAATTATCTATAATTAAATTTGATGTAACATCTAAATAGTCTTCTTGTTTTTCACGGGCTTTATGAATATCCATTACATATGAATAATCAGCTAGGTTCATTACTTCACTTAATTCTAGATAAAATTCTTTTGTTCTAGAAAATGTATGTGGCTGAAATACTGTAATTATTTTTTTATCAGGATATTTTTGTTTAACTGCTTTTATTGTAGCTTTTACTTCATTTGGATGATGAGCATAATCATCTATTATTATTGTATCATCAACTATAGTTTCACTAAATCTTCTTTTAGCTCCTTTAAATGTTTTAAAAAGTCTAGCTACTTCTTTTGCTTCAACTCTTTCATAATAACAAACAGATATAGTCGCTAATGCATCCATTAACATATGTTTTCCATATATTGGCAAATCAAAGAAGCCATAGTAGTTTCCTTCAACTTCTACTTCAAAACTAATACCATCTTGTTTATATTCGATATTTTTAGCAATAATATCATTATCATCATTTATTCCATAATAAAATATTGGTTTATTTAATTCTAAAAATCTTATGTATCTATCATCACCACAAGCTATAACCATTTTTTCTGTTTTATTAGCAAATTCTGTATATGCATCTATTACATCATTTATATCTTTAAAATAATCAACATGATCAAAATCAATATTTGTAATAATTGCATAATAAGGTGAGTAATTTAAGAAATGTCTTTTATATTCACATGATTCTAATATAAATAACTCATTTTCTTTATTAGAAAAACCTGTGCCATCACCAATTAAATAATTAGCTTGTTTAAACACATGAGCTAACATAGAAGTGGTTGTTGTTTTACCATGGCAACCTGAAACACAGATTGTTTTAAATTTCTTGGTTAAACTTCCTACCATTTCAGAATAAGAATATATATTTAATCCTAACTCTAAGGCTTTTTTTACTTCAGGATGTTCATCATCATAAGTAGCTCCCCTTACTATTTTCATATCTTCTTTTATATTATTTTCATCAAAAGGTAAAACTTTTATTCCTAGTTCTATTAATCCTTCTTCAGTAAAGAAATGAGTTTCATAATCACTACCTTGTACTGTATATCCTAAATTATGCATTATTTGAGCAAGTGCACTCATGCCTGCCCCTTTTATTCCTATAAAATGATACATTTTATCAGCTCCTTAATTAATAAAATTTATTATGATTGGTCCTAAAACAATAATTAATATAAGTGGTAACATAAATATTACAGATATAATACTAATTTGATTAGGTATTTTGTTTATTATCCCTTTTATTTCTAATATTCTTTTTTTTCTTAAAAATTCTATTTTATTGTAAATAACATTTATTATATTGTTTCCAAATTTATCTGTTTCAATAATATTTAAGATTATATTATTTATTGTCTCACTAGGTATTCTTTTTGTTGTATCAACAAGCGCTTCTCTAAATGACTTGCCAAATTTTATTTCAAATAAAGTTTGTTTAAATTCACTTGATAAACTTGTATCAGTATTAAATACTGTTACTTCTAAAGCATTTTCTAAATTTTTGCCTGATTCTAATGATAAAGCTAATATTTCAAAAAAGTCTAAAGCTTCATATTCTAGTTTTTTTATTCTTTCTTTTGTTCTTAAATCAATAATTATAATATCATATAAGTAATAAAATGTTATGCTTATTATTGGGGCATATATATAGCCTAAATCATATACTAACATAACAAGTATAAATATAATTATAGTAATTAAATATTGAATTGTTAAGTACCTGTTAGAGCTTATTTTTAAGTCTGCTTTCTTAATTCTTTCTGAAGTCTTAAGAAGTTTATTTTTGCTAAATATCATAAATTATTACCTACTTTCAATATTTTTTTAATAGATAAAATATATAATATATATATTGTAATAGCTATTGCCATTAATGAAAATCCTAAATTTGTTGTAAAAAATGGTTTAAAATAATCTTTATTAAATAAATTAATAAACATAATATATAATATTGGAATAATTGATACTGCATATATTATTATTCTAGAACCAGATGTTAAAGAGACAAGTTCTAGTTTTAATTCTTTTTTCATATATAAATTTTTTTCTATTGAATCAAATATCTTAACTATATTACCACCTGTTTTATTTAATATAGATAGTGTTGAAGTTAAATAATTTACTTCTTTTATTTTAATTCTTTTTGAGAATCTTTTAAATACTATTTCAATGTCTAATCCAAATGATAATTCTAATGACATTCTATTAAATTCATTAGCGATTACTCCATCTAATTCAATTCCTACAGCATCTATCGCACCATATATATTTTTACCAGACTTAAAAGCATTGTTCATTACAACTATAGCTTTTAAAAAGTCATTTTCTATTTTATTTCTAAATATTTTGTATTTGATAAATAATATAATATTAAAAATGAAATAACCTATTAAAAAGGTAATTGATAATTCGTATATATTTATTATATTTCCTTTAAAAAGCGAAAAAGAACAATATATTATTCCTAATATCATACTGATAAATATTTTTATACTATATATTTCTATACCGCTATCTATAATTGGATAATAAATCATTTTATATTTATCAAATTTTTTACTATGTTTAACTATTAATTTAGATTTATTTAATAATTTAATTATATTCTCAAATGGATATTTAGTACTAATTTTATTTTCTAAATTATTTTTACTATTTATTAAATTTACTGTATATTTTGCTAGTCTTTCTTCTTTTTTAATACATTTAAATAATATATAACAAAATATTAATAATATTATCAGTAAAGATAATTGAATATAAATTATAATATTTTCATTTAATGTATTCATAAATTTTCCTCCTAGCTAAATATTTCTTTTAAATCATCTATTCCTTTACATGTTATTTTTTTTAACACATCAGGTTTTCTCTTATGTAATAAAAATTCTCCATCTACTAAGCCGTTTTCTAGCATGCCTTTTTGTTTAAATGTAAATATTTCTTTTAATTCTATTTGATCATCTTTAAATCCTACTATTTCAGATATATTAGTAACTTTTCTTCTTCCATCATTTAATCTTTCAGTTTCTACTACAATATCAATAGCATTTTCAATATATTCTCTTACAGCACTAATTGGTATTTCCATACCTGCCATTAAAATCATTGTTTCTAACCTATTTAAAGCATCTATTGGTGTATTAGCGTGCATTGTTGTCATGCTTCCAGTATGCCCTGTATTCATTGCTTGCATCATATCAAAAGCTTCTTTTCCTCTAACTTCTCCAACAATTATTCTATCAGGTCTCATACGAAGGGAATTTCTTACTAAATCTCTTATTGTTATTTCACTATTGTTTTCATAATTATTTGTTCTAGTTTCAAGAGAAATAACATGTTCTTGTTCTAGTTTTAATTCAGCAGCATCCTCAATTGTTATTATTCTTTCATCTGATTCAATAAATGATGACAAGACATTTAACAAAGAGGTTTTTCCAGAACCTGTACCACCACATATTATTATATTTAGTTTTGCTTTTACTGCAGATTCCAAAAATCTAGCCATGTATGGAGTTAAAGTTCCATTTCTAAGTAAGTCATCTATGCTATCTAGTTTTTCTTTAAATTTTCTTATTGTTAAAACCGGTCCTTTAACTGCTAAAGGGGGTATTATAGCATTAAGTCTTGAACCGTCAATTAGCCTTGCATCAACCATTGGATTTGTTTCATCTATTGTTCTACCTACTTGTTTTATTAATCTACTAATTGTTCTAATAATATGATTATCATTTATAAAAGATATTGTATCATCTTTAATTATTTTGCCATCTATTTCAATATAGATTTCATCTTTTCCATTAACCATTATTTCTGTTATTTCAGCATCATCTAATAATTCGGTAATTGGTCCATATCCTAATACTTCGTTTTCAATTAAATTGTATAAATAACTTCTTTCTATATTTGATAAATCATATGGTTCTAATGTAGCTGTTATTTCTTGTTTTAAAAATTCATTTATTGTACCAGTGCTTTCTAATTTACTATCTATTAAATTAGATATTATTTTACTTCTTAATTCATCTAATAATTCTTTATTTTTAAAAGTATCATAATCTTTTATAATATTTAAGTTGTTATTTTTGTTATCTATTTCAAATTCTTCTATTAGTTTTTTCATATTATTACCCCTTTAATATATTTTCAGATATTTTTTCATATATTTTACTATTCTTTTGTAATGTTCTAATATTACCTTTTATTATTTCTTTATTAATATTTTTATTAAACAAGTTACTAGGTATTATATAATCAACAACTTTTCCTAACATGAAATTTATGTCACATGAAGTATAATAATTATTGTTTTTATTATTTGAATTGTTTAAAATTATTTTATAGTTTGTTTTTTTCATATTACCATAGATAGCAATTATGTTTTTCATGTTTTTTATACATAAAGGTTCATTATTAATTATATATAAAATTATATCGCTTTGATCCATCATGTTTAAATTAAGTTCATTTAGAAAATAATTTGAATCTATTAATATTACATCATACATTCCTCTTACTTTACTAATTATCATATCAATATATTTTGTGTTTATTTTATTAGCATTTCTAGGATCTTTTGGAGCTGATAAAACTGAAATATAATCATTATATTTATATATATAGTCATCTATTGTACTATAAGCATTATTATTTATTTCATCTGTTACAGAAAATAAATCTTTTTTATTTTCTAAATTTAATAAAAAACTTATTGCATTTGAATATAAATCCAAATCTATTATTAAAGTCTTTTTTTTCATATTTGAATATGTTCCGGCTAAATTAAGCAAAAAATTTGTTTTGCCAACTCCACCTCTTACAGATGTAACATATACAATTTTTCCTTCTTTTAATGACATATTATCCCTCTTCTACTAATGTTATTTCTTCTTCAATAACAAATGGATTTTCTAAGATTGAACCTATTGTTTCTATTTCTTTTTTTAGTTTTATCGTTACTAAATTATTATTAGTTTTATATTCTATTTCATAATCTTTTAATGTTATATATTCGTTTATTTCTTTCATATCTTTTTGTTGATACAAGTCTTTTATTAATGACAAATCATTTAATACATTTGTTTTATTATAAAATATATTAGCTATATCATATAAAATAACAATTAATAATAAAAATATAGGTAATATAGCTATAAATTCAACTAATGCTTGACCTTTATTATTTTTCATTGTATCACACTCTTCTACCATTAAAATTATATCAAAAAAAGCTTATATAAACAAGAAAAAAAGACATTAATGTCATTTTTCTTCACAAGTTCCTTCTCCAGGCTTACTGCCTTCAACATAAACTTTGTCAACTAAATTACATGATGATTTTGTTGCTGCATCTTTTAAATAGCCTCCTAGCAAATTAACAACGCTGACTACTATAACACTTATTACTGCAATTATTAATAAGTACTCAACTAATGCTTGACCTTTTCTATTCATATACAACACCTGCATTCTATAAATATCATATAGTTTTTTTGCTTATTTGTCAATGATATGTTATAGTATAAATGGTGAAAAATATGGAAGCTATAAGTAATAAAAAAGTTATAAAGATAAAAGTTTGCCTTAATTTTAGGGATAGATTAATTGGTTTTATGTTTAAAAAGAATAAACTAAATTATGGTTTTTGTTTTCCAAAATGTAATTGCATTCATACTTTTTTTTGTTTTCAAAAATTAGATATTATTATGACTGATAAAAATAATAATATTTTATATATTTATAAAGAGGTTAAGCCAAATATTATTATTTATAAAAAAAATGTAAAAAACATTTATGAATTCAGCACTGGTTTAATAGAAGATTTTACTAGAATTAATTTTAATAGTTAAAAAAAGCATATAAAATGAAATGCTTTTTCTTATAAATAATTTTAGTAAAATTTAACAAGCAAAAAGATTTCTTTTTACTAATCTAATATTTTTACTTGGTATTTTTTCTCTTTCTGTATAAATAATTGGTATTAATTTTCTAAATCTTTTTAAATTATATGCATTTATTTCAAAATCAAAATTACTATTTAAAAATAATAATTTTATTAAACATATTATAGCACTATGATTACCATCATAGAATGGTTGATATAATTTTATTATTGATACACATTTACATATTTTTTTTGATATTTCATATTCATCTTCAAAATAATTTATGTCAAATAATTCTTCTATAGTTTCATTGATTTTTACTATATATTTTTCTTCACATCTAATAGCTCCATCAAAAAACAAATATTTATGAATTTGAATTAAAAGATTAATATTTCTTTGTTCTATATCAAAAGAATTAATTTTTATTTCATTTATTTTTCTTGCTATTTCATGGTCGCTCATACAACATACTTCCTTAATAATTAATTATATAAAATTTATATTTTGTATTATAGCACTCTATTATTGAATAAACAAGTAATTTTTAGAAAAATATTTATGCAAAAAACTGCATAAAGCAGTTTTAAGTTTCTATTAAATTTATAAATTTTAAGTTTTTACCTAATTCTTTATTTATATTTATTTTTATAACTTTATTTACATTAGGTTCTAATGTAATATTAAGACTTTTTATCATATAGTCTTTTACTTCTAAATTATCATCTAATATTTCTATTTTCAGATTATTTATTTCTAATTTTTTATCACTATTTAATTCTATAGTTAAATAAGATTTATCATAAGTAATACTTTTTACTGATGAATTTATATCTTCTTCTTTATATGATATTTCTTTTATAAGAACATTGTTATCCTTATACAATGTTATTGATATGCCTTTATATATAATATCTTTTATATTTTGAGTTAATTCATAATTAAAATTTTCATAAGATTCAATTTCTTTATTGATTTCTTTTTTTATTTTTTTTACTGAATTTCCTTTTTCATCAATAAGATTAATTTCTATATACTTAATATTAAGTTTAGATGAAGAAATATTAGTAATAGTTGTTTTTAAATTCATATCATTTTCTTTTGTTTCAATAGAGTTAATTTTAAAATAATATTTTGATTCCTCAGAAAATTTTAGATTGCTACAGCCACTAACTATTAATAAAATAAATAAACCAACTACATATTTTTTCATTTTTTCTCCTTTTAACAATAACATATTGTTCCGCTTGCACTTCCACCTGATGGGCAAGAATAATATTTAAAACATGAATAACTATATGACACATTTCTTGAACAGCCATCATCTTTCCAGTGATACCAAGTACTCCATGAACATCCACCATTAATACCTGTCTTTGTACATATAGAATCTTCACCTACAACGCATCCATAAGTTTCAGTTCGAGTACCATAACATGTGCCATAAACTGCTGTTGCAGTATAGTAATATCTAAATACAATTCCACTAGTATTTGAGCTTCCACTAACTAAAGCGTTATTTGTAACTGTGCAAACAACTGTTTTACTTGTATTTGTTCCTAAATCACTTATATAAGTAACTGGTAATAAGTTTGCTGTACAATTTACTTCTTTTTGACCTGATACGCCTACTGTAATATTAAAGTAATCTGATATTAACTTATTTGAATCAGTACTTGTATAGTTTGTTGGATTTGCTTTTGGTACTACAGTTGGTACGACATCATCTTTTTTAATAGTTAAAGATTCTTCTGTTTCATTTCCTAATTTATCTTTCATAGTAGCTTTTATTACACTTATTCCATTATTACTAATATATAGAAAATATTTTCCAGAAGAAATAGTTGTAAATGGTACTACAACATTATTTACTGTTATAACTGGTACTAATTCATTAATTCCTGATCCACCGTTTACTGTTTCTAATTCACCATTTACTAATTGTTTTACTTGATCAGTTATTGTAAGAGTTACTCCTACTTTATTACTTATATACCATTCATTTGTTTCTTCTTTTTTATTTCCTTCTGTTACCTTTATGTCTATTTTAGGTCCTATTGTATCTATTTTTGTAAATGTATATTCTTCATATTCTTTGCCATTTATTGTAAATTTATTATTAATATTTCCTAATTTATCTCTTGTTCTTACTTTCATTGTTTGATTTAATATATATTCTTTAACATTCTCTTTTACCCAACTTGAGCCACCATCATATGAGTACGCTCTTAAAGCTAGACCTGTTCCTTCATCATCAGTAGAAGTTACTGTTACTTTTTTACTTTTTGCCCAATCACCTTCATTTTCTATAGCTACACTTGAGGTAGGCGGTGTATTATCTATTCCTGTAACATTTAATTCAACACTTACTATTGGTTCTTTATCTTCATTTTTATATATTGCTGCGGTTACGGTTGTATTATCAATTACTTCTAGTTTTTTTTCATATCCTTCTTCTAATGTAGTCAAAGGTTCAGTTGTTCCATATTTGTATACATATCCTGTTGTTTTTGGATATGTTATTGTTACTATTTTACTTGATGTATATGTATCTGATGTAATACTAAATGTTGGTTCACTTATTTCTGTTGTTTTTACATTTATTGTTACTTTTGTTGTTTCTGTTTCTGTTTTACCACTATTATTTGTTACACTAAATACTATTTCATAATTTTTATTTTCTTTTAAATCAGATAAATTTATTACTCTTTTTAGTAATTCTCTTTCATTATTTACTTCAATTGATTGACATTTTTTTTCTTTTAATTTTTCTTCTGTTTCAGTAACATAACAATAATCAGCTTCTTTTATTCCACTTTGGGCATCTTGCATTTTAACCATTAAAACTATTTCATTTAAGTTTGTTTCTAATACTTTTACATCAACTTCTGGTAGACTTGTATCACTTGCTTCACATGAACCATCTGTTATTTCCATATCACTTTTTAATCCATTAGCGCAATATGTTCCATCTGTTAGATTTACTACTTCTATTGCTCCATCTTCGTTTCTCATTATAACTCCTGATATGAAATTATCATTTTTTAATTCTAATTCATCATTTGTTATATCTATTCCACCTGGTGGAAAATCATTTTCTTCGTAGTTTGCGATGACATATTCTTTTGCGGCTTCTAAAGCTATTTTAGCGCTTGATTCAAAGCTTTTCTTTCTTGTTGTTTCAATGTTCCCTATTACTACCCCATATGTTATTGTAGATATTATTCCTAATATTACTATTACTGCTAAAAGTTCTACTAATGTAAATCCCTTTTTCATATTTCCTCCTATTAGCTATATGCCTATACTATAATATAATTATACTTTCATTTACTGTCTTTGTAAAGATATGATAGTATTTTAAATAAAAATACCAAAAAAAGATATAATAACGTTAGTGCAGCCCGAAAAAATGATTTGCAAAAAATTATTTAAATAAAATTTTAATTTTTTATTTAATTTATGTTTAAATTATTAATTATCAAAAACATATTTAACTGTGCTAAAACTCAAATCAACTTTATTTGAATAATTTTTAGCTTTTCCCGCAAAATAAATTGTTTCGCCTGGCTCAACGTTTGTCTTTTCAGGTAATGCTATAACTTTTTCTACTATTTTATTATTACTGTCCATAAAGATTACTTCACAATTTTTAATTATTGCATTTGATACTGTTTCGTTTTTATACATACAAATTGTTATACCATTGTTTGATACAATTAATTTTGCTGGTTTTTCGATATATTCTTTAATATTTATTCCATTTACTATATACGAATTTTTATCATCACTTAATTCTACATCCCAAACATATTTGTTTTCATTATTAAATTCTTTTTTTAATTGCCCTATAAAATAGCCTTTTTCGCCTTTTTTTAGTTTTCTGGTATTAGAATTTGTTTCTATCTCTTCTATAACTTTTTCTTTCTTATTAAAAACTTTAATATGCAATGATTTTACAGTAACAACTTCATTTGATTCATATATTGCGAGTGCATATTGTTTTTTATCTTTATTTATAAGATAAATCCCTGGTTCTTTATTAAGATATTCACTTATATCTGTAAACATGTTTTCATCTTTTTTTATATAAAATATTAGCACATATGAAACTCCTATAAATAATAGTATTAATAAGAAAATTATAATAATCTTTTTTTTCATTTTATAAATTCCTTTCTTAAAAATAACAAGTTGTTCCACTTAGAGAACCAACTCCATTGCAAGAGTATGTAGTATATGAACAATCATAATTTATACAAGTTTCAGAACAACTTGAATCACCACATGAACAATTATCATGATATTCAACATAATCACCACCATGCTCATTTTCATGTGATGTAGAATGATAATGTCCTGAACATCTGCCTGTTTTTACACAGTTTTGGCAAGTTCTTGGATTAAGTGTTGCCGTTGCAGGATAATAATATCTAAATACAATTCCACTGGTATTTGAGCTTCCACTAACTAAAGCATTATTTGTAACTGTACAAACAACTGTTTTTCTTGTGTTTATTCCTAAATCACTTATATAAGTAACTGGTAATAAGTTTGCTGTACAATTTACTTCTTTTTGCCCAGAAACACCCACTGTAATATTAAAGTAATCTGATATTAACTTATTTGAATCTGTACTTGTATAATTTGTTGGATTTGATTTTGGTACTACAGTTGGTACAACATCATCTTTTTTAATTGTTAAAGATTCTTCTGTTTCATTTTCTAATTTATCTTTCATAGTAGCTTTTATTACACTTGTTCCATTATTATTAATATATAGAAAATATTTTCCAGAAGAAATAGTTGTAAATGGTACTACAACATTATTTACTGTTATAACTGGTGTTTTTCCATCTATACCTGATCCACCGTTTACTGTTTCTAATTCACCATTTACTAATTGTTTTACTTGATCAGTTATTGTAAGAGTTACTCCTACTTTATTACTTATATACCATTCATTTGTTTCTTCTTTTTTATTTCCTT